>ENA-UOJJ01000006-UOJJ01000006.1-human-gut-metagenome-genome-assembly--contig:-CS66-NODE-6-length-426854-cov-14.410050_pt1 | contig 426854 bp, 398 predicted proteins | sample MGYA00242343_ERZ723890 | MGnify/ENA metagenome assembly ERZ723890
CTTTGATATTCACATTAAAAAATAAAACTAATAATAAACTGATTACAAGACCATAGGATATGTAATAAAGTCTTGGCGGATATTTATACATATCTATATTTGACCACTTATAATGCACTCCGCAGATAAAAAATATCAACAGAGTAATTAAAAAATAATGTACTGTTTTTTCTTATTGCATATTATTCTGCTAAAAGCAAAAGTACAAATTATCCAGCCAACAGACTCTATACCTAAAGTTATGGTTATAAACCTAAAGACATTGCTGTCACTTTTATTTAATAATGCAAACACAAAATAATAAATCATATATACAATACCGAGAAATATCCAAAAAATTAATTCCCTGTATTTATTTTTAATACTGAAAGACAAGTATTTAGCTAAAGGTAAAACCAAAGCAATTATAAAATATACTCTTATAACCCATGTACCGCCAAATTTTTCAAAAGTAAGAGCCGTAATCATTATATCCTTTAATGTATAATGAAATTGTGTTCCAAATACAACTGAGAACAAAGCAAAAGCTGAATAATAAATTATTAAAAAAATCCAACATGATACAACCAGCCTTTTAAATCTTTTAATTACATAACAATGATAAGCTTCATTCTTATTTGATAACAAAAATGACCAGCACATAACAAATACCATCAGCGGAACATCAAATGATCTTATTACCCTTAAATGATAAGGCGGAAATACATGTGCTAATATTACACACAGCAAACCAATTGTTCTCAACACATCAATTGTATATACTCTGCCGGATTTTCTCTCCATAAGCTTTTGTTCCATTAAATATCCTCCATTATCCATTCATACATTTATAAAACTCTATATATACTTCTCTCTAATGTAAGAATAATATATTGTATTAACAATCTTATTTCCAATAATTCTTTTAGTATATCTTATTAATGTGTTTCTCTAAAATAAATAATACAGCACAAAGACCATACATATAACAGTCCAAATACACTTTGCTCAAAAATATTTGTACCTGACATAGTAATAAACCCAACAGCTATAACCGCAAAATTTAAAATATTATCAAGTCTGAATATTTTATTTGAAATTACTTTCTTAATTGTATAGAGTATTAAAAATACAAACCCTATTAATCCCGCAACTCCAAACTGTCCAAGAATTATACCCCATGTACTGTCCACAACAGCAAAGTATTGGCTTATTGAAAATTGCAGCTGCATATTAGCAGCATTGTTAGTTAATGCACCTAGTCCACAACCAAATATTTTTTGAAATAAATCTGTATACTTAAAGAATATTCCAAAAAATTCAATCCTCATGTGTCCCGATTCCATTAATTCACCTCTGCCTGCCAAGGATACAGAATATTTTATTAAGACAGGAACAGCCACTAACACTCCCATTATTATTAATAACCAGCGAATGTTATTTTTCTTATTGGAATTAATTGCAGCAACAGTAATTAACAAAATAAAATTACATATCATAGCAACCCTTGTTCCGGCAGTAACCGAAAGAAATATACATCCGCAAATAATAGCAACACACTGCCATAAATTATATTTTCTGAAATATTGAAATAATACAGAACAGGCAACTGCCATACCTGTAGAAAAATATCCAAGTGCTATGGCACTGTTACACAATCCCGGAAGCCTTGTAACACCAATATTAATCCTGCTATGATATTTTACAATTAAAATTCCCTGTGCAATAACCTGAATAAAAACCAGTACAGGTAAAATCTTATACATACCTTCTGTTATCATTTTAGTTTTATTTCTTAAAATAAAAATAAATATAACCGCTATTGCATATATAAATTCTCTTATTCCACAAATATAAAATCTGTAGTTTAATTGATTTAAAATTCCAACAAGTATTGAATATACAAAAATTGCAGAAACATAAAACATTGTATTACTGTACAGGCATTCTTTATTCAGTACTAATTTCAAGAGTAATAATACAACTAAAACATCTCTTCCATATCTCAATACAGCTCCTCCAATACCGCCATCAGAGGAGTATACTCCATATGCCCATCTTAAAGCTCCCTGACCTGTAAGTCCGTCTATATAAGACATTAAACCCGTACATGAAGCAAATATTATAAGCAGTATAAAAATTTTTTCTATGGTTTTTATGCTTTTACTCATTGTAAAATGTCCTTTCAAACTTACATTAATTAACTGTAAATAATTTATTTATCTATTATTAATTATTTCCTCAAATATTTTATAATGAATATAAGCAGAGTTTTCTATTGTATATTCCTTTGCTACATCCACAACATTTTCACAAATATCCTTAATATCAGGATTATTAAACATTTTTATAATAGCATTACGCAATGCATTAATATCCTCAGATGGAATAATTTCACCTATACATTTACTTCTGTTTAGCTCAACAGCTGCAACACATTTATCTGTAGATATAACAGGAAGCCCATATGCAACTGCTTCATTAATAACCAGTCCCCATATATCCTCCCTTGTAGGAAGAACAAATAAATCTGCTGCCTTATAATATTCACCTAAAGCGTCTTTTTTCATAAAGTCTGCAAAATGAATATTGGTTAAATTCATTTCCTTTTTCAATTCTATGTATTCATTGGTTGGTTTACCGCCAACAATATAAACACCGATACTTTTATCTAAATCTTTACAAGCCTTCATAAGGATATCATAGCCCTTTCTATGAATAAACTGTCCCACAGACAAAATTATTTTATCTTCAGGCATATTCAGTTTTTTTCTTAGCTTATATTTTTCTTCCAATGAAATAGATTTTCCAACTACATCCTTTTTTAATATGGAAGTAAAGGGATAAACATAAATTTTTTCACTTTTCGCACCATAATTTATAAGATAATCATTAGTTAAATCACCTGTACTTAACCATGCCTCAGCCGAGCCTATAAAATGCTTTTTTATTTTTCTTACAAAACTGTTTTCTGATTTGATTATACCGCCGTCTGAACTTATTACATATGGAATTTTATTTTTTTTCATATACTCCTGTGCCAACATTTGTGATACTGTAGAGTAAACTCCTATAATTACCAAGTCATATTTATTTCTTTTTAGATGCTTAATTATCCCCAAAGAAAACATTTTATCTTTAAAAGAAAATCCTTTTATAAATTCTGCATGAAAATTATTATATTTATTAACCATCCAACTCTTATTTCTATAACTTACACTTTTGTTCTCAAAAAGTACATTTAAATTGCATAGTTTTCCCAATTCCTCAAACATTTCCACTTTATAAGGAGAAGGAACTGTTGTTATATACAGTATATTCATATTTACTCCTCCTGCAAACTAAAATAATCTGACACTTTAAATATCAAAATTTATCATTTTATTATATTTAGCTAAATCTTCTTCACAATTAATTTTTTTACAAATGTATTCATTATTTTTTATTATTAGCTTATTAAATTCATCATTATCAATTGAAATAAGCTTTTCAATAATATTTTTAAAATTGTCAGAATTATCTAAATATTCAACAAATCCGCCATTGTTGTTATAGTCATCCCATGGAGTTACACCTCTGCTAAGTATACATAGACAATTATTCATCATTGCCTCTACAATAACGTGACCATAATTTTCTCCCAATGTAGGAAAAAAGAAAGCATGATACTGTTCAAATATGTGTGGTATTTCAGAATGTTCGACTTCGCCACAGTAATTTACCTTAACATTGTCCGGCATACCATTAATTATTTTCTTACACTCTGCCCAATAATTTCTATCCTCCATAGGTCCATATATATCAAATAAAATATTCCCCGTATTTATTTTTTTCAAAATCTCAAGAGCAAATTTAATATTCTTTTTAGGAAAAATCCTTGATACAAAAACCAATCTCAATTCTCCTTTATTCTTCTTAACAATGGGAGACTTTGGTTCAAACTTTGCAGGTAAATTAGGTACGGTAAATATTTTTGCCTTAGGAAATTTTATTTTTATATCCTTTTCTTCAATTTCACTTGTCGCATGCCAAAGCAAATTATTATACACACCAAATAATTTCATAAGATAAATATATGTATACTTTTTTATTTTCTTATTTTCACATCCTCCGGTAAAATCACCTCGCGGAGTCAATATTATTTTATTATTTTTAAGCTTACCAAACCTTCTGATAAGAAGAGGCTTTATTGTAAAAACAGGAGAGAAAAATCCGTTTAGATATAAAACATCATATTCTGTTTCATTTAATATCTTTTCAAAGCCTTTAAAAGACTGCATCTCAGGACTCATATAAAAAACCTTTGCAGCCCTCACCTGATTCCATTCATCAATTTTCACACCGTCATAAGGAGTTTCAGACCTATAGTCTCTGTCTGCACAAAGGACATAAAAATCAAATTTATCATATAAGTTTTCCACCATATTCACACATGATTGAATAGGTCCCCCTCCCTTATAGCCCGGCAAATACTGACCGTTTAAAATTAAAACTTTCTTTTTTCCCATTATATTTTTCTCCCTTAGCCTTTTAATTAAGCCTTCAAATCGCCCTGACTTTCCATTATTGTTCCATTTTTTTCACATTCATACATTTTTGCGTCAACCAAAAATCTATACCAGTACGCTTGTAAAAAGGTATATATTTTACCTTCCAAGCCATCAAGAAATCCTAATCTGAAATAATACCTGTATATAAAATATATATGTGCTCTAAAGAACTTAGGTAAACTGTAATACCCATGATTTTTCACAAAACGCTTTATTTTTGCCTGAAAAGAATTGGTAGCTTTATTTAAATTTTTATGATCGGTTTTCATCTGTCTGTCAAGAACTTCCTTATTTGAATACCAGTTATGCTTATTAATCCACCATTCAAGACTTTTATTATTATTATCAATAAAGTCATTTTCAAATGTTACAGTATCCCCTTCTGTAATAATCAAATGCTCATCCATCATCTTCATTTCTGACATACCATAACCTGTTCTGAAAATTCTTAAAAGCAATTCGGGATACTTGCCTCCGTGACGCAGCCAACGTCCCATAAAATACACTCTTCGTCTAAGTATAACCCCCTTTACATCGTCAGGAAGTTTATCAAGCCTGTTTTCAATTTCTTCAGCTAATTCAGGCAGCCATTCTTCATCGGCATCCATCTTAGATACCCACGCAGTATCAATATTTAGGTTTTTAATAGCCCAATTAAACTGTGCCGCATGATTTTCAAATCTGTGTTCCACTACTTCGGCTCCCAATGACTTCGCCACATCAACAGTTGAATCCGTACTGTAACTGTCTACAACTATAATTCTTTTAGGAATATCCCTAAACGATTTAATGCATTTTTTTAAATTTTTTTCTTCATTTTTTGTAAGAATTACAACTGTTAAGTCTACCATATTTATACCCCTTAATTACAAATATATGAAAAATATAAGATAAAATCAATGTCACCAAAATAAAAATGCTTATACTTATAAATGAATTTTTAACTAATGCTAATGTAAAGGAATGAACTAAATATATTTCATAGGAAATCTTTCCTATAAAACTAAATTCATAATTCATTATTAATTTTGGCAGCATTAAGACAATTATTAAAACGGAAACAGATATTGGAAGAACAGTAAAAAGTGACATAATATTAGACAATAAATAAGGTAAATTTTTAATAAATTTAATTTGAGTTACAGCCATAAAAAATAAACCCGTCAGCAATCCCCCAATAATTATCAGTAATTTTGTAATTTGTTTAAACTTTATAATTTCTTCCCTTTTAACAGCTATAAGCATTCCCAACGGAAAGGCAAACATCTGCCTTGCTTTTAAAAAGGGCATATTAGGATTTGCAAACCATATGCCTTCAATCAAAAACCACACTCCAAACACTAAAAAAATATTTAACAATTTATTATTAATAAGTTTAAATTTATCAGAAAGTATTTGTATAAAGAAAAATATAATATAACAAATAACTATATATCCCACAAACCAACCATATCCGGTTGCACTCTTAATAAAAAACATATCTAAAAAATATCTTTTCGGTTGCCAATTTCCTGATATTATTAATCCAATAAGTTCAGCAATCCAAAATGGTATACAAACCTTTAAAATTCTTTTTTTCCAAAAATCCTTTAAACCATTTTTTTCATAAGATAATTCAAGTCCGTAACCTGAACAAATTAAAAATAAAGAAACACCAACTCCGGCAATAAATTGTATACCATTAATGCCCAAACATGCACCTGTATGAGCCCATACAACAGTTAATATTGAAAATCCCTTTATCACAGCAGTAAAATCTTTATCCATCCAATTATGTTTTTTATTTCTGTCATATTTAATAAAACCAATTAAATAACCGAATAATAAAACTAACGTAAAAAAAACAAATGATTTCATATATTTATCCCTTTAGTCTTCTTACAATCCTAGCAGGGTTTCCTGCAATCACACAATTGTCCTCAAATTTACCGCTTACAACAGCTCCGGCACCTACCACACAGCCATCACCGAGTACAGCACCCTTAAGAATAATTACATTGCAGCCTATAAAACAATTTTTACCAACTACAACAGGTTTGGTTCCTATTTTTTCCTTTATATCAGCATTTCTTTCTTCAATTTCAATTGGGTGAAAATCATTATCCAATATTTTCACATTGCCGCCAATCAGTGTATTATCTCCTATACTGATTGATTTTCTGGCATAAATAACAGCTCCTGATATACCAACATTATTGCCGATATTTATCTCAGCTTCAGGTGTCCTTGTTATAATTATTGTGCGTGAATACAAACCTATAAGATTAGATAAAAAACTACTCTTAATTGTAACATTGTTGCCAATTTTAAGTCTGGCACCCTTCTTATTAAAAATAACGGGTATACCCTTTAACAAAAGATTTTTGCCGTACTCAACCTTTGTAATTTTCATTATAAACTTAAACCAATTACTGTTCATAGCCTTCTATCCTCAGCATTCAATTATCTCATCTTCATATTTATTTACGGAAACGTCTTTAGTCAAATTTCTGACCAGATACTCACGGCCATTCATACCCATATTTTCCATTGTTCCATTATCCGCATTTTTAATAAACCACATTATCTGCTTTTTAACAGCACTGTAATTTCCCGGCTCACAGCACAAACCGCAGCCTGTTTCTTCAATAATTAAAGAGCACTCAGAGCCCTTTTCCAAAACACCAAGTATTGGCTTGCCTACAGCCATAATGCCATAACATTTTGATGGTACAGATACACCTTTTATACCTCTGGCATTTACACACCAATGAACATCTCCGGCATTTAAACTATATATCAAATCTTCCTTATCCTGATAAGGAATAAACTTAACATTATCCATATTATTTTCTTCCTTATACTTAACAAGATTATCAAGCATAGTACCTGCACCTACAAAGGCAAAAACAACCTCTCTGCCATCTGTAGTCATAGTTCCTTTAGGAAAATCTCGGATAACTTTAATTATATTCTCCAAATCATAGTACAAACCAATGTTACCTGAATACATAATAATAAACTTGTTTTCAAGATTGTATTTCTTTTTAAAGTAAGTAACCTTTTCATTATCTTTAGATAATGGATATATAACCTTTTCATCAATCCAGTTGTTAATAAATGTGTGTTCAGGCACTCTTTTATTATGAAAACGCTTTTTAAGCGTTTCAGCCATATCCCTGCCAACTACAATTACCTTGTCAGCTTGTCTGCAGCTAAACTTGTCAAACAACATCATAAGCTTCAATATTATCTTATTTTTACTGTAACTGACAGCTATAATCTGCTCCGGATTAAAATCCTGAATATTATATATATACCTTGCACGTTTAATCCATTTCCCCCAAACACCTAACAGTCCGCCAAGTATAGGAGGCTGAGAAATAGAAAAAACATAATCCTGCTTACCAACTTTAAAGGTTGCAGACATAGCTCCTAAAAAGTATGATAAAATATTTTTAATTCTGCTTAATTTGCTTGCTTTTGTAAACTCCGGAACTCTTATTCGAAGTATCTTTACTCCATTTATTTCTTCCTTAAAAAACTTATTAGTCTTATATTTGTCTTCAACTACACCATTATATGAAGGAACAACACATATAACAGTTACATCAAATTTATCCTGTAGCCCCTCAGCAAGCTCCCTGAGAATTTGTCCTGTAGAAGCCACATCTGGCACATAATAATGAGCATATATTAAAATTCTTTTTTTATTTGCCATTACAGCCCCTCCTTTTATTCATATACTTATTATATATGTTTACATTCTCACAGTCAATACCTCTGCTTCACCCTTTATATTTATTGGTTTGTTTCCGGCAGGAGCAAAAAAACTGTCTCCCGACATAAAATCAAGACGATCATTGCCAATTTCTATTAAACCTCTTCCTGATATTACCACTAAAACAGTAAATGAAGAATGATTACCCCAAATCACCGTTTCAGAATTACAAAAATATCGTTCAACCGTAAAATATTTGCACTTACATATTATTTCTCCATCAGAGTCCTTTATAGGCTCGGATAACTCTTGTACGCTTTCTTTAGCTTTTAAAACATCAAGTGCCTTTTTAATATGCAGCTCACGTGTATTTCCAAATCTGTCAGTTCTTCCATAGTCATATAAACGATAAGTAACATCTGAATTCTGTTGAATTTCACACAGAAGAATTCCTCTGCCTATCGCATGAACAGTACCTGTAGGAATAAAATAAGCCTGCCCTTTTTCAACGGGTATTGCCTTCATTATATCAGTTAATGTATTATTTTCAGTTCTTTTCTCAATCTCATTTTTGGATACCTTACTTGTAAATCCGCAATAAATACAAGCTCCTGGTTCAGCCTCAACTATATACCACATTTCATTTTTGCCGTACTGATTTTCATTAGCCAAAGCATAATCATCATTGGGATGAACCTGAACAGAAAGATTTTCTCTTGCATCAATAAATTTAACAAGAATAGGAAATCTATCATAAAACTGTCCCTTCCAACCAAGTATTTCCCTGCCCATTAAATTAAGATAATTGCCAAAAGGCATTCCTGTATATTTACCTGTTGCAATAACACTTTGTCCGTTGGGATGTGCCGAAATCTCCCATGACTCAGCAATATTGCACCCCTTACCCAATTTTTTGTATTTATCCATAAGCTTAGTTCCGCCCCATAATTTTTCTTTACAATAGGGTGACATCTTAACTATATTTTCATAAACAAACGGTGTATCCTCCACCGGCTCTATATCTCTGTCATTTATTACGTCAAGTATTTCGCCGACAGCAGTTTCGATAAATATAACATTTTCTGATGTATTGTTTAAAAGCTGATGAACCATTCCTCTTTCAATATGTATACTACTACCCGAACGTAAGTCATACCATTCATTTTCCAATAAAACAGTTGCCTCACCACTTAAAATCACCCAATTTTCACTGCGGGCTATATGTCTGTGACGGCTTAACTTACACCCCGGATAAACTGTAACCTTACGCACCCAAAAATTTTTCTCTAACTGAAGGTTTTCTCTATATCCCCATATTGTATACATAATTGGACTTTCATCAAAAATTTTCTGAGGTATACTTTCCTTATTGTCCACTATAATAGACTTAATGTTGTCTATAGAGTCTTTTCTTGATATGTATACAGAGTCTGCAGTATTTACTATTATTAAATCTTCCAAATCATTGCCGACAACAAGCTGATTATCGGAAAAATTTATAACAGAAACATTGTTGCACTCATTCTTTATAATATATCCGCGGCTATTCTCATCCCATAACTTAGCAAGTGAGCCAAAACTGCGAACCTTTTCACATTCAAAATTACCCTCAAGCAAAGTCATATATTCAGACCTTGTTGTTAATACCTCTCCTATACTGCATGAAGATATTTTTTGCATTATTTCTTTTGAAATAATTATATTTTTCCTTGTTATATCTACTTTGCTAACCGCCTCGTTCATTTTATTATAAAGATCAGGGGCACATTTTTCAAATTCCTGAAGAAAAACATTAACCTTACCCATAAGTATACCTGTATCCATATAATAGCATTCATTTTCAGCAAGTAATTTCATTTCTTCTTCTGAGTGCGGAAATGTAAATTCAACATTTCCATTTTTATCTACTGACAAAAAGCCTACACCTGAGCATGGCTGTGATTTATTTACGCCTATCGTTGCAAGCTTTCCCTCTGCTATAAGACGACGACCTTCAACAATAACCTCTTTATAATTATCGTCATCTATAACATTATCCGTTGAAACAACAAGAAAACTCTCATCATACTTTGCACAAAAACACGCAAAAAGAAGAGGAGGAGCAGTCATTTTACCTTCCTCTTCATAGAAGCATCTGTATTTTAACCCCGTAAAAGACTGCAATTGACTTTGGACAATATTTTTATACGCAGTAGAAGACATAATCCAAAACTCGTCACAAAAAGCCATGTTTCTCAAAATAGTTTCCTGAAACATGGAATGCTTACCATCTAAATATACAAATTGCTTTGGACAATTCTTTCTTGAAATTGGCCACATATGATCACCGGTTCCACCGGTTAAAATAAGACACTTCATATCATTAATTTACCTTTACTGTCATTTATAATAACTCTATACGTCCCATTTCATTCAAAACATCTGCAATCTTCTTAACATCCTGTGCATTGTTCTTATCACAAACCAAAATTGCGTCATCTGTCTGAACTATAATTAAATTGTTAACCCCAAGAGTTGCAATACAAATATTCTTTGCATAAGAAATTGTATTTGTTGTATCAATATTTAAAACATCGCCAACAGAAACATTACCGTTTTCATCAGATTTATGAAGTACTCCCATCATATCCCACGAACCGACATCATTCCATCCAAATTCGCCTGATACAACTAAAACGTCATCACTTTTTTCCATTATACCATAATCAACGGAAATTTTTCTTATATTGGGGTAAACTTTTTCAATTACATCATATTCCTTATCTGTATTCATTGACTTCCCAATACATTGTAAATCATTATAAATATCAGGAAGCATACTTTCAAAATGCTTCATTATTGTTGAAGCTTTCCATATAAACATACCACTGTTCCACACATAAGACCCGTCTGCAATATATTTTTTTGCAGTTTCCAAATCAGGCTTTTCTTTAAATTCTTCCACATTTTTTGCAACAGCCTTATCCTCTTTTGAAAATTTAATATATCCATATCCCGTTGCAGGAAATGTAGGAGTTATACCCAATGTAACAAGCTTATCCTGTTTTTCGGCAGCATCAATAGCTATATCAAGAATATCAGTAAATGTCTGCCAATCCTTAATATATGCATCTGACGGAGCAATTACCATAATACCGTCACCATATTTTTTAAGTATTTCCATAGCAGCATAACCAATGCAGGCAGCAGTATTTCTTGCAGATGGCTCAGACAAAATATGTTCAGCAATTATTCTGCCTTTTGTTGCCTCCTTCATAGGCTCAACCTGTGCTGCATTTGTAACAATAAACATATTTTTACCGGGAATTGTCATTCCAAGCCTGTCAATAGTTTCATTAATCATTAAATCTCTACCGGTTAAATTCAAAAGCTGCTTTGGTTTTTTCTGTCTTGACAAAGGCCAGAATCTTGTTCCACCTCCACCTGCCATGATTACTCCATATACATTCATGGATATCACCTATCTTTCCGCACGCATCGGATTGTTAAGGAAGTCTCGGTATGTTAAACCTATACCTTCCTCCAATTCAGTCTTATATTTCCAGCCAAGATTTTCAAGCTTAGATACATCCAACAGCTTTCGTGGAGTACCGTCAGGTTTTGCAGTATCCCACTTAATCTCTCCCTCATAACCAACAATCTTTGCAACTAATTCAGTTAATTCCTTAATAGTGAGTTCTCTGCCTGTGCCTATATTTACAGTTTCATCTCCGCTGTAATTATTCATAAGAAATACACATGCGTCAGCTAAATCGTCCACGTATAAAAACTCTCTTAACGGAGAACCTGTTCCCCAACATTCAACTTCATTTAAACCATTTTCCTTAGCCTCATGAAAACGTCGAATTAAGGCAGGCAACACGTGACTGTGAGTCGGATGATAATTATCATTTGGTCCGTAAAGATTTGTAGGCATAGCACTTATATAATCTGTACCATACTGCTTATTTAAAAAACCACAATACTTCAAACCGCTTATTTTAGCTAAAGCATAAGCTTCATTAGTTTTCTCAAGCTCACCTGTAAGAAGACATGACTCAGGCATAGGCTGTGGAGCCATTCTCGGATAAATACAGCTTGAGCCCAAAAATAGAAGCTTTTTACAATTATTTTTCCAAGCCTCATGTATAACATTCATTTCAAGAATAATATTCTCATACATAAAATCAGCCAAAGCCTCACTGTTTGCAATAATACCGCCAACCTTAGCAGCAGCCAAAAAAACATATTCAGGTTTTTCTTCAGCAAAAAAATCTTCCACATCATTCTGACGTGTCAAATCAAGCTCAGTATGAGTTCTTGTAATTATATTAGTATAACCATTTTTTTCTAAACAACGTACAATAGCAGAACCCACCATACCTCTGTGACCTGCCACATAAATTTTAGCATTTTTATCCATTTACTCCACTCTTCTTTCTATAATAAATACGAGCTTCTAACTAAATGAAGCCCGCGAAATAAATTTATGCCTTTAATACAGCAGCTTCCTTCTTTGCAAGCTCTCTGTCGTGTTTTGCCATAATACGCACAAGCTCTTCATAGCTTGTCTTTTGAGGATTCCATCCTAACACTGTTTTTGCCTTTGTAGGGTCACCCCAGAGATTATCAACATCCGTAGGTCTAAACCATTCAGGATTTACACAAACAAGCATTTTCCCGGTAGCCTTATCGTATCCCTTTTCCTCCAAACCTGTACCTTCCCATCGGATCTCAATACCATTAGCCCTAAATGCCCTTTCAGTAAAATCCCTAACAGTATGCTGTTCACCTGTAGCAATTACAAAATCTTCAGGAGTATCATGCTGCAAAATCATCCACATACATTCAACATAATCTTTTGCATATCCCCAGTCACGTAAAGAGTCCATATTGCCAAGTTCCAAGTGATCCTGTAAACCCTCGGCAATTCTGCCGGCAGCCAAAGTAATCTTACGCGTAACAAAGTTTTCTCCTCTTCGCTCTGATTCATGATTAAATAAAATGCCGTTTACGGCAAACATACCATATGCCTCTCTGTATTCCTTTGTAATCCAAAAGCCATACTGCTTCGCAACAGCATAGGGACTGTAAGGATGAAATGGTGTAGTTTCTTTTTGAGGAACTTCTTCAACCTTTCCAAAAAGCTCACTGGTAGAAGCCTGATATATACGACACGTTTTAGTCAACCCCAAAATACGAACTGCCTCCAAAATCCTAAGAACACCTATAGCATCAACATCACCTGAATACTCAGGGACATCAAAACTAACCTGAACATGACTTTGTGCAGCTAAATTATAAATTTCATCAGGTTTAACAAGACCAATAATTCTAATTAAACTTGAAGAATCAGATAAATCACCATCATGTAATTTGACTGCATTTTTAACAATCAAATGATCTATCCTTGCCGTATTTGAAATAGAAGCACGTCTTGTAATACCATGTACCTCATATCCCTTTTCAAGCAAAAATTCTGCAAGATATGAGCCGTCCTGACCTGTAATTCCCGTAATAAGTGCTTTCTTCATATATCAGTCTCCTTATTCTATGTTTATGTATTTTATTAATTATAAAACGTGAAATACTCTTCTTAACTTATGCCGCATAAAATCCATTTGCTGCTTTATCAAATCTTAATTTTTTATTACATTTAGGTTTTACTTTATATACAAACCAATAGTATTTTTATGCTCAAATACTGTTTATGCAATGATTTCACCTTAACTAATAATAACATTATTTGTATATGTTTGTCAACAATTTCACAAAAGTATGGCATTTTTTATGCATACTAATACAAAAAAATTTATTATTCAACATTTTAAATATAAATAATATACCACTCAATAACTGATAATTATTATTAATTAAAAAGTACCAAAACCACTTTAAAATATATAATATCTTTACCGTTACATAATTTATTCCCTGAATATTTTCAATTTATTAATAAGTGGATATCTTTTTTTAGCAGATGTAATAATAATTTTAAGCTCCTTAATGCTTCTTTCCCCTCTTAAAAGTCTTTTTAAAAACCTCAAAGGTACATAAGTCCATGCAAAACACCCTACTATTTTGCTTTTTCTCGCCAAAGGCCACGCAGTATAGCCTGAATTTTGTAAATTCCCTAATATTTTCAAAGGAAGCCAACCTATTATCGCCTTTTGATTACTGTTTCCAACAAGCATAGTGGCACTGTTATTTCTGTCCCCCTGCTTTCTTCCAAAATTACCGCTATCAAGTATATTCCTCATAAACTCATCACAAATTTCATCGTCTGCCTCCACGCACCATAAGCACTCTTCAATAGGCAGACCCAAATACTTGCAGCACATCTTGGTAAGAACCTTAGTAAAAAACAATATTTTATTTTCATTTAAAACCGGCTCAAGAAAATTTTCCCATACTCCATCATTTAGTTCATTTTTCACATACATAGCCCAATCACATATCTGTCGAATACCAATTCCGCTTCCAAGATGACTGATAATATGAAGAATAAGTACAATTCCATTATAAAAAGAACAAGGCTTACAAAATTCAACCCCGCCTATTTCACTAACCTCAGTATTTTCAGGTATTTCTTGAATAACTGCATATAATTTTTCTCCTGACTTACCCTCCGGTACTCCCGGAGCCTGAATATGAAGCTCAATACTCACACCATTTTTATTAAACTCAACTTCATGTCCAATCTGAGGATATACAACTTTTTCAGTATAACCGTTTTCAGATAAAACAACCTTAGCTCTTTCAAAATCCTTTCTGAATACTAATACGTCTATGTCACCCATATGTCTGACATCAGGTTTTGGATAATTAACAGCAGCAGCAGCACCCTTAATAATACTATACTTTATTCCATTGTTTTCAAGTAAGCTTATCAGCTCCGCATGAGCATACATCTTAACAGAATTCTGCATAACTGTATATATACTGTCTTCCTCCCAAAGCTCCGTTAATTCCTTATCCGGTTTTTTATCCTCATCAAGCAGTCTTATGCTTTCAAAAACAAGTGCAGTAACAGCCTGAGCACAACTTTCTTCATATATAATCCGCCAGTCTGCATTATTATTAAAACTCTCCGAATATTTTTTTTCAGAAAACAAAGCAGAGCTTAAAAGTTTCAGAAACAAATTTTCTTCAATACTCAGATTCATAAAACCCCTCAATTCTGTAACGTGAAAGAGGGAGACCAAAGGTCTCCCTTCAACATATTTTAAGCCCTTTTCGCATTATTATCTTCACTCTCATCAGTGTTGTAATCATAGTTATAGCCATACTTACCATATCTCTTACTATGTTTGCTTGCGTATACTTCAACACCATTAATTACCACACCTGCAACCTTAGTTCTGGTAATTCCAATATTCTCAGCAGTACGGCTGAAATCATCAAAGTGAGTTTCATTTGCCCTAACAACAACCACAATACCTGCTGCAAGCTTAGAAACTATACATGCATCAGTAACAACATTAACAGGCGGTGAATCAATTATTATAAAATCATAAATTTCCTTATATTTTTCCAAAATATCTTTAGTACGCTTGCTTGCAAGAATTTCGGAAGGATTGGGAGATATACCTCCTGAAAGAAGTATATCAAGTCCGTCTGTAATATCCTTATGTATATATAAACTTAAATCATTAGGTTTACTTAAAAGAGTAGTAAATCCCTTTTTATTTGAAATATTAAGCTTTTTATGAATAGACGGACGTCTTAGGTCAAGATCCATAAGCAGAACCTTATTACCCATATTTGCCATAGATTTAGCCAGTTTAAGGGAAACTGTAGACTTACCGTCACTCATTTCGGGGCTGCTGACAACAATAACCTTTTCATCATTCATTGACATAGTAACCATCAGATTGTTACATAATGAATTGAATGCCTCGTTAACTTGGAAAGAATCAATACTGACACCCAACTGCTTGCCTTTCTTAGAAAATTTGCCCTTTTTATGAGTGTCATCATCAATAAGAGGAATTTCACCCAAAACAGGATAATCGAACTTTTCTTTAAAGCTTTCAGTATCCCTTATCTTAGTATCCATCAAAATCCTTACAATCATAACAAGAATCACGGCAAAAATTCCGGCAAAAATTCCTTTTACGGCATTTCCCGAATTGCTTGGATAAGATTTTCCATCAGGAACAGATGCGGTTCCTATAGGCTCTATAGCACCGCCATTGGCTATTTTAGGCAAAAATTCCGGTGCCACTTTAGCCATTTCATTACACATATTAGTGGAAAGTTCAGGATTTTGTGTTGTTACCGTAACCTGAAGTATTTCCGTTTCAGCAACAGGTGCAATATTAAAACAGTGTCTGATGTATTTACCCTTGATATATTTTTTTCCATCTTTCTCATCCACAGGAAAATACTCAGACAATTCATCCTCGGAATATATCTTGAGCATTCCATCACCAATCTGCTCCATTACAGCATTATTCATTAAAATAATAACATAAGAATCCGCAAGATTTCTTGATGTTGCAAGAGATGTCATATCGACAATATCATAATTGTTATACTTAACAGTACTGTTATTAACATAAAGAGAAATATCTGAAGTATAGAGTTCAGGCAAAACAAACTTTGAGTACGAAAAAGTAATAATACCGGCAAGAATACCAACCACTGCCATAATCAGAATATTTTTTAATTTAAACAGCTGACCTAATATTTTAACAATATCTATTTCGTCAGCAAAATTTGTATATACTTCACTTTTATTATAATCCCTGCGCATAATGCTCTCCCCAAATATATTTATTAATTTTTATATTATATTTTATTAAAAAATATAAATTTATAAGCATTATTTTATCACATTTCTTTCAATTTCGCAACAGAAAATTGCATATTATACATTCTTACTAATAATTATAAAATTAGCACAATATCGAAATTCTTTTTACAATTTATTTATGCATTGTTAACAAAATGTAAATCTGTCAACAATTTAATTGATTTTTTATACCAAAAGTGGTAATATATATGGTAGGTTAGATTAACCAAAGTCTATTGAATATCAACTGTAATTTCTATGTTTAATATTCAATGACAGTATTCATTCCCCGGAAAGCAATGCTTTCATTTTAAGAAGAAAATATTGTTATGGGGGGATTATTACAACTTAATAGAAATATGTGAAACAAAACAATTTATTAAACAACAGAGTTACTTTCTGTCAATAATCAATTTCTTAAAAGGCAAAGAAAACTGATGTTCACATATTCCCCCTAAGCAAGCATTACTAACAATATGATTTTCTCAATATGTCAGTGTTGTCAACGGTGGAGAAATCTAATAAGAAAGGGAGGAAAAAATTATGAATTTAGATTTCAAAAGAATTCTCAGTTCAGTAATGGCAATTGTAATGCTTTGCTCATCCATAGCCTTGGGCAACGTTTCATCTGTGTTTGCAGATGATGGCGTTGGAGAAATGTCCATTACTGACGTAACTGTTGAAGAATCAGCTCCTGCTGAAGATACTGCAGCCACTGAGGAAACTGTAACTGATATACAAGATGCCACTCCTGCTGAAGACACTGTTTTCAGTGACGTAGTTGAAAGCAGCGAACCTTTATTTATTAACTTAGGCAATCCTGATGAATTTATTGTTGGTGCAGATAGCCAAATCATTGACGGTAATGTAACTGATTTAGCTGCTGCTACAACCAAGACATGGGATGCTGGCAGTGATACTGCTGATGACTGGGTTGATGTTGCAGGCAGTGCAGCAAATTATGGCAGAGTTGTTACATTTACTGATACAGAATTTGCCAAAAATACACCTGCTTTTTCCATTGCCGACAGCGGTACATTTACAATTACAGCCGCGGAAGAAGCTACTGCTAAAATTTATATGGTAGTAGATTCAAACGGTAAAACAGGTTCTCTGTCTGTTACCGGAGCAAATGGCGGCACAGCAATTGTTACCGGTGATGTTCCTGCAAGAAACAATACTTCTGCAGAAGCAGTAAGTATAAAGTTTTCCGCAGCTGACACATACACATTAACATATACTGGTAGTAGTACCGGTATATTATTACAAATAGTGTATACAACTGCCGGTGATGATCCACAACCTGTTACTTACACAGTTTCAGTAAATGAATCCCCTGCTGATGGCGGTACATTTACTTTAACAAACGGTTCAGTAAATTGTGATGACAACAATACCAGCAACACATTCCCTGCAGGTAATGTTACATTAACAGTAACTCCTGCTGAAGGATATGAGGTTGAGAGCGTTAGTGACGGCAATCAAACATTGACAGCTTCAAACAACACCTATACATATACAGTTGCTGCTGACAGTGTAATTACAATTACTTACAAAACAGTTGCCACTACTTCAGAAGCTACTTCAGAAGCTACAACTGCAACAGTTGAAAGTTCAACAGAATCTACAACTCAGGCAGAACAGGGACAGCTTTATAAGTTCTATGTCAATGCTGATGATGCAACTGCAAACGGAGACAATATTGCTGACAACGCAACTTCAATATTCACAAATGCAAAAACAGATTCAGGCAGTTTATCAGCCACAGCAAGTTTTACCATTGAAGGCAAAGACTATACATTGTCAAAGAGAACAAGTAATAGTTCATACAGCCTTACAATAGTTGTTCCAAGCGGTGTAACAAATGCTTCATTGTATGTATATGGTAATTCTTCAGGTTCAGGTACAAGAACACTTACACTTTCAGATGGTGGTTCTTATTCTGGTACAGGTTCAGTAACAGGTACGGCAGGTAACCTTTCAACATTTACAGGTTTAAATGCCGGAACATATACATTAACTGCCAGTGGTAACTGGGGATACTCTCTCTTAGTATTATCTGCAAACAGCAGTGAAGTTCCTACTGAGTCAACTACTGAAGAAAATACTGAATCCTCAACAGAAGAAAACACTGAAACAACAACTCAGGGTGAGGCAACTAAGTATGTTTACAATTTCAGTAATGCAAGTGAACAGGATACAGCTTTCTTTACAGCAGGAAAGACGAATGTTGGTACATTTGGAAGCACTTCTTATGACTCTAAGAATTTAACAAACAGTGTTAAAACTGACTCAAGCTTAAATATTACATTTAGTGGTGCAGGTACACTTGTATTGGTAACAAAGTACGATGCCTCTACTGTAGGCGGTGCTACAATCAGTGTCGACGGTAATGTTTATACAGCAGACAGCAACGGTATTATTACCATACCTTTAACCGACGGTACTCATACCATTTCAAGAAACGGTAGTCAGGCAAAACAGCATGGTTTGTTCTATATTGAATTTAATACAAGCGGTTCTTCTTCAGAGCCTGAAGAAGGTACTTTAACAGTTAAGCTTGTAGGTGCTCCTGCAGGTACTACATATAAACTTCTTGACGGTACAACAGAATTAACAAATAATGGTACAGCTGATACTTATACCTTACAAACAAATAAAACTTATACAGTTCAGCCTACACAAGTAGACCATCATACTATTTCTGTTATGTATGGTTCTGCAGATATTACAAATACTGATAAATTTGTATTCAATTCAAATATAAATGAACTGACTATTACTTATACTGCTGAATCACAGGTTAAGGCAAGCATTTATGTATTCGGACAGGATCAGATTCCACTTATTAACGGAGTAAGTCTTAGCGATACTGGTTTACTTCAGGAAGATGGTTCTAAGCTGTATTCTATTACAAATTATGTAAACACTGCTTGTACAATTTCAGCTCCGGCAGTACCCGGATATGACCTTTCAATAACCATTAATGGTGTTGAAACTACACATTTTGTAATGTCTGACGGTCTTGTAATCAATATTCAATACACTGAGAAGCAGACAATTTCTAACGTAAGTTGGAACTTCAACGAACTTTCAAGTGTCAGTGCAGGCGAAGTTAACGATTTAGGCGACAATCTTTCTTATGCTGCAGGCAGCAGTGATAAGCTTGATTCACAGAATTCAAATACATTCAGTACAGCTATTGGTACACAGAGCGGTACCGGTATCAGACCTGGTGGTAATGCATCATATACAAACAGATACTTCAGTTATGACTTAGCTCCGGGTGCAACATTTACATTGTATTATGTAGCGGTTGGCAACAACACAGCAGTTGCAACAATTTCTGACACAAGCGGCAAGGTTTTAGCAACAGGTAATTCTGTTTCTGATCAGACCACATTAGGTACAGTTACATATACCAATACAACAAATGAGGTTGTTTCTCTTAGAGCATTTAGTTCTAATAAGCCTTCTTTCATTGGTGCAACTGTATCAGGCGAAATTGAACCATTTACTATTGCAGGTACAGTTTATGCGGATGGTACTACTACTCCTATAGCAAATGCTACTGTTACCCCTGATGTTGCAGGTGTTGCTGCGGTAACTACTGATGAAAACGGTAATTACAGTTTTAACGATATTACTTTTACATCAGCTGTCAGATTAACAGTAACCGCTGATAATTACTTACCAACAACAATTGGTTCTTTTGTTAGTTCAACAACCTCTGCTGATGCTTATCTTAAGCAAATAGCTACTTATACTATATCAGGTAAAGTAGTTAATGAATCAGGCACTACATTAGCAAATGCTGTTGTTACTCTTGGTTCACAAAAGGTAATCACAAATTCAAGCGGTACATTTGAATTTACAGGTGTAACAGGTGAAGCTACTCTTACAGTTACACTTACAGGTTATAAAACAGTAACATACTCCTTCAAGGGTGATGGTACTGAAACAACAACAGGACTTGTAGCTACACTTACATCTCCTATTACTGTTAAGTTTAGATTAACAGGTGTTGATTCTACAACTGCTATTACTGTTACTTCTCTTGATAATACCAGTAACAAAGGTAGTTTTACCAAGAATATAACAGGACAGGACTATGGTCTTACATTTGAGGCTACTCCTGGTGAAAGAATTAAATTCTCAAGTAAATCAACAGATGTATACGAATGGCACCCAATTGTTGATAATGTAGCTGATACAAATGGCAAAGACAGTATACAATTCCATGCCGGCAGTGCCGTAAGCGACAGATACTTTATTTACACTGTTCCTGAAGACGCTGAGCCGGATAAGGTTTATGGTGTTGAATTTATAGGTACAAGCGGTGCCGGTCATACTATAAACGCTAACGCAATTAATGAAGGCTATAACTTAGACCAGGAAAATACAATCGGTTATGGTCAGTATGGTTTTGGTGATGACAAAATCAGAGTAAATGCCGGTCAACCTACAATTACTAACAGTGAAACAATTGAGCAGTTGGCAATTAAACACAGTGCAAGAGCTCATATGCAGTACGCATTTGCAAATCCGACACTTAATGACTTTACTAACGGTTTCTCTCATGACCAGTTTAATGTAATTGACCTTACAGGTAAGCCTAATGTTGCAAACCAGTATGGTATACTTGATGGTGATCTCACTGCTAACGAAATAAGCAATGAATCCTTTATCTCTTTCAAGCCGGTTATTAATGATGAAACAAAGACAACAGTTACCGTAACTATTGATGCATCTTCTACAAGTGGTTCACCTTCTTATATAATTGCTTCTGATGATGGTGGTACAGTTGATGGTTCTGCATCTAAGACAATTACTGCTTCAGGTAAGCAGTCTGTTGAATTAACAGTAGGCTATACTTATAAAATTACCGATAAGGCAGGAGATAAAAAACAGACTTATATCAAGTCAATCAGAATTTTTGACCCTAACAATGTTTTTGCTACTATAGCTGATACAGATGTAACATTTATGACAAGTGCAACAGAGCCTAACTTCTATACAGAAGATATGGGTAGTGTTGATTCATTAAAGGATACAGCATTTGGTCAGACTTTAGGTTTAACAGATTCTATGAGCGGTATGAATGTTTATAGAGTTGTAGCAAGAATTTACGTTCCTAAGGCTGAACAGGACGCTCCTGAACAGTACCTTAAAACAGTTAATTCCATAGGTTTTGATGTTTATAAGACATCTGAATATAATACCATTGACGATCAGACTTCAACAGGTAACCATTACAATGCTAACCAGGCTGTTAATTCAGCTTACAATGATTTAAAAGGCACAATGGAAGATTCTAAAGGCGAAATTATCTTTGACGATATAGTCAATTCCGCAGTTATGAAACTTGTTACTGCAGAAGATGGTGGCTGGCAAAATGCAAGTGATGATCTTCACGATAACAGTGCAATGTTGTTTGGTCAGGTAAGTTCAACTTCTTTTGAGGACTTATATGTTCAGACATTTATTGCTACTAATCAGTCATTAACTCTTATACCTTATACAGATACTGAGACAGGTAAAAAATATACTATTTGTCCAATGTCTTCGACTACAAATGTAGCTAAGACCGTTGGTCCTGTTACTACAGGTGCTTAAAGGAGGAGGTAAATATGAAAAAGGAATATATAAGACCAATTATCGGATTTACCGCTTTTAAGAACAGGGAAAACACAAATTTGGTTCGTTCTGCTTCTGCAATCGCAATCGGATCACCTGAAATGGGCTCTCAGTCCTTTAAGGTAAAGGAACTTCCTAAACAATAATATTAAGCAGTAAATAATAAAAGGGACTGTCGATTAATCGACAGTCCTTTTATTATAAAAACAAATATACACGTTAATTTCACTTTAATATATTTAACTTTTTACATATTAAAACACCCTCGGCTTTCCAAGGGCGTATTAATTCTCACAGTTTATTATTTAATTATTTCCAATATCGAAACTGCCATCCAAAATATTCTGTAATATCATAGCAGCATCATCAGACTCAACTTTTCCGTTTCTGCTTACATCAATATACTTTAATATACTCTCCGGAATACTTGATTTTTCAGGTGCTAATGTATAATTTAAAACTAATGCTGCATCTAAAATATCTACCTTCTTGTTGTTGTCAGCGTCACCCCAAAGCATTTTATCATTCTCTGTAGTTGCTTCAGTTGTTGCCTCTGTAGTTAATTCTGTTTTCAGCTCAGTTGTTAATTCTGTTGTTGTATTACTGTCAGCTGTAAATCCTATATAAGCATATCTTGCCTTTGATCCGCTTGTATATATATAATACGTAATGTCCTTCTTAACATTAAATTTTATGACATCAAACCTGTTAGCACCCGCACTGTTGTCAATAACCTTTAAAGTTTCCCCATTACCTGTAACATAGCTTACCTTGCCGGTACCGGTACGCATAGCCACTGTAATTGTACCGTCATCAATCGGTTTAATGCCTACATAACAACCGGTAACAGGAATATCCGTACCTCCCTTAGGTGATAAATTATCAGCAGTCTTAGGAGAGTTATCACTTGAAACATAACCGTTTACTACATAATAACAGCCATTATCATCATAATATGTATTATTACCCTTTCCTGCACTAAATGCTTCGCCGCACCATATATTATTTTCAGGTGTTGTTGATATTTTTGAAAGATCCCACACATAGTCATCCTCAAGCTTACCCTCCTTAGGTGCTTCTGTTGTTACCTCTGTAGTAGATTCTGTTGAGATTTCCTCTCCCTTAACATCTTCACCGCCTGCCTTTAAAAGCTGTGATTCGTAATTCATAACAGCATTTTTAAGACCTTCTATTATATTTCCCGAATTATTATCAGCATCCGTAAATGTCCACTTTAAATCACCGCCATTTAATCTGCCTGAATTATTAATAACCTTTTCTTTAACAGCTTCCGCTTCATCAGGAGTGTAGCTGTACATTGAGACTGCCGTATCAAAGTTATTGTATGCCCAGCCGCCCTTAACAGCCGTAACATTTGATGGAACTTGTTCTTTTTGATAAGTTACGCTGTAGCCATCAATCTGTCCTGCAACCGGTGTATTATTCTGATTAAAGAATGTTGAATATCCGGTCATATAGTTACCATATTCCTTAATCATTCCTCCATCCTGATTAGAGAGATTTTTACTTCCCTCAAATACACCGTTTCCTCTGTATGAATCACTTCCCTGTGAACCAATCATCATAGGTCTGTCACAGTTTTCAAAATAGTTGTTTTCCACAAAAACTGAAGCCTGTTCACATGCTGCAGCACCATAGCCGTTACCAACATAATAGTTGTTATAAACATGAGTATTGCCTACTACACATCTTGGATGACGTGAATCCGCATGGTCAAACCAATTATGATGATATGTAACATTTACTTTTGCAGTAGTATCTGTCATATTGTTAAGCTCCCACTGACCACCTGAAAATGTTGTTTTTCCTGTATCATAAAAATGATTGTTTGATACTGTAACATAATCTGTCTGATGCTTCATATCAATGGTACCGTCACCCTTTTTCTGATCATCTTCTGCCCCCGGAGCACCATAGTAGAAATCCATATTATGAATAAATACATTATAATTTTCCGTATCAAATGAAAGTGCATCTCCGTCTGTACCCTGACAATGCCACATTATTGCAAAGTTTCTAAATTCAATATTCTGTGTTCTCTTAATGGAAATTCCCCAGCCATGTAATACTGCGTCCTCCCCAACACCTTCAAATGTAACATTTTTATTGTTTTCAATTCTCATTGTATAATCGGCATTTATATTTTCAGGAGCTCTGACCTTACCTAAAACTCTGACAGAAAGAGGCGTATCAATCTTATTTTTGTTTCTGTAAGCAATAATTCCATTTATACCTACACCTTTACTTGAATTACCATTGATTGTAACCGTATTTCTGTTTGCATCTGTTAAATATACAACCTCTGCGTCTGCTTTTAATGTACCGTCTTTATTATAGGCACCTGTCGTATACTTATTTGGCGAAGCCTCTGAAAAAGCAAAGCCTTCTCTTAAATAACTGTCAACATTCAAAACTGGAGTTTCTGCTGCCGCTGATGTGATTTCATTACCGCCCTTAACAGGAACTACCTTCATAACATAACTGCCCTTTGCAAGCCCTAATGCATCCGCTCTTAAATAATCGGCATACTGCCTTACAAGCATATCATCAAGCTTGGTATAACCGCCCTCCTCAGGCTTAACATATACATTGTAGCCTTCTGCGCCTGCATAGGAAGTCCACTCAACATAAGCACTTTCATACCATCCCCTGCTTTCAGTAATCAAAACAGCACTTGTACTTATATCCACTGTATTTATACTGATTTCCTCAGCAAAGGAACTGCTTGTTCCCAATATTCCCGCACAAGAAATTATTCCGGCCATAAAAGCACCTATAAATCTTTTTGAAAATACTGCTTTTTTCATAAAAAATTCCTCCTCATATAATTAAAATACCACCTATTTTCCGTTAATATATTATAATTATATCACATAGATTTTTACAGTTAAACACACATATATTGTAATATTTAACAATAATCTAAATATTTTTTATAATTTTAAACATTATAATTGATTTTTTATCGTTATTATATTAAACTAAAGAAGAAGCTATAACATTATTTATACAATACAGTTTTTCTGATCAGGGGGTATCTTATGGATATTACATTAAAAGACTTAATGCAGTCAGGCAAATTAAAAGACTTAAAGCTTTTAGCCGGCAAAAATGGATTAAATAACAAAATTACAGGCTGTACAATTTTAGATTTTCAGTTCGACAGGACTCTTAACATTTTAAAGCCCGAATATTATTTTAATAGCCATCAGCTTGTACTGACCTCTTTTTTGTATGCAAAAGATAATGAATTTCTTATTTTAGATGCTCTGAAAAAACTGACTGAAAGAGGGGCATGCGGACTCGCAATTAATAATATATATAAACTTCCCATAAACGATATGATAATAAAAATTGCCGACTCCAAAAATTTTCCATTATTTTTGTTTAATTCTCCAAATATAAGAACAGAAAATATAATTTTATCCATAGACCAAAGCATAAATCAGTTCAAAAATATATTTCATTTTGAAAAAATAATCGATGAAATTATACATAACAATGATATTGATAAAAATGTATATAAACTTTATTCCAATATTAACGAGCTGTATATATGTGCTTATTTCAAGCCCAATAATGCCGAAAATATTAAGGCATTTAATAGTAATTTACACAATGAACTTGCCAAAATACCATTTAATGAAATTAACTATGTGCAGTATAAATATAAAAACGGCTCCTTACTGATTTTTAGCTTTGATACCATTAACAGCAATGAAAGCCTGAATAAAATAAAAAATATATTTGAGCTCTATAGTAAAGAATATAAAAACTGCAGCTTGGGAATAAGCAGTATTCACAATAATATAAATACTATGAACAAAGCAATTCAGGAATGTATATTCGCCTCAGCTTATGCTAAACACGAAAACATAAATTATGCCGAATATTTTGATTTAGGTATGTATAAATTAATTTTGCCTTACTGCAATTCCACTGAATTTACAGAATATGAGAATAATATAATAGGTAAAATCAAAAGCCATGACTCAGTAAACAGCACCAAATTAATTGACGCACTTACAGCCTTTATTAAATTCAGAGGCAATATTCACAATATGTCAGAAGCAACAAAACAACACGAAAACACCATAAGAAACAAACTTGAAAAAATAAAAAATATCACAGGTCTGGATTTTAAAAAATCCTGCGATTATGAACAACTTTCAATGGCTGTAAAAATATATAATGCAAAGGAAATTATAAAAAATTAAAAGTTATCAGGAAATACTTTAGTTAATACAAATGAATTTTCAGATATAAATTAAAAACTATCCTCCAAAACAAACCTTGAAGGATAGTTTTTATATATTTTCAGCAATCCTTATATCATTATCCATATAAATAATATCGTTTACAGGTTTTTCACCGCTTACAAGATAAATAAATCCATTTTTAATTGCCTGATACCCCTGCATAAAGGGCTGCTGACAAATTACAGCTTTTATAATACCTTTTTCCATAAGATCACTTACAATAGGGGTATTGTCAAAGCATACTATTGATATCTTTCTGTAATCATAGTATTTATTTACGGCACAGCAAGCACCGTAAACCCCGCCGGCAACTATATAAAGCATATCTATGTCAGGATTATTCTCAAGCATTTTACTTGTATTATCATAGCTTAAAATTTCATCATCCTCATTTTCGATAATATCCACAATTTCAATATTACTGTACTTTTTTGAAATAACCTCCTTAAACCCTTCTATACGCTGATTATGACCGGATATTTTATTTGAACCTGTAACTATCCCTACTTTTCCTTTTCCATTGCTTATAAGGCCCAGCATTCCGCCTGCCGTTCTGCCGCTTTTATAATAATCATTACCTATGTGGCACATTCGCTTGCTTCCCTTTACATCAGTGTTAACGGTAATCACCTGAATACCATTGTCCGCAATCTCACTAATCTTACTAATAATATCAGGGTGGTCAATAGGATTTATAACAAGCAAATCACATTCATTCTTTATGCTGTCAATCATTTTTATCTGATCTGTAACATTATACCCCTTCATTGTTCTCACAACAACATCAACACCATATTCTCTTATTTCATTGCTTGCAGCTCTTATACCCTCAATAACCTCATCGAAGAAGGGATTTCCTTTACTGATTAATATTACTCCAATAATAAGATTTTGTCTTAAAATTATTTTATCATCATTTTTCTTGTTGTATCCCAGTTTTTCAACAGCCATTTTAACCTTAGCTTCCGTTTCTGCTTTAACACTTCCACTGTTATTAAGAACTCTTTTAACCGTAGTTTCCGAAACTCCGCAAATAGCTGCAATTTGTTTTAAAGTAACCAAATCATACACTCCTTATATCTTTATAATATCATTATAGCAGAAATAAACACTTAAATAAAGATTATTTAAACCCTTTCAAAGCCAAAATTAAAAAAAGTTTACTTTATCATAATTTTATGGTATCATATTTATATATGAAATATTTTAAGGAGGAATTACTTTGGAATTCATTAAAAAAAATATCAAAGGCATTTTGCTATGCCTTATAATTTCAGTTCCCTGTTGGTTTTTAGGAAAAAAATTTGAAGTAATCGGTGGACCCGTATTTGCTATACTTGCAGGAATGATAATAACTCTTTTTCTTAAAGAAAAAGGAGAACTACAGACAGGTATAACATTTACTTCAAAAAAAATACTACAGTATGCTGTTATTCTTTTAGGTTTTGGACTTAATCTCAGCACAATAGCAAAGGTAGGCTCACAATCACTGCCTATTATTCTATCTACTATTACAATATCTCTTGTAATAGCATTTATTATCTGCAAGATTATGCATATACCTTCAAAAATTTCTATATTAGTTGGTGTAGGCTCATCAATTTGCGGTGGCTCTGCCATTGCTGCAACTGCTCCCGTAATAGGTGCGGAAGATGAAGAAGTTGCTCAGGCTATTTCAGTTATTTTTCTTTTTAATGTAATTGCAGCACTTATTTTCCCTACTATGGGTAAAATGCTTAATCTTTCAGACAGCGGTTTTGCACTTTTTGCAGGAACAGCAGTTAATGATACATCTTCAGTTACCGCTGCTGCTTCAGCATGGGAAGGAATGACAGGAGCAAAAGACGTACTCGACAGTGCAACAATTGTTAAGCTTACACGAACACTTGCTATCATTCCTATTACGCTCATACTTGCATTTATAAGAACAAGAAAAGAAAAAAGCAGTGGCAGCTCAGTAAGCCTAAAAAAAATATTTCCATTCTTTATATTATGGTTTGTAGCAGCGTCAATAATAACAACCGTAGCAACAACTTTCTTTAAAGTAGATGCCAATGTCTTTGGTATCTTCAAAACATTAAGCAAGTTTTTCATTGTTATGGCAATGTCTGCTATAGGTCTTAACACTAATATTGTTAAGCTTGTTAAAACAGGTGGCAAACCAATATTTATGGGATTCTGCTGTTGGATAGGTATTACCTGTGTAAGCCTTTTAATGCAGCACATTTTAGGTATATGGTAATATTTAATGGCCTGCGAGTTAATCTCACAGGTCATTTGTTATTGAGCAGTATATTTATTCAAGGTTCTTCTTACAGCACCTTTGCTTTCAATCAACTCAACAAACATTTCTTCGATCTTTTCTCCAATTCCTGCCTTATAAAGGTCAATTCCAAAAATATTTTCATTAGAAAGTATAGATTTAAGCTGACCATTATAACTTTCTGCTTTTCCTACCTCTATACCCTTTAACACTTCTGTCAACTCCGGAATCATAGGGTCCGGTGACAATTCAAATCTATTGCCATTATCATCAACAGCAAGTAAATATCTGCACCATCCTGCAATTGCAAGAGGAATACATATAAGCTTTTTAGCATCACCATATTTTTCAACATATGACTTAATAGTTTCACCATATCTTATACCAACCTTTTGAGATGTATCCGTTGCAATTCTCTGAGGTGCATCAGGCATAAATGGATTAGGCATTCTTACATTAAGTACCTCATTCACAAAATCCGTAGGTGAAATAATGCCCGGATCAGTAACAACAGGCATACCCTCCACAAGACCAATTATTTCAACAAGTTTTTTCAAATCCCGATCCTTCATTTCATCAGCAATTAAGGTATATCCAAGAACACAGCCATAAACGGCCAAAGCAGTATGCAAAGGATTAAGACAGGTTGTAACTTTCATTCTTTCAACCTTATTTACAGTATCTCTGTCTGTCATATAAACCCCTGCTTTTTCAAGGGCAGGTCTGCCATTAGGGAAATTGTCCTCAACAACAAGATACTGAGGTCCTTCTGCATTTACAAAAGGTGCAATATAGGTATTCTTTGAAGTAATAATCGTTTCCATTTCCCCAATTCCAGCATCTTCCAGCTCTTTAGCCACTGACTCTGCAGGTCTTGGAGTAATCTTGTCAATCATAGACCATGGGAAGGAAACCTGTTTTTCATCAGTAATATAATCTATAAAACCTGCTTCCACATACCCCTTATCAATCCATTCCTTAGACATTGTTACAGCAGAAGCTTTAAGCTTTTCACCATTATGGGAGCAGTTATCCAAGGAAACAACCGCAATAGGAGCTTTATTAGCTTTATATCTTTCATTAAGAAGGGCACATAAAACTGCAATAGCAGACTTTGCTCTATGGGGACCATTATCAATATCAGCCTGAATAAAGGGAAAATATTTTCCGTCAGAACCACAAAGTGCATAGCCCTTTTCAGTAATGGTAAACGAAATCATTTGCAATTTATCATTGATAAATATCTCCTTTAATCTGTTCCAATCCTCCCTAATGTCAGAATCAGCCTTAAGAGCTTCCGTAATAGAAGCTAAAACTTCCTTTTCAGTCGAGCCGTCAGTTCTTAATGTTACAGCTAAAACAAGATTGTCATACGGCTTATAAATTTTATCAATTACATCAAAATCAAAGGTTTCAACACAGATAATACCTTTATCCATATAACCTTTCTCAATAAGCTTATTGGCTATACCTCCGATAAAAATTCTAAATATATTTCCGGCACCAAAATGTACCCATACCGGACACGTTTCAGTATTTGAAATAACATCCTCTATATAATACTGAGGTAACTTAATTCCTGCATTATCCCAGCCTTTTGTATCTTTTAATCCCTGCAGTGTTAATTTCATATATATCTCTCCTTTTAAACTGTTCTTTACAATAAAAACTCTGAATATATCTTTCCCTTTTCCTTTTTAATAATACCTGTATCTTAGCTTCATTAATTAAAAATATATATTTCTATTGTCAATTTATTATTTTTATAGTATACTAATAATCACTAAATAACCACGAAAGAAGGTGAATTTTTGATAGTTTTAGAAAGAAATATTAATGAAAATTCAAGAGCCTATGCATTACGAATACTTCTTTACAATATTGTTAATATTGAGCTTGCCCCTGGTACTGCAATAAGTGAAAATGAAATTTCTTCTGCTCTTAATCTGTCAAGAACACCTGTTCGTGAAGCACTCATAGAGCTTAGTAAAAACGGTCTTGTTAATATACATCCACATAAAAACAGCTATATATCCAAAATAAACTGTAGTATAATTGAAGAGGCAAGATTTGTAAGGTTAGCTTTGGAAATTGCAATTATAAAACTTGCCTGTATCGACCTTCCTCCTGAATATATAATAAGACTTAACGGAAATATTGCTGAACAAAAGCTTGCAATTGAACAAAACAACTATCTTCAGCTTTTAAAACTTGACAATGATTTTCACAGACTTTTATTTGAGGCAGCAGGTAAAAAATGGACATACAATATAGTAAGTTCTCAAATGATACATTTTGACAGATTGAGAGTTCTTACATTAAATACATTAAAAAATGATAGAACTGTTGAGGATCATCAAAATATATTATCTGCAATAGAGGCTCATAATAAAGAATTGGCAGAAACACTTATAATAAATCACTTAGCCAGACATAATTTAAACAGAGATGAACTTATTAAGTTATTTCCTGATTATATTGAATAATAAAAAAATAGCGGTAAATTACCGCTATTTTTATTATCCTGCTACAGTCTTCCATTTCCCCTGCAAAAACCTAATCACAAATGCAAATCCCCTCAGACATTCATCACAAGCCATTGCACACCATATACCTACAAGACCATACCCCATTCTTATACCCAGAACATAACTCAATCCAACAGCAACAATCCATGCAGAAAACACACAAAATATAACAGGCACATTTACATCACCTGTCGCAACAAGGCATTTAACCATAGTTATATTTATACTTCTTCCTATTTCAAGTATAATTTCAACAAACAAAATCCTGTGACAAAGGTCAAGAATAAATTGTTCATCAGTAAATAAACCAACAACAGTATTGGAATTACAAAGTATAAGTATAGTTACACTGACAGAAACCGCCATTGATATAAGACAGGAATTTCTGACCCTTATACCTATACTCTTGTAATCGTTTCTACCATATAAATAGCCGACTAAAATCTGTGTAGCCTGAGCAATAGCCATTGAATAAACATAAGCTACATTAGCAAGCATATTACAATATCCTCTTGATGCAATTACGGCAACGCCAAAGGTATTGACAAACCTCAGTATGTACATCTGAGAAAGCTGATAGCTTAAAGCCTCTCCGCCTGAAGGTATGGCAATTACCATAAGTCTTTTAGCCATATTTTTTGAAAAATATTTAAACCTTAAAAAACTTAAGTCCATATCAGTTTTTTTCAAAAGCACCAATACAATAAGAACAAGACCGATAAGCTTACTAAAGTCAGTAGAAATTGCTGCACCTATAATACCATAAAACTTAATAAGTATTGCATTACCTAAAATATTTATACCATTCATAATAATTGCTACAACAGTTATTTCCTTCATAAGATTATAGCTTCTTAATATTGCGGCAGCCACCATATATACTGCCTGTATAAGTACAAAACCGGCTACAATTACAGTATATTTACTTGTTTCATCCAAAATCTCATCAGGAATTGACAAGGCTCTGAAAATGGCCTTGCTGAATATAAAAATTATTACAGTAACTACAACACTAAAGCCTGCAAGTAAATAAACAGATACGTTTGAAACCACCTTTGCCTGTTTTCTGTCGCCTGCACCAAAGGCTCTTGTAATAAGTATTGTAGTTGCCACACTCATACAATTCAGCACAATAATAATAATGTTCATAATCTGATTGCCATTATTAATTGCAGCAACAGAACCCTGAGAATATCGGCTTACCATGATCTGGTCAATATTACCTACCAGCAGCTGTAAAAGCAATTCAAAAAAGATAGGCACACTCATTTTAAAAACTTCTTTACTTGTATTGCTGTACATACATATTACCTCTTTATTTATTTTTTACATACCGTAATATTCTACAACAGTTTAAATAAAAAAACAAGACAAAAATTATGAACATTATTTAACAATAAAAAAGGCATTGAAAAATTCAATGCCCTCTTTAAATCCTTATTCTTCAGCTAAATTGCCTGTATAAAGCTGATAATATCTTCCCTTCTTTTCAATTAAATCATCATGATTTCCTCTTTCTATTATTCTGCCATTTTCAAGTACCATAATACAGTCAGAATTTCTTACAGTAGAAAGTCTGTGAGCTATAACAAAAGTAGTCCTGCCCTTCATAAGCTGATCCATACCTCTTTGTACAAGTCCCTCTGTTCTTGTATCAATGGAACTTGTAGCCTCATCTAAAATAAGAACAGGCGGATCCGCAACAGCAGCTCTTGCAATGGCAAGAAGCTGTCTTTGACCCTGACTCAGATTGGCACCATCACCTGTAATCATAGTATTATATCCATCAGGCAGTCTGACAATAAAGCTATGAGCATTAGCAAGTTTTGCTGCTTCCTTACATTCTGCATCAGTTGCGTCAAGCTTACCAAATCTTATGTTCTCTAATACTGTACCGGTAAACAAATGTGTATCCTGTAAAACTATGCCTAATGACCTTCTTAAATCAGCTTTTTTAATATGATTTATGTTTACACCATCATATCTTATTTTACCGTCTTGTATATCATAAAACCTGTTAATAAGATTTGTTATTGTAGTCTTGCCTGCACCGGTACTGCCTACAAAGGCTATTTTCTGCCCCGGTTCAGCAAAGAGTTTAATATTATGAAGTACTATTTTCTTCTCATCATATCCAAAATCAACATCATCAAACACAACACCGCCTTCAAGCTTTACAAGCTCAAAACGGCCATTTTCACGAGGCTTCTTCCATGCCCAAACCCCGGTTCTCCTTTCACTTTCAACAAGCGTACCATCGCTTTTTTCTGTTACATTTATAAGAGTATCCCTACCCTCATCAATCTCAGGAGTTTCATCAAGCAGCTTAAATACTCTGTCTGCACCTGCCATAGCCATAACAATACTGTTCAACTGCTGACTAACCTGAATAATAGGCTGATTAATACTTTTATTTAATGTTAAAAACGCAACAAGTGTACCAAGTGTAATTCCCGTCATACCGCTCAGCGCAAGAATTGAACCAATAATAGCACATAAAACATAGCTTATATTGCCTATATTTGCATTAATAGGCATAAGTATATTTGCAAATTTATTTGCATTATAAGCACTGTCCCTTAACTGGTTATTAAGCTTTTTAAAATCTTCAATACACTCTTCCTCATGACAAAAAACCTTTACAACTTTCTGACCGCTTATCATTTCCTCAATATATCCGTTAACAGCACCCAAGTCCTTTTGCTGCTTTCCAAAATATTTGCCTGATTTATTTCCTATTCTCTTTGATACATTAAGCATTAATATTATCATAAGCGTAGTTATTATTGTAAGAGGAATATCAAGTATAATCATACTTGTAAATACACTTACAATAGATACAGTAGAATTCAAAAGCTGTGGAATGCTCTGACTTATAAGCTGTCTTAAAGTATCAACATCATTTGTATACACAGACATTATATCACCATGAGCATGAGTATCAAAATACTTAATCGGCAATGACTCCATTTTATTAAATATATCAATTCTAAGGTTTCTTAAAGTGCCCTGAGATACATATACCATTATTTTCTGATAAGTAAGGTTACATAGTATACCAATAACATAAACTAACGCAACCTTTAATAAAGCATTTCCAAGAGGTGAAAAGCTTGGATTTCTCTCCTTTGTCATAGGAATAATATAATCATCAATAAGACTCTGCATAAACATTGTTCCCCTTACAGTTGCAATAGCAGAACCAATAATACCAATAAGTACAATTATAAAAAGAAACCAATACTTCTTTAAAATAATAGCAAAAATTCTACCCAAAATTTTTCCGGGATTATCAACTTTGGGAGCTTTTCCAAAATTACGATTTCTCATTCCTGGCATATTATTCATCCCCCTTTCTGTCAAAGTCACCGTTGCCATTTATCTGGGATTCATAAACCTCTCTGTAAATATCATTATTTTCAATTAATTCTTCATGAGTTCCTATACCGTCTATTCTTCCGCTGTCAAGCACAATTATTCTATCAGCATCCTGTATACTGCTTATTCTCTGAGCAATAATCAGCTTCGTCACATCGGGTATTTCATTAGCAAAAGCGTGTCTGATTTTAGCGTCTGTCGCAGTATCAACAGCACTTGTGGAATCATCAAGTATTAAAATCTTAGGATTTTTAAGCAAAGCTCTTGCAATACATAATCTCTGTCTTTGTCCGCCTGATACATTTGTACCGCCCTGTTCAATATGTGTATTGTATTTGTCGGGAAGCTTTTCAATAAATTCATCTGCACAAGCCAGCTTACAGGCATTTATACATTCTTCTTCCGTAGCATTATCATTGCCCCAGCGAAGATTATCAAGTATTGAACCGCTGAATAACACATTTTTCTGCAAAACAACAGAAACATTATTTCTCAATGTTTCAATATCATAATCCTTAACATTAATACCGCCTACCTTCACAACACCTTCTTTGACATCATATAGTCTGGAAATCAGATTTACAAGACTTGATTTACTGCTGCCTGTACCGCCAATAATACCGATAGTTTCACCTGAATTAATATGAATATTGATATTTTCCAAAACATTTTCACTGCTGTCCCTTTTATATGAAAAAGCAACATTTTCAAAATCAATACTGCCGTCAGAAACCACTGTAACAGGATTTTCACCGTTTGTAATATCAGGTACTTCATTTAAAACTTCAGAAATTCTCCTTGCACTTGCAACACTCATGGTAAGCATTACAAATATCATTGATAACATCATTAATGACATCATAATACTCATAACATAGCTGAACATACTTGTTAATTCACCTGTAGTAAGCGTATTTTGTACAATCATTTTAGCGCCAAACCAAGAAATAGCAAGAATACAGCCATACACAGCTGTCATCATAATAGGTCCGTTATTTGCAATAATAGACTCAGCCTTAACAAAAAGGGAATAGAGATTATTTACAGCACCTGAAAACTTTTCCTTTTCGTACTCCTCTCTTACATAAGCCTTAACAACTCTTATTGCTGATACATTTTCCTGTACACTTTCATTTAAATCATCATACTTTTTAAATACCTTATCAAACAAAGGTGTAGCATTTTTTATAATTGTACCCAACAGCAATCCTAAAAAGCATATTGCCACAACATATATAAGACTTAATTTAGCATTAATAAAAAAACATACTATCAAAGCACAAATCAACATAAAAGGTGCCCTAATACACATTCTAAGTATCATTTGATAAGAATTTTGTACATTTGTAACATCAGTTGTCATTCTTGTAACCAAACCTGATGTTGAAAATCTGTCAATGTTAGAAAAAGAAAAGGTCTGTATATTTTCATACATAGACTCTCTTAAATTACAGGCAAATCCTGTTGATGCTTCTGCTGCATATTTTCCTGCCAAAACTCCAAACATAAGACTAAACATTGCCATAACAAGCATTACGACACCATAAATATAAACATTTTTAATATCTCCCGCTTCAATCCCCTTATCTATAATCTTAGCCATTATAAGAGGTATTAACACTTCCATAACTACCTCCAAACCGGAAAAAATCGGAGCTAATAAGGAGGCCTTCTTGTATTGTTTCACCTGACATAATAATGTCTTAATCATATTATACATCTCCTTTACAAAAAAATAGAGAGATTGTTATGTATCTAACAATCCTCTGTTTATTAGTATAGCATTATTTCTATATGTTGTAAATACCTTTATTTAATCTTAATAAATTCTTTCAAATTTTTAACAATAGGTTATATACCCCGCTAAAAGTCAAACATTGTAAATATCTTCTTCCCTTAATATTATTTCACCGTTTTGGGCTTCATAGTCATCTATTTTTCTCATAATTAAATTATCAATCAGATTTGACACTGAACGAGTATCTTTTTTTGCTATTTTCTTTAACTTAGCATATATTTCAGGATCAATTCTCAATGAAAATTGTATTTTTACTATTGCCATAATATTTCTCCTTTTTGTCTTACTACTTTTAGTTATATTTCTCAAAGTTATTATAATCTTTTGTTTAGCAAATGTCAACAAAAATATAATTATTTTTCATATTTTTTATTTCTTTAAAGTTGAAACATAACTCAAAGTTATATATAATTATAATTAGGTGATTAAATGAACAGAGTAAAAGAACTAAGAAATGAAAAAAAACTAACTCAAGATACACTGGCAAAAAAACTTGGTATAACCCAAGCAGCTTTATCAAAATGGGAAACAGGAAAGTCACAACCTGACCAAAGAACTTTGCTTATTTTGTCTGATATATTTGGTGTATCAATTGACTACATATTAGGCAATACAGAACAGCGTACTGCTTATACTCCTGCTGAAAGGGATGAGTTGCTTCCCCTCTCCCCTTATGAAAGGCAATTAATAATCGATTACAGAAAGCTAAATAAAGAAGGCGAACGCTATATCCAACAACAAATGGAAATGGCAAATAAAATATTTAATCTATAAATTTGTCTTTGGCTATATATATCCGGCAAAAGGAGTTTAAAAAAATTGTTTCGTTAGGGTGTGATTTTATGGATGGATTAATAAAGCAAATTATAAATATTGGTTGTGAAAATAAAATAAATAAAATTATTCTTTTTGGATCTCGTGCCAGAGGTGATTATACTGATAAAAGCGATTACGATATTGCTTTTATTTCAAACAATATCACAAATGAAACCAAAAATAATATAACTAATAGCATCGAAGAGCTTGATACATTTCATAAAATAGATTTAATTTTCCTTGATAATTTGTCAAATAACGATGAGCTGACAAATAATATTGTAAAGGACGGAATAATGCTTATGAATAAACTTGATATAAAATTAAATAATTATATAAATGCATTAAATAGATTAAAAGAAGCAGTTATGGATTTTGAAAAAACAGGTATGTTATCTGTTCGTGATGGAGTAATTCAACGATTTGAATTTACCACAGAGCTTGCATGGAAAACTACCCGTGAGTATTTAATTGAAGAAGGTGTCGTTAATATTAATACTCCAAAGGCTGTTATGCGAGAGGCTTACACCGCAGATATTATTAATGATGAACAGGGCTGGCTTCAAATACTTAATGACAGAAATTCCACTTCCCATATATATAATGAAAATGAAGCTAATGAAATTTATGATAGAATTTCCAAAGATCATATTATAAAATTTGAAGAATTGGCAAATATACTTACAAACAAAAAATAATGTAATTAAGAAGCTATCCCCTAAGGAGAGTGTCAACAGTAAAATAAAAATTTATCACATTAATATTAAAAAAGGTCTGCCAAAGACAGACCCTTAATAAACTTACTTATTAACTTTTTTTCTCCAGCCTTCTTTATTTTCCTGTCTGTTTCTTGCAATAGCCAAACTGTCAGAAGGAACATTCTTGGTTATTGTTGAGCCGGCAGCAGTGTAAGCTCTGTCAGCGACCTCAACAGGTGCAACAAGATTAGTATTACATCCAATAAATACCTCATCACCAATCTTACATCTGTACTTATTCTTGCCGTCATAATTAACAGTAACAGTACCACAGCCGAAGTTTACACACTTGCCTACATCAGAATCACCAACATAAGTAAGGTGACTAACCTTAGTACCATCATCAATATTGGAATTTTTAATTTCAACAAAATCACCAATTCTGCAATGCTCGCCAATACAGCTGTTAGGTCTTAAATAAGCAAAAGGACCAACAGTGGTAAAGCTCTTAACCTTAGCATCTACAAGCACACTCATCTGAATAGTAACGCAGTCATCAACAATTGATGATGTAATTCTTGTATTAGGTCCTAAAATACAGCTCTTGCCAATAACAGTCTTACCCTCAAACATACAACCGGGATAAACAATAGTATCAGGCGCAATCTTAACATCCTTACCAATATAAGTGCTTGAAGGGTCTGTAATGGTAACGCCCTCAAGCATAAGCTTAGTATTAATTCTGTCCCTCATAGCCGCTATAGCCTGTGATAAATGAAGTTTAGAATTTACACCCATAAATTCTTTATCATCCTCAGCCACCATAATACCAACTTTACCGCCTTCATTTTTAATAATTTCAAGAGTATCGGTTAAGTAATATTCACCCTGTGAATTGTTGTTGCCAAGCTTATCAAAAGCATTATTTAAAGATTCTGCCTTAAAGATATACACACCTGTATTTACTTCCTTAACCTTAGCTTCTTCTTCGTTAGTATCCTTCTGCTCAACAATCTTAGCAAAGCTGTCATTTTCTCTTATAATTCTGCCATAGCCTGTAGGATTATCAACAACCATAGAAACAACAGTTACATTGTTTCCCTGACTTTCGTGCAAATCACAAAGTTTGCTTATAGTTTCAGCAGTAATAAGTGGAGTATCACCACAGAGAACCAAAATATTGCCCTCCTTAATGAAATCTCCCGCCTGCATTACAGCATGTCCTGTACCCAACTGTTCTTTCTGCACTGCAAATCTGATATTATCATACATATCCTTAATAGTATTTCTAACCATAGCTGACTGATGTCCAACTACAACGCAAATTTCCTTTGCTCCTGCTTCCTGTGAAGCCTCAATAACATAGCCAACCATTGTTTTATCTAAAACCCTGTGTAACACTTTTGGCACATCAGACTTCATTCTTGTTCCCTGACCTGCCGCAAGTATAACAACCTTTAAATTGTCCATTCCTCAGCACCTCTGCTCTATTTTTTATATATACTTAATTATAACAAATTTATAGAAAATTGCAACATAAACTTAAAATATCCTGTGATGTTTCGGCAATATATTTAGTATTTCTGAAAATTGCTTTATCTCTAAAACCCCAAGTCACACCAATAAAGTCAACACCTGTATTTTCAGCCGTAGCTATATCAACCTCAGAGTCCCCTATTAATATAGCATTTTCTCTTACCTCACCAATTATATCTAGAGCAAAATCAACAGGGTCAGCCTCAGGCTTCTTTTTTCTCTTTGATATATCTGCGCCAACAATTACATCAAAGCTGTCCTTAAAATAATATCTTACAATTTTTTCAGCAGCCCACTGTGCCTTATTTGTAACAACCCCCAGTTTAAAACCATTTTTAATCAGGTTATCAATAATATTTTCCATACCATCATAAGGTCTTGTTTTATTACAAAGATTTTCGTTATAATATTCTCTGTAATACCTCATTGCCTCATCAAAGTCAAATTCATTCTTTCCAACAGCCCTTTTTACAAGCATATCTATACCGTTTCCCACAAAACACCTCACCTCATCAGTACTGCGCTTCGGAAGTTTTAGTTTTTCAAGCATATAATTTGTTGAATCACAAAGGTCATATAATGAATTTACTAAAGTACCATCTAAATCAAATAAAACCGCTTTTTTCAAAGTTTTCATCTCCAATCCCTTATATTTTAATTCTAATAACATTCCTTGTCAACAAAAAAGAGCTTCTGATATTTCAGAAGCCCTTAATTAGATTATCTAATTATTTTATGGTAATAGGTCCAAAGGTGTAGCTATCCTCTTTCTTATTATCATCCTGAGCAATAACCACAAATTTCTTTCTTCCATCTTCAATAGGTGAAAATTCAATTTCCCAAATAAGGTCATTGCCGTCCTCATCATCAGGAGTCTTATAAACCTTAGAAAGCTTATTCTCTCCTCTTGCATCCTCAACCCATACCTTAACTGCACTGTTAGATGTTGTTACAGTTATTTTAATATCCTCATCTTCATCAACTGTATCATCCTCAACATCTACATCACGGATTTCAATTTCTTCCTCAACATCACCGCTGAGCCTAAACTTCATACGGTCATAATTATCATTGCTATATGCTGTTATATAATAATCAGCATCAATATCATCAACCTCAAATGTAATTGTATTAGTCTTATCTGTTGAAGAAGTTGACTTAATCTCCTGGTCATATACTGTACTTGAAGTACCTCTTGTAACTCTTATTCTGTCTACACATCCTGTAGTTTTAACAACAAACTTAGCGTCTTCACCTTCAATAAGTGAATTAGTCTTCTGCTCAATTTCAAGTACAGCAGGCTCTGACTTGCTTACTGAACGACCTTCAAGTTTGAAAGTATCAGATACTGATTCCCCATCTTCATTAAATGCTAAAAGCTTAAATTTCATATCCCCGGTGTGCTTAACAGTAAAGTTGAATTCCCAGTAATAATAATTCTTTTTCTTTTCTGCAGTTGAGTGAGTTCTTGTACCCTCACCCTCGTCCTGGTCTTCAGTCAAAAGCTCAAGATAATCAACGTCTGTACTGGTCTTTACATATAATACAGTATTATAACCCTTATAGGCATAATCATTATTTGTCCACATTTCAAGAATTTCAAGATCATCAGAACCGCTTGAGGACTTATTTTTATCATCAACATTTACACTAAATGTTTCTGACTCCTCTTCATAATCACCGGATACATAAAGAGTTACATAAACCTTCCAGTTACCCTCTTTAGTCATTTGAAGCTTACCGTTAAATGTTCTGTTGTCATCATCATCTTCATCATAATCAGATATAACAGTTGACTGACTGTTGGCATTTGTTGTAAGCTTTACCTTTTTTACCTTTGATGTAGTCTTAACCTTAAACTTTGCATAATCATCAGTCTTAATCTCATCATCTGTAAGCTTACAGCTTATCATATTATCAGACTTATAATCTCCGCTTTCTGAAGTTTTGTCCTTAGTAGTGGTTTCTGTCTTTTCACTTGAAACCATAAAGCTTACACTTTTACTTGCAGTCATTGTTTCATTATACTTGTTGCCGATTCCCGGTATTGCCTGAATAGTAAAAATAGCATCTGAACCTGTAGAATTTTCACAGTTATATTCTGTAACAAAACTTCTTGTTCCGTCAGCATTCTCAGTATATTTTGATACAGAACCTATGTTAGAATTATCAGTTGTTCTCACAAACTTAACTGAAGTAGTTTCCTTGCTGCATACGGCAGTAATTGTAATTTCCGTATCCTTAGCAACAGCAGTACTTGAAGCTGAAATAGTATTTACTACAGCATTTGATACGTTATTGCTGTCTGTTGTTTTACTTGTAATATGTACACTTCTTGTAGGATCATCCCATGTAACAGTAGCCCCAACAGATTCTGCAATCATTCTTATAGGCATAAGAATTCTGTTGTTTGCATTAATAGATGCAGTATCAAATGTAACTGCCTCACCATTTACATATACAATCTTAGAACGCATTGTATGTGCAATAGTTACACCATCTCTTGTTAAAGTCATTGTTTCTGTTTTAGAATTCCAGTCAATTTCAAGACCAAGAGCCTCACAGGTTTTTCTTACAGGAACATAAGTTCTGTTATTAATAATCTGTGGTCTTGCATCTGTTGACGGAAAATCAACAGCCTTATCATTCAGATAAACAGACACATACTCAACCGCATATGTTGTCGTTGAAAAGGCTAATGCTGAAATCAACATTGTCAAAGCTAATAAAATACTTAGTATTTTCTTCATATTTTCACACCTCTCGTAGTTTATAGTAATTTAATTATATCAAAGCCAATATCAATATGCAAATAACAAATATTTACATTTATGTAACATTTATTCTACACCGTAATTCTTTCTGTATTCTTTCATTGCCTCAAGGTATTCCTTACCCTCTATGGTACCATCCTCAATACAGTCAATAATGTCACACACTGTAACAATAGGATAAACCTTAATACCGAACTCGTCATAAACCTCCTGAACAGCAGACTTTTCACCTTTACCCTTTTCCATTCTGTCAACAGAAATAATTACACATTCAACACTGACATCAGCAGCATTTTTAAGTATTGGCAATGTTTCTCTTATGGCTGTGCCGGCTGTAATAACATCTTCAATCACAGCTACCTTGTCACCGTTCTTAAACTTGTGACCTACAATAACACCGCCTTCACCATGATCCTTTGCTTCCTTTCTGTTAAAAGCATAATTAACAGACTTGCCTGTTTCTTCATAAAGAGCAATAGCTGCAGAAACAGCAAGGGGAATGCCTTTGTAAGCAGGTCCAAAGAATACGTCTGCCTCTACATTGTTTTCCTTAATACATTCTGCGTAAAATTTACCAAGCTTTGCAATATGCTCGCCTGTTTTGTAGTTGCCTGTATTTATAAAGTAAGGAGCCTTTCTTCCGCTTTTAAGAGTAAATTCACCAAATGTTAAAACTCCCGCCTCACACATAAACTTAATAAATTCCTTTTTGTAACTCATTTTTATACCTCCATTCGCTTATTACATTAATAGTACCATATTTTAGAATTTAATTCAACTAAAACAACAGTTTTTAAACTATCTTTCCACATTCTTAATATTTTTTTCAGCTTTAATGCGAGGTATCATAACTATATGACCGCATCCGCAGCATTCCATTCTAAAATCTGCCCCAATTCTAAGTATTTTCCAGTTTTTAGAACCACAGGGATGCTGCTTCTTCATTGTAACAATATCACCAACCTGAATATCCATTTTAATCCTCCTTACTGTGTACCACAATTTGTGGAAATGGTATTTCTATTTTTTCTTTTTCAAATCTTTTTAAAATAAATTTTCTTAATTCTCTTTCTATTCTCCAGTTTTCCCCAATTTCACTGTCTGCTGCAATTCTTATTACAATACCACTGTCTGCAAGCTCATTTATTCCCCAAACTTTTGGTTCATCAATGATACCCTCAATAAGCTTATTGTTAAATATATTTTTAAACTCACTTTTAAGCACATAAAATACTTTGTCAATGTCCTCGCCATAAGCAACAGATATATCAACAATGGCTCTGTTAAAACCTTTACTCATATTCGTAACAATTGAAATCTGACCATTAGGAACTATATGCACATTTCCATCAGAGTTTCTTATCCTTGTAGTTCTTATTCCTATAGACTCAACGGTGCCGCTGAAACCATTAAGTTCAACAATATCGCCAACCCCAAACTGGTTTTCGGTTATAATAAAAAACCCTGCCATCATATCCTTAATAATATCTTGTGCACCTAATCCTATTGCAACAGATACAGCACCGCCTAAAGCAAGTATTGATGTAATATTTATACCCCACATAACAAGTACATTACAAAATACAATAAAATAAACAATATATTTAGACAAACTTGAAAGCAGCGATGCCACAGTATCGGAACGTCTTTCCATTGAAAACTTTGAAAAACTCTTGTATATAATTTTTTTTGTAACCATAACTAAAAAGTTTGCTATAAATATACTAAGTATTGTCATTACAATTTTTATGATAATATAAATAGTATTTTCAAACTCAAGTAAATTTGCAGATTTTGCTATCCAATGAGATATTTCCATATAATCATCCCCTTAATTTATTATAAAATAAACAATAATATTTTTCAATATCATAATTAAATCTTAACTTTATCTTAAATAAAAAAACTATTGTTATTCTGTCAAAAATCTATTATAATCATTATTGTATAAGTATTTAGAGCAAAAGGAAAAGCAAAAAATGAAAAGCAAAGATTATCTTCTTGTAGACGGATACAATATAATATTTGCATGGGACGAGCTCAGTAAACTTGCAAATGAAAATATAGAGGCAGCAAAAAGCAGTCTTATCAATCAACTTTGCAATTATCAGGGTACAAAGAAAATGAACCTTATACTTGTCTTTGATGCATATAGGGTCGAAGGAGGCAAGGGTTCTATTATAAAAGAAGGAGACATTTATGTTGTGCATACCAAAGAAGCAGAAACTGCTGACCAGTACATCGAAAAAACAACCCATGAACTGAGAAAAAAATACAATGTAACCGTTGCAACCTCTGATGGTCTTGAACAGGTTATTATAATGAGTCAGGGAGCTTTAAGAATGTCTGCTAAAGATTTATACATTGAGGTTAATGCCAATAACAAGGCTATTTCCGAAAAAATACACGAATTTAAACCGATAAAGAACAATATGCTTATTGATAATCTTGACAGTGAAGCTGCCAACTTTTTAGAGCAGCTAAGACGAAAGAGGTGAAACTTTGGATAAATACGCAAATATGGGCTATGAAGAACTTGTAAATCTGGTTCAGAGCAAAAATGACAATCTGGCACTGGATTACCTTATTAATTACAAGTGCAAAAGTCTTATAAGAAAAAAAACAAGAGGATATTTTATATTTGGTGCCGATAAAGAAGATGTAATACAAGAGGGTATGGTAGGTCTTTATAAAGCAATACGAGATTACAGACCTGAAAAAGAAGCTAGCTTTATATCCTTTGCAGAACTATGCATTAACAGACAAATAATAAGTGCAATTAAAGCAGCAAGCAGACAAAAGCATATACCTCTTAATACGTCAATTTCAATAGACAGACCGGTTACAAACGACGATGAGGATTATACATATCTTGACTTTTTAAGTAAAACAGGAGGAAATCCCGAAGACGAAGTAATAGGCAAAGAAAATTTCAAAATTCTTGAAAGAGAAATATTAAAGAATTTGAGTAAAATGGAACAGGAAGTTTTAAGCTACTATCTGAGGGGAAGAAGCTATACTCAAATTGCTGTATTAATGAACAAAGATGAAAAAAGTATTGATAATGCACTTCAAAGAATAAAGAAAAAGGTTGCGGCCATTGTACAGAAAAAATCTATGGAATAAAACAAATATGTACTTTTAGTTAATTTTTTAATATCTAAAAGTACATATTTTATATTATAATTATCCTTTTTTCAGCAAGCTCAGATGCAAATACCAAACTTTCTTCAAATTTGCCTCCATTAATAAACTTATATAAAAATCCTGCTACCATTGTGTCACCTGCACCTACAGTATTTTTTACTTTTATATCACCTGATTTAACAATATATTTTTCACTTTTATTTACAAACACTGCACCCATTTTACCCATTGACACAATTACATTTTCCGCACCCATATCACATAACTTTTTACCATAGTAAACAGCGTTTTCAAAACTGTCTATATTGCAGCCAAATATTTCTCCAAGCTCAATATGATTTGGTTTTATTAAAAACGGTCTGTGTTTAAGAGTATTGGTCAAGAGAGATTTTTCGGCATCTACAACAAACCTGCCCTCTAAATTTTCCATTATATAAGCATAAGTATTACTGTCAAGTCCGCTGCATACAGAGCCTGAAAGCACAATATAGTCCTCTTTATTTGTTTTGATAAGTTTTAACAAAGTGTCAATGTCCTTTGAATTTGCACTGCATCCCTTTCCGTTTATTGCCGTTTCATTTTTAAAAGCAAGCTTAACATTTATTCTGGAACAGCCCTTGACATTTACAAAAATATTTTCAATACATTCTCTTTTAAGTTCGGAAATTATAGTATTGCCTACTGCTCCTGCAACAAAACCGCAGGCAGTACTTTTAATTCCAAGAGCATTTAAAAACATAGAAACATTAATTCCCTTTCCCCCTACTCTTAAAATTTCCGAATTACTTCTGTTAATTTCACCAATTTTTAAATTGTCAACTTCCATTATATAATCAAGACTTGGATTTAATGTAAATGTATATATCATAAATAATCACCTATTTTTTCTTAACAAATTCTCTAATTTCTCTTACAAAACCAAACCTTGATTTAGCCGTAGGATTTCTCTTTAAAATAGCAATTTTCTTTAAATCTACATTCTCTATTCTTTCCTTAAGAGCATTAGTTTTTTCTTTCCACAATTCAATATAATCTGCAATTTCAAGCTTTTTTAGCTCCTCAATTTTTTCCAATATAAAATCATCAATTTCTGTATAAGACAAAGCAGTGTCGATTTTTTCCCTAACCTCAGCAACAAGCTCATCCTTCTTATAGTTTGCATCTCCAACTGCCACCGCAATATTTACCTTGAGTTCATTAATTTCCTTCATAAGTTTTTCGTTATCTAATATTATTGACCTTAAATCGTAAGCCTCTTTGAAAGAAACAACAAAGTCATATACAAACACAACAGTAATTATAACAGCAGCAACAGCAAGAAATACTGTGCTTACGGAATTAATAAAATTTGCTATAGGCTCATTAATAACATAAGTAACAAAAAGCCCCATAAATCCCCATGCAATACTTGATTTTAAACAAATATAACCTTTATAATTCAAAAAATTATTGCTATAATCCCAGTACTTAACTTTAAAGAGTTTTTCCATTACTATACCTGTTATCAGTTCAAGAACAGTTGCTGCAAAAACAGACATAACATAAACCAATAACGGACTAAACATAACAGGTATTGTTACAAATAAAATTATAACTGCACCTGAGCCATATATAGGCAAAAAAGGTCCTTTCATAAAGCCTCTGTTTACCCACTTTTTTCTGGTTTTTAATGATACATAAATACTTTCAAAACCCCAGCCGAGAAAGCAGTAAATATAAAATATAAGACATAAAGTCAGAATATTAAAATCCAGATTATACATAAAATTCCTTTCTTTTATATAACTAAAATGCAAAAGGCTTGCTGACAAAGTCAACAAGCCTTTGTTCGTTTTTATTAATAGTCCTCAGGTCTGTCCTGTCTGAAACCAAAATGATAACGTATAGCCTCTGTAATTCTTTCGGCTGCATAGCCATCCCCAAAAGGATTTTTTGCTGCTGCCATTTTATCATAACTTTCCTTATTATCAAGAAGTTCCTTAGCCTGAGCATAAATTTCATCTTCATTAATACCTGCAAGCCTGAGAGTACCTGCTTCAACACCTTCAGGTCTTTCAGTTACATTTCTCAATACAAGAACAGGCTTACCCATTGAAGGCACTTCCTCCTGTAATCCACCGCTGTCTGTCATTACAAGATAGCTCAAATTCATAAGATTATGCATATTAACAATATCAAGAGGATCAACAAGATGTACTCTGTTGTGATTTCCAAGAATTTTGTTAGCAACCTCTCTTACAGCAGGATTAAAGTGCACTGCATAAACAACCTCAACATCATCATAATCATCAACAAGTCTTAAAACAGCTCTGCAAATATTTTCAAGAGGCTCACCAAGATTTTCACGTCTGTGGGCAGTCATTGTTATAACTCTCTTGTTATTATAATCAATATTATTAAGCTCCTCAAGGTCAAACTTAAAGTTATCTGTAATAGTATGCTTTAAGCAGTCAACAGCCGTATTTCCTGTTATAAATATGCCCTCATCACTAATATTTTCTTTTAATAAATGTTCCTTAGCAAGCGGAGTTGGTGCAAAGTGCAAATCTGCCATATGACCTGTAAGTACTCTATTCATTTCCTCCGGGAAAGGCTGAGTTTTATCATATGTTCTTAACCCTGCCTCAACGTGACCAAGCTTAATGCCACTGTAAAACGCAGCGAGAGCACCTGCAAATGTTGTTGTAGTATCTCCATGCACAAGCACTAAATCAGGCTTAGCCTCATTCATTACTTCTTCAAGACCTTTTAAAGCCTTAGTTGTAATGCTTGTAAGTGTCTGTCGCTGTGTCATTATATCTAAATCATAGTCAGGATGTAAATCGAAAATTTCAAGTACCTGATCTAACATTTCTCTATGCTGTGCTGTTACACAAACAATCTGCTCAATTTCGTCACACTTATCCATAGCCTTAATTAACGGAGCCATTTTAGTTGCTTCAGGTCTTGTTCCAAAAATACTCATTACCTTAATTTTTTTCATTATATTCACCTCAAGAACAATAATATCTTTCTAAAAACAGCTTATCACATTTTAGTACATTTTTCAACAAAAAATCAGTGTTTCTCCATATATTTGCCGTACCATATGTAACCCAATAAAAACCCAAGAGCAAAAAATACAGCAAACAACCCAAAAGCAAGAGCAAAGTCCATAATTGTAAGTATACTATATACCTTCATATATTTTAAAAGAGCGCCTAAGGCAAAGAAAAGAGCACAATTTAATAACGCTTTTACAATATTTCCCTCAACAATTGCATAAACAAGAGAAGCCATATACGCACATATCAAACAGGATATAAAGACAGTAAAATTGCTATCATATCTTATACCCGTAAAACCTATACCCATGCAAAAATAAAATACTGCAATAATAACAGTTAAAAGCCTAGGACTGTCCTGACTTCTTTTTCTTATCTTTTTGTAAAAATTCTCTGTGTTCATTTATTTTTCCTCCTTATAATTAACACTAACAAGAGTAAGACCTCTTGGCGGCATAGTCATACCCGCCTTGCTCCTGTCTTTAGCTTTAATTATTTTATTTATATCATCAGACTTAATTTTTCCAAGTCCCACTTCAACGAGAGTGCCTGTAAGAATTCTCACCATATTGTATAGAAATCCATCTCCCTTATATGTAAAAGTAATTTCTGTACCATTAACTTCAATATTAATGGAATAAATTGTTCTGACTGTAGATTTTTTAATTCTTTTATTTGAGCAAAAAGACTTAAAATCATGAGTTCCCTCAAGAAAAGCAGCAGCCTTTTTCATAGCTTCCACATCAAGTTCATAATTAAAATGATTTACAGTTCTTCTTGTAAAAACATTTACTTTTTTACCTGTATCAATTTTATAGCAATATGTTTTTCCTATAGCATTGAGCCTTGCATGAAATCTGTCATCCACTTTTTCACAGCTTAGTATTCTTATATCCGCAGGCAGCTCCTCATTAATCCTGTCCATAATATTACCATATTCCATACTCAATTTAAAATTTGCTACCTGTCCTAAAGCATGAGCTCCTGCATCAGTTCTGCCTGAACCATTTATTTCAACCTTCTCTCCTGTAACCCTCTTGATTGCTTCTTCAATAACTCCCTGTATTGTATTTTGTGTTGATACCTGTCTTTGCCAACCATTATAACGTGTTCCTTCATACTCAATTACTATTTTATAGTTCATAACCTTTTTCCTTCTTATGAATAATATTTCCAAGTTCAATATTAACAGGGGTTTTTACATCATACCTTTTACCTAAATCAATTACATAATCAGCAAATATTTCCACTTCCGTCTTATTTTTATTTAATATGTCCTGAGCCATTGACGGCATACTGTCCGCATTAAGCCCATCAATTACATTTAGCCAATAGTCAATATCATCCTTTGTCAGCGGAATTTTTATTTTACCTGCAATATTCAAAACTTCATTCATTGCCTCAATCATTTTACTTCTATACAATACTTCAGACTGTACATCCTTATAATGAAGTCCATAAGCAGCACAAACCTGATTTATGCCTACATTAAGCATAAATTTACTCCAAAGCTTATTGGTCATAGACTCAGGAATTTCGTATCTAAAGTCTATAGAATCAAAAAAATCTTTTAACTCTCTGACATTTTCCGATATCTTATTGTTGTCAGCCTCACCAAATGCTAACACTCCATAATTTTTAAAGTTTATATGATTTCCATATTTCTGTGAGTCCATTCCATAAGCTACACAATATAAAATTCTGCCTTTTTTTAATGTATCCTTTATGACTTCCTCACTGTTAATACCATTAAGCAGGGATATAATAATTGTATTATCATTAATATAAGGTTTTGCACTTTCAAGAGCATTTTTTAAATGATGATACTTTGTTGCCACCATTAGCAAATCAACCTTTTCATCACTTACTTCATAGTTAAAATCAAATTTACTGTCATTTATAAATACACCATTATTTTTATAATTCCGTAATCTTTTAATATCACCAATTACATAAACATTTTCTCTGCCTATTGCCTTTGTTATGAACTCACCAAACATTCCTCCTAAAGCACCTAAGCCAAGTATACCAACTTTTTTAATCATATCATCACCCTCAGCTGCATTGTCTGCAAAACATGACTGCAATGCAACCGTCACTTAATAATTACATATTCATTTTACATCATATTTTATATTATTGCAACAAAAAAAGCTGCTGCATAATGCAGCAGCAAAAATATTAATGACAGCTGTGACTTCCACAGCCGTCATTTCCACAGTTGTGAGCTTCAGCATGTTCATCACTATGATGGTTACACATTGTATCAGGATTATAATTTAAAGTACCGGCAAGAAAGGATTTTACCTGTACATCCACATCGCCGCTTGCACCCGGAAAAAGCTTAATACCGGCTTCAGCAAGAGCATTTCTTGCACCGCCGCCAATACCTCCGCAAATAAGAGTATCAACCCCTCCGTTAAACAAAAATCCTGCTAAAGCACCATGTCCCTGACCATTAGTATCAACAATTTCAGTCTTGACAATTTTACCATCTTCCACCTCATAAACCTTAAACTTCTCAGTATGTCCAAAATGCTGAAATACCTGACCATTTTCATAAGTTACTGCAATCTTCATAACACTGTTCTCCTTTTTAATCAATCCATTATTAAATATTTCATTACTCAGCTCATAATCTCCGCCTTCTATATTGAGATTAATACCCTCAACTATAAATCTGGCAATTTTCTTTCTTGCTTCTGAATAAATAGTCTGAACTGTAGATCTGCTGACCTGCATCTGCAAAGCACAATCATTTTGATTTAGCCCCACATAATCAATAAGCCTTATACACTCATATTCCTCTACACTCATTGTTATATTTGTACTATTGTTACTGTCACTTACAAAACAACAGCTTATAGGCATTTTACAAACCCTGCGCTTTTTACTGCATCTTGGCATTTAATCACCTCAATTATTGGCATATGATAATTACAATATAATTATAGCGTTTATATTAGCATATGTCAATAATTATTTTTTATAAAATATTATTTAAATTTATATTATCTAAACCTATCATTAATATAATAAATAAAATCTTCTTTGACTATATGTACAATTAATGATATAATTAATTTAAATAACTAAAGAGAAAGGACAAAAACTATGAAAAAATACATTATCACTGCACTTATGGCATTAACACTACTATCACTAACAGGCTGCGGCTCTAAAACATTAAAATCAGACGGATTAGGCATTGAAGTTACATTACCTGATAGGGGATGGTCTGTAGACACTGATGACCCTAATTCATTTGTAATTTCAAAAGACAGCGATATGATTTCATATTCATCATCAGATTTACCTGATGGATATGAAATGCCTGTAACAGAGGACGATCTTTCAGCCTTATTAGGTGATGATATTATGGCTGTCAGCGAAATTTCTGACTTTAAATATGAAACAAATGAAGACGGATCCATTCAAAGTCTTTTTTATAAACAAACTCTTAATATAGCTGATTCCAGCAGCATTTTAATTAATAGTTTTAAAATTGAAAATGGTAAGCTTACTACAGCTAATGCAACCCTTACAAATGCTGATGAAAATAAAATAAGTGAAATTGAAAATATAATTAAAAACACTGATTTAAAATAATATTAAACTAAAAGGACTGAATTTTGTATAATACAAAATTCAGTCCCAATAATAATATACTATGTATATATAAAATTCAGTTCATATTTATTATGCTATATCATTTTCTCGAAAACTTAACAAAGTTATCAAACTTTTCTTCTCTTTCAGGTAAAATGCTGCCGTAAATTCTTTCAAGATCAGACTTAATTTCCTCCATAAGAGAAATATTATAAGCCAAATCATAAATAAGCCTGTCAATATCAACAGCTTTATTACCATCATCACCTATACCGGTTTGTAAAAAGGCGTCAGACTGAGAAAAACTTCTTTTTAAAAGCCTATATTTTTCAATAATACTTTCTTCCAACTTTTTCTTTTTAGCCTTTTTAACCTGAAAACCTTCCATATTAATTACCTCTTTCAAGGCTTATCTGATTAAACACATCCAATAAGTCCTGAGTAACAGCATTTTCCTTTTCCTGTGCATTAAGATCCATAATTGCATTGCCCTCATGCATCATTATAAGTCTGTTTCCATAGTTAAGAGCATACATAAGATTATGAGTTACCATAATTGTAGTAAGATTCTTTTCCTTTACTACCTTGTTAGTAAGCTCCATTATAATTTCTGCAGTTTTAGGATCAAGGGCAGCTGTATGTTCATCTAATATAAGTATATCAATAGGAGTCATAACAGACATCAAAAGAGCCATAGCCTGTCTTTGACCGCCTGATAAAAGACCAACCTTAACCCCCATTTTATCCTCTAGACCAAGATTAAGCTGAGAAAGCTGTTCCCTGTAATAGTTAATTCTCTTTTTATTGGTACCTCTTCCCAAATCAAAGAGCTTTCCCTTATTGTCGGCAAGGGACATATTTTCAAGAATGGTCATTGATGAGCAAGTACCCATAGCAGGATTTTGATAAACTCTGCCAATTTTCTTATATCGCTGAAAATCTTTCATTTTAGCAATGGATTTTCCGTTGATAGTAATGTCACCGCCGTCAATAGGTATTGAACCACAAATTATATTAAGCATTGATGTTTTACCTGAACCGTTGCTTCCTACAATGCTTAAAAACTCATTTTTCTTAACCTCAAGATTAAAATTATTAAAAAGCTGAGTTTCGTTAACTGTTCCCTTGTTATAAATTTTATCAATATTACTTAACTTAATCATTGTCAACACCTCCTTTTTTTAAGCTGCTGACAATAAGTATAATAAGGAATAAAGCGCCTGTAATAAGCTTCATATCAATAGCCTGCATACCACAAGCAATAGCTATAGCTACACAAGCCTTATAAATTATTGAACCAATAATAACAGTAGTTGTAGTCCTTAAAAAGCTAAGCTTTCCAAATACATTAGTACCTATAATAACTGATGCAAGACCAATAACCATTGTACCTGTACCCATTGAAATATCAAAAAACCTCTGCTGCTGACACATTACACAGCCTGCAAGTGCAACAAGTGCATTTGCTATAACAAGACCAATTATCTTAACTGTTCCCTTGTCCTTAGCAAGAGAAGTAACAACAGCCTCATTATCACCTACAGCTCTTAAAAGATAACCGGATTTTGTCTTTAAATACAAATCCATGGCAATCTTACAAATAAAAGCTATAACAAAAATAACAATAACTGTATTGTAATTACCGGCAATATCTTTAATAGGTGAAAGAGTAAAAATAGTATCATTACTGAAAATAGGAACATTAGCCTGACCTGATGTAATATGTAAATTAACAGAGTAAAGCATAGTCATAGTAATGATACCTGAAAGCAGATCCCTCACTTTAAATTTAACATGTATAATACCTGTTACAAAGCCTGATATTCCACCCGCAATAAAAGCTGCAGGCAGTGCTATATATGGATTAATACCGTTCTTAATCATAACAACACAGACAGCAGCGCCCAAAGGAAAGCTGCTGTCTACAGTAAGATCCGGAAAATCCAAAATTTTATAAGTTATGTATATACCAAGAGCAAGTATTGTATAAATAAACCCCTGCTCTAATACACTTAATACTAAAGCCATCCTGTACTCCTATTCTGCCTCTGTTGCGGACGCCCTTAAATCCTCGGGACAAGTCAGACCTAAGCTTTCAAGAGCAGTAGAATTAATATAAAGACTGTATTCTGTAATAGTTTCAAAAGGAATATCCTCTGCCTTTTCACCCTTTAAAACCCTTGCTGCCATAGCACCTGTCTGCTTTCCTAAAGCAACATAATCAAGACCTTCTGTTGCAACACAACCAGCTTTAACCTGTTCAATTTCACTTCCGAAAACAGGAATTTTAGCCTTGTTAGCTGCATCAAGTACAGTAGCAAGAGCAGAAACTACAGTATTATCTGTAAGGTTAGATATACAATCCACTTTACTTGCAAGATCAGCCGCTGCAAGAGGAATATCACTTGTCTGACTAATACCGCTGTCTACAATTTCAAAATCATAATTGGGAGCAAGTTCTTTATACTCGGCAATAGCACTGATTGAATTTGCTTCACTTGTAGTATATAAAATACCAATCTTTTTGGCATCAGGCATAAATTTTCTAATCATTTCAAGCTGTGCCTCTACAGCAAGCTTATCACTTGTTCCTGTTGTATTGCCTACACTTGTACCGTCGTCATTAGCAAGCTGTGCTGCCACAGGGTCAGTTACTGCCGTATAAATTACAGGAATAGAACCATTAGCAGCATTATAACAAGCCTGAGCCATAGGTGTAGCAACACCGCAAATAAGATCCACCTTATTAGCCACCATGCTCTGTGCAATCTGATTAGTATTTGCCATATCAGCCTGGGCATTCTGGAAATCATAAGTTACATTTTTACCCTCAACATAACCTGCTTCAGCCATTCCCAATTTAAAACCTTCAACACAATTGTCAAGTGAACCATGAGGAGCAAACTGGCCAATACCTATAGTTATCATATCCTCCGCTGCATTGTTGCCTTCAGATACTGACTGCTCTGTTTCTGTTGAACCGCATCCTGTAAACATACCCATTGTAAGACAAGCTGCAGCAACAAATGCTATAAATTTCTTCATCTTCATCATTCTCCTTTATAAAATTTTATGGTAACAATTATAACACATTATTATAAGATTTACAACTTATTTTCATGTACATAAGCATCATAAATACTTGTACCATTTTCATTTCTGTAATAAACCTGATTATCTGACCTTCCTACAACTTCTAAAGCAATATTAATATTTTTCGCTCCATTATTTTTTACCACTCTTATGGCTTCAGAACAAAATTCTTCATATAACCCACAGTTTTCATTCCATTTATTCTGATATTCGCTGTCTTTTGACTCAATATAATCAATTGTATCATCTGTAATATAAATTTTAAATGTAACATTATTATTCTCATGGCTTATTTCAAAACCGGCATTTGATGCCAAGCTCTTTAAATCATTATAAGTTTTGCTGCTTTCAAAGCTTTCGGTATCTTTATCGGCTTTATTTTCAGCTTCTGCCATATTATTTGATTTAGTCTTATCTTCTTCATTAACTTCAATCGTTGTTTCCTCAACATCGTTTTCTGTTATATCTTTACTATATTCCTCAGTAGATTGCTCAGAAGTAATTTCTGTTTCAGTTGTTGTAAGAATATTTTCATTTTCTCCCCCACCGCAGCCGGTTGCTGCAATTAAGGCAATAAGTACAATATATTTTTTCATATTTTACCCTCCATTATTTTTTACTATTATATATTTTTAGCCTAATAATGTCAACTGTAACTATTTAATATTTTTTTATACTATTATTGACAAAATTCATTTTAAATTCTATACTTAAAGAAACAAAAAGAGGAGGTAAAATAATATGAAAAAATTGATTAAACCCTTATCTGTAATTTTTGCAGCAATTACAATGACAGTGCCTGCTTATGCAATGACAAGCCATAGTTTTAACAGCACAACCTACACTGCCGATAATAAAATACTCTCCACAAACGAGAAAATAAGCTATATTACACTTTCAGACAATGTTTACAACCTTTTTGCCGCAGATGACTGTGTTTACATTGAATATCATAATATTGGCAGTAAATATTCCTATATATACTGCTGCAGCAATGACCTAAAAAAACGTACTTTTGTTGCTGCAATTCCGGGACTTGCATATAGTCTTTGCTATTATGATAATTCCATATATTATATCAATCCTGTCAATGAGGATTATTCAATAAACGAAATATGCAGTTTAAACATAGAAACAAAGACTATAACTAAACATATAACCTATAATGGAGATATTGAGCTATATGGTATCAGTAACGGTTATATATATTTTGCTGCAGAATTTTCACAGTTTACAAACACAAAAATTTATAAACAGAACATAAACAATCCACAGGATAAAAAGCTTATATATTATTCTTCACAGAATTATATTTCTGATTATGCAATTGGAGAAAACAAGCTTTATATTTCTAATTTCCAAGCTATAGATGTAATTGACTTAAAAACAGGAAAAATCATCAACAGCTATGACAGTGACTATGAAATCCTTGGGGAATATAAAGGAAGGCTATATCTTTTCAATAATGGATATATATACAAAGCTCTTGAAAACAATTTAGTAGACCCTGTTTCAGAAAAAACTGAATTTTCATCCAACAGTTTATATCCAACAACATTAACAGGTAACAAAATACAGTTTACTTCATATAATTATGATACATACACATATTATATATATGAATATGATATTGACAATAATGAATGGAAACTTCTTATGAGCTATATATTTTAAAACAGCAATAATTTAACATTCAAAAAAGCCACTGCATTTGCAGCGGCTTTTTTATTTAAAGCAATTATTACTTATTCTTTAAGTTAAACCAAGCATCAAGACCAAGATACTGAGCTGTATCACCAAGTTCTTCCTCAATTCTTAATAACTGATTGTACTTAGCAACTCTATCAGTTCTTGCAGGTGCACCTGTCTTAATCTGACCTGCATTAACAGCTAATACTATATCAGCAATTGTAGTATCCTCAGTTTCACCTGATCTGTGAGATACAACAGCTGTCATATTATTTCTGTTAGCTAACTTTATAGCATCAAAAGTTTCAGTAAGGGTACCAATCTGATTAACCTTAATAAGGATAGAATTAGCAACACCTAAATCAATACCCTTCTGTAATCTCTTAGTATTAGTAACAAATAAATCATCACCAACTAACTGAACCTTATCACCAATCTTCTCTGTAAGCATCTTCCAGCCTTCCCAGTCCTCTTCAGCTAAACCATCTTCGATAGAGATAATTGGGTACTTTTCACAAAGAGCAGCATAGTATTCAACCATTTCAGCAGATGTTCTTGTAATTTCTTCAGCAGCACCTGTAGCCTTAGTCTCACCTGGGAAATGATATAAGCCGTCTTCCTGATATAATTCAGAAGAAGCAGGATCCATAGCAATTCTGATTTCCTCACCAGGCTTATAACCGGCTTTCTCAACAGCCTCAAGAATATTATCAATAACCTCATCAGCAGTAGCACAGTCAGGAGCAAATCCACCTTCGTCACCTACACCTGTAGAATAACCCTTACTCTTTAAAACCTTCTTAAGTGCATGATATATTTCACAGCACATTCTTAAAGCATCACTGAAAGTCTTTGCACCAACAGGCATAATCATAAATTCCTGTAAATCTACAGTGTTATCAGCATGCTTGCCACCATTCATAATGTTCATCATAGGAACCGGTAAAGTCTTGGCATTGAAACCACCAAGGTACTGATATAAAGGCATATTAAGAGCCTCAGCAGCAGCCTTAGCAACAGCCATAGATACACCAAGAATAGCATTTGCGCCAAGCTTAGCCTTGTTAGGAGTACCATCTAAAGCAATCATAGTTTCATCAATAGCTACCTGATCTAAAGCATTCATACCGATAATCTCATCAGCAATAATGTCATTTACATTATTAACAGCATTAAGAACACCATTACCACAGTATCTGTCACCGCCATCCCTCATTTCTACAGCTTCAAACTGACCTGTAGACGCACCTGAAGGAACAGCAGCTCTACCCATTACCTGATTGCCATCGCCGGTATCAACGATAACTTCTACCTCAACAGTAGGATTAGCTCTGGAGTCAAGTACCTCTCTTGCTAAAACGTCAACAATTTCTAAATAACCTTTCATTTTTGTTTCTCCTTTCAAAATTGTCTTTAGTGATAATTATAACCTATTTCATAGAAAAAATCTACAAAAATATAACAATTTTATATTAAATTTATTTTAAATATTTAATATTTATTACTTAATAAGTAAAGAATGACCTGTCATTTCATTAGGCTTAACTAAATCCATCATATCAAGTAATGTTGGAGCAATATCACAAAGCTTTCCATCTTCCATAAGACCCTTTGCCTTATGACAATTAACCAGTACAAACGGTACAGGATTAGTAGTATGAGCAGTAAAAGGTTTACCTGTCTCATAGTCAACAAGCTGATCACTATTACCATGGTCAGCACATAAGAACATCTGACCATCAACCTTTTTAAGGCTTTCAACAACTCTGCCTACACATTTATCAACAGTTTCAACCGCCTTAATTGCAGCCTCCATAATACCTGTGTGACCTACCATATCAGGATTAGCATAGTTAATAATAATTACATCATACTTGCCGCTTTCAACAGCCTCAACAAGCTTATCTGTAACCTGAACAGCACTCATTTCAGGCTGTAAGTCATAAGTCGCAACCTTTGGAGATGGAACAAGAATTCTGTCCTCACCTTCATTAGGCTCTTCAACTCCGCCGTTAAAGAAAAAAGTTACATGTGCATATTTCTCAGTTTCGGCAATTCTTGCCTGCTTTAAACCTTGCTTTGAAAGATATTCACCTAAAGTATTTGTAATAACTTCTTTCTTAAACGCAACTTCCTTATTCTCAATAGTTACATCATAATCAGTAAAGCAAACATATTTAACAGGGAAATAGCCCTTAGCTCTTTCAAATCCCTTAAAGTCTACATCACAGAAACATCTTGTAATTTCTCTTGCTCTGTCAGGTCTGAAGTTAAAGAAAATAATTGAATCATTTTCCTTAATAGTAGCAGTAGGTGCACCATTTTCCATAATAACAGTAGGTACTACGAACTCATCAAAGACTTCCTTTGCATAAGAACCAGCCATGCACTCATCAGCAGAAGAAGCATTTTCTCCCTGACCAAGAACCATGGCATTATAAGCTTTTTCAACTCTGTCCCATCTGTTATCTCTATCCATAGCATAATATCTGCCTGAAATAGTAGCAACCTTACCTACACCGATTTCCTTCATCTTATTCTCAAGTTCAGCAATAAAACCTCTTGCAGATGCAGGAGGAGTATCTCTGCCATCAAGAAAACAATGAACATAAACCTTTTCAAGTTCATTCATTTTAGCAAGCTTTAACAAGGCATAAACGTGAGTCAGGTGACTATGAACACCACCGGGTGAAAGCAATCCATACAAATGAAGTGATGAATTGTTTTCCTTACAGTTGTTGACCGCATCTATCAATGCCTCATTTTCAAAGAAATCTCCATCTTCAATAGCTTTGGTAATCTTTGTCAAATCCTGATAAATAATTCTGCCGGCACCCATATTAAGATGACCAACTTCAGAATTACCCATCTGACCATCAGGCAAACCAACAGCCAAACCGCTTGCATAGCCCTTAACAAAAGGATAATCAGACATAAGACCATCAATAACAGGAGTATTTGCCTGCTTAACAGCATTGCCCTCAACTTTATCGTTAAGACCAAAACCGTCTAAAATCATTAAAACAGTTGTTTTTTTACTCATTTTTGTTTTCTCCTTTAGACTTTTGAAAAAAATTGCCATTTCTATCAACTTTCTGCATTAACAATATTGGCAAAATCTTCTTTAAGACTTGCTCCGCCAACAAGACCGCCATCAATATCAGGCATAGCAAAAAGCTCATTGGCATTCTTACCATTTACACTTCCGCCATAAAGTATTCTTGTTTTTTCAGCAACCTTTTCACCAAACATTTCTCCAATACACTTTCTGATTTCAAAACAGATTTCCTGTGCCTGCTCATTAGTCGCATGCTTACCTGTACCAATAGCCCAAATTGGTTCATAAGCAATAACAACATTTTCTGCCTGCTTATCAGTAAGATTTTTTAATGCTTTCTTAACCTGGATTCTGATTTTCTCAATAGTAATATCATCCTCTCTTTCCTCAAGACTTTCACCTACACATACAATAGGAATGATACCATATTCAAAAGCCTTTAAAACTTTTTTATTTACGATAACATCATTTTCCTTAAAGTAGCTTCTTCTCTCAGAATGACCGACGATTACATATTTTACACCTATTTCCTTAAGCATAGTGGCAGATGTTTCACCTGTATAGGCACCACAGTTTTCATAGTGTAAATTTTCTGCGCCTAGCTTAATATTAGTATGTAAAATAGATTCAGCAACAGCTATAAGATTTATTGCCGGTACGCAAAGAACAACGTCAATATCTTCTTTATCTATTTTACCCTTAAGCAAATTAACTAAATCCACCGCTTCTCTAGGAGTTTTGTTCATCTTCCAGTTACCGGCAACCATACGTTTTCTCATAATATTTACACCCTCTCTAAATAAAATAATATATTTTCCATATCTAATTTAATTAAAGCATAATTCGCAACATACAATCAGATAATTTCTATTACAATTATACTACAAGGCTGTTGAAATCTCAACAGCCTTTTTTTAAATAGTAAATATTTTATTACATTATTTATCCTGAGCAGCCACAACACCTGGAAGTTCCTTACCCTCTAAGAACTCAAGTGAAGCACCTCCGCCTGTAGAAATATGACTCATCTTTTCACCAAATCCCATTTGATTAACAGCAGCCGCAGAATCACCGCCGCCAATAATAGTAGTTGCATCAAGCTTAGATAATACTTCTGCAATAGCCTCAGTACCCTTAGCATAATCCGGAATTTCAAATACACCCATAGGTCCGTTCCAAACAACAGTCTTTGCATCTTTTAAAACTTCGGCATAGAGTTCAATAGTCTTTTCACCAATATCAAAGCCTTCCTCATCATCAGCAATAAATGAATCAGCAGGATTTTCAGGTCTTGCAACAGTATGGTGAGGTTTACCTGCACCAAATTCCTTAGCTACAACATTATCAACCGGAAGAAGAAGTTTAACACCCTTTTCCTCAGCCTTTTTAATCATTTCCAAAGCATAGTCTATCTTATCTGCCTCAAGTAAGCTCTTACCGATACTATAACCCATAGCTTTAAAGAATGTATAAGCCATACCACCGCCTATAACAAGTGTATCTACCTTATCAAGTAAATTGTTAATAACATTAATCTTATCACTAACCTTTGCACCACCTAAAATAGCAGCAAAAGGTCTTACAGGGTTATTTACGGCATTGCCAAGATAATCAATTTCCTTCTGCATAAGGTAGCCGACAGCAGCTTCCTTAACATAATTAGTAACACCAACTGTAGAACAGTGAGCTCTGTGAGAAGAACCAAAAGCATCATTTACATAAATATCAGCTAAAGAAGCTAAATCCTTGCTGAATTCCTCACCGTTCTTAGTTTCCTCTTTACGGAATCTTGTGTTCTGAAGAAGAACAACATCACCATCCTTCATATTGGCAACAGCAGCCTTTGCATTAGCACCAACAACCTCGTCATCAGCAGCAAATACAACTTCCTTGCCAAGCTTCTCAGATAATCTCTTAGCAACAGGAGCTAAAGAAAATTCTTCAGAAGGTTCCTTTGGCTTACCCAGATGAGAACAAAGAATAACCTTTGCACCCTCAGAAATTAACTTCTGAATAGTAGGTAAAGCAGCTACGATTCTGTTTTCGTCAGTAATAACACCATCCTGTAAAGGAACATTAAAGTCACATCTTACAAGGACATTCTGACCTTTAACCTGTAAATCATCAACTGTTTTCTTGTTTAACATTTTTTGTTTCTCCTTTCAAATGCTTAAATAAAACATCTTCAAAACATTGATATAACACAAAATTAACATTGTGAAAGTTATATCAAGCATTGGTAACATTATAACATAAAATTCCATTTATTAGAACTCTATTATTTTAACAATTTTTTACTATAAATATGCTCATAATTTATGCAAAACAACCATATATTATTAATAAATTATTATACAATTACATCTTTTGTAAAAAGGAGGGATTTTAGCCCCCTCCTTGGATAAATTATTACAAAATTACTTATTTTTAGCAAGATTTTTATTATAATTAATTAAACAGCCTGCAAGAATAATCTTTCTCTCATCATCTGTAAGATCACCCATTTTAAGAGTAAATTCTTTCATTTCACCATTCCTTACAACAAAAGCTGTAAATTCCGTCTTCTTTTCAGCAATACCCTTAGCTGCATCAGGAATAAAAATATAGTCACCGTTTTCAAAAGGCAAATCTTCATTAAATAAGAATGGAAGCATACCCCAGTTAATAAGATTAGAACGATACCTCTTAGTAGCATATTCATTGGCAATATTAGCCCAGCCCCCAAGTACCTTCTGACATGAAGCAGCCTGCTCTCTTGCAGAACCGTCACCCGGCTTAACTGCAAAAATTGTACTTCCCACACCTGTATTTGTCTTATCAATATCGAATTTATTCTTAACGGTTTCCCAAATACTGCTAAGCTCACTTACAGCATTACAAGGACATTCACCCTTAACTCTTGCTTTTTCAGCCACCTGAATAGCTTTAGCAGTCGGCACATAGTTAGGATCCTTTCTTGAAAGCGTAAACTCAGCAAGTCCCAAAGGATTAGAACGGTAAGAACTTGTTTCGCCTGAAGGAATAAGCTCATCTGTTGTAGTAACAGGATCAGTAATAAGACTTGCAACCTTTAATAATAAATTATCAGTCAATGGACTCATTTCAGGCCAAGGCTTAATATTAGGGCCATACTTAAGCTCAAGACTTGTATCAGCCTTACCATAACCAAAGTAAACCCTGTTATCATAAACAGACTTGTTAAAGAAATACTTAGGTTTTGAAAAATTAACGTCTATTTCATTAGCAGGAGTCAGGTATCCCTTATTAACAGCAGTTGCAGCAATAGAACGTGCATCCATAAGAGCAACACCTGCTATCTGACCATTACCCGGCTTAGAGCCTTCTCTGTTAGGGAAGTTCCTTGTGGAATGTCTGATGCTTAATCCCTGGTTACTTGGAACATCACCTGCTCCAAAACAAGGTCCGCAGAAAGCAGAACGTACAGTAGCACCGGCCTGCATAAGTTTAAATATAGAACCGTTTTCAACAAGACTCATAAATGTAGGCTGACTTGAAGGATAAACACTGAGCGCAAAATCATCAGCACCAATAGTCTGACCGTCAAGAATATCAGCTACATCACATATATTATCATAGGTACCTCCGGCACAGCCTGCAATAACACCCTGGTCAACATAAAGCTTACCATTTCTTACCTTACTCTTAAGCTCAAACTTAATATCAGGATTATCAATAGTTTTAACAGCCTTCTTTTCAACCTCATCAAGAATATCCATTAAGTTAGCATTTAAATCGTCAATAGTGTATGTATTGCTTGGATGGAAAGGCATCGCAATCATCGGCTTAACCTTAGATAAATCCACATAAACAATACCATTGTAATAAGCGCCGTTCTTTGGCTCAAGCTTCTTGTAATCTTCAGCTCTGCCATGAGCAGCATAGTATTCCTTAACCTTGTCATCAGTTTTCCATACAGAAGAAAGACATGTAGTTTCTGTAGTCATAACGTCAATACCGTTTCTGTACTCAACACCAAGACCTTCAATTCCGTCACCGATAAATTCCATAACCTTGTTTTTAACATAGCCATTTTCAAACACCGCACCAATAATAGCAAGAGCAATATCCTGAGGACCAACAAAAGGTTCAGGCTTACCTGTAAGATATATACCAATAACTTCAGGTCTGGCAACATCATAAGTCTGGCATAAAAGCTGCTTGGCAAGTTCTCCGCCGCCTTCACCTATAGCCATAGTACCTAAAGCACCATAACGTGTATGTGAGTCAGAGCCTAAAATCATTTTACCGCAGCCTGACATCATTTCTCTCATATACTGGTGAATAACAGCCTGATGAGCAGGTACATAAATACCGCCGTACTTCTTTGCCGCAGAAAGGCCAAACATATGATCATCCTCATTGATAGTACCGCCTACGGCACAAAGAGAGTTATGACAGTTAGTAAGAACATAAGGAATAGGAAATTTTTCCATACCTGATGCACTCGCAGTCTGAATAATACCTACATAAGTAATATCGTGACTGGCCATACAGTCAAATTTTATTTTTAAATTATCCATATTTCCGCTGGTATTATGTGCTTCAAGAATACCGTAAGCCATAGTATTTTTTACAGCTTCATCCTTGGTAACAGCTATACCCATCTGAGAAAGCTTTGCTTCAGCGTTTCCATCATCAGGTATAAGCTGACCGTTTACATAATAGGCACCGGTTTTAAACAATTCTACCATTTAATGTTACCTCCTTAAATTAATAACCAAACACAATCATAAATTAAACATAGAATAAGTATAACAACATTTAAAGCAAATTTCAATATAATTTTTATAAATTTTGCAAGTTTAAAGCCCTCAAAATTCATTTTTGAGAAAAATATTACAATATTTAATAGTTTTGTGAATTGAACTAAGCTTTTAACTTCAAAAAATAAATTTTAACGGTACGTTTACCTTATTAATAAAGAATTTACCTTTATTTTAAAATATTCTGTTGCAAATATCCGATAATTTTAGTATACTGTAAATGCAGATTGTTACTTTTTTATCAATCATTGGAGGTGGACACATTGATTACCCGGCTAAGTGGTAAGGATAAAAATATAATAGATGAGTATTTAACCAGAAAGCCTCTTTTTGCACAGTTTTGGACAGAGGTTATACAGGAATATGGTTATGAAAACGGCTTTTTAACTATTTATTCCTGTAATGACAGAGGAAATATAACAGGTCTTTTTGCAATTCTTTTAAATAATCTAATGATTTACTCAGACAATGATACAATGCCAACTAAAGAAATTTTAAACTATTTAAATGACAATAACATTTCATTTTCTATTGTTAAGGGAGAAGAATGCTTAGTAAAAGATTTTGAGAATTATATTAAATTTACCACAAAATATGGTACTCATATGTGTCTTTTAAATAAAAACGACTATATTCCCGTTAGCTATTCAGATATTATAATTGAACAGGCAATGGACAGAGATACTGATGATATAATTGCTTTTTTTAATCAGATAAATGAATTTAAACGCTTTATGAATGATGAAGCTGTCAGATTATTCATAAACTACGGTCATACCTATATGGCAATTGACAAGGGTAAAATAGTTGCACTTGTTATATGTAGTTCAACAAGCAGAAAAATGGCTACCATAAGCTCTATAGCCACTCTTCCCGAATTAAGAAACAAGGGATATGCAACAAAACTTTTAAGCTATATATGTAACTCCCTTTTAAAGATAAGTCAATCCTGCTCCGTATGCTATGATAAATCAGCCTCAAGCTCCATATATACAGCTGTCGGCTTTAAAGAAATAGGCAAACAAGCAATATATATTAAATAACTACTGCTTTAAACTTTAAAAACTATCTAAAATGATATGATACCTCTAAAGCAGACAAGGTAAATAACCAAAATCTACTTTAGAAGTGTTTTTATGGGAAAAAAATAAATATTTAGTTAAAGAAAAAAATCAGGAATATCAAGGATAAAATGCCACCCTCTGCGAGTGTGCCATCGACATACCCGATTTTAAGTTCTGAAGACAATTAAGGGGCGGTTAAGCAGAAAACTTCTAACCACCCCTGTAATCATTATCGTAATTATCATAGAAAATCTATTTACAGAAAATTTTTCACAACAGCCATAGGTCTTCACAAAAACTTCCTGCTTTTTATTTAAATAATCTCTATCTGACACATTTTCATGGTTTCAAGAGCTGCATTATGGCTTTCAGGAGTCACTCCCGCACAGCATTTACTGTCAACACTTATATTGATTTCAGGCATACTTGCCTTTAAAAGAAGAGCATTGCTTACAACGCAAATATCTGTACAAAGACCAACAAGTTCAATTTCAAGCTCATCATATTCACTTTCAGCTTTTAGCATTCTTGCAAGTTCCAAAGAGCCAAATGTCGGCTTATCAATAATCTTAGCGGTTTTAAGAGCTTCAGCTATCCTTTCATTTATCTGCCATCCCTCGGTATTCTTCACACAATGTATAACAGGTAAATGCCTGCCTTCATTTGTTTCCATATAATTTTCATTATGAGTATCCCTTGTAGCATACACATTTTCAATAGGGTATGACTTTATTTTATTAACTACATTATCAACTATTCTAACAGCCTCCTCAGTACCCAGAGCACCATCAATAAAATCCTTCTGCATATCTATTACAACGAGTATTTTCCTCATAACACCCCTCCTATATTAAAAAATTCTATCCCCATTTTTAACCCTTTCGGACAATGTCAAAAGTACAACACCCTGACAAGACTCACTGCCAAGAATGCGTACTTCACTTTTAACACTGCCAATATACATCGGTGCAAGATTAACACAACATATCACCTGCTTGCCTATTAAATCCTCAGGCAAATACAATTCCGTAATTTGAGATTATGAGGTTTTCTTTCCAATTTCCTCTCCAAAATCAATTATAACCTTATAAGCAGGCTTCCTCGCTCTTTTATTTATATCAATATCAACATCAACAACAGTACCAACACGAACATCTACCTTATCAAAATCTTCAATACTAATCATTTTAAATTTCCTGATTAATTTTTACTATTTTACGTCTTATCCACTTACCAAAATTCTTTTCATAAGGCTCAATATACTCATCATAATCTAAAAAAGCTCCGTTACTTAATACCTCCATTTCAACGCCAAATAGATTTACATTTAGTCCTGTTTCAACCATACCATTTTTCATATAAAAGCTTTTACGTCTTAAACGTATTTCCTTATTTCCACATTCTTTTTTAGTACTTTCAATTTCAAGATAAAACCTTTTTTTCTCATAACGCTTCATAAGCATTTTCAAAGCTTTTGAACCATATCCGCAGCTCCTCTTATTTTCAGCAATCGCAAAATAAAGAAGTAATGCCCTGTCATTATATTCTGCCATTACAGCAAGTCCTGCAAATTCATTATTATCTCTTAGATAAAATATTTTCATTTTACCTCTTTTCTGATTTAACATCATAAGCCAGAAAGGCTTTCTTTCCACTTTCGGAAAGGCAGATATATAAAGATTCTTAATTTCTCTGACATATCTGCCCCTTACTTCTATTGCCTCCATATTATTCACCTGCAACAGTTGTAGTTTCAGCAACCGAATTACTCATTCCTTCTGAAAGCAAACCTAAATTTCTATATGTAACAACCGCAAAAACAATAAACAAAATAATCGCAATAATCAAAATCCACTCTGCAACTTTAACATTTTTATTTTTCATAGTTTACCTCCAATGCATTGAAAAATTTCTCAATATCACTCCAATTACAGCTTACAGAACCTTGTGCAAAGAAAGGCTTTCCGCCGCCTCTGCCATTTAACGAAGTATTCATATCCTTTACAAATTGTCTTAAATCACCATCTTTTTCACACACCGCATACTTATATCCTTCATCATCACTACCCGAAAACACACCAATTTTACCCGTACAACCATTTTCAAGAAGTAACGTTGCAAGATTTCTGACGCCGTTAGGGTCAAGACCCTTTTCGCATAAAAGAACGCTATCCTTACCTGCATACTCCTTAACAACTGCATCAAGTCTTGCTTTCTGCATTTCAATTACTGATGATTTTAAGGACTGATTTTCATTTAAAAGCCTGTCAACAGCCTTTGCGGTTTCCTTAATCTTAGCTGAAAGCAAATTTGAAATTTCCTTATTTTGCTCCATTACGACAGTAATATAGTCAAATGCCCTCTTTCCACAAAGCATTTCAATTCTTACACCACCCTTATAAGCCTGACAGGAAAACATCTTTATAATACCAAGCTCACCGCTGTATTTTACGTGAGTACCACAACAGGCACACATATCGGCACCCGGAAACTCTACAAGCCTTACATCTCCCTCAAGCTCCTTTTTGCTTCTGTATTCAATATTCTTTAATTCCTCGCCTTTTGCCGTAAAAATTCTGCACTCAACATTATCCCATACATATTTATTTGCTTTAAGTTCAATTTCCTGAACCTGCTCCCAAGTAAGCTCACCGTCAAGATCAAGGGTAATCATATCATTACCCATATGAAATCCTACATTGTTATAGCCATATTTTTCGTGAAACATACCGCTTACAATATGCTCTGCCGAATGTTGCTGCATAAGGTCAAAACGTCTTTCCCAGTCAATAACGCCTTTAACCTCAGTACCAACCTCAAGAGCCTTGTCCATATAATGGACAACATTTTCATCTTTTTCACCAACATAATTTACATTGGCATCACCAATAGTACCCAAATCACAAGGCTGACCACCACCCTCAGGATAAAAAGCAGTGTTGTCAAGAACAACTGCATAGCCCTTCTTATCCTCCTGACAGCTTACAACTTTAGCTGTAAACTCCTTCATATAAGCATCCTTATAATATAATCTGTTTAAGTCCATTTTATCTCTCCTCACATTAACTTTCCATACATTGTTTCTTCACCTGCTATATCAGTAAGTTTAACATTAACAAGCTGATTTGTTAAATCACTGTCTGATTTGCAAAGAACCTTTATATAATTTCTTGTATGTCCCTCGTAATAATTGCCTTCAAGTCTTTCAAAAAGCACCTCCATATTACTGCCAATATACCTTGACATAAACTCTTTGTTAAGTCTTGTACTAAGCTCAAGCATTTTGTGACTTCTTTCATTTTTAACATCAGGTGCAATTTGCGGTCTGATTTTAGCTGCCGGTGTACCTGTCTTTGGTGAATAAGGGAAAACGTGGATTTTGCTTAATCTTACTTTTTCAGCAAAATCATAGCTTTCATTAAAGTTTTCATCTGTTTCCGTAGGAAATCCTACTATAATATCAGTAGTAATTGCCACGTTAGGAAAAGCCTTTCTCAATCGTTCACAGGCAACAGCATATTCTTCTGATGTATAACGTCTGTTCATTTTTTTTAGTGTAGCGTCACTTCCGCTTTGAAGTGAAAGGTGATAGTGTTCGCAAACTTTGGGGAGCTTTGCCATTCTTGCCACAAATTCATCATCAACAGCCTTTGGCTCCATTGAACTGAAGCGTATTCTTTCTATACCCTCAACAGAATGTACCTGTTCAATAATATCGGCAAGAGTAATATTTTCTAAATCAAGACCATAGCTTGCAACATGAATACCTGTAAGCACAATCTCCTTAAAGCCGTTTTTAGCAAGCGTTTTAACCTCGTCAATAACATCTTCAGGCTTACGACTTCTCACAGGACCTCTTGCATAGGGAATTATACAGTAAGTACAATATCTGTTACAGCCCTCCTGAATTTTAATATAGGCTCTTGTTCTGTCTTTAAGGTTAGATACCTTTAATCGTTCAAACTCCTTTTCTCCCTTAATATCAGTAACGGCATTCAATACACCTTTTTCTGCCCTGTAGTTTTCTACAATTTCAACTACCTTTCCTCTGTCCTTGGTGCCTATTACAATATTTATACCCTCAATTTCTGCTACAGTCTGAGGAGCGACCTGCGCATAACAGCCTGTTGCCACAATTATTGAATTTTTATTCTGACGTCTTGCACGTCTTATCATTTGACGGGATTTTTTGTCTCCAAAATTGGTAACGGTACAGGTATTTATGATATAAATATCCGCCACATCGTCAAAATTCACAATTTCATAGCCCTTTTCAGCAAAAAGCTCTGCCATAGCCTCACTGTCATATACGTTGACCTTACATCCAAGGGTTGTAAAAGCAATTCTATTCATAATCATTTCTCCGATAAAATATTTTAAAATACTATTCCTATTTTAACAGAAATGTGTTATATTTAAAAGTAGTATTTTGAAAAAAGGAGAGAATTTTATGAATACACCTGCAACAGAGAAAAAGCTTGTAAAGCTTGTAGAATACAAAATAAAGGATACATTACTTAATTTAATATACGATCTTGCAGAAAATCCTGTATCAAAAGCTGATTATATAGTTCCTCAATCAATTCTTGAAATAAAGGACAAACTTGAAAAAGCGTATGTTGACTTTGAAAGTATTTTAGATAAAACAGAAAGAAAAGAGTTCGAGGAAGAATTAAGCTCCATTACAAAGAAAATTATTAATTGCGGACTTAATATAAACAAATATATTTCAGCTAATGAGCAGCTTGGTGAAAGACTTTTAAGATATTATAAATTAAATGATATTAAAAATGTTGACAGTTCAATACCTCTTAACAACAGCGGTCTTTCCGATACAGTAAGAGGCTATGTTTCAACGCTGCCTGAAAACTTTGAAGGTAAGTTTGCCATGGCTGATCTTATTTCGGTATTTCCTCTCAGAATGACAAGAGAAAGATATGTTGATTATATTATAAAGGGTATAAAATTACTTACAAAGGATTTGCCAAAGGAATTTGCAAATTCTTGTATAGACAGATTAAAAGATATGTTTTATGCAGACTGTGCAGATAGCTTTAAAGCTGATTTTCCTCTTATGTATGAAAAACTTGAAGCAACTAAAGAAAGCATTGATGAGCTTGACAAGGAAGGTATTACAGAAGCCCTTAATGACATTGATGGCAATATAGAGGCTATTCAAAGTATATATGCTCTTTTAAGTGTATATTTTAATGATGTAATTTATTTACAGGTACTTTCAATGTTTGCTGTTGACAGTGATTTTTTGTTTAATGACGATATTCTTTTAAAGGATTTGTACTATTCATTAAAGGATATTATTACAACAAAGGATACTTCTTTCCTTGAGGATATTTTTGAAAGAACAGAAAATGAGATAAGCGAACGCTTTGACTTGTCAAAGCCTATTGAAGAAGAAATCTCAGAAAAAATGAAATCTATAACTCCCGAGGAGTTTAATTCTCTGCCTTCTGACACAAAAACGGCAATTAATGTAAACAATACCATAACCGAAATGTTTTACAGCGAACTTGACCAACAGCTTATGCTTACAAGAGGCACAAGTGACGAAATCGAAAAAATGACCGGAGAACTTATAAACTACATTAACGAAAAAACAGAAAATATGCCAAATAATGATAAGAAGGTTTTAAAACAGAATTTTCTTAAAAATATACCTTGCCCTATGACTAAGGAAGAACTTTGCGATTACTGTGCATATTCACTTGATGGTATTAATGACAGAGCATTAAGTCTTATGACATACGGAAACATATTCCAGATAACCGATGAAGCAAGAAAGGAAACAGAAGAGCATAGCCATCACCATCACGACCATGATTGTAACTGTGGTCATGAGCATGAGCATCATCATAACCATAATTGCAGTTGCGGTCATAAACATTAATTTATAAAAAAGGACGACTTTTCGTCCTTTTTTAATCCTCATTTATCTTTGTTCCCTGCCAGCTGTCTCTCCTTATAAATTCCTTTGCTACAGAATTAAGCACCTTTCTCTTGTCAAGGCTCCACCATGGTTCAAAAAGCTCTGCTTTATTAGCATCACCTGTTATTCTATGTATAACAATGTTCTGCGGTAATTCTTCAATGATGTTTACAACAGTATCCACATACTCTTCAAGTGTAAAATATTTAAAAGGCTTTTCAGTATAATAATCATATAGCATAGTTCCTTTTATAATGTGAAGTAATTGCAGCTTTAACCCTTTTGTTCCACATCCTACAGCATATTTTACACTATTCAGCATATCCTCATAGCTTTCATCCGGTAAACCAAGTATAATATGCGTAACTGTATCTATACCATATTTATTAAGCATATTAATTGCACTTTTATAAACATTGTTCTCATAACAACGATTAATAAGCTCCACACTTTTCTCCTTGCTTGTCTGCAACCCAAGCTCCACACAAACATATACTCTTTTAGACATATCATACAAAAGCCTGACTGTTTCCTCATTAATACAATCAGGTCTGGTCGCAATGGAAAGGGCAACAACATCATCACATTCAATTGCTTCACTATAAAGCCTTTTAAGCCTTTCAATCGGAGCGTACGTGTTAGTATAAGCCTGAAAATACATCATATACTTTCCCTTAGGCCATTTTTTGGACATCTTTTCCTTCATTTGCTTATACTGTTCACTTACAGAAAGCCTTCTGCTGCCTGCAAAGTCTCCGGAGCCTTTACCGCTGCAAAAGATACATCCCTTTGAAGAAAGTGTTCCATCCCTGTTAGGACATGTAAAACCACCATCAATAGCCAGCTTAATAAGCTTTTCTCCAAATATTTCCTTGTAATAATCATTAGCCGAATAAAATGGATGCTTAGAATTAAACATTTATGTTTTCTCCCTTATCTATTGAATAAATCAAACATTCCTTAACCCTTTTACCTGTACTTTTTTCAAGTGCCTCCTTGTATAGTTGAAGCTGAATTTTATACTTATCCGCAAGCTCAGACACACTTTTCTTTATTCTATCCGTCTTATAGTCTACAATTACAAGCTCATTACCTTCTTCAAAATAAAGGTCAATGATTCCATGCACAACAATATTGGCGTCTGTGTCCTTATACTCCCTAAGTCTTGATGCCTTTATACTCATTACAAACGGTACCTCTGTAAATATTCCGTCACTGCATTTGATACGTCTAAACAAGTCAGAACAAACAAATTGTGTAATTTTATCAATATTAATAGCCCTTTTTTCATCTTCAGTTATAATATTCCTATTTATCAAATTCTCAATCAGGGTCACAACATCATCCCTGTTTTTATATCGTTTAAAATCCATATTCTCCATAACAGTATGATAAAGAGTACCTATCTGAGCTGAAGTAATCCCCTTTTTGTTCTTCATAAATTTAGGAAGACCCTTTATTTCACTTTTGTAATACTGAATACCCTTTTCATCATTTTCTAGGTTCATCTTTCGCTTTATCTCTGTTATTGATATTTTAGACGGTAATTCAATCTCAGTCATATAAGAATACTTATAATTCAGCCTTTCATTAATTAAATCAGTATATTGATTTTCCACATTGGAGTTTTCAATATCATTTATTTTACTTATAATATTAATTGCAGCCTCAGCTTTCAAATCATTCAGATTATCCACATTTTCAAGACAAACCCATTTTTGCTTAATTATTTTCTCCTTATCAATTTCTATTCTTTTAAGAGCAGAAATCACCCAAAACAAAGGGCAATCAGCCATATTTCTGTATGCATAAGGCAACAACATATTCCTGTCCTCAGTAAGGTCATTTAATATTGCATTCTTACTGTCCTTTGACTTTGAACTTCTGCTATTTGTAACTCCCGTTATAATAAGTTTTTCTCTTGCTCTTGTAAGAGCAACATATAAAAGTCTTAGCGTTTCAGATTTTTCATCCTCTTTATATTTTTCTGCAATAATATCAAATGGCATAGTTTTATATCTTATTCTGTTTAACTGGTCTACAAATTTAAGACCTATTCCAAGTTCTCTGTCGAATATATAATTTTCCTTATATTTAACATTTATTTCATCTTGCAATTGAGATACAAACACAACAGGAAATTCTAAACCTTTACTTTTATGAATAGTCATAATTCTTACTACATCTTCATTTTCTGACAAATTAGCAGCAACACCAACTTTATCCTTATCAGCCACATCATCGCTTAAATCTGTATCAATATATTGAATAAAACTATGCAAATCCATAGCACTAACAGATTCAAATTCCATAGCCTGTTCTTTAAACAGCCTTAAATTAGACTGTCTTATATTCCCATTTTCCAATATTCCAACATAATTGAAATAATTACTTCTATTATATATTTCAGTTATTAAATCAGTAATTGAATTATTAATTGCATAATCCCTATAATAGTTAACGTCGTACAAAAATTTTCCAGCAACCTTGGATATTTTTTCATCTCCGTCCACCAAATTCTTTACCGCCTGAAATATACTTTCTTCTCTGTTATTAAGTCTTATTTCAGTAATGTCATCAAAAGATAAGCAATACATGGGAGAATGTAAAACATTTACAACCTCGATATCCTGCAAGGGATTATCAATAATTCTTAAAAGAGAAATTATATCCTTAACTTCAGTTGTCTTAAATAAGGGACTTGTTCTCTCAAAAACACAGCTTATTCCCATTGAATTTAATTCATCATAAAATAATCCGGCATTATTTCTTTTTCTTACCAGTATAACAATATCCTTCCTTTTTACAGCCCTGTATTTTTCTTCATCCTTATCATAAATATAGAGAGGGTTTGTATAAAGCATTTCATATATTCTCTTTGCAACAACCTTAGCTTCTCCGGTTCTAGGGTCAATATCACAATCAGCCTCACCGCTTTTAACATTGGCAGTGTCCACAATTAATACCTCTGTAGATTTAGATATATTTACACCCTCAGGCGCTTCTGGAAAATATGCTTTGGAATTAAGAGCCACTGCATCAGTATATTCCACATTTCCCAATCTGTTGTCCATAATTTGCCTGAATATTAAATTACAGGCATCAAGAACCACAGCCCTTGAACGATAGTTTTCAGATAAAAGTATTAACTTTTCATCCTCATTATGGTCGGAATATCGGTTATACTTGTCCATAAAAATTTTCGGTGTCGTAAGCCTAAACTTATAAATAGCCTGCTTAACATCACCTACCATAAATATATTATTTTCTCCTTTTTCAAGCTTTGATACAGCTGTTAATATATCCTCCTGCAAATAATTGCTATCCTGATACTCATCAATAATAATTTCCTTGTATTTATTCTGATACTCCTTTGCCGTCTCCGTTGTACTGCCGTCATCATTTCTTAAAATACCAAGGCAATAATGAGAAATATCATTAAAATCGGCAAGCTGATTTTCAATCTTCAATTCATTATACTTTTTAATGAAAGCTTTTGTCACCTTAACTAAAGCCCTTACACTAGGCTTAATATTATTAAAAAAGAAATTAACTTTTTCCTCAGGCAAAGAAGCCTTTTCCTTAGCTGAGCTAAGCTCCTTTTTAGCAAAATATAAATATCTCTTCACCAGATTAATTCTTTCCTCCCCAAAGCCATCAATAGACTTAGGCATAGTAATGTTAAACTTAATTTCCTGCTTTGCAACTTCCTTTATTCCCCCGGTTTTAAATGCATTTTCAAAATCTTCAATTACACCATAAATCTTTGATATAACATTAGGTATATCATTACGATTTTTAAAATAAGTCATAGCTTCATCAACATATTCCCCGGCATAATTTATGCTGTTTTTTATATTTTCAATGTAAACTTTACCCCATACACTATCATAAAAATTATCTGCATCCTCATATTTCTTTTTGCATTCATCAAGCCATTTTTCGGGATAAGGAGAATTATCTGCATAATTATAAAGATTGTAAACCATATTTACTACACCATTATCGCTATTCCTTTCCATAAACATATTATAAAAAGAAACAAATTCTTCGTCATTTTCCTCCAAAAAACTTTCTAAAACCTCATTAATTGCCTGCTTTTTTAATTCAGTTGCCTCAATCTGTGTTATATTTTTATAGCCCAAATCCAAATCAACTTTATGAAAATTCTGTCTTATAACACTTGAACAAAAAGAGTCTATTGTAGAAATATTAGCCCTGTCAATAAGTATAAGCTGCTTTTCAAGATGCTCTCTCAAATCCTCATCAATATTTTCCTCTTTGGTTATTTCATTAAGCTTTTTTTCAACACTGCTCCTTATCCTCTCCTTCATCTCAGCAGCTGCATCCCTTGTAAACGTAACAATAAGGAAAGAATCAATATCCCATCTATCTTCTATAATTCTTGCCAAGACCCTCTGAGTAAGAACAAAAGTCTTACCTGAACCTGCTGCTGCACTGACTAATATGTTCTTTTCCTTCGTATTAATTGCAAGCTTTTGTCCTTCACTGAATTTTAAAGCCATTATATAACCTCTTTCTTATTTTTGTGTTATCATATTTATATACAACATACATTATATCAGAAGTATTAAGTAAAATTATAGTTCTTAATCAAATTGTAAAATTTTTTAATATTAATGTCAATATATTATTATTGAAAAATAATTTTTGTCTGTTATAATAATAACATAGAATATATTTAAATTTTATAGGAGATTTTAAACATGAGAAAAATGAAGACAGAAGTTAAGAGAAGAATAGCCGGAATTATTGCATTATTGCTTATTGCAGCACTGGTATTGAGTTCAGTATCCGTATTTTTTGTTAATTAACAACAACTTAGGAGGAATATGTTTTATGCGTTCAAAAAATAAAGGACCAAAACATGGTTCAAATAATAAAAAATCAGTATCAGTTAACTCCGAAACAATAACTGATAATTTAAAAACCGCAGGTAAAAAAATAAATAATAACTTAAACAATATTAAAAACAACACAGAAAAATTTGGGAAAGATTTAGTTGAAAAATCCAACGGGTTCAATAAAGGCTATGTCTTCTTAGGTATTGGAGTTGCATTTTTCCTTGTAACATCTATATTAAGTGTCAGCTTTGCTGTAAACAGTAAAATAAATACTGCAATAAATACAGCTTATAAAGCTTTAGATTCTGACCTTATTTACAATGGTATATTTATTGAGGAAGTAAATATAGGAGGACTTACTAAGGAACAGGCTGTCAGAAGAGGAATATCTGACTATGCCGGTCCAAGATTAAAAAGAACATTTACTATTACATATGGTTCCTACTCAAAGGATTTAACTTATGAAGACTTAGGGGGCAGTTATGATATTGAAAGCACTGTTAATGAAGCTTACAAATTAGGCAGAAGCGGTAGTAAGTTAAAAAGACTTGAAACTACTGATAACCTTGAAAACAGAAGAGAATATCTTGTTTCAAGCCTTTCAATTGATAAGAGCAAAATGAAAGCCGCCCTTAAAGAAATTGCAAAAGAAGTTGAACCTCTTAGTCCTTCAAACAGTAAGATGGATATTGAAACAATGGCTGACACTATCGAACACGATATGCTTATTGGCCAGAAAGACATAGAGTTTAATATTGCATTTAAGTCATAATAAAGGAGCGATATTATGCCTAGTGCTAAAAGAAAGCATGACACAAAAAGGCGAAGAAAAAACAGACGTAATAACTTTAACAGAATACTTAGCAAAACTATATTAGCCTTTATTGCAGTCATAATTATTGGTTGTTTTTTACGAAGACCAATTATGAGCAGATACTACCAATGGAAAATTGATCAGCCAAAACCTCCTCAGGAGAATGTAATACTTTCTGGTATTTCAATTGATGGTAAAAATGTTGAGGGAATGAACTATGAGGATGCCCTTTCATATATTAATTCCAAGGTAGATACTAATACAGACGGAAACATAGTAACAATTAAAAGCAGTGACGGGAAACAAATATACACATATACTTTTCAGGATTTTGAGCTAAAATTTGATATAGAGGGTGCAGTAAAGCAAGCTCTCAGCTTTGCAAAAGACAGCAGCTCGCCTGATTGGTGGCGACAGTTTAAAGCACTTGAAGGCGGTACTGTAGACTTTAGTATAATGAGTTATAATAAAGCTCAAGTACGTTCTTATGTAAATGCTATTGCAGATAAAATAAATGTAGACGCAAAAGATGCAGGCTTAAAGAGGGTGAACGGTCAATTTGTAGTTACACCTGCACAAACAGGCTATAAAATAGACAAAGAAACCATATTATCACAAGTTTATGACCTTATTGACAGTAGAGATTTTGGCAAAGAAGTAATTTTTGATATTAATGTTACCGAACCTAAACATAAAGATGCCGATGTAAATGGAATAACAGGCATTATCGGTACATATTCAAGTCCATATACAGGCGGAGATGACAACCGAATACAAAATCTAAGAAACGGTTGTGCTAAAATTAACGGAGTTGTTATTTATCCCGGTGAGGAATTTTCTACAAACGCTCACTTTAATCCCTGTACAGAAGCTAATGGTTGGGCAAGTGCAGGTACCATTGTAAACGGTAAAATTGAAGACAGCATTGGCGGTGGTATGTGTCAGGTTTCAAGTGCACTTTATATGGCACTGCTTAATGCAGAATTAAAAATTACAGAAAGATTTAATCACTCAATGAAAGTCGGCTATGCCGACTATGGCTTTGATGCCACTCTTGCAGGAGATTATAAAGATTTGAAATTTATTAACGACACAGACTGTGCAATTTTTATTGAATCCTATCTTGCAAACTCAAATGTAATTGTTAATATATATGGCAAGGAACTTCATAATACGGGAAGAACATTAAAATTCTATAACAAGTTTATTAAGGAAACTCCTCCTGATGAGCCAATTACAAAAGAAGACAGTTCCCTTCCTGCAGGTACTAAGAAGCTCGATGTTACGGCGAAAAACGGATACGTATATGAATTATACAAAGAAGTTTATGAAAACGGTGTATTAAAGGATACAGTAAAGATAAATACAAGCACCTACTTGCCGAGAAGACAAGTAACCCTTATTGGTACCAAAACTGCAGAAAGTGAAACAACATCATAAAAAAGGTATATGGATTGTTCACTGAACAATCCATATACCTTTTTCAATTTAAAATATAAAAATAAATATAATCCGCCTAAAGATTACAATTAACCCGTTTTTTCTTTATCTTAGCTTACTCTTCCCCGTCAATTAAAATATCTAAAGCATTATTTATTACCTCAATCTCTGTTAAATTATAATCTCCTCCATATTCTCCATCAACAGTCCACTTGACAAATTCTTTACTTTCAAATTTTATCTTACTTGTTTTAAAACTATAAAACATATCATTATCAAAATTCTTCTCAACAAAACAGCTTACTATATTTTTTAACAAACTATAGTTGTTTGGTTTTTTAACAAGCAGTACTTCAAAAAGCCCATCATTCAAGTCAGCATAATTTTCAAACAGCTTTTTCATTCCGGCAATGCTATTTGAGTTTGAAACCAATCCAATCATTATTTCATCTTCAATAATTCCATTATCATAGATTATTTTCATAGGATATGTTCTTATATTAGCCATTTCCTTAATTCCTGTAAGTATATATGCCTGATAACCTAAAATATTTTTAATGTTTTGCGGAGTTTCATATGATATATTTGTAAACATACCAAAACCTGCAACATATGAAAAATACTTTTCATTAATTTTGCCTGTATCAATATTAAAGTGATGTCCATCAACGGCAACTTTATAACTATCCTCAACTATAGTCGGTATACCTATGCTATTTGCAAAATCATTAGTTGAACCGCAAGGAATATAACCAAGCAACGGTCTTTTGCTAAGTGACATTAGTCCATTTATAGTTTCATTGAGAGTTCCGTCACCACCGCAACATACAATATTATCATATAAGCTGCCGTTCTTTTGAACAATATCTTTAATATGTCCCACATATTGGGAAGAATATATAGTTACCTCAAATCCCTTGCTGTTATAGTAGTCTATCATATCAGGAATATTTAGTTTAATTATTCCTTTTCCCGAATAAAAATTTGCAAGCAAAAGCAGCTTTTTCATATCATCACCTACTCCACTGTCCTAACCTTATTGTCCTGTATATTTTCAGCATATATTCTTGCAACCATTTCCTGTTCAATAGGATTTGTTATTGATGTTATTGTAACATTACCATCAACCTCTTCAACGAAACCAACCCTTACACCAACTCTGCCTGCATTATTTTTATTACCGTCAGTGTAGAAAACATATCTTTTATCAGTTATGTCACTGTCATATATCATTATTACATCATAATCCAATTTATTTCCATTAGAATCGTATTCACTTATTTTAATTTCCTTAGTTTTATCCATAATTTCACCTCTTTTTTATAGTAACATAAATTTTATTTTTATGCAACGGTATAACCTATAATAAATTGGCTACAATTATTTAGAGGTGATAAAATGAGAATACCAAATCATATTGGAATTATACCTGATGGTAACAGAAGATGGGCTAAAGGACAGTCATTGGGTAAAGAAAAAGGATATGAAAACGGTCTGTTGCCCGGACTTGAAGCATTTAGACAATGCAAAAAACTTGGAGTTAAAGAACTAAGTATATACGGATTTACCGTAGATAATACAAAGAGACCTACTCAACAGAGAATTGCCTTTACCAAATGCTGTATTGAAATGATCAATATGCTGAAAAATGAAGATTGTGAAATCCTTGTGGTAGGTAATACTGATTCAGAAATGTTTCCAATAGAGCTAAGTGATTTAACACACAGAAAACGTTTTGGAAATGGCGGTATTAAAGTAAATTTTCTCATAAACTATAGTTGGGAGTGGGATTTAAAAACAAATAAAAATGTTACTTATTATAACACAGCTGATATCTCAAGAATTGATCTCATTATCCGTTGGGGAGGTATGAGAAGATTATCAGGTTTTTTACCTGTACAGTCTGTTTATGCTGATTTTTATGTTATTGAAGATTTATGGCCAGACTTTAAAAAAGAGCATATCACAAATGCTATCAACTGGTATCAAACACAAGATGTCACTTTAGGTGGTTGAAAAATAAATTAATATTTCCCCTTAACTTATTATAAATAAACAGAAATTCAATAAATATCCCCGGTAAAACCGGGGATATTTATTACTCAAATTTTTCTGCTAATGATGAACCAACCTTAACGGCTATATCATATATTTCTTTCTTACATTCACTAAGCTTTTTATTTGTTGAATTACTTACACCGTTTTTTTCAATTTCTTCCTTTAATTCAGCAAGCTTTGTGCCTTTCTTTATTAATGTCATATAGTCTTCTTCACTTATTATTCCTTTATCAAAATTCTGAGAAGCCTCATTCTGTAATAACGTAAAGTTATCAATTACTTCCTGCATATCATTATCTAAAGGATTTTCGGTATCATTTGAAGATTGTAAATCAGATGTTTCAGTATCATTAGAAATATTTCCTTGAGAAATATCCCCTTCCTTATCAATAAATAAATCAACAACCTCATTTGATGCCGCACACTGTGACGACATAACAGCCAGTCTTTCCTTTAAATCATCAAGTTCTGCCTTAACTGACTCATCAGGGAACTGTTTCTCGGTAATCTGTTCAAGTCTGCTGCGTATATCTGTAAATTCATCCATTGTAGCCTGATTAATATAACCTTTAGTTAAGCCTGCCTCCATATACTCAGATAAAATTCTGGCATTATTTAAAAGTTCAAAACCATAGTTTCTAACTTCATCATAATCCTCATAAACTGAGTCTATTTGCTTTTGAAGTTCATCAGCTGTTTCCTTGCATTCTTTAAGTGCCTTTAATATTTTACTATTATTACTTTCTTCTTCACTTTCAAAAAGATTTTTATTCTCATTAAACTTCATTTCCAAAGCCTTAATCTGAGTATATAAATCCTCGCTGATTACACCATTCTTATAGGTTTCATCGGCATCAGATGAAAGACTTTCAACTTTAACACATAATTCATCAATAAGAGATTGTATTTCCTCTGTATAATCTTCCTTACTGCATCCTGTAAAAGCAGCAATTATCACAAATACAGCTAATAATAAAATCAAAATTTTTTTCATATCAGTCACTCCTAATCTATTATGCCTCTGATTTCACTTAAATCGTTGACATTATATTTTCTCATATACTCCTCAATACCCTCAACAGTTTCAACAGTAGCTCTTGGATTAATAAAATTAGCCGTACCAATAGACACGCCTGTTGCTCCTGCCATAATAAATTCAATAGCATCTTCTGCATTTGATATACCACCCATACCTATAACAGGAACGTCAACAGCCTTACACACCTGATATACCATTCTTACGGCAACAGGCTTGACTGCAGGACCACTCATACCTCCGATTTTTCTAAATAAAATCGGTTGCCTTTTGTAAATATCAATTTTCATACCCGTAAGTGTATTAATTAGACTTAAAGCATCAGCACCTCCGCTGACAGCAGCCTTTGCTATTTCAGTAATATCCGTTACATTAGGACTTAACTTTACAATTAAAGGCTTGTCTGCAACCTTTTTGACCTCATTTACAACCTTTTCTACCATAATAGGATCTGTACCAAATGCCATACCTCCCTCACTTACATTAGGACAGGAAATATTAAGTTCCAATAAATCCACATCCTGCCCCTGAAGCCTTTTAACAACATTGGTATATTCCTCAATAGAATGTCCGCATACATTTACAATAATTTTAGTATCAAACCGTCTTAAAAAAGGAATATCATTTTCAATAAAATAATCTACCCCCGGATTTTGTAAGCCCACTGAGTTAAGCATACCTCCATAGACTTCTGCTATTCTTGGTGCAGGATTGCCATTCCATGGCTTGTCTGCAACTCCTTTAACAACAACTGCACCCAGTTTATTTAAGTCAATAAATTCCGAAAACTCTCTGCCGCTGCCAAAAGTACCTGATGCCGTCATAACAGGGTTTTTAAGTTCAACACCACATATATTAACCTTAGTATTCATTACCAGCACACCTCCCTGCTGTCAAAAACAGGTCCGTCCTTGCAAACCTTCTTATAAGCCCAACCTTCTCCATCCTTAATCTGAACAACACAACCTACACAAGCGCCGATACCGCAAGCCATTCTCTCCTCCATTGATACCTGACAGGGAATATTGTTTTCCTCAGCATACATAGAAAGAAATTTAAGCATAATCTTAGGACCGCAGGAATAAATCATATCTCCCTTAATTCCCTCTGCCCTTAATAAATCAACTACATTTCCCTTAAAGCCAACTGAACCGTCATCAGTGGCAACATAAACCTTTGCACCAAGCTTTTCAAATTCCTCCACAAGAAAAGAGCCGCTTCTAAAGCCTAAAACAACAATTTTTTTACCCTTTAACTGTTTGCAGGTTTCAATAAGCGGAGGCACTCCAATACCACCGCCTACTAAAACAGATTTGCCCTCACTTAAAGTATACCCATTGCCGCATGGACCTAAAAGCCTTACTTCATCACCGAACTTTAATTCAGAAAAAAGCTTTGTACCCTTTCCTACAATCTGGAAAACAAGTCTTAAAATGCCCTCTTCCTTATTTATTTCACATATACTGATAGGTCTTGACAAAAGATTTATCCCATTGTCAGGATATACCTCAACAAACTGTCCCGCCATTGCCTCCTTTGCAATTACGGGACAACTTAACTTTAAATCACAAATTACATCAGTTATAAAATTAATTGATATAACCTTAGCTATTTCTATTGATTTCATAGTAATTTCTCCTTATTGTTTACTTGTATATTTTAATTTTACAACATCTTAAAGGGTTTTACAAGAGGTAATTAATATCCCAAGGCTTTTAAACTACTGCGATATTTAATCATATCTTCTTCACTAAAGTTATCTATTGCATATTGGTTTATTGCCTTCCTGTATCCTTCATTTTTGCCTGAAAGACCCGTCATATAGACAAAATAATATTCAATGTTAGCTTCATCTAATTTTCCGCACTGTTCCAAAATATCTCTTGAATTGTACCCCTTATTGGCTAACTCAAGTGTATAATCATCTCCGCTTTCTATTCCTATACTTAATCCATTAACTCCCATAGCCCTTAATTTTTGCAACTGCCAAACCTCCTTATATTATAAATGCGGAAGATTTTTACGATATTGGCTCAGCTCATCCTCATCTACACTATTTATAATTTTATCAATTAAAGAGATAAGCTTTTTCTTATCTTCCGGTAAATTTCCCTGCATTTGTATAGCATTGGAAGCTCCCAAAGCTGCAAATGCAACAGAAATATTAAGATTTTCTATTAAAACCTTCATTTCCTGATATTTTTCAATCTCTCCTTCCTCCGCCCAGTTACCCATTTGAATTTCATTGTATAATTCAGAATTGGAATAAATTGTAAGCATATTGGCACCAATTAATTTAGGATGAAGTTGATTGCATACATCCGCTGTAGCCCTTGCCCCTATTTCTCCACGTCCTTTACCTGAAATACTTACTAAATAGAAAAAGCTATATGAAATACCTGTATTATCCAAACGTTTACATTGTTTTATTATGTCACTTGAAAGATAACCCTTATTCATAAACTTAAGAGCTTCATCATCACCTGTTTCAATACCTATGGTTAAACCATCATATCCTGCTTCTCTTAACTTTTTTAGTTCTCTATCTGTCTTTAGTGCTATATCTGTTATTCTTGAAAAACACCCTATGGTTTTATTTTCAGGAAAATATTTTTGTATTAAATCTGCTATTATCATAAGTCTTTCAAATTTCAAAACAAATGGATTGGCACCTGTTAAAAAGGTGCGTAAAACCTTATAGTTTCTATAAAGCTCCAATCTCTCTTTCATTTCCTTTAAATCTGCAGCAATGACCTCTAATGGTGACATTTTAAACTTAAAAGGAATATCATCATAAAGGGTGCAAAACTTACACTTATGATGAGTACATCCTGCTGTTACCTCAATAAGTAAAGAATTTGCCTCGTATGGAGGTCTCCAAATTGTTCCTGTGTAATGCATATTAACATCTCCTTTTAATTTTTTATACACCAAGTATATCAAAGTACAATAATTTTACAAGTACTTAACTTTTTTGTAGTACTATCAAAAAAACCAGTACATTGCTTTTATATGAAGTTTGTGCTATACTCTATTTAATAAGGAGATGATTATGTGAAAAAAAGTGGACTGGCAATAAAACGATGCCCGGCTGTCTCAGCTCTTCAAAAAATTATAGGTGGAAAGTGGAAAATTGAAATTCTTTTCTATTTAGCCTTTAGAAATGTACATAGATTTGGAGAATTACGCAGGCACATTGGTGATATTACAGAATCAAGTCTTACTAAGCAGCTTCGTGAATTGGAAGAAGACGGCTTTATATCCAGATATGATTTTAAGGAAATTCCTCCTCATGTCGAATATAGTCTGACAAAATTAGGGGAAAGTTTTATTCCTATTTTAGAGCATATGAAAAAGTGGGGAGAAGAAAACTTGTTATAAAAAACACCCCAAGTTACTAACCTTGGGGTGCAACACTTATAAACTCACACTTTTTCTCTTTAACTAATCATAAAATTAGCCAATATAATTTATCATATTATGATTAAATTATAGTATCACATATTATACAGAAAATGTCAACATCAATCTTACCTCCCAAGTTCCTTTCTAAGCTCCTCAATAACCTTTTTGCTGTCGCTTATGCAGGCACTGCATAGTACACCAAGACGCATACTTCTCTCTAAATCCTCAAAGGTATCGGCACCATTTTCAAGAGCTTTTTTAATATCCTCAACCCATATGCCGTAACATTCACATACCAATCTATTCTTCATCACTAACCTCCAGTATTTTATCAGCCTCAGAACTGTCACTCAAAGCCTCAACACTGCTCAATTTTCTCTTCATAGCCCTTGTTCTGGTTGTAACAAGCTTTTCAAGATCATCACTTGCCATTTCAAGATGCTTTTTAGTCTTATCAAGAGCATCAGCAAACTTTCCAAATTCCGTTTTAACAGCAGCAAGAGTATTCCACACCTCAACACTTCTTTTTTGAATAGCAAGAGTTTTAAAGCCCATTTGTAAACTGTTAAGAAGTGCAGCCATAGTACTCGGACCCGCAACATTTACTTTATACTTAACCTGCAGTTCCTCAATCATTCCTCTGTTTACAACTTCAGAGTACAAGCCCTCAAAAGGTAAAAACATAATTGCAAAATTAGTTGTATATGGCGGCGCTATGTATTTTGTGCTTATATCTTTTGCTTCGCTGTCAATTACAGCCATAAGAGCTTTAACAGCAGCAGCAATAACCTCTTTATCTCCTGTATCATAAGCATCTAAAAGCGCCTGATATCTATCACCGGGAAACTTACTGTCAATAGGGAGATATACTGTACCATCATCATTTCCCGGCAATTTTATGGCAAACTCAACTCTTTTATTACTTTCAGGCACAACTTCAATATTCTCACCATATTGTTCCGATGACAGTATTTCCTGTAAAATAGCACTAAGCTGCACTTCACCCAAAATACCTCTTGTCTTAACATTAGACAGAACCTTTTTCAAATCACCAACACCACTGGCAAGATTTTGCATTTCTCCAAGACCCTTATATACTTGTTCAAGTCTTTCACTGACAAGAGCAAATGACTTGTTCATTTTGTCCTCAAGAGATTTTTGAAGTTTTTCGTCAACTACATTACGCATTTCATCAAGCTTTTTATTATTGTCATTCTGAATATTGGAAAGACTTTTCTCAACAGTAGACCTTATATTCTCAAGCTTTTGTTCATTTTCAACAGAAAAAGTCTTTAGCCTCTCCTCCTGCTGCGAAATGGAACCTGCAACGGACCTTCTCAAAGCCTCCTGACTTTTAGAGAGATTTGCATCAATGATTAAAATTTTTTCACTGACCATATCACTAAAAAGCTTGTTATTGCTGTTTATTCCTTCATTTATCCTTCTTGCATTTTCATCATTGCTCTTATCTATAATATTCTTAATATCCCCTGTACTGATACCGTCCTTTTTAGAAACCATAACAAGCAATACAACCACAAGAATAATAAGTATACCAATCAAAATATTTGTTAACACAATTTTTCCTCCTTAGCTATTTTCACAATCCTGCTTGTGCCCAACCTTTCTGCACCAAGTTCAATAAATTTTTCAGCATCAGCTATTGATGAAATACCTCCTGCCGCCTTGATTTTAACATCACTTCCCACATTTTCGGCAAAAAGCTTAATATCATCAAAGGTAGCTCCTTCCCCTCCAAAGCCTGTGCTAGTCTTTATAAAATCAGCCTTAGCCTCTGTTACGATATGGCACATTTTAATTTTTTCCTCATCTGTAAGCATACAGGTTTCAATAATCACTTTAAGAATTTTATCTCTGCAAACAGACTTGATTTTTACAATTTCATTAAAAATAACATCATAATTCTTATCCTTTAAAGCTCCTATATTAATAACCATATCCACCTCGTCAGCTCCCTTTTCAACAGCGTCCCTTGCCTCAAAGACCTTAGACTCAGTAGTTGAATATCCGTTAGGAAAACCAATGACAGTACAAATTTTAACCCTGTCTGAAACATACTCCTTTGCCCTTTTTACATAGCTTGCAGGAATACACACACTTGCAGTACCATATTTAATACCATCATCACAAACTGTCTTTATATCTTCCCATTTAGCACTTTGCTTTAAAAGAGTATGGTCTACCTTACTTAAAATTTCCTTTATATCCATTGTATTTACCTCCGTATTTATCATAATATATATATAGGCAAAATTTTGCCTATACTAAGTCTATTATTTTTTTCTGCCTTTGTCAATTATATCAGCTAATATATCACAGGAAATTTCTATTATTTTATTACATCTGCCACCCTTTTTAAGGTTACAGCAATTTAATGAATTAAACTCACTGTTAAATCTTTCAACCATCTCAAGTCTGTAAAATGGAACATCATCACACATTATTCCTATTGCCATAATACAGGCTAAAATAACACCACAACATCTTCCTACACCAAGACCATTGTACAATCCTTTACATGCATTATGACAATCCTCTGAAATTTTAATTCCATACTCCTCCTCACAAGCCTTTAATATACATTGTGCGCAGTTATAGCCCTGTTCATTAAATTTTAACGCCCTCTCTCCTAACATAAAAACCCTCCTCCTACTTTTATTTTATCTCGCAGTAGAAGGGTTTGTTACTAAATATAATTATTTGATTTTATAAACAGCTGTTTTCGTATTTGGCTCCCATTCAACATTTACATCAAAAAAGCATTAACTTTTAATATTAATATACATATTAAAACAGCACTTATATTTTTTTTGTTCATTAATTTTCTCCCTTCATTAAATAATTATTCTTAAAACGATTATACTACTCATTATAAGCATTATCAATATTAAATTCTCATTTCGAGTATTTAATAAAGCTAATTATTTATTTATAGTATAATAAATCCCAAGGATGTGATAAAATGGCTTTCGGGGATAAGTTAAAAGAAATACTTGAAGAAAAAGAAATTTCTCAAAAAGATTTCGCAGCGACATTAAATATGGCACCCACTACTCTAAACGGTTATATCAAAAACAACCGACAACCGGATTTTGAAACAATGAAAAATATAGCTTCTGCTCTCAATGTATCCATTGACTTTTTGCTCGATTACAGTAATAACAATGATATTAAATTATCTGTTCAGGAGCTTTCATTAATTTTAAAAACACGAAAAATGAATAATTATCAAAAAGATATTATTTATGAGCTTATAAACGTAATAGACAAAAAAACAAATAAATAAAAACAATCAAAAAACCGGAAACTTTAAGCATATTACTTAAAATTTCCGGTTTAATTATTTATAAATATTCTTACTTCACAGGAACCGCATTCTGATCTTTAAGTACAACATCATGTGCACCACCCTCAACAATACTTGTTGAAGATACAAGAGTAATTCTTGCCTTTTCCTGTAGCTCAGGGATAGATAAAGAACCACAGTTACACATAGTGGAACGAATTTTAGAAAGTGTAATTGCAAGATTGTCATGTAAGTAACCTGCATAAGGAACATAAGAGTCAACGCCCTCTTCAAATGAAAGCTTGCTTGCACCACCCATATCATATCTCTGCCAGTTTCTTGCTCTTGCTGAACCTTCACCCCAGTATTCTTTCATATAATTACCATTTACAATAACCTTGTTTGTAGGACTCTCTTCAAATCTTGAGAAATATCTGCCAAGCATACAAAAATCACAACCCATAGCAAGAGCTAAAGTAATATGATAGTCATGAACAATACCGCCGTCAGAACAAATAGGAATATAAATACCTGTTTCCTTAAAATATTCATCTCTGGCAGCAGCAACCTCAATAACAGATGTAGCCTGACCTCTGCCAATACCCTTTGTCTCTCTTGTAATACAGATAGAGCCGCCGCCAATACCAATTTTAATAAAGTCGGCACCAGCTTCAGCAAGGAATCTAAAACCTTCTCTGTCAACAACATTACCTGCACCAACCTTAACGGTATCACCGTAATGTTCTCTGATCCAGTCAATAGTATTCTTCTGCCAAGCCGTAAATCCCTCTGATGAGTCAATACATAAAACATCAGCACCTGCCTCAACTAGAGCAGGAACTCTCTCTGCAAAATCTCTTGTATTGATACCTGCACCAACAATATATCTCTTATGAGCATCAAGAAGTTCCATAGTATTTTCCTTGTGACTCTCATAATCCTTTCTGAATACATAAGCAACAAGTCTCTGCTGATCATCTACAATAGGAAGAGCATTTAATTTCTTATCCCATATAATATCATTAGCTTCTTTGAGAGTAGTACCCTCTTTAGCATAAATCATACTTTCAATAGGAGTCATAAACTCTGATACTTTAGTATCAGGATCCATTCTGCTTACTCTGTAATCTCTGCTTGTTACTATACCAAGAAGCTTACCTGTAGCAGTGCCATCCTCAGTAACGGCAACAGTTGAATGACCGGTCTGCTCCTTTAATGCAATAATATCTTCAAGAGTCTGATCAGGTCTTATATTAGAATCACTCTTAACAAAACCTGCCTTATAGCTCTTTACTCTCTTTACCATCTCAGCCTGCTGTTCAACAGTTTGTGAGCCATATATAAATGACACACCACCCTCCTTAGCAAGTGCAATAGCCATATTGTCATCTGAAACAGACTGCATAATTGCAGATACTAAAGGAATATTCATTTTAAGAGGACACTCCTCTTCTCCCTTTCTATACTTTACTAATGGTGTAACAAGGCTTGCCTTGGCAGGAATACATTCCTCTGAAGAATAGCCCGGTACTAATAAGTATTCACTAAAAGTATGTGATGGTTCTTTAAAATAGTATGCCATTTTATTAATCTCCTTTGTCAAAAAATATACTTATAATTAATCAAAGATTCCTCATATAACACAAAAACGATTGCTAAGAAAAACTTTCACAATCGCTTTTGTGGCTACGTTACCCAAAAAGTTTATACATAAATAAACTTATATTAAAAAATATGATAACACAATATATTAAAATATGCAAGACATTTTTTGTAAAAATTAGTCATTAATATTTAAGCAGAATTTATTCTATTTGTAATCTCTTTCTTTTATTGTCTGCACAAGACAATATTGTACATATAAATAAAAGAACTCAATAAATTGTTCTAAAATAATTTACTTCATTGAATCAACAGAACCTAAAACCTTTTCAATCTTATACTCAACTAACTCCTGAACCATATCTCTTGCAACACCAAGATATCCTCTTGGATCAAATGCCTCAGGCTTTTCTGCAAATGACTTTCTGATACCTGCAGTCATGGCAAGTCTGATATCAGTATCCATATTAATCTTACAAACAGCCATACTTGAAGCCTTTCTAAGCATTTCAACAGGAATACCGCTTGCCCCCTTAATCTCACCGCCGTATTTATTACAAAGTTCAATAACAGCAGGATCTACACTTGATGCACCATGTAAAACTATTGGATAATCCTTAAAGCCTGCATCCTCAAGTTTAGCAGTAATTGTTGCAAGTCTGTCAAAATCAAGCTTAGCCTCACCCTTAAATTTATAAGCACCATGACTTGTACCAATAGCAATAGCCAATGAATCAACACCTGTTCTTGTAACAAAGTCAACAGCCTGATCAGGATCAGTATATGTAGCATTAGCTGCATCTACATTAACATCATCCTCAACACCTGCAAGCTTACCAAGCTCAGCCTCAACTACTACACCATGAGCATGCGCATAATCAACAACTTCCTTAGTTTTAGCAACATTTTCTTCATAGTCAAAATGAGAACCGTCAAACATAACAGAAGTAAATCCGTTTTCAACACAAAGCTTAACAGTTTCAAGGTCAGGACCATGGTCAAGATGTAAAGCAACATCAACACCTGTTTCATCAACAAGTGCTTCAACCATACCTAACAAGCACTTAGGTCCCGCATACTTCAAGGCAGACTTAGAGCACTGCATAATAACAGCAGAATTCTTTGCTGCAGCACCTCTCATAACACCCTGTACAATTTCCATATTATTAATATTGAAAGCACCTATTGCATACTTACCCTCAAATGCCTTCTTAAACATTTCCTTTGTTGTAACTAAAGCCATAATATATTCCTCCTTGATATATAAATTTAATTATAATTATTATAACATATTCGGTAATTTTAAGCAACAGATTTATAAACTTTTATATATGATTTTTATTTAATTTTTGACAATATTATTATTAATACATTTGCGTTTTTTAATATATTGAAAACAATACATCTTTATGATAACATAAAAATATATTAATATTTGATTAGAAAATCATTAAAATTTAATAAAAATTGTCATTGACAGTATATATCAAAACCTGTATTATAATTAGTATACAGATGACACAAAAGAGGTAGGTATTATGAGCGAAAAAATAAGTCCCTTAATAAGAGTTAAAAATTTACGAAAAGAATATCCTGCAGGAGAAGATACCGTCATTGCCTTAAAGGATATAAGCTTTGAAATAATGCCCGGAGAAATATGCTGTATTTTTGGTACATCAGGTTCAGGTAAAAGCACACTTTTAAACCAGCTGGCAGGACTTGAAAGCCCAACCTCAGGAGAAGTTCTCATAGGCAATATTCCCATATCAAAGCTGTCGGAAAACGATTTGGCTTTATTCAGACAAAAATATCTTGGCTTTATTTTTCAGTCATACAATCTGATGCAAACAATGACAGCTCTTGAAAATACCGCACTACCCCTAATATTTAAGGGTGTAGATAAAAAAACAAGAGAACAAAGTGCAAAAGCTATTCTTAAAACCGTAGGTTTAAGCAACAGGCTTAATCATTATCCAAATCAAATGTCGGGAGGACAGCAGCAAAGAGTAGGTATTGCAAGAGCGTTTATTACAAAACCAAAAATTGTATTTGCTGATGAGCCTACAGGAAACCTCGATACAAAAACTACAGTTGAAGTTATGGAAATGATTAAAGACTTTGCAAAGAAATATAATCAAACAATTATTTTAGTTACCCATGAGCCTGAATTGGCAGAATACGCCACAAGAGTTATTACTTTGGCTGATGGTGAAATAATAAGTGATATAAGAAAGGAACGGGTACATAAATATGAACAATAAAATTTTAAGCCTTATAATTGCAGCAGCACTTGTTTTTAACAATCTTATTGCAGTGCCGGCAGCAAAAAGCTGCAATCCTAAGACAGATGAATACACAATTAAAGATAATGTAAATATGATATTAAGCCGTATTGAAATGGGTGATGTTGCAAACATATCTATTGATATGAAAGATGACAATATAAAAACCGATGAAATTTCCTCATCCGATAATATAACAATATCAGGCGTTGACGGCAGCTTTGGTTCTCCTGATGCAGACAGTGTCGATATAACCTCATCAGCAGGAGAAAATCTTAAATATACAATTAATTTTAAAAATGTCACTTATTCCGGTACCGGAAGCAGTTTAAGCTTTAAAGTCAAATACAAGAACTTAAATCTTACATCAGAAAAAATAACGCTTAATATAAGTGAATGCAGTGAAAAAGACAGTTATAACGAAAATATAAATAATGAAGCAAGTCATCAGCCTTACATTGAAATAGGAAGAAGCAGCATTGAAACTCCCATTAAAGCCAATGAAGAATTTACATTACAGCTCACTGTAAAAAACAGAGGCAGTGCAAAAATGAAAAGACCTGTAATGACAATTTCTTTGCCTGACTCTATAGATTCTCTTGAAGGTATGGGTAATATTCAGATACCTGACATTGAAGCCGGTACAAGCAGAAATTTAAGCCTTAAACTAAAGGCATCTGACTATATTCAGTCAGCCTCAGAAGAAATAGATATTACCTTAAATTATAACTATGAATCAGGCTCAAACGGTCTGATGTCAGGAAACTATAACGATAGAATATTTATACCAATGAAGGCTACAACAAAAACCTCTGCACCAATTGTACAAATATCAAGAGGAAGCATTAAAGCACCTATAGAGGGAAATCAGGAATTTCTGCTTCCAATTACAGTAAAAAACACAGGAAGTACTTCAATTACATTACCTCAGCTTACAATTACGCCCTCTGATGAAATTATGCTGATAGACGACAGTTCTGTAATAAATCTAAATAATTTGAAACCAAACGAAGAGACAAGTACAAGTATAAGACTAAAAGCAAAAAAATATATTTCATCCTCTGCACAGGAAATTACTGTGGAGCTTAAATATAATTATAAATCCGAAAATGACGATCTTCAGGCTAAAGAAAGTACAAAGCTCATAATTCCAACACAACCAAATGATGAGGGAAGCGAGCCATTACTTCATATTGTAACAGAAAACATAGAAAAGCCAATAAACAGTAACGAGAAGTTTTCCATAAAGGTTACAATAAACAATATTGGTTCAACCGACTTAAAGGCAGGTGTATTAAACTGGGAATCAGGAGAAGGTATAATAATTACAGATAAAACCGCCTCTGTAAATATAGGTACATTAAAGTCAGGAGATAATAAGGTAATAACGTTAAAAGGACAAGCAGGAGATAAGCTTACTACCACAACCCAAAGCATTACAGGTGAACTTAAATATAAGTATGAAAACAGCAAAAGCACAGCTCAGGGAAGTGAAACAATAAAAATTGTTATTCCCACAAAACCCGAAAGTGAAACAAACACAAAGAATGTTACACCTAATATTATTGTAAACTCATATAACTATGGTGGTGTACCTATTGCAAACGGTAATAAATTTAACTTTAATGTTTCATTTAAAAACACAAGTAAGGTAACTCCGGTTGAAAACATAGTTATGACAGTTGAAACTGATACCGGCATTTCAATAACATCAGCTTCAAATACTTATTACTACGAGAAAATTTCACCTCTCGGAGGCAAAAGTCAGGCAATTGAAATGCAGGTTCTTCCTTCTGCCGAAACAGGCTCAGTCAAGCTTACTATTAACTTTAAATATGAGTATGTAGAAAACGGAGAAAGAAATCAGATTACCTCCTCTCAAAATGTTTCAATACCGGTTTATAAACCCGATAAACTTGAAATAACACTTGAACCATTACCTGGTGCTACAGTGGGCATAGAACAAACAATAAACCTTAACTATGTAAATAAGGGTAAAGGTGATCTTTCAAATGTAAAAGCTGAAATAGTAGGCGATATTACAGCTCTTACATCAGTTCAGAATTTAGGCAATTTTGAATCAGGAAAAAGCGGTACTATAACCTTTATTGTTGTTCCCGAAATTCCGGGAGAAGCTAATTTTACAATAAAGGTTTCTTATGAAGACGCCAACCTCGAACAAAAAACATTAGAATTTCCATGTACAATGAATGTTGAAGACTATGTTGATACAATGGCACAGCCGGAAGAATTTCCGGAGGAAGAAACTCCTTCTCATAGTATTGGTAGAATTATATTGTCTTTAATTGGTGCGGCAATATTATTTTTAATTATATTCATAATACTTAAAAAAAGAAAAAAGAAAAAAGCATCCGAAACAGTTAAGGTAAATTGGGAGGCAGACGATGAAGATAAAGGATTTAATTAATATCTGTATACATAATTTATTTAGACATAAATCCAGAACCATATTAACTGTATTAGGTGTTATTGTAGGCTGCTGCTCTGTGGTAATAATGATTTCCTTTGGTATTGCAATGAAAATCTCACAGGAAAGTATGCTTGCTGAAATGGGCGACCTTCAGATAATAAATATTTACAATGCCCGTGATGATGTAAAAATTACAGAAAAGACTATTGATTCTATTGAAAATATGGAAAATGTAATTGGTGTAAATCCCAAAATGGGAATACGCGATATTATGACCTCTGTTTCAGCCGGCGAAAGCAAGCGTTTTAAAACAGATTATACAAATATTATGGGAATAAAAAAGGAAGCTATTGACTCCTTTGGATATGAAATTTCCGAAGGAAGAAATATCCATGGCAGCACTGATAACAATACTATAGAAGCACTTGCAGGTAAATATTTTGCTTACAACCTATATGATACACAACGCCCTTCAGGCAGCAATTATATTGACTATTGGTCATATGTATATGGTGATAATAATAAAAGCGAAGATATGCCTGACCCTTATGTAGATGTTCTTAACACTGTATTTGAAATAACCCTAGGTGATCCGGATCCTAACTCAAGTGATAAAGTAATAACAAAAAAGTTTAAAATTGTAGGTATTCTGGAAGAGGATTACAGCAAAGGCAGTGAAACATCAGACGGGCTTCTTGTTAATTCCGAAGATATAAAAAAATTGATTAAGGAATACAATTTGTTAAATAATATTCCTCAAAAAGGTCAACAAAGTTATGATAATGCAGCCGTTAAAGTAAATGATATAAAAAATGTAAAAGAAGTTGAAAACAAAATAAAAGATATGGGCTATTATACCAGCTCACTTGAAAGTATAAGGGAGCCTATGGAAAAAGAAGTCAGACAAAAACAGCTTATGTTTGCAGGTTTAGGTATAGTATCTCTTTTTGTTGCTGCCTTAGGTATTATGAATACAATGATTATGGCTATTTCAGAAAGAAAAAGAGAAATCGGAGTAATGAAAGCATTAGGCTGTCTTGTTGGGAATATTCGTACAATGTTTTTATTAGAGGCAGGCTTCATAGGTCTTATAGGCGGAATTTTAGGCTCATTAATAAGCTTTGTTGTATCTGCAATAATAAATCTTGTATCAACAGAAACAGAAATCATAGACTGGAATACACTTTATGCAGTATTGCTTGTAAATACAGACAGAGTAAGTGTAATACCGTTATGGCTTGCCATAAGTGCAGTTATATTTTCTGTGTTAGTCGGAATAGCTTCAGGATATTATCCTGCAAACAGTGCAATTAAAATATCTGCATTGGATGCTATAAGAGCCGAATAATTACAATATTTTTTAAACAACCTTTAATACTAATTAATAAAGGAGCATTTTTAATGCTCCTTTATATTATTATAAATATTGTATTGTAAATCTAATAAAATATTGCTAGTGCAGATTTTCTATAACCTTACAAATCCGTAACAATAAGTGTCTGGGTAAGTATCAGAATATAAAATAATACATATCCCAAAAGTTACCTAAACAAAAACAATTACAGCTCCTCAAATTTTTCTTTGACTAAATTAGTCCATTTCAAGGATTTCGTGATAAAAATTTTTATAATCAGTTCTCTTTTCCTGTGTAAACTTAATAGCCGAACGAGGATGACAGTTTAAAATACCGGTCATAAGGTATGGGAAATCATAGCCCCAAACAGCGCCCTCAGCCTTTAATTTAAGTATATGCTTTTCAATAAAATCCATTGTAGGTACAACATTATACTTAGGATTTCTTAAAAGACCAAGTAAAAGCTCCATAAAACAGTTGCCTGCACCTCTGCCCATACCGCTCATTGTTGCATCAATATATGTAGCACCGTTTTTCATAGCAGTAATCGTGTTTGCAAAAGCAAGCTGCTGATTATTATGTCCATGAAAGCCTATCTTCTTGTTGTACTTCTTTCCTATTTCTACATATCTCCTTGTAAGAACCTCTATTTCCTCAGGATAGAATGAACCAAAGCTGTCAACAAGATATATAATATCAGCACTGCTCTTTGCAAGCATTTCAAGACCTTCAACAAGCTGATCCTCTCTTACCTTTGATACTGCCATAATGTTTACTGAAACCTCATAGCCCTTAGAATTTGCGTCCTCAATTAAGTCAATAGCCGCCGGAATTTGATGAATATATGTGGCTACTCTTATAAGGTCAAATGGACTTTCTGACTTAGGAAGGACATCATTTTTATCAGTTCTGCCTACATCAAGCATAACGGCAAGCTTTAAAGGTGTCTCATTATCACCTACAATTTCTCTTACATCCTTGTCAACACAGAACTTCCATTTACCAAATTCCTTCTCATCAAATATTTCCTTAGATGCCTTGTATCCAAATTCCATATAGTCTACACCGGCTTTAATGTTTGCTAAGTATAAGTCTTTAACAAATTCATCTGTAAATCTGAAATTATTAACAAGTCCTCCATCTCTTAACGTAGCATCCACAACCTTTAAGCCCGGAATATAGGACATTAGATTGGGCTGACTTTCAAAAATTTTGTTTTCTGACATTTTATTCCTCCGTTTAGTAAATTAATTTTTAGCTTAGCAGTTACTCTATAAATAATTATTTATAGCCGTTCTAAACAAACGTGAAAGTTTTTCCATCAATGCACAAAACTTTCACGCAAATTCAAAGGCTTACCAATTTTGCCATTTTTATAAACATAGCAAAATGCCTTTAAATAAAAATTAATTTACCATCTCTTAGTCTTATTCTTAATTTCTTCCTTAATTTCAGTGATAAAATCATCAAGCTTATAAGAGCCTAAATCCTCACCCTTACATCTTACTGAAAGAGTATTATCCTCTGCTTCCTTTTCTCCTACTACAACAATATAAGGAACTCTTTCATTTCTTGCCTCTCTAATCTTATAGCCAATCTTTTCCGCTCTGTGGTCAGTTTCAACTCTTACTCCCGCTTCCTCAAAAACAGTCTCAACCTTCTTTGCATAGTCAGCATACTTATCTGAAATAGGAAGTATCTTAACCTGAACAGGAGCTAACCATGTTGGAAAATGTCCTGCAAAATGCTCAATTAAAATACCTATAAATCTTTCAATTGAACCAAAACATACTCTGTGAATCATAACAGGACGTTTCTTTTCACCGTCCTTGTCAGTATATTCAAGCTGAAATCTTTCAGGTAACTGCATATCAAGCTGAATAGTACCGCACTGCCATGTTCTGCCCAAAGAGTCCTCAAGATGGAAGTCAATCTTAGGACCATAGAATGCACCGTCACCCTCATTAATAACATAATCTCTGCCTAACTCGTCAAGAGCACCCTTTAATCCTGATGTAGCTCTTTCCCAATCCTCATCTGAACCCATAGAGTCCTCAGGACGAGTAGAAAGCTCAATGTGATAGTTAAAACCGAACAAAGTATAAACCTGATCAATAAGAGCTACTACACCCTTAATTTCCTCCTTAATCTGGTCAGGAGTCATAAAAATATGTGCATCATCCTGTGAAAAACATCTAACTCTCATAAGACCATGTAAAGCACCGCTCTTTTCGTGTCTGTGTACAAGACCGATTTCACCGGCTCTAATAGGCAAATCTCTATAGGAATGAGGTTCCTGCATATAAACAAGCATACCGCCCGGGCAGTTCATTGGCTTAATTGCAAAGTCAACATCATCAATCTTAGTTGTATACATATTTTCCTTGTAGTGATCCCAGTGACCTGAACGCTCCCAAAGCTGCCTGTTAAGCATCATAGGAGTCTGGATTTCAACATAACCTGCCTTCTTGTGGATTTCTCTCCAGTAGTCAAGAAGAGTATTCTTTAAAACCATACCCTTTGGCAAGAAGAATGGGAAGCCCGGACCTTCGTCAAGAATACAGAATAAGCCTAATTCCTTTCCTAACTTTCTGTGGTCTCTCTTCTTGGCCTCTTCAAGCATATTAAGGTACGCCTCAAGGTCACTTGCCTTAGTATAAGCTGTTGCATATAAACGGGCAAGCATCTTGTTCTTTTCGCTTCCTCTCCAATAAGCACCTGCAACACTCATAATCTTAATAGCCTTGCAGTACTTAGTTGACATAAGGTGAGGACCAGCACAAAGGTCAGTAAATTCACCTTGCTTATAGAAAGATATAACAGCGTCTTCAGGAAGATCATTAATAAGCTCTACTTTGTAAGGCTCACCTTTTTCTTCCATAAACTTAATAGCCTCTGCTCTTGGAAGTTCAAATTTTTCAATAGGAAGATTTTCCTTAACAATCTTCTTCATTTCCTTTTCAATCTTTTCAAAGTCCTCCGGATTGAAAGTTATATCATCAAAATCATAATAAAAGCCATCATCAGTTGAAGGACCGATAGCAAGCTTAGCCTCAGGATATAATCTCTTTACGGCCTGTGCTAAAATATGAGATGCTGTATGTCTGAAAGCTTTCTTGCCTTCAGGAGAGTCAAATGTACAAATTTCAACTTCACAGTCCTCTGTAACACCTTCTCTTAAATCCACAACTTCACCGTTAATCATACCACAACAGGCATTTCTTGCTAAACCTTCGCTTAAATCCTTAGCAATGTCAAGAATAGAAGTACCGACCTCATAAGCTTTACAACTGCCATCCTTTAAAGTAACATTTACCATTTTTTACACTCCTTTAGAATAAAATACAATAAAAAAACGGCAACAAGTCCCAAAAGGGACGAGTTACCGTGGTTCCACCCTAATTGCAGTAAAAACTGCCTCTTTTATAACCGTTAACGGGGCTAAGCCGAGCTTTACTAGAGCTACTCAGAGGTGGTTTTCACATTTCGCCTCCATAGAATGCTCTCAGCAAATACATTCCTCTCTGAATGGGTAATCAAAAAGCTACTGTCCTCATCAACGATTTAATTAACATCATAATAACACTAATAAAAAGCAATGTCAAGGGCAATTTTTGCAAATTTTGACCCAATAACACTTAAATATTATATTAACTTATATAAAAATTTTTATTATCATTACAACTAAAATTATAATGCCAATAATACTTACCACACTATATATTTTTCTTGATTCCTCATCATTTTTTTCTTTAATAAGATAATAAAATCCTCCTCCCAAAATTAATACACCAACCAAGAAACCAATTACATTAAAAGCTGTTAAATTCATTATTTTTTCCTCCATTTCAATAATAAAGCCGAATTAATTATTACAAATACCGAGCCAGCATTATGTACCAAAGCACCTACAACAGGGTTAAGAATACCTGTTATTGCCAGAAGAATTGCTGCAAAATTCAAAAGCATGGAAAATGACAGATTAAATTTTATTGTTTTCATCATACTTTTTGATATACCCAACAAATGGGGAAGCTCCTTAACCTCATCATCTACTAATGCTATATCTGCCGCATCGATTGCAATATCACTTCCAATTCCGCCCATAGCAATTCCAACGGCAGCCTTTTTTAAAGCAGGTGCATCATTAATACCGTCACCTATCATACAAACAAGCTGATTTTTTAACTGATAATCATTTATAATATTCAGCTTATCCTCAGGCATACAATCAGAATGTACCTCTTCAATATTTAACTTTTCTGCAATGTTATTTGCTGCATTTTTATTATCACCTGTCAAAAGCACAGGAGAAACATTAAGCTCTTTTATTTTTCTTATCATTTCACCGCTTTCATTACGAATTGTATCTGCCAACACAATATAACCGACAAAAATGCTATTAATTGCCGTATAAATTACCGTGCAGCCTTTTATGAGATAATTTTCAATATCATATAAAATATTTTCATTTATTGTAATATTGTTTTCTTCAAACAGAACTTTGTTGCCTGCCATAATTTCCTTATTATCAATAACCGCATAAACTCCCTTACCTGATATTACTCTGAAATTTTCACTTTTACAAATAGCGTTTCTGTTTTCCGTATTATAGCTTTCAACAATAGCCCTTCCAAGTGGATGCTCAGAAAACTGCTCAGCTGCCGCAGTTAAGCTATACAGTTCTTTATCCGAATAATTATCACTAATGCTTTTTACTTCCAATACCTTAGGCTTTCCGTATGTCAGGGTACCTGTTTTGTCAAAGGCAATTTTTGACACTTGTGCAAGCCTTTCCAAAGCATCTCCCTCACGAACAAGGAAGCCGTGCTTTGTAACATTTCCTATAGCTGCCATTATTGCTGTAGGTGTTGCCAAAACAAGAGAGCAGGGACAAAAAACAACCAATATTGTTACAGCTCTTATAACCTGACCTGTAATTATCCAAGTCAGCAAAGCTGCCGACAAAGCAGCAATAACTATCCATGTTGCCCACTTATCTGCAAGGCAAACTATTTCAGCCTTATCTGCGTCTGCAGACCTAACAAGCTTTATCATCCTTTGAATAGAGCTGTCTTCTCCAACCTTAACCGCCTTCATTTCAAATACACCATACTGATTGACTGTACCGCTTGAAACCATATCTCCCACAGTCTTATCAACAGGCAAGGACTCACCGGTCATAACAGCCTGATTTACGGATGTCTGCCCTGATATTATTTTTCCATCAACAGGTATACTTTCTCCCGGAATTACTCTTATAATATCGCCGATATTTACTTTGTCCGCAGGTATTATTACTTCAGTACCATTTTTAATTAATCTGGCGGTTTGGGGAGTAAGATTAACAAGCCTTTCAATACCTGCCCTGGCCTTAGCAACAGTTAAGTCCTCAAGCAAGGCACCAAGCTGCATAATAAACGCAACCTCACCTGCAGCAAAATCTTCTCCAATTAAAACAGATGCAATTAGGGCTAGAGATACCAGCACATCTGCCTTAATATCAAATTCTGTAATCAGCCCAATAACTGCCTCCAGTATTATCGGCACACCGCATAGAATAATGGCAACCCATGCAATATCAACTGGCATCTTAACTAAGTCAAATATACTGAATATCAGGGCTATTGCCGACATTACAAGCAGTACAACCTTTCTTTTTGTTCCTCCCCATTCAAGAAAGGCTTCAAGTTTTTCAATAATCATAATTTATTATCCTCCTTTATTAATATTAAGTTTATACTGCACATCTCCAATTTTAAATATTTATCAGCTATATCTCATCCTTTTATTTTAAACAAAGCAAGCTTTCTTTACCTTACTAACGTAAGGCAATGCTGAAGCATTGAATAAAAAGATTTGATAACTTACCCATCGAAAATTGTGAGCAAGCTCCCATTTTCTTCGGGTAAGTTATATTATACCTATACCCGTATAGGTTGTCAAGAGAAAATTAAAAAAACAGTCAAAGCTTGACTGTTTTCTAATACTATTATTCAAAAACTATTTCATATTTGCAAATCTTTCCACAGCCTTTGTAAAGTTTTCAATAGTTTTATCAGCATCTCCATGTTCTATTCCATCACGAACACAATGCTTAATATGTCCCTCAAGAACCACCTGTCCAACCTTATGAAGTGCAGATTTTGCAGCATTAATCTGAGATAATATATCTTCACAAGGCACATCCTCATCAACCATTCTGTCAATAGCCTGCACCTGTCCAATTATTTTTTTCAACCTACGATGCAAATTATCAGCATCCATACACTGCTTCATAACTACACCTCCTTGTACATGTTATGGTATAGTTATATTTTATCTTTCATACTATATTTTGTCAATACAAACTTAAAAGAGAAAATGTCCTAGCTTATCTTTTTAATTTCCGTTACTCCATATCCTGCTGAAGTGATTATTCCTCTAATCTCATCATCAGATAATTCCTTTTTCATTCTGACTAAAACAGATTTTTTGCCTAAATCTACCTCAGCCCACACACCATCCCAGCCATTAAGAGCATTTTCAACCCTAAGCTTACAGTGAACACAGGTCATACCTTCAACTCCAATTACAGTACAAAACGGATAATTAGCAATATTTTTATCCTTAACCTTTATTTTTTTAGTACTGTCCCCGCCTGCTCCGCAGCACCCTTTTGACAGCTTTTTAGCATAACTTTTAATAGAAAAAACAGCCAAAACAATTAATAAAACAATAATAACAGCATTTGCCATAATGACACCTCCTTTTTAATTAAACAAATAAGTTAGCAATTGCTAACTTTTTTTCAAAAATTATGGAGCTTTCACTCCATAATTAAATAATAGCACCTATGTATCAAATTGTCAAGCCAATCCATCAATACTTCTCAATATCCACCTTTTCAGCCTTGCAGGTATAATGGAGAACCATCTTGCAAATATCATCAAACTTGGCGTATTCATCGCTGACATAGAATTCTCTCTTTCCTTCTTCTAAATTGTCAGTAAGCATATTATTAGCCTGAAGAAAATTTTTAAGCTTAATTGCCGTAGCTTTAGCAGGATCAACAATAGTCACCTTTTCCCCTACAAATTCACCAATACAAGCTTTTAATAAAGGATAATGGGTACAACCAAGTATAACAGAATCAATATCCTTACTTACAAGCTCACTTAAATATTCTCTGACAGTCAGCTTTGCCACCTCATTATTAGTCCAGCCCTCTTCAGCTAATGGTACAAAGAGAGGACAAGCCTTTTTAAAAACCTGAATTTCACTGTCAGCATTTTTAAGTCGTCTTTCATAGGCACCTGATGTTACCGTACCCTGTGTTGCTATAAGTCCTACCCTTTTATTTTTAGTTGCTGCAAGACAGCTTTCAACGCCAGGAGTAACTACTTCAATTATAGGCAGCTCAGGAAAGGTTTCTGAAAGACTTTCGTAGCAGTTAGAGCTGACAGTATTGCAGGCAATAACAATAGCCTTAACATCTTTAGTTTTTAAAAATCTTATTATCTGTTCGGAAAATTTAGTAACAGTGGATTTACTCTTGGCACCGTAAGGCACTCTTGCAGTGTCACCAAAATATACTAAATTTTCATGAGGTAAAACCTTAATAATCTGCTTAACAACGGTAAGCCCGCCAACACCTGAGTCAAAAACTCCAATAGGTCTGTTATCCATAATTAGTCCTCGTTCCTGCTAAAGCCTAAATCAATAATCTTATCTACAAGCTCTTCTGTACTAAGACCTACCTCATTAAATAACATAGGATACATACTGATAGAAGTAAAGCCCGGAAGAGTATTAATTTCATTAAATACTATTCTGCCGGTACTCTCTTCCATAAAAAAGTCAACTCTTGATAAACCTCTGCCCTCAAGAGCCTTAAATATCTTAACAGCATTTTCTCTTATTTCCTCTGTTTTTTCCTCTGGAATAGGTGCAGGAATTACAGTTTTAGATTCCTTGTTATTATACTTTGCATCATAATCATAAAACTCAGCCGCCGCAAGAACCTGACCAACTGCAGATGCCTTAACATCAGTATTACCAAGTACGGCACATTCAAGCTCATAGCCTGTTATGTTTTCCTCAACAACAATAGCTCTGTCCTCTTTAGCCGCAACCCATAAACCATCAACAAGCTCATCTCTGTTATGAGCCTTTGTAATACCTACGCTTGAACCTGCACAAGCAGGCTTTACAAAACAAGGATAGCCACAGGTTTCTTCAATTTTTTCAATGGCTTCCTCAATATTATTCTCAACATCAGTTCTGTAAACAACTGCATACTTAGCCTGACAAATACCAAGCTTTTCGACTACAATCTTAGTATAAGCCTTGTTCATACTAATAGCTGAGGATAAAACACCACATCCAACATAAGGAATTTTTGCAAGTTCAAAAAGACCCTGAACAGTACCGTCCTCACCATTTGCACCATGTAAAACTGGAAAAACCAGGTCAATCGGAATAAGTTTAAGCTTTTCACCCACAATTCTGAAAATGCCCTTGTGAGTAGCATCAGGGCTTAAAATAGCAGATGTTGCGTATTTCTCCCATGTATCATTCTGTATATTTTCAACAGGACCGTCATACAGTAGCCAATGCCCCTCCTTAGTTATATATATAGGAATAATTGTATACTTATCCTGATTTATTTTTGATATAATAGTAGCTGCACTTACCTTTGATACATCATGCTCAGATGACTGACCGCCGAATAAAACAGCAATTACTTTTTTAGCCATATTTAAATTTCCTTTCGTTGTAATTATTTATAATAATAATAATATACCCAATTCACAATTTGCACAAGTATAAATTTTTAATTTACATAATATTTTAATTTTATATCATTAAATCAATGCCACCTGTCAATTAGGTAGTAATAATTTTTGTTTTATTAACAAACGCATAACCTTATGTTATTAGTTAAACAAAAAAAGGATCAAGCTTCTTTTATACAAGCTTCAATCCTTAAAATTTTTGCTTTCTGTCCAAAAGTTTCTATCTATATAATATTATTACAGCTTTGCAGCTATTCTCAGCTTAAACCAATCTCCGTCCACATCGTAATCCAAAAGTGCACCGTTTCTTTGTGCGAAAACAGCAATTGAATGTGTACCTATGCCATGACCCTCTTCCTGTGTTATAGGAAGACCGCTTTCATCGAAGGAAACCTCGTCATTAAAGGTGTTGTCAATTTCTATTATGTATTGTACTTTGCACATCGTTTTAATACGAAGCTTTCTAAGTATAGGATTTTCTATTTTTTTGCATGCATTTATAGAATTTTCAAGTGCATTTGCCATCATAGCAGTAAAGTCGGTTATGTCAATTGTAAAATTTTCAGGCAGAAAAAAGTCTATTTCCGTTTTTATTTCATTTTCTCTAGCTTTATTAATATAATATGACAGAACAGCATTTATGGTTCCGTTGGAGCAGTAAGTTTGGGTTCGGCTTTCATTAAGCTTTTTGTCAACTCCATTAATAAGATCAAGAGCTCCCAAGATATCATTGTTTTTAAGCATTTCTGCAATAGTTGCCAAATAAAAGCGCATATCGTGGCGCTGAATTTTTAACTGCTGTTCCGTTTTAATTATTGTGTCAAAATGCTTTTGGACAGCCTGTACCTGTGATACAAGTATTTTATTTGTGTGTTCAGATAACTGCAAATTATATTGATCTATAAGGCTGTGAAAAAGAATAAAATAAACTATAATCATAATAACCGCAACAGCATAAAGGTATATAATACTTTCACTATGCTCAAAATAGTGTACAGGATATGTAGCAATTATAAAAAGAAGGACTAGAAATCCCATGGGAACAATTGACAGACTTCTCCAGCTTTTATCATGAAGATAGTTTAATTTGACAAATTCTTTTCTCAAAAAACGCCACTCCGCTGCAATAAGAAGGGAATAGCTTACAAGCCTTATAATAAAATCCGAAATCTTTCCACCGTTAAGCATAGTTACAATAAGGGTTTGAGTTACTGCAAGCATTAAGGAAATACTTAATTGCATAGTATAACTAAAAACTGCCTGCCATTGAGAACACTCTGAAAGATAATATAATGCAATCATAGCAGGTATTGAAATCAGAGGAATGCTCAAACGTAAAAGTATTAAAAAATCAAAGAAAACCAAAATAAAAAATGAAACAGCCACAACCCATACAAAGTATAAAGTAATTATAACTGCTATTTTTTTAATAGAGGCTTTTATATTTGTACAAGAAGCCATCATACATAGAGTTGCAAATATTACCAACAGTGCCTTTATAATATAATAAGTTGTATCATTTCCAAATGTCACTATATAACACCTCAGCTTTCACTATTCATTACGAAATCCAGATATATTTTTTTAGCATTGGCATACTTGCGTGTAACCCGAAATTCAGAGCCATCTGTCATCTGAAAACCCTGCTGTATTATAGAACATATATTGTTCATATTCACAAAATAGCTTTCAGCACTTCTTACAAATACACCCATATCAGTAAATTCAGCCACTTGTTGTGTAAAAGGCTTTTTCTGGTATATACTATTTATTTTGCATCCATATTGCAAATGATATATAAGACGATGATCAAAATACTCAATAGCATTGATTTCATTTAATTGTACTGTTTTTATACCAAGTGGCGTTTTAACCACAATTATTTTTTGCAATATATTGGGGAACGGAAGAATATCAGAAATACACTCATTAAGCTCAGAAAACAGTTTTTCCTTATCAAAAGGCTTTATAAGATAAGAAAATGCTCTCACCGAAAAGGCATTCAAAGAAAACTCCCTTGAAGTTGTAAGATATATAATAACTGCATTTTTATTTTTCTTTCTGATTTCTCTGCCAAGCTCAATACCATTCATGTTTGGCATTATTACATCCAGCAGATATATTTCACCTGCCCCCTCTGTTTTTTCATATTCCAATAGTTCAGATATTGAGGAAAATTTCTTTATTTCAATATTAAACTCGCAGTTTCTGATATATTCCTCAACATATCTGTATATAAGGACAAGCTCATTTACCTCATCATCGCATATTGTAATTCTCATTTTATGCACTCCTTTAATACAGAGTATAATTATAGCATAGTCGAAAACCCTGCTTCAATAAAAAATTATGTTGTTTAAGGGATTTTTATGTTGTTTAAGGGATGAATATTGAATGCACCCTCAAAAAATTTTAAAATAAATATGTATCTAAAAAGAGTATGAGAGCATGTAATTTTTAAAACAAATCAATATTGGATGGTGAAATACAATGAAAATTAAAAGACAGTTATGTTTTATAATTATTTATGTTTTAATTATGGTTACAATATTTTATAGTAAAGTAAGTGCCAATAGCAAAAACTCAACAGAATCCCTTATATGTAAGGAAATAATTTTAACAGATAATAAAATTATTTCCTATAATGAGATAGCAAATGCCTATACGGAAGATGTTCCATCTACAATTTCTGCAGATTCCGTTTCCAAAAACGTAAGTTATGCTTTGCTTTCAGATAATACTTCTACAGAAGAAGCTGATAAAAAATTAAATGATAATAATGGTGAAGTTGTAATAGGTGTACCCACAGATAATGATGACGGTACATTTAGCTGCAATGTAGAACTGCCGGCAGGAAGTACTTATGTAACTGTCTCCGTAACAGGCGGAGAGTTTGTAATGCCTGTAGATGCTTCTGAGCTTGCTGATAACGGCTTGGTATTTTCTTATGGCATAAACACATCTACTGACACACTTATAGAAAACCAAACTGTCAATAATGTATATAACATTCTGACCTTTAAGTTAACGGATGTTACTGCCGCCAATAAGGCATTAAATACTATAAAGTATACAAAAACTGCAGCAGATACCGAACTTAAAATAAGCACAACTACTGTTTATCTTAATGAAGATACAGATATATTTTTTGGACATATATACCAAATTAAGACACAAAATGAAAGCTCATGGCCACAAGCTGTTGTAGATGCACATAATTCGGTAATGGAAGCTAATGACGGAACGACAGAAAACGGTTATCTTGTAACGGTTACAAGCGTAAATGAAAACAAAATGCTGCTTAAAATGACACAAAAAAGTGAAGGCAATTATACACCAACATGGATAGGTGGTACAAGTAATTATCAGGATACGAAAAAAACATTAAAAATGGATTATGATTATCTGAAAAATAAGGTCGACAACGGTGTAAGCATATCCTCTTATTTTAATGATAATACTATGAAAAAATCTGCAGCAAACGGCCATAATGCTCTAATGGGTGAGGATTTTTACTGGGTAGACGGACCTGAAAAAGGAGATTTGCTTCCAAATGGCGGAGATTTCTGGTGCACTTCAGAACATAATCAATGGAATAGTAATGAACCAAATAACGGACATGTTGTATGGGTTGGATATGGAGGTCCTTACTGGGATGATATAAAGCTTAATCAGTCTAATGCAAACAATCCGACATCCTACATAGTGGAATATGGCGGTAAAATCAATCAGTCAAGTACAGAGTCTACTCCAATAACAAATGCTGAAGCTTATACTAAGATTAAAATTATTACAATAACATTTGATGATAATAAAACCGAAGCTTCCCAAACAAATACAACCCTATGTAAAGGTGATACAGTTGAACTCCCGCTGATAACAAGATCAGGCTATAAATTCCTTGGTTGGTCTGAATCTAAGGATAACGGAGTCGCAGTAGGGAATGATGACAATAAATATACCCCGTCAGACAACACAACACTATACGCACATTGGGAGCCTTTAATTAAATTTGAAGCAGTTATGGATTCAGGAATATATGATACCAATACTATTGCTCCAAATATTAATAATGCATCTCAAGGTGCAATATCATTTAATTTCAGAATATCGGATTATGATAATGATATTTTTACCGAATCTTTGATGAACACTTTTGAAAGCTTTTATATAAGGGTTAATGAAAATACTGATATAGTATTAAGTGATGGTGTAAAACCTTCATATGATGATTATAATAACAACGTAAATACTGAAGATAAAGAAGGCTATTGGATGCATTGCATAATAGAACAGATACCTGAAGATAGCTATGATATATTAATTTCAGCAGTACCTTATACTGTTACCGTTGATGGAGAGATTATTATGGGGGATGTAGTATATAAAAATGTGGATAGTTTTAATTGGGTTATAAAAGACTGGTAAATCCATAAACGAAAAGGGGGCGTAATATGAGTAAAGTATACAAAACACCTTCTATTGATTTTATAAAATTCAGAATTACTAATCGTGTTAATATAGATGGAAGTGAAATAAATACACTTAAACAATATGGTGTTAAAACTGATGTTATAAATTATGATAATAAGCTTAAAACATTAAAATAATAATATTTTACAGCATAGGGAAAGCAATCCCTATGCTGTTTGTTTTACTTAAATCCATATTCTATCTTAATTTTGTCCAGTACCTCCATCCATATGCCAACAGAAGCATCACTAGGCATTCTCCAGTCACCTCTTGGACTAAGACTTACAGAACCAACCTTAGGACCGTCAGGCAGGCAGCTCCTCTTAAACTGCTGAGAGAAAAATCTCCAATAGAAGTTTCTTAACCATTTATAAATAGTTTCATCATCATACTTATCCTTAAAGGCTATTTTTGCAATATAAAAAATTTTATCAGGCTCAAAACATAATCTCATCATATTGTATAAGAAGAAATCATGTAATTCGTAAGGACCAACCACGTCCTCGGTAATTTGTGCAATTTTTCCCATTTCATCCGGCGGAAGAAGTTCGGGAGAAACAGGGGTATCCAAAATATCCATAAGAATTGATTTGAGTACCTTATCCTCAGTTGTATCAACAACATACTGAATAAGGTACTTAATAAGAGTCTTTGGAATAGAACAATTTACCCCATACATACTCATATGATCACCATTATAAGTAGCCCAGCCAAGAGCAAGCTCACTTAAATCACCGGTACCTACAACAAATCCCTTGTACTTAGATGCCATATTCATTAAAATCATAGTTCTTTCTCTTGCCTGAGAATTTTCATAAGTCAAATCATGAATATCCGAATTATGTCCTATATCCTCAAAATGCTGCATAACAGCCTTTTTAATATTAATCTCAATTAATGTTGCTCCCAGACATTTAACAAGGCTTACTGCATTATTATATGTTCTGTCTGTTGTTCCAAAGCAAGGCATGGTCACTGCAATAATACCCTTTTTATCAATCCCTGCAAGCTCAAAGGCTCTTGCAGTAACAATTAATGCCTGAGTAGAATCCAGTCCGCCGCTAATTCCAATAACAACATTTTTACATCCTATATGCTCAATTCTTTTTTTAAGACCATAAGCCTGTATATTAATAATTTCCTCACATCTTTTGGCTCTTTTCTTTAAATCCTTTGGTACAAACGGTGCAGGATCAATATATCTGTTAATTTCACAATTATTTGGCTTAAAATCCGTTTCAACAATAATATAATCACAATCATCAGTCCTGAAAGATGTATTTCTCTGCCTTTCACTGCACATTCTATAGACATCAATATCTCCATATATTATTCCATTTTTAAAACGAGCTGACTCACTGACAGTAACACCATTTTCACAAATAATATTATGCCCCGAATAAACAACATCAGTAGTTGATTCTCCCTCACCTGCACAGGCATAAACATAACCTCCGATAATTCTTGCAGATTGACTTTCAACTAATGACTTTCTGTAAGTATCCTTACCTGTTATTTCATTTCCCGCAGATGGATTTGCTATAATTGTAGCTCCTGCAAGGGCATGATTAAGTGATGGAGGGATAACACTCCATAAATCCTCACAAATTTCAACACCAAGAGTAAATTCGGGCATAAACTCTGACCTTATAATAACATTCGTTCCAAAAGGCACTTCTTCTCCTAAGAAATCAACAATTTTTGTATCTTTTAAAGCCTCTTTAAACCATCTCATTTCATAAAATTCATTATAATTAGGCAAATAGCTTTTTGGAACAATTGCCAACGTCATTCCCTTGTACAAAACAGCAGCACAATTATATAAATTCCCCATATATTCATAAGGAAATCCGATAACAACAATAATATTTTTATCTGTAATAGCCGACTTAATTTTATCGATACCCTTAACGGCAGAAGAAATTAACTTTCTCTGATAAAACAAATCTCCGCAAGTATATCCGGTAATACAAAGCTCAGGAAAAACAACCAGTTCAGCACTGTTATTATAAGCTTCATTTACGGCATTAATAATATTTTCAACATTATATTTACAATCAGCAACTTTAACATTAGGTGTAACAGCTGCCGTTCTTATAAAACCAAATTTCATAGTATCCTCCTCATACATTATTTAATTATATCTTAACCTATTTTACTAAAAATTACCATATAATTTGCATATTTTGATTTAAATTAATACTTTTGTCATATTTTGCCATAAAATTCATTTTTTTAACCTATAATTTATTAATTTTTTACACTAAAGTTAATTGTGTAAAATCATGTATTACGAATTTACAACTAATTTTTTTTAAAAATACATAATTTTTGTTGTAATTTACCCTAAAAGTATGTTATTATATACTTAAAGAAATCATAGCGAATGGAGGGATTACAGCTATGCGTAAAAAAGAAATGATGGCTATGCTTTTAGCCGGAGGACAAGGAAGTCGTTTGGGTATCCTTACAATGGACAAGGCTAAACCTGCTGTTGCTTTTGGCGGTAAATATCGTATAATAGACTTTCCAATGAGTAACTGTGTTAATTCAGGTGTAGAAACAGTTGGTGTGCTTACACAATACCAGCCTCTTACACTTAATCAGCACATTGGTATCGGTGTCCCTTGGGATCTTGATACAAGAAATGGTGGTGTATCTATCCTTGCACCACACCAGAGAGAGGGCGAAAAGGGTGAATGGTATTCAGGTACAGCTAATGCCATTTATCAGAATATTGATTATATTGACGCCAACAGACCTGAATATGTACTTATTTTATCAGGTGACCATATTTATAAAATGGATTATGCAGCAATGCTTAAATACCATAAGCAGAATAACTGTGATGTAACTATTGCCGTTCTTGAAGTAAGTATGGAAGAGGCAAGTCGTTTTGGTATTATGAACGCCGATGAAAACGATAAGATTTACGAATTTGAAGAAAAGCCGGCAAATCCAAAGAGTAATCTTGCAAGTATGGGTATCTACATATTTACATGGGATAAGTTAAGAGAAGCTCTTATTGAAGATAATAAGATTCATTCAGACAGTGACTTTGGTAAACATATTATTCCATCAATGCTTGACAGAGGAATGACTTTATATGCATACAGATTTAAGGATTACTGGAAAGATGTAGGTACTATCGAGTCTTATTGGGCTGCAAATATGGAACTTATTAAAACTTTACCGGAATTTAATCTTTACGAAGATTTCTGGAAGATTTATACAAACAGTGATCTTCAGCCACCTATGTATTCAGGTCCTAACTCTGAAATCAAAACAAGTATTGTATCAGAAGGCTGTCAGGTTGAAGGCAAGGTAATTCACTCTGTACTCAGTAAAAATGTTATTATTGAAGATGGTGCGGTTATTAAGGACTCCATTATTATGGAAGGCTGCCATATAGGTAAGAATGCCGTTATTGACAGATGTATTATTGACCAGAATACAACTATTGGCAATAATGTTGTTATGGGTACAGGCGACAATACTCCTAACGAAAACAAGCCTAATATCTATAATACAGGTATTACAGTTATTGGCAGCAACACTACTATCCCTGACGGAATTGAAATTGGTAAGAACTGTGTAATTTATGGTCCTACTGTGGCCGGAAATTATGCTGATAATAAGCTTCCTAGCGGAAAGTCTGTAGTTATTATTGAGGGGGCGATTTAATTATGAAAGCTATAGGTATTATTCTTGCAGGTGGTAACAGTGAAAGGCTTAAGGCGCTTTGTAAGGTAAGAGCTATTGCCGCTATGCCTGTTGCATCTTCTTACAGAGCTATTGACTTTACTCTCAGTAATATGTCTAATTCAGGCATCAACAAGGTTGCTGTTATTACTCAGTACAATTCAAGAAGTTTACATGACCACTTGTCATCAGCTAAGTGGTGGGATTTAGACAGAAAGGAAGGCGGTCTTTACATATTTACTCCTTTCCTTTCAAGTGAAAACAATTTCTGGTTTAGAGGTGTAGCTGATTCTATTTATCAGAACATTTCATTCTTAAAGAGAAGTCATGAGCCTTATGTAGTTATTGCTTCAGGTGACGCAGTTTATAAAATGGATTATCAAAAGGTATTGGATTACCACATCGAAAAGAATGCTGATATTACTATTGTCACTAAAAATGTTGCAGGTACTTCAAAAGATCCTCATGATTATGGTGTAATGACATTTGACAACGAAATGAAACTTACATCCTTTGAGGAAAAGCCTATTGACCCTAAGAGTGACAATATTTCTCTTGGTATTTATGTTATTTCAAGACCTCTACTTATTAAGCTTCTTGAAAATGCTATTCCAAAGGGATATTATGACTTTGTTAAGGATATTATTTTAAGAAATAAGAATCATCTTAATATATTCGGCTATAACTTTGACGGCTACTGGAACACTCTTAACAGCGTTGAGGCTTATATGGAAACTAATATGGACTTCTTAAAACCAGAGGTTATGTCTATATTCAAGAGCGAGCCTTATATCAGCACTAAGCCTAGTGATGACCCACCGGCTAAGTTCAATTCAACCGCTGTTGTTAAGAACTCTGTTATTGGTACAGGTACAATCATTGACGGCTCTGTTTCAAACTCTGTATTATTCAGAAAGGTAACTGTTTCTGAAGATGCTAAGGTTAATAATTCAATTATTATGAAGAGCTCATACATTGGCAAAGGCTGCGTAATTGAAAACGCAATTATTGATAAAGAGGCTGTTATAAGTGATGGTAAGCAGGTTATAGGTACTCCCGATGATCCTGTTGTAATCACTAAGGGACAGGTTGTTTAATATAAAATAAATTAAGGGACTGAAATTTCAGTCCCTTTCTTGTACACAAAAAGGCGGGTCAGAAAATCTGACCCACCTGAATTAAAATTTTTAATTAATAAATATTAAAGTAAACTTCACCCGGAATAATATTGCTATCACACTTTGAAACAATAGACTTTCTGGTTGATTCTACCTTACTTCTTATAGAGCTTTGAGTTGAGCTTGAAGGAGATGTAACGCTCATACCGCTGCTAGGAAGCTTATCCTTTGATGAACCGCTAAATCCAACAATATTGCTTGCTTTGCTTACACTAAATGTAGGAACATAATAATTATATCCATTGTCAAAGGATACACAATTTTCAAATGTAGCCTTAACTGTACTGTTGTTGTTATCAAAGCCCTTCTTGCCATGTGCAAATGCAAGACAGTTCTTTACTGTTCTTACACTATTTTTATCAGTATAAGCTGAACCAAACTTGAAGCCGTTAGGATTACCATCATAATTGCTTCCAGTCCATGAAGAAAGACTAATCTTACCTGAAGAAGTATTTATAAAACTTGCCGTTGGCAATGAAAACTTGCCGTTTTTATAATTATTTGCAAAGCTTGAATCCTGCTTACAAATAAGTTCAACAAGGTATAAATTCTTATCTAATGCATTACCGTTTTCAAAATCATACTTACCTGTAAATACATCAGGATTACCATTATTCCAGCAAGCACACCACTCATAGCTTAAATCCTTTGTATAACCTGAATCAGTCTTATCAAAACTGTCCCAACCATCATCACTGTTATCCCATGCATAGCATCCATAGAATTTATTGCCTGTTGTTGCACCAAGCTTTGGAGCAAAACCATCTGCATTGCCACCAAGAGAATAAACATCACAGTTTCTGTAGCTGTATACAAATCTGATAGTATTGTAAGATGCACCGCCTGTAATCTGAACACCGGCATCATTGTTATATCTTACAATACAATTATTTAATGTATTGTAATTAGCACTTGAGCCCTTAATCTGAACACCATTATCTCCGGCTTTTTCAATAATAAGATTTTCCAAAGTATAATAAGAACCGCTTATTCTTACACCTACATTAGAGTCCCCTGACGCCTTTAATGCAGAACCGGTTGAACCTATTGTACTATTTCTGAAACTCTCAAAGTTAAGAGAAGGATAAGTTCCGTCAGACTGCTTAACACCAACAATCTTTACAGGATTACCCTTTGTACTCTTTAAAGCAAGCTGAGCCGTACAATCTATAGTCTTTGCATTTACATAAACAGTACCGCCTCCGCTCTTGTTAGCCATATCGGCTACAGCAGAAACAAGAGAACTAAAGTTAGAAACCGTTACACTATTACCGCTTGAAGGCTTTGCAGTGGTAGTTTCTGTAGTTGTTTCCTTTTTTGTTGTAGTTGCAGCAGCTTTTGTAGTAGCCTCTGTTGTCTTTTCTACCGTTGATGACTTACTGTCAAGCTGTACCTTATAAATATTTATTCCACTTCCTGTAGAGTAAATATATACCTTACCGCTATAATTAATGTTTACTGCATTAGTTGCCGCAGTTGAAGCAGCTGAAATTGTAGCAAGCTCTTTACCACTTTCAGTAACCACTGCAAGAGTTCTTGTACTTGTACCGCTTGATTTGGCAGTAACCTTAATTGTTGCCTCTCCATTTACATTAATAGCAACAGCTCTGTAAGTTAATGAACCGCCGCCGCCTAATTCAAGACAATAATTAAATGTATTACTTCCAACTGTCACAGGTGCATTTGCAACATTTACTGTCTTTGCTGATGTAGCCTTAATTGTAAGACCGTTTACAGTTACATCACTATTTAAAGTACCAAGATTTTTAAACTCTGTATTGCTCATATTCCATGATACAGATGATGAACTCGGAGCCTTTGTTGTAGTTGTTGCAGCCTTTGTTGTAGCCTCTGTTGTCTTTTCTACTGTTGATGACTTACTGTCAAGCTGTACCTTATAAATATTTATTCCACTTCCTGTAGAGTAAATATATACCTTACCGCTATAATTAATGTTTACTGCATTAGTTGCCGCAGTTGAAGCAGCTGAAATTGTAGCAAGCTCTTTACCACTTTCAGTAACCACTGCAAGAGTTCTTGTACTTGTACCGCTTGATTTGGCAGTAACCTTAATTGTTGCCTCTCCATTTACATTAATAGCAACAGCTCTGTAAGTTAATGAACCGCCGCCGCCTAATTCAAGACAATAATTAAATGTATTACTTCCAACTGTCACAGGTGCATTTGCAACATTTACTGTCTTTGCTGATGTAGCCTTAATTGTAAGACCGTTTACAGTTACATCACTATTTAAAGTACCAAGATTTTTAAACTCTGTATTGCTCATATTCCATGATACAGATGAAGAATTACTTGATGATGAACTTTGAGCTTTTGTTGTAGTTGTTGCAGCTTTTGTTGTTGCCTCTGTTGTAGTCTCCTTAACCGGGGCCTTTGTTGTTGTTTCAGTTACAACTTCCTTAGTAGTTGTTTCTGATACACTGCCTGACAACTCAATATAATAAAGGTAACTGCTTCCGCTGTCCTTTTTTATAATATGAGAACCCGAACTGATACTCACTGTTAAAACACCATCACTAGGTATCTTATAACTGTCACTGTCAATTAAAATACTCTTTCCTGCACTGCCTTCATTAAATACAAGTGTCAATTTTCCGCTGGTGGATGCATTAAACGAAATTTTAGTTGAAGACTCCATTTTGTCAGCAGTATCTAAAACCATACCATTGTACGTAACCGCATTAGATGCTGCATTGCTCCATCTGTTAGCCTCAACAGTAAATCCGCCGTTTTCACCGGTAGTCGGATTATACACAACACTTGAAGTTGCTGCCGTTACTACATCAAGCATACTGCCTGCATAATATATCGGATTACCGCTAAAACAACAACTTACCGCAAGTGCTGCACTTAAAAACATTGCACTCACTTTTTTTAATCCCTTCATAATTTCTTCTTTTCCTCCTTTTTTATAATAATATAACACAATTCCCATAATAACAAATATTGCAAAAACATTATATGTAAAAAACACCCAATAATTTAATTTAAAATTTGTTCATATTTTCCATAGTTTGTTAAATTTTTGGCGTTTTTTCACACATAACTTCGTTTTTTATGTTTAAATTCATTAATTTATTGTCAATTTTCTACAAACCATTGCTTACACAACATTAAAAATTAATAATTTCTTAATATTTTAATTAAAGAAGCTGACAAAGTTGTAATTTAATTTTTTTACAAAAAAAGTGTGCTGCACTTTTACATATGCAGCACACTTTATAATTTTCATTTATAAATAATGAGCCAGTCTATAAGCCGAGTTCTGTAAATGATAGTCATCTATCTAGTATTATCGTCACCAATAACATCAAGCGTTCTTTACCTCAGAACGAGACGAGCAGCCTCAATGTTCCGATTTGAACTTGCTTCGGATGGGGTTTACATAGACCCGATTTGTTACCAAACCAGCGGTGAGCTCTTACCTCACCTTTCCACCCTTACCTGAAAAATCAGGCGGTTTATTTCTGTTGCACTTTCCTTAGAGTCACCTCCACCGGACGTTATCCGGCATCCTGCTCTGTGAAGCCCGGACTTTCCTCACGCTATTTTCATAGCCTGCGACTATCCAACTGACTCAATACTCTTCAATTATTTTCTGCCCTTTCTTCAGTTTCCTGCTTAATTACAGTAACCATGGCAATTCTGTTATCTTCAATTTCATCTATTCTGAAAATATAACCTTCATATTCAACAGTTATATTTGTTTCATCCTCGTCCGGTATTCTTTCAAGCTGACCGACAAGAAAACCTCCAAGTGTGTCAAACTCCTCATCAGGCATTTCAATATCCAGTTTTTCAGCCACATCTTCAAGAGGTGTAGAACCCTCAATACGGGTTACACTTTCAGTAACCTCTGTAATATCCGGTACTTCCTCACCGTCATACTCGTCCTGAATTTCACCCATAACTTCTTCAATAAGGTCCTCCATTGTAACTAAACCGGCAGTTCCGCCATATTCATCAGCAACAATAGCCATATGCACCTTTTTATTCTGCATTTCCTCAAAAAGGTCATCTGCCTTTTTAGTAGATGGTACAAAAAAAGGTTCCATAATAATATCTCTTAAATTAAATCTGTCCTTGCCATTGCTTATAATTGCATTCATAAAATCTTTAATATGAAGAATACCAATAATATTATCAATATCATCTTCATAAACAGGTATTCTTGTAAACTTTTCAGAAGTAACAATATTAATTAACTCTTCAACGCTGATATCAATGGGAACAGCAACAATGTCCTTTCTGTGAGTAGCAATTTCCTCTGCATTCTTGTCGTCAAAGTCAAAGATATTTTTTATCATTTCCTTTTCGTCCTCATCAATGCTGCCCTCTTCTCCTCCTGTATCTACCATCATAAGAATTTCGTTTTCGCTGACGTCTTTTTCATCTTCATCATTATTTGCAAATAAACCAAAAAGCTTAATAGAAATATCAATTATAAATATATATGGAGCAAGCACAAATGATAATATATCCAGCATCCATATAAATTTAAGTACTACTTTATCCGCATATTTCTGAGCAATTATCTTAGGTATAATAATACTGAAAAGAGCAAAGAAATAAGTAAACACCAGTATAAGAACTGCGGCAACAATAACGCTTATAAGTCTTGGATTTAAATTAAATGAAACAAGCTTAACAGTATCCGGGAATATTCTTAAAGCAATTAAAAACCCGATAACTATACCCAAAAGAGCATTTATGATACCTGCCCCGTTTGCGTATTTCTGTGATGACTCAAGAATTTTATTTATCTTATCATAATTAGGATCATCCTTATCAGAAGTGTACTTAGCTCGTCTTATATCCATTACAGATAAGGAGCTTGAACAGCTTGTAATAATACCTTTAACCAATATCAACAGTAATATGCTTACTATGTCGCTTATCAAAATCTATAGCCTCCGTTATTAAAAATTTCATATCACTTTATAGTGTATTACAACAGAACAATAATGTCAAGTTACAATATTATTGCAGTAAATTATTGTTTATTATATTTAATGACCTCTTAATAGCACTTTAACACATAATTCCTTGACAAATCATAGAAATAGTATTAAAATTTAAAGTGATAATTTATGCAAGGAGAATTTAATTATGGCAAAGGATAAATTAGTTACGGCAATTACCTCTATGGAGGACGATTTTGCACAGTGGTATACAGATGTGGTTAAAAAGGCAGAACTTATTGAATATTCAAGTATAAGAGGCTGTATGATATTAAGACCAAATGGTTATGCTATATGGGAAAATATACAAAAGGAGCTTGACTCAAGATTTAAGGCAACAGGTGTTGAAAATGTTTATATGCCTATGTTTATTCCTGAAAGTCTTTTACAGAAAGAAAAAGATCACGTTGAAGGCTTTGCTCCTGAGGTAGCATGGGTTACTCATGGCGGTATGGAGAAGCTTCAGGAAAGACTTTGTGTAAGGCCTACGTCCGAAACTCTTTTCTGCGATTTATATTCTAACATTGTTCAGTCCTACAGAGATTTACCTAAGCTATATAATCAGTGGTGTTCTGTAGTAAGATGGGAAAAGACAACAAGACCTTTTCTGCGTTCCATGGAATTTTTATGGCAGGAAGGTCACACAGCTCATGCAACAGCAGAAGAAGCAGAGGAAAGAACAATACAAATGCTTAATGTATATGCTGACTTCTGCGAAAATGTACTTGCTATCCCTATGATTAAGGGCAGAAAGACTGATAAGGAAAAGTTTGCAGGTGCTCATTCAACATATACTATTGAAGCTCTTATGCACGACGGCAAAGCTTTACAGTCAGGTACAAGCCACAACTTTGGTGATGGCTTTGCTCACGCCTTCGATATTCAATACACTGATAAAGAAAATAAACTTCAGTATGTCCACCAGACATCATGGGGTATGTCAACAAGAATTATCGGTGCTGTTATTATGGTACACGGTGACAACAACGGTCTTGTTCTTCCTCCTAAAATTGCACCTAATCAGGTAGTAATTGTACCTATTATGCAAAAGAAGGAAGGCGTTCTTGAAAAAGCTAATGAAATTAAAGAGAAACTTTCAAAAGTATCAAGAGTAATTCTTGATGACAGCGACAAGAGTCCCGGATGGAAATTCAGTGAATATGAAATGAGGGGCATTCCTGTAAGAGTAGAGCTTGGACCAAGAGATATTGAAAATAATCAGGCTGTACTTGCAAGACGTGACAACGGTGAAAAGATTACCGTAAGCCTCGACAATATTGAAGTGGAGGTTACAAAGCTTCTTAACACAATTCAGTATGACTTGCTTGAAAAAGCAAGAAAGCATAGAGATGCCCATACTTATACTGCAGCAAATATGGAAGAATTTGAAAAAACTCTTAAAGAAACTCCGGGCTTTATTAAGGCTATGTGGTGCGGCGATGAGGCTTGTGAACTCGAAATAAAAGAAAAGACAGGAGCTACCTCCAGATGTATGCCATTTGAACAGGAACAGATTTCCGACAAATGCGTATGCTGTGGTAAACCGGCCAAAACAATGGTTTATTGGGGTAAAGCATATTAATTATTATTAAACCTGAATTTACTGCTTTATAGATATTCAGCAGTAAATTCAGCTTTTTATATCTACTATTCAGAGGAGGTCTGACTATGGAAATTATTAATGCAATTATTGAGAACACTAATTCACCTGAAATACAGGCAATTTTAGCAAAGCTTAATCCTGAAGAGGATATTCTCTTTACTAATGAAAGTGAAGATGGCAGCAGTATTGAAGTAGAATATATTGAGCCTATTAATAACATTAAGGTTATAGGCAGCATTCCTGAAGATATTATTTCTGCAATTAAGGAAAAGTATGGTGATGATGCTTCCATTGACATTTATGACTATGTCGTCACTTATGATCAGGGTGTATACGGTCTTGCAGTAGATATTGAGATAGAAAAAATAGACAACGAAAAGCCTGTTAAGGAAAGAAAGCTGCCTTTACCTCTTCTTATTGTCGTGGGCATTGCAACTGCTCTCCTTACAGTTATTCTTATAATATTAAAACTTATATTTTCACATAAGAATAAATAATGAAAAAATTTATAGAAAAATATGTTGACCATATAATACCCATATATGCTATTTTGCCCTTGATTTTTGGTATGTTTTTTAACAGCTTTGTGTACTTTGGCGGTCAGCAGATTTCAAAGGGATTTTATCACCATAATCTCTCAAACAGTATAGATAGGGATATTCCCTTTATAAACAGCTTTGTTGTTATATATTGTTTTTGGTATATATTTTATCTGTTTAATTATATACTAATTACAAGGGAAGGAAAGGATAAGTATTTTAAATTTTTTACAGCAGACTTTATTGCTAAAATAATCTGCTTTTTCTTATTTGTTTTCTTTCCCACTACAATGGATTTAAGACCTGCTGTAACAGAACATTCAATATTTGATAGCATAATTAAAGTTATATATTTTATTGATCCCCCTACTAACCTTTTTCCTTCCATACACTGTATGGTTAGTTGGTTTTGCTTTATTGGAATAAAAAACAGTAATAAAATACCTTATTGGTATAAATTACTTTCTCTTGTAATTTCATTGCTTATTATAATATCTACTCTTTTAGTTAAACAGCATATTGTCATTGATGCAATAGCAGGAGTATTATTAGCAGAAATTACATATCTCATAGGACAAAAAACAACTTCTTATAAAATACCTATGAAAATATTTGATAAAATTACAGATAAATTATTTTATTAAAAAAGCTATTGCATAAACAATAGCTTTTTTAATGCTTATTTCACACCAATATCAGTTCTGAAATGCTTATCCTTAAAATCCACAAGCTTAACCCCTTCATAAGCAATCTGAATTGCTTCATCAAGATTTTTTCCAATACCTGTGACTCCCAGAACACGTCCTCCGTTAGTAACAAACTTACCATCCCTAAGAGCAGTGCCTGCGTGGAATACAACAATATTATCTGCTTTTTTAGCATCTTCAAGACCTGTAATTTCATAGCCCTTAGTATAACTTTCAGGATATCCTCCACTTGCAAGTACAACACAGGCAGTACCCTTATCCTCCCACTCGACATTTACCTTATCAAGCGTTCCATCAACACAGGCTTCAAAAATTTCCATTAAGTCAGACTTTAATCTTGGCAAAACAACCTGTGTCTCAGGGTCACCAAAACGTGCATTATACTCAATAACCTTCATTCCCTTTGGCGTAAGCATTAAGCCAAAGAAAATAATACCTTTAAAAGTTCTGCCTTCAGCATTAAGTGCATCAACTGTAGGCTGATAAATGGTTTTCAAACATTCTTCAGCAAGTTGAGGCGTATAAACTCTTGATGGAGAAAATGTACCCATACCACCTGTATTAAGACCCTTGTCACCGTCTAAAGCTCTCTTGTGGTCCTGAGCTGATACCATAGGTACAATAGTCTTACCATCACAGAAACTTAAAACAGACATTTCCTGACCTGTTAAAAATTCCTCAATAACAACCTTATTTCCACTGTCACCAAATTTTTTATCTACCATAATTGTATTAAGACCCTCTACAGCCTCCTCAAGAGTATTACAAATAAGCACACCCTTACCAAGAGCAAGACCGTCAGCTTTTAATACAACCGGAAAAGTCCCCTTCTTAACATATTCAAGAGCAGCATCATAGTTATCAAAGGTTTCATAAGCTGCAGTAGGTATATTATACTTTTTCATCAGCTCCTTACTGAATGCCTTACTTCCTTCAATAATGGCTGCATTAGCTCTGGGACCGAATACCTTTAAACCTTCCCCTTCAAATTTGTCTACAATACCGCCAACAAGAGGGTCATCCATACCTACAACAGTAAAATCTATTCCCTCAGATTTTGCAAAATCAATAAGCTTGTCAAACTCCATAGCACCAATAGGTACAAGCTCGGCAACCTCGCCAATACCTGCATTACCGGGTGCACAGTAAATCTTATCTACCTTAGGACTTTGTAAAAGCTTCCAACAAATGGCATGCTCTCTTCCGCCGCTGCCAACAACTAAAACCTTCATTCTCATTTATCTCCTTTTTACTATTCCATCTACTACATCAAGCTTACCTTCAGCAAAAAGCTTAACAGCCTTAGGATATATTATCCACTCCGCCTGCTCCATAACACGTCTTTGGAGTGTTTCAGGTGTATCATCATCCTTAACCTCAACAGACTTCTGAAGAATAATAGGACCTGCATCACATTCAGCAGTTACAAAATGAACAGTCGCACCTGTAACCTTAACACCGGCCTTTAACACCGCTTCGTGAACGTGTAAACCATAGTATCCCTTACCACAAAAGCTTGGTATAAGTGCAGGATGAATATTTATCATTCTGTTTTCAAACTGATTTACAAAATCAGGACCTAATATAAGCATAAATCCGGCATATACAATAAGGTCAACATTTCTCTTTTTAAAAAAGTCAGCAAGAGCAATGTCATAATCTTTAGGACTTTCATAATCCTTTTTTCTCATTACAGCAGTTTCAATACCCCTTGCAGAAGCTCTTTCAAGGGCATAAGCCCCCTCCTTGCTGCTTACAACAGCAGTTACCTCAGCATCAATGTCACCATTATCAATAGCGTCTAAAATGGCCTGTAAATTAGTACCACCACCGCTTACTAAAGCACCTATCTTAATCATAACAATTACCTCATCAATTACATTTAGGGCTGATACTATCAGCCCTATTAAATATTTCTAATTTAATTTTATATCAATACCTTCACCCTTGGTAACATTACCGATAATATATGCCTTTTCACCCATAGCCTCAAGAGTTTTAACAGCCTTTTCAGCATCCTTTTTAGCAACAGCGGCTACCATACCGATACCCATATTAAAAGTATTATACATACTCATTCTTGCCACATTTCCCTTTTCCTCAAGAAGCTTGAATACAGGAAGAATTTCCCATGTACCTTCTTCAATATTTACCTTAGTTCCCTCAGGCATCATTCTTGGAATATTTTCAATAAAACCGCCGCCTGTAATATGACTCAGTCCCTTAACATCAACCTGCTTAATAAGTTCTAAAACAGACTTAACATAAAGCTTTGTAGGAGTTAATAAAACCTCGCCTAAAGTTGTGCCAAGCTCATCATAATAAGTATTAAGACTTTCCTTATTAATATCAAATACCTTTCTTACTAAAGAATAGCCATTTGAGTGAATACCGCTTGATGCAATACCAACAAGAACATCACCATCACATATTCTCTTTCCATCAATAGACTTAGCCTTATCCATTATACCAACAGTAAATCCTGCTAAATCATATTCATCAATAGGATAAAATCCTGGCATTTCAGCAGTTTCACCGCCAATAAGAGAACAGCCTGACTGACGGCAGCCTTCTGCAACACCGCTTACAATATCAGCAATTTTTTCAGGTTCATTCTTTCCGCAAGCAATATAGTCAAGGAAAAATAAAGGCTCTGCACCGCTGCATACAACGTCATTAACACACATTGCAACAGCATCAATACCAATAGTGTTGTGCTTGTCCATTTCAAAAGCAATCTTGAGCTTAGTACCAACACCGTCTGTACCACTTACAAGAACAGGTTCCTCCATATCCTTAGCTTTTGCAATACTGAAAAGACCACCAAAACCACCAATATCAGTTAAAACCTCCGGTCTGAATGTACTTTTAACATGACCCTTCATTAATTCGACAGCCTTATACCCTGCCTCCACGTCTACACCAGCTGACTTATAGTCCATAATATATCCTCCTTAAGCTAAAAACTATTTTTCAACATATATATTTATTTTAAAGTATCTCAGACAAAATGTCAATCAATCCTATACAATTCTTTAAAAAATTGACAATTTCTTATTAATGTTTCCTGTCCAACAGTACATATACCTTTAATTTCACAACCGGCAAGCATCTCACCAAATTCAACTATATCCTTTGGTGTAGCAGATAAAATTTGCTCTCTTCTATGAATAACAAATCCCTTACTCTCATAAGCGAAACTTCTTCTCATTGCAAGGCGACTTAAACTATGCTTTTTCAAAGGCTTGTCAATATCATTAATAGTACCTATTATAAAACGATCAATATCTGCCTGACTATAATTACTTTGTGCAAGATATTTTCCCGCATTTTTAAAAACTTCATAGGTCTTTTCAAAATTAGGGTCACGGAAACTGTACATATAACTGTAATATTTTCCAAACCCGCATCCTCCACCATATGCACCGCCTTCAAGTCTTACTTTATCCCATATATATTCTCTGGCTATAATTTGCTGGGCTACTCTTGACACACCGCTTCTTCCGTCCATACTAAATGCTACGGCATTAAAGTTAACATTTCCATCTATTATAATACCCTTACTATTACCTAAAGTGTTTGTTTTAAGTGTTCCCAATTTACCGCCATCATCAAGAATGCTCAGTGTGTTTTCTACTATGTTTATAAGCCTTTCCTTATCATCTAAACTACCTGCAACAGCATAAAACGCATTGCCTCTTTTAAACAGCTCTCTTACGCAATTTATGTCCTCAACAATTTTCTCAATATCACTGCTTAAATAATTGTAATAGTCAATACCCCTTGCCTTAGTTTCCCAATGATTAGCACTTGACACCTGTGCCAAAGCCTCAGCAATGGCCTTACTGTTTCCGGCTTCAACATATCCGCTTTTAATTATCTGTCTTAGCTCTGCAACAAGACGTGCAGCTCTCTCCTTATTTGTAAATTCCTGTAATATAACTCTTTTAAATATATCAAGACTTTTTTCAATATTTTCTTTAAGACACTTTATTCTGAAAATTAAAACCGGTCTGTACTCATTATTTCTCTGTAAAGTTGTAACCTCAATACTAAATCCACCCGTATAATAGTCAATATCATTTGACAGATTTTTATTATAAGTATCAGCTATTGCCCTGTAAACACTTAGTGCAGTACTCTTTTCAAAATCAGTTGCATCAAAATAAATATCAAAATAAACAATATCACTGCTGTCAAGAGGCACATAAACATTTTCATTATTCTTTTCAAACTTTAGCTTAAAGCCTACTTTTGAAATATCACTTACCCTTGTTGTCATCAGTTTTTTTATTTCCTCCGGACTATCCTCTTGAGACTGATAACTGATTAAAGACTCATTATTTTTTTCAGCAACAGGCTTTTCTTTTTTTTCTGTATCCTTTTCGGCAATTAATATACCATAACAACCCTTGTCAACAAAATATTCCTTTACAAGAGCCTTAATATCCACATTTTCAAGTTCTTCAAATATCTTATTTATTTTAATCGGCTCAAAATTTTCTCTTCCTTTTAAGAAATTATTTAAAACAAGCAAGCCGTAAAAAAGACCCTTAGGCTTATATCCAAAATCCTCCTCCCTAAAGAAGAATTTAATACTGTTTATAACTCCCTTCAGCTTATAATCATCAACTCCGTTTTCGGCTATCTTCTTGAAAGCTTCGTTAATAACAGCCTTAAATTTATTAATATCATTTTCATCAGAGTTTTCAACAGTAATTTCCATAACCGTTAGCAATCCACTATCATCAAATTCACAATTTACCTTATCACCTAAGCCTGAATTTAATATTGCCTCCTTAATATCGCCCCCTTCAGTGTAACACCAAAGGGTAGAAAGAATGCCTAGCATCGTACACTTTACTATGTCATCACTTGTACCTGTATTAAAAGCAACAGTTAAAATATTTTTACCTTTACTGTTATGCTTTATCTCAAACTCCAAGTTTTTCCTGCAAATCACACCGGAAGGCTTTTTTCTTTCCCTATACTCAAAATCAATTAAAAATTCATTGTCCAAAATATCAAGATATTCATCAATATCTATATCACCATACAAATAAATAACACTGTTTGAAGGGTGATAATGCTTTTTATGAAACTCCAAAAATTCCTCATAACTTAAATCAATTACACAGTTAGGATTTCCACCTGCATCATTTGCATATCCGCATCCTTCATACATTTTTTTATTCAGCATTTCTGATAGAACAACTGTAGGATCAGAATATACGCCTTTCATTTCATTTAACACAATACCATTATACTTTTCTCCGTCGCTGCTCCATCCCTCTTGTCTGAAAATACCTTCATTACTATACATTAGAGGTTTAAAAACTGCGTCACAATAAACCCTCATAAGGGTTTTAAAATCAGCCTCATTAGTACTTCCAACAGGATAAACGGTTTTATCTCTATATGTCATAGCATTGAGATAGGTATGAATTGAACCCTTGTCCAAAATATTAAACGGGTCCTTTACTCTGAAATTTTCAGAACCGCATAAAACACTGTGTTCCACAATATGTGGTATCCCCTTATCATTGTCCGGCAATGTATTAAATCCTATTGCAAAAACTCTGTTTATATCATCATTTTCAATATATATCAATTTACAGCCTGAGTTGTGATCGTAAATATAGGCTGTCCCTATGTTTTCTATTTTTTCACTTCTATTTAGATTAAACATATTTCCCTCTTTCTCATATTCCATTTATATACTTACTACAAATTTATGCTTGTTTTTTCACATTACATAAATCCTCTGCACACAACATTCACCTTTTAATTAACTTATATCAAATCAAAATATGGGCAGGTTTCACATCCCGCCCACTTAACAACTTATTCCAAATTTACATCGGTTGTTATTTCATTTACAACATCATCAAGATAACGCTGTGCCTCATTCTTTATACTTTGGACAGGATGCTTTTCAGCCACTGTCTTAAAATAATTTAAAGCAGCAGTCTTATCTCCTTCTTCATCAGCTATTCTACCCAGTTGATACATAGAGCTATATCGTACCTCATCACCTTCGCCTGTACACTTAATGGCCTTATTAAAGTAATCCTTTGCACTGGCATAATTTCCATTACTGCTTGCCCTTTTTCCTTCGCTGAAATATTGGCTTGCAGCTGCAGGCAAAACAGTTTTACAAAGAGAGGAATACTGATTAAGTACCTCCTGGCTAAATCCGACAGTACTAAGAGCAATAAGCTTCTCAGATGCCTCCTCAACACTGCCCTCATTATAATAATTTTGTATATCCGCAAGCAATTTAACTCTCTGCTGCAGTTCCTGATTATCAGCAGTATGGAGTTTTGAACGCAAATCTTCATTTTCTTCGGTAAGCCTGTTAATTGTTGCCGTTCTGTTTTCAATTTCTGTATTCATATTATTCTGCAAAACATTAAACTCAACCTGCAGCTTGTCATACTTATTATTAAAATTTTTAACAACAGCAGGCAAACCCATACAACCTAAAATAATAGCTGAAACTGCTATACCACCAAAAAAATAGCTTAAATTTCCACTTTTCCTTTGCTTAGATTTTGAATCTGTAAGCTTTGGCTTAAAGAAAATTCTTTTCTCAGGCTTAATAAGCTGATAATACCTTAATGCAATTGAATTAGTTTTATCAATTTTAAGCACCTTCTCAGCAAGCTTAAAAGCCTCTGACTCTCTTCCTCTTTCAATATAGCAAAGAGAAAGAAGATTTATAGCCTCAACAAGACCCTTATTTTTTTCAAGTGCCTTTTTAAGATTTAATATAGCCATATCAGTATTTCCCTGATTGGCAAAGGATAAAGCCTCATTATATTTAGTTATCGCATCATACATCGCATTAGCCTCTTTTGCACTTTCAAGCTCCGCAATGTAATCAACAGCAATATTGTCAGTTCTTTTAAGTTTGTAGCTGATAGTCCATTCAATAAGAGCATCAGCCACTCTGCCAAGTCTAAAATAACAAAGACCCAAAAGATTTCTGGCATCAATATTTTTTTTGTCAAATTCAAGGCTTTCCCTCAATGCTACAATGGCCTCTGTAATTCTGTCCTCATTACAGCATTCAATGGCTTTGTTGTAGCTAATAACAGATAAATTTTGTATTTTTCTTTGTAAAGAGCCTGTATACAGCATAAACACTCTCCTTACATATTTTTCTTTAATTCTCTGAGAATATCCATAATATCCTCAACATTATTTGTATCTACTGCCCTTGGAACATCCTTATTTTCAGGCAGGGGAGAAAATTTTTCAAGCTCAGCCTTAAAATCCAACATTTTATCACCTCAATTATTCTTCACCGTTTTCAGAAATTTCAATACCTAATTCCACTAACTGCTTTGCATCAACAACATCAGGTGCATTTGTAAGCAAGCAGCTTGCATCCTTAACCTTAGGGAATGCAATAACATCTCTGATACTTTCAGTATCATTTAAGAGCATAACCATTCTGTCAAGACCAAAGGCTAAACCGCCGTGAGGTGGTGCACCAAACTTAAATGCGTCAAGAAGGAATCCAAATCTTTCCTGTGCATCCTCAGGTGTAAAGCCTAAAAGCTTAAACATCATCTGCTGGATTTCCTGTGAATGAATTCTGATTGAGCCGCCGCCTAATTCACAACCGTTTAATACCATATCATAAGCCTTTGCTCTTACCCTGCCGGGATCAGATTCACAGTACTGTAAATCTTCATCCATAGGAGCTGTGAAAGGATGATGAACAGCTACATATCTTTCCTCCTCTTCACTGTATTCAAGAAGAGGGAATTCAGTAACCCAAAGGAACTTGTATTCACTATTATCAAGTATTTCAAGACGCTTTGCAACCTCAAGTCTTAATGCACCTAAAGCATCAAATACAACCTTATTCCTGTCGGCACAAAGTAAAATTAAATCTCCCGCCTTAGCGTCAAAGCATTCAGCAATCTTCTTAATTGTTTCATCATCAAAGAACTTTGAAATTGTGGTCTTGTAAGTACCATCATCATTGCAAACAATCCAAGCAAGACCCTTAGCCCCATAAGTTTTGGCAACGTCTACAAGAGAGTCTATCTTCTTTCTTGGAAAGTGACCACATCCTTCTGCGTTGATACCTCTTACGGAACCGCCGGCTTCAATAGCATTTTGGAATACCCCAAATTCAGATCCATTTACAATATCAGTAATGTTCTTTAATTCCATACCAAATCTGATGTCAGGCTTGTCAGAGCCAAATCTCTCCATAGCCTCACAATAAGGCATCCTTAAAAAAGGAGTTTCAATGTCAATGTCCTTTAATTCCTTAAATACCTTTTTAATAAGTCTTTCATTTACACTCATAACGTCCTCTTCCTCAACAAAGGAAAGCTCCATATCAATCTGTGTAAATTCGGGCTGTCTGTCAGCTCTCAAGTCCTCATCTCTGAAACACTTAGCAATCTGGAAATACTTGTCAAAGCCTGACACCATTAAAAGCTGCTTAAAAAGCTGTGGACTTTGCGGAAGTCCGTAGAAGGAGCCCGGATGAACTCTTGACGGTACAATATAATCTCTTGCACCTTCAGGGGTAGACTTGCCAAGCATAGGTGTTTCAATTTCAATAAACCCTTCTTCTGTTAAGAACTGTCTTACAATCTGGCAAAGTTTATGTCTTAAAATAATGTTTTCGGCTACACTTGGACGTCTTAAATCAAGATATCTGTACTTTAATCTAAGCTCTGTACTTACATTAATATTATCCTCAATCTGGAAAGGGGGTGTGTCTGACTCGGATAAAATCTTCATAGACTCAACAGTAACCTCAACCTTACCTGTTTTCATATTAGGATTAATGTTTTCAGGAGTTCTCGCCTGTACCTTACCTGTTACGGCAACCACATACTCACTTCTGATTTCAGCCTCCTTGGCTGCAACATCTTCTGAACAGTTATCCCTGTTAACTACAACCTGAACAATACCTGTTCTGTCCCTTAAAAGCACAAATGAAAAGTGACCAAACTCTCTTTTACGGCTTACCCAGCCCATAAGAGTTACAACACTTCCTACCATTGCTTCACTTACTTCTGTGCAATAGCAGCTTCTCTTTAAACCTTGCATTAACTCTGCCATTTTAATTATCTCCTATCTGTTTTTCTATTTCTGATTTAATATCGTCAAGACTTACATTTATCTGCTCGCCTGTGGTCATATTTTTAAGTGCAATACTTTCTGAATTAACTTCGTCCTCACCTATTACTGCAACAAAAGGAATACCAAGTTTGTTGGCATACTTCATTTTCTGTTTCATACCCTTGTCTGCATAATATACATCAGTTACAAATCCTGCCTGTCTTATAACATTAGCTGCCTTTAAAACATAAGTCATATCCACATTCATAGGTACTACAAGCACGTCAACAAGGCTTGAACGCTTTGCCTCAATAATTCCTGCATCCTTAAGCTGTGAAAACAGTCTTGTAAGACCAATTGAAATACCTATGCCCGGAAGCTTGGTATTAGTATAATATTCAGTAAGATTATCATAACGGCCTCCTGAACAAACGCTGCCTAAACCTTTGTAATCATCAAGAGTAGTTTCATAAACTGTACCTGTGTAATAATCAAGACCTCTTGCTATTTTCAAATCAATATCAAAATAGCTTTCGTCTATTCCGAAGGCTCTCATATAGCCTGCTACAGCTTCAAGTTCATCAACACTCTCAATAAACTTTTTATTGTCAGCAGCTACTGCCTTAAGTGCAGCTATTTTATCATTATTGCTGCCTGAAATTGAAATGAAATCTATAATTTTATTTATCTTTTCATCATCAATTCCAAGTTCTTTAAGTTCGGATACAACATTGTCCTTACCGATTTTATCAAGCTTATCAATATTTCTTAAAATATCAGCAATCTGGCTTTCAAGCCCAAGACTCTCAAAGAAACAGTTTAATACCTTTCTGTTATTAATATGTATGGTAAACTTACCAAAGTCAAGTTTTTTAAATACATTATAAATAACAGCAGGCATTTCTGCATCATAGCAAAGGTCAAGCTCTTCATTGCCTATAATATCAATATCACACTGATAAAACTCTCTAAACCTGCCTTTCTGCGGTCTTTCACCTCTGTATACCTTGCTCATTTGGTATCTCTTAAAAGGAAATGTAAGCTGCCCTGAATGCTGTGCAACATATCTTGCAAGAGGTACTGTAAGATCAAATCTAAGGGCAAGGTCATTATCTCCCTTGTTAAATCTGTAAATCTGCTTTTCCGTTTCTCCTCCTGCCTTTGCAAAAAGCACCTCCGAAAGCTCAATTACAGGGGTATCAAGAGGTAAAAAACCAAAACTTTCATAAACCTGTCTTATTGTGTCATATATTTTGTTAAATAAAATCTGGTCCTCGGGAAGAAGCTCCATAAAACCTGTTAAAATTCTGGGTTTGACTTTATTCTTAGCCATAAATAAAACTCCTTTTTCTGTCTATCATTTCGTCAATTCGTGTAATGTAGTCATCTACACTTTTGACGTTAAATACTCTTTCAATTTTATTCAATTTATTATCAACAATTTTAGTAGAACCGCCTGCTCCAAGAGCAATTATACTTTGCTTCTCCTCCATAATTGCCACATTGTAAATACATTGACAGCAAGGCTTGCTGTAACCTACATTTTCAAAATTTCCTACCATATTTTTCTGCCTGTACATATAGTAAGGCGACATACCCATTTTTTCCGTATACTCCCTTGAAATACTTATAAATCTGTCCATTTGAAGGGCATCTGTCATATTGTAATTTTCAAGGGTTTCCTTGAGTCTTGAGGCTCTCTTTACTGCAAGAGTATGTACTGTAATACTTTCAGGATTTAATTTCATTAAACCCTCCATAGTATTAATTACCTCTTTTTCACCCTCGCCCGGAAGCCCCAGTATTATATCAGTATTTATATGTTTATGACCTGCCTTTCGTGCCATTTCAAAGGCATTTAAAAACATATCAACACTGTGTTCCCTGCCAATAAGTCTTAAAGTTTCATCATTTAAAGTTTGCGGATTAATTGAAATTCTTGAAACATTGTGTTCCTTTAAAATACTCAGCTTTTCCTCAGTAATTGTATCAGGTCTGCCTGCCTCAACGGTAAATTCCACAGGTATTTTAAAGCATTTTTCTATATTAGTCAATAGTTTATCAAGCTGTTTTTCATTTAATGATGTAGGCGTTCCTCCACCTATATAAAGACTTTCAATTTCCTTATCTGAAAAATACTCCTTGCAAAATTCCATTTCCTTTGTAAGTGCCTCTAAATAAGAGTCAATTCTATTACTGTACTGCTTCAATGGATAAGAAGTAAATGAACAATAAAGACATTTTGTGGGGCAAAAAGGAATACCTATATAAAGTCCAACCTTACCAAGTCCGCCTTCAACAATTTTCTTTTCTTCTTCGGCAACCTTTATCATCAGGTTAAGTTTTTCATCACTTACTAAATATTTATCCTTAAATATTGCCCTTATTTCATCAGTGCTCTGACCTTCAAGCCATGCTTCTGACACCAGCTTTGCAGGTCTTACTCCCGTAAGTATGCCCCATGGCAAGGGAATGTTTAAAACCGAATTTACAGCCTTTGCTATTGAAAGACCTATTACTCGCTTAATTTCTCTTTGGCTGTCATTTTCCGCATTATATTGTGCACTTGCTTTAAGCTCATTTCCATAATAAAGCTCGGCATTAGCCGCCATTTTATCAAAAGTGCTTATTACCGTAATACTATCACCAATTTCCTCACTCTTTATATATTTTTCATTTGGATAAAACATCATAAGTATGGACACAACATCATCAATATAATTGTGCCCCTTTAATATATAATTCATAACAACACCTATACATCTAATTTACAAATCCATTATTCTCCATTTCATAACCTATACTTGTACTCTGCCCATGACCTGTATAAACAGTTGTATCAGCAGGAAGTAAAAACAGTTTATTTCTGATACTGTCAATTAACATTTCACTGTCACCGCCCGGAAAATCTGTTCTTCCTACACTCGACATAAAAAGAGTGTCTCCCGAAAATAATATACCCTCATTTTCAAAATAGAAACAACCGCCGCCGGGAGTATGTCCTGGGGTTGATATTACCTTAAAGGTAAGGCTGCCACAGCTAAACTTTTCACCGTCTGTAAGTACTCTGTCATAAGGCACCGTAAAAGGTGAGCCAAACATAGCGGAAAGATTATAATTTGCAGATTCTGCCACAATTTCTTCTCCCTGACATATAAATATAGGTGTATTGGTATGTTTCTTTATAGCCTCTGCCGCACCTGCATGGTCAAAGTGGGCATGAGTAAGGCATATAGCCTTTACGTTAAATTCATTTTTATCCACAATACCGCAAAGTTTATCAGCCATTGCACCAGGATCTATAATAATTGTTTCCTTAGTATTTTCATCTATAACAAAATAACAATTCTCTCCCATATCAGGGGATACAAATAACTTTAATCTCATAGTTTCCTCCCATTTGATTAAATAATATATCTGAAATTCCTGTTAAATCAATATTTTCATACAAAGCAAAATGAAGTCACCCGATAAAATCAGGTATGCACATTTTAAATCTTGCAAGAAATACAAAGATTTCTTACAAGATTTAAAATAATTTGTCACTATCAAGCAATATGGTTATAGGACCGTCATTTAAAAGCTCCACCTTCATATCGGCCTGAAATATACCGCTTTCAACTTTATCATAATTCCTTTTAGCATATTCCACAAATGCATTAAAGCCCTCTCTTGCCTCATCAGGCTTAGCTCCCATAGCAAAGCTTGGCCTATTACCCTTTCTGGCATCGGCATAAATTGTAAAATTAGGAACAAGCAATAGTCCATAGCCAAGGTCAGCTATGGACATATTCATTTTATCCTCACTATCTTCAAATATTCTTATGTTTTTAAGCTTATTAAACATCCATTCAAAGGTCTTTTGGTCATCACCGGTATTCATACCTACAAGAGCAAGAATACCCTTGTCAATACTTCCTGCAATCTGACCGTCAACCTTAACAGAAGCATAAGCAACTCTCTGTAAAACAACCCTCATTATGAATTCACTCTTTCAATATTATCTACACCTGATACATTTATTATCTTCTTGCAAAGAATTTCAAGCTGTTCCGTTCCGCTTATTTTAAGAGATAAATCCACTACAGCCGTACCATTTTTAAGACTTCTGCCATTTACATTAATTACTGAAAGCCCCTCGTCAATTACAATTTTTAATATATCAAGAGTAAGACCATCTCTGTCATCAGCAAATATTCTTATGTCAGCCTTAAAACGGCCGCCAACAGACGCTCTGTCAATAGTCCACTCTGCTTCAAGAAGTCTTGCTCTTTCATCTTCGCTTAAATTAATAATGTTTATACAGTCGGTTCTGTGAATGGAAACACCTCTGCCCCTTGTAACAAAACCAACAATTTCATCTCCCGGAACAGGCGAACAACAGCGTGAAAATCTGACTTCAATATCACCTACGCCGTGAACATAAATACCGCTTTTACTTTTTTTCTTAGCAATCTGAGGAGCGTTATTATCAGTTTCAATTTTAGCTCTGATAGCCTCCTCCTGCTCTCTTAAAAGCTCCTGAGCAGTTTTATTTCTCTTAATTTCAGCCTGATACTCCTCATTCAGCTTATTAATTACCTGCCCCTCTTTAAGTCCGCCGTGACCTACAGCAGCACACACAGAATCCCAGTCCTTAAAACTGTATCTTTCCTGAACAGCTTCCATAGCCTTGGAGAATAAAAGGTCAGCAATATTAAAGCCCTTTCTCTTTGCCTCTTTTTCAAGAAGCTCTTTACCTCTGGTTATATTTTCTTCTTTATTTATTTTCTTATACCACTGATTAATTTTAGACTTAGCTTGACTTGTTTTTACAAATTTAAGCCAATCTCGGCTGGGTCCTCTTGAATTTTGTGAGGTAACAATTTCTACCCTGTCACCGTTTTTTATAACATAATCAAAATTTACAATTCTTCCGTTTACTCTTGCCCCAACCATAGTATTACCGACAGCAGAGTGAATTGCATAAGCAAAGTCAACAGGTGTTGACCCCTCCGCAAGAGAAATAACCTCACCGCTTGGACTAAAACAAAATACGTTCTCACTGAAAGCATCAAGGTCTGTCTTAATGGTATCCATAAATTCATGATTATCAGACATATCTTTCTGCCATTCCAGAATTTGTCTTAACCATGAAAGCTTAGCATCCTCAGAACTGTCCTCTACACCCTCAGTAATACCTTTTTTATATTTCCAATGGGCAGCAATACCATACTCAGCAGTTCTGTGCATCTCATAGGTTCTTATCTGTATTTCAAATATCATACCGTCAGGACCGATAAGTGTATTGTGAAGCGACTGATACATATTTGCCTTAGGCATTGCAATATAGTCCTTGAAACGGTTAGGCATAGGAGTGTACGCCTCGTGAACAACGCCTAAAACACCATAACAGTCCTTTACGCTGTCAACTAAAACTCTGACTGCAAAAAGGTCAAATATCTGGTCAAGGGTTTTATTTTTGGTATGCATTTTTTTATAAATACTGAAAAAATGCTTTGGTCTGCCGTAAACTGTACAGTTCTTAATACCTGCTTCTCCGCACTTTTCCTTAATTTCATCAACAATTCTGTTGACAAAATCCTCTCTTTCTGACTGCTTTCTGTTAATCTTGTCTACAAGGTCATAATAAGCTTCAGGCTCAAGATATCTTAAACACAAATCCTCAAGCTCAGTCTTAATTTTTGAAATACCCAGTCTGTCAGCAAGAGGAGCATAAATATCAAGAGTTTCCTGTGCCTTTTCCTTTTGCTTTTCGGGACGCATATATTTAAGAGTTCTCATATTATGAAGTCTATCTGCAACCTTAATAAGAATAACTCTTATATCCTTAGCCATTGAAAGAAACATTTTTCTGTAATTTTCAGCCTGCATTTCCTCTTTAGAGGAATACTCAATATTAGAAAGCTTAGTAACACCGTCAACAAGAAGTGCTACATCAGGATTAAACATTTCAGATATTTCATCAAGGGTATAATGAGTATCCTCTACAACATCGTGAAGAAGACCTGCTGTAATACTCTCTAAATCAAGTTCCAATTCAGCAAGAATTTTAGCTACACAAAGAGGATGAATAATGTATGGCTCACCTGATTTTCGCTTTTGTTCACCATGAGCCTCACGAGCCAATTTATATGCCCTTTCCACCAATGATAAGTCCTTAGATGGATGGTATCTCCTTATCTCAGCCATAAGTTCATCATATAACTGTTCAACCTGTTTCTTATCATCAATCTGACTCACTTTATCACCTCTTTACAAAATAAACACAATTAAATACTAAATAAATTTAATTATAACCCCAAATACAATATTTTTCAAGATATTTTGTAAATTACAGTTACTCCTTAAATTTTGCCAAACAAAACTACAAGGGGTATACCATATTTTCCTCTTTAATATCTTTTAAAACTTCATTATAAAATTTAGCACATTCCCACTTTGCAAAGGTAAGGTTATGGTCTAAATAATTTCCGCACTCCTTAGAGGTTGTTGCCGGTATTTTGCCCTCAAAATTCATAACATACTTCACTGAATTTGTGATAGGCTCAATTACGTCACAAGGTTCTAAATCTCCCTTAAATATAATATACATACCTGTTCTACAACCCATAGGTCCGACATAAATTATACTGTCTGCCCACTTCTTGTCCTCTCTTAAATAAACTGCCATAAGATGCTCAAGTGTGTGTATTGCAGCAATATCCATACAAGGCTCAATGTTAGGTCTTTTAAATCTTACATCAAAAGTGGTAACAACCTCACTGCCTACATTGTCCTTTCTGGATACATAAATGCCTCTCAGCAATTTATCGTGGTCTATAGTAAAACTGGCAACTTTCATTTTAATACGCTCCTTTTATTATTAAAGAATTTTTATAGACTTATTTTATTATAAAACAACCCAAAATACAAGAGGAAACAAAAAAATAAAACCTATTCACATTTTATTAATACCTTTCGTCAATTTTATAAAACATAAACCTTAAATTCCAATCTTTGTTATATATTTAACACAAAAAAAGACTTGTAGGCACTTGTATTTTTATGAAAAATATTGTATTATTATTGTATGGTAATTTAAATAAAGGAGGAAATAGATTATGAATCTTAAAACCTTTAAGATCGGTGGTATTCATCCACCTGAGGGCAAAGCGGCAACTGAAAAGAAGCCTATTGAAATTATTATGCCCAAAGAAGGTGCACTCATGGTTTATCCAATGAGTCAGCATATCGGTGCTCCGGCCTCTCCTATTGTTAAAAAGGGAGACAGAGTTTTACTTGGTCAGAAAATAGCAGAAGCTGAAGCCTTTATGTGTTCACCTATTCACGCAACAGTATCAGGTACTGTTAAGGACATTAAGCCTATGCTTACTCCCGGCGGTACTATGGTACAGTCTGTTATTGTTGAAAATGACGGACTATTTGAAGAAGATCCGTCTCTTGGGCAGAACAAGGATTGGACGAAACTTTCAAGAGATGAGATTCTTAACAAAATTAAGAACGCAGGTATTGTAGGTCTTGGCGGTGCAGGTTTTCCAACCCATATTAAGTTAAATCCACCTCCAACAGATAAGATTGACACAATCATCGTTAATGCTGCTGAGTGTGAACCATATCTTACATCTGATCACAGAGTAATGCTTGAAAAAAGTGACAGACTTGCAATGGGTCTTTCAGTAATGCTTACTCTTCATCCCGGTTCAAAGGGCTACATAGCTATTGAAAACAACAAGCCTGATGCTATTAAGGCAATGACCGAGGCTTGTAAGAAATATGACAATATTTCTGTTGTGGCTCTTCTAACCAAATACCCGCAGGGTTCTGAAAAACAGCTTATTTACGCTGTAACAGGCAGAGAGGTTAAATCAGGCAAGCTTCCTGCATCAGAGGGCTGTATTGTAGATAACGTAGATACTGTACTTGCTATTGAAAGAGCATGCTGCCAGGACAGACCTCTTATGCGAAGAATTGTGACCTTTACAGGTGATGCTGTTAAAAATCCCGGCAACTATCAGGTTAGAATTGGTATGAATATGAATGACTTTATTGAGCAGGTTGGCGGCTTTAATGAAGAACCGGGCAAGATTATTGCAGGCGGTCCTATGATGGGTAAAGCTATATTCTCAACTGATGTACCTTTTATCAAAACTTCATCAGCTCTTTTATGCTTAACTAAAAAGTCAGCAGAGCTTCCACCTGAATCAAACTGTATAAGATGCGGCAAATGTATAGGTGCCTGTCCAATGGGTCTTATGCCATTGACCCTTAATCAGGATGCTCTTGCAGGAGATATGGCAGCCTTTGAGGCTCATGACGGTCTTGATTGTATCATGTGCGGCTCCTGCTCATTCACATGTCCCGCAAAAAGACATTTAGCACAGACAATTATTGCATTCAGAGGCGAAGTAATGGCTTCTAAGAGAAAGAAATAAGGAGGCGAATTCAATGAACAACAATTTAATGGTTTCATCATCACCTCATATTCGCTCAAAAGAAACCGTTTCAGGCGTTATGAGAGATGTTGTTATTGCCCTTGTTCCGGCAACGGTTATGGGTATTATTTTCTTTGGTTTATCAGCAGCCATTATGATTGCAGTATCAATTATTGCAGCTATGGCATGGGAGACAATATATAACAAAATTGCTAAAAAGCCCAATACGATTAAAGACTTTTCAGCAGTTATTACAGGTTTACTTCTTGCACTTAATATGCCGGCTTTACCATTAAGCGAGCATCCAATTGCAGTATTTGTAATGCCAATTATCGGTACAGGCTTTGCAATCATTATTGCCAAGCAGTTGTTCGGTGGCTTAGGTCAGAACTTTATCAACCCTGCATTAGCAGGCAGAGCATTTTTAGTTGCTTCTTACCCTACATTGATGACAGGCTCTGCATTTAAAGCAACTAATTTTATGATTGAGGCTGAAACCTATGCTACACCACTTGCATCTATGAAAGAGGGCGGCGCTTACGGGGCAGATTTGATTTCAGGTCTTATAGGCAACACAGGCGGTACTATTGGTGAAACCTGTGCAATAGCCCTTATTTTAGGCGGTATTTATCTTATTTATAAAAAGGTTATTTCTTGGAGAATACCTGTCTTATATATTGGCACAGTTTTAGTATTTACTTACATATTCAAGCTTTGCGGCATTGAAGGTGCTGTAAATAGAGATTTTACTGAAATTTTCTACGGCGGTCTTATGTTAGGTGCTTTCTTTATGGCAACTGACTATGCTTCTTCTCCTGTTACTCCAACCGGTCAGCTTATTATGGGTTTTGGTTGTGGTTTTATAACAGTGCTTATCAGAGTATTCGGTGGCTATCCGGAGGGTGTATCTTACTCCATCTTACTTATGAACCTTTGTGTTCCTCTTATTGACAGATGGACATCACCTAAGAAATTCGGCTATGTTAAACCTGTTAAAGTTAAGGAGGTGAAGTAGTATGTCAAATATAATTAAACCGGCTGCAGTTCTCCTTATTATCTGTATTATTGCTGCGGGACTTTTAGGCTATGTTAATATGATTACTACAGCACCTATAGAAGAGCAGGAAGCTCTTGCTAAACAGGAAAGTATGACAGCAGTTTTACCCGACGCTGACAGCTTCGGTGATGAGATTGAAGTTGAAGAAGGTAATATTACTTCTGTAACTCCTGCACTTGATTCAGAGGGTAATGAAATGGGCTATGCTGTAGCTATAACAACAAAAGGCTTTTCTGCCGGTCTTAAATTAATGTATGGTGTTGACACTGAGGGTGCCATTACCGGTCTTTCAGTTGTAGACTGTTCAAACGAAACTCCGGGTCTTGGTGCAAATGCAGCGAACGAAAGCTTTTATGGTCAGTTTGCAGGCAAAAGCGGCGAAGTAAAGGTTTCTAAGGACGGCGGTGAAATTGAAGCTCTTACAGGTGCAACAATTACATCAAGAGCTGTAGCTAACGCTGCAACAGAAGCAATAAACTTTGTAACAGAAAATTATTTGAAAGGAGGGGCTAATTAATGAATCCTGTTAAAATTATTAAAAATGGTATTATTGATGAAAACCCTACTTTTGTGCAGGTTATAGGTATGTGTCCGACTCTCGCTGTTACTTCATCAGCAACTAACGGTGTAGGTATGGGACTTTCAACAACAGCCGTACTCATCTGTTCTAACTTTGTTATTTCATTAATCAGAAAGATAATTCCTGATTCAGTAAGAATTCCTTGCTATATCGTAGTTATTGCATCTTTCGTAACAATAGTACAGATGTTATTAAAGGGCTTTGTACCCGCTCTCAACGACAGTCTTGGTGTATACATACCTCTTATTGTTGTAAACTGCCTTATCCTTGCAAGAGCTGAGGCTTATGCAGGCAAGAACGGTCCTATTGCTTCATTATTTGACGGCATTGGTATGGGATTAGGCTTTACTTTAGCATTAACTGTACTTGGTGCAGTAAGAGAATTACTTGGTAACGGCAGCTTATTCGGTATTGCTATTTTACCTGAAGCTTGCAAAACATTACTTATGATTTTACCACCGGGTGCATTTATTACATTAGCATTCCTTATGGTATTAGTTAATTTAATGAGAAATAAGAAATAGGAGGTGGATAGATAATGGATTTATTTGTAACATTAATGGCGGCTATATTCGTCAATAACTTTATTTTCTGTAAATTCTTAGGTATCTGTCCATTCCTTGGCGTATCTAAGAAAGTTGAAACAGCAGCAGGTATGGGTGTTGCGGTTATATTCGTTATTGCCCTTGCATCGGCTGCAACCTGGCTTGTTTATAACTTTGTATTGGTTCCTTTAAACCTTTCATATTTATATAACATTGCCTTTATTTTAATTATTGCATCATTAGTTCAGTTTGTAGAAATGTTTATTAAAAAGAGTTCACCTTCCCTTTATCAGGCACTTGGTGTTTATCTTCCCCTTATTACTACTAACTGTGCCGTACTTGGTGTAACAGTAACAAATATGGAAAGTGAATTTGGTTTTATTAAGTCCTTAGTAAATGGTGTTGGTGCAGCAGTTGGTTTTGCTCTTGCAATTATCCTTTTCGCAGGTGTAAGAGAAAGACTTGAAAAGTGCCCTATTCCAAAGCCATTTCAGGGATTTCCAATTACACTTATAACTGCAGGTCTTATGTCTATTGCCTTTTTAGGCTTCTCAGGCATGCTTTAATAAGGAGGGGTTAAAATGGATATGAATGCAATTTTATTTCCCGTACTTGTTTTAGGATGTATGGGTGTAGCTTTTGGTGCAATATTGGGATTTGCATCAATTATTTTCAAAGTTGAACAGGACCCTAAGGTACCTCTTGTAAGAGAGTGCTTACCTGGTGCAAACTGCGGCGGTTGTGGTTTTGCAGGCTGTGATGCTTTAGCTGAGGCTATTGCTAAGGGTGACGCTCCTGTTAATGCCTGTCCCGTAGGCGGAGCAGGTGTTGCTGCAAAAGTAGCAGAAGTTATGGGAGTTGAAGCAGGTTCATCAGAGAAGATGACAGCTTTTGTTAAATGTCAGGGAGACTGTGACAAAGCTAAGTCTAAGTTTGAGTATTATGGTGCTGATGACTGTAAATTTGAAGCAAGTATTTCAGGCGGTCATAAAGCCTGTGCACACGGTTGTTTAGGTGATGGCAGTTGTGTTGCTGCCTGTGCCTTTGATGCTATACACGTTATAAATGGTGTGGCAGTTGTTGATAAGGAAAAATGTGTAGCTTGTGGTGCTTGTATCAAAGCTTGTCCAAAACACCTTATTGAACTTGTTCCTTATAACAAGAAGATTAGAGTTATTTGTAACTCTTTAGATCAGGCTGCTGTAGCTATGAAGGCTTGTACAACTGCTTGTATCGGCTGTGGCAAATGTGCCAAAGGCTGTCCTGTAGAAGCTATTGAAATGACTACTATAGGTAATCTTGTTCCACCTGCTAAAATTGCTAAAATTGATTACAGCAAGTGCGTACAGTGCGGTAAGTGCGTAAGCGAGTGCCCAAGAGGTGCTATTGTCAAGCAGGAAGCTTAATTTAATAAAAAATAAAGGATAGGCTTTCAGATATGATTATCTGTAACCTATCCTTTTTAACATTACAATTTAAGTCCTATTATATCCTTAACTCTTGACATTATGTAATCACAATTTATCTTTGTAATTCCGGGAAGCTTGTATATAACATTTTCCATAAAATAATCCATTTCCCTATTATCTGCCGCCAGCGTATGAATATGAAGCTTATTATTGCCTGTCAGTCTGTAAAGCTTTGTAACAATAGGATTTTCATTTAATATTTTTGTAACTTCATTAAAATTTTCAGGTTTAACTTCAATTTCAATATAAGCAGAAATAGAATTGTTGATATTCTGTGGATTAACAATGATAGTATACTTTTCAATAATCCCCCTGCTCTCAAGTGACATTATCCTGGTCTTTACAGCTACTCTTGAAAGATTAACTTCCTTGCCTATATCTACAAATGACATTCTTGCATTATCGGTCAAAAGCTCAATAATCTTCTTATCAGTTTCATCTAATCCATTCAGATACATAAATTAACACCCCTCTATACTTATTACATTTATATAATACAACATAATTTCCAAATTTTCAACTTTACATAACTGCTTTATAAAATTTAGTTATAGTAAAGTTAAATATTAATTTTAGAAAGTTTTAAGAATATATTTCTTTATTTTTGTAATATTTAATTTTACTATTGCAATATAAAAATCATTGTGCTATAATACCCATTAATTAAGGCAGACAGAGAAGTCTAATTCTCTATCTGCCTTTTTTATTGTTCAGTACTGAAAAAAAACAAAAAATGGAGGAAAAAATTATGAAAAAAGTAATAGCATTAGCAACATCTCTTATTATTACATTGTCTCTGTCTGTGCCTGCACTAGCAGAAAACAGTGACTTTACAATACTGCAATCTAAAGAAGACGGAATTGTAAACGGAGAATACTATATTGACACTAATGTTGATACAACCTACTGGGGTGTGCTTCCCACAAAGGATTCAAAGCCTGTATGCACAATTCCATCAGGCAGCACAATAACAGTAGATACCCTTTCTCACGAAGGTATACTTGAGGATCAGGGGAAAGATCCAATAAAATACTTTACATCAAAAGGAGTACCTGAAAATCAAATATTAACTGATGGAATTGAAATAGCCTCTTCAGATAAACCCCACGATTTTGATACTGATGGTCCTCACGTTGTAACCGGTCCTATATATGTAGAAGGAGCAGAACCGGGAGACGTATTAAAAGTTGAAGTTCTTTCTCTTACACCAAGAGTTCCTTATGGTGTTATTTCAAACAGACACTATAAAGGAGTACTTGTTAATGAGTTTCCTGAAGATACGCCAAGACAAGAAGATGCATCACCACTCGAACCTGATAAATATGGTAATGTTTCAGTATATACACCTATCAAAAAGGTAGGAGAAAACTATGTAGGTTATATGAATCAGAATGGAAAGGAAATTACATTTCCTATCAAACCTTTCCTTGGATTAATGGGCAATGCTGAAAATTCATCAGAAAAACACAGTACAGTACCTCCTACAAGACTCGGAGGCAATATTGATATAAATGAACTTGGAGTTGGTTCAACTGTATATCTCCCTGTAGATGTTGCAGGTGCATTGTTTTATACAGGTGATCCTCATTTTGCACAAGGAGATGGCGAGGTTGCATTGACTGCCCTTGAGGGGTCTTTAAGGGCAGACCTCAGATTAACGGTTATTAAGAACGGATCGAGTGAAATTCCCGGAGATTCAAATAATTTTGATATGGTATTTGGTGAAACAGAAGATTACTGGATTCCGGTAGGATTAAATGAAGATCTTGATGAAGCCATGAAGCAGTCAGTAAGAGAATCTATCGACTTTATATCTGAACAGCTTGGAGTCGAAAGAAAAATTGCTTATGCTTACCTCAGTGCGGCTACAGATTATGAAGTATCTCAGGCAGTAGATAAAACAAAAGGAATTCATGCTCTGATTGCAAAAAAAGATTTTAGTGAATTTACAAATATTAAGCTTAAAACAAACGGAGCAATAATAGATACCGTTGTTAAAACTGATGGACTTTATGTTCCTGCCGTTAAGGTGTTTAATTCTATTGGTGCACAATATAGCTTTAACCCTGAAACAAAAGCTCTTACTGTAAACTATAATAACAATACTTATACATTTAATTCAGCCTCAAACAAATATTTAACAAATGGTGATATAAAAACTCTTACAAAATCACCATATATTGAAAACAATACATATTATATACCTACAAGTGCATTTCTTGATGTAATGGAAATACCTCTTAACTGGTCAACAGACGGAAACAATATATATGGCACATTAGGCTATTAAAATACTAAACCATAACATAAAAAAAGTCCGGTTAACCCGGACTTTTTTATGTTATATATACGCTTTAATAATAAATAAAAGTATCTGTAGCACCATCATACATAGCTCAAGCTATTCCAATAAGCTTATTTCCATACCACGCAAGAATAACAACAGATAAATTTTTAATTTTTATCAATATTGACTACTTTCTCTCAATAGTAACAATACCAGCCTTAGTATCAATAGTAACAAGTAAATTATCAGGTACAACATCTACCTTAGTATCACAAACAACGCAAGGAATATTTAACTGTCTGGATAAATCCACTGCATGAGTAAAATCATCAGCCTTATTGTCAGAACCAACAATAATAGCCCCAGCCTTCATCATATAAGGGATAAGTCCCTTATCAGGATTAGATGTAACAAAAATATCACCTGTCTTAAAATGAAGCTTAGCATCATCACAGTTAATACAAATATTTGTATGTGCAGTTACATTATGCACCTTAACCATAGACTTACCTCTTAAAAGAGTATCACCTACAATACCAACCTTAATCGTGTTAGTTGAACCTGTTGTTCCAAGAGGAGTACCGCCTGTAAATACCATAAGCTCACCGCTCTTGGCATGTCCAAGTTCAAGGGCCTTTGCTGCTAAATCATCAAACAGAGCAGACATATTCTCCTGCTCAAAACTGGTCTGCATAGGAATTGTACCCCAGATAAGGTTAAGCTGTCTGCAAGTTCTCTCAACAGGCGAACATCCTAAAATAGTTGTAGCAGGTCTGTATTTTGAAACTTCTTTAACAGCTCTGCCTGATAATGTAATAGTTGAAATAATAGCAGCATTTAAATCATTAGCTGTAGTACATGCAGAATGACTTACCGCACTTGTAATATTTCTTACTCTTAAACTTTTTGAAAATGCCTTGTTAAATCTTCCGGCATAGTCAATAGACTCCTCTATTTTTCTTGCAATTCTGTCCATAGCTTTAACAGCCTCAACAGGATAATCACCCTGAGCAGTTTCTCCTGAAAGCATAATAGCGTCAGTATGGTCAAATATAGCATTAGCAACGTCATTAACCTCAGCTCTTGTAGGTCTTGGATTATCCATCATAGAATTGAGCATCTGTGTTGCTGTAATAACAGGCTTACCCTTCTGAATACATTTCTCAATAAGCATTTTCTGCACAAGAGGAACTTCCTCAAAAGGAATTTCAACACCAAGGTCACCTCTTGCAACCATAATACCATCAGTTATTTCAAGGATTTCGTCGATATTGTCAACACCATCTCTGTTTTCAATCTTAGAGATAATCTGAACATCACTGCCTCCGCATTCTTCAAGAACTCTCTTAATTTCAAGAACATCCTTTGCAGAACGGATAAAGGATGCAGCAATATAGTCTACACCAACACTTACACCAAATTTAATATCATCAATATCCTTATCAGTAAGAGCAGGAAGGTTAATGTGTACATTTGGTAAATTTACACCCTTTCTGGTACCAAGCAAACCTGAGTTTACAACACGGCAAATAACATCATTACCTTTAATATCTGTAACTGTAAGCTCGATTAAACCGTCATCAATAAGAACAGTTGAGCCAACACTTAAATCCTTTGTAATATCTTCATAAGTAACAGCTACTCTTGTGTTGTCACCAACAATATCATCAGTCGTAAGTGTAAATGTCTGACCAACTTCAAGCTGTACCTTCTTGCCATCAACTAAGTCCCTTGTTCTGATTTCAGGACCCTTTGTATCAAGAATAATAGGAATAGGTGCACCAAGCTCTTCTCTTGCCTGCTTTAAATTAGCAATTCTCTGACCGTGTTCCTCATGATCTCCATGTGAAAAGTTAAGTCTTGCAGCACTTATACCGGCCTCTATAAGGGCCTTAATTTCTTCAACACTGTTAGATGCGGGACCTAATGTTGAAACAATTTTAGTTTTACGCATAAATATTCTCCTTTTTTCAAAAAATATTTTTATTCACATTATATTTATTTTAACATATCATTGTTTAAATTTCTACACTTTTTTTATGTTTTTACAAAGTTTATATCAAAGACTATTTTATGCAATATTTACTGTAAATATTGCATAAATCTATTTCATTTCAATATACAAAAGATATTAATTTATTAATCAGATAGGGGATAGACTTCCACCTCTGTAGGTAGCGAGTAACATTATAATATAATCAGTAGAAGTACAATCTCCTATCAGAACTTTTGCTTACGGCAAAAGCGAGGCTAAAGCCTCGTCGTATTTATCTTTCCGATTCAATGCTGATTAAGTCTCCGGCAAGATTGCAGACTTGTGCAAAGGATGACTGGCCGCAAAACACTACGCATTTTTCTGCTCGCCATACAACCGGATATCAGTTGCTAAGTGACTGATGCACAAGCCGCACAATAATGCCGAGGGCATTATTGAAAAAAGGCTGTTCCGCCTTGACAGAACAGCCCCTTCCTTAGTTTAAATCAACAATTATCCCATTATCAAAATCAAGTTCAATATAATCTTGTTTAATTAAACCTAATACAGTAAAACTGTTAATAAGGTTTTCTGCACTTACACTTTCAATTATAGGAATTTCATTCCCATTATCATCATAGCCCTCATATCTGTATGATGCAGTATATGAATTTGTGTCATGGTGAACCTCTGTGTGTAATACCCAACTAAGCTTATCCTTCGCCTCAATATTATTTCCCCTATTATCCATAATAACAAAACCGGGATCATAAAGCACAAAACCATCCTTATAATAGTCTATATCAATTCTTCCGTCACCGATTCTTATATCAGTAACAACAACCTTTCCATAATCACTTAATTCATATACTATAGGATATGTACCAATTTCTTTATCAACAGTGCCGCTGCCAATACTTCCTGCACTATTAAAATTTATCGGAACAAATTTCAATTCTCGGGTATTTTTGTCTGCCTTTAAAAACTCAAAAGAATTATATGATTTACCAATACTGTTCTCAACTAAATCAGTATTTAATACATCAAGAGATATACCATTTTCATCATACAATGCAAAATTATCCCAAGAAATCACGTCATCACCATTTGTCGTCGACTTCAAAATAAGTTGATTACCGAAAGGTGAAAATATAACCTTTTCCAATTCTGCACCTGTCCAATCAAGGCTTTTATTTATATTCTTCTGCACCGTATTTATTTTAATATCTGATTTATCAATATCTACTGATAGATATAAAAGTTTCTCCTTTTCATTCTCTGTAGGTACCAATTCTTCGGCATATAAATCTTCACATACTCCTATTGCTGTTCTTGCATAAATCTCAATATTAAAATTATCGGGTACATTCATTGTTGATATGTTGTATTTGTAAACACCCTTATATGTATTGGGATTTTTATAATATCCTTCATAAGTATTATGATTTGTAAAGCCTAGCGGCTTTCCGTTTAACCTGCACACAATATCTTTACACAATGTTTTTTCATTAAGACTATTATACCTTCCTTCCTCATCAATAAACGGTGTATCCAAAGCTACCGTATAGAAAATATGTATAAAATTATCATCAGCAACAACATTGTCTAATGTAAGTGTACATCCGTTCTTTGTATCGGCAGTTCCCACCGTTTTATTATATTTGCTAAGCTCTTTTATATCTGAAATTTCAACAGCCTCATTACTCTGAAAATAAGATATAATACTTCCTATTATCTCCTGTCCCTTTGATGTCATAGCAAAGGCTGATGTTCCAAGTACTGCTGTCATTGCCGCTGCCGCTAAAACTCCCCTAAACATTCTGTATTTCATATAAATTCTCCTTTCTTCAATATCAGCATTCAAAGCTGCATTAACTCTTTCTTTAATGTTATCTGCCTCAATTTTACAATCCTCAACAGATAAGCCAAATTCTCTGCTAATATCATTAAGCCGCTTATTCACTTCCATACCCCCTTTCTGATGCCAGAACTTCCTTTAATCGTTTTCTTCCTCTTAACAGTTTTGTTTTTATTGTAGAAATATTAATACCCATTACCTCAGATATTTTTGATATTTTTTCTTCATAGTAATAATATCTCATAAATATTTCACTGTCAGGTTCTCCAAGCTCCAAAATAAGATTCATAAGACTTTTCTGTTCCTCCTTTTTTTCAAGGGACATATAAGGTTCCTCTTTAAGTGCAACTAAGCTTTCATTAAGCTCCATATAATCATTTAACTTTCTTAATTTATTTTTAGCAAGATTTCGTGCCGACGTGCCAATATATGTACGAATACAGCCCTTATTTATATCAAGGTTCTCGGCATTTCTCCAAAGAGAAATAAAAACATCGGAAACAACCTCCTCAACATCCTCCCTTGTCATCTGAGAGCCTATTATATTATAAACAATTACGCTTACATAAGGCGTATATATATCAATTACATTCTCTAGACTGCCGCGCTTTTTCTTTTTCAGATTAAATAAAAGCTTCTGTTCATCCTTCAAGCATTAAAACCTCCCTTCAGCAAAAATAACGTTATTTTTTATTTCTTACAATATTATATACACATAAAATCCTCAAAGGGTTTCAGTTTTATAAAAAAATTTTATACATATTCTTAAATTAAATGCAAATGGAAAATCCCCAAGAGCGGCAGCTCTTGGGGATTTTATTTACACATTAATACCGACTTACATCTACCAAACCAAATTATATTAAAATCGGCTATTTTTATACTCTAACACTTTAATTACTTACCATTTCCTCATACTCATCAAGAGTAATCATATCATCACAACTCTTACCTGCAGGAATCATAGGGAATACCTTTTCATCTCTGCCGATTTCGCATATAATAAGTGCAGGCTTGCCGCAGGCAATAGCTCCCTTAATGGCATCATCAACTTCTTCAGGCTTAGTAACATTAAATACCTGAGCCTTATACGCCTCACCAAGCTTAACAAAGTCAGTAGCCTTATCAAGATTAGTCTGTGAATATCTTGCATCGTAGAATAAATCCTGCCACTGTCTAACCATACCTAAAACATGATTGTTAATAACAACCTCAATTATAGGTACATCATTTGCAACAGCTGTAGCCATTTCAATATGATTCATATAGAAACAACCGTCACCTGCAATATTAAATACAACCTTATCAGGCTGACCAACCTTAGCACCAATAGCAGCACCAAGTCCATATCCCATAGTTCCCAAACCTCCTGAAGTAAGGAAATGTCTCGGATACTTGTTTTCAATAAACTGGCAAGCCCACATCTGGTGCTGGCCAACCTCTGTCACAATAATTTCTTCGCCCTTACAGATAGCATTTATTCTTTCCATAATGTACTGTGGCTTTAATGTACCGTCCTGGTCATATTTTAAAGGATACTTAGCCTTGTATTCATTAACTTCAGCTAACCAATCTTTACGGTCTGTTTTTTCAAGAACTGCATTTAATCTTTTGCATACTTCATCTACATCACCGATAATTGACTGTGCCGTAATAATGTTTTTGTTAATTTCAGCAGGGTCAATATCAATATGTAACACTTTTGCATTAGGTGCAAATTTCTTAAAGTTAGTTGCAACTCTGTCACTGAATCTAGCACCCATAGCAATAAAAAGGTCACACTCATTTGCTAAAAGGTTAGATGTTTTAGTACCGTGCATACCAATCATACCCGTATAATTAGGGTGATTAGAAGGAATAACTCCCAAACCCATTGCAGAGCAGGAAACAGGAATATCCTGACTTTCAACAAACTTAATAATTTCAGCTGAAGCCTCTGAATTAATACAGCCGCCACCACAATATAAAAATGGCTTTTTAGCTGACTTAATAAGTTCAACAGCCGCTGACAAATCATCTTTTTTAATAGTCTTTACTCTCTTTTCAATTACATAAGGCTCTACCTTAGTGTATTCACACATTGCACCTGTAACATCCTTGGTAATGTCAATAAGTACAGGACCGGGACGACCCTTTCTTGCAATATAAAATGCTTTTCTTACAGTTTCAGCAAGCTTAGTAACATCCTTAACTATAAAATTGTGCTTTGTTATAGGCATTGTTACCCCTGTAATATCTACTTCCTGGAAGCTGTCCTTACCAAGATACTCTAAGCCTACGTTGCCTGTAATTGCAACCATAGGAATACTGTCCATATAAGCAGTGGCTATACCTGTAACCAAATTACAAGCACCTGGACCGCTTGTAGCAATACAAACACCAACCTTACCTGTTGCACGAGCATATCCGTCAGCAGCATGAGCAGCTCCCTGCTCATGAGAAGTAAGGTAATGCTTAATTTCGTTCTGATGCTTATAAAGAGCATCATATATATTTAAAACAGAACCGCCGGGATAACCAAATACAGTATCAACACCCTGTTCTTTAAGGCATTCAACCAAAATTTCAGAACCGTTTAATAACATATCTTTCTCCTTCCCTTAACTTAAAACCGCACCTTTGTCAGCAGAGCTTACAAGTCTTGCATATCTTGAAAGATACCCTGTCTTAATTTTAGGTTCAGGAATAACCCAAGACTTTCTTCTTTCCTCAAGCTCCCCATCACTTACATTAACATTAATTTTACCTGCATTAATGTCTATATCAATAATATCGCCCTCTCTGACAAGACCAATATTGCCGCCTGCAGCAGCTTCAGGAGAAACGTGACCAATACTTGCACCTCTTGATGCACCTGAAAATCTGCCGTCTGTAATAAGAGCAACATCCTTATCAAGCTTCATACCTGCAAGAGCAGATGTTGGAGAAAGCATTTCTCTCATACCGGGACCGCCCTTAGGACCTTCGTAAACAATAACTACAACGTCACCCTTAACAATCTTACCGCCGAAAATAGCTGCAATAGCCTCTTCCTCAGAGTTAAATACTCTTGCCGGACCGCTGTGCTTTAACATTTCGGGAGCAACAGCACTTCTTTTAACAACACATCCGTCAGGAGCAATATTGCCTCTTAATACTGCAATACCACCTGTAGTTGAGTATGGATTTTCAACAGTTCTTATAATAGTACCGTCAGCACCACTTCTATCGGCTATATTTTCTCCAACTGTCTTTAATGTACAGGTTGGGTTGTCTAGCTCGAGTAAGCCAAGTTTATTAATTTCAGCCATTACAGCAGGAATACCGCCAACTTCATTTAATTCTTCAATGTAATTAGAGCCGGCAGGAGCCAAATGACAAAGGTTAGGAGTCTTTGAACTGATTTCATTAGCCATATCAAGATTTAACTCAACACCTGCCTCATGTGCAATAGCAGGAAGATGAAGCATAGAGTTGGTTGAACAGCCAAGGGCCATGTCCATAGTTAAAGCATTTCTGAATGCCTTTTCATTCATAATATCTCTTGGCTTAACATTATTTTCAACAAGCTTCATAATCTGCATACCTGCATGCTTTGCAAGACCAATTCTGTCACCATAAACAGCAGGGATAGTACCGTTACCCGGTAAAGCCATACCAATAACCTCTGATAAGCAGTTCATTGAATTAGCAGTATACATACCGGAACAAGAACCACAGCTTGGACAGGACTTGTTTTCAAATTCCTTTAATTCATCGTCATCAATCATACCTGCCTCATAAGCTCCAACAGCCTCGAAAGTCTTTGAAAGAGATAACTTTTCGCATCCCTTATGACCTGCAAGCATAGGTCCGCCTGAACATACAATGGCAGGAATATTCAATCTTGCGGCAGCCATAAGCATACCCGGAACAATCTTATCACAATTAGGAATAAGCACAAGACCGTCAAAAGCATGAGCAGTAGCCTGACATTCAATAGAATCAGCAATTAATTCTCTTGTAGGAAGAGAATAGTGCATACCAATGTGACCCATGGCAATACCGTCACATACACCGATAGCAGGCACCTCAATAGGAGTACCGCCTGCTGCTAAAATACCTGCCTTAACAGCCTTTGCAATATTATCAAGGTGAATATGTCCCGGAATAATTTCATTTTGTGCATTTACAACACCGATTAATGGTCTTGATAATTCCTCATCAGTATAGCCCATTGCCTTAAACAATGAACGGTGAGGAGTTTTGTCAGGACCTTTTTTTACTCTGTCACTAATCATTTTTCCTTCCTCCTAATCTTAAAAAGCATACTGCCATCACATTAAGTGAGGGCAGTACACCATAAATTCATTAAAGATTTTCAATAACCAGCTTACCCATTTCCTTACAGCCAACCTGAGTCATACCTTCACTCATAATGTCGCCTGTTCTGTAACCCTTATTAAGGACCTTAGTTACAGCATCCTCAATACACTTAGCCTCTTCAAGTAAGCCAAAGCTATACTTTAACATCATAGCACCTGAAAGAATAGTAGCAATAGGATTAGCAATATCCTTACCTGCAATATCAGGCGCAGAGCCATGTACAGGCTCATACATACCAAGACTGCCCTCACCTAAGCTTGCAGATGGCAACATACCGATAGAGCCTGTCATCTGAGAAGCCTCATCGGATAAAATATCACCAAAGATGTTACCTGTTACAATAACGTCAAATGTAGTAGGTCTCATAATTAACTGCATTGAAGCATTGTCTACATATAAATGGTCAAGCTCAACATCAGGATAATCCTTTGCAACCTCTAATACGACACTTCTCCAAAGTCTTGAAGACTCAAGTACATTCTGTTTATCTACATTAGTAACGTGCTTATTTCTCTTTCTTGCAATTTCAAAGGCAGTTCTTGCAATTCTCTCAACTTCCTTAACAGCATACTGTTCAACATCATAAGCAGCCTCGCCTAAGTCAGTTTGCTTTCTTCCTTTCTCGCCAAAGTACATACCGCCCGTAAGTTCTCTTACAACCATAATGTCTACGCCATCGGCAACAAGCTCAGGCTTCAGAGGACAAGCATCCTTTAAAGCATCATGTAAGGTTGCAGGTCTTAAATTAGCATATAAGCCTAAAGCACCTCTTAAACCAAGTAAAGCTCTTTCAGGTCTTTTATCTCCCGGAAGAGTATCCCACTGCCAACCACCAACTGCACCAAGAAGTACAGAATCACTTGCTTTACAAACATCAATAGTTTCCTGTGGAAGTGGCTCGCCGTACTTGTCAATAGCACAGCCGCCGCCTAAAACATATGTATATTCAAATTTGTGACCAAACTTTTCACCAATAGCATTTAATACATTAATATTCTGCTCCATTACTTCAGGACCGATACCGTCACCTGCTACAACAGCAATTTTATAATTCATTTTAATTTACCTCTTTTCAAAAAACTAAACTATTTTAAACCCAACTTAACCTTAGTCTGTTCAATAAGACCGCCAACCTTAAACATTTCCTGCATAAACTCAGGGAATGGCTCAGCCTGATATGTCTCATTTTTAGTGTGGTTTGTTATAACACCTGTGTTAAAATCAACCTCAACTACATCACCCATTTCAATACTTTCAGCAGCCTCTTCACATTCAAGAATAGGTAAACCGATATTAATGGCATTTCTGTAAAAAATTCTTGCAAAAGTCTTTGCAATTACACAGGAAACACCGCTTGCTTTAATTGCAATAGGTGCATGCTCTCTTGAAGAACCGCAGCCAAAGTTCTTTTCCGCAACAATAATGTCGCCCTCTTTAACATTGTCTGCAAACTTAACTGTTGAATGAATAGCATCCTCCATACAGTGAGCAGCAAGCTCTTTAGGGTCAGATGAATTCAAATATCTTGCAGGAATAATAACATCTGTATCTATATTATCACCATATTTAAAAACTGTTCCTTTTGCGTTCATTTCTCGCTACCTCCTTATACGTTTGCAGGGTCTGTAATCTTTCCTGTAAGAGCTGATGCAGCAGCAACAGCAGGACTTGCTAAATAAACGAAAGATTCAGGATGTCCCATACGTCCTATAAAGTTTCTGTTTGTTGTAGATAAAGCCTTTTCTCCCTTGGCAAGTATACCCATATGTCCGCCAAGACATGGACCACAGGTAGGAGTTGAAAATACACAGCCTGATTCAACAAAAATCTTAGCAATACCTTCTTCAATACACTGAAGATATATTTGCTGAGTACCTGGAAGAATAATAACTCTAAGCTTAGGATTAACCTTTTTGCCTTCAAGAATTTTAGCTGCAATTCTTAAATCGTCCATACGTCCGTTAGTACAGGAACCGATTACAACCTGATCAATTTCAAGATTTTTACATTCCTCATCATCTACTGTTCTTGTATTTGAAGGAAGGTGAGGGAATGAAACTGTAGGACGAAGTGTTGAAAGGTCAATTTCATAAACCTCATCATATTCAGCGTCTTCATCAGCCTCAAATACAGTATATTCCTTATTAAGTTCCTTATTGTAATGCTCTTTAACATACTCAAGAGTTTTTTCATCAACAGGGAAAATACCATTCTTTCCGCCTGCTTCAATAGCCATATTTGCAATAGTAAATCTGTCATCCATTGAAAGATACTGTAAACCGTCACCTACAAATTCCATTGACTTGTATAATGCACCATCAACACCAATCATACCGATAATATGTAAAATAATATCCTTACCGCTTATCCATTCAGCAGGCTTATTCTTTAATACAAACTTTAATGCAGCAGGAACCTTAAACCAAGCAACACCTCTTGCCATACCAACAGCCATATCTGTTGAACCAACACCTGTTGAAAAAGCACCTAAAGCACCATAAGTACAAGTATGAGAGTCAGCACCTATTACAACATCACCCGGCACAACAATACCTGCTTCAGGAAGAAGACAGTGTTCAATACCCATCTGACCTACTTCAAAATAGTTCTTTACACATTTGTCATATGCAAATTCTCTTACCATTTTACAGTGTTCAGCTGACTTAATATCCTTGTTTGGTGTAAAATGGTCAGGTACAATAGATACCTTATTCTTATCAAATACTTCTTTTACACCTATTTTCTGAAATTCTTTAATAGCAACAGGAGTTGTAACATCGTTGCCATGTACAATGTCAAGCTTAGCTTCAATAAGCTGACCAGCCTTAACAGACTCAAGACCTGCATGAGCTGCTAAAATTTTCTGAGTCATAGTCATACCCATAGTAGTTATCCTCCTAATAATTTATTAATTTTACATTTATAAAAATTGTTTAAACTTCTTTTCAATATCCTTAATAAGTTTATACTCAATAGAATCCACAAGAGCAGTCCAGCTTGCCTCAATAATATCCTGTGAAACACCAACTGTAGTCCAGCTGTCATTGCCGTCAGAGGATTCAATGAGTACCCTTACCTTAGATGCTGTAGCAGAATTACTGTCTAATACTCTAACCTTGTAGTCCGTAAGATGTACTTCTGAAAGGTTAGGATAAAAGACTTCAAGAGCCTTTCTAAGAGCCTTGTCAAGAGCATTAACAGGACCTTCACCCTCTGCCGCTGTTATTTCAGTCTTGCCGTCAACGCAAACTTTAATCATTGCGGCAGCAGTCTGAGTATCCGTAACAGCAGGATGCTCACCTATAATCTTAAAGGTTTCAAGCTCAAAGAACGGCTTATACTTGCCAAGTTCTTTTCTTATTACAAGCTCAAATCCTCCTTCTGCACCCTCAAACTGATAACCCTCATATTCAAGTTCTTTAAGCCTGTCAATTATCTTAGTCGTTTCAGGTGAGTTCTTTTCAATATTAGGTGCTATTTTCTGTATCATAGATAGAATTGTAGTTCTTCCTGCAACCTCACTTGTTAGGAATTTTCTTTCATTACCCACAAGAGTAGGGTCAATATGCTCAAAACTCTTAGGATTTTTGCATACACCGTCAACATGCATACCGCCCTTATGGGCAAAAGCAGTTTTACCTACAAAAGGCTCTCTGTCATTAAGTTTAAGGTTTGCAATCTCACTTACTTCTCTTGCTATGTGAGTAAGCTTTATCATATTTTCATCAGGTATACATTTATAATTAAGCTTAACCTGTAAATCAGGTATAACAGTTGAAAGATTGGTATTACCGCATCTTTCGCCAAAGCCTGTCATTGTACCCTGAACGTGCCTTGCCCCTGCCTTTACGGCCATAACGGTATTAGCTACAGCAAAGCCGCAGTCATTATGGGCATGAACACCAACCGTAACATCAAACTTGTCTGTAACAATCTTTGTTATTTCATAAATTTCGTCAGGAAATGTACCGCCGTTTGTATCGCAGAGACAAAGACAGTCAGCACCTGCCTGAACAGCCGCATCAAGAGTTTTAAGAGCATATTCTGCATTGTTCTTATATCCATCGTAAAAATGCTCGGCGTCAAATACTACCTCCTTACCCTGTTCTTTAAGGTAAAGAATGGTATCATAAATCATTTCAATATTTTCCTGAAGTGTAGCATTGATTATATCAGTAACATGAAAATCCCATGACTTACCAAATATAGAAACTGTTCCAACACCTGCCCCCAGCAAAGCCTGAACATTTCCATCCTCTGAGGGTGAAATGCCACGTCTTCTCGTACTTCCAAAGGCAGCAATTTTAGTATTTTTAAGCTCTATTGACTTAATTCTTTCAAAGAATTCCAAATCTTTGGGATTTGAACCGGGATTACCGGCCTCAACATAACCAATTCCAAGCTCGTCAATAGCTTTTACTATTTTAATTTTGTCCTCTACACTAAAAGATACACCCTCAGCCTGTGCTCCATCTCTTAATGTAGAGTCAAATATAGTTACCTTTTCCACAATTTGCCTCCGTTAAATTTAGGGGCGTCCTTTGGACGCCCGCAATATGTATCATTAATTGTTTAATTCATAATTATAAATCCTTAATTTTGAATTAATTGTTAATAAGCTTATCTTCGCCATTCCAGCTGTAAAGCTTTCTGATTTCCTCGCCAACCTTCTCAGATGGGTGCTCAGCAGCTAACTTTCTCATAGCCTTAAAGTGTACCTGGCTGCCTGCTGAAGACATATCTAACAAGAAGTCCTTAGCAAATGTACCATCCTGAATATCAGAAAGAATTTTCTTCATAGCCTTCTTAGTATCCTCAGTTATAATCTTAGGACCTGTAATATAGTCACCATACTCAGCAGTGTTGGAAATAGAATATCTCATACCTGCAAAGCCTGACTGATAAATTAAGTCAACAATTAACTTCATCTCGTGAATACACTCAAAGTAAGCATTTCTTGGGTCATATCCTGCTTCGCAAAGAGTTTCAAAACCTGCCTGCATAAGAGCACAAACACCGCCGCAAAGAACAGCCTGCTCACCAAATAAATCAGTTTCAGTCTCAGTTCTGAATGTAGTTTCAAGAACACCTGCTCTTGCACCACCGATTGCTAATGCATAAGCTAAAGCCATATCAAGAGCCTTGCCGGTTGCATCCTGCTCAACAGCTACTAAACAAGGAACACCCTTGCCAACCTGATACTCGCTTCTTACAGTATGTCCGGGGCCCTTTGGAGCGATCATTGTTACATCAACATCCTTTGGTGGCTTAATGCAGCCAAAATGAATGTTGAAACCATGAGCAAACATTAACATATTGCCTGCCTCAAGGTTTGGCTCAATATCCTTCTTGTACATATCAGCCTGTAACTCATCGTTAATAAGAATCATAATAATATCAGCCTTCTTAGCAGCCTCAGCAGCAGTATAAACCTTAAAGCCCTGCTCTTCTGCTCTCTTCCAAGACTTGCTGCCCTCATATAAACCAATGATTACATCACAGCCTGACTCCTTAGCATTTAAAGCGTGAGCGTGACCTTGTGAACCGTAACCGATTACAGCAATTGTCTTTCCTTCAAGTAAGCTTAAATTACAATCGTCCTGATAAAAAATTCTTGCATCTGACATTTTTAATTGCCTCCTAAAAATAAATTAAAAATTAATAGTTAAATATGTATACGCAGCCATGAATAATTCCTGCCGCAGTATAAGCTAAATTATGTGGTATTACCATTCTTCCCTGCTCTTTCTTATAGGGTTGTTGCCTCTGCAAAGACCTGTAAGTCCTGTCCTTACAACCTCCTTGATACCATAGCTTTCCATTAAAGCCTCAAAAGCTTCAATCTTGCTTGGCTTACCTGTAATTTCAATAGTAAGGGTTTCGCTTGCAACATCAATAATATTTGCTCTGTAAATATCAACCATACTTGCTATTTCTGACCTCTGCTGAGGTTTTGCACTAACCTTTATTAAAGCAAGCTCTCTAAATACTCCATGGTCTGAGTGAAGTTCTACAACTCTGATTACATCAACAAGCTTCTCAACCTGCTTAATAATCTGATCAATAGTCATATCATCACAATCAACCTGCACAGTTATTCTTGAAATGTTTGCATCCTCAGTAACACCTACACTAAGGGTCTCAATATTATAGCCTCTTCTTGAAAAAAGACCACAAACCCTGTTAAGTACACCTGCTTGATTATCTACAAGAATAGATAAAATATGTCTGTTCATTTGCTCCTTCCTTTCTTAAAAACCTTATTTGATTAATTATAAACCAAAATGACAATATATTCAATAAAGTATTTTTATTATTCAAAAAAATATATCAATTTTATAATAAAAAAGCCCCTGACTATATAAGTCAGGGACGAATTATCGTGTTACCACCCTAGTTCAAGCATATATCACTATACACTCCTCAGCAGGTTCAATCAAACCTTTTGCCTGTAACGGGGCACCCGCTCCACTCATACTCATAAATTTCCGAGGGAAAGCTCCTGAGTGATAGGCAAAATCCATAATCTGCTGTCTTCCAGCAACCGACAGCTCTCTGTGAGATTAATCCAGAAATTGTCTGTATCTCAATCAACACCATAAAATATTAATTATTGAATATTTTATCAGATAATTCTATTTTTGTCAATAGCTTTATAAAATAATTTTAAAAAAATTATATGGCATCATTAAGCCTTTTTAAGTCCTATTTTCTGCCCCATTTTAACGGGATATTCTTCCTTACAATTCAATATTTCCTTATCGATTACGGCTGCATTTTTATCTAATAATATAATAATTGTAGAACCTCCAAATTCAAATTTCCCCTTTTCTTCACCCCTTGCAAATATGTACTTTTGATGATAATTACAAATTCTGCCTACCATTAAAGCACCTACTTCCATAAATACCACTCTGCCGAAATTTTCCGTATTTAATATAGTATATTCTCTTGTATTCATTTTATAAACAGGCATATTTTCAACAGCTATAGGCTGTACCGTATGATATACGCCTTTAATATGTATATTTTCACCCTTACTGCCGTTATCTATATAGCAATATCTGTGATAATGGCTTGGTGTAAGCCTGAATACAATACACTTGCCGCCTTTATACTCCTTAGCAAGACTTTCATTCTGTAAAAGTGATGAAACCGTATATGATGAATTTTTAATATCCATTACAATATTTTCATCAATATCATATACACTGACAAGACCGTCACAGGGACTTATAAGTACATTACCACTCTTATTTATTATTCTTGCTCCCGGATTAATTTTTCTTGTAAAAAATTCATTAAAGCTGTGCCATTTTTCATAGACAAAATCCGTCATATCAATTTTATTTATTATTATAAAAGGCTTTATAAAAAAAGCTGAAATTCTGCTGTCAAGTATTTTTCCTGCAAATTCCGAAACAAACGGCATTGTCAATGGCTTTAAAATAATTCTTCCAAAGACACTTTTGTAAAGTCTTAATAAGCCCATACAATTCTTCCTCCGTATCTGTAAAAAAGGAAAAATACTGCCGCACCAAAAACAGCACATAATACCATACCGTAAAAATAAGGCTTTTTAATCTTAATTTTACTTATAAATGCAACTCCTACAAGCAAAAGACATAGACTGTATAATCTTATAACACAAAACTTTGTAGGAATATCAAAAAGCAAAAAGGTAGGAAGAAGTATAGCTATTGATGTTACCGGAAGTCCTGTGTAATACTGTCTTTTTTCTGTAGTTTCCCTAGTTCTGTTAATTTCCTGGACATTAAAATATCCAAGTCTTATAACTGCCGCAAGGGCATAAAAAGCCATACATAAAACACCTATAACACTTTTAATTCCGATGGAAAAACCTATAACAACAGGAAAAACACCAAAACATACAAGATCACATAGTGAGTCTATTTGTATACCAAAAGATTTTTCATCCTCCGTTCTTGTTTTATGAGTTCTGGCAACGACTCCGTCAAACATATCACAAAGCCCGCATATCATAAGGCACAAAACTGCAGTCTTAGGATTACATTGCAATGCCTGCATCATACCAAAAATAGCAGAAAATAAACCTATGTATGTTAAAACAACTGTATAATTATAATATCCTAACATTATTATTCCCCTTATTTAAAATTATTTTTTTTATAAACCTATATAAAATATAAATTGTACTTACCACAAAGGGTAAATAAAAATTTATTCCTCTTGTAAGCAAAAGTGCAGGATAAACCAAAAATTCCCCAAAAACTGCGTCATATAAAAAAATAAACACACTCTCACTTATTCCAACTGCTCCCGGCAGCGGCATCATTTCTACCGAAAGAGAAAGCACAACCTGAATAGCTAAAATTTGAAACAAACCGGTTCCTGAAAGCCGAAACGATTTATATACAAAATATGTAATAACAAGCAGCGAAATCCTTTGCAGAATAAGTACCAAAAACATTTTACAAATAATCATTGGATTAGCTTTAAAAAAATCTGCACACTGTCCATATTTAATTTTTTGATCCAGTATTTTCGCTCTAAAACCTTCAATATTTTTAATAACACTCAACTTGACAAGAAATTTAAACAGTATATTTTCAACAATCCAAAAAGTCTGATTTGAAAACATAAGCAACAATAATATTCCCACAAAAACAGCATTAATAAAAATTCCCAAATAAAGCAGAAACCTGATATGTCCTATAATTTGAAAAATATAGCTAAAACTACAAAATAAAAAAAGTAATGCCAAAAGCATAAGACCAATTTTATATATAGCCGTCACAGCCATAAGTACCATTGCAATATCTGCGAACCTATATTTATCCGATTTCATTGCAACAGCAATCATTGGCTGACCACCTGTATTTGATGGAGTAATTGCACTAAAATAAATTTCAATCAACGAATATTTAAAACATGATCTGTAAGGCATATTATAACCCATAAAATCAATAGGTATTTTAATGGCATATCCCCCCAGAAATACATATAAAGTAATGGCCGCTACTGCTCCGGCAATATACCAAACATTAACAGACCTTAATATATTACATATTTGAACTATATCCTGATTTCTAAATAGAAGCTTAAAAGTTAAAACTATAAGCAACAGCATAATAGTCATAAGAATTACAATTTTTATGGTTTTGTAATTTTTGTTTTCAACCATCAAACACTCCACCATCCCCAATAAAAAAATTAACCTTCCCACTTTTTAAAAGTCTATATACATATTATCATATTTTCCTTTATTTCTCAATATTAATCGGTTTTAATAAACTTAAATTTTATTAAGCTTAATATCTTAATTGATAAAAAATCACCCCGAAACAATCGGGGTGAAAACTTTTATCTATTATCTATTAATAAACTCATAAGAGCTATCAAGTACTTTTTGTAAAATTTGAGCCGCATCTGCTGATGTGATTTTATCATTTCCGGAAACTTTTGAATTTTCTATTTCCTGTAAAGTCATATCAGAATTTTCAGGCTGTAATACATAATGCAGTACTCTTTCAACATCAAGAATAGTAATATCACCATCACTGTCTGCATCACCATTGCCTGATGCAATCTTTTCAGACTCAAGAGAAATATTACTGAACTTTGTTGCATTATATCTTACAAGCTGCATTGTATCCTGAGCCGCATCTGTAGCAAAACCAACATAAGCCGTCTCAGGCAGTGTAGTTGTAAATGTATCCATTACATACCATGTATTTCCATCAAGAGAAGCTGAAAGTGTAACTTCCTGTCCCTTTCTCTCAATTCTTGCCCAACCATGATTTGGAGTTCGGTCAACTCTTACAGCAGGAATGCCAAGCATATGCATTGTATAAGACACATTACCGCCATCAGTCTTTCTCACCATAGTTCTGATATTCTTAGCCTTAATACCATTTCCGGCTATATCAGTTAAACCTTCATAATCCTCACCCTTAATATAAGTAAGGGAAGGCATATAAAATTCACTTGTAGGATCAAGGCTTCCTCTTACCATAAGACCTGACTGCTGCATATAGTCAAGTTTAGCAAGATTATCAATCTGAGCAGTAAAAGTAAAATCACCTGTTACTTCTTTATAATTAAAGTGGAAGGCATCAGGAGCCTGAATTGAGCTTGTGTTAAGTATACCAATATGACCTGCACCTGTTGAAATAAGTTCATTGGCATCTGCATTGTAATAATCTCCTCCATAAGCACCTACAGCCCCAATATCAACAGATTTAAACTCCTCTAAATTCCCTTCATTTGAATTATCTATTATCACACAAGGAATTCCTGATGATATAATGTTTCCTCTGTCACTTGTTGCCATAATCGCTAAACTGTAAACACCTGCTTCAATATCATCCGGAACAGTAAATTCCATATTATCTGAAACAACCCTGTCATTTAACAATACCTTATAGCTGTCATAACCACCATCTACCGTAAAGAGAATAGAATAGCCTTTTCCCTTTTTCATAGTAATGTAATTTTTATCACCTTCTCCAATTACCTCATTAGTTTCCGTATCATTAATATGAGTAACAACTATTTCAGGATTTTCAGCCTTAGCAGGAACAACAGTACTTTCTTCCCACTCGCCCAAAAGGTCATTAGCATAAATTTCAACATTAGTATAACCGCAATAAGACTTGGTTTCATCAGTTGAAATAATCACAGAATCACTTGCATCGTCAGGATTAAGTCCATGCGCTTTTTCCCACTCATCAGGAATACCGTCTTTATCAGTATCTGCAGGAGCATTTGTATTTTCTGCCTCAACTGTACCAATACCGCCTGCCTCAAATTCATTATTAATAAATCTTCCTGTACCATTCTTAACTTCATTAACAAGTCTTGCATCCTGTGCATCCCTTACATAGCTTGCACCAACACCATCTAATACAGCATTATAAGCTTCCTCAGCACTTGTGGCTGTATATGGATTTTGAAGTTCAACAGGATAAGACAAAATATCAGAATTAGTAACATCATAAAAACCAATAGTATTATCAGCAGTAACCTCAGCACTTGATGTCATAATGTTATTCTTGAAATAATACTTACTTGTACTGCCATCAACATCAAAAATTCTTGTATTTACCTTTTCAAGAGTATTGGGACCCGGCTTATAATAATTACCTATCATATTAGTATTACCTGAACCTCTTTCACCGCCGTATCCTGAATTATGTCCCCAGTTATAAATAACATTATTAGAAAATTCAAGCTTATTTCCATATGTAATACTGTTATATGTAAAACCACCCTCAAATCTTGGATTTCTTGTACCATGATTAGCCCAAAGATTATGAGTATAAGACACATCTGAGCCGTTAATAATAGAGCCCATACCGTGTTTAGCCTCACTCTCACCGGAATTAACTTCAGCATCATTATTCATTATTCCTGTCTTATTAGGAAACGCTAAACTGTTTGCAATAATATTATACTGAATACTTGAATTTATAATTTCTTTAGCAGTAAAGCACTCGTCAACACCCCAGCTGAACGTGCAATGATCTATTACAATATTTTCACCTGTTGCCGTAGCAGCATCCTGATCATAACCTTCACCTAATCTGAAACGAATGTATCTTGCAATAATATTTTCACCATTAAACTTAGCAGAACCGCCATAAACGGTAATACCCTCACCGGGAGCAGTTTGTCCTAAAATAGTAGTGTTACTTCCGATATTAAATCTTCTTCCGCTCTTTGATGCTTCAGTGTCTATATTAATTACACCGCCGACAGCAAATGTAATAATTCTTGGATAATTTTTATCACCGTCTGCTCTGTCACGTCTTTCAAGACCATATCTGAAAGAACCGGGCTGCGGATTTGAAATGCTGTCTGTTAAATTTGTTACAACATAAACATCTGCAGGCTTATCAGCAGTACCTCTGCCTCCCTGAGAATAAGTTCCCCCACCTTCAACAGTAGGAAAAGCAGGATACTTTACAGCACCCTTAGGAGTAGTAATTGTTGTTGTAAATTCTTTAAAGTTTTCTGTAGTCTTGGCTGCATTTGTTGCAGTAACTCTTATCTGATACTCTGTATCTTCTTCAAAACTTCCTGTAAGTGCCTCAACATACTGATCCTCAAGAAAGAAGGTATTTCTTGCATCAGGCTTTATTGAACCGTCAGCCTGTGTTCTGTATAACTTCTTACCATGATTGACAGTTGTCATCATATGATCTAATGTCCAGTTAATACCATCTTTTGAATATTCAATCTTATAAGCAGTCGCAAAATTTTCAGCAACTACAGTATCATCAATGTATGCATTTTTAAGTACTATTGATGTATCCCTCTGGTCAACACATATAACAGGATAACTTGTAACCTTGTCTGTCATACCAAATAAAATTCTGCAATCACCTGTGTTAAGCTGTGTAGGATTTGCTGTATGAGTACCATCAATAGTCCAGTTAGGATATTCAATAATCATACCTTGTGTAGGATAAGTCCAACCACCTTTCGGATCCCCATAAGCAGAATTGGACTCAAGAGGATTGGCATTAATAAGATTACCGTTTTTATCAACAGCAGGCCATGTAATAACTACCTTTTCCCCCTCTATACTTGCTTCAAGATTTTCAGTTTTGCGATAGTTATAGCTTCCGTCTTCTACACTATATCTCGCAAAAACATTTACACTCGAAAGCGTAAAAATCATAACCAAAGCCATAGCTAAGGCCGTAAGTCTTTTCGTCATAAATAAGTCTCCTTTCCGAATTTATATATAGTTAATTATACCATATAACTTTTTAAAATGGAAGAAATATTGTATAAGTTTTATAAAGTTTTGGAAAATTTAATAAAAGACGGACACTTTATAAGTGTCCGTCTTTTCACTAATTAAAATACATTACAAATTTGTTCACCCGGAATTTTATTGTTATATACATAACTGTAAATCATATCTCTATAATCATAAACAGTTTGCTGAAGCTCAGCCTGTTTAGCAGCATCAGGAATAGTTAAGCTTAAATCGCCCGGAGCATCATCCTGACCACTGTTAAAGCTGTAGAATACACCTTTAGCTGACTTCGCACTCATTTTGTCCATCCAGTAGTTCTGACCATTATTAAAGCTTAAAGCATTTTCAATATCATACTGAGCATAGCCATTATTCTGATCAAATCCCTTTGCCGGCTTCTGATTAGGAGTATTTTCATGATCAAAGGCTATACAGTTCTTAATATATCTATAAGATGAGCTTGGTGTTTCAGCAGAGCCAAACTTAAATCCGTTAGGATTACCGGCCCAGTTTTTACTGTGAATATTAGCATAAGTATTACTTGCTCCTAAAAGCTTTACAGTAACCTGCGGCCAGCTTGTTACTGTATGTGCATTATACTGAGCCTCAAAATCAGGATTACTTGCTAAAACAGCCTGTACATAAAGTAAATTCTTATCTAAAGCAAAGCCATGCTCATAATCATACTCACCTGTAAATACGTAAGGATTACCATTGTTCCATGCAAGGCACTCAATATATTCAACACTGCCTATATATGGAGTACCTCTGTCGTAGCTGTCCCAGCCATCATCACTGTTTTCCCATGCACGACAGTTATAGAATTTATTTTCCTCACCTGCATTAAGCTTTACAGAAAAACCATCTGCATCTGCACCATTTTTCTGAACAAGATCGCCGTTTCTGTAACTGTCCACAAAACGGAAAGTATTATGTGAACCACCATTTGTTACAGAAACACCCGAATTATTATTATATCTGAATACACAGTTTTCAAATGTAGAGTATCCGGCACCTGAACCTGTAATTCTTATGCCACAGTCACCTGCATTCTGAATAATAACATTTCTGAATGTATAGTGGCTTCCGTTCATTGTAAATCCTGTACCGCCTGACCCACTCTTTGAAAGGCTGTCTCTGAACGGAGCAAAATCAAGAGTTGCTGCAGTTCCATCTTCATTAGTCAGACCATAAATTTCAACATTGGCATTTGAAAGTGAAAGCTTTACATTCTCAGTACACATAATTGTCCCCTGAACGTAAATCTTGTTATTTTTCTTAGCAATTTCTTTCTTTAAATCAGAGAAATTATTTACAACAACGCCATCAGATGTATCTCCGCTAAATGTAGTAGATTCTGTTGTAGCTTCACTTAATGTAGTACCCTCTGTCGTTGACTCTGTTTCAGGAGTTTCACCATTCAGTATAATTTCATAAATGTTAATTCCGCTTGCTGAAGAATACATATAAATTCTTCCTGTATAATTTACTTCAAAACTGTATCTTGTAGCATTAGTTGTTGCAGGGAATGTCTTTAATACAGTACCATCTTCATTTACAATGTTAAGTGTTCTTTCAGTAGTGCCGCTTGATTTAATTACAACATCAATTTTATTTTCACCGGCAACATCAAATGCAACAGACCTGTATGTCAAATTACCGCCGCCGCCAAGATTAAGTGCATTTGTATATGTAACTCCGTTTACACTTTCCTCAGCCTCAAACATATTCATCGGTTTAGCATCAGTTGCATATAAGCTTAGACCATTAATAACCTGATTTGAAGTTATCGGGTTGGTTAAAGCAGTAAACTCAGACTTACTCATGTTCCAGCTTCTGCCCTCAACTGTTGTAACCTCCGTTGTGGTTTCAACAGATGTAACTTCTGTAGTGGTTTCAGTTGTCGTCTCTGTTGTTATTTCTGTTGTTGCCTCCGTTGTAGGCACACTGTCAGGAACATAAGAGCTGTCTAAAACCATCTGTAATATTTCTGCCACATCAGCAGAATCAAATTTGCCGTCATTATTAAGATCCATATACTTCATATAATCCGGATTGCTCTCAACCGGCATAGATATTCCCGTAAGCACTCTGTTAAGTGCAACAGAAACATCAGCTATTTCAACTTTGCCATTATTATCAGCATCACCATAAACTGCAATATCACTTGCACTTACATACACAGCACCGGATATTGTCATTACAACGCTAATTAAAAGGCTTAAAAACTTTTTCATATTTCCATCCTCCTTAAGTTATAGCTATTTATTAAACTAACATATTTTCATAATATAATCAATATAAATTATTCACAATATTTTTATATTTCATATGTAAATTTGTACCATATTATAAAATCAGATACCAATTGACATAATTAAATTCAGGTTATATAATTAAGTTATAATAGTTAGTGGAGGCTTAGTATGAAAAAAATAGTTTTAACCGGTGGCGGTACTGCCGGTCATGTTACACCCAATATTGCACTTATCCCTCACCTTAAAAATGCAGGCTATGAAGTTTATTACATAGGCAGTAAAGGCGGTATGGAAGAGGTTCTTATTAAATCCTGTGATATTCCTTATTACGGTGTAAGCTCAGGTAAATTAAGAAGATATTTTGATAAAAAAAACTTTTCTGATATATTCAAAGTAGCTAAAGGAATATTTCAGGCAAAAAATATCATTCATAAAATAAAACCTGATGTTGTATTTTCAAAAGGCGGATTTGTTGCTGTTCCCGTTGTAATAGGCGCAGCAATGAATAAAGTAAATGTAGTTTGTCATGAATCTGATATTACTCCCGGTCTTGCAAATAAGCTTGCAATGCCATTTGCAACAGCAGTATGCACAACATTTCCCGAGGCAGTAAAACATATCAGAGATAACAAGGGAATATACACCGGTACCCCTATAAGAGATGCTCTTTTTACGGGAAGTAAACAAAAAGGACTTGAACTTTGCGGCTTCAGTGGCAACAAACCCGTAATACTTGTTATGGGAGGTTCACAGGGCTCAGTTAAGGTAAATAATTCAATAAGAGAGCTTTTAGGAAAACTTTTGCCAAAATACGATATAATTCATCTCTGCGGCAAAGGGAATTTGGATGTAAATCTTTCCGACAAAACAGGATATAAACAATTTGAATATATATCAGAAGAACTGCCTGATATATTTGCAATGGCAGATATAGTAGTATCACGAGCAGGATCAAATGCCATATGTGAATTTTTGGCACTTCACAAACCAATGCTGCTCATTCCCTTAGGTTTAAATGCCAGCAGAGGAGATCAGATATTAAATGCAGCAAGCTTTAAAAAACAAGGTTTTGCTGAAGTTTTAGACGAAGAAAAAATGACAATTGGCAACCTTTTTGATACAATAAATAAAGTGTTTGATAACAGAACATCATATATTGAAAATATGAAAAAATCTCAGGCTTCAGAAGGTATTAAAGCAGTTATGGAAATTATTAAAGCTGCAACAAAATAAATAATCTTTAAGGAGGAAACAAAAAATGAAAAAATTTTTATCTGTAATAGCAGCAACATTGCTTATTACAACTACTGCATTAGCATCATCCGAAGTTAATGTAACCGTTAACGGCATACCTGTAGATATGGGTGGCGTTATTGTTGATGGCAGAACAATGGTACCTGTAAGAGGTGTATTTGAAAAAATAGGTTATAACGTAAGTTGGAATTCAGATACCAAAACAGCAACCCTTACAAGGGGTACAAATACAGTTGAAATGACCAACGGAAACACTTACTTCACCTATAATGGCACTCAAATTACTCCCGATGTACCGCAGCAAATTATTGATGGGAGATTTATGCTTCCGTTAAGAGCTGTAGGTGAAGCTCTTAATGCAAAAGTTGATTGGGATAATGAAACCAAAACTGCAGCAATTACATTAAACACAGGCTTAAAGATTGGTAATGTTTTAAATCTTGACTAAGATTTCCCTGCAAAAAAATGCCTTAAATAATTGCTTGCAAAGAATTTATTTGTATTATATATGTATATTGTAATTATTTTTAAGAAAGGTAAATTCTTACCTTTCTTTTTTAAATATTTACTAATATTTAATAACATATTCCTCTCCTGTAGAATATTCTTGTATATTTTGTCAGATTTTAGAAAAGAAAATTGTCGATTTAGCTGTCGAAAAAGGTTATTTTGTAACAGATTAAGAAATAAACTATTTTATTTTCTCACCTTCTTTCAAAATAATTTGTCAAGTTGTAATTTTCTCCACTCCTTTTCTTCACTCATACCTAAACTGTAAAGAACCGTTATACAAATGCTTAGAACATTGTGATAATATGTACATAACATTCTTGACAACTCAAGTGCTTATTTTAGGTTATTTAACTTGTCCTGATGTTACTACCCTTAGGCTGTATCTTTGATTTCATTTTTAGCCAAATGTGGTAAAGCAATTTCAGCACACCTGTTTTCAATTTTTTCTTTTAATGCTTTAGTTACAGGCTCACCATAATCATCATAAATTTCAGCTGTTGCATTAACTGTTTTTAATTGCTTAGTTTCAACCAACATAATTATCACCTCATTTAAATTTATTAAAAATACTGCTTGTACAATTACATATGTTTACATTTTTCTTTTATTAATTATCTTAGAGCTAGTACAAACCTTTTTAAAAAAAGACAATTAATAGTATTTGCTTATGTTGCTTTATCTGCTACTGTATTACTTTTCCCCGTACACTTTTGGGCAATTATATTTTTAATGCTGCCAATCTGATAAAACGCCTGTTGCTTTTTCATACTCCGAAACCACAACTGAACAGCCTATAATACAAGCTGTTTATAGGGATAAAAATCCTCAAACTATTATGCTTAGAAAAACCAATAATCAAGGATATTTACCATGTTTGGTATGTTACCAAAAATAAAAGCTATAAACTCTGCAACAGTTTACACCTAAAAATAGAAATATAAAAGTATCTATAGTTCTCCAAATATATTGTATCAATGTTATATAGTTTTATCAAAATAATACTAATGCTTATTTTCGGCAAAAACAAAATAAATTTATATAAACAAAATTTAACCTGATATAATACACATTAATATATCACATATTCCTTTATTTTGCTACATAAAATTTAAAAGGAGTGATTAAATGTACGCAATTTATTTAAGGAAAAGCAGAAAAGACAAAGAACTTGAACAGTTAGGTGAAGCCGAAACCTTAGCGAGACATGAAAAAGCTTTACTTGAACTTGCTAAAAAGAAAAGCTTAGCTATATCCGACATATACAGAGAAGTTGTATCAGGTGAAACCATAGAAGCACGTCCCGAAATGCAAAAGCTTCTCAAAGCAGTTATATCAGGTGTATATGATGGTGTACTTGTAATGGAAGTTGAAAGACTTGCAAGAGGTAACACCAAGGACCAAGGCATTGTAGCTGAGTCCTTTCAGATTTCAAACACTTTAATTATTACACCATCCAAAACTTATGACCCTTCAAACGAATTTGATGAAGAATACTTTGAATTTGGTTTATTTATGTCAAGAAGAGAATATAAAACTATTAACAGACGTATTCAGCGTGGCAGGATTGCATCAGTTAAAGAAGGTAAATATGTTGCAGGAACTGCACCATTAGGATATGACAAGGTAAAAATTAAAGGTGCTAAAGGTTATACGCTGGAACCTAACAAAGATTCAGAAACAGTAAAGCTTATATATAACCTTTATACGGATACCCAAAACCCTATAGGAATGCAGCTCATAGCAAAAAGACTTGATAAACTGGGGATAAAACCTCAAAAGGCATCCAACTGGTCAAGAGCATCTATAAAGGACATCCTTACAAATCCTACATACATAGGTAAAGTCAGATGGCAATGGCGAAAAGTTAATAAAGTTATAGAGGACGGCAGAATTGTTGAACACAGACCAAAGAGAAAACCTGATGAATATATGTTAATTGACGGGCTGCATCCTCCTATAATAGATACAGAAACCTTTAACAAAGCTCAGGAAATTTTAAAAGGTAAATACATTACTCCTGTTGCAGGAAATAAAGACATAAAAAATCCCCTTGCAAGATTAGTGGTTTGCGAAAAATGCGGTGCAAAGATGACAAGAGTTTTATCTCATACAGGAGATTTTATTAAATGCTCTAACATTCAATGCAATAATATATCATCAAAAATAGAGCTTGTGGAAAAGGCAGTTATAGAATCAATAGAAGAGTTGTTTGCAGATTATAAGCTGAACTTTAAGGATAAGTATACAAAACAAGACTATATGCATTACATTAATATTATAAAGAATTATGAGGACAAAATAGACCTCCTTAATAAACAGCTTAATAATACATATGACTTGTTGGAGCAAGGAATTTATACAACAGATGTATTTAAGCAAAGAAATACCACAATTCAAAATGATATTACAGAAACAACCAAAGCCCTTAAAGAAGTGCAGGCAGAGTATGACAACAAGCGAAATGAGGATACTATTGTTAACGGTTTTATACCAAACACCGAAAAACTCCTTGATATTTACTACAAGATTACAGATGCCAAAGCTCAAAATGATATATTACATGAAATTTTAGAAAAAGTAACATATATTAAAACCGAAAAAGGCACAAGAAACAAACCTGCACCCTTTAAAATAAAAATATATCCTAAAATTTTAAAAAGTCAGCTCTAAAGCTGACTTTTATTACTTTTACCCTATATGTTCATATACATACGGTCCTCCCCTACCTGTAGCACCACTTCCAAATGTAGAAGCAGTAATAAGCTATGGAGTAACAGAAATACCTCCACAGAAAATTTTAATGGGCATCCCTCTCTATGGTTATGATTGGAAAATACCCTACATAAAAGGAACAATGGCAAAATCACTCTCACCTGTTCAGGCAGTTGAACTTGCCCTTGAAAAAAACACTCAAATAGAATATGATGATTATCAACAAGCACCCTATTTTTATTATACGGACAATGGTCAGCAGCATGTAGTATGGTTTGAAAATTTAAAAAGTGCAAACGCTAAGCTGAATTTAATAGAAAATTACGGATTGGCAGGCGCCAGTCTTTGGAACATAATACGAGAATTTCCTCAATTTTATGTTCTTGTAAACAGCAGATTTAATATCGCCAAATTAATTTAATAACCTAATAAACACATCATATATTATTAATGAAATAATTAATTTGTAAGGGAGAAAAACTTTCTCCCTTACATTACAAAACAACAGGAGATGATATTATTCGCAACTATAAAATAACCTCTCTTTGCATATGTACAATAATAGGTGCAGGCTTTGCAACAGGCAGAGAACTTTTGACATATTTTGCTGCCTATGGAACAACAGGCTTTATAGGAATGTTCATAGCATCGATACTTTTTTCTCTTGTAATACATAAAACTATGTCAACCAACTGCACTACCATAAATGAACTTTTAAATCCCTATCCATTCAGCAGAATAATTATTTTAGTTATTCAGCTTTTTTTGCTTGTACTTTATTCAGCAATGCTTTCAGCCGGAGGAGAAATTCTAAACAGTATATTTAATTTAAATAAAATTATTGGTGCTCTTATTACAGCTCTATTGACAACTATTATTATTTCAAAAGGATATGACAGTGTTACTGATTTAAGTGAGGTATTATTTATCCCTATAGTAATAATAATATTTGTAATAAGCATTACAACAACAGAAAAAGCTATTTCCATACCTTCAGCCGCAATAATAACACCTAAGGCTGTATTATCTCCGTTAATATACGTTTCCTACAATATGCTTACCACCATTCCCTTATTAATAGGTATTCCCGATAAATATCTTTACAGAAACTGCGGTAATCATGTAGGTATAGTAATATTTATACTTGCTTCCATGCTGCTGCTTCCTCTATATACTCATTACTCAGCAATAGCAGGCAGTACGCTTCCAATTATGAGTCTGTTAAGCGGAGGCATTAAATACCTTTATCAAATTCTCTTGATACTTGCTATATTTTCAACAGCCGTATCAGCAGCATATAGCCTTAATAAATCTATAAAAACAAATTTTCATAAGCTATCAATAGTTTTAATAAACATACTTGCTATATCCATATCATTGTTAGGATTTACACAAATAGTTAACAAAATCTATTTTATATTTGGAATATCAGGCATAATACTTCTCATAATTTTATTTACAAGAAAATAAAAACCAGGGAATAATAAACTAACTTGTTTATACAGTTCATTATTCCTTGGTTCCATATTTAAATAAGATTATTAATTCCAAATCTCAATTTATTTCTTTTTATAAAGTCCAAGACCTTTAAGCATATTATATTCCTTAATTGCTTTTTCATCACCGGTACTCGAAACTATAATATCCTTGGTAATACCAAAGCCTTTTTTACTAATTGCGGTAATCCCCTTGTACATCCATGCTACAGGCAACATTATTTTTGGCTTGTTTTTATACCATGGGATAATTCCCCTCATAGATTTATCATCCAAAAATATATATCTTCTCAATTTAATCCAAAGGCTAGTTATAGCATTACCGCTATTCTTTTCAATAGATTCCCTGACAGCCTTATTAACCATTCTCGCTTCGCCCTCAGCCTCTCCAAATGTACCTCCTTTGGCAACAAAGCCAAATACCTCATTGTAAAGAGAAGCATCCATAGAAAAAACTTTGTTTTCAGCCGTTATTCCAAACCACTCACCGCAAAGATACCATATATTTTCAGAAAAATCATAAAGCCTTATTTTTTTAAGTTCCCCGTTAATATATCTCCAATCAATATCATTGTTATACTTTTTTAAATAAGCAGCAAAATCCATTATCATTCTAAAACCACAACCGCCATTATAAAAATGTTTAGCACAATGAATAAGCATATATATAAGATGATACTCATTATCAAGAGTCCTTGTCAATCCATTATATTCAACCGTATGATCGAAACAATCCCTTAAATACTCATCATAATTATATCCATTCCCAAGGTCAGATTCTGTCAGCTTTTCATGAAATTCAATATGTACCTTATTCTTAAAAAAACTCCAGTCTCCTTGAAAAACCTCTCCAAGCTCATACCCAAGCCGTAACATAACCTTTTCCATTTTATTTCCATCAGAACTTTTTATAACAAAGTCCATATCAGTCATTGTTCTTAAATCCTTAATTGGATATAGGTCTCTTAAAACATACCCCTTAACTATAATATTTTCAATATCATTTTCAGTCAGTCCACGACTGATTTCATTAAAAAATAATTCTCTTTGAGCACCTAACGTAGCGCACTGTATTTTTCTTTTTAGAATTACAGTCTGCATAAGAGGAGAAACTTCTACACCGGCTTTTTCAAATACAGCTCCAACCATAGCTGTCACGCTGTGGATTTCGGCAATTTTAATAATATTATCAATATCCAAATCCACAGGCTTTTTATATTCTGTTTCAAAAAGAAAGGATTTTAAAATTTCAAGTAAAGCTTTGCTGTTCTTATACATTTCAACCTCCTGCTTCTTTAAATTCAGCCTTTAATCCTGCAATACAAAATTTTATTTACTTAAATTTAAATGTGTCCTTTAACCCAAGCCATTTCTGATCCTTGTCACTTAAATTAAGAGGTGTTCCATCAGTCATTTTATACCCTTCGGCACTTGCATTTCCCTTGTATTTACCGCTTATACCAAGACTTTCCCAATCTATACCTATTTCAGGGTCATTCCATGCAAGACCACCCTCATCTCCGGGATGGTAAAAATCCGTACACTTGTAACAAAATTCCGCAACATCCGATAAAACCAAAAATCCATGTGCAAACCCTTCCGGAATATAAAACTGCTTTTTATTTTCCTCACTCAGCTCAACACCGAACCACTTTCCATAAGTTTCAGACCCGCTTCTTAAATCAACAGCTACATCAAAAACACTACCCTTAACGACTCTTACAAGCTTACCTTGAGGATACTGCTTTTGAAAATGAAGCCCTCTTAAAACTCCTTTAACAGATGAAGATTGATTATCCTGAACAAAAACCATGTTAAGCCCTGCTTCTTCCATATCTTTTTTATTATAGGTTTCCATAAAATATCCTCTTGCGTCACCATGAACAGTAGGTTCAATTACACATAAACCTTCAATTGGACATTTTGTTACTTTAATCTGACCCATTCCTTTGCATCTCCTCAAAACTCAATTTCATTTAAATATCTTTCTAAAGCATCCTGCCAACAAGGCAGTTTCTTAAAGCCATTTTGTGTAAGTTTTTCCTTACTCATTCTGCTGTTAAAAGGTCTTTTAGCTTTAGATACACCATATTCGGCAGTTGTAACAGGTTTAACAGTAACATTTTCATATTCACTGTGACCCATTTCCACAGCTTTTTTAAATATTTCACAGGCAAACTCATACCATGAACAAATTCCTTCATTTGTAGCATGATATGTTCCGTATTTTTCAGTTTCAGCCATATCCACTAAAAGCCTTGCAAGGTCATACGTATAGGTAGGTGAGCCAATCTGGTCATTTACAACTGTAATTTTATCATGAGTTTTACCCAAATTAAGCATGGTTTTAATAAAATTATTTCCATTTATACCAAATACCCACGCAATTCTTACTATAAAATACTTATCAAGATTATCTCTTACTGCACACTCACCCTCATACTTAGTTTGTCCGTAAATGTTAAGGGGAGCAAAATCAGTTTCATCAGCCTCCCAAAAATTTGTACCCTGACCATTAAATACATAGTCAGTGCTTATATAAATCATTTTAATATCAAGAGTCTTGCATACCTTTGCAATATTTTCAGTACCCTTTGCATTTACAAGTCTGCACCTATCCTCATTATCCTCTGCAGCATCAACTGCTGTCCAAGCAGCGCAGTGAATAACCGTATCAGGCTCAATCTCACTTATTACTTTTTCAACAGAAGCAAAGTCTGTAATATCCATTTCCTCAATGTCTACACCTACTGCTTCATAATTTCTCTTTTTTAGCTCGTTTACAACATCGTAACCAAGCTGTCCCATTACACCCGTTACAAGTGCCTTCATAACTTTACCTCCAATTACCCTTTATTATACCACTGTCCCATAACAAATGGCAGGTATTTTCTGATTATTATTGTTGGAATAATTAAAATTAAAGTAATTAAAAATGTTATGACAAAACAAGCTATATACTTTAACAAAATTGAGCTGTCAATAATATTAATTAATCCCAACTTTGAAAGCAAAAGCTCAATTATTGCCTCACATTTACCATGTAAACCGAAATAAATCAACGTATTTGCACCAACAAACTCTATATATCTGTTGCTTTTAATGAGCACAGAGCCACCAATACACATTGCAATACCAACTAAACTTATAATTAATCCAAACAGTGTTTTCGTAACAAAATAGCTTTCCAAAAAATCAAAAGCAAAATAATTAAACAATACAAGAATAATATATAACATCATAACAATAGAAATATTTTTAAGGTTTATATGCTTATTCAATACATCTTCCGCTTTGTTCCTGTAATAATATCCCAAAATCATAAAAAACATTGCTATGAATATATATTCCAAATGCCATGGAAGTGCAGGACTTTTCCATATAAACCACAAAAAAATAAAAAGGAATAAATGCAGCAAACAAAGCGGCAACAAACCATATATTATCACCTGCACCTCTTATCTGCAGAAAATTCCATTGAATTGCTTCCCCTATTTCCATTTGATCATGAGTTGAAATAATCTGCTGAGTAATTATAATAAACATACTAAAGAAAAACCACGGTACCAGTAATCCTCTTATCTTTTTAACTAAATGCTCCTTAAAACCAATATTTCCTTTAAATAAATACCCCGATACAAAAAAGAATGTTGTAAGAAAAAAAGGAGAATAGAATATTTCCAATAAACGCGGAACAAAACTTAAATGAGAAAGTATAACTAAAAATATACAAATATATTTTGCATTGTCTGCCCACTTTATTCTTTCTTTTATCTGCATATCATTTCTCCTTGTTTTTTATCTGTTTCCATACATCTTCTCATAGTAATTCTGATATTCACCTGAAATAATTGTTTCCCACCATTCCTTGTTATCAAGATACCACTTAATGGTTTTCTTAATACCGTCAGCAAATTTAGTTTCAGGAAGCCAGCCTAGCTCATTATGGATTTTTGTCGGGTCAATAGCATACCTCATATCATGACCCTTTCTATCCGTAACATAGGTAATAAGACTTTCAGGCTTATTAAGCTCTCTGCAAATAATTTTTACAATATCAATATTTGCCATTTCATTGTGTCCGCCTATATTATAAACCTCTCCAACCCTACCCTTGTGTATAATAAGATCAATAGCCTTACAGTGATCCTCAACATAAAGCCAATCTCTGACATTTTCGCCTGTACCATAAACAGGCAACGGTTTATCATTAAGTGCATTAGCAATCATAAGCGGAATTAACTTTTCAGGAAAATGATAAGGTCCATAATTATTAGAACATCTTGAAACTGATACAGGTAAACCATATGTTCTGTAATAGGCTAATACAAGTAAATCCGCACTTGCCTTTGATGCACTGTATGGGCTTGAAGTATGAATAGGAGTTTTCTCGGTAAAAAACAAATCAGGCCTATCAATAGGTAAATCACCGTAAACCTCATCAGTTGACACCTGATGATATCTTACAATACCATATTTTCTGCATGCATCCATCATAACCTGAGTACCTATAATATTAGTTTCAAGAAAAATGCCCGGATTTTCAATAGAACGGTCAACATGACTTTCTGCTGCAAAATTTACTACCACATCAGGCTTTTCCTCTTCAAAAAGCTTAAATACAGCCTCTCTGTCAGTAATACTTGCCTTAACAAATCTGAAATTCTGATTATCCATTATAGGTTCAAGGGTTGATAAATTGCCGGCATAAGTAAGCGCATCAAGACATATAATTCTATAATCTGGGTATTTGTTTAACATATAAAACACAAAGTTACTTCCAATAAATCCGGCACCGCCGGTAACAATAATAGTCATTTTTTTCTCCTTTATTATTAATTAAAATAACAGCTTTATAAACTTACTGTTGCTTTTTCTCTCAATATATATAAATAAAAGCGAAAATACAACAGAACCAATAACTGCAAACAAAAAACATCCGATATAATTATTCTTTCCTGCAAAACCTCTGTATATAGCTATAAAGTACATATGTACCAAATATATTTTCATGCTCATATTTCTGAAAATTTTATAAACATAAGATGATGCCGGTTTAATAAAAACAGACAGTTTAAAAATAAGTATTGCAATTACAGCTATAAATATTCTTAAAAATTCAGAGGAATTAAATAACAAGGCTGCCACTGTTGAAATAATAATTAGTATTGTATCAAACTTAGTAAATTTCAAATTTTCAGCCTGCGAAATATACATACCAACAGAAACATAAAAGAAACCATAAAATATTCCGTTTCTTGTTGTATTAAATAATATATAGTAAACAGAAATTATTCCTCCTGCACTTCTATTATTTAATAAATCAATAAAAATTCCCAAAGCATATACAACCACTGAAATCAGTAATATAAATTTGTATTTAATCTTTAAATTAATAAGTTCATAGATAATAATTAAAGCCACTGCTAATCCCAACAGATACCATAACTGCCAACTATAAAAATTTCCTCCTACAAGTAAAATATTTTTCAAAACCTTAACTATAGCCTTTGGGAACGAAGTATTGTATACTCTTACCTCTCCATATATTGTAACAGGCATATATATTATTGTCCAGACTCCGTATAACTTCAATATTTTAAACAGATACTTTAATACTCTTTTTTTATCGCCATTTCCCCAATTATTAATATATATTTTCTTAAACAATAGAAAACCGGATACAATAAAAAAGTAAGGTACCGCAAGAGCAAAAATATCATTTAATATGTCTTTACCAATACCACTTGCAATATTGATAAGTCCACTATGAATTGCAATTACAAAAAATGCCATTATAAGCTTTAATAAATCTACACAATTATATTCCGTAATTTCAGGCATTTTTTTATTAATACACATCATCTCAAACCTCATTAATACAAATACTTACCGTCAGCCACATTTTTTAAATGCTGTCCATAAGATGATTTGCCATATAATCTTGCAGACTCTAATAATTTTTCCTTATCAATCCACCCATTTCTGTAAGCTATTTCCTCAATGGCAGAAATCATAATCCCCTGTCTGTCCTCAATCACCTTAACAAACTCTGCTGCCTCGTTAAGTGCATCAACAGTGCCTGTATCAAGCCATGCAAAACCACGGCCTAATGTAATAACATCTAAAGTTCCCTCTTTAAGATACAATTTGTTAAGATCCGTTATTTCAAGCTCACCTCTTTTGGATGGTTTAACTTTCTTAGCCTTTTCAACCACAGTATTGTCATAAAAATAAAGACCTGTTACTGCATAGTTTGACTTAGGGGTTTCAGGCTTTTCCTCAATTGATACCGCCCTGCCTTCCTTATCAAACTCAACTATACCAAAGCGCTCAGGATCATCAACATAATAACCAAACACTGTCGCGCCTTTTTTCTTATTTGCAGCAGACTCTAAAAGCTTACTAAGTCCGTTCCCATAGAAAATATTATCACCTAAAATCATGGCACAACTGTCATCACCAATAAACTCTTCACCAATTAAAAATGCCTGAACAAGACCGTCAGGACTGGGCTGAACCTTGTAGCTTAAATTAATGCCAAAGCTGGAACCATCACCTAAAAGCCTTTCAAAATTAGGCAGATCAGTAGGCGTTGAAATAATCAATATATCCTTAATGCCTGCAAGCATAAGTGTTGACAACGGATAATATATCATAGGCTTGTCATACACAGGCAAAAGCTGCTTGCTTGTTACCATTGTCAATGGATATAATCTTGTACCTGAACCGCCGGCTAAAATAATTCCTTTCATAATTTCTGCCTCCTTAATTCAAACAATTAATAGTATTATACCACAACCTGCTTTTATAAACAACAACCCGCTTTTATAAACAACTTATTGTTTTCTCTTTCTGCTAAATTTAATATTATAAATAAAATATAAAATACCACCTAATATACCACCTAAAGTATTAAATACCAAATCCGAAATTTGGAAAGTTCCAAGCTTTAAAAATGCCTGAAGAAGCTCAATTGACATTGAAAATCCAAATGAAACAATCATTGATTTTAAAACTACATCAAATATATTTACCCTTCCCGCTCTAAAAAATCTCTTAGGTATTGCCAAAAAAAGCAGTATAGTTAAAGGAACAAATAATATAAAGTTTTCAAAAGGATCGACATTTATTTTTCCGTCCTCAGTATATAATCCCCATTCACCTATTACATTTGACAGCGGACTTACATGATAAGGTCTGCATAATATGGTCTTGCATAAAACAACAAATATATAAAAAGCACAATAGAATTTAAACCTGTAATACTTGTCCTTTTTAAAATGTTCAATCCACTCCCGTACTATATTTTTTAACCCTTTTTCACTTGCATAATTAAATGTAAACATAACAAGTACGGCAAATATTATACCTGATACAAAACTTGGATATATGGTTGTAATCACATCTCTTATAATTGTTTCAATAACATTCATATTTACCTCATTAAATCTGTTCCACACTTCCCAGATGCCCCTCAGTTGCATTCTTTCTTGGATGAATTGCAGCAGGATTTCCAACTACTATTGAATGACTTGGAACATCAAAATTTACAAAGGTATTCGGTGCAATAAGCACATCATCCCCAATAGTAATATTCCCTACAACACAGGAATTTGTCCTTATACACACTCTGTTGCCTATTGTAGGAGAACCTTTTCTCTTTCCTCTTACATCTCTTCCTATTGTTACATTATGAGTAAGCATAATTTCATTACCAAATTTAACCCCTCCATTCATAACAATCCTTCCCCAGTGACCTATAATAAGACCTTTGCCAATATTAAGGTTTTCGTATAAGTCAATACCTGTTTTTTTACTTAATTTTTTTAGCCTTAAAAACTCAATATCTCCCCATAAACTGCCTTTATATGCCTGGCACTTTCTGTAACATTGCAAATATTTTATTTCAACACTCTTTTTTTCTTTACCTGAAAGTTTATTTACCCCTCTGAATGAGGCATTAAATTTGTAATCATAGTCTATAAGCTCTCTGTATTCATTTCTGTTAAATTTGTAATAAGACGGAGAAAAAAGTCTTTTTATTTTTTCCATTCTTCCCATAGTATTCCTCCATAATCACCCTATCTATTTATTAAACATTATTTTCTTCAGCACATCAATCATCATATTATATGGTTCAAACTCACAAAAATGTGAAATTAAACAATATACCACTGCACCCACAACAAACTGCAATATTATTGTTACTAAATCTCCTAAGTTCAGATATGTAACCATATAAACTATAACAGACATTACAACAGAGGCTATAAGATAAGGGCTTACATCAACAATCTGTTCCTTAACACCATATTTCATTAATTTTTTATTAGGATATGAATTAATAAATATTGCAAGTATATTAATAATTACATTAGAGCACGCAATAGCAAACACACTGTGGAACATAGTCACAAAAATCATAAAAATACCCAAAGTCTTTTTTACTATCTCTATCTTTAGAAAAATATCACTTCTTCCCAACGCTTTTATAGACTGCAAATTAGTGGAATTAATAGGAATAAAGGCATAGGCAATACAAGCCAACCTCATATATGGCACACAAAACATCCACTTTTCAGTAAGCAACAATCTTACAAAAGGTTCAGCAATAGCTGCAATTCCAAACATAATGGGAAAAAGTACATAAGAGCTAGTTCTTATAGCATTTCTTGTAAGCACCTTAACTCTGTCAATATCGTCATTTTCATTAGACAGGGCAGGAAAAAGCACAGAGGAAACACTTGCATCAATATTCACGGTAATTAACTGGGGAATTTGTTCACCCTTATTATAAAAAGCAAGATCGGCAGATGTATAAATTTTACCTACCACTATCGAACGTATCTGATTATATCCTGTACTCAAAAGCTGGCCAAGGGTAATATTCCAGCCATACAGCATAAGACTTTTAGCCCTTTTAAAAGAAAACAGCATATGAGGACGCCACTTAACCGTAACATAAAGTATAATCGTATCAATAGTTGTGTTAATCATATTCTGAGCCACAAGTGCCCATACACCAAATCCCATATAAGCCATAATTATACCGACTATCGCAGATACTACAGTACCGCCCAAAGTAGAATAAAAGAAACGCTTAAAAAGCATATTGCTTGACACATATGCATGCTGTATAGACTTAAATGCATTGACAATAAGTATAAGAGATAAAACTCTTATGACTTTACAAAGTCCATTCTGATTAAAAAATCCCTCTATTGCCGGTGAAAAAAAGAACAGTGCTGCATACATTATAACAGCTACAGCCAAAGAACAATAAAGCATTGTAGAATAGTCTGTATCATCAGCGTCCTTTTTCTGTATAAGTGCAGTACTGAAACCTGTACTTACAAATACATTTGCAAGATTAACAAATATAAGTACCAAAGCTACAATACCATAGTCAGATGGTAAAAGCAATCTTGCAAGAATAACAGATACTACAAATGACACGCCTTGTGCCGCAGTTCTTTCAGCAAATTTCCAAAGCAGTCCGGAAACAATTATTCCTTTTCCTTTCTTATTATTCATATAAAACTACCTCATTTCAATTATAAATAGAAGACTTAACTATTATATCAGTAAACTTCCTCCTGCCATTTTTATTTAAGCAGACAGTATTGAGAAATAAACTTTCTTCTTTAAATTTCTCCTCTTTCGTAAAATCATAATATTCTATATTTTCTTTTATCCCTAATTCCTCAAGAGGCCTGTTTAGAATGTCCTTAAAACTATCTCTAAAATATTCACCGAAAAAGGGTGAAACAGGCGGTGTTACAACAATGACACCATAGCCCTCATTTTTACAAAATCTTATTATATTTTTTATTATTTCAATATTTCTGTCAATATTTTTATTAATTATATTAAATCCTGTATTTATATCAAAAGAGATTACTCCGTATTTTTTCCATCTTTCAATTCTTCTTTTACAATCCTCAGCCTTTTCATTATCATCTTTTAAAATATTTTTATCAAGTTCAAACTTATTATATAATTTTTCATCTTTAAAAATATATTTTATTTCATTTATGCTGAACAAAAGCGGAAATAAAATATTTTTAATCAAAGTCCTCTTTTCAACAGGCAAAACACCAAAATACTTATATTTTCTCTCCTGCAAATCAGAACTCAAAAGCAAGTCCATATCAGAAACTGATATAATTACTTTGCCTCCTCTTTTTAAATATGGCAGATACTTTTTTAACATCAAAAAGCTATATTCAACAGACTGTTCATTTGTCGCAAGATTAAGTCCCTTAACCCCTTCATACTCATAGGCATATCTTGCCTGAGTACTGCCGATATTTATAAATTCAACAGGAGTTTTTTTATAGTCATTTATTTTTTTCATATCTTCAAATTTATTTTTATATCTTGCGGTCCTTCTGTATAAAAAGTCCAAAACCAAATATAAAGCCAATATTATAAATAAAATCCAGATCATTACAACATCACCTTAACACCTTTTTAATATTCCCATAATTCTTCTTATAAAGTAATATCTGTTGGTAATATAGGCAAGCTTTTGTTTTAAAGTCAGTTTTTCCTTGTATGCACCAAGTCTGCACTTTTTAAGCAGAGTTCTATCCAAATTATTCTCCTTAACATACTTAGACACAAGCCAATCCATACGTGCATCCCAGCCGTATGCAATATTTCTTATCTTTGCCTCACTTCTGAAATAGGCTATTGTATCCTTAATCCCCTCTTCAAATTTAATATTGCCTTTAAATTCAGGGACAACCTCTTTAATCTTTGAATTGTCAAATATCATATTAGTTCCCTTGTCACCAAACAAAACCCCATTATATTCAGGCAGCTTTTCTGCTATATATTCTGACGGCATACTTACAATAGGTGCCTTTGTGCCAACAGCAAGTATAATTTTTTCAGCAACTTCTTTCCAGCTTTGAGTAAAATCAGAGGTTATATGAAACTTCTCTCCATAGGCCTTTTTATTTCCCCAAAGACCTACCATACCTACAGCAAAGTCTTTAGTGTGAGTAAGGGTACATATTGCCCTGCCGTTATCCCAAAGAACAACAGGCTTGCCATTTTCAATTCTATTAGCAAGTGTCCAGTTTGCGCCGCCGGGAATTACAGCAAAAGGTATACGGTTTCTGCCATAAGTTACATAAGGTCTTACAACTGTATATACCATATCATATTCATCAATATGTTCTTCAAGATACTTCTCACATATATACTTGTTATATGCATATTCCCACTTAGGATTTCCTATTGGTGTTTTTTCAGTTATAATTTCATCCTCACTTGATTTACTATAGGCAGTAGCAGAAGATATAAAAACATATTGTTTACACTTACCTTTTAAAAATTCAAGATGTTTTTTCAAAGTATTAGACTCAAGAACAAGGAAATCCACAACCACGTCAAAATAGTTATCTCCAAGCTTTTCTCTCAATTCCTCAACACTGTTTTGCACAACATCTGCAACAATAAGCTTTGCTCTTTTATCAAGCATATGTTTATTTCTTCCTCTGTTACATATATATACCTCAATACCACAGTCAAGAGCACGGTAACAAACTTCAGAACTTATAATACCTGTTCCGCCTATAATTAAGACCTTCATATTATAACCTTATCCTTTCAAAAAATTTTTTAGCTTTCTTCTAAGCTTAAAATAAAAATTACTTCCAAACACCTTAAACATTAGTCTGGGACTTAAAGTCCTCATTCCCCAAAAGAAAAAGCCCCTTAAACCATTTGCCTTTGCACAACTGTACATATTTTCATTATTTTCTAAAGCCCTGTCAAAATTTGTTTCTGATATTTTAAGCTCACTGCTTATACCTTCAACAACTTCAAGACCTTTTTTACTGTGTACTACAATAGTAGAAAGACCTCTGTTATCAATCATTTCCTTGCTAACAAGCTTTTCAGCTCCCCAACAATCAGCAAGAGTTATATCACTTGTTCTGTAAGCCTTTTTGTAAGGACAGCTGTGACACGAAGGACGTAATGTTAACCCTTCAAACATACATCGCATAAATTTGTTTTTCATTCCAACCTCTGTGAAACTCTTGTTATTGGTGTCTATTCTTACACAAAAACGATTCCAGCCAATGCTTTTATCCTTAAAATTTATGTATTTTATATCTTCTCTTTTAAAATAAACCGAAAGATACTTATCCCAAACCATTGGCGACGGAACTCCCATACAAATTAAATCAACTGTAATAAGATTTTCATACTCCTTGCCCAAATAGGCTTTTAACCCTTCTATCTGGCAAGCCATACCTGCAAAAAGCACAATCCTTCCGGATTTTAAAAATCTTTCCGCATCAATATATGAACTGCCTATTTTACTCTGTGCATATTTTGAACCTATTATTAAAGGCAAGTCCTTTTCGTTTTCAACATAAATATGCTCAACACCAAAATTGTCATCAAAAGCAGCACCAAATACAACACCGCCCTTTCCCAATATAAACTTAGCAATAGCACCGAATATTCCGCCGCTTGAACTTATTTCTCTTATATCCGAATTATTGTTATAAGCTCCATAGGTTTTTTGAACATTACTTCTTTTAAAATTTTTTTCATTATTTTCCTCTGAATGCAGGTATGGACAAATTCTATCACATAAACCGCAGTCAATACACTTTAACATATCAATTTGCGGATAAAAAAAACCCTCCTTATCCTGTATCATTTTTATTGCCTTAACAGGACACCTTGACGCACAGGCAAAACAACCGCTGCAAAGACTTTTATCCTTAATATTTATCATAACCTTTTCCTCACATATTTTTATCTATGTAATCACCGATAAGCTCTGTTGTCTTTAAAGCTATGTCCCTTGCTGTATCACTGGCAAGGTTTAATCTTTCCTTAACCTTGTCATAATTATTTTCAAGATATTCAAAATGTCTTATTAAATTTTCAGGTGATAAATCCTTTAAATCTATACACAAATCACTTAAATTGCTCTGTTCCATAAATCCTTTCATTTTCTGTTCATAAGATACAGAAATAAAAGGTGTTTTCATTTTAGCAGAGAAAATATTAGAATGGTATCTCAAACCAATAACGGAATAAATTCTGCCAATTACATACTGCTGAAAATAGCAGTCATGAGCATCATCAATAGTAAAACAATTTTCTCCTGCAAAAGACTCCATCAGTATTTTATCATTTGCAGTACCAAAAAGCTGTGGTATAAACACAACGCCATACCCCTTTTTATTCAAATAATATATAAGCTTCTTAAAAGAATTACTTATATTCTTTTCAATCTGAGGATTTTTACCATGAACAGGATGCCATTTTAAATCAGTTATTGTAATACCTACAACTCTTTCATACTTATTTAGAAACTCATAAAGCTCCTTGTATTCCTCAAGCTTTTCAGCATTTTGCTTTTCATCAACTATCCCCTGAAAAGCAGAGTCCATAGTAGTATAAACCTCTTTATCAGGTACAAGACCTTTTGCATAACCTCCTGAAACACCCTCCCTTGTAATAATCAGACAGGCTTTTTCAAGTATATTTTTTCTTACTTTATTCTTCTTTTCATCAAGAAACGGTCCCATAGAAGGAGCATAAAAGAAATATGGCTTTTTTTGCATATTAACCATTTTAAACTTTCGCCAATATCTGCTTTCGGCATGGGCATAAGTTTCACCAAGACTTGGTCCTCCTGGAGCATGAAGTACAATATCAGCCCACTTAACAAGATTATAAAACTCCTTAGACTCCTTTACAATAGCAATCTTTCCCTTGGTTAAATACGTCAGATATATATCTAAAATATTTTTTTTGCTGCCAAAAGGCACAACCATATTTACAAACCTGTTGTCCTTGTCAGGAAATTGCAGCAATTTAAAATCCGAATGAATTATAATACTGCTCTCAGGATATCTTTTTAACAGCTGATCAGCCATTGCCCTTATTGCAGACTCATCTCCCCTATTATTCCAGTGAGAATTAATAACTAGTATATTCATAAGCTTTTTCCTTTCAACTATTTTCTCCACACAATTCTAATTCTTTTTTTGTTTTTTTCATTTCCTTGACTTTCTAAATTTAAATAAATAGTCTCAGACATACACATTACCAACAGCAAAACAAATATACCGTCATTCTGCCAATACCACGCAACAATATTTACAGCCTGAACAAATATAAGTATAATATACATAATCATAGAATAAACACTATTATCCTTATATACTCTCCATGCAAGATATAAAAGTCTCAAAAATAAAACAGCAAATACCACTATACCAACATAACCGTAAAAATACATAAGACCAAATATACCATTGTCATTCGGATTAATTTCATCATAAAATCCTGCCGCATTAGCAGCCGGTGCATAAAGCTCATTGGGATACCCACCGCCTAAATAAGGGTTTTTATCCAATCTGGCAAAGTAATATTCCCTACCCTCATTTCTTATATCAAGAGTATCACCACCTATTTCACCGTTTTCAATTTCTATTGTATCAGTTAAGTCCCTGAACATCTGTGTACGTGAAAACCCTAAAATAAGTACAATAACAACTGCTGCATAGAATATTTTTCTTACAGAAATGCCCTTCATTAATATAAATCCGCCTAACAATGCCGAAATTGTAGAAATGGTTGTAAGTCTTCCCTTTATAACGGTAAGCATATAAATAATACCAATTACAAGCATAACTGCATTTTTGTTAAAATTCTTTTTATTAATTATTCCATCCATAGCAAAAAACATAGCAAGTGTAATTACACTGCTTGAAAGATAAAGTCTGACGCTGCCGTATCTTACATTTGTCAGGCAATGCATAAATACAAAGTAATTATACACAAACTGCTGTATAATACTTAATACAGCCTCAAGCAATGCAAAATTTATAATTGCTTTTTTTACTTTTTCTAAATCCATTTTTTCAGCCACAAAAAGCTTTCTCATAGGAAAATAGCTTAACATTATAACTATAAAAAATCTTTGCGGTCTTATACCTAAAACTATTGATTGTCCAAATAATCTATGTGCTTGAAAAGCACTTAATATACAAATTACAATTACAGCAATTATCTCTAAAGCAAAATAGGGTACACCTACTCTGATATTTCTATATTTAAATGCTATGTAAAACATATACAAAACATAAAGCACAAGCCATATATCTGCATAGCTGATTACACCTATAACACTTATAAGAGAAGTATCCACCAGATAAAGACAGTTTTTCATTAAAAACAGGAATATTGCTACAAGTGTAGCGTGAGAAAAAGTAATTCTAATTTTTCTATCCATATTTTTATCTCCTTAATATCCTTTTCCATATATAACAACAGGCTAAATAAATACGGTTTGCTGCCTCAACCCCATATAATAATGGTAATAGAAAAGCTGAATAATATTTTTTACACATATATCTTCGTGATTTAAATGTATTCTTTGTAGCCAGTACCTTATTTATAAAACCTCTGTCCTCATTATTGCCATAATCATGATTGTGGTAGTAAAAATCCTCTAAGGACACCACAGCCTTTAATCCTCTTTTTTTAAGCTTAATTCCAAGTATATTCTCCTCATTGTAAAGAAAAATATTTTCATCAAAAAGCCCCAGTTCACAAAAAACATCAGCCTTTATCATAAAAAAGCATCCTGCAATACATTCAGTCTGTATAAGTCCGTTATTAAGCCATATATAATCGGAACCGCCTCTTTGATTTTTGCATTTTATAAAATGAGTAATAACTGTGTCAATTCCTTTAGGAATGTTCCAACAACATCTGTTAATATCAAACTTATTATTAGTAATTGCCACTCCGCCAATAATTCCAAATTCATTGCTGCTGTAAAGCTTTGAGTAAAGCCTTTCAATTACATTGGCATCAGGTATTATAATATCCGGATTCATTATGGCAATAGTATCAGACTCAAATTTGTCAAGAGCATATCTTACTCCATAATTATTACCTGCACTATAACCGCCATTTTCCTTTGATGCAATTATACTAATGTTATTGCACTCGTTATATTTTTCACTTAAAATTTTGTAGGACTCATTGGGAGAGGCGTTATCTACTATTACAATATCAGCATTAACACCTATTTCCAAAAGCTTGTCCACACAAACTATTGTATCATTATAATTCTTATAATTCAGCACAATAATTGCCAGCTTCATATTAATTACTCCAACTCATATATTCCTTCAAGTTTAACAAGCATATTTTTAATGCCGTATTTATCTTCAACATAATTTCTAATATAGTCAAAATCAAAACTATTATAATTGTTGACAGCACTTTCAAGTTTGTCTGCCAAATCTATATAATCACCCTTTTTAAATGTATAGCCAAGCTTCTCCGATGAAACTATTTCACTGGGACCTTCTATGTCACAGACAACACAAAGTCTTTCCATAGCCATTGCCTCAATAACGGATATACCAAAACCCTCAAATCTTGAAGGTAAAGCAAATATATGGATTTTCTCAATAACTTCAGGCACATTCATAACATTACCCAAAAAGTCAACCTTATCAGCCACATTTAATTCTTCAGCAAGCTTAACAAGCTCATCTATGTATTTTATATTGCCCTTCATAGGCTCTCCTGCAAAAATACATTTAACATTGTATCCTCTTTCACATAACAATGCAACAGCCCTAACCAATAAATCCTGACCCTTTTTTTCCGGGTAAACCCTTGCAATATTACCTATAACAATATTATCTTTATCAGGTTTTATTCTTTCACTGCACTTAAACCTGTCTGTATCTATTGCATTATAAATAACCTCAACCTTACCGCTGGGAACTTTTTTGTCAAGTATTTCCTTTTCAACAGCCTTTGATATGGCAACAATTTTCTTACACATTATATTGCCTAAAATAACCTGTATTTTATTATATTTGCTGTAATTATTTACATCATGGACAGTATTATATATTTTTACCTTTGGCATAAACAATTTTACAAGCAGAGATGCCTGAATACAGTTCATACCCTGACAGTGCAAAACATCAGGATTAACCCTTCTTACCTCCCTGTAAACATCAAGCATACACTTAATCTTACTGCTGCCCACAGGACGCTTCATAAGCACAACATTAACACTGCCATTAAGCTCATCAACAAGCTCCTTTGAATAATAGTCATTTATTACACATACTGTTACATTGTGTGTTTTGCTCATACCGTTTGCTATATCTACCATAAGTCTTTCAATACCGCCTACAGTAAATGAAAACAAAAGATACATTATATTCATAAGCTTCACCTACTGTTTATCTTTCATCTGCTTTGCAATATCTGCATCTACAATTTCTTCCCCTGATTTATTTTTAAGCTGTTCTCTCGATATGTCGCTTAAACCGTCATTAATAACAGCATTAAAATCACAGGTTGAACATCTGTCAAGCTCCTCCTTGGTAATCTTGCCGTCACGATAATCCCTTACAATTTTATTTTCAAACATAGAATACTTCTTTGACTTGAAAAATCTTAAAAACTTATGCTTTATTACCCACATAACCGGAACCCATATATACTTATGCATTGCAGGAGAAACAGATCCTATCATCCAACAGTTTCTGTTACAATTACGCACCTTCTTACGCACATTTTCAGCCTGAGGAGAATTCCAAAGCTCCTCCCAGTCTGAAACAGAATTAATATTACCCATAACCTCCTTATCCTTAGTACCGTTACATGGCATAACATCACCGTAAGGATCAATAAAGAAAGTATCAAAAGCCATATCACAAGGTAATAATCTCTTCTGACCAAATATATAGTTAATAAGTCCATGGTTAAAGTAAGCCCTAAACCACTTTTTAGGTGACTTGGATTTTAAAAGCTCATTTACCAAATCTTCAAATGCCTGACCTACCATCATTCTGTCCTTAATAATATTCTTTGCCTCTACAAAATAAAAAGAATTATGTAATGATGCAGTAGCAAATTCCATATTCATTTCATTAGAAAGATTGTATAAAGCAACAAGGTCTTTGGCATTAGCATCCTGAACAGTCATTCCAAATCCTACATCTTTCATCCCCATTTCAACAAGCTTTTTAAGGGTTGTATATCCTCGGTTAAAACCGTCATCAAGACCTCTTATTTTATTATTTGTTTCTTCAAGTCCTTCTATTGAAATTCTGATTCCAATGTTAGGAAATTCTCTGCACATATCCACAATTCTATCAGTAAAAAATCCGTTAGTAGATATAACTATTCTGTCTGACTTTTTATATAATTCTCTTACTATATCTTTTAAATCAGTTCTTATAAAAGGCTCACCGCCCGTAATATTAGTAAAATACATAGGAGGAAGCTTTCTAACAGCCTCCAACGTAATCTCCTCCTCAGGCTTAGATGGTGCCTTATATCTGTTGCACATATTACACCTTGCATTACATCTATATGTAACAATAACCGTTCCGTTTAACTTTTTCATAATTTAACTCCTTTTATTTCCAATTACCAAGTAAAATCTTATTTGCTAAAGGTATTTTTCTTATTATATACTTGCATACAAAATAAGGTACAAAACCGCCAAGAACAAACATAAGGGCAACAACAATAATATATGGCAAATTAAGTAGCTTACAGCATATAACTCTCACAGGTATCTGTACAAAATAACTTAGTAAATAAATATCATAGCTGTAGTTACCCATTTCATCAAAAAACTTAAATACAGCATTTTCATTTTTTCCTATCCTTATACTAAAAAACATTACAATACCTGTACCTAAAAGACCTGTAATCGCATAAGGCACATTTTCTATAACAAGCATAATAACAAACAAAACTAAAAATATTATACCAAATATATGAGAAAACATTAATTCCTTTATTTTTCCGTAATTCTTTGCCACAGCAATACCTACAGCATAAAATATAAAATATTTAAGCAAATTTGAGTAAAACCCTTGAGGTATAAAATAAAGCATTGCATATAGAAAAACACCAAGTATAATATAAATCTTATAATTAATTTTAACCTTGCTTAAAACAAGAAAAACAAGAGATATTATAAAAAGGGTCCATAAATACCACATTCCGCCGTTAGGATTTTTTCCAAGAAGTATTTTCCAAAACTCACCTATTTCAAAGCTGTTGTTTGCAAAAGCAGAAAATATCTGTTTTAAACCCATTGTAATAAATGAATAAAACAAATATGGCACCATCAGCCTTTTAAACTTATTTATAAACTCATTTTTTATATTAACGTCACCTTTTAATATTTTAGCTGAGGCAACAAACCCCGAGAGGAAGAAAAAGCACCCCATATGAAAGCTGTAAAGCACATCATATACAACTCTATGAAATACATTATTGCTTTCAGATACGACATCAGGAAATGCGTGTCCGAGCAAAACAAGGAGAACAGCTATTCCTCTTGCAACATTTATTTCTTTATAATATATTTTCTTATTTGAGTTTTCCATACTTATATACCTTTATTATTTTGTCATAGTATTCATTAATTGTATCAAAGCTTATATCTTTGCAGTTTTCGCTGTATTCAATCATAAGCTCATTGTTATTCCATAGCTTTTCAATTCCTGATTTAAGACTTTCAAAGTTTCCGCTTTCAAAAAGCTCTCCTGTTTTTCCAACATTAATAAGCTCCGGAATACCACCAATATCAGCACCTAAAACAGGTGTACAATACATTTGACTTTCCATTACCGAGAAAGGACAATTTTCATACCATTCAGAGGGATAAATACTGAATTTTGCTTTTCTTATCAACATTTCAAGCTCCAAACCCTTTTTAAAGCCTACATTTTTAATATTTTTGACTCCCTCTATTTCATCTTCAAGAGGACCTGTTCCTGCAAATACAAAATTAATATTAGGTAAATCCTTACATACGTTTATAAGAGTTTTTATACCCTTTTCCTCAGAAAATCTGCCAAAGTATAATACATAATCCTCCTTAACTGTATCAAACCACTTAACCTCATCTATAAAATTATGAAGAGCAATAGTTTTTTCTGCAAATAAAGGATTTGTATCCATTTTTGACTTCATAAAATAAGAAGGACATACAAGAGTATCTATATATTTGTAAACACCCTTCCACTTCCAAAACCAGCCCTCTAAAGCACCAATAAAACTTTTTGCAGTTGAAGAATGTATACATTTTCCCTTTATACAGTTACTAAATTTGCCGCCAACACACTTTTCACAGTTTTTATGTGTAATAGGATTGTTCATCATATGATTGGGACACACAAGCTGATAATCATGAGCAGTAAAAATAATTTTCACATCTTTATCTTCCTTTTTGCTCCATTTCTTAATCTCAAGTATTATGGATGGAGTAAGCTGAAAGTTAAAATTGTTAATATGAACAACATCAGGTTTAAAATTATCTAAAACAAGTCTTATTTTTTTTCTTGCTTCTTTTGAATATATCGTCTTTAAGGGATATGTAATTTTAGAAATCTTACTTCCCCCATGAAAATCCATATCAGATGTATATGCATTTACACTGTTGCCAACGCATCGGCCCTCATGCTCCATACCAAAGTATTCCACATCATGCCCCTGTTCCTTTAAATAATCACCAAGTTTAAATATATATGTTTCAGAACCTCCGTTAGGATGAAGAAACTTATTAACCATTAAAACTCTCATTTTTTTACCCTCATGTAAATTTCTATAAACTTATCCGCCAGACAGTCCCATATAAATCTGTCTTTGATCTTAATTGCAGCATTTTTTCCTATTCTGCTGTCATCTTTATTTTCAATTATAGCATTAACCCATTTATTAACATCAAATTCCTTAATTACTATACCGTCATCACCATTAGAAATAAGCATATCAGAACCGCCGTTTTCTGTTGTAACGGCAATCTTTTCAAAATACATTGCCTCAAGGAGCACCATACCAAATATTTCATAATAGGTAGGAAGTATAAAAATATCACATATGCTGTAAACACAGGACAAATACCTTTGCTCTAGTTTATCTATATAATAAACACTGTCGATTACACCTATTTTATAAGCATAATCAAATACTGTCTTTTTATACTGTTCCTCACCTGTACCTATAACAACAAGGATAGCATTAATGCCCTTATCTCTGACGCCCTTCAATACATCAAACAAAAATTGAATATTTCTTCTTGGCTCAAGCCTGCCAATATACAAAAGCTTGATTTCAGCGTCAATATTGTCAATGGCATTAACCTTTTCAGGTATTTTGTCAGCATTATTAACCTTGAAAGCATCTAAATCAACGCCCACTCCTGCAACAGTTACATTCTTAATACCCTTTTTCATGAGAAAGTCTGCTGACAACTTGCTCTTAACAATAAAAGGTGTATTTTTTCTCTTGTATGTACCAAGAACAAGTCTGTCAGTGAATTTACACATTGTATTATATCCTTTATTAAAAGGAGAATAATAAGGTCCATGATAAATTACGGTTTTATTGGGATATTTTTTTGCTAACAGCCATGACTGAAGCTGATTATATTCACATGGCTGTATTACATCATAATTTTTAATCAAATCATCAATATTGTTGTAAATGGCATTCTTTAATATATTTCTGCCTTTTCTGTAATAAACATTGATATGCTTATTATCATCAAATACATAGTCAACAACCTTTTCCTCATCTTTAGCCCAAAAAACTATATCACAAATATGTCCCTTTCTGATAAGCGCCTTTGCAAGACCAATTTCCTGAATATTATATGTATTATGTTCAACATCCATAAAACTAGGATAATTTCTTATTATTAAGATTTTCATTTTTCCACTCCTAGTCTTGCCAAAAATATTTTATCTGCTTATCATATAAGGACATATTTAAATCCTTAGTCTTTTCATTAAACTCATTGTTATAAGCAATACATTTATTTTTAAGTTTATCATAATAACCAATCCTTGCCGCAGGCACGCCCCCCCATATTTCACCATTAGGAATATTGCGGGTAACTACAGCACCGGCAGCAACCACACAGTTATTACCGATTTTAACGCCTGGCATAACAGTTGCATTAGCACCTATAAATACATTATTTCCAATTTCAATTTTGCCTGCCACAGGTAAAAGAGAAATTCCTGTTTCATTAGTAAACACTGCATTTGACATATCATGAGTAACAAGTGTAACTCCTGTAGCAATAAATACATTATTGCCAAAAGAAATCAAGTGAGGCTCAGCAGGAAGTTTAAAAGGATGATAATAACAATTATTACCCATACTATGGAAAATACCTGCTTTCTTTATAAGCACAGCTCTTTTCCAACCGCTTTTTGTAAAAAACATTTTAATCATAAGACTTTTCCTGCTCATAAGTTACACCCCCTGATACTTATTAATAAATTCAAAAACTCTCTGCCAATAAAGTTCCTTGTCAGTATGCATAGAACCGCCGTGTCTTGCACCTTTTACGACTAAAAGCTCCTTTTGGCACTTCAATCCATCATAAATTTTATATCCATCCTCCAACGGAACACTTTGATCCTTGTCCCCATGGATTATAAATGTTGGAACAGTACAATTCTCAATATTCTTTATAACAGAAGCGTCATAAAGAGAATATCCTCCCAAAAGCCTGAACCCTATGTCCGTCAAAGGTATTACAGGATATTTCGGCATATTAAATCTGCTCTTGATTTTATAGGTTAAATAGCTTTCAACAGAAGCATAACTGCAATCACATACAACAGCTTTCACATTAGACTTACATTCTTCGTTACCTGAAAGCATAAGAATAGAAGCACTGCCCATTGATACTCCGTGAAGAACTATTTCAGCATTATTATCCTCTTCAATAATATAATCAATCCACTTTGACAAATCTTTTCTGTCTTTATAACCCATACCAATATATTTGCCCTCACTCTTACCATGTGCCCTGTTATCCGGAGAAAGAATGTTGTAACCCTTTTCAAAATATACATTAGTATAGTTTTTAAAGTCATCCTTACTTGTTCTGTATGAATGAACAAATATAACCCATTTATTGGTATAATCACTCTGCACCCTTTTTTCAGCCACAAGCCTTAAACCGTCATAGGAGTAAATACTTACTTCATTTTCATAAAGCTCTGTATTTCCTCCGCTGTTTTTAGCTCCTATTATAATCTGTGCAAAAAACAATGAAAGACTTAACAATATAAATATTATTAAAATTATTACTAACACAATTTTTTTCATATTATATTAATCTCTTCCAAACAAATCTCTTGTATAAACCTTATCCTTAACATCATCAAGCTCAGTACTATAACGGTTAGCAATAATAGCGTCAGAGCAGGATTTAAAATCAGAGAGATTATTTATAACCTTACTTCCAAAAAACTCATTATCCTTTAATGTAGGCTCATAAATTACAACTTCTGCACCCTTTGCCTTAATTCTTTTCATAACTCCCTGAATAGAACTCTGTCTGAAATTGTCGCTGTTGGACTTCATTGTAAGTCTGTATATTCCTATAACAACATCTTTACCCGGCACACCGTCTCTGCCATGAAAATTGTCATAATAACCTGCAAGCTCAAGAACTCTTTCAGCAATGAAATCCTTTCTTGTAGAATTGGCATCAACTATTGCCTGTATAATATTTTCAGGCACATCCTTATAATTAGCAAGGAGCTGTTTTGTATCCTTTGGCAGACAATATCCACCGTAGCCAAAGCTTGGGTTATTATAATGAGTGCCTATTCTTGGGTCAAGACCTATACCGTCTATAATCTGTTTTGTACTTAAACCATGCACCTCTGCATAAGTATCAAGCTCATTAAAAAATGAAACCCTTAACGCAAGATATGTATTGGCAAAAAGCTTAACAGCCTCTGCCTCTGTAGGAGCAGTAAAAAGTTTAGGTATATCTTCCTTAACTGCCCCCTCACTTAAAAGGTCAGCAAATTTATGAGCAGCATTAACAAGTCTTTTATCCCCCAAAGGAGCACCTACTATAATTCGGCTTGGATAAAGATTGTCATATAGTGCTCTGCCCTCTCTTAAAAATTCAGGTGAAAATATAATGTTATCACATTTAAATTTCTCTCTTACACTTAAAGTATATCCTACGGGCACAGTAGATTTAATTACCATAATTGCATCAGGATTTATTTCCATAACCAATTTTATAACAGACTCAACAGAAGATGTATCAAAATAATTTTTGACAGAATCATAATTTGTAGGTGTTGAGATAATTACAAATTCAGCATCTTTATACGCAAGTTCAGCATCAGTTGTAGCAGTCAAATCAAGTTCTTTTTCTGCAAGATATTCTTCAATTTCATTGTCCACTATAGGAGATTTTTTATTATTAATCATATCCACCTTTTCGGCAACAATATCCACTGCATACACACTATTATGCTGTGCAAGAAGTATGGCATTTGAAAGTCCAACATAACCTGTACCTGCAACTGCAATTTTTGTTTTTTTATCACTGTATAAATTCATAAATAAATCCTCCTTGTAACATATGGAACTATAGCCCTTTAAATTTAACAAATTCAGCAGGATATAATAAAGCCTCCAACACTCCTGTTTTATTCATAACTATAGCCGCTGCAACAGGTCCTGCATACTTTGAAAAAAATAACCCAGTACCACTAATACACAGACAATAACCTTAACATCGTCAACCCATATTTCTCTTTTTCTGTTGTTTAAATTTTCCATATAACCCTCCGACAAAAATAGCTATTTTCCATAGAGTTCTATAGTTTTCTCGGTAATATCATCCCAGTTGTATTTTTCACAAATTCTGTCTCTTACAACTGCCTTATACTTATTTACAATATCCTCATTGTCACATAGCGTTTGCAATGCTTCTCGTAACGCATCAGTATTACTTCTTTTAAATGTAACCCCCATATCCTCAATAACATCAGCACACTCAGGTATATCAGATGTTAAACAGCAGTTACCATAACTCATTGCTTCTAAAAGGCTTAAAGGCATACCCTCCAAATCACTTGGAAGTGTGTATATATAAGCATTACTGTAAAGCTCTTCAAGAGCATTTCCCTCAACAAAACCGGTTAAAATAATTTTGCTGTCATTACTCACAATCTCATTTATTTCAGCCATAAAGTCATTCGTATCGCTTACACCGCCTGCTATAACAAGCTTTTTGTCAGTTTTTATATTCCTGTAAGCATCAATAAGGTACTTAATACCTTTCTCAGGTACAATTCTCCCCAGAAAAAGAATATAATCATTTTTATTTAAACCCCACCTTTTTGTTATTTCATTAGGCTGCTTAATTTCAGGTTTATTTACACCATTAGGAATATATACCGTATCTCTTTTGTATGTAGACTTAAAATATTCCTGTACATTTTTACTTAACACAATTATTTCATCAGCATATTTAACTGCCATTTTTTCTCCAAGTTTAATATACTTTGAGCCAATTCCATTAGACCATTTTGCCCTTGACCAGTCCAGACCATGAATTGTTGCCACAGTTCTTATTCCCAAAAGATGAGGTATAAATATAGCAACACAAGGTCCCTCAGCATGAAAGTGTATAACATCATATTTTCCAAATAAACATTTAATTGTTGCAGCAAAAGAAGATGTTACAGCCGCCAACCCTTTTTTATCAATCGTAAAAACAGACTTTAGCTTAACACCTTTATATTCATTAATTTTAGTTTTATTTCCATACCTTTTGCCGGAAACATGTTTGCCTCTTCTGTTATAACACACCACGTTATGTCCCATGGCTGCCATTCTTATTGAAAGCTCCTTAACAACAATTTCAACTCCTCCCTCTCTTGAAGGGATACGCTTTTGTCCCAGCATGGCAATATTGTATTTCTTGACCGACATTACTTTCACAACCTCTTAATAAAATAAGTAACTAATCACAACAAAAACAAACTCATTATTAAAATTACACACTATTCCATGATAATATCAATTATAACATAAAATACTGAAATATCAAACAATTTTATAGATTTTAATTCATTTTTAATTAATTATTAACAGCATAAACCATTCTTATTGGCAATAAAAAAGGATTGTTACACTTAAAAGCAACAATCCCTTAATTCACTTAATTTATATAAATTAGTCTACAGTCACAATTGACTTCTTGTTGTAAGAACCACAGTTCTTGCACACTCTATGAGGCATCATTAACTCACCGCACTTGCTGCAAGCAACTAATGTTGGTGTAGCAATCTTCCAGCTTTGAGCCTTTCTCTTATCTCTCTTAGACTTAGACATCTTACCCTTAGGACAAATTGACATTTCTATACACCTCCTTGATTTAAAAATTTCAATTAATCATCATTAAAAAGATTTAACAACTTTTCAAATTGTGGATTAACATAACCCCTGTCACAGCCACAATCGCCGTCATTTAAGTTATGACCGCATTTAGGACATAATCCCTTACAATCATCGGAACACAAAACCTGCATAGGCAGATTAAGCATGATGTTAGCTATGACAGCCGGTTTCAAATCAATCGTCTTATCTGAAAGCCCCCAAATCTCATGATCTTCATCAAGTGTTTCAGAATACACCTCATTAAAATCAAAATCAAGCTTGGTTTCAAAAGCACTAAGACATAAGTCACAATTCAAGTTTAAAACCGTCTTTACCTTGCCTTCCACGATATAATCAGTATCTCTGCGATAGACAATAGCATCTATACTTGCAGAAATATCCATCATATTATTGCCTCGAGAAAGCTTAAAGTTTTCATTAAAACTAAATTCTTCTCTCCTATCAGCAAGATATTTAACATCAATAAGCATAATAACACTCCTGTTCCGCAGGAATAGTCAGCCTATTCCGTAGTGTCAAGCAACATTACTTAACATCACCCGACAACACATCAAATGATATTATACCATCACCATAAATATTTGTCAAGTAATTTATAATTTATTTTTTATATATAAAGTCAACATAAGGGTGCCCATTTATTTAAAGTGCACCCTTATTTATTATAATTTTAAATTAACCGATTAACTCCATAGTATCCTGAGCAATCATTAATTCCTCATTAGTAGGGATAAGGAATGCTCTAATCTTAGAATTAGGAGCGGCAAAATCTAATTCCTTACCTCTCTGGCTGTTTAACTCTGGGTCAATTTCAAGACCGAAGCACTTCAAGTACTCACAGATAGCAGCTCTGTGACCTGAATTGTTTTCACCGATACCTGCTGTAAATACAACAGCGTCACAGCCGCCAAGAGCAACATAGTAAGAACCGATGAATTTAGCAATCTGATATCTGAACATATCAAGAGCTAACTTACACCTTTCATCGCCTTCATTCATACCTTCCTCAACATCTCTAAAGTCACTTGATCTGCCTGTAACACCAAGAATACCTGACTTCTTGTTCATAATATTATCAATTTCATCAGGAGTTAAATTCTCGTTCTTCATCAGGAATGGAACAATAGCAGGATCAATATCGCCGCATCTTGTACCCATTTCAAATCCTGCTAAAGGTGTAAGACCCATTGTAGTATCAACAACCTTACCGTCCTTAACAGCAGCAATAGAAGAACCGTTGCCTAAGTGACAAGTAATAATTTTAGTTCCTTCAGCCTTACCGCCAAGCATAGCAATAGCTCTCTGAGTAACAAACTTATGGCTTGTACCATGAAAACCATATCTTCTTACATCATACTTTTCATAATATTCATAAGGAAGTGCATACATATAAGCCTTTGGAGGCATTGTCTGGTGGAAAGCAGTATCAAATACAGCTACATTAGGAACACCTGGCATTAACTTTTCACATGCCTCAATACCCATAATGTTTGGAGGCATATGTAAAGGTCCAAGCGGGATACACTTCTTCATAGTTTCAAGAGCGTCTGCATCAACAACAACTGAATTGCTGAAATACTTGCTGCCGTGAAGAACTCTGTGACCAACACCGTTTATTTCGCTAAGATCAGAAATAACGCCAACCTCAGAGTCAACAAGCTTATCCATAACAAGCTTAATAGCCTCGTCATGATTTGCTAAAGGCTGTTCAAAAACAATCTTGTCCTTTCCTGCAGGTGAGTGCTGAAGATTAGAACCCTCAATTCCGATTCTCTCAACAAGACCCTTAGCCATAACTTCATTCGTATCCATGTCAAACAACTGATACTTTAAAGATGAACTACCACAATTAATAACTAAAATCTTCATTTATTTTCTCCTTATAAATTAATTACTTAGAAGCTAACTGAGCCTGAACTGCAGTCATTGCAACAACACCTACAATATCCTCAGCAAAGCAGCCTCTTGAAAGATCGTTAACAGGCATTGAAAGTCCCTGTAAAACAGGACCGTAAGCCTCTGCCTTAGCTAATCTTTGAACTAACTTGTATCCAATGTTGCCTGCTTCAAGACTAGGGAATACAAGAGTATTAGCGTGACCTGCAACCTTGCTCTGAGGTGCCTTTAACTCGCCGACACTAGGAACTAAAGCTGCGTCAAGCTGTAATTCGCCATCGATTTCAATTTCAGGGAATCTTTCCTGAGCCATCTTAACAGCGTCAGCCACCTTAGTAACATCATCATGCTTAGCACTTCCCATTGAAGAGTAAGAAAGCATAGCTACCTTAGGCTCTCCGCCTGTAAACATCTTAAATGATTCAGCAGAAAGACCTGCAATTTCAGCAAGCTTAGCAGAATCAAGGTCAGTATTAACAGCACAGTCAGCAAATACAAAAAGACCGTTGTCACCAAACTCGCAATTTGGAACTTCCATAAGGAAGAAACCTGAAACAGAGCTAATACCGGGCTTAGTCTTTAATAACTGGAGAGCAGGTCTTATAGTGTTGCCTGTAGAATGACAAGCACCTGAAACAGCACCGTCAGCATCACCGCACTTACACATAAGGCAGGCATAATACATATAATCCTTAGTCATCATTTCCTCAGCAGCCTCAGGAGTAACACCCTTCTTGCTTCTTAATTCAACAAACTTATCAATATATTTCTGTCTGTTAGGATCATTAAAAGGGTCTACAATAGTAGCTCCTGTTATATCATATCCCTTGCTGTTTTCAGCAATTTCCTCAGGAGTACCGATAATTACAAGATTAGCAATACCCTCCTTTAAAATCTGCTCTGCTGCAGCAAATGTTCTCTTATCCATAGATTCAGGCAAAACAATAGTTTTCTTGTCAGCCTTAGCTTTAGCCTTAAGGCTATCCATAATACTCATAAAATTCTCCTTTCAAAATTAAAATATAGAGCTTAAAGACTCTTATCTAGTTTAATTATAACCCCATTAGAGAAATTTAACAATATCTTTTTTCAAAAAATTGTATTTTTTTTTAAATTTTGTTATACTAAACCTGTGAATAATTTAAAAGGAGTATTCAATTATGGCAACAGGTATTATTGCAGAATATAACCCCTTCCACAAAGGGCACAAATATCATATTGATGAAACCAAAAAAGCAACACAGGATGACATTATTGCAATAATAAGCGGTAATTTTGTGCAGCGCGGAGAACCGGCAATGACCGACAAACACACAAGAGCTAAAATGGCACTTTTAAATGGTGCATCAATTATTTTGGAGCTGCCCGTAGAATATGCTACATCATCAGCAGATATTTTTGCTATGGGTGCAGTAAATATATTAAATCACTGTGGTATTGTAAACAATCTTTCCTTTGGCAGTGAAGAAACTAAAACAGAAGTTTTTAATAGTATTTCCGAAATTTTAAATAATGAGCCTGAAAGCTTTAAACTAATATTAAAAAATAATTTAAACAAAGGAATTTCTTATCCTGCTGCAAGAAACAAAGCTTTAGAAGAATACACAGGACAAGATCTTGATTTTTTAAATAAGCCTAATAATATTTTGGGACTTGAATATATACGCCATTTAAAAAAAACAGGCAGCAGTATCAAGCCAATAACCATAAAGAGAATTGTATCAGACTACAACAGTACAATATTAAGCGGAGAAATATCATCAGCCTCAGCCATAAGAACAGCTCTTATTAATAAAAACAATACTGCGCTCAACTCTGTACCGGAAAATTGTCTTGAATTAATAAAAAATAATTCCATACCTGTACTTAATGATTATTCCCAAATTCTTTCTTATATATTAAGAACAAAAACTGCCAATGAAATTTCATCTTGTGCAGATGTGACTGAGGGACTTGAAAACAGAATAATAAACGCTGAATTTAATAATATAAATGACTTAATGGAAAAATTAAAAACCAAAAGATACACTTATTCAAAACTGCAAAAGGCAATTCTTCACATAATACTGGGAATTACAAAAGAGGACCAACAAAAAACACCTCAATATATAAGAGTATTGGGCTTTAGAAAAGATAAAAAACATCTTCTTTCAAAATTAACGGAAAAAGCCTCTCTTCCTGTTATTATTAATGTAAAAGATAACGAAGAACTGTTAAAAAAAGAAATTCTTGCTACCGATATTTATAATATAGCAATATGTAATAAAAAAGGACTGGAATATACTACACCTATAGTAATAATATAAAATTGTCTTTATTTGCAATCAAAAACATAAATTAGCTTAACGCTCTAACAAAAAAATCTCTGCATAAGCAGAGATTTTTTATAACAGTTTTATTCCTTAACAAAATAAAAAGCATCATCAGGCACATATCCACCAAGAATATCCGCATTATCAGCAGCAACATACTTATAAAATGCAGTAAGCATCTTCTTCATTTCACCGCCTGTTTTAAACATAATGCCGCATCCTGGAATTGCCGCCTTACTTGTATTCACATCATCAATAAGCGCAAACTTATTTGCACCTTTAGCAGTTTCTTCAGTATTTCTCTTAGCTATTGATGCAGAAGCAGCAAAATCCTTCATAAAAAACTGAAACGGAATAGCTTCTTCTGACACAAAATTCTTATTTACAATAAGACAGGAAGTAACAAGCTCCTCTTTAACCACATCCATCCAAAAATCATAAAGATCCAAGGCACTTCTTATATTATCTCCTGTAACCTGACTTAAATAAGGCTCCTGAGTAAGGGCAAAGTCAATACTGCCGTCTTTAAGACCACTTATAAGCTGTGCATTAGTATCAACCCGATTATATGCTACATTAATATTATTACTGTTTGCAATAACATTAAGAACGCTTTCCGCCATAGTATCCTCTTTACTTACAGTAATTGTCTTACCGTTAAGGTCCACAATATCATTAACTGTATTTCCATTTTCAGCAATATAATAATTAGAGCCTCCTGTAACAGCAGTTACATAACAATTAACATTTGAATAACACATGGCAGCCTTGTCCGGAGGCAAAACAGCAACAGCAATTTCACCATTAATAAAAGCAGTATATAATTCATTATATGAGTTATATACTACAGGAGTATACCTTTCATAGGCTGAGTTATCCTCACTATTTATAAAAAGATGTGCAGCTCCAAGAGCAGAAGCGCTGTTCTTAACAAGACCAAGTTTTATTTCAATTTTTTCATCATCTGAAGGTGCTATATCATCATTCACCTCCGGAAGTTTAGCATTATTTACAGCTACCTCATTATTAATACTGCCATTGTTTTCGGATTTCGGTATTGAAACATTTCTGTTGCAGCCGGCACAAAGAATTAATAATCCGGTAAGAGAAACAGCTAACATTTTCTTATTAAATAAAAACATAAATTTCCTCCCACCAGCCATAGACAAAATATGGCTATATACTACTTATATTGTAATATTTATAAGAGGGTTTGTCAATAGAAAAAACAATATAATGCTGTTTTCCGTTTAACAAATCTATTCAGACTTAAGCTGATTAAACACCTGATCAATTTCCATTGACTTATCACCTATAGCAAGAAGAACACAGTCACCTATTGTTCTCATAACATGATTTTCTATTTTTTTTGCTTCCTTCTCATTATTCTTCCATGCAGCAGCTTTAGCAGACAGCTCTGAACTTATTGCTTTTTCTACTTCCTCTACCTCGCTTTGAGACACAGCCCTTGCAATTATTACCTCATCTGCTATAGTGTCATCCATAGAATAATATACATATCCTTCAGAAATACTTGTAGAATCTATTCCATATTGAGCCGCCGCCTTTTGATTTGTCAAGTCTACCGTTTGAGTATTATCAAATTCAGCAATTACTTTTATTTCCTCCAATACCTGATTTAAAGGAGTCTCCTTTGATTTCTGTTTACTACAGCCAATAAGAAATATAAGAAAGAACACTAACATTATTTTTTTCACATTTTTCACCTCAATTTTAGCTTTTCCTGTTAACCTTTTGTTTATTCCAATATCACTTTACAAAGATTATTCTAAATTTTAATATATTCCTAATATGCCCTTAATTTTTTCTTTTGAAATATATGGTATTATAGTATTAAAGAGAAAGGAGAGATGTAAATGGAAAATAATATAATTGTTTACTCTTGCAGCAATGTTGAAGCAATGGTTAAATCTGTAAAGGCAAATATAGAGATTATAAACAATATGCTTCAATACACAAAAAACAATGACAAAGAAATTAATGAAAGGCTTTCTGATTATGCCAAAATAAAGAAAAATCTTGGGAATGACCAGATAGATATGTATAGAGAATATATTAATAAAAAGCAATCTATCGAAAAAACCCTCAAGGATTACAGCGAAAAAATTAACAACAGCAATGCAATGCACCAAATGTCTATTGAATTGCATAACATTGACAGTGACTATTCAACATTACATAAAGTATTTGAAGAAATTAACAAAATTCAAGTAAAAGTAATGGAAATGCTTTGTAGACTTTTAGGACAGGCAAACACTTTACTTGGATGCTTATAAAATCAACAAAAGTGTAAAGTTCAACCGATACTTTACACTTTTGCTTTCTTACAATTCTTATTTTATATTTTTTTGAAATATATGGTACTATATATTAAAATGAAGAAATTAAGTAAGCATATTTTAAAATTAACACAGTATAATGTAGTAATAGCTTTTGGGGTGGGTATATGAAAATTACTCGAAACAAAATACTGACCGCATTATATGTGTTCATAATATTCATTGGTGTAGGCAAGACTTATTATGATGAGAATATAGCTGTATCCGTTATGCCTGTTAACAGTCGATGTATTGTAATAGATGCAGGTCATGGAGGCTTTGATCCCGGTAAGGTTGCTTCTGATGGTGTTACAGAAAAAACAATTAATCTTGCAATTGCCAATAAGCTATCCGGATTTTTAGAACAGGGCGGTGCCGTAATAAGAACTACAAGAGTTGAAGACTCCTCACTTTCTGAAAGCAAAAGGCAGGATTTGAAAAACAGGGCTGAAATTGCTAATAACAGTAAAGCTGATTTGTTTATAAGTATTCACCAAAATTCATTTCCCAAAAATACTGCTAAGGGTGCACAAGTATTTTATTACAAAGGCTCTGAGGAAGGCAAAAAACTTGCTTCTTTAATACAGTCCAGATTAAAGGAAGTAGTAGATATTGATAACGAAAGAATAGCTAAAGCTAATGATAATTATTATGTACTTAAACAAATTAAAATCCCAAGCGTTATTGTAGAATGCGGCTTTTTAAGCAATAGTGTTGAACACGATAAACTTATGAGTGAAGAATATCAGGAAAAGCTTGCTTGGGCAATATATATGGGTATTCTGGACTATTTCAGCGAAGGTGTTGCATAAAAAATTCCTATCCAAACGAAATGGATGTTTATATATATTCCTCCTTCATTATTATTTGCATAAAAAAAGTGCCAAAAGGCACTTTTTTTACTTTACAAAACCAACACCATTTTTAATGTTTCTATCATTTCTTTTTTCTTTTCTTCTGATATATTTCCTCTTAATAACATTATCCCCTATGGATATAAGGAAACAATAGGAATAATCAAATGTGCATTTGCCAGCACAGCTAAAATTATTTCCTACCCTCATACCCATTTTTTAAGCTTATCAAGGTCGCTTTCCCCTCTTATTCTGCCAAGTATTTTCTTTAAAAACTTCTCACAATATAAGGTACTCCATAAGCTATAAAGCTCATTATAGCTGCCGCCATTAATATACCCAAAAATACAGCAGGTACAGCTTTTCTCAATTTAATTCTTAAAAGCGCCGCAATTAATGAACCCGTCCATGCACCTGTTCCGGGCAATGGTATGCCTACAAAGAGGAGTATACCTAAAAATTCATACTTCTGAATTTTATCGCTTTTGCCCATAGCTCTGTTTTCAAGTTTTTCCACAAGACCTTTTGTTAAATTAAAATTCTTTAACCATTCAAAAATTTTGTTTATAAACAAAAGTATAAAAGGAATAGGAATAATATTTCCTATTACACATAAAATCAACGCCTTTACATAAGGCACGCCCAAAATACTTGCCGCAATCATACCGCCCCTAAGCTCCAAAATAGGTATCATAGAAATAATAAAAATTATCAAATCCTTATTAAGTCCATTAAGGAGATTAAGCATAAAATCAATTAAACCTTCCATAAACCCTCCTATATACGATTTATTTTTTCCAAAAATACTATTAGCTTTGTTCCTGCAGGCATCATTTTTAAATCCTCTCTTCTAAAGCCCTTAACCAAAATCATTGTAATGAAATAAACAATCATTGCAAATATAATCGCCAATATAGTAGCAAAGGCATTATTTGAAACAATAGAATATATCCCGTAATAGCCTCCAACAGCACCAATACTCATTGTTACAGCAGAAACTCCCGGTTTTAAGAGCATACCCGCATAATCAGGCTTAACCCCTGTAGCTTTAACCAAAGCCCTAAAATTAAGTATACTACATACTATGTAACACACCGTTGTACTTATAACCGCTCCTACAACATTTATCTTAGGTATTGCAATAAGAATATAGTTTATAGGAATTTTTACAAAAGCACCCCAAAGAGCATTAAAGGCCGGAGTTTTAACCTTTCCTATACCCTGCAAAACACCTGTTGAAATTTGGCTTAATGCAAGAAAAATTACACTGATTGAGCCTATAGTAATAAGAGATCCTCCATCAGGATAATTAGGGAAAAGCATAGCAAGTATCTGACTGCCTAATGCACCTAACCCTGCTGCCGCAGGTATTGAAATCATCATTGTTAATCTTAAAGCAGTATCTACCTTTGATTGTACAACTTTGTGTTCCTTCCTTGCCATACTTGCCGCAATACTTGGTATAACAGCAGTTGCAATGGCTGTGGAAATAGCAACAGGCATAGTTGTAAGTGTAACATATTTGCCATTAAGCTGTCCATAAAGTACCTCAACGGTGTCACCATCAAAGCCTGCTGCCGCAAGCCTTGACTCAACCATAACCATATCAACAAAGTTAGTCATTGAAAAAATTGCCGTACCCGTTATTATGGGAACTGCAATTTTAACTAAATTAGTAACTATTTCCCTGTTGCCTTCAATTCTGTAATTCTTTTTATCCAGTGCCAAAATTGCATTACTGTTTTTAATGGTCATTATATAAAATACAATAAGAATAATAAGACCGGAAAGAGCACCTATACCAGTGCCTGCAGTGCCCCCTGCCGCACCAAATTCAACACCGTATTTAATTAATATCCAAGCAAAATAAACACTGAATACGGCATTAAAAATTTGCTCAACAATCTGGGACAATGCCGTAGGAACAGTAGTCTGAAATCCCTGAAAATATCCTCTTAGAACAGCCATAATTCCTACAATAAATATGGTAGGAGAAAGAGAATAAAGACACCAAACGCTTGAAAACATTAAATTATCTGTTTTATTTACAGCAATACAATAGCTTTGAAAAATATATGTTCCCACAGCCATAATTATAGAAAAAAACAGGCTCAAACCTCCCGCAGCAAGCATAGAAACTCTGAATATCTTTCTTGCATTGCTGTATTCCTCAAGCGCAAGCTTTTCCGCTATCATTCTGGATATGGCAGCAGGCAAACCTGCCGAACTCATAATAAGAAAGAAGTTGTAAATATTATAGCCTGCAGCATAAATGCCGTTACCTCGGTCACCAATCATATTTGTAAGAGGCAGCCTGTATAAAAATCCTATAAACCTTACTACAAGCCCTGACGCCGCAAGTATGGCAGCCATTTTAACAAAAGAACCGCCTAATAAATTGTTGTTTTTTTCATTAGTCCCCATTTCATCACCTTTATCTGTAGTAAATAAAGGGAAACCACAGGTCTCCCTAACAATAATTTATATCCTAGTTATTTCTTGCAGCCTTTCTTCTTTCAACAGGGTCAAGAATTCTCTTTCTGATTCTTAATGATTCAGGAGTTACCTCTACAAGCTCATCATCAGAAATAAAATCAATACACTGCTCAAGGCTCATTACAATATGGGGAGTAAGCTTTAATGCATCATCAGAACCTGATGCTCTTGTGTTTGTAAGCTGCTTTTTCTTACAAACATTAATAGGCATATCCTCGATTCTTGCATTTCGACCTACAACCATACCCATATAAACCTTAGTACCTGCACCAATAAAGAGATTGCCTCTCTCCTGTGCGTTAAAAAGACCATAAGCAACAGCATCACCGGTTTCACTTGCAACCAAAGAGCCCTGACTTCTTGAAGGAATATCTCCCTTAAATGGCTCATAGCCGTTAAACTGACTGTTCATAATACCATTACCTCTTGTGTCAGTCATAAACTCATTTCTGTAACCAATCAATCCTCTTGCCGGAATATTAAACTCTACTCTGGTGTAACCTGTATGGCTTGGTGCCATATTCACCATTTCACCCTTACGGATACCAAGCTTTTCAATAACTGAACCAACATATTCCTCAGGTACATCAATGGTAACAAGCTCCATAGGCTCAAGCTTCTTTCCATTTTCATCCTTCTTATAGAGAACTTCAGGTCTTGAAACCTGGAATTCATAGCCCTCTCTTCTCATTGTTTCAATAAGAATTGATAAGTGTAGCTCACCTCTGCCGCTTACCTTAAATGCTTCTGCAACATCAGTATCCTCAACTCTTAATGAAACATCGGTATTTAACTCCTTCATAAGTCTGTCCCTAAGATGTCTTGAGGTAACATACTTACCCTCCTGACCCGCAAAAGGAGAATCGTTAACATGGAAAGTCATAGAAAGTGTAGGCTCTGAAATCTTATTTACCTCTAATGCAACAGGATTTTCAATACCTGCAATAGTATCCCCAATGTGAATATCAGGCATACCTGATACAGCAACAATAGAACCTATTGTACTTTCCTTAACCTCAACTCTTTCAAGCCCCTCATACTCATAAAGCTTTGTAACTCTAAGCTTAATAAGCTTTTCAGGCTCATGATAATTTACAATACAAACCTCGTCATTTACCTTAACTGTGCCATGCTCTATTTTACCTATACCGATTTTTCCGACATATTCATTGTAATCAATAGTAGTTACAAGCATCTGTAAGTTAGCATCCGGATCACCCTGAGGAGCAGGAATATGTTCAACAATAGTGTCAAAAAGAGGCTTCATATCAGTTGCTTCTAATGCCTCCTCAGGAGTTAAAGCCGCCTTGCCAAGCTTAGCGGAAGCAAAAACAAAAGGTGAATCCAACTGTTCATCAGTTGCATCAAGCTCCATAAATAATTCAAGAATTTCATCAACAACCTCATCAGGTCTTGCTTCAGGTCTGTCAATCTTATTAACACAAACCACAACCGGTAAACCAAGAGCCAAAGCATTTCTTAAAACGAACTTTGTCTGAGGCATAGCACCCTCATAAGCATCTACAACAAGTACAACACCATTTACCATTTTAAGTACACGTTCAACTTCACCGCCAAAATCAGCATGTCCCGGAGTATCTACAATATTAATTTTTGTATGCTCATAATAAACAGATGTGTTCTTTGAAAGAATAGTAATACCTCTTTCTCGCTCAATATCACCGCTGTCCATTACCCTTTCTCTTACTACCTGATTAGTTCTGAAAGTACCGCTCTGCTTTAAAAGCTCATCAACCAGCGTAGTTTTACCATGATCAACATGGGCAATAATTGCTATATTTCTAATATCATCTCTGGTTTGAATCATAATAATTTTCCACTCTTTCTATATTATATTTATATAAATTAAAAAAAATCAACATTACCGCATTATTACTATTTTAACACCATTATTTTAAATTATCAAGTGCAACGAATTACCAATTTATACCTTATAATAGCAAGATATATAGTCAAATTCAACAAACCCCTTTTTATCCGCTAAATATTATGTTATAATTAAAACATATCAAATCAGGAGGCCATTATGAAAAAAACTGTACTAACATTTTTATTAACTGTAATATTTGCTGTGCCCGTTATTGCCAAGGACACAATTATAATTGCAAACGGAAACGAAATAAAACTTGACAATCCCATAAAAATTATCGACAACATAAGCTATATTCCTCTCAGAGAAATAAGTGAAAAAATATTAAATGCTGATATCAGCTGGGATTTATCAAGTAAATCAGCCATACTCAACAACGGTTTAACTACTGTTATAGTACCCATAGGAAGCAACAATATAAGTGTTAATGATACACAAAAAACAATTGATGCTCCGGCATTTATTGAAAACGGAATTACATATGTTCCTGTTAGAGCCTTATCAGAAGGGTTTAATATGACAGTAGAATATGAAAATAAAACAATTACCATATCCAATAACACACTCCCCCAGCTTTCACCTTTAGAAAAGGGGGAAACAATTGCTATAATGCATACAAATTATGGTGATATAAAATTCAGATTTTTCCCTGAATATGCACCAAAGGCAGTTGAAAACTTCCTTACATTGGCAGATGAGGGGTATTACGACAATGTCACCTTCCACAGAGTAATAAATGATTTTATGATTCAGGGTGGCGATCCTACTGCTATAGGGACAGGAGGAGAAAGTATATGGGGAACTGATTTTGAAAACGAAGTAACGCCTGATTTAAGACATTTCAGAGGTGCACTTTGTATGGCTAACAGTGGTATTGAACCAAGCAACGGAAGTCAATTTTATATTGTTCAAAATAGGGATACCTCTGATTTTATAAATTCAATAAACAGATTTTTACCCCGGACAATAACAGGTACCGATATTACCTGCGGCGAACTTTATCCCGATAACATTTTGAAAGCTTATGAAGATCTTGGCGGCTATCCTTCTCTTGATTTTGGCTACACTATATTCGGACAGGTTATTGAAGGTATGGACATTGTGGATATAATTGCTTCTGTTGAAACAGATAACAATAACAGGCCCGTAAAGGACGTAATTATTACCGGTATTGATATTTCTAAATATTAAAAAACAGTCCCAAAGTTATAATTCTTTGGGGCTGTTTTCTATTATTCCTTATAATTTTCATCCTCAATTAAATTTCCACCGGCAATAGCAGCTCTCGCAAGCTCATCACAGCGTTCATTTTCCACATTTTCTGCGTGCCCTTTTACCCATACAAATTCTACACTATGCTTTTCTAAAAGCACAAGAAGTCTTTCCCATAAATCAATATTAAGTGCTTTCTTTTTGTCAGATTTAATCCAATTTCTTTTTTTCCAATTGTAAACCCAGCCCTTTGTCACAGAATCCACCACATACTTTGAATCACTGTATAATGTTACTTCACAAGGCTCCTTTAATGCCTCCAGACCTTTAATAACCGCAAGAACTTCCATTCTGTTATTTGTTGTGGTTTTATACCCCTGACTTAATTCCTTTCTGGCACCCTTATAGAGCATAACCACCCCATATCCGCCTGCCCCCGGATTTCCTGAACAGGCACCATCTGTATATATATCAAGCTTTTTCATAGTTTTCTCCCTACAAATCAATATAATAGAACTCTTAATATAGCTTTCATTCAAACTTTTACTGTGCAAAAAATAAGGCCTTTGCAACAGCAAAAGCCTCACCACATTACTTTAATTACTACTCACCGTAAATTTTTCTAACCTCTTCAAGTGCTTTATGAGTACCAATATCATAACACTCACCATTCATAATATAACCATAAACAGGCTTTTTCTTGTATAACCATTGTAAATAGTAGCCTGGAGCATCCGGACTATTTCCCTCGTCAAGATAATCTTTAAACAGTTTAACTGTATCCTTCTTATACATATAAGTAGCAAAAGCCGCCTTATTGCTCTTAGGCTGCTGTGGTTTTTCCTCAAGATTAAGTACCTTATTATTTTCATCCAAAAGTACAACACCTAACTGCTTAATCATTTCCATATCATCAAACTGCTTTACGCAAACACAGTCGGCATCCTTCTCATTAAAGAAATCAAAATATTCTTTTAAACTGTAAGTAAATAAATTGTCACCGGCAACAATTACAACATCATCATCAATATTTCCCTGCTCAATGGTATACTGAATATCACCAATAGCACCTCTTTTGGTTTCATCAGAATCAGTACCATCATCAATAACAGTAATAGGCTTAGGATTTGGCTTATTAGCAGCCCATTCCTCAAAATTGCCAGCAAACTTATGATTGCTTATTACAAATATGGAATCAACTGCATCAAGCGTATTAATCTCATCAACAATATAGTCTATGATTGGCTTACCGCCTACGTGTAACAATGGCTTTGGCGTATTCTTTGTAAGTGGGTAAAGTCTTGTTGCATATCCGGCAACTAAAATTATTGCTTTCATTACATTTCTCCTTTATCTATGAATATATTATTTAAGTATACTACACTTTAAAAATTTTTTCAACTTTTTATAAAAATATATTGTTAAAAATTTTCAAAAATTTACTGTTAAAATTGCATATAAATTCTTTTCCATTCAAATATCTCAAACAACCGGCATCGTAATTAAATACAATCCTATAACTATGCAAAAATTGATTATCAAGTCCAAAAACATTATGAAAATATTTATTTGTTATCTTATCTCCATACTTTCTGTCCCCTGCAATAGGATGTTTTATATACTGCATACAAGCTCTTATCTGATGGCTTTTTCCCGTCTCAAGCTTAACCTCAAGCAACGTATATTCTCCATTATTTTTAATTGGCTTGTAATGAGTACAAACATAACTTCCCCCATTATCAGTATTGCTAATTGTTACAACATTGTCATCACTCTTAATATGATATCCTTCTACTGTACCCGGCTTGTCCACAACACCTTTAACAATTGTCATATAATATTTGTCAATAAGCCTGTCTCTAAAGCCCCTGTTCAGTTCCTGAACAGCATTCAAATTTTTACCCATTGTCACAATACCACTGGTATTAAGGTCAAGTCTGTTGCATACTGAAGGCATAAATCCCATTGCCTTATTAGGGTCAAACTCCCCCTTTTCACTGAGATAATATAAAAGCTGATCATTTAGCGTATTTGTTTTATGTTCCCTATCAGGATGTACAATAAGTCCCGCAGGCTTTCCGCATATAAGTATATTTTCATCCTCATAAACTATATCAAAATCTCTGCCGCTCTTCGCAATGCTTTTGTTTTCCACAAACTTCTCAATAGTTTCCTCAGCAAGGTAAAGCTTAATATTATCCCCATTATTTAATATTTCACTGCCATCCGCCCTTTTGTCATTTAGCTTAATATTTTTCTTTCTAAGCATTTTGTATACAAATGACTTAGGTGCAAGCCCCATATATTTCATAAGGAATTTATCAATTCTCTGCCCCTGCTCATTATGAGTGATTAATATCTCACGCATAATTACTCCTCTTCAAGCTCAGGCAAAACAAGAACATCATCACTGTCATAAACAATAGCACTTAACCCAAAATGTTCTCTAACCTTGTTTTCCACCTCAAGACAAATATTAGGATTTTCTTCTAAATATTTTTTAGCATTTTCTCTTCCCTGACCAATTCTGTTTTCATTATAACTGTACCATGCACCGCCCTTTTGAATAACATCAATACTTGCAGCAAGATCAAGCACATCACCTATATGACTTATTCCGGTACCATACATAATATCAAATTCAGCGCTTTTAAACGGAGGTGCAACCTTATTTTTAACTACCTTTGCCCTTGTTCTGTTACCAATAATTTCACTTCCGTTTTTAATTGAATCAACTCGTCTCACATCAATTCTTACAGAAGCACCATACTTTAAAGCAGCACCGCCTGTAGTGGTTTCAGGATTACCAAACATAACACCAATCTTAGAACGAAGCTGATTAATAAATATAACAATACAATTACTCTTGTTAATTATTGCTGCAAGCTTTCTTATAGCCTGTGACATAAGCCTTGCCTGACTGCCCATTGTAGCGTCACCCATCTCGCCTTCAATTTCACTCTTAGGCACAAGAGCAGCAACGGAATCCACAACTACAATATCAATAGCACCTGAACGTACCATTGTTTCAGTTATTTCAAGAGCCTGCTCACCTGAATCAGGCTGAGAAACATATAACTCTTCAATATCAACTCCTAAATTTCTTGCATATATAGGATCAAGAGCATGTTCAGCATCAACATATGCAGCAGTCCCCCCAAGCTTCTGTACTTCAGCTACAACATGAAGAGCAAGAGTAGTTTTGCCGCTGCTTTCAGGACCAAATATTTCAGTAATTCTTCCCTTTGGAATACCCCCTATTCCTAAAGCAAGGTCAAGAGAAAGCGAACCTGTTGGAACTGCCTCAATAGAAAGATCCACCATATTGTCTCCAAGCTTCATTATTGAACCCTCGCCAAAAGTCTTTTCAATTTGCTTCAATGCCATTTTCAAGGATTGCTCCTTGCCATCCATTTCTGTATTATAGTCTAAGATTTTGCTTTTCTTTGCCATTTTAATCCTCCAATTTTTTAAGCTCCTGCCTTAAAAGTTCAAGAACAGCAACAGTTGAAGCTGTTCTTATTCTTTCTCTCGAGCCTTTATTCAATAGTTTTTTAACAGTAACATTACCCTTAATCGCAACACCAATATATACAAGACCTACCGGCTTTTCATCAGTTCCTCCGTCAGGTCCGGCAATTCCTGTTGTCGATATTCCTATATCAGTATTGCTTACATTAGCCACACCAAGGCACATTTCCTCAGCTGTCTGAGGACTTACGGCTCCGTATTTTTCAAGAGTATCCTTACTTACCCCAAGTAATCTGTTCTTGCTTTCATTTGTGTACGTAACCATACCATTTATAAACGCCTGAGAAGCACCCGGATAATTAACAAGCCTTGCAGCCACCATACCACCGGTACAGCTTTCAGCCGTTGCAATTGTCATATTTCCGGAAATAATCTCTTTCATTACTGAAGATTCAAGTGTCTCATCATCATTGCCGTAAATATACCTGCCAAGCCTTAAATAAATTTCATCAATTACAGGCTTAATTATAGCATTACATTCCTCTTTGCTTTTTCCTCTTGCCGTAATCCTGAATAACATTTCACTATTTTTTGCATAAGGTGCAACCGTCGGATTAGTACATTCCTGCATAAGTTCCCTTATTACTTCAGCAGCATAACTTTCGCCAATACCTGCAAGATGAAGCTCGTGACTTACTATCGTAAGTTCCTGCATTTTTTCAAGATAAGGTCTTACACTTTCCTTAAACATTGGTATAATCTCATTAGGCGGACCCGGTAAAATAACAGCAGTTTTTCCTCTTTCCTCAATAGCACATCCTACGGCAAGACCATTATTATTTTCGAAAATAACAGCTCCTTCAGGAATAATTGCCTGCTTTTTATTGGACTCCGCAATATAATCACTGCCCTCTAAATAATTAAGTATCTTATCCCATGTAGGCTTATGAAACACTAATTTTTTACCAAAATATTCAGCCATAACCTCCTTGGTAATATCATCGTCAGTAGGTCCAAGTCCACCGCTTGCAATAATAATATCAGCCCTAGAAAAAGCAAGGGTTATAGCCTCCAGAAGCCTATCATAATTATCTCCTACCACAGTCTGATAATGACATGTAATTCCAAGTCTTGCCAACTCCTGAGCTAAAAACTGTGTATTACTGTTTAAAATATCTCCAAGTAGGATTTCAGTACCAACTGCAATAATTTCTGCCTTCATATTCATCTCTCCCTAAATAAGTATACCAAAATGTAAAACAAAAATCAACCATTTTATAGAAAATTTATTCTAATTTCAAACATATTTTCTAAACAATAAAAAGTACAAACACAAGCCTTACCGCAACTAAAGAAACTAATGTTAACAAGCTCCCTATATTTATCATTTCAAATGTCTTTTTAATATCATTATGAGTTATTACCTTATTATTATCTCCAATTTCAGCTCCGGACTTTCTTAAATTTAATTTAACATCCAAAGCTCCGGCACAAATTGACAAAACAAGACCTCTGTTAAGAGATTTTACATTGTATCTGTCACGCTTAAAAATTTTAATTGCATTTTTACAGTTCATGCTAAGAAGTTTAGATGAAATCAATATAAAAAATGCAGCAATTCTTGCAGGTATAAGTTCAGCAATATTTTTTAATACCCTGGCAAAAATCTGACCCGTTGAATCATTTATTATAACAATCATTTTATAACAAACTCCTCCAACACCGCCAAAAATAAGCATATAGAATATCGGAGCAATTACATTATCAATAGCAGCATCCGTTATCATAATTATAATATTTTCAGCTATTTCTCTCGGTTCATCTATTTCACCATTTTCAGTAATAGTATTAAATAGCTTTGTTGCCCTTTTAATATAGCCTCTTTTTAAAGCCCTATGTACTCTGTCAGAATTATCCTTAATTTCCTTACATGATATACAGAAATAACATATTATACTTTCCGCTAAAATACCTGCAATCATATTATAGTACTTCAATGTGTAAACTATACCATAAGAAAACCCGCCAAAAACAATTAATATAATCAATGTTGCTAAAACAGCGGTTTTTGATTTAAGCTTTTCATAAAACCTTTTAACTATGCCAGAAAAAAGAGAGTTTACTTTCTTAAATATCTTGGGAGTGCCAATAATCATATCCAGCACATAACCAATAACAATACTAATTATTACCGACATCAGTAAACCTCCTTGATTATATGTTTATTAAAACAGGCACAAATCTGCCTAATGAAATTTCAAATAAAGCTGCTGCCTCACTTACAATAATGAACATATTTATATCATAATCCGTAAGAACACCTTTAGCCTTAGCCCTTCGGGCAAAGATAAAATATATAACCAAAAATGAAACAAAAAGAATAATGAAATATTTTAAACTTATCATTTCAATATAAGCCACTGTTGCCATAAGCCATACAACAGTAATTATAGAAACAACAACCCTTTTTGACTTTTCAGCAAGATTACGGTACATTCCCTTCTCTGTATAATCACAATCAATGAAAAGAAAAACTGAAATAACTCTTGAAATAACAAAAACTCCTGCAACAACGAGTACCTCATGTAGCGAAAGATGCATAAGCATAGCCATTGAAAAAACAAGATATAAAGCTGTCCCTCCACCTATACCAAAACGCTCGGTCAAAACCCACAAGTGTTTTTTACCTGTAATAAGTACAATAATAACAGGCAAACCGATACCTGCTACAATACCAAAACCTAAAATACTAAGCAACACATACCATATAACAAGAGCTGCACCCAATATAACCCCTACAAGAGGAAAATAGCAAAGAGTATATTCCCCCTTAGCATTCAATGCCTTTTTCTTAAAAATATTTATATCACTAAAAAGATTAAGTGCCAAAAATAAATCTGACATAAAATACCACCTCAAAACTTTAAATCATATCCTAGTTATATATTTTACCATAAACTCCCATATTAGTAAATAAAAAAAAGAGAGTACATATATGTACCCTCTAAAACAAATTTAAAAATTTATTAAGCGTCAAGCTTAACACCAAGCTCACCAGCTAAAGATACAATGCCTGTTTTAGCTAATGAAAGCTCAGTATTAGCAGCAGTAAACTCAGCTTCGTCATCCATATCAGTTGTACCTAAAACAGAACCAACTGTAGCTATTACGTCACAATAACTTGCATAAGACTCAATCTGCTCCTCGCTCATTTTAGTTTCAGAAGCATTAATCTTAGTACAATATTCATTAAGCTCATCAACCATTTTCTTAATATCATCAGCAGTTAATTCATCAGAATTTTCATCTTCCTTCTGTTCCTCTACAGCAGCACCGCTTTCAACTTCCTCTAATACAGGTCGACTTACAGTTACATTAACTGTCTTGGTTTCAGCATCCCACTCAACGCCATATCCAAATGTCTCAGATAAAAATCTGATAGGTACCATTGTCCTGCTGTTAATAATAGATGCAGGAACATCAACTGCCATATCACTTACTACATTGTCAACTGCTACTGTAAGCTTAGTATCGCCAACAACCATAGATGCAGTCATAATACCCTGAGTAAATGTAACAGTCTTAGTTTCTGCATCCCAGTCAACAGTTGAACCGAGAGTTTCAGCAACTACTCTTACAGGAACCATTGTTCTGCCATCGACAATAACAGCAGGTTGGTCAGTCTCTACAGCCTTACCTTCAACCAATAAATTAACCTTAGGGTAATCTCTAAGCTTAGTGTTATCCTCTGCAGATACACTTACTGCCAAAGCTGACATTGACATAATTGTAGCTAACGCTAAAGCAATTTTTTTCTTCATAACTTTTTCCTCCTAATATTTTACAAATATCTTTCTTATTATATACTCAATTTAACAATTTTGCAACACTTTAAAAAAATTACTCCTGCCTTTTTCATTATAACAAAAAAAGGGGTCGGTAAAACCGACCCTGATTAATTATAAGTTCTGCAACATCTTCTTTACTACATTGCTAACAAGCTTGTTATCAGCCTTGCCCTTAGTCTTAGCTGTAACAGAACCCATTACTTTGCCCATATCTCTTACAGATACAGCACCAACATTCTTAATAGTTTCAGCTACAATTTCCTCAATTTCAGCTTCTGACAACTGCTCGGGAAGGTAAGCCTTCAAAAGCTCAATCTTCTTGTTTGCCTCGTCTACCAAGTCCTGACGCTGTGCCTTTTCAAAATCAGGCATAACATCATTAATTTTTTTAATTTCCTTGGAAATAACAGATAAAACACTATCGTCATCAAGGTTATCAATTTTATTGTCCTTCTCAATTTGAAGAACACCTGCACGAACAATCTGGATAACTTCTTTTCTTATGGTATCCTTTTCTTTCATTGCAGTTTTTAAGTCATTAAAAAGCTGTTCCTTCAATGACATAATAATCACTATCCTTTGTGTAAATTAGTTATACTTACGCTTTCTTGCAGCTTCAGACTTCTTCTTACGCTTTACACTAGGCTTGTCATAATGCTCTCTCTTTCTTACCTCGCCCATAATACCGGCTTTAGCACAGTTTCTCTTGAAACGACGAAGAGCACTATCTAATGACTCATTTTCCTTAACTCTAACCTCAGACATTGTTACTTCCCTCCCTCCGGTTACATCAATCCTGTGGCAACCTTAAAAACCAAAATTGCACACTACAAAATTATACACAATTTTTTGCCTCTAGTCAACCATTAATTTAAAATTTTTTTAATTTTTTATTAAGTTTATCTTTTTAAAAAAATTGATTTACTTTCTTCATTGTGGAATATTTATATGTTATCAAGCCATTTCAATTCTTAATCAGATTAATTAAATCACTTTCATTAAACTCATAATCCTTATTACAAAAATGACAGTGAAGTGTAGCCTTACCATCCTCTTCAATAATTTTAGCTATTTCTTTTTTTCCAAGAGAAACCAAGGCTCTCTCAACCCTATCCCTTGAACAATTGCAATAATATTCAACAGGCACCTTATCTAAAATATTAGGCTCCAAATCTCCAATAAGATATTCCATAATATCCTCAGGTGTCATACCCTTTTCAAGCATTTCAGTAACAGGTTCCATTTCATGAAGCTTTATTTCAAGCGAAAATATGGTATCCTCATCAGCTTCAGGCATAAGCTGAATAATAAATCCGCCGGCCTGTTTAATTGTATAATCCTTATCCACAAGAACACCTAAAGCAACAGCAGAAGGTGTCTGCTCAGACTTTGCAAAATAATACGTCAAATCTTCAGCAATTTCACCTGATGTCAAAGGAATTTGTCCCACATAAGGCTCTTTCATTCCCATATCCTTCATTATGGTTAATGTACCCTTACCAACAGCAGTGCTTACATCAAGCTTGCCGTCTTCTCTTAAAGGCAGATCAACTCTCGGGTTGCCTGCATAACCTTTAACTCTTGACTTACTGTCAGACGTAACGGTAATGGTTCCTGCAGGACCATCACCCTTAATCTGCAATGTAAGCATATCATCTTCGCCTTTAAGCATAGAGCCCATAATTGCAGCTCCTGTCAGTGTTCTTCCCAAAGCCGCTGAAATAACAGGTGAGGTTTTATGATATTCAAATGCTTTTTCAACAGTTTCTCTTGTATCAGCAACAAAAACTCTTACAGAACCATTTCCGGCAGTTGCTCTTAAAATATAATCCATTTTATTTTGCTCCTTTCATAACCTCTCGTGCAACAAAAAATATTCTCTGACTTCTTTCTGTAGGCTCATGAAATGTCAGTTCATCATAACAGGCCTCAAACTCCAATCCAGCCTCTTCCAAAAGTTCAATAATATCGTCAATTGTATATCCTCTTTCATAATGAAATTCCTCATGTCTTTCATACAGACCATTTTCACCTTCTATAAAAAAGTTGGTATAGAATTCATTTATACGTTCTTCTGCATCATAGTAATTTTCCCAGGTATAAGCTGAGTTTTCCGTAGTTTCACAAAAGGAATTACAACCTAATACATTTTCAAATTTATAAATAGTATTCAAATCAAACACAAAAAGCCCGTTAGGATCAAGATAATTATTCACAAGCTTAAACACTTCCAACAAATCATCAGGCTCTGTAATATAATTAATACTGTCACAAAGAGAAACAATAGCATCAACCGTACCATAAAGTTCAAACTCTCTCATATCCTGGTTAATGTAAAGAATATCAAGTCCTTTTTCCTCAGATTTTTCAATAGCTTTTGCAAGCATTTCCTCAGAAATATCAATACCTATCATATCAAAGCCGTTTTCAGCAAGCCTTTCTGTTATATTACCTGTACCACAACCCAAATCAGCCACAATATTTGTATTGTTAATAAGGCCGTGTCTTTTAAAAATTTCCTTTAAATACTCAGTCCACTGATCATAGGGGGTGTCCTCCATAAACATATCATACACCTTAGCAAAGCTTTCATAAGCCATTCTCTTACCTCCTGTTAATCTATCTTCCAAATACCCAAAGCTGTATTACGGCAAAAACCTCTCTGCAATAATTAGGTATAAGTGATGAAAACTTAGTTCTTGCATTATATGCCTTTGCATTAAGACCATTAATCCTTGCAAGCTCTCCTGCCCTGTAGGAATGGAAGGAATTTGTAATATACACAACCTCGTAATCCTTACCAAAAATATCATCCAATATTTTCTTTGAATATTTATAATTTTCATTTGTGGATGTTGACTGTGTTTCCTGTATAATAATATCATCAGGAACACCGCTTTCAATAAGATACTTATACATTGCCTCTGCTTCCGTACATCCTTCCTGTGGACCCTGACCTCCGCTTACTATAATAGCAGCATTGGGATTTTTGCTGTGATATTCAACAGCCTTATTAAGCCTGTCCACAAGATTTCCGCTTGGAACAGTTCCGTGTAAGCCGCAGCCAAGCACAATAACAGCCTCCTCATCAAATTCTGCCGAATTGGTATGTGCCATTATTCCCACAAAAGCCATAAGTAAAACGAGCACCGTTATAAAAGTTATAAACAATCTTTTAAGCCATTTAATAACACTATTATCAGGCAGATAACACCATATAGCAATTATCACACCAATTATCATAGGAACTAAAATACCTATATTAAAATTGTTAATAAGAGAAAAACACATCATAAAAGCAGTAAGAATTAATCCCATCGCAGTCATTATTTTTTTCTTCATAAAATCCTCCAAGATATAAAACCAAACACTACGTCAATTTATAAGTATACAATAATTTCATTATTAAAACAAGCATTTTTATCTTACAATTCCTTGACAATAATACTATAATTTGTTAAAATGTTCACAGATGATGACTAAGGTCACACAAAGGGGTGCACCACCGCAGGTAAAAACTGCAAGGTGCAGGATGTACAGCCAAATGTACAGTTTCCTTTGTGTGTCCTTTTTTTATTTTAATAAAAGAGGTGAATATATGACAGTAATTAACGGCAAAGAAGAAATTAATGCAAAGGGTATTACAGTTAAGGAATATCTTTTGTCCCATAACTACAAGCCTGACCTTGTAGCCATTGAGCTTAACAGCAGCATTTTGCCAAAAAGCAAATATGAAACCTACGTTATAAGTGAAAGTGATACATTAGAAATTGTAACATTTGTAGGTGGAGGCTGATATGACGGCAGAAGAATTTAACAATGCTTTAATTGAAAGACATGGTATAAAAATATATGAAAAACTAAAAAACAGTAAAGTTGCCATTGCAGGACTGGGAGGTTTAGGCTCAAATATTGCCATTGCCCTTGCAAGGTCAGGTGTGGGAAAACTCCTCCTTGTTGACTTTGACAATGTAGATATAACAAACCTTAACAGACAGCAGTACTTCATAGAAAATATAGGCAGGGCAAAAACCGATGCCCTTACCGAAATAATAAGAAAAATAAATCCCGTTGTGGAAATCGATTTTCTAAATATAAGAGTAACAGAAGAAAATGCCACCAAAATATTTAAGGACTATGAATTAGTGTGTGAATGTTTTGACAAGGCAGAAAACAAGGCTATGCTTATAAACACTTTACTTACTGAAACAGAAAACACAACTGTTATTTCAGCTATAGGTATGGCAGGCTATGGCTCATCAAATGCAATATCAACAAAAAAAATAAATGACAGACTTTATATATGCGGTGACGGCGTATCAGGCATTGAACAGGGGCTTGGACTTATGGCGCCAAGAGTTGGTATATGTGCAATGCACGAAGCAAATATGGCTTTAAGATTTTTACTTGGAATAAAGGAGATATAAAAATGGAAAAGGATAAATTAATTATAGGCGGTCACGAATTTAATTCAAGATTTATATTAGGTTCAGGCAAATACTCCCTTGACCTTATTAAGGCAGCAGTTGAAAATGCGGAAGCTGAAATTATCACTCTTGCTTTAAGAAGGGCAAATTCAGATGTAGACAATATTTTGGATTACATACCAAGGGGAGTTACACTTCTTCCAAACACGTCAGGAGCAAGAAATGCCGATGAAGCTGTAAGAATAGCAAGACTTTCAAGAGAATTAGGCTGTGGTGACTTTGTTAAAATTGAAATTATGAGAGATTCTAAATATCTTCTTCCCGATAACTACGAAACAGTTAAAGCAACGGAAATACTTGCCAATGAAGGCTTTATTGTAATGCCTTACATATATCCTGACCTTAATGTTGCAAGAGATTTAAAAAATGCAGGAGCCGCAACTATTATGCCTTTAGGAGCTCCTATAGGCACTAACAAGGGCATTATTACAAAAGAATTTATTAAAATTTTAATTGAAGAAATTGATTTGCCTGTTATTGTGGACGCAGGTATAGGCAGACCTTCCCATGCCTGCGAAGCCATGGAAATGGGTGCCGCCGCAGTTATGGCTAACACCGCAATTGCAACATCAGGAAACATTCCTGCTATGGCCGAGGCATTTAAAAAAGCTATTGAAGCAGGCAGAACAGCTTATATATCAGGTATGGGCAGAGTTAGAGATAAAGCAAGCGCCTCATCACCGCTTACAGGATTTTTAAGAGATTAGTATACAGGGAGAAATAAAAATGAACGAATTAACAAACCCGGAATTAAGAATTGACCATATGAAGTATCTTCCCGATATGGAGGACATTGGTTCAGAAATACAGGACAAGGTAATTGCAGCTATGGATAGCTACGATGCCAACAAATACACAGCAGATGACGTAAAAGCAGCACTTGAAAAAGATGTATTAAGCCTTGATGACTTTGGTGCTCTTCTTTCACCGGCGGCACTTCCCATGCTTGAAGAAATTGCCCAAAGAGCGCAGCTCGAAACAAGAAAGCACTTCGGCAACAGCATACAAATGTTTACACCTTTATACATTGCAAACTACTGTGAAAATTTCTGTATTTACTGTGGTTTTAACCGCCACAACAAAATTCACAGAGCAAAACTTAACTATGAAGAAATTGAACAGGAAATGAAGACTATTGCAGAAACAGGACTTGAAGAGATACTTATACTTACAGGTGAAAGCAAAAAAATGTCAGACGTGAAATACATAGGTGAAGCCTGTAAAATTGCAAAGAAGTATTTTAAGGTGACAGGACTTGAGGTTTATCCTATGAACACTGACGAATACCGCTATTTACACCGGTGCGGTGCAGACTATGTAACGATATTTCAGGAAACTTATGATTCTGACAAGTACGAAACTCTTCACCTTGCAGGACACAAAAGAATTTTCCCTTACAGAATAAATGCACAGGAAAGAGCTATTAGAGGCGGTATGAGAGGTGTTGGCTTTGCAGCACTTTTAGGTCTTTCAGATTTCAGAAAAGATGCTTTTGCCGTAGGTACTCACGCCTACCTTATTCAGCAGAAATATCCTCATGCAGATATTGCCTTTTCATGTCCTAGATTAAGACCTATTATAAACAACGACAAAATCAATCCAAAGGACGTACACGAGCCACAGCTTTTACAGGTAATGTGTGCTTACAGAATATTCCTGCCTTTTGCAAGTATAACAATTTCAACAAGAGAATGTGCACGTTTCAGAGATAATTCAATTAAAATTGCCGCAACAAAGATTTCAGCAGGTGTTGATGTAGGCATTGGCGGTCATGGAAATAACGAAAAAAAAGGTGATGAACAGTTTGAAATAAATGACAGCAGAAATGTCAAGGAAGTATATGATGCTATTAAGTCACAGAATTTACAGCCTGTAATGAGTGAGTATATATATGTATAATAAAATAGCAATAACAAACAGAAGATTATGCTCCGATTTATTGGAGCAGATAAAAAAGCTTGATAACTCAGACTATAGTCATATTATTTTAAGAGAAAAAGATTTGACCTTAGATGAGTATACCGCCCTTGCCAAAAAAACAGTTGAAATAAGTCCTAAAATGATACTTCACTATTATGCAGATAGCTGCAAAATTCTTAATTATAAGAAAATACATGTACCCTTTTATATATTAAAAAAAGAAATTAAAAAATTAAGTAATTTTGATGTTATCGGAGTATCAATACACAGTATTGATGAGGCCTTAGAGGCTGAAACACTTGGGGCTTCCTACATTACCGCAAGCCATATATTTGAAACGAAATGCAAGGAAGGACTTGAGCCAAAGGGTCTTAAATGGCTTAACGAGGTTTGTAATAATGTAAATATTCCTGTTTATGCTTTAGGAGGAATTAATGAAAAAAATACTCAAAGCTGTATTGATAACGGAGCTTTTGGCGTATGTATGATGAGTGAAGCTATGAGGAAATGCTGAAATTATACTCTTCTTCAATCCTTGACTAAAAAAATAATATTTTTAGATAAAAATTACAAAAGAGGGTATTACAAAATGAATGATTTCAATTCATTTTGCAACACCCTCAAAAATGAACCTGGTTAAAACAGTCAATCACATATCTTCTATGCAACACAAAGCTTGTTATAAACCAATTATACCTATTTATTTTAGCAGAAAGCTTACAACTCTGTTATTTTATACATTAAATCTAAATAATATTACATCTCCATCTTTAACAACGTAATCCTTACCCTCGCTTCTGTAAACACCTGCTTCCTTGGCAGCATTAATTGAACCAAGTCTCACCAAATCATCATAAGTAACAACTTCAGCCCTTATAAATCCTCTCTCAAAGTCAGAATGAATTTTACCTGCTGCCTGTGGGGCCTTAGTACCTTCAGTAATAGTCCATGCTCTTACCTCAGTTTCGCCGGCAGTAAGGTAGCTTATAAGTCCAAGAAGTGAATAACTTGCATTAATAAGTCTGTCAAGACCGCTTGATTTACAGCCTAAATCAGCAAGAAATTCCTGCTTTTCATCATTTTCAAGCTCAGCAATTTCTTCCTCAATCTTAGCACATACAACAAATACGCCTGAGCCTTCTTCCTTTGCAAGCTCTCTTACGGCCTGAACGTGTAAATTAGATGCTCCGTCATCAGCTAAATCCTCCTCTGATACATTGGCAGCATATAAAACAGGCTTTCTGCTTAAAAGAGTAAGGCTGTCAGCAAAGACGGCATCTTCATCATCAAATTCAAGATTTCTTGCATTTTTCCCCTCCTCAAGAGCCGCCTTAATTTTCTTTAAAACAACTAGCTCCTTGGCTAAAGACTTATCATTCATAGCCTGCTTTTGAGTTTTTGCAATTCTCTTGTCAACTACTTCAAGGTCAGCAAGCATAAGCTCAAGGTTAATTGTTTCAATATCTCTTACAGGGTCAACCTCTGCATCAACGTGAACAATGTTGCTGTCCTCAAAACATCTTACAACATGAACAATAGCGTCAACTTCTCTTATGTGAGATAAAAATTTATTACCTAAGCCCTCACCCTGACTTGCACCCTTAACAAGACCTGCAATATCCACAAATTCAATAACTGCAGGCGTTACCTTTTGAGTGTTATACATATCAGCAAGAACATCAAGTCTTTTGTCAGGCACAGGAACAATGCCAACATTAGGGTCAATGGTACAGAATGGATAATTTGCAGATTCAGCACCGCCTCCTGCAAGGGAATTAAATAATGTACTCTTACCAACATTAGGCAAGCCAACAATACCTAGTTTCATAATAAAATTTCTCCTTTGTTTACATTATATCTATACATTAAAATAGACGGCAAGAAAAACCGTCTATTTCATAATTTACAAAATTAATCTAATCTCTATTAGCAACAGCACCGGTAAGTAATCCTAAAAGAAATACTAAGAATGCTACACCTAATGTACAAATAGCTAACTTTGGCTTATCCTCTTCAGGAATAAATGTACCCTTTAAAACATGTGACTTTGCTTCCTCGGCAGCCGCACGATAATGCTTTCTTGGTCTTGCATATCTCATATAAATTACCTCCTACTATTTTAATTACGTTTTCTTGTTTTATAATTATACCACATTTAGCTAAATTATAAAAGAGAAATTTTTATTAATATTGCTAAATATTGGATATTTGTGTATACTAATAAAAAACATATTAATCTTGGAGGTGTTATGAGTGAGTTATGAAGTAAAAAGCAGCGAGATAGTTTACAAAGGAAAGGTATTTAATCTTGAAAAGGACATCATTACATTACCGGACGGAAGAGAAACGGTAAGAGAAACAATTCGTCATGGCGGTGCAGCAGCTATGATTCCCGTTGACAATGATGGAAAAATTATTTTTGTAAGACAGTACAGACATTCAGCAAGAAGAGAAGTGCTTGAAATTCCTGCCGGCACTATTGAAAACGGTGAAGACCCTTATGAATGTGCCATAAGAGAAATTCAAGAAGAAACATCCTATAAGGCAGGCAAAATGACATTTTTACTTAAAATGTATTCAGCAATAGGCTTTTGCAGTGAAGTTATACACATTTATATTGCAGAAAATCTTGAAAAAGGTGAATATAATATGGATGATGACGAATTTATTACAAATGAACGCTACACTCTCAAGGAAAGCATCGAGCTTATTCATAAAGGTGAAATATGCGACAGCAAAACTATATCAGCAATATTTGCATATAAGGACTATATTTCTAATAAATAACGTAATAAAAAAATTGGGAGCCAATCAGACTCCCAATTTTTTTACCTTATTAAACTATTTGACAATACATCATTCATTTTAGATGCAAGCACAAATTCCATATTAGCCTTTCCATATTCAGGTATTTCATCAAGGTCAGGTGCATTTTCAACAGGTATTATAACCTTTTTAACGCCTGCTCTCTTAGCAGCAAGAACCTTTTCCTTCAAGCCGCCTATAGGCATTACCTTACCTCTTATGCTTATTTCACCCGTCATTGCAATATCTGCCCTTACGGGTGTTTTAGTCATAGCAGACACCATAGCGGTTGCCATAGTAATTCCGGCAGAAGGACCATCCTTAGGAGTAGCCCCCTCAGGGATATGAATATGAACATCCGTATTTTCAAAATCAATATCCACACCAAGCTCATCAGCATTAGCTCTTATATAACTAAGGGCAGCATTATAGCTTTCCTCCATTACCTTGCCTATATTACCTGTAATTTTAAAATTACCCTTGCCCTTTAATATATTAACCTCAACATCAAGAGTTGTTCCGCCAACAGTAGTCCATGCAAGTCCCTTGCAGATACCTACTTCATCAGAAGCATTTATTGTTTCCGGCTTAAATATTCTCTTGCCAAGGTAGTCGGTTAAGTTCTTCTTATTAACTATAACAGTATTTTCATCATCTATCTGCTGCTTAACTACCTTACGGCATACCTTGCCTATGGTTCTTTCAAGGGTTCTTACGCCTGCCTCTCTTGTATAGCTTTCAATCATATCTTCAATGGCATCTTTTCTGAATTTAAGCTGTGCCTTTGTAAGACCATTTGCCTCAAGCTGCTTTGGCACAAGATAGTCAACTGCAATATGATACTTTTCCTCTGCCGTATAGCTTGAAAGCTCCACAATTTCAAGTCTGTCCCTTAATGGTCCCGGAATAGTATCAAGACTGTTTGCCGTACATATAAATAAACAACTGCTTAAATCATAAGGCATTTCAATATAGTTATCTCTGAAATTAACATTCTGTTCACCGTCTAATACTTCAAGAAAAGCAGCAGCAGGATCACCCTTATAGTCCTTACCCAATTTATCAATTTCATCTAAAAGTACAAGAGGATTTGACGCACCCGCCTGCTTAATTGAAGTAATAATTCTTCCGGGCATAGCCCCCAAATACGTTCTTCTGTGACCTCTTATTTCAGCCTCATCACTTATACCGCCAAGACTCATTCTTACATACTCTCTGCCTAAAGCTTTTGCTATTGACTTTGCAATAGAAGTCTTACCAACACCCGGAGGTCCAACAAGGCACAAAATAGGCGCACTAGGATTATCCACCTTTAGTCTTACCGCCAAATACTCTACAATTCTTTCCTTAACCTTTTCAAGTCCATAATGATCCTTATTAAGTATCTGTTCAGCTCTTTTAAGCGACTTATTTTCCTTAGTCATATTCCCCCAAGGTAATGAAAGTACATTGTCAATATAATCTCTTATAATAGAGCCCTCAGCAGTTCCCGGATTTGCTCTTTGCAGTCTCTTGAATTCTTTTTCAAGCTTTTCTACGGCATACTCAGGCATATTCAGCTTTTTCATTTTTTCTCTGTATCCCTGAATTTCCTCACCTGTACCGCTTTTATCTCCAAGCTCTTCATTTATAGCTCTTAATTCTTCTCTTAAAAAATATTCTTTTTGTGCCTCCTCAATATTTTCCTTTGCTTTAAGCATAATATCATTTTTAACATTAGCCCTTTGAATTTCCTTTTCAAGTAAAGCAATAGTAAGCAAAGCTCTTTCATAAACATCTGTTTCTTCAAGAATATTTCTCTTGTCCTCAAACCCGGTGATAAGCTTATCACAAAGCTTATCACAAAGGGTTCCAAGATCATTTGTTTTCTTAACATCATTTACGAGAGCAGGCTGAAGCATAGGCACAGCCCCTCTGTATTTAGCAAAAAGGTCTTTAAGCACTTCAACAGAGGCAGATTTTTTAACTTCATCAGCAGTATTAATTTCTACCATTGGCTCTACCTGACAAAGGGTATAGTCCGAATTTCTTTGAACACTGTCAATATAGGCTCTTTCAACACAATTTACTGACAGCTTTATTCCGCCATCAAGACCCCTCATTGCATTTTTAATCTTAGCAATAATACCAATTCTATAAATGTTGTTTTCAGTAACACCCTTACTATAGTCCTTGGCATTAACCAACATTAAATAACTGTCAGCACCCATAGATGCCTTAACCGCCTCAACGTACTCATCGTCATCTATACTAATAGTGTAAGTACACTTAGGATAGGGAACTATTTCATCAAGTAACAAAATTGGCATAATTCTCATATTATCCATTTACAACACCTCAATTCATATCATCAGATACTTAATCTAATTCAACTCTTTTTGAACAGCCAAAGCAATTCAATAACTACAGTATACACGACAGAACATACCATTTCAAGTACTACAGCCTATTATTTTTTTGCCAAAAGCTCCATAATTTTGTTACTTCTTGCTATGAATTCAGTCATAGCTTCCTGAGATAAAGGCTTGTGACTCATAACCGCAAGGTCATATATCTGTCTGCAAATCATTTCAGATTCCTCATTTTTACTTTCATTAATATCCAAAAGAAGTTTAACAACATTATTGTTTGCATTTAACACAAGTGTTTCATCACTTGGGAATGTCCTGTTATCCATACCATACATAGCAGACATTTCCTGCATTCTTCTGCTTTGCTCACTAAGCTCAATCATAGCAGAAACCTCTTCTGACTTAAGGTTTTCTACCTTAATTTTAAGGTCCTCTTTACCTAATGCCTGTTTAAATGTATTTTCAAGTACTTCTGTATCAATTTCTGTCTCACTGTCCGATTTCAACATTTCTGATACGGCAGAATCAATCCTTTCAAACTTAACACCATTGCCATATGCCTCAAGGAAGCTTACATAAGGTACATCAAGTCTTGTATCAAGTACAACAGCATCCATACCCTCATCCTTAAACATCTTAATATATTGTGCCTGCTGCTGAACATCAGATACATAGAACACCTTATTTTCAGCTTTTTCCTTATTGCTATCAGTATATTCAGTTAATGTAACATAATTGCCTTCAGTGGTCTTAAATAAAAGGCTGTCCTTAACCTTTTCATAAAAATCATGTTCTCTCATTGAACCATACTTAATAAAGGGACTAATATCCTCCCAGTATTTTTCATATTCATCCCTTGACTTCTTAAACATAGAATTCAGCTTGTCAGCTACCTTCTTAGTAATGTACTTGCTCATCTTTGTTACATAGCCATCATTCTGCAAAAAGCTTCTGCTGACATTAAGCGGTAAATCCGGACAATCAATAGTACCTTTTAATAATAAAAGGAACTCAGGAATAACTTCTTTTAAATTATCGGCAATAAATACCTGATTATTATAAAGTTTAACCTGTCCTTCAATGGACTCAAGCTCATGCTTTAATTTAGGGAAATACAAAATACCCTTTAATCTGAAAGGATAATCCATATTTAAATGAATCCAAAACAACGGATCATTAAAGTCTGTAAATACCTTGTGGTAAAATGCCTTATACTCTTCATCTGTGCATTCATTAGGCTTTTTAAGCCATAAAGGATTAGTTTCATTAACAGGCTTATCTTCCTGTTCTTCATCCTTTTTAGATGCATCCTCAAAGTAAATTTCAATCGGCATAAAGCTGCAATACTTAGCAAGTATCTCCTTTAACTTCCAGCCATTTAAAAATTCCTTATTTTCATCACTTACATACAATGTAATGGTAGTACCCCTGTTAAGTCTGTCACTTAAACCCATTTCATATTCAATACCACCGTCACAAACCCACTTAGCACTATCAGCATCAGTTATATAGCTTTTAGAATCAATCTGTACTTTTTCTGCCACCATAAATGCAGAATAAAATCCCAAACCAAAGTGACCTATTATATCACTGCCGTTTTCAAACTGATCCTGATACTTAGTAATAAAGTCAGTAGCACCTGAAAAAGCAATTTCAGTAATAAACTTCTTAATTTCATCAGCAGTCATACCAATACCATTATCTATAATTTGTATTGTCTTTGCATTTTCATCAAGCCTTACAACTACCTTAAACTTTTCATCCTCATCAATAGTAACCTCTCCCATAGAACCAAGCTTTTTAAATTTTACAATCGCATCACAAGCATTGCTTACAAGCTCTCTTAAAAAAATGTCAGTGTCAGAATATAACCATTTCTTAATAATTGGGAAAATATTTTCACTATTAATTGATAAATTACCTTTTTCCATAAACAAAACATCTCCTTATTAGTTAAAACGAATTTTGTGTTCTCCTATATATAATTATACATACAAGTTTGCAAATGTCAAGCACTTTTTAGCACTCATTAAAAAAGAGTGCTAACAAAAACATTTTTGATAAATTTAAGTATAAATATTTCTATTTTAATACACACTAAGAAAGGTGATATATTTATGAAAAAAACAAATATTCTGGGTATAATAACCGGATTTGCCAATGGCTTCTTTGGCGCAGGAGGCGGAACAATACTGGTTCCCGGTATGGAAAGATTATTAAATATTGAAGAACACAAAGCACACGCAACAGCCATAGCAATTATTCTTCCCCTATCCATAATAAGTGCTGTAATGTATATATACAAAATAGATATTCCTTGGAAAACAGTACTGTGGGTAAGTATAGGAGGAGTTATAGGCGGATACGTAGGAGCAAAAGTTTTAAAAAAGTTTTCCGGCAAGTGGCTTCACATCATATTTGGTGCATTTATGATTATAGCAGCAGCAAAAACGATTATATAGCTTATCTCATAAAATACAAGCTTGTTTACAATTTATGAGATAATTGGGCTATTCGTTAACTAAAGTACAGTTTACATTATTTGCATAAACAAAACCATACAAAATAAATTAAGCCCATCAAAAATAAGTTTTAATTTTCTGAATATAAAAATAAAAAAGGACACATATATGCTTATATTAATAATAACAGGTTTTTTAGCAGGTATAATAAGCGGAATGGGTATAGGCGGCGGTACAATACTAATACCTGCTCTTACTATTTTCATTTCAATGGAGCAAAAAACAGCTCAAGCAATAAATCTGATTTATTTTATACCTACTGCAATAGTAGCAGTAATTACCCATTCAAAACAAAACAATATAGAAAAGTCAATACTCAAACCTCTGATAATATCAGGAATAATCGGTGCTATAGCAGGTTCAATATTTATGAATTTAATAAGCCAAAACATACTGCGTACAGCCTTTGGCATATTTCTCTTTATTTTGGGAGTAATGGAAATAAAAAAAGGAATAAAAAAGCAATAAAAGACCCCTAATATATATTAGAGGCTTTTATTGTTATATTATTATAAAAAAGAAGGTACAATAAAATTATCACAAAGATAAATCATAAATCCGTATCGCATACATTACTGCTTTTCCAGCTATGATGCATCATAGCCTTAAAGTAATCATCACTTTTCATAAAAAAAGTACTATCAGGTGTAACAGACTTAGAATAATTTTTATCCCAAGTTACATCTACATTATACCACTTACCGTCAACATTAATCTGATTCCATGAATGAGTATTATCACTTTCAATTACTACTGTACAATCAATACCAAGCTCATCCATAGCTGCCTTGTATGTAAGTGAGTAAGAATTGCATGTACCCTTTCCATTTATAAGAAGATCATAAATATTATAAGAAGCATATGTATAATCATATTCACTGTTTTCAATTAAATAATCATGAACATATTTAGCCTTTTCAAAATCAGTTGCCCTAGAAGCAGCCTCACTTATAATATTATTTATAGCTGAATTAACAGCTTTCTGAGAATCAATTGCTGATACATCATTATTCAAATAACCAACTGTAATACTAACTGCAACATCACCAACATAATTGCAATCAATAGTTCCGTCTAAATTAGATAATGCAGGATTAGTATTAAACATATTTGTAAATGTATCTAAAACCTCTTCCGGTGTTACATTACACATACTTACATCTATTTGCTCCTGGCAATTTAAAACACCATTTTCAATAGCTTCATCTACACTAACTGCCGCAAAAGCATTTGTTGTCATTATTAATGCTGTAAATAAAGTAAATATTGCTAATAACTTCTTCATAATATCGTCTCCGGAATTTATATGATAATTTTTATATTTTATCTCAAGATAACTTATAAGTTATATATGTTATTAATTTCTCAAGTTATTTATATTATAACATTCGAGTTATAACTGTTCAAGTATAATTTTGCACAAATTTGGTTTAATTTTCCATATAATTTACCCCTAAAATACAAAAAAATACACAAAAACTTTAAATGCATATACATATTTAAAGTTTTTGTGTATTTTATGAATAAATTATTAATCAAATAAAAGCTGTTTTAAACTCAAATAATTAATATATTTTTAATTACAACTTATCACTTGTATACAAGTTTACAAATTTTTAAAGCGTTTATCCCATCTGTGCCCTTTGCAACCGGCTCAGCCTTGCCTTCAACATAATCAGCAAAATTTTTAAGCATAACATTATATGGATTTTTTTCTGGAGCAAAGTACAATTCTTCAACACTTCCTGTTATTTCAGAGTCATTGTTAACTTTAGCATTTTTCATATAGTTAATGCTGTTTTCATACTTCCACAGCTTAACATCATTGCCTATAGCAAGTATTTTCCCTTCAGTACCAACTATTTCAATAACATCCTTTCCCATTGGCTCACCTGTTGTTATAATAAAGACACCTGATTTATCTTTATATTTCATTATAATAGTATCTTCATCATCAACATCAAAGCTGTTATACTTACCATAGCATACATTGGATATAACCTTGTCAGGCATACCAAAATACCAACACCAAAGATCAAGCAGATGTTGTCCCTGATTAATCAGGACACCTCCGCCCTCTCCTTCCCACGTACTCCTCCACTTAGATGACTCATGATAATGCTGAGTCCTGAAATACCTGCTGCTTTTAAACAATATTCTTTTTATACTACCCAGTTCACCTTTTTCAAGCATTCCTTTTATCCACTTGTATACAGGTTGAATTCTGTTATTAAACATCATCGCAAAAGGTATTCCTTCAGACATTTTGTTCATTTTTTCAACTTCTCTAATGTTTATGCCGGATGGCTTATCACAAAGCACAGCCTTGCCTTTATCAAAAGCAGCCATAGCAATTTCAGGATGAATTTTGTGCGGTGTTGTTATAATAACCGAATCAAACTCAACATTATTTTCCATAAGCTCCTCATAGCTTGGATATATTTTTACACCTTTAAGATTTTCCTCGGACCACTTAATATTATTTTCAGACCTTGCCACAACAGCAGTCAATGTCAAATTTTCAATTACATTTTTATAAATAATTTCCGCATACTTTTTACCTTGAGCACCTAAACCTATAATTGCTGTTCTTACCAAATCATTTACCTCCTTTATACATTCTTATTTGAATTATAACATAAAATAACATTTAAAACTACAATTTCTTGAAGTATCCAAAAGGAAATGCTATACTATGTTTAACGAAAGGAGTTTTAATATGAAAGAAATAAAATTAACGAATATTGGCAATTTTAAAATAGGTAATGCACAGGATTTTGAAAACGGTACCGGAGTAACCGTAATAATCTCTAAAGATGGAATGGGTGCAGGTGTTGACATAAGAGGCGGAGGTCCCGCATCAAGAGAAACTCCTCTCCTAAATCCTCTTATGCATGCAGATAAGATTCATGCTCTTGTCCTCAGTGGAGGCTCAGCCTTTGGACTTGATGCTTCAGCAGGAGTAATGGAGTATTTAGAAGAAAAAAATATAGGATTTGATGTAGGCATAACAAAGGTACCTCTTGTATGCCAAAGCTGCATATTTGACTTAGGTTATAAAAATCATAAAATAAGACCCGATAAAAAAATGGGCTATAATGCTTGTTTAAATTCAGAAAAAAACGAGTTAAAAGAAGGCTCCGTAGGGGGCGGCACAGGTGCAGCAGTTGGTAAGCTCTATGGCATGTCACAAAGCCAGAAATCAGGAATTGGTGCTTATGCCGTACAAATAGGAGATTTAAAAGTAGGTGCAATAGTTATAGTAAACGCCTTTGGTGATGTCTTTGACAGCAAAGGAAATAAAATTGCAGGTTTAAAAAATAAGGAGGGTACTAAGTTTCTTGATTTTAAGGAAGAAATGTATAAATCTATCGAACCTAAAAGTCAATTTTCGACTAACACTACAATAGGCGCCATAATTACAAATGCCAGATTTGAAAAATCCTTCCTCTGTAAAATTGCATCAATGGGACAAAACGGACTTGCACGCAGAATAAGTCCTGTTCATACTATGTCAGACGGTGACAGTGTATATGCACTTTCAGTTGGTAATATTACAGCTGATATAAATGTTGTAGGAACACTTGCCTGTCAGGTAATGGAAACAGCTATTGAAAGGGCTGTAAAATAAATTCACCTGTATAAAAATATTCAGTACAAAAAATTATCCCCGAACAATGGCAGAGGTTAATAATGTATTGTATTACCGTTGCTAAAGCCGCTTAAAAATGGGATATATCGGAAATACGCATACAAAAAAAATATGTGAGGAAAACAGAATCGAAGGGGATATGAAATTCAGCCATATTAAGTAATACCAAAGGACAATCAAAAACCCATTGACGTACGATTTAAAAACACAAAGGAGCATACAGATGAAAATACTGATAATTGAAGATGATTTAAGTTTAATAAACGGTCTGTCATTCGCCATTAAAAAACAGGGCTATGACTTGGATATTGCCTGTACAAGCTGTGAAGCGGATGCAATATGGGCGGACGAAAAATATGATTTGGTAATTTTAGATGTATCACTTCCGGACGGTTCCGGTTTTGATATATGCAAAAAAATACGTCAAACATCAAACGTGCCGATTATTTTCCTCACTGCGGCAGACGAAGAAACGGACATAACAATGGGACTTGATATGGGCGGCGACGATTATATAACAAAACCCTTTAAGCTTGCTGTTCTCCTGTCAAGAATAAATGCCATACTGCGTAGAAGCCATAACTTTAATCAAGCAGATACAGAACTAAATTCAAATGGTATAACGGTACAATTGCTAAAAGGAAAAGTATATAAAAGCGGAAATCAGCTTGACTTAACAACAAGTGAATATAAATTGCTGTGTCTGTTTATGGAAAATCCTGATATTATACTTTCTGCTGACCAGATTTTGAGTAAATTATGGGACTGCAACGAAAACTTTGCAGATAACAATACGCTTACTGTGTATATCCGCAGACTTCGAGCAAAAATAGAGGACAATCCAAGCAAACCGAAAATGATAGTGACCGTTCGTGGTATGGGATATAAATGGAGTGTTACTGATTGAGGTGCATTATGAAAATATTGATTAATAAAGAAATAAAATCTCTTTTTTGTATAATATTGATATGTGTATTGGTATGTACATTGATTTCCGCACTCTTAATAATTTTTGAGATGAAAAATGCAGCAATTTATATATTTATCTGCACCCTATTTACATTTGTTGCGATATTTGCTGCTTTATTCAAATACTTTAATGAACAGAACAAAATTATAGAAAGAGCCGAAACACAGGTTACGGAATATATTTCAGGGAACAAAGAAGCACGTATTGAATGCGATAATGAGGGTGAATTATATAAGCTGTTTCACAAAGTAAATTCTTTGGTTTCAATTTTAAACGCTCATCTTGATAATGAATTAAAATCAAAAGAGTTTTTGAAGAACACAATATCAGATATTTCACATCAGTTAAAAACACCGCTTGCCGCACTTAACATTTATAATGGCATTATGCAGAGCGAAGCAACAAACTCACCTGAAATACAGGAGTTTGCTAATCTCACCGAACAGGAGCTTGACCGTATAGAAATATTAGTGCAAAATCTTTTGAAAATCACCAAACTTGACGCAGGTACAATAACAATTGATAAAGAATTAGAGAATGTATCCGAAATGATGAAAAGCGTCAAAAAGCATTTTTTGTTCCGTGCCAAGCGAGAGAAGAAGAAAATTATTTTATCGGGCGATGATAATATCACTTTATTATGCGACCGGGATTGGCTAACACAAGCAATAGACAATATCGTAAAAAACGCACTTGACCACACAGCAGAGGGCGGACTAATCAGCATTGAATGGAAACATTTTGCGTCTGTTGTTCAGATTATAATAAAAGACAACGGAAGCGGTATTCACCCCGAAGATTTGCACCATATTTTCAAAAGGTTTTACCGCAGCAGATTTTCAAAGGATATTCAGGGCATCGGTCTTGGTTTACCGCTTACAAAAGCAATTATAGAAGCCCATAACGGCACAATTGAGGTTGACAGTGAATTGAACACAGGTACAACATTTATTATAAATTTTTTAATCCCTACAAAATTGTAGGCTTAAATTCATATTACAGTAGGATTTATATGTTATTCTTTCGGTATAGAAAGAGGTGTTTATATTATGAACTTATTAGAAGTTAAACAATTATGTAAAACTTACGGTAGTGGAGAAACAGCCGTTCAGGCATTAAAAAACGTCAGCTTTGCCGTTCCAAAAGGCGAGTTTGTTGCGATAGTCGGAGAGTCCGGCAGCGGAAAGTCAACCCTGCTCAATATGATAGGTGCACTTGATACTCCTACCTGCGGCAAGGTATTTATTGACGGCAAAGATATTTTTAAAATGAAAGACAACAATCTTACAATCTTCCGCCGCAGAAACATAGGATTTATTTTTCAAGCATTTAATTTAATTCCCGAATTGAATGTCGAACAAAATATCATTTTTCCTGTTTTACTTGATTATCAGAAACCCGACAAAAAATATCTGGAGGAACTTTTGACTGTATTAGGGTTAAAAGAACGCCGTCACCATTTGCCGAACCAGTTATCGGGCGGACAGCAGCAAAGAGTTGCAATAGGCAGAGCCTTAATTACACGACCATCGCTTATCTTAGCGGATGAGCCTACGGGAAACCTCGATACACAAAACAGCAGCGAGGTAATTGCTTTATTAAAAGAAGCCTCAAAAAAGTATGAGCAGACAATTATAATGATTACGCATAACCGCTCTATTGCTGCATCTGCCGACCGTGTGCTGAATGTGTCCGACGGTGTACTTACTGATTTGGGAGGTGCCGTGAATGAAAAGTTATCTTAATTTAATTCCAATTTCTGCACGTGTACGGAAAAAGCAAAACCGACTTACTCTTATATGTATCATTCTTGCGGTATTTCTTGTGAGTGCGGTATTTTCAATGGCAGATATGGGCACTAGAGCAGAAAAAATAAATATGATTAACAAACACGGTAATTGGCATATAAGCCTGCGTGAAATAGATAGCAGCACAGCTGAAAATATATTTGCACGTTCTGATATTGCCGCTGCGTCTTGGTATGACGCCATAAACTATAAAATAGATAAGGATTACTATATAAACGGAAAGAAAACGGCTATTTGCGGCGTCGACAAATCATATATTACAGATATACGCGTTTCAGATATTGAGGGCGATTTTCCACAGAACACACAAGAGGTAATGCTTACCTCAAACGCCAAAGAACTTCTTGGAATACGCATAGGCGATAATATCACGATAAATACACCTGTAGGCGATATGAATTATACAGTGTCCGGCTTTAAGTATGATGACTCAGCTGTGTTCTATGACGCATTTGTTTCCTTTATGAACAAAGAAAGCTTTAATACATTTTGTTCTGTTACAACAGGTGATGAGGACTCTTATCCTGAATATTATATTAGATTTAATAAGCACACAAATGTAAAAAAAGCGATTGCCGAGATAAAAGAGGAATATGGTCTTACTGATAAGAACATAGCCGAAAATACCGCTATTATGGGGCTTGAGGGCTTTAGCAGCAACTCCTATATGTTTGGTCTTTATGGTATCGCGGCAGTATTGGTTTTGCTTGTTCTAAGTGCCGGCGTTTTGATGATTTCAAGCAGTATGAACAGCAACGTAGCGCAAAGGACGCAGTTTTTCGGAATGTTAAGATGTATCGGTGCAAGTAAAAAGCAGATTGTACGATTTGTGCGTCTGGAAGCGTTGAATTGGTGCAAAACCGCCATTCCGATAGGCATAGCTATTTCTGTGGTTATAACTTGGGGATTGTGTGCATTTTTGCGGTTTGGTATCGGCGGCGAGTTTGCTAATATGCCTTTGTTTGCGTTAAGTGCAGTTGGAATTGTATGCGGAATTGTTATCGGAATTGTAACGGTTTTAATAGCGGCACAATCACCTGCCAAGCGAGCCGCACGTAGTTCGCCTATTGCGGCAGTTTCAGGTAATTCGGACACCACAAACAATATTCGACACGGAGCACATACTCATCTCGGCAAAATTGAAACGTCGCTCGGTATTCATCACGCTGTATCTTCAAAGAAAAACCTTATCCTTATGACGCTCTCGTTTGCAGTAAGCATTATAATGTTTTTAGGATTTTCTTCAATGCTTGGATTTATAGAACACGCTCTGCCCTCGCTTCGATCATATACTCCCGATTTAGCCATATCGAGTATGGACGGGAATTGTTCAATAGACAGAGGGTTATGTAATAAAATATATGGTCTGCAAGGCATAAAAAATGTTTACGGTAATATGTTTAATCTTCATACTCCTGTAGTATCTGACAGAACTGATGAAGTTGATTTGATTTCATATGATGATTATATGCTTAATTGGTCTGAAAACAACGCTTTGCTTGAAGGAGATTTGTCAAAAATTTTAGGTGACAGCAACTATGCTTTTACCATTCATAATAAAACAAGTACATTAAGAAAAGGCGATAAAATACAAATAGGCGATGAAGAAATCGAAATTGTTGGTGAGCTATCAACAGGCGTATGGTCGGACGGTAAAGCTACCGTTGTTTGTTCGGAGGAAACTTTTACAAGGCTTACAGGTAAAAGTGATTATACGCTTTTAAGCATTAAACTTGCAAAGAACGCGACCGAAAACGATGTAACATTTCTTCGTAATTTAGCAGGGGAACATTCCCTTGTAGATTATCGGGAAAGTAACCGTCAAAACAGAAGCACATATTGGCTGTTTAGTATTTTGGTATATGGCTTTTTGGCTATTATAGCTATGATTACCGTATTTAATATAATGAACAATATTTCAATGAGCGTATCAGCAAAAATTAAACAGTACGGAGCAATGCGCGCAATCGGTATGGATGCAAGGCAGCTTACAAAAATGATTACGGCCGAATCTGTCACCTACGCAATACTCGGCTGCATTCTCGGCTGCATAGCTGGACTTCCTCTTAATAAGGCGTTTTTTGAAACAATGGTAACATCGCACTTCGGAGAACCATGGACATTCCCTGTTTCTGCAATAGCAATAATACTTGTATTAGTAGCGGTATCTTGTATTGCAGCTGTTTACGCTCCGTCAAAGAGAATTAAAAATATGGCGATAACCGATACGATAAATGAATTATAAAAGGTTTAAAATTAAATTTTGATATTAACATATGAATGAATTTTGAGCAGCCGGTCGGCTGCTCTTTTTATATATGAAAAATTAAATTGATTTTTAAGGAGTGTGAATAATAATATATTAGTTCGGTCATTTTAGGTTTATACTACCTTGTATTTACTGAATTTGAAAGTCCTTATATCTACTATGAGGGACAGTTAGAAGTGGAATTTTGACGGTTTTAATATAAAACTCCATTACTTCGTCAGTTTTAATGTCAGAAAGCCGCATAAAATAAGGGTTAAAAATACTATATGTGTTCAACTAAATAGAAAAAGAGATACAGGTTTATTTTGTAGCCTGTATCTCTTTCATTTTACACCATGTCTGTTGGTAAATAGTAATAATTTTCAATACTTTCTTATTGCCATTCACCCAATCGAGGATAATTTTTAATCATCAAAACTCTCAATTAAATAGTAATCTCCGGCACAGCTTTTCGCACATACCTCAAATACCATAATCAATGATTTGTAATAAGCCATTTCAATATCGTCATCACTCATCTTTTCATATAAATCAGCAGCTTCATTAAGTATATCGCAGCCGGCAAACAAAATATCATCATCTTGTTGAGCAAAATCAGGTGGTGTCAGTTTAGAAACATTGTCTCTGATTTCCTTGGCAGCCTTTCTTATCTTTTCAGCCCCCTGTTTTTTGCTGTCACTCTTTCCTATACCATCGGAAAGAGCTTTATCAAGAATATCTCCTACCTTTTTCTGATAAGACCTTATTTCTTTTGTCTGCTCGTCATTAAGCTTATCCTCATCCCAATCGTAATCTTCAATATAGTCCATATAATCATCAGCAGAATCTTCCATAATTATATATAGATTACTAAGCTTATCCATAAAATCATCAAATTCATCATCAATAAAGGTCTTACCTCTTTCACCTGAATTAACTATAGTTTCCATTTTAGTAAATAACTCTGTTGATGATTTCGAAATACTTCTTATAGCCTCAAGAATATCTTTGTTATATTTGTTTTCATCTATAGCATTTGTTTTTGATATAGTTATATCATTAAAGCTGATAATACGGTCATAATCCATATTTTCAAAATCAACTTCATTTCCTACATACATATATTCAAATATCTGATCAACATAAGTATAACCAAGGGTAAGAGCCCTGTTTACATCCACATATATTTTTACATTAGGTAAATATTCAACTGTAACCTCTTTATTATCATTATCTTTCAATGAATTAACCTTTGTATCTGTTGATTTTCTTGAAAGCACAACCGTCTTTGTTTCACTATCCCAATCCACATAAAGACCTGTGGCCTCACCTACAGCTCTTAAAGGCAACATCATTGAGCCATTTATTATCTGAGCAGGAACATCAAGCTCAAAAGCTTTTCCTCCTACAGTAAGCTGATGTGCATTGGCAGTAACCTTAACAATAGTAAGTTCCTTAACAAAGGTAGCCGTTTTAGTGTCACTATCCCAGCCAATTTCATACCCCAGCTTTTCAAATACTCCTCTTAACGGTATAAGAGTTCTACCCTCAATAATAATAGGGCTTTGAGCGGCAAATTCAACATTCTCACCATCTAAATTAACACTTATATCACCGGCATATACACTTTGGCAAATCATAAGTACAGCAAGAACAGCCGAAATATATTTTTTCATATTAATATCCCCCTAATCAAAAAGTCTTGAACTGTAATAGTCCCCTGCACAAGTCTTAGCACAGGCATCAAATGTAGTTAATAAAGCCATCATATATATGAAATCGTTGCTATCCTTCTCCTTATTTATTTCGGCAGCTTCCTTAGCAAGTTTAAGACCTTCAATAAGTATCTGATGGTCAATTTTGCACTTGTCAGGTGGAGCTATATAAGCAATTTCCTTTTCAATAATATCAAGGGAATTTGCAAACTTCTCACTAAGGTCAGTCTTTTCTCTCTTTCTTAAATTAGATTCATATTTAAGATTTTCATTAAGTAAATCCCCAATCTGCTTCTGATATTCCTTAACTTCTTTAGCCTCTTCACTACTAAGATCATCATAACTCCAGTTCCATTCATCCAAATCTGAAATACTTTTCATATATGAGTCAACATTGTTATTTGTAGCAGTTTCAAGCTTTTCTATTGAAGCATTGTATTCATTAACAGCTCTATAAATCTTAGGATCAAACTTATGACCATTACCTGTTTGGAATGCAACAAGAAAAGCATTATAAACCTTGTCAGCCTTGTCAACAGTTGCTCTGAAAGCAGTTAATATCTCATTGTTTACCTTGGAATTTGTAATTGTCTTTACTCTTTCAAAAACAGCAGAGTTAATTTCTATCGCTTCCTTAAGATCCTCTATAACCTGTTCATCATCAGACCTTTTTGTTATTTCATTAAGCATAGTATTATAGTTATACATTACCCCCATATAAGAAATACTAAAAAGTATTGTCTTGTTGTAAAGTACATAGTTTTCAGCAGCTCTTTTTTCTTCACTTGTAAGTTCAAGCTTAACAGGAGTTTTTTTAACCTCAGTAGTCTCTTCGGTAGTTTTTTCTTCAACAGTTGTCTTAGGTGTAACGGTTGCCTTACCGCTATCACTATCAAACTTAAATTCAACATCTTCACTTCTGGCATCAACAACTTCACTCTTTAAATCTACAGTCTTAGTGACTCCATCCCAGTCTACTTCAAGACCTGCAGCCTCGCCTATTGCCCTCAAAGGCAACATCATCGAACCATTTATTATCTGAGCAGGAACGTCTAAAGCCTTAACTTCATCATTTACAGTAAATTCAAGTGAATTAACCGTTACCATAACAACATCATTATCTTTGACAAATGAAGCTGTCTTTGTTTCCCCTTCCCATGTAATTTCATATCCAAGCTTCTCAAACACTCCTCTTAAAGGTATAAGAGTTCTGCCCTCAACAACAACAGGACTCTGATCAGCAAACTCTACACTTTCACCATCTAAATTAACACTTATATCAGCAGCAAATACACTTTGACATAATGTAAGTGCTACCATAGAAATTGCAATAAATCTCTTCATAATGTACTCCTTTTTTATTAAATAAACTTATTTTCTATATCCTTTGTAATATCCGTATCAGCTTCTTCATTATGTTCTTCAATATACTTTGTAGTATAATTATCTTCTAAAATAAGCTTAAACATAATGTCAAAAGTATAAAGAGAATAGTCAAATCTGATATATTCAACACTTATCTCATCGTCATTAAAAGCCGCCTTTACATTTGCACCTGCTCTTTCAAGCATATCACAGCACATAAGCATAATTTCTCTGTCAAGAACACATATATCAGGTGTATCTGTTGAATTTATTTTATCTCTTATTTCATTAGCCGCATTAGTAAACTTTTCCGGATGCTGCTTTGCATTGGTACTGTTATTAATAAACCTTGTTGCATTTTCAGCCGCCTTACCTATTTCCCTGTAATACTTATTCCTTGCACTTTTCTCCTCATTACTGAGTTTATCCACATTAGGAGCATTATATTTTGAGCTGCCTGCAATTTCAAAAGCATCATCAGCCGCCTTACCCATACTAATCATAAATGATGTAAGGGCAGAATCTATAGCATTCAATGTTTCCTCTGATTTTACCTCATACTGCTCATCAGTCAGGTCATCATACATATCAGTTAGGTATAGATTTTTAAGAAATTTATAGTCATCAATGTTTGTGTCAATAAAATCTATAAATTTTTTAACTAATCTTCCATCAATTTCTCCTGTTTCCAGCTCAGAAGCAACCTTTTTGTACCTTTCACATTCAGTGATTGCCTGATTTACGGCTTTTTCTATTTCTTCATCTGAACCTGAGTACTCCATAGCTTCAGCAGCAACATTCATATTATAGCTGTCATTATACATAAAGCTTGATATCAATGCCTCTACAGAAAAAAATGTTACATAACTTCTTGCAGCCATCTGAACAAGCTTTAATTCACTTTCAGGCACGCCATTAATTTTTTTCTCTTCAGTAGTTATTTCAGTTGCCTTTTCAGTTGTCACTTCTGCTGTAGTCATTTCAGTAGTCTGTTCTTTATTATCTGATAAAAGGCTTACTGTCTTTGTATTACCATCCCAGTTCACATCAAGATCTGCTGCCTCGCCAACAGCTCTTAAAGGCAACATCATTGAACCGTTAATTATCTGTGCCGGTACATCAAGCTCAAATACCATATCATCATCAACAACAAATGTAGTTGAATTAGCAGTTATTTTTATCTTTTTCGCTTTATTAATAAACTCAGCACTCTTAGTTTCAGCGTCCCATGTAATTGTATAACCTAACTCTTCAAACACACCTCTTAAAGGAATAAGAGTCCTTCCATCAACTATAACAGGCATCTGATTATCAAATACCACATTTTTGCCATTTAATGTTACACTTATTTCAGATGCAAAAACATTACTGACAAATATAAATGCAGTTATAATTGCAGCAATAAATCTTTTCATACATTACCCCTCTTTCTCAAAGACTTTAATTATATTTTTTAATCAAACATATTATATCATAAAAATTAAAGCCTGTCAGCAAAATGTCATAAAATGCTCGTTTTTCGACATAAAATGCTATTTTTAAACTTATTTAACAACTACATTACTCTCTCCAAGCAATTTTTTCAGCTCATCAATCAGCTTTTCATTTATACTTACATAATTTTCCGTATTTGCGTTGAGTTTTTGCTTCGTCTTCTCCAAATAAATAATAAATTTGTTATTACCTTTATATTTAGAGGTAACATCAGTAATATTTTTTAGCTCAACACTACTTTCCTTGGGTATTTTTATCCACAGGGTTCTGGTAACTTCATCAATCTGATCAAAAGTTTTTATTTCCTCACAAATAACCTTTGATGGTTGGTCTTCTGCAATAGTTGCCCTGCCCTTTACAATAATTATTTCTCCCTCTTTAAACATATAAGAAAACTTGTTATAAGAATCCGGAAAAACAATAATCTCCATTGAACCAAACATATCCTCAATAGTAACAAAAGCCATAACTTTGTTATTCTTTGTAAAATGCAGTGTAGTTGATGCTATAAACCCTGCAACCATTACACTTTCATTATCCTGAACCTTTCCCTTATCCTTAAAATCCTCAGCCTTAACAGGGAAATCCATTGAAATTCGGCTGATATATTTTTTAAGCTTATCCCAATAATTATCTAACGGATTACCGCTTACATATACACCTAGTATTTCCTTTTCCTGAGCCAGCTTATATTTATCTGGAAATTCCTCCATATCAGGAAGAGCATCCTTATATTTATCAGCAACAGAAACCTCTTCAGCCATTCCAAAAAGGTCTATTTGCCCTGCAATATTATTTTTTGCATTATTTTTCACACCTTCATAAATTGAAAGATAAACATTCATATATTGTGACCTTTTTCCTCCAAGTGAATCAAAAGCACCACATAATATAAGATTTTCAATAGCCCTTGAATTAATACTTTCATACATTCTGTTTATAAAATCAGAAAGAGAAACAAATTCACCATTTTTATTTCTTTCCTCAACTATATCATTGATTACCTGCTTGCCAACAGACTTAACCGCTGAAAGGCAGTAAAGTATACCTTCATCGCAGGTGGAAAAATTGCCGTATCCTTTGTTAATATCAGGTGGAAGCACTTTAATACCCATTTGTTTACAACTTCCTATATATCCTGTAACCTTATCTGGATTACCAATGACGCTTGTCATAAGAGCAGCCATAAATTCAACAGGATAATAACACTTGAGCCATGCAGTCTGATAGGCAACAACAGCATATGCCGCAGCATGAGATTTGTTAAATGCATACTTAGCAAAATCCGTCATTTCATCAAATATCTCATTGGCAATTTCAGCAGAAATACCATTTGCAACACAGCCAGGAACATCAGCATCACCATTTATAAATTTTTCTCTCTCCATAGCCATAACATCAGTCTTTTTCTTAGACATAGCACGTCTTACCATATCACTTCTGCCAAGAGAATAACCTGCCAGTTCTCTAACAATCTGCATAACCTGTTCCTGATATACAATACATCCATATGTATCCTTTAATATAGGCTCAAGCAAAGGATGCTTATATGTTACATTATTCTTATCCCTTTTTCCTTTTATATACTGGGGGATAAAATCCATAGGACCGGGTCTGTAAAGAGAAATACCCGCAATAATGTCATCAATACTATCAGGTTTAAGTTCCTTCATAAATGATGTCATACCGGCACTTTCAAGCTGAAAAATACCGTCGGTTTCACCGCTTGAAATAAGATCATAAACAGCCTTGTCATCATAATCTATGTTATATTGGTCATATTTTTTACCATATTTCCTGTTAATTTCCTTAAAGGCATTCTGAATAACTGTAAGTGTTCTTAACCCTAAAAAATCCATTTTTAAAAGGCCCAATTCTTCACAGGTAGTCATTATAAACTGTGTTGTTACAGAATTATCCTTTACATTCAGGTTAAGCGGAACATAATCCATAACAGGTTTATCTGCAATAATAACCCCTGCTGCATGGGTTGAAGTGTGCCTTGGCAGTCCCTCAAGCTTCATACTCATATCAATTACTCTTTTAACCTGAGGCTCATTTTCATATACATTTTTAAGTTCAGGATTTTTCTCCAATGCTTTTGCTATTGTTATATGCAAATCGTCAGGAATCATTTTAGCAATTCTGTCACCTTCAGAATAAGGCAAGTCCAAAGCACGTGTTACATCTCTTATAGCATTTTTAGCAGCCATGGTACCAAAAGTAATAATCTGTGATACCTGTTCAGCACCATATTTTCTTATAACGTAATCTATAACCTCAGGACGCCTTTCATAGCAAAAGTCAATATCTATATCAGGCATAGTTACTCTTTCAGGATTTAAAAATCTTTCAAAAATTAAATTAAATTTAAGAGGATCAATGTCTGTGATTTTGAGAGCATATGCAACAATAGAACCTGCTGCAGAACCACGTCCCGGACCTACAGCAATATCATTATCCTTTGCATATTTAATAAAATCCCATACAATTAAAAAATATTCCAAAAAGCCCATAGAAGAAATGGTATCAATTTCATAATCAAGTCTTTCTTTAAGCTCAGGTGTAATTTTACCATATCTTTCCTCAACACCCTTATGGCAAAGCTCCGTTAAATAACTTAACGAAGTATGTCCCTTGGGAACGTTAAACCTCGGCAGCTTATATTTATTAAACTCAAAATCCACATTACACTTTTCGGCTATCTTAGCAGTATTTTCACATGCCTCTCTTGCATAAGGAAAAAGTGAATACATTTCCTCCGGAGACTTTAAATAAAACTGTCCGCCTTCATATCTCATCCTGTTAGGTGTGTTAACAGTTACACCGGTCTGAATACAAAGCAAAATATCATGAGCTTCTGCATCCTCAGCATTAATATAATGAGAGTCATTAGTTGCCACAAGCGGTATTCCTGTTTCCTCATGCATACGCATAAGAGCCTGATTAACCTGTTTTTGCTCAGCCATACCATGATCCTGCATCTCAAGATAAAAATCTTCGCCAAAAAGATTTTTATATTTAAGAGCCATATCCTTTGCCTTATCATATCCTACCCTTAATACGGTTTTTGCAACAGGTCCGGCTAAACAGGCGCTTAGGGCAATAATTCCCTCATGATATTTCTCCAAGAGTTCAAAGTCTATTCTCGGCTTTTTATAAAAGCCCTCCGTAAAGCCATAGGATACCATTTTTATAAGATTTGAATATCCCTGTTGATTTTTGGCCAAAAGCACAAGATGATAGTAAAAATTATCCTCACTTGCAACCTTATCAAAACGTGATTTTGACGCAACATAAACCTCACAGCCAATTATGGGCTTAATTCCCTCAGCCTTGCAGGCCTTATAGAAATCTATGCAGCCATACATTACACCATGGTCAGTTATAGCCAAAGAATTCATACCCAATTCTTTACAGCGTGCCACAAGTTCCTTAATCTTTGCTGAACCATCTAATAAACTAAATTCCGTATGAACATGTAAATGTGTAAATCTTAACTCATTATCCATAAAAACTTTCCTTTTCTAAATCTATAGTTTATAAATTAATTATAATTCATTATACACCTTTAATCAAGAAAAAAACACCCCTATTAGGAGTGTAAGTCTGCGTTTACCTGCCTTTTACCTTTGTAAAAGCAGGTAAACATTAATTTATTTTTAAATATTCCCTTTAATTATATCCCCTGCCCAATTCATAAGCTGTTCGGAGGCAAGCTCAAAATCCTTCTCATAAACCTTATCAAAATAATTATTTATTATTACCGCATCCATATCAGTCAGATATTCAGCAAGCTCATGTATTCTTCTTAAATACTTGCCCTTATTATAATAATATTTAGCCTGAAGAGCAAATGTAGCCTCTTTATATAAAGACTTCAATATATTAACATCCTTTTCATGTATTGCATTATGGACACACCCATGATAAATATTGCAGACATCAGCCTTACATGAACGCCACGCATCATCTCTTCTTATTCTTCCGCTTAACCAACTTAAATCACCATAAATAGCATTTGTATCATAATAAAACTGAAACAAATCTGCTGCATTCCAATTGGACAGCTCCTGTTTGCCGGAAATAAAACCACATATTTTATCTCTTTTTTCAAGTTGTGATATAGAATTATCATATATCTTTAAATCCTGATATGTAAAATTATCAAGTATAACTACAACATCAATATCGCTGTTTTCTGTAGCCTCATCTCTGCCATAGCTTCCCTGAATACCAATAAATACAACTCTTTCTTTGAATGTATCAAGCATGACATTCTTAAAATTATCCAACCATTTCTTCATATACATGTCTCCCCTTTACTTTTTCTTACTGTATTCGTCACATTCCTTACTTAACAAACAATTTTCACAATCAGGCTTTCTAGCCTTACAAACACTTCTTCCATGAGCAATAATCTGCGTATTATACCTTCCCCAATGATCCTCAGGAAAAATTTTCATAAGTTCAAATTCTATTTTAACAGGATCATCACAATCAACAAAACCCAGTTTATTGCTTATTCTCTTAACATGAGTATCCACAACTATACTTGGAATATGAAAAATGTGAGTTCTCACAACATTTGCAGTTTTTCTTCCAACACCTGCAAGACCGGTCAGTTCCTCAATTCCTGACGGCATTTCTCCATTGTATTCGTTAATAAGCTGGTTAGCAGCAGCAATAATGTTTTTAGCCTTGTTGTGATAAAAACCTGTAGAATGAATATCCCTCTCCAGCTCCTTTAAATCAGCCTTAGCAAAATCCTCAAGATTTTTATACTTTTTAAAAAGCTCATCAGTTACTATATTTACTCTGTCATCGGTGCACTGAGCGGAAAGCATTGTTGCAATAAGAAGCTCATAGGGAGTGGAATAATGCAGATAGCACTTATCCTCTGTAGGATAAATCGTATCCAGGAGTGCAAGAACATTTTCAACCTTAGACTTCATTCTTTTTGAAATTCCAGCCATACTATACCTCCTCTCTTAAAAAAATTTAGTAATTTAATTATAGTTGACTTGACAATAGCTGTCAATAATGAGATAATTAAAAAAGTGGCAATTTAATAAAATTGCAATGTTTTATCAATATTTATGTATAACGAAAGGAGGATTACTATGGGTGCAATGACTTGGGGCGACTGGCTTATATTGATTGTTGTTATTATTGCAGTTATTGCTGGTATTCTCATTTTCCTTAATAAAAAGGCTTATAAGAGAATGAATGAGCAGAATGAAATGATTGAACAGCATAAAATGCTTCAGACTGCTTATATTATAGATAAAACAAGAGATAAAATGTCAAATGTTAAATCACTGCCTAAGATGGTAACCGATAATGTACCTAAATGGAGTAAATTTATGAAAATGTACTTCGTCAAGGTTAAAATCGGACCTCAGATTCTTACTCTTATTACTGATAAAAGAGTTTATAATGCACTTCCTGTCAATAAGTCTGTCAAGATAGAAATTGCCGGTCTTTATATTGTCAATATGATTGGTATGAAGACTCCTGAGCAGCTTAAAGAAATTGAAAAAGCTAAAAAGGCTAAAGCTAAGACAGAGAAAAAGACCGCCAAAGCTGATAAGAAAAAGAAGTAATTAAAAATTCAGTCTTTTCATATAATTACCTATACACTATAGGGAGTTAATATGAAAAGGCTATTTTTATTTTTATTTGTTATAATGCTTACCGGTTGTACAAAGGGCGAAAACTCTTATCCAACCATACAGGATAAACTGATGGCAATGGAAAGCTATTCCACTGATTGCAAGCTTACCTACATATCAAACAAAGGTGAAACTGTATATGAAACAAAGCAAATCGCAGCCCAAGACGGGCGTTACAGAATTGAAACACAAAAACCTGATGAATACAAAAATAATATAGTTATGTTTGACGGAAAAATGGTATGGCATTATAATCCTAACCTTGAAAATAACAAAATAAGCGTTAATCCTCCGGATAAAGCTGCAAGACGTGAAATCTTAATATTCAGTTTTATGGAAAACTATGTAAAAAGCAAAGATGTTGGTGTTGAAACCGCAAACCTTGATGAAAGCCGCTGTACAGTTTTAGAAGCAAAGCTTGCAGGTAATAACAAACTTCTTTCTACCGAAAAGCTGTGGATAGACAATGAAACCCAAACCCCTCTGCAGCTTGTAATATACGATGAAAATAACAAGGAAAGAATAGTTGCAGAATTTAGCAATTTCGTTTATAATTGTAACTTAGATGAAAAGGATTTTAAAATCAACAAACAGGGAGTATGATTTTTATGTATGAATACCACAGATTACTGGCAGAAATAAATCTTGATGCCATTGGAAATAATATAAGAGAAATACGACGCAGAATTAAACACGAAACTCAGCTCCTAGCCGTAGTCAAGGCAGATGCCTATGGTCATGGTTCCGAGGAAGTAGCAAAGGTATGCCTATATAACGGTGCAGACCAGCTTGCTGTAGCCACCTGCGATGAGGGTGTACAAATAAGACAATGGAGTATACAAGTACCTGTACTTATATTAGGCAACACTGTTGAAGGTCAGCTTGAAACGGTTATTAATTATGAACTTACTCAGACGGTTTTCCGATATGAAACAGCAAAAATTATGTCTGATATTGCTGTAAAACTTAACAAAACAGCATTAGTACATATTAAAATTGACACAGGTATGAGCAGAATTGGGTTTTTACCCACTGATAGCAGCATTGATGAAATAGAGAAAATTTTTGCACTGCCCAATTTAAAGGTTACAGGCATATTTACTCATTTTGCAACTGCTGATGAAAAAGATAAAACCTTTACAATGGTTCAGTATCAAAAGTTTAGATTTGTAACCGATACATTAAATAAAAAAGGCTTTAATAATTTTATCCGACATTGTTCCAACAGCGGTGCAATACTTGATATGCCTGAACTTCAGCTTGATATGGTAAGAGCAGGTATAATCATATATGGTATGTACCCAAGTAACGAGGTATCTCATCCAATTAACTTAATACCTGCAATGAGCTTGAAATCTCAGATAAGCTATGTTAAATACCTTGAGGAAAATGTAAGCATAGGCTATGGCAGAACATATTTTACAACTCATAAAACTAAAGTTGCAACAATACCTATCGGATATGCTGACGGCTATTCAAGAGCCTTTTCAAACAAAGCAAGGGTTATTGTAAATGGACATTATGCTCCTATTATAGGCAATGTGTGTATGGATCAAATGATGATTGATGTTTCAGATATACCTGACGTGAAAGATGGAGATAGTGTCATAATTATGGGAAGTGACGGAAAAAATACAGTTTCCGCCGAAGAGCTTGCCGGTATTTCAAATACCATTAATTATGAAGTAGTTTGTAATGTGGGCAAAAGAGTGCCAAGAGTATATATAAAAAATGGTGAAATTATAAATACAAAAAAAGGTAACTAGGAAAACACTGATTAATTCAATTTAAATAAGTTTCAAACGATATTTTCCCTCAAATTAAAATGCTAAATGATACATTATAAATTTATGTATTAAGGGATTCTAACATTATGATGTAAAATATATTCAAAAACTATAAAAAATTAATTAATCAGTTATTCCGTTAGGTTTAAAAAAAAATATATTGAGCATACTATCACATAAGAAGAAATTTTACCAAATAGGGTGTGATAATATGATTGTTAAAAGAGGAGATATTTTTTACGCCGATCTTAGCCCTGTCATAGGTTCAGAGCAAGGCGGTATAAGACCTGTACTTATTATTCAAAATGATGTAGGCAACAGATATTCGCCTACAGTTATATGTGCAGCCATTACATCACAGATGAATAAGGCTAAAATGCCTACTCATATAGAAATAGACTGTAAACATTATGCTTTAAGCAAGGATTCAGTTATACTTCTTGAACAGCTAAGAACTATTGATAAACGCAGATTAAGAGAAAAAATCGGTTTTTTAGATACTGCAATGATGAATAAAGTTAATAAAGGTCTTATTATCAGCTTAGGTCTGCAATAGACATTACATAAGGGGCTTTCAGCAGAAGGCTCCTTTTTGTTTTAAATATTATACTACTCTTCAATTTAAACTTTTTAAACACAACCTTTTTCATTTAAAATAATTATATCATAAAAAACATTGTAATAAAAATATTGCAAACATAGACTTATCTGCCAATTTTCTATAAAAAAAAGAGGCAAAAGCCTCTTTTCAACTCAGATTACTCCTCATCTTCATCCTCATATTCATAATCCTCGTCCCACTCTTCCTCATCATCAAGCATTTCATCAATAGCTGCAACAACTGTTTCAAACTCTTCATCAGACTCAATATTCCTTAATTCAAATCCATCCTCATTATCAACTTCAGCATATTCATAAATAAATGATTCTTCTCCATCCTCAGTAACCAAAGCAATATATTCCTTGCCTTCATACTCTTCAACCTCAAATATACCTACAACAACACATTTAACTTCTGTATTATCCTCAAGCATAAGTGTCATATGCTGATGATCATGATCACATCCGCATTCTTCTCCATGTTCATGGTTATGACCGCATCCACAAGTGTTTTTTTTCATATCGTCCATATTTAATATCCTCCTTAACATTGTTTTAATTGATTATACCATTTATTTACATAAAAAACAATTAATTCTTAATTAAGATTATGTTTAATGTTATTCTTCACGGCTTTTAAGTTCATTATCCAATTTTTTTCTCGTTTTCCTTGTAAAAAGCATAATAAGTAACCCTGCAACTGTTGCCACAGCAAAAAACATAATAACAAATATAACCGCAGTTTTCAAGGACATGCCCATTTCCACCATTTTTAGACAATATAAAACCACAATAAATAAAACAATTAAAATTATCAATAAATAATTAGCTATTTTTTTCATTAAATCACTCCTGTGATAATGATAACATATATTTATATATTTGTAAACGAAAACAGCATAGGAGCATATGAACTTACCCCAAATCGTCAGATTTTCAAATCTAACTTTTTTGGAGGTAAGTTCAATCTCTCCTATGCTGTTATATATTATTTCAAATACTTTGCTAATACTTCAGGTATTTCATTGTAACTTATACCAAAGTACCCATAAGCCTCCTGATTGTTACCGCAAAAAACACCTATCGACATATTAACAACATCATTTCTTGACTCAGGTACACTGTCCCTTAATTCAAGCATAGCATTATATAGCTCTTTAATATCATTTTTATCATCAATAGATATACTTTGGTCAACGATCAACTTGTTTCCGTTTTCGTCAACAGGCACGTTATATATATTAACCTCCAAACGATCTATACGTTTTACATCAATAATACTTTCTTTGTGACTTTCAAGGTATTCATTAATAATATTCAAAGTATTTTTAAAATATCTTTTAATATCAAAGTCTAAAGATATATTGTATTTAAGTTCCTTGCCCTCATGTTCAATTATCTCATTATAATTAACTGTTATACTTCTTCCGCAACCGTCACCATAAGATAATTTTTTCACATCCTCAGCATTTAAAGCCATAACATCCTTTTTAATAGCCTCTTCTAGCTTATCATAATCGATATATTGTAATCTCAAACTCTCCTTCACATCAATGCCCTGATATATGACATAATTTATTTCCTTTTTACTATCATTTATAAATGGAAATCTTACCTTTTTGAAAGCTTCATTTTCGTAATAACCCTTCATATAATCCATATAAAGGTTATCGTCTATAGTATAACTTCTCTCAAGCTCTTTGCCATTATTCAAATTGTATTTAATTGTCACTCTTGTACCCTCAAAGTCAGACTTGTCAAGTTTCCTGTTATCCACAATAGCCTGATGAAGTTTAATGATATTATCAATGTCCTTTTCATCACTAAGAGTTCCTCTGTATTTAACATCATCATATTCTACATTATCAACTTTTTCTGTTGAATAACCATAAGACCATACATCATTATATGGTTCAACACTTTCCACCTGAGAAATATCAGGCACTCTTCTCTCATACCCTGTTATATCAACCATGAAGCAAAGCTGCAATATACCTACACCAACAACAAAAATTATAATCGGCTTAAATAATCCCTTAATACCAAAACTCTTTCTGTTCAACATAAACGCAGCAATAAGAGCTACAATACCAAGAGGCATAGTCCCTAAGAAGAGATTGTTAAACTGGAACATTGAATTCAGCATTGTCCAGCCAAAAAAACCGAAAAATACAGCTACAGCATACATAAATACCGGTCTTAAAGGCTTAAAGGCTATAATTTCCTCATAACTTTCAATATTCCTGATTTTATAAAGCCACATATTAACAAATAATAAAACAACTATTATGACAATATAAACAATTGACTTTGATGAACACATCTTGTCAATTCCATAAATATAAAGTTTTTCTGAAATTGCAGTATAATCCGAAGGAGCAAATCCATACAAATTAGCTTCCAAGATATAATTACTCATTGTTTCTATTGCAAAAGGAAGAACAATAAATCCAACCGTAAAAACATATGTAGCAATGGTATTTCCGCTTAACATTGCAGCAAATACCGTTACCAAAAGTGTCATTACTGCATACACACTACAAGTGTAGAAATATTTAAAAGCATACCTTAATGCAAATATTTCACCTGAATTAAGACAAACACACTCAATAAAAATAACAACACTTGAAATTATAATAGGTATAATTAACAGCACGAATCCTGCCAAAATGTGTGATAAATACTGTGTTCTTCTTGTAACAGGCAAGCCATGAAGGCATGATGCAGAGTTACCCTTATGTAAGTAAGAAAAAAGCAAACCGCCCAAACCAAAAGCAAATGCAAATGATAAAAACCCCTCATCTGTCCTAAAATAAAAACTGTCCGCAAAAGATTCAGGATAAGCGGTATTATTAACCGCTCCTGGCAGTACAAAAAGTGCCAACAGCAGCATAAACAATGCAGAAACCCACCAAAATCTCTTAAAATCAGACTTTATAACACTTTTATCAAATAAGGATGTTTTCAAACTCATAACCCATACCCCCTAACTCATATATAAAAATTTCTTCAAGCGTAAGCGGAAGAATATCGCAAATCAGCGGAGAATATTTTTCACAACTCCTCTTTATATCTTCAACACTTCCTTTTACAATATAGGTGTCAACACTTCCAAATTTACTGCTATGTAATATATTTAAACTCTCCTTAAATTCTGGCAAAACGTCCTCTTTAAAAGCAATCTGAAGCTTATGAATTTCGCCTTTTACATCGTCAAGGGATTTTTCGAGCACCACCTTGCCGTTAAACATAATTCCAACCTCATCGCATACGTCCTCAAGCTCCCTTAAATTATGGCTTGAAACAAGAACTGTCATTTCTCTTTCAGCAACCTCCTGAAGCAAAATTGCCCATGTATTTCTCCTCATTACAGGGTCGAGTCCGTCAACAGGCTCATCAAGTACCATTAAATCAGGTCTTGCACATATACCGAGCCAGAACGCAACCTGTTTCTGCATACCCTTTGACAGTCTGCGGCATCTTCTCTTTACATCAATCTTAAATATGCCCTTTAGTTTTTCAAACATCTCCCAGTCCCAGTTTTTGTAAATGTCTGAATAATACTTAGCCATTTCAATTATGGAATAGGTTGTAAAGAAAAACAAATCATCACTTATGTATACAATTCTCTGTTTAATATCACAGTTTTCATAGACAGTCTCTCCATCTACGGTAATAATTCCACCGTCATATCTGTATATACCCATCAAATTTTTAATAAATGTAGTCTTGCCTGCACCATTAGGACCAATAAGACCGTATACAGAACCTTTTCTGACATTTAATGTCAAACCGTCAAGAGCCTTAAAACCATCAAAGTTTTTAGTCACATTTTCCGCTTTAATCATTACTTCTCCTCCTCATATACCTTATTAACAAGGCTTTCGATTTCATTCATTTTCGCCCCGAGGTATTTTAATTTCTTTAACACAACCTCAAGCTGTTCAAATCCTTCCTCTTTTTTGACAGCTTGAACACTTTTCCTCATAGGTGCAACAAAATATCCCTTAGCCTTCTGAGAATAAATATATCCTTCCATTTCAAGTTCTTTATAGGCTCGCTGAATAGTATTAGGATTAATTGCAAGTTGAGCAGCAACTTCTCTTACAGACGGAAGCCTTTCATGCTCTTTCATTGCACCATTTACAATATATTCTTTTGTTTTATCCTTTATCTGTTCATATATTGGTCTGTGGTCACCATAATTAAGTTCCATCATATCACCTCCTTACTGTTTTATCTGTCTATTAATTGTAATACAGTTAAAACAGAATTTTGTCAAGTGTTTTTTTCGGCAGCTTCCGGATTTCTATTCAAAATATTCCACTTTAATTATTTGTACACCCATAACCTACAGCATAACACACCTTTGTCAGTTAAATTATGCACGTTTTTCATATATTTCTCAAGCACCTCAACATAGGAATTAATTAATCCGTATATAATTGAACTCCATTTTCTTTTGCATTTTTCAAACCTCCGCTGTAATTTTTTTCTGCAATAACGAATTTTCCTTAATTATAACAATAGCGTCTGCTAAAAAATTGCAGTTTCCGAAAGTAACCATAATAGTAACATCATAAAACAAAAAACAGGTAAAAATTTTTATTACAAAATTCTATCAACTAAAATACCAAATACTGTTGTCAGTAGTTTTGGATTGGTTACTGTTGCACCTTTTACTGCTGTTACATCAGAAATTATGCTTATAAACAAAAACAATGTATAAAAAAATAACCAAAATTCACAGTATAAAAAACACACTTGAATTTCGGTTATTAATTTAATTACCCTTATTTACACAGGCAAAATTACTTTAAAGTTACCTTAGCGCCAACTTCTTCAAGCTTAGCCTTGATAGACTCAGCTTCTTCCTTAGCAACGCCTTCCTTAAGAACCTTAGGAGCACCATCAACAACTTCCTTAGCTTCTTTAAGACCAAGACCTGTGATTTCTCTAACAGTCTTGATAACCTTAATCTTTTCAGAACCAACCTCAGTTAACTCAACATCAAAGTCAGTCTTTTCTTCCTCAGCAGCACCACCGGCAGCAGCACCAGCAGCAACTACCATACCTGCTGCAGCAGATACACCAAATTCTTCCTCAGCAGCCTTAACTAAATCGTTAAGCTCAAGAACAGTAAGTTCCTTAACAGCTGCAATAATTTCTTCAATTGATAACTTAGCCATTTTAATTTTCCTCCATAATTTCTAAATTTTTGTTAATTTTGTTTCAAAATCAGTAAAATAGCACTTACTTTAACTAAACAGTTAAGCAACTCTTAAGCCTCTGTAGCTTCTCCGTCCTTTTCTGCAATAGCCTTGATAACTCTTGCGAAAGAACCCATAGGTGACTTGAAGCTGCCCAATAACTTTGAAAGGAGAACCTCTCTTGATGGGATATCAGCAACAGCAGCCATGCCCTTAGCATCATAACAAGTACCTTCGATAACACCAGCCTTAAATTCAAGAGCCTTGGCACCCTTCATAAACTTGTTCATGATAGAAGCAGCAACAGTTGGATCTTCATAACAGATAGCAATAGCACTAGGACCTTCAAAATAATCCTTTAAGCCCTCAAACTGAGTACCCTCTACTGCTAAATTCATCATAGTATTCTTGTAAACCTTGTAATCAACGCCAGCCTCTCTTAACTGCTTACGAAGAGAAGTATCCTCTGCAACTGTAAGACCTCTTGCATCAACTAAAACAGCAGAACTAGCTTTTTCAAGCTTTTCCTTAATTTCGTTTACAACAACCTGCTTTTCAGCAACCTTAGCCATTATTACACCTCCTATAAAATTTTCAAAAAAGCCGTATAAAAAACTCCCTGTCATAGACAGGGAGGCAAATACAAAATCAAATGTATCCTCGGCGGGTAGTTTTCACAATTAAGACATAATGTCACCTGCTGTCTACGGCACTTTTTGTATAATAACATATTAAAAATTATTTGTCAAGAGTTTTTTAACTTTTTATTTTTTAACTTTAATATGACTTTTTATCTTATTAATAAAGTCCTTTTTAAGTGCTATATTATTTCCGCAATGGTCAATTTCCACACCGGCATAATCTGCACCCTCTACATTCACTATACTACACACATCGTTGTAATTAAGTTCAAGGAACTGCGTATCCTTTCTCCATACACCAATAGCCTCAACACTTGTAAATACAAGTAAAAAACTGCCGCCCTCGGCTGCAACAGAGTAATAACCCATACTTGTAATATTATTATTTTCATCTGCTTCTACTATAACCGGTACAAAGAACTTATCACTAATAAGTCTGGTTACAAAATCTGTTTTATTATTTTTAGAAGAGTCATTCTTTAAGTTAGCTATGCTCTCTGCTAATGTTTTGCTCATAATACACCTCTTATTTTTTATAGAAAGGCGTTGCTTTCTTTATATATTTTTGCGCAACTTTATCAAATGAAGGCATAAGACCAATTGTTTCACCCTTTTTCATAACTGAATGTGCAACAGCGGCAATACCATCAAAAGCAGCCTTTAAACTGCCATCTTTACAGAATTCCACTACAAGTACAGGAGTCGCAGTGTCTTCCCCTTTTCTTATGGTTTCCATGTAGTATACGGCACTAACATCATCCTGTGTTTCAAAATATTCACACAATGCCCTTTTAAGCTTTTCCGGTGGGTTATCTACTGCTCTAAGCCCCATATTACCTTCTGTCTGTACCTTTTCAGGTTTAATAACTACATCAGGATTATTTACCCTTTCAATATTGTTAATAAGACTGTTTTGTACAGCAATATTACAGCCACAGGGATCAATAACAAAGCCATCATACCCCTTGGCAGATAAAACCAGACTCTTAATATTGTCATAACTTCTAATAAGGTACATTTTATTAGGATTTTTATTCCACTTTTCATATTCCTCGCCACTTGTAAAAACAGCAAGATATACCAAACCATTGCTGGTTTCCATTGAAAAGTAATTAACAGTTGCATCTGCCGGAATTTTATTATTTACAGGCTCAGGAATAATGACTACAGGTAAAATAAATTTAGCACCAATAAGCTTTTGTAAAAACCAAAGCCTGTTTTCCTGAGTATTGTTTTCCTTTAACTTTAAAACTGCATCTACAAGAGATGTGTTGTCAATAGGAATATTCATTATAAAAATCCTCCATTATTCCTTAGGAATCATTTCTTCTCTGAGTATACCGACATTTTCACCCCTTGCATCAATAACTAAGCCGTCAAGTCCGCTATTTTCCTTAACTATAACCTCTCTTAACGCAGCAAAGTTGTGTAAAACCCCAATAATATCATCTCTGTCTCCATAACACTTTTCAAGTTCTTCAGGGCTTGTAAACGCACATAAAAATTTATTTCCGTCACTGCTGTTTAATGCACAATATTTACCGCTTTTTTTAGGTCCGCTGCTCTTATCAACACTTACAGGCACATAAAAAGTAGCCTCAACTACCGCCTTATAAAACTCCTCCTGAAAAATTACAGTTCTTATAGCTTTAAACTGTTTCATTGTTTCAACAAGCTTACTGTTATCTGGTTTCTTATTCATTTCATTAACCTCTCATTACCTTTTTCTTTATTTTTATTCAAAAAATTCAAAACAACTCAAATAAACCCTTAATTATTATCTTTCCAAAACTTCATCTATTATATCCTTAACAGTTGAAATTTTGTCAATCTTATAAACATTTTCACCACAAAAAACAAGAGCATTATCAATATCTCCATTAGCTCCGTTAAAAAGTGCCTTTGAAATACAATATGGTATAGTTTTCGGATCACAATGTACAAGACATTTAAAACAGCGTGAAACCTTACATCCATCAGGTACAATATCCCTAATAAAGTGATTATTCAATGCTCTTCCCGGCATACCCACAGGACTTTTAACTATTTTAACATCCTCAAACTTTGCATTTATATATGCTTCCTTAAAAGCTATATCAGCATCACATTCTTCAGTTGCTACAAAACGTGTAGCCATTTGTACGCCATCAAGACCTAAATCCTCTATACAATGCTTTACATCTTCCCTCGAAAAAACACCGCCGCCAAATACAACCGGTATAGTCTTATTGTACTTTTCCTCAAATTCTTTCTTTGTTTCAATAATTTTAATAATTTCATCATCAAAATTATCAATAGTTAAAACCTCTTCAGCCTTAAATCCTAAATGACCACCCGCCTTAGGTCCTTCAATAACAAGCAAATCCGGCAGTCTGTCATACTTTTTAACCCAACGAGAAAAAATAACCTTGCAGGCTTTTGCTGAGGAAACAATCGGTGCAAGCTTAATATTAGAGCCTGCGGCAAACTTAGGCAGATCCATAGGTAAACCGGCACCTGATATTATAAGATCGGCACCGTTTTCAATACAGCACTTAACAAAATCCTCATAGTGAGTAACTGCAACCATAATATTTACACCAATTATACCACCATTGGATTCATCCTTGGCAAGCTTAATTTCTCTTGACAAAGCTCTCATATTAGCTTCAAAGGTATTTGTATAGAAATCCGGCTCTCTAAAGCCTGGCTGGGCTGCAGAGATTACACCGATACCACCCTCTCTTGCTACAGCTGCAGCAAGCTTGTGAAGGCTTATACCAACACCCATGCCGCCCTGAATAATAGGAATCCTAGCAGTCAAATCTCCAATTACTAAATTCTTCATTTAAATTACCTCATATCCAATTAAATGTTCAATATATAAAAAATAAAATTATTCAAACCTACTAATATAACTTATCACAAGAAAACAGAAGACTGCTCTCAATTTCTAAGATAAATTAATGATAGTTTTTAACTTCAAAAATTATACAACCTGTATAAGCCAATTAGCTTATCAGCTAATTCAGCACATTAATCAAAAGTCCTGCTTCTGATATTATGATTATATCATTTTAAATTACTTTTGTCTATAACTTTTGACATAATAAAAATAATGTTGTATACTTAAAATACTTAATTAAGGAGAAAAATATGAACAAAAGAAATTTTTTTAATAAAAGAGATTTAGTGATAATTATTGTTATTTTTGTACTTGCTTTCTGTTTTTTTTACGCATATAGCTTATATAACAAAGGCGAAGCTGAATATGTTCAGATTTTATATAACAGTCAGGTAATTAAAGAACTTTCTCTTTCTGAAGATACTGAATACATTCCCTATACTAACAAGAATGTAATAATTGAAATAAAGGATAAAAAGGTACATTTTAAACATTCCGACTGTCCCGACAAAATTTGTGTAAACACAGGATGGTTATCCGAACTCGGACAAACAGCTGTATGTCTGCCTAACAAATTATCTGTTGTAATAAAATCCAATGAAAAAAAAGATAACACAATAGATACTGCTATTTAACGGAGATAATACTATGGACAATTTTACAAAAGCAAAATATATTTCCTACATGGCAATGCTGTTAACTCTAATAGTAGTGCTTTCCATATTTGAGGCAATGCTTCCGCCTATTCCAACACTTCCGCCGGGTGTAAAAATCGGTCTTGCAAACATAGTAACAATGTACGCACTTTTCTTTGTAGGCAAAAAACAGGCATTCCTTTTGAATATTGCCAAAGGAATATTTGTTCTTATAACAAGAGGTTTTACTGCAGGAGTATTAAGTCTTTGCGGCGGTATACTTTCAATTTGCATAATTATTTTACTCTCAGCTCTTTTTAAAGAAAAAATATCTTATTTGCTGTTAAGTATAATGGGTGCGGTTTTTCATAACATAGGACAGCTTATAGCATTAATAATTATATTGGATAATAATAAATATACAGTTTATTACTTACCAATTCTTATTATAGCAGGTGTAATAATGGGAAGTATAACAGGAATTTTACTAAAAACATTATTGCCTGTTTTATCCTATCCTTTAAAGGAGAAAACAAAATGAAAAATATAATATTAATATTATCATTTACTTTTTTATTATGCAGCTGCACCAATCAAAAGTACACTGCCGAATATTTTGATGTTTTTGATACTTATACTACCTTCACAATCTACACAGGGAGCAGCAGTCAATTTAATGAAATAAGCAAAGAACTGCACAATAAACTTTTATCTCTTAATCAAAAGTTTGATATTTATAATAATTATGATGGAATTAATAATATAAAAACAATAAATGACAATGCAGGTATTAAATCTGTAAAAGTGGATAAAGAAACATTAGAGCTTATAAAAGCCGGCAAGAATGCATATACCCAAACAAAAGGAACAGTAAACATTGCTTTAGGCTCAGTACTTAAAATATGGCATAATTACAGAGAAAATGCTCTTGATAACGGAATAGCCGAAATACCTTCAATTGAACAGCTTAAAGAAGCAAATAAACACACAGATATTAATTCAATAATAATTGATGAAGAAAATTCAACTGTATATATTAATGACAAAGAAACCTCCATTGATGTTGGTGCCATAGCAAAGGGCTATGCAGCAGATTATGCAGCAGAATTTTTAAGAAATAAAGGTGTAAAAGTTGCCCTTCTCAATCTTGGAGGAAACGTAATAACTCTTAATGATAAAACAAAAGAAAGCTGGAAAACAGGAATAGTGTCGCCAAATAACACCGAAGAATATATAAGTACCGTCGATTTATCAAATCAGTCTGCAGTATCAAGCGGTAATTATCAAAGATATTATGAATATGAGGGAAAACGATATCACCATATAATAGACAATAAAACCCTTTTCCCTGCAAACCATAATAAGGGAGTAACCGTTGTTACAAACAGTTCTCTTGAAGGAGATATATATTCCACAGCCCTATTCATACTCCCATATGAAGAAGGTGCAAATATTGCAAAACAAAACAATATAAAAGCATTGTGGATAACATATGATGACCAAAAATATGAAACTGATAATTTCACAGCTCCAAAATAAAGACAAAAATAACGGGTCCACCAAACCCGTTATTTTTTATACAAGGCGTTGAAGCTCAATTTTGTCAGTCACACAAAGCACAAATGTAACTACAACACATAAATAAAAGCACAGAGGAAGGAGTCTTTATTTAAAAAATTTAAATGTTGTTCAAGTAAATAAAAGGGGTCACAATCTGAACACGCATATTGCAGATTGAAAAACTTATAAAAACAAAACGAGGCGTCGAAGCCCAAAGCTTCAACGCCCTTGTATAAGCATAGTATACTCAATTAAACATAATTTGTCAATAATAAATTTATAAAATAAATTAAATTATGCCATCTTATTTACAAGTTTAGCAAGTCTTGACTTCTTTCTTGAAGCATTATTCTTGTGAAGAATGCCCTTAGTACAAGCCATATCAATAGCCTTAGTTGCAGCCCTTAAAGCTTCAGCAGCAACAGCCTTATCACCTGCATTAACAGCAACAACAACCTTCTTAATTGCAGTCTTTGTTGCAGACGCTACCATCTTATTTCTTAATGTCTTCTTGTTGATAACTAAAATTCTCTTCTTAGCAGACTTAATATTAGCCATGAAAAAATTCCTCCTAAATAAATAAAAACAAATCTAAATCAATATTTTTCAACCTTGCGTAATTTGAACTTAGAGGGGTTTAAAAGACACAGAACGACTGCATCGACAAATCACACTTGAATTATTATAGCTTATTTTATATTCTTTGTCAATGAATATTTTACATTTTTTTATTAAAACTATAAATAAAAGGAGATGATAAAGTGAAATTCTCACCATACACAGATTTGGCACTTGAAATAGCTGAAAATATATGCAATAACAATACCATAGAGGGTATTGAAATGAACACAGAAATCTGCAGTCTTGACAACACAACAGTTACTGTAGTAAATATAACAAATGATAAAGGCATTAAAGCAACAGGAAAGCCTATTGGAAGCTACATTACATTAGAAAGCAGCTTTATAAAAGAAAATGACATTGAAGCACACGAAAAACTTATATCCATATTAAGCACGCACATTAAAAACCTTTGCCCCAATAACACTAATACAATTCTTGTAATAGGCTTAGGCAACTCTCAGGTTACACCTGACTCCCTAGGTCCAAAAGTAGTCGATAAAATACTCGTTACAAGACATATAAAAGATACTGTACCTGAAGACATCACAAATTCGGTAGCCTCCGTTGCAGCCCTAGCTCCGGGGGTAATGGGAATGACAGGTATAGAAACCGTAGAAGTGGTAAAAGGAGTTACCGACAGAGTAAAACCGGACCTAGTAATTGCCATAGATGCCCTTGCTGCCAGAAAAGTGTCAAGAGTCAACTCTACAATACAGTTATCTGATACAGGAGTAGCTCCTGGGGCAGGTGTTGGAAACAAAAGAAAAACAATAGATAAAGAAAGCCTTGGAGTCCCAGTAATTGCAATAGGAGTGCCAACAGTAGTAGATGCTGCCACAATGGCAAATGACACTATTGACAGAGTAATAGAAGCTTTGCTAAATGAGAGCACAAGAGGAAGTCAATTTTATAATATGTTAAAGGATACTGCTGAAGAAGAAAAATATAACCTTATAAAAGAAGTTCTTGACCCCTATGCAGAGAATATGTTTGTAACTCCAAAGGAAGTCGATGCGGTTATAGAAAACCTAGTAAATATTATTGCTAACAGCATAAATATTGCCCTTCATCCGGGAATTGAGCTGGAGGATATAAACAGGTATAAGTTTTAACCTCAACAGAGGATATGCATTATGCAACCATCCTCTGTAATTTTTTTAATTCATCAGCTTAATTATCACTAATGTTCATTATGTACCATTTATCATCTATCTTTTCAAGCGAAAATATGGCACTGACTTTTTGAGTTTTACTATTATTTTCTCCAATAATTACGGCTTCCACTTTAGCTGCTGTATCATTATCATACTCAGTATCCATACTTTCAACACTTAAATTTGTTATTTCACCATCTGCATATGGTTCAAGCAAAACCTTAACCATAGGAATAATATTTGCTATATCTGCAATCTCTACACCTATAACCTTTCCAACTAAATTAGATGCAGTTTTAATTCCCTTTGATATTTTAGGATTTATACAATTCAGTACAACTTCTGCGTCACAATCACTGCACCCTTCAACAAATCTTGCAACTGTTTCTTCAGGATATGTTTCATTATTTTCTTTTGCATTATTGGCTGACAAATTACAGCCTGTTGTTAAAGTTATTATAAATAAAACACATAAACAAATAAATCTATTTTTCAAAGTAATTTCTCCCATCAACCTTAAATTTTGATATTTTTTCATTATACTCCTCAGTTGTAATTATACCAAGCTGCCTTTTTTCATTTAATTCTTTAATAATAGTCTTGTCAGAATTGCTTAATGCCCAAATCAAACAAATAACCCATCCGATTATCGTGAATCCTGTAATCATATTAATTAAAAATATTATTGTCGCTTCCCTTGTATTTGTTTTTATAGAAATTATTGCAGGAAAAAAATAAATAAGCATCGTAACTAATATCGTAACAAATAATAAAAAAATCTTCATATTATACCTCTTTATCAAATATCAATAACCTGTTTACTTATTATTTTTGAAGTTATCTTATTAAAATTATCTACAATTGTATCCCCCGTAACCCTAACTTTAAATAGTTCATTATTTTCCGCATTTTTAATGAATTTGGTATTTTTATAAATAATATATTCTACATCATCAACACCATTTTTTAGCAGATTATAAAGATGACTTGAACTTTTTTCATAGCCTGTATTTATCATATTACTGATATTTATTTTATTCAGACATACGGAATTTTTTATAAACGAATCATTACTGTAATTAATCCTTATAATCCTTTTATCAAAATCATTGTTTTCAAACACATAATTATATTTATCAAAATATATACATATTATATAATCAAGTTTTTTATCCATCATGGTTTCTATTGGTATATTGTCAATGACAGCACCATCTATATATTTATTTCCATTAATATTCATACTCCGTTTAAAAGGGGGCAAAGATATACTTGCCTTAAGATATTGGGGCATTAAATTATAACTAACTTTACTTAAATTAAAATACTCCAACTTAAATTTTAATATATTAAACACAGGCGTAAATATATTTGTACTGGGTTTTATATTAAAATTACACATATCATTAATGAATTCATCAACGTATTTACCCCTAAGTAAATCAATAATTGAGCCATTATTTAATTCATCAAGTTTTTTCCAGTTAGAAATAGCAATATCTATGTTATTTGTAGCATATGCATACCCATTTAATGCACCCACAGATGCAGCAGAAATACACTTTATATGCTCTATATCAATCATTTCAGAAATATATTTTAATGCTCCTATTTGATATGCTCCCTTTAAAATGCCACCAGATAAAACTATTCCTATATTAGCCACTATATACTCACCTTTCTAAATATGAAAATAATATCAGTTAATCGTCATTTTATAATCATTAAGTTTTCTAACCATAAATAATAATACATTGCCTAATATTGATAATTAAACCTCCTTGAGAGCCCAGACTAAAGACACAACCCAGCCTACAACACTCCATCCCAACAATAAATTAAGTGCAAGTATAGATGCCTTATTATCTCTTTCCTTTTTAAACGCAATAATTGTAGGGCAAAAATATATTATAGCTCCTACAACACAACATATCAACATACCTATAATAACTATTGATTCATTCACAGAAATCACTCCTTGTCTTTTTACATATATAATTTTCTAAAAATATTAAACAATGTATTATGTATTTGACTTTATTATACATATTATCTTAACATTTGTCAACACTAAAGTTCTTAATATATCAAGAACTTTAATATTTTGTAAGCTTTTAAAATATATGTATAATAAATATATGAGGTGATTTTATGAGTTCTGCAAACACTTTAGGTAAACGATTAAAAGAATTACGAATCAGTATGGGATTATCACAGGAAGAATTTGCTTACCGCTGTAATATGCAGGCCTCTCATATTGGACAAATTGAAAGAGGACAAAAAAGCCCTACCCTTGACACACTCGAAAAGCTTTCAAAAGGACTTGATACAACAGTATCTGAATTAACAAATTATTCAAAAAAAATAAATATATCTGATGATTCTACTATCAACAAAATCAATTCATATCTTTATAAGCTTGATGAAAAACAAAAGAAACAGGTTTTAAATATAATAAAAACATTTTTTGATAATTAAATTTTAAACTTAAATGTAATAACAGCTACGAACTTCCATTTATTTAAGAGTGTTGCATAATTATTAATTATAAGTAATAGTACCTGTAGTCTTAGCTGACTAAACAACACTCTTAGGAATGTCCTTAATATTAAATGATTTGTATATCAATAACAAAACAGTGCATATATAACAGTTATAGCTGAACCCTCAGTAGCTATAAATACACCCCCTTAAAATACCGTCTGTAACAATAACTATAAACCATTTATCTCATAATTTTTATTCCACCTGTAAAACAGGTGGTTTATTTTTGCTAAAAACTCAAAAAAAGGTCTGATATAAATCTACAGATTTATATCAGACCTTTTCAGTCAACTTTTATTCTTTCCGTGATATCTCGATATATTCATCAAAAGCCCCATACTTGCAAGCATCATTACAAGAGATGTACCTCCATAGCTTATAAAAGGAAGAGGAATACCTGTATTAGGAATAGTATTTGTAACAACAGCAATATTAATCATTACCTGAATAGCAATCATTGAGGTAATACCCGTAGCAAGAAGCATTGCAAAAGGCTCATTAGAGTTTCTTATGGCAATATAAATGCCTCTCCATATAAGCACAATAAAAAGTGTAACAACAATTGCAGCACCAAACCATCCTAGTTCTTCACAAATTATTGCAAATATAATATCATTTTGTGCTTCGGGCATATAACCCATTTTCTGCCTTGAACCTCCTATGCCCAAACCAAACATACCTCCGCTGGCAACAGAATATAAGGACTGAAGAACCTGAAAGCCCTTTTCGTTAGCAACTGTTTCAGGATGAAGCCATGCTGTAACTCTGTCACTTCGCCATGACAGAAAAACAAGAGAAAGCACAGCAGCCATACCTGCTATACCTATAGTTACAGGATATCTCAACTTAGGAGAATATACAAATAAAAGCACAACACTAATACCACCAATAACAATTGAGGTACTTAAATTCTCCATAGCAACTATACCCGTAGGCAAAATCATAATACCCAAATACTTTAAAACACCACTCCACGAGTCAAGCATTTTAGGATTATTTTCCAACATAGCAGCAAGGGTAATAATAAGAGCAAACTTTGCAATTTCTGAAGGCTGAAACTCAAAACCAAAATTAAGCCATCGTCTTGCACCATTATGTACAACACCTAACGGTGTAAAAACCAAAAGCAAGAGTAAAATTGACCCAAAATACAGTGGTTTTATAAACAACTTCAAAATTTCATAGTCGATTCTTGATACAAAATACATTGCCACAAAACCAATGGCCGCATAAATGGTATCCTTTTTAAGGAAAGAGTACATATCGGCATTTTCACCTTGACCGGCAGTATAATAACTAGAGCTGAATACCATTATTATACCAATTGCAACAAGAAGTATAACACAAAGCAATATCACATAATCAATCTGACCCTTATACTTTACTTTTGTATTTACAGTTCTTGATAAATGCTTAGGCGTGTTTTTAGTTCTAGTCTGTCTTTGCCCGGAATTTCTTCTGTAATTGACATCTTCTGTAGAAGAACTTCGCCTTATAGGCGGCAAAGGTTCTCTGTTACTATAATTATTCATACTAATCACCAATCTTTATTTTAACTTTCTGACATAATCCTTAAAAATTTCTCCCCTTTGTTCATAGGAATTAAACATATCCCAGCTTGCACAGGCAGGCGAAAGAAGTACACAATCACCCTTTTCAGCATTTTCATAGCAAAGATTAATAGCTTCCTCAAAGGTTTCAGCAATCTTATATTTTTTAAAGTCTGCTTTATCAAGAGTATCAGCAATCTTATCCTTAACAGCACCTATAACAGCGGCAAACTTAACTCTGCCCTTAAACGCTGCCACATATTCCGTATAATCTGACCCCTTGTCATACCCCCCTGCAATAATACAAATTGGACGCTTCATAGCCTCAACAGCCTTAATTGAAGCATCAGGATTAGTCCCCTTTGAATCATTGTAAAACTCAATATCATTTACAGTTGTAACATATTCAATTCTGTGTTCAACCGCCTTAAATTCCTTTAAAACCTTTCTTATAATTTCAAGAGGTACACCAAATGCTGCTGTACATCCAATTGCCGCCATAGCATTTTCAACATTATGTCCTCCTAAAATTTTAAGTTCGTCAATATCCACAACCTTTTCGTCATAACCAAAGGCTCTTATGTAAATACTCTTTTCATCGGAATAAATACCTTCTTTAAGTTCATTGTTAAGAGAAAAGAAAATAACCTTTGCCTTAGTTTTATCCGCCATTTTTTTTGTAGTTTCATCATTGTAATTTAATATGCAGTAATCCTCAGCAGTCTGATTTTCAAAAACCCTCTCTTTTGCAGCAATATAATTTTCAAGAGTGTGATGCCTATTTAAATGATCAGGAGTTATGTTTAATACGGCACTTACCTTAGGTCTGAACTCATTAATGGTCTCAAGCTGAAAACTTGAAAGTTCAGCTGCAACTACACCGTCTTTTGTAGTATCAAGTGCAATATCAGCAAAAGGATTGCCAATATTTCCGACAACATATGTATTTTTATAATATGCCCTGCAAATATCTCCAACCAAAGTAGTTGTTGTAGTCTTACCGTTAGTTCCGGTAATTCCAATAACAGGTGACTTTGAAAACATATAAGCAAGTTCAATTTCGCCAATAACAGGTATATGGCATTCCCTTGCCTCATTTACAAAAGGCAAATCAGTAGGTACACCGGGACTCATTACAAGTATATCCATATCCTTAATAATAGCATTAGGATTTTCTCCTAAATATAATCTAATGCCATTATTTCTTAACTCACTTACAATCTCTCCAAGTTCTTCTTCGGTCTTAACATCCTGAACAGTTACATCAGCCTCTAACTTTTTAAGCAAATAAGCAGCAGAAATACCACTTTTGGCAACACCGCTTACTAAAACTCTTTTATCCTTAAAATTCATTATATTATCCCCCTAGTTAATAAATAAAGCACCCTTAGCCGCAACATAGCCAATAAGACACATAACGGCAGTTACTATCCAGAAAAGCTGAACAACCTTAATACCCTCCAAGCCGCAAAGCTCAAAGTGATGATGAATAGGAGCCATCTTAAAAATTCTTTTGCCATGAGTTAATTTAAAATATGTTACCTGTATAATAACAGATAAACTCTCACACACATAAATAAATCCAACAATTACAAGCATTACAGGCATCTTTGTAAGTATGGCAATACTTGCAACAAAGCCTCCCAAAGCAAGAGAACCTGTGTCACCCATAAACACCTTTGCAGGGTAGCAATTAAACACAAGAAAGCCCATTAATGCTCCAATCATAGCACCGCATACATAAGTAAGACCAAGTATATTAGCACCAAGAGCCACAAAAAGGAAGAATACGGTTACTAAAACAGTAACACCTGATGCAAGACCATCAAGTCCATCAGTTAAATTAACACTGTTTACGGTACCAACCATAACAAAGAATAAAAACGGCGCATACAAAACACCCAAATCAATAAACAGCCCCTTAGTAAAAGGAATATAAATTTCAGTTCCCGCACCGGTTTTAACAATATATAAATAAAAAAGTACGGTTACTGCAAGCTGAAATATAATCTTCTGCAAAGGAGTAAGTCCTTCATTCTGCTTTTTAACAACCTTTAAAAAGTCATCAATAAAACCTACAATACCATAGCCTATTGTAATAAGGATTACAGCAATGGCATCACTGTTTCCTCCTGTAAATACAAGAGCAGAAACAATAAAGCCAATAAGTATCATAACACCGCCCATAGTAGGTGTGCCCTCTTTTTTCTTATGGGACTGAGGCCCCTCCTCCCTTATAGGCTGGCCAAACTTCATTCTGTGCAATATTGGTATTACTATAGGGCACAAAATTACAGTAACAATAAAGGCAAGCAAAACGGCACAAATAATAAGTGTTCTGTCAGGTATATATGATGACGCTAAATTTTCAATAAAAGGATTTTCTCTAATAATTTCAGGCATTATTCCTCACTCCTTAGTTTATCAATTATTTTTTCAAAATGCATACCTCTTGAGGCTTTAACGAGCAGAGTTGCTTTTTCAGGAAGAATTTTATTCATTCTTTCAATGAACTCTTCCTTTGTCTTAAAATATGCAATTTCACTGCCGCCCATTGCAACAGCACCTTCATACATATTTTCAGAGAGCTCACCTATACACACAACATAATCAATGCCTCTGTTTACTGCATAGCGTCCAACCTCTGCATGATATTTTGGAGCATTTTCACCAAGCTCAAACATATCTCCCAAAATACAGCATGTAATCCCCTTGCAGCCTTTTAACACATCAATACCGGCCTTAACCGACTGTGGGTTTGCATTATAAACATCATTTATAACAGTATATTTTGAAGTTTTAAAAATATCCATTCTGTTTGCAGTAGGATGGAAACACTCAATACCACTCTTTATTTCATCAGCATTAAGACCAAGCATAAAGCCTGCTGCTGCAGCAATCATGGAATTTTGCACCATATGCTTTCCGGGGATAGGTATCTCAACAGGTATTTCCATTTTGTTATCATCTAAATAAATAGTACAGCTAATACCCTCAAGTCCATTTTCAACCACATTGCCGGCATGAACATCAGCAAATTCGTTTAAACTGCAATAACATAAATTCTTATACTTTCTTGCAATAGTAACAAGCATATCGTCATCACCATTTAATATTTTAGGACTGTCCTCTGCCATATGATTAAAAATTTCACACTTTGCCTGAAGTATACCTTTTCTTGAACCTAAGTTTTCAATATGTGATACACCAACATTAGTAATAATTCCAATATCTGGCAAAGCTATTGATGAAAGGTAATCAATTTCATCAAAGTGATTCATACCCATTTCAATAACAGCAACCTCTGTATCCTCCTCAATATTAAATATAGTAAGAGGGACACCAATATCATTGTTGTAATTACCCTGTGTCTTTACGGTTTTATACTTCCTTGATATAACAGAAGCAACAATATCCTTAGTTGTAGTCTTACCTACACTGCCTGTAATTGCCACTACCTTAAGATTTTTAAGGCTCTTTCTGTAATATTTTGCAATATTCCCAAGGGCAAGTCTTGTATCCTCAACAATAATTGTGGGCACAGGATAATTTTCGCCTGCCCTTTCGCTTATTACTGCTGCAGCACCCTCTGCACATGCCATTTCTATAAAATCATGACCGTCAAACTTTTCACCCTTCAAAGGTACATATAGACAGTTATCTCCAATATCTCTGGAATCTCTGGAAACAGAATTTATTTCAACATCAGCACCAATTAATCTGCCGCCAATATTTTCTGCAATTTCCTTTAATCTTAATTTCATTTTATTATTCTCCTAAAATCTCTGCGGCAACTTCCGCATCATCAAAATGTATAGTTCTGTCCTTTAAAATCTGGTAGTTTTCGTGACCCTTGCCTGCTATAATAATACTGTCACCCTTCTCTGCAATTTCAACAGCTTTTCTGATGGCAGCTTTTCTGTCAGCAATCATTTCATATTGGTCTGTAACAGGCTTAACTCCTGCCTCAATCTCTTTTAAAATAGCATAAGGGTCTTCTGAACGGGGATTATCTGATGTAATAACCGGTATATCAGAAAGTTCAGCAACAATACTCCCCATAATAGGTCGCTTTGTTCTGTCTCTGTCACCGCCGCAGCCAAATACGGTTATAATTCTGCCCTTTGTAAACTCTCTTACGGCATTTATAATATTTTCAAGTCCGTCCGGAGTATGGGCATAGTCTACAATTACATTATAGCCTTTGTCATTAGGTATATTCTGTATTCTTCCCGGAACTCCCTTAATATTGTTAATACCTGCTTTAATATCCTCCACATCAACTCCCATTGATAACATGGAACCAATAGCCGCAAGAGCATTGTATACACTAAAGCGTCCCGGAACCATAAGTTCAAATCTGACGTCTTCTTCATTAATATTAACAGTAAAGTGAACTCTGTCCATTAAATATTCAATATTTTTAGCCTGTAAATCAGATGGCTTTTCAATACTGTAGGTCATTATTTTACAAGTGGCATTTTCCATAATTTTGTCTGCCCACTCATCATCAGCATTTACAACACCATATTCACACATTGTAAAAAGTTTTGCCTTCGCACTGCAGTAATTTTCCATTGTCTTATGAAAATCAAGGTGATCTTGAGTAAGATTAGTAAATATGCCTACCTTAAAGTCAATGCCCTTAACTTTTTTAAGCTCAAGGCTGTGAGAAGAAACCTCCATAATAACATCATCACACTTTTCATCTGCCATAATTCTAAGCATCTGGTTAAGCTCAATAGTGTCAGGTGTTGTGCTTGTAGCAAAATCAATTTCCCTCTTTTTACCGCCAATTCTTATTTCAACAGTACCTATAACTGCTGTCTTGTGCTTAATATGATTTAAAACAGACTCTATAAAGTAAGTAGTACTGGTTTTTCCGTTAGTACCTGTAACACCAATCATATTAAGCTCATTGCAGGGAGAATTGTAAAAATTAGCCGCCATAACAGCTAAAGCATCTCTTGCACTTTCTACCTGATAAACTGTCATATCTTCAGGTATGTTTTCTATTTCATGTTCTGTAATTACTGCCCTTGTGCCCTTTTCGTAGGCTGATGGTATAAACTTGTGAGCATCAACCGTCATACCTACCATAGCAATAAACAATACACCCTCCTCTGCCTTTCTGGAGTCTATTGTCATTACGCTTATCTCAATATCCGTTGTTCCATTAATCAGTCTACCATCTGTGTTAGCAATAATATCTCTTAATTTCAAAATACCACTCCTTTTGTTATGGTGTATAACATTCTTAATCACTGTATATTATACTATATTTTTAGGGAGATGTATAGGTATATTTTTGTTTATTTTAGCAAAGATAATGTAATATTTACTCTATATACAACAATACTTTACTCCCCTGATTAATAACTGTTCCCTCTGTAGGAAACTGGGACACAACACTTTCTCCTTCTCCAACAATTTCAACTTCAATTTTTGCCTTAGCTGCATCAATTTTTGCCTGATTAACGGTTTTGCCAACATAATTCTCAACAGTCACTGGAGCAACTCCGTCCATTTCCAGTTCTTCATCACTATACTTAGGCTCAATACCAAGATAAGGCAGGGAATTTGTTAAAAGCTCTTTCATGACAGGTCCTGCCACCTGGCCTCCATAATACACTCCTTTAGGTTCATCCACAAGAACAAGTGCTATTACCTGAGGATTTTCAGCAGGGGCAAAGGCACAAAAGCTTGCAATATATTTTCCGCTTTTTCTTGGTAGCTTTTCACTTGTAGCAGTTTTTCCACCTATTCTGTAACCCGGTATATAGGTTTTATTTCCTGTTCCTGTTGCAACAACACTTTCAAGTATTTTCTTCATCCTTTCTGATGTATCCACAGAAATAGGATTTCCTGCATCTTTGTATTCAAAAGTTTTAGCTTTTTCACCATTTTCATTTCTGAGCTCAACAGCAAAATGAGGTGTTACCAGCCTGCCTCCGTTTACAGCTGATGAAATAGCTCTTATAAGCTGCAATGGCGTTATCTGAAAACTTTGCCCAAAACTCATTGTTGCAAGCTCAACAGGGCCAATTTTATCCTTTTTATGCATAATACCTACAGCCTCACCGGGCAAATCAATTCCTGTCTTTTTATCAAAGCCAAATTTAAGCATATATTCATAAAATTTATCACTGCCAAGCTTTGCCGCAATATCCATAAACACAGGATTGCAGCTGTTCTGAACTCCCTGCACAAAAGACTCTGAACCATGGCTTCTCGGACTTCTCCAACATTTAATATATCTTCCTGCAACAGTACGCCCTCCGCCGCAGTTAAACGATGAATCCTCACTTACAACCCCCTCCTCAAGACCTGCAGAGGAAGTTATAACCTTAAATGTAGAACCCGGTTCATAAGTATCATTAATATTAAAATTTCTCCACATCTGGTTTAAAGCATCGTTTTTTTCCTTTTGTGACATAGTATCCCACACTGCCTCAAGTTCCGCATTATTTATCTTGTAAGGCTCATTAAGATTAAAGCTGGGATAACTTGCCATTGCCAGCATTTCACCGTTTTGAGGATTCATCATAATAATTGAACCCCTTTTTGCATTTTTACCTCTTACAACCTTTTCAATAGTCTGCTCTGCATATTGTTGCAGATTAATATCAATACTTGTAACAAGATCATATCCGGCAACAGGAGGAACCCTGTTTTGCTCACTGTTTTTAAGCTCCCGTCCTCTACCGTCAGTCTGAGTCATTATTTTACCCTTTTCTCCTTTTAAATACTCCTCATATTTAGACTCCAAACCAATAATACCCTGATTATCCTTTCCCACAAAACCAATAACCTGTGCCGCCAGAGTATTATAAGGATAAACCCTTAGTATATCCTCATCCACTTTTACTCCTTTTAGTTTCAAAGAAGCAATTTCCTCAGCCAGTTTTTTATCCACCTTAGTTTTTATTCTCATAAGTGCAACTCTTTTATTTATTTTTTCAAGAGTTTCTTTATAGTCCAAATCCAATTTTTCAGACAATATCTGTGCTACCTTTTCAGGTTCTTCAACCTGAGCATGAATAACGCTGATTGCCGCTACAGTTTTGGTAGTTGCAATAGCAACGCCATTTCTATCCAGTATATCTCCTCTTTCCGGAGAAATAAGTCTGTCTCTTGTCTGCTGTTCATAAGCAGCCTTTTGTAACCTTGGCGCCATAAACATTTGTATATAAAAAAGCCTTACAAGTAATAGTACAAGAATAAGTTCAATAACTCCACAAACAATAACCGCTCTTCGCCTTGCCCAAAGAGGAACCTTATTTTTCATATTGACCTCCTATATGTATTAAAAGATATTAAATTCATTGAATAAAAAACCTAAGAAAAGATTTAATTAGCTTTTACTTAGTTTTAAATATTTAAATTAATTTTTCAGCATTTTATCCCCTTTTATTTCAATAAAAAAAGATATTGCAATGGAGCTTGCATACCCCACTACAATATCTTATTTTTTTTAATTAAAAACTATTACTTATCTTGCTCTGATTTTAACAGTCATACCACTTTCCACCCTGACATTTTCACCGGGCATCTGTACATAAACTCTTGCTCCCGAGCTGTCATCCGACTCATTATTCACATCACTGTCACTATTCTTTGTAACTTCCTCAGTATTTTTCTCACTGTCAACAGTCTTCATTGTTGTTCCTTCGGTTATAAGATCTTCAAGCTCCTCATATCCGTAGTCTCCGTCACTTTCTTCAGTAATATCTACATTAAAGCCTGCAGATTCAAGCATCTGCTTAGCATTACCAACAGATAAGCCTACAACATTAGGTATAGGAACAAGTTTAGTTTTATTTCTTGTTTCAACCGTCAACAATATCTTACCCGGTTTTTCCTCCATGTTAGTGCCACCTGCCGGTGACTGACTCTTAACAGTATCACCGGAGCCTAAAATCTGGAAGTCAATACCCTCGGCAATAAGCTGATTAACTGTTTCTTTAAGATTTGTTTCGGTATAATCTTTAACAGTATATGACGTATCTTCAGAACTGCTCTTTGTGTTTCCTTCATCATAATCAGGCATTATTGCTTCATAATCTATAATCTTTTCAAAAATTTCTTTAAGCATAGGAACGGGAGTAGCGTCACCGCCGGAATCATCATATCCGCTAGGCTTATGAATAACAGTCATAACCATTATATCCGGATTTTCCACTGTATGATACGCCACAAACGAAAGGACATATTTCTGTTCACTACGTGGTGATTGCTGTGCAGTACCTGTCTTACCACCAAAACTATACCCGGTAATCTGTGCTTTTTTAGCAGTACCCTCAGTATAGGTTTCTTCAAGTGCCTGTCTTACCCAATCAGAGGTACTCTTTGAAATAACCTGCCTTATTATTTGAGGCTCCTTTTCCTCCACTACATTACCATCATTGTCCAAAATCTTACTGACAACATAAGGCTGCATGAGCTTACCGCCATTTATAACAGCCGCAATAGCATTAACGGCTTGTAGTGCAGTACAGTTGAATCCTTGTCCAAAAGAATTTGTTGCCATTTCAACACTATGGAGAGAATCAAGTGTATTAAGAAGATTAGCAGCACTTGATTCACCCGGCAAATCAATTCCTGTCTTTTCTCCAAATCCAAAATCATGCTGATATTTTAAATAGGTCTCAGGTTTCATTTTAGCTATAATATCCATCATACCCACATTACAGGACTGTGCAAGCACACCTGTAACATCAAGAGTACCGTGACCACTTTTCAAATGACAATTAATTTCTGCATCTGCAACCTTCTTGTAACCTCCGCAGACAAATGTATCATTTGTCGAAATAATACCCTCCTCAAGAGCCATAGCTACTACAACAGGCTTATAAATAGAACCCGGCTCAAAAGTTTCTGAAATATTGAAATTCTTCCATGCCTTATTTGCTTCAGCATATTTTTCATCATCAGTCAGTGCATCAAAAGCATTCTGTTCGGCCTCATCAGTTATAGTTGAAAGCTTCATCGGCTCATTAGGATCAAAGGAAGGATACTGTGCCATAGCATATATTTCGCCTGTCTGAGGATTCATAATAATAGATGATGTGTATTCCGGCTCATAAGCATCATAAGCTTCCTTGCAGGCTTCGTCTGCATATTGCTGTAAATGAGCGTCAATAGTAGTAACCACCTTGTTTCCCTTTATAGGATTTTCTCTCTGAGTAACAATAGAACCATCTGATTCATAAGTTCTGAAAGTTCTTCCGGGAACACCAAGCATATAGTTGTTATAATACCTTTCAAGTCCCCAAGAACTATCACCTCTAGTAAAGCCAATAACCTGAGCAGCAAGCCCGCCATGAGGATAACTTCTTTTTGTATCCTGCTCTCCATAAAGCCAACTCAAGCCCAAATCATTTATTCTCTTTCCCATTTCATAAGGAACATCCTGGGCAATTCTAACATAGTGCTTCTGCACTTTAGCATTACCATTTTCATCAGAAGCAGCATATTCCTCCAACGTTTCTTTACTTATACCAAGTTCAGATTCAAGAAAAGAAAAACCCGTATCCTTCTGAAATACGGGAGATTCGTATTTTTTCCCTGATTCAGCAGCAGACGCCTTAGCTTTTGCGTCCTTTTCTCTTTCACCTGTATCAATTTCAACCAAAAGCATAGGGTCAATAATTATATCAAAAACTGTCTCACCTACAGCCAGCGTTTCACCATTTCTGTCAACAATATCACCCCTGTTAGGTGCAATAACTTTATCCTGCACCTTATTAATTTGCTGATTAATTGCCGTAGTTTCATATTTATCTCTGTCCTTTTTAATCATGAAAACACGAAAATATCCTAAAAATCCTATTATAATAGCAAATAGAATTAGTAGGATAGTCAATCTTGAAACATATATTTTCCCTTTATTGTTTTTAGCTGAACTCCTTGGTACAGCTCTTTTTTTAGTCTTATTCATTATTTATCAATTCCTTTAATGCAATGCCTCATACATCACAATATGTAAGCTATCTGCTTAACAAGCTTTTCACAAACTCCCAAACACTCTTATCCTGTGTAGAAATCTTTGCATCATACTGCACAGTATAGCTTTCGTTAGGCACCTGTACCTCTGTTATCTGATAAGCCTGAGGCTTTTGAAGACCAAGCTTTTCAGCTTCCTTAGCTACTTTATTTAAATCAATATTTTCATCTAAAGTTGTTCTCAGGTATTGATTTTCTTCCATAATTTCTGCCAGCTCTGCCTGCTTAGATGAAATTTCCCCTCTATAGCTGCTATTAACCGCATACGCACAGAGTAATGCAAGGGAAAAAGTAAATATAACAGCAATAGAAACTATAGTCTTAGGCATGTTCAACTGTATAATCTCCTTTTCCTTAGCACTTTTAACTCGTCTTCTTCTATGTTTAACTACAGGTATATCCGTATCATAAAAATAATCATGAGCAACAGAACTTGTGTTATAACTCGTAAAGTTGCTATCATAATAACCATATTCTCTTGCAGATCTGTTACCCATTCCGGCTCTTGTATATCCACCTGAATTTAATCCGGTTTTAGGTGCCGCATAGCTTCTGTTATGAGTATTGTATTTTGATGAGGCGTTTCCTCTAGATACAGTTCTGCTATAAACATTACTGTTTCTTCTGTTATTGTTTTTATAACTAACTCTGTTAGAACTCATGCAGCTCCCCCCTTTGTTAATCTAAAGTTTTTCAACAATTCTTAATTTAGCACTATGTGCTCTTCGGTTATTTTCAAGTTCATCTTGTCCGGGCAATATAGGCTTACGTGTTAAAATCTTCACCCTAGGCTTTTTACCGCAAACACATATAGGAAAATCTCTGGGGCAAATACAAGGATTTTCTAAATTCCTAAACACATTTTTAACAATTCTATCCTCTAAAGAATGGAAAGTAATAATACAAATTCTTCCACCCGATTTGAGCAAATCTACCATATCATTTATAGTATTTTCAAGTATCCCCAACTCGTTATTAACTTCTATCCTTATAGCCTGAAAGGTTCTCTTTGCAGGATGCGGACCATCAGATCTGGCACCCTTTGGTACCGCTTTTTTAATAATTGAAACCAAATCAAACGTAGTTTCAATAGGCTTAACTTTTCTTTCATTTATAATAAACTCTGCAATTCTCTTTGCCCAGCGTTCCTCGCCATAATTCTTAATTACACGAGTAAGCTCAGATTCTGTGTATTCATTAACCACCACATAAGCAGATAGAGGATGTCTTTGATCCATTCTCATATCGAGTGGAGCGTTGTGGTTGTAGGAGAAACCTCTATCCGCTTCATCTAGTTGGTGGGAGGATACACCAAGATCAAGTAAAAATCCATTTATACTGTCCTGACCCAAGTCAAGACCTTTAACTATATCCTTAATATTTGAGAAATTGTCTCTTACATATTTAACATTAGTATAGTTCTTCAATCTTTCGCCTGCAGCCTTAATAGCATTAGCATCCTGATCTATACCAACTAAAGTACCGCCTTCTGTAAGCTTGGAAACAATATAACTTGAATGCCCTGCACCGCCAAGAGTGCAATCCACATATACACCATCAGGTACAATATTCAAACCGTCAATACATTCTTCCAATAATACCGGTATATGCTCAAAATTCATATTCTCAAATCCTTATTTTCCAAATTAAAATTACCAAAATAAACTGCTTTTAAAAACTCTGCAAATCATGGTATAATTAAATTCCGAATTCACTAAGTGAGTCAAGACTTTCATCATCAAAATTGTAAGAAGAATTGTATTCCTCCCACTTAGCCTTGTCCCATATTTCCACTTTATCACCATTGCCTGCACTTACTATTTCCTTAGTAATACCGGCATAATCCCTTAACTTTTGTGGAATCATAATTCTGCCATTGCCATCAGGCTCACATTCAAAGGCTGAAGCAAGTTTAAATCTTTTAAAGGCAATAGCCCTACGGTTAGTGGTAGGCAGTTTGTTAAGCTTGGCAACATAAGCATCCCAATCTTCTTTAGTGTAAAGTGAAAGGCAATTATCGAGTTCTTGTGTGATAACAAACTTATCCCCAAGTTCATCTCTGAATTTTGCAGGAACAATAGCTCTGCCCTTTGCATCAATATTATGTATATATTCACCTATAAACATAAAACCACCACTTTCAAACCACTATAGGTTCAACCGGAACCACTTTAATCCACTTTCAACCACCTTGTTATTTATTTTACAATATTTATAAGAAAATAGCAATAGGAAAAAATGGAAAAATTATTAAAATTTTATAAGGTTTTATATAAATATTGCTCAATGAACATAACAATTTATTTATAACTAAATATAGTATATCACACATTATAAAAACTAGATATAGTATTTTTAAATATTTTTAATATTTTTTAATATTTGTTTAATATATTAGTAACAATTGCCGTTTTATTGTAGTTTTCAACAACTTTTTCCATATATAACTCATCATTTTTATTATATTGTGCCATTTTATATTACAATTATATTATTTTAATTGTTTAATTTTATTTTAACTATTCATTTAATGTAATATGCTTCATTTTTTTGTACAAAATCATTAACCAATTAATTTTTTTGTCACTTTTGCACAATATAACTTTTAAAAATTTTACATCAATTATTTTAATATACATATAATAACATAAAATTCTTGTTGACAAACTAAAATTTTTTTAGTATATTATTGTTATATTCGCTGATATAGCTCAGGAGGTAGAGCGCAGCATTGGTAGTGCTGAGGTCACGGGTCCGACTCCCGTTATCAGCTTTAACAAAACCCTTGTAAGCAAGCCATTTACAAGGGTTTTATTTTATCAAAATATTGCACAAAGATTTTAAAAATGCCGTTTTGATGTTTATTTGATGTTTATTCACTCAATAACATAACACTAAACACAAATTATATTCCACACATTATACTACGATACAATATAAATTTACTTAATAGGTAGAAACTCATTTTTATACATTATCATACTAAATTTAAAAAAACAACAAAAGCAAGCTTAGGAGCTTAGCCCTTTTTGCTTGCTCTTCATTGCAATAGTTATAATATATTCGTTCGGATGTATTATAGTATCTTTTAAAGTCCGTAAAACCCCTTGACCCAAAACCTAAAAACAGTTATAATAGTATTGTTGATATACTGTTGCTCTTGGCTTAGGTCAAGGCTTTCCCTTTGAGATATTGGTAGTATCTCAAAGGGCTTTTTTATTGATAGGTGTAAAGTCTAAATTAAATAACTCAGCAGCTTTTAAAAATCCAAGTATAAAAAACTGTCTAGAAGCTTCAAAAGCATATTTATGTACAACTTCATTCGCTTCTCTATCCTTGACTATACTATCAACTTCATCAATCAAGCTGCTATATTCTTTCATATCTTCGTAATCCCCTACAGCAATCATTTCATTATAAATAAAATCAATCATCTTTACTACACAATTATCATACATATTCATTATGCACACACCTCACATCAATTTACCTTTTAATACTTCCATAGCAGTTAAGTAACCATTCAAAAATCCCATATTTTCAGATTCAGTACTTAATGCAGTTGCTAAATCTGATAACTCCATAAGAGTTTTAGGCTCATTTGTTAGCGCTTTAATAGCAGCTGTTAAATTATTATCAGCTTTTTTAACAGATTCAATTTCAATATAATCATTGCTGTATTGCACTCTCCAATCAAGCATATGTAAAATAAATGGGTAATCTGTAATACTTTTAATCTTTTTCATTATGTAATTCCTCCAAAAAATCAAATTCATAGCTTGACACCCACAGGAGCCGTAAGTTATAATATATACAACTCCTTTATGGGGTTAAGTTCGTTTGTATGCCCTTGTTGCTTGCTGATTTTAACAAGGGCATATTTTTTATGCTATCGTAAATCTCTTATATGTAACAGCCTTAGTAAATGCTGTATACAGTTCCCCGTACTTAGCCTTAAAGCTCTTAGTATCAAATCTTGAGCTTGTTACAGGCTTATAACTGAGCTTGTAATCATCAACAAACATTTCCTCCTTTCCCTGAGCTTCCATATCAGACTTGATTATATCTTCAATAGCTTTTATTTCAGCGTCAAGCTCAGACATCATTGTTTTAAGCTCCTTCAATTCCTTTACCTTTGCGTTAAGTTCGTTTGTACTCATATCTTAGTACCTCCTATAATTTATTTAGTAGGGTTGCTTGCTTATTTCTTTTCCCTTACTGTAATTACATTATACACTATTTACGTAAATATATCAATATGTAATAATAAACAAATATATTTACGTATATAACTAATATTTTTGTTTATAATGTATATTTACGTAAATATAAAAATATGCTATAATAATTATAGGTTGATAGAAGAATACTTCTTGATACTCGGACAAGAGGGAATGACAAGGCGGTTGTTACCCACCCATTTATATATGATGATGTGATGCATATGATTTAATTATACTGTATTCGGATTATATGAAAGGGGGATTAATATGACATATGAAGAATTATTTAAAGCTTATTTTGCTTTTAACGCTAATTCAGAATATACTTGCATTACTTGTAATGCTTTACATATTAAAATAACCGCCCCATTCTTCCACAAATAGGCGGTTATTCTAATATAACTCAAAATAGTGGGGGACAACCGTTCGGTTGCTCCCTTTTGTTCTTTAATGATACTATATTTTTATCAATTTGTCAAGAGGTGAATAATATGCCAGTAAGTAAAGCACAGAGTAAAGCAGTAAATAAATACGTAAAAAATAATTATGATAGGCTCGAACTATTAATGTCAAAAGGCAAAAAAGACCTTATCAAAAGCTATGCAGAAGCAACAGGGGAAAGCCTAAACGGATACATTAAAAAGGCTGTAACTAATCGAATTAAAATTGAAACTGGGGACACGGTAGAGCTATGACCGATTAACCCAAATAGAGAGCAAGCTCAAAGCCTGCTCTCTTATTTTTTAAGTTCTATCAAGCTCTGCAATTACCTTTTAAGGTGTCCGAAATGTCCGAATACTTATTTTTGCACTTCAGGTTTTTTCAACTTCTTTTTAGGGAGTTGCAAATATTACAATGCCCTTTTTTACCGTCAACAGTAATGTATTATAGGGACAAAATCAATTAAGCATTTTCAAGGGATAAATATATACCCTAAAGTCTTAAAATAAATTTCTCTGCAGTACTACAATAGATTTTTAGATTTCCTAGCGTTTTTAAGTCTTGTTGCTAATGCTTTTCTTTCTTCCTCGGTATACTCTTTCTTTTTCCTATATGGATTCTTACCAAATCGGAAAGGATATAACGCACAATTTTCAGCAGTACACAATTTAACTTCCTGAGAGCTGCCACAGCAGCAATCTAAACATTTTTCCCTTATTACCCTTAATGGATTTGTATTTTTCATTCAAATCATTCCTTTCTTAATTTCAGTTCTTTATATTTCCCTTTTTAAGGACTCCGAAATCTCCGAATATTTTTGTTTTTTAAGGCGTCGCAAATGTCGCAATATTCTTTTAGGGTGTCACCTATGTCACCATATTTCTTTTTTAGGGTGTCAGAAATGTCAGGATACTTATTTCAATGCCATAACCTATATAATTTTTGATGTCAAGTTTTGACAGGTTATATATAGTTTTTCAGTTCAACTTTTTTCAACATTTCATCACTTTAATATAAAACCTTAGCAAATCTTAGCATTTTAAATTATATATATGTTTTCAGGCTAACAAAAGCTAACAACCTCTATCCCTTAAAAGACTTAATCACCCCGCAAGCAAGCCTAATTGTTTTAATATCCTTTTATCCAAATATACAGGTCTTGCAAGCTCTTTAATCTTATCAGGTGCAAGCTCAAGCATTTTTTCAACTTCCTCCTTTGTATAGCCTTCTGCTATCTCAAATATTGAATATACTGCATAACCTTGTCTTGCAAGCTCATCATAAATAAACTTTGCTGTTTGACTATCGTCTGCTTCTACACCTAATGCCACAAATTGATTATTAAAACAATTATTTTGTTTGTCTATGTAATCACACCAATATACCTTTACTTTAGGCTCTTTATTAAGTTCTTTTAATATTTTTATTATGTTATTCATATTCTTCACCTCGTTAAATATTTCGAGGGAGTTTTTAGGGGACTTAATTTTAAAAAAAGTCCCTAACCGCAAACCCTTGTATTTATGCGACTTACAGAGTTTTCTAACTCCGAATTAGGGATTTTAGGGACTTTTTTTTGCATTCTCTATTATATATATATAAATATTTTTTTATTTTTATATTATATATTCTCTATATATAAAGATTTTATAAAAAGTCCCTTTAGTCCCTAATCAGCTTATTTACAGTACTTTTTACTCCCTAGTTACTCCCTAGTTACTCCCTAATAGGGACTTTTTGAAATTCAGTATTTTAGTTAAATATACTTTCAGCATCTTTTTCTTCCATATAACCATCATCAATAAATGCCTTGGGCTTTATTCCCCTGAAACATATATTTCCGCAATATTTCCCCTTAATAATTCCATAGCCTTCCATTCTTTTGGATATGTTCTTTTTATCTACACGCTGACGGTCATTATTATCACACCATAAAGAATATTGAGTGTAAAAATCTGCTACCTTGATACGGTCATTACTAAAATCTTTGGTAATATCAAAATTTTCATCAACAAAGGCATAAACTGTATCACAGCCTGCCCTGTATTCCTTTAATACGTCAATCATATATTTGCTTTGAGTCATAATCCAGTTATTGGCTTTCAGCCTTTTAAGTCCTTCCATAGCCCATAAGAATATGCCGTCAAGCTCATTTCTGAGCTTGTTGGGTAAATCAGTATCTTTCTTATCGTCTGTTATTACATTGGTACAAGGTATAATTACAAGCCTATGAAAGAGGTGGTTGCCTTTATCATCTTTGAAGTAGGGCAAACCGTTACAGCCTATTATAATACCGCCTCTAAACCTAAAATCAAAGCCTTGTTTACCCTTCTTTTCTGCAAAAATCCTATCCCCACCAGTAAGGGACTTAAATACAGAGCTATCCTCAATATCTGCTGCGGACTGGTCACCCTTGACCATTGCTCTTTTACCATATAACTGATATGAAGCAAAATTATTGTTACTTAATTTCTGTATATCCATAACAGCAACATTATTTTCACCTAATAGTGCAGAAATAACATCCATCAACTTTGTTTTGCCTGTGTTTCCCTCTATTGAGTAAAGCCATAAAGATTTTTTTAACCTGTTCGCTACAAATTGATTTGATACACATATACCTATATACTCTTGAATAGCCTTAATTCCGTCATAGTCTATTGACCCGTCTGCCTTTGTTTGCAAATCTTCAATATACTTTATAAACACAGGACATTCAGCATTTAAGTCATAATTACAATTCAACTGCAAGGAGCTTAATATATTTGGTGTATGGGGCTTTAATTCGCCCGAAATAACGTCATAAATTCCATTTCTTAAATTAATAATATTTTCATCTGTATTAAAGTCATCAAAGCTAACTATTACATTATCATCAGTACTTGAGAGTAAATTTTTATACACCGCCTCGGCTATGTAGTTGCTTCTCAAATTCTCAGGTAATAATTCAAAAATTTTACCCTTCATTTCATTTTTTGAAATAGGCTTGTAATAGCCTTTCTGACTATCATACATATATAAAATTTCATTATCAAGTCCTGCACTTTTTACAATCTTATATATAAACTGCTGCTTGCAATACTCAGTAAACAGTCCCTCATTTACTCCGCCATTATCATTAATGTAAGGCGGTGTGTAATCTCTGTTAAGTGCCATTTGAGCTTGCTTATGCTCTGTTTCAGCAGCTTTATATATAGTTTTAAAGTTTGCAAGCTCTGATTTATTTTTGATAATTTCAAGGCAATGAGCTTTAAGCTGTGCCTTATTAAGTTCAGTACTTCCAAAGAAAATATTAAATATTTCAGAGTTTGGGTTTAAATAATCTCTTTTGGCAACAAGCTCAGAAAGCTTATTTTTCAAATCATCAAAAGACAGTTGAATATTATCATTTTTAACTATCTCCAACACTTAACACCTCCTTTAGGGTACCTGCTTAAAACACTGTTTATAATTCCATTAACTTCTTTATTATCAAGAGGAGGATCACAATGTTCCATATTGTACTTGCTTATTTCAATTCTAATAACGCAATCACTTAACCCCTTACTCTGTAATTTACAAGTCTTTCTAAAAATAGTATCATTTCTTGTACCTGCTGATATAATACCGTCATTTAACATATTATTGATGTGTACGGAGCTATTATAATTACTATGTGTGTATGTCCTATTTTTAGCCCTATTCAATAACTTGTATTCTGCATTTCCAAGCTCAGCAATGCCCCTGTAATCAGGTGAAAAATCTTTAACCCATTTATAAGCATTGCCGTTTGGGTGTATAGACGGAGGGGCTACAATACCTTTTAAATCGGCTATAATATCAACACCCTGTAATACTAACCCTGTACTGCTTTTAATATTTTCACCTGTTTTATAGTAAAGATGATAACCGCCTCTACCCGTCTTAGCAACCCAAGTATTACGATTTATTTCAAGTCCCTGAGCTTGTTCCCATTGTTTTAAGCTTTCAACTCCATTAATGCCCTTTTCAATATCAATATCTAAATCAATAACTACAATACCACTTGAATATTCTCCTTTATTTCCTGTGGCTATGGCAATATTGGCATAAGGATATTTATCCCATATTTCTTTTACCATCTGAATATCACAGGTGGCATTATGAAATCCGCCTTTAAGTAAAGGCTTCTTTTCTCTCGGTAATAAAGGATATATTTTCAAACCAAGCTCAGCATATTTTATGGCTTCCTCTTGTAATATTGTCATTATTTCACCTCTCTCCATTCAATGAACATTTCATCAGTTGCCAGTTCTTCTCTTATTCTTTTAAATTTTTTCCCCATAGGTTTAAAACATCTGAGCTTGCCCTCTAATATTTCTTTTAATACAGCAAAAGCCATTTTCCTATTATTGACAATCATAAAGAAGGGCAAGTCATCATTTAAAATATTATTATTTTCATCCGCAGCGGTAAACATCATTAACAAATTGCCTGTGTTACTGTGCCTTGTTACAAATCTCATTTTCATATACAAGCTCAGCCTTATGCGTTTTTTCTTTTGGAAAGCTGACCTACAAACAAAATCTCGGGGTTATGCTCCTTCTGATACTGTTCATATATTTCAGCCTGTCTTGCCTTGTTTTCCTGAGCTTCTGTTTTAAGCTCATCCTCCAAAATATCAATATCAACAAATATGCGACCTCTACCCATACCAACCTTAATAAAACTGTATCTGCCCTGTTTTATCCCTGCTCTTAAACTCCATTCAGATAAACCCACTTGTTGAGCTGCTTCTTTTATGTTCATTCTAACACCCATACAATTAAACCTCCTTTATAAAAAAGTCATCATAAGAACAATCCAAAGCTTCACATATTTTTATAATAGTATCTGCTTTAGGTCTTTGTCTGCCGTTTAATATTCTCCCTAATGAATTTCTTGAAATACCACACAGCTTAGACAACTGCACAACATTCAAATTCCTTTTAGCCATTAAAACACGCATATTATTTTCCATAATTTCAATCCTCCTTTATTTATGCAAAACAGTATTTGCTTTTTGTAATATATGCTCAGTATATACCAATAATAATTTTTTGTCAATAGTAAATTTCTTATTGACAAATTGCAAACAGTATTTTACAATTATAAATATATTAAACAGCAAAGGCGGTAATTTTATGATAGTTAGTAATTTAGCAGTTTTATTATCAGAAAGAGGTTTAACAGCAAAAAAGGTATCAGAAGATACAGGTATATCCCGTCCCACATTGACAACATTAACCCAAAATAGAGGCAATGGTATACAGTATGATACGTTAAATACATTATGTAATTATTTAAATGTTACACCAAATGATATAGTTAGTTATGTACCTTATGAATTTGAGCTTGAATATGAATGGATTGATTCAATATCCTTTACAGAAAATAACTCATATATTGAAGGACTTTTATTAGTAACTATGAAATATACAGATAAAACTAAGCAACAAAAAGAATGCAATATATTATTATCAATAGATTGTACATCATCTGCCCCTTATCGTTCAGATGATGAAGATGATACTGACTTTTATATAAATGTAGATTGTGATATAAGTGCTGTATGGGACTATGAAGAAAACCCTGATGTGTATGAAGAAGTTTTTGAATATGATAATTGTTATAAGTTTTACAAAATTTGGTCAAGACTGCCACAGGTATTTAAAAGAAAAATAGAAGATGAAATTATTAGCAAAATTATTAATAGCATATCTGCTGAATACGACATAGAGGATATTTCTCTTTCAGGAAATACAATACCACTAACCAAACCAACATTTGAATTAAAGGAAAGTGATTATTAAATGGCAAGTATAAAAAAAAGAGGAAACAGCTATTTTATAACTGTTAGCAATGGGTATGACGTAACAGGAAAGCAAATAAGAGAAACAACCACATATACCCCTGATACAAGTCTTACACCAAAGCAGCAAGAGAAGGCTTTACAGGCTTTTGTATTTGAATTTGAGCAGAGGGTAAAACAAGGCAAATATTTAAGTGGTGAAAAGATAACATTTAAGGACTTTGCCATTAAATGGCTTGCTGAATATGCTAAAAATCAATTAGCAGTTACAACCTATGATAGTTATTACACCTCATTAAACAAACATATATACCCTCTTATAGGGCATTATAAGCTGAGTCAAATTAAGCCCCTGCATTTGCAAAGCATTTATAATAAATGGATTGAGGAAGGCTTACAGCCTGCTACAGTAAAGAAAAGGCACGCTATAATAAGAGTTATACTTAAAACAGCGGTACAATGGCAAATATTGGACTCTAACCCCTGTGAAAAGGTACAGCTTCCAAAGGCTAACAGAGATATGTCAGATATTAAATACTTCACTCCCGAACAGGTTAATATATTTCTGCAGGCACTTAACGAAAGCTATCCTACCACATACAAGGCACATACAAGAGTTGACGATACAGGCAAGCCCTACAGTGTAAAAGAATATACAGAAGTAAGGGCATTACCTACACAGCTTAAATTATTCTTTATCCTTGCAATATATACGGGTATGCGTAGAGGTGAGCTTATAGCCCTTACTTGGGCTGACATTGATTTTGATAATAATATGATTAATGTTAATAAGTCTACCACTGTGGGAGCTAACGGCATAGTAAACAAAGACCCAAAGAATAAAACCTCTGTCAGACGTGTTAGTATTCCATCAAGTATAATGAGGTTTATAATGAAATATAAAAAGGAGCAACTGAGCTTGCAGCTGCAGCTTGGCAACCTATGGGAGGGCAACAACCATATATTTATACAATGGAACGGTAAGCAAATGTACCCTGATACTGTAACTCACGCATTTAGGGACTTGCTCATAAAACATAATGAAAGTGATAAGGTCAAGCAAAATCCTGATTTAATGCTTCCCCTAATCCCTCTGCACGGTCTTAGACATACCAATGCGACTTTATTAATATCATCTAATAAAATTGATATAAAGACTATACAAAGCCATTTAGGGCACGCAAGCTCAAATACCACATTAAATATATATGCTCACCCATTAGCAGAGCTTGAAAAGAACTGTGCCGATACCTTAGAGGATATTATTGATATAGCAAAGTAAAAGCCCCTTACACAGAGGGGCTTAATTTGTGTTATTTGTGAATATTCAACAAGCTCATATTTTGATGTTTATTTGATGTTTGTTTGATGTTTATTTTTATTTAATAGCCATTTTCAAAAACCTACATTGGCTAAACAATTCCCTTGAAATACACATAAATACTAATAAAATTTTATTGTGCAAAATTATAAAACACAAAAAACAACTCATTGGTAGTGCTGAGGTCACGGGTCCGACTCCCGTTATCAGCTTTTATAAAAGCTCTGTAATTATAATAGTTACAGAGCTTTTTTGATTCTTGTAATTTTACACAAAAAATTAAATTTTCCCTGTTTGTGGAACTACGGGGACTATATATTTTCAAATTCATCAACAATATATCTTAATTCGGCAATTTATTTTTACTGTTCACCAGCTCTGATACTGCATAAAAGAAGCCTTTTACCGTTTTATCAGTAAAAGGCTTCTTTTTATTCTCCATTTTTCAATCCCTTAAGAACCGGTATCTGCAATATTACAGCAAGTACAAATGTAAATACATCCGAAACCATCTGACATATTTCAATACCTAAAATCCCAAAAATTCTTGGCAATATAATAATCAAAGGTATAAATATAAGTCCTTGTCTTGAAATAGCAAGTATTGTAGCTCTGAAAGGCTTTCTTATGGTCTGCAAAAGCATATTTGATAACACAATGAAGCTGTTAAGTGGAAAAACAATACATTGATATCTCAATGTAGATGAAGCTATTTTTCCAACTTCCGCACCATTACCAAAGGCATCAACTACCTGTGGAGCAAAAATTATCCCAAGAACAGATACAAGCAAAAGAAAAACAAATGCAAATTTCACACAGAACCAAAATGCTTTAAGCACTCTCTTATGTAAGCCTGCGCCATAGTTAAATCCGCAAACAGGCTGAAATCCCTGACCAAATCCAATAATGGTTGAGTTAGCAAACATTGCAATCTTAGATACTACAGCCATAGCCGCAATAGCCACCTCGCCATAAGGCTTAGCAGCAAAATTCAAGCAAATGGTTGCAATACTTGCTATACCCTGTCTGCAAAGAGAAGGAGAGCCACCGGCTATAATCTCCTTATACAAATATAGAGAAGGCTTAAAATTTTTAAATCTAATTTTTATTGCACTGCTTTTATTTATACCCCACACAAGAAGCAAAAAGCTAATAAACTGACTTATAATAGTAGCAAGAGCAGCTCCTGTAACTCCCATATTGAACTTAAATATAAGTATAGGATCAAGTATAATATTAAGCACAGCACCACTTGTAATACCTACCATAGCAAAAAACGCAGACCCTTGGAACCTAAGCTGATTATTTAGTACAAGTGATCCTATCATATAAGGTGAGCCAATCAATATTAATCGCATATAATCAATAGCCTTAGGCAAAATAAGTTCAGTCGAACCCAATGCCCACGCTAATGGTTCAATAAAAGCAAGACCAATTGCCATTATTGCAAATCCAACAATAACAGCCGAAAAAAAGCCAACACTCGCCATTTTTTCAGCAGACTCAGTTTCTTTACTTCCTAATTTCCTCGATATATAGTTACTGCATCCATGTCCAAAGAAAAAACCAATAGCCTGAATAATAGCCATTAAAGAAAAAACAACACCTACTGCACCCGTTGCAATCACATTATCCCTGCTTCTGCCAAGAAAAAAAGTATCAGCCATATTATAAAAAGATGATACCAACATACTTATAATTGTAGGAACAGCAAGCCTGCAAATAAGCTTTTCAACAGGGGTTTCTGTCATCCATATTAATTTTTCATCATTAGTCATTTGTTTTGACATATTTCCACCTACCTTAAATAAAAACTGTTGTTAGTATCGCAGTAAATTTTTATTAATAAATTAAAATATACCAACAACACTTCAAAAAAAGGGCAGTGCTTACGCACCGCCCTCCACCTGATACTTATTAATTTAATTATTCAATATCCATAACTATAGGTAATATCATTGGACTTCTCTTGGTTTTTTGCCACAAATAATCTCTCAAAGTATCCTTAATAAGTGTCTTAATATAAGCCCACTCATTAATATTTCTTCTTTCGCATTTAGCAAGAGCCTCATTAACAACAGCCTTTGCCTCTTCCATGAGCTCTTCACTTTCTCTCACATATACAAATCCTCTTGATATAATATCAGGTCCGCTTAAAATTTCCCCTGAATATTTATCCATCGCAACAACAACTATCATAAGACCATCCTGTGACAAATGACGTCTGTCTCTTAAAACAATATTTCCAACATCACCAACACCAAGACCATCAACAAATATCTGACCGCTAGGAACTGCATTGACAATATGTTTTGCACTGTGTCTGGTAAGTTCAAGCACATCACCATTAGCCATAACAAAAACATTATTCTTGTCCATACCAAGCCCACAGGCAAGGTTTTTATGACACTGAAGCATTTTATACTCACCATGAATAGGCATCAGATACTTTGGCTTAACAAGTGAATGCATAATCTTGATTTCTTCCTGTCTTGCGTGGCCGGAAACATGAACATCCATAAGGCCATCATAAATAACATTTGCACCTTTTTTAATAAGCTCATTAATAACCTTATAAATACTCTTTTCATTACCTGGAATAGGAGAAGCCGAAACAACAATCTTGTCAGTAGGCTTAACCTCCACCTGTCTGTGCTCACCTAAAGCAATTCTTGAAAGTGCAGCCATGGTTTCCCCCTGAGATCCTGTCATTATAATAACAAGCTGACCATCTGTAAAATTTTTAGCCTCCTGAATATCTATAAGCGTTGTCTTAGGAATATCAAGATAACCAAGCTCACTGGCAGTCTTAACTACATTAGTCATACTCCTGCCAATAACCGCAACCTTTCTCTTATGTGCAACAGCAGAATTAACTATCTGCTGAATTCTATCAATATTAGACGAAAAAGTAGCTACCATAATACGCTGACTTTCACTGTCATCAAAAATTTTATCAATTATACCACCAACAGAACGTTCGCTCATGGTATAACCCTGTCTTTCAACATTAGTGCTTTCACACATAAGAAGAAGTACACCTTTTCTGCCAAGCTCAGCAAATCGCTGTAAATCTATCATATCTCCCTGAATAGGTGTAAAATCAATTTTAAAGTCACCTGTATGAACAACAACACCTGCAGGAGTCGTAATTGCAAGAGCAACACTATCTGCAATAGAATGTGTTGAACGTATAAACTCAACCTTAAAATACTTACCAAGCTTAATTGTATCACCGGCATTAACATTATTTCTTTCTACACTGTTCAGAATATTATGTTCCTTAAGCTTAGTTTCTACAAGTCCAATAGTCAACTTAGTCCCATAAATAGGTACATTAAGTTCTTTTAAAAAATATGGCAGAGAACCAATATGATCCTCATGACCATGAGTAATTACAACACCAAGAACCTTTTCCTTATTCTGCGTTAAATAAGAAAAATCAGGAATTACCAAATCAATACCAAGCATATCGTCCTCAGGAAATGCAACACCACAGTCAACAATTAAAATTTCGTCCTCATATTCAAACGCTGTAATGTTTTTACCTACCTCATGTAATCCTCCTAATGGTATAACCTTAAGTTTAGATGCCGTTTTAGCGCTGTTTCTTCTAGTCACAGTCTTCTTTTCCACAGACTTTTTCGCCACTTTCTTCTCAGCAATAAATGTATCAAGATTATCAGAAGAATTCTTAGTATTATTTCTGAATTTTCTAGTATACAAAAAATTCCACCTCCATAAATTATATTTAGTTTTTATATATCCATATTTTTTCGCACAACAATAACAAGACCCTGTTAGGTCTTGCTAAAAATAATTATAATTTTCTCAAAAGCACACTTTTATAGTTTATAATTAAAATTTCATTTCATACTCAGAGTCCTCATCCTGTAACAGAAGTAATACCTTATTATACTCCTTTTCATCCTCAACAGGCTCATAAGTACATTCATTTTCATTCACACTGATTTCCTTAAAAATAAATGCTTCAGGCTCGTCTAAATCAAAATCTGCTGTTCTTACCAACAAAAGATATCTGCTTTTGTCAACATCAATACCATCCATAACAAAAAATTCTGTTTCCTTGCCATCATCATCAACCATGGAAACAACCTCATATGTTTCCTCCTGGTCACCAAATAAATTTAAATCATCAATGTTTAACTTATCATCACTCATTTTTTACTCCTCATTCTTAACAGATATGGAATTAAGATAGCCCTGTAAAATAAATACAGCAGCCATTTTATCAATAACCTGCTTTCTTTTATCTCTTGATAAATCTGCTTCCAACAGATCTCTTTCGGCAGCAACAGTCGACAATCTTTCGTCCCATAATTTCACCGGCAGCTTTAGCTCCTTTTTAATACGCTTTTTAAACGCAATGGTTTTCTTCACTCTGTCACCGACAGTGTTATTCATATTTTTAGGATATCCCAGCACAATCTGCTCTACCTGGTATTCTTCACAAATAGCTTTTAAACGTTCAATGCTCTTTTTTAAGTTGTTTTCTTCTTCACGTCTAATAATTTCTACTCCCTGAGCAGTCCATCCAAAGATGTCGCTTACTGCAACACCTATTGTTTTCATTCCGAAATCTAATCCTAGTATACGCATAATCTGCTCCAATTATCAGTTTTTTTATAACGATTATAAATTGTTATTAAGATAGTAATTTACAATTTCTTCCAAAAGCTCGTCCTGCTCAATTCTTGACATTTTTTTTCTGGCATCCTTATAGCTTGTAATATAAGTGGGATCACCTGAAATAATGTATCCTACAAACTGATTAACAGGATTATATCCTTTTTCTCGCATAGCCTCATAAACTTCAGAAATAACTCTGTTGACAGCAGACTTTTCCACAGTTTCGTCACTGATTACAACATTCTTTAAAGCCTCTTTAAGATTGCTTATTTTTTGAGTTTCTGACATATTCTTATTCATATACATTTACCTCCTCATTTACTTATAAAACAGGATTTCACCTTAAAAAGTATAATCCCTATTTATAGCTTGGTCCGTTCAACACTATTCTTACTTATTGTACTACATATTTCACAGTTTTGCAACTGAAATATTTATTAACATTATGACAATAAAACACAAAAAAGACTCTCCGGTTTATTAGGAGAGCCTTAACCTATTCATTTGTATTATGTAAAATATCATCAAAGGTTAGCTGTGCAAAATCCTCAGAATTATTTGTAAGCCTGTCCTCTTTTTCCTCATAAGCCTTATGAAAACTTGTTGAAAAATCCAGACAGTAATATGCAAGAAGTGCAAGTGCAACTATCTTTCCGCAAGACAGATAATACAAATTTACTATCTTTTCAACAAAAGGCTGAAAAATTACAAATGTAAGCATAGACATTAATCCCCAGCAAATTGTGCTTTCAAGACATATAACACCTCTGTAATTAAATTTCTTATTATTATAATTCCACCAAAAATAGCCAAAAAGCTTAGTCATCAATAAAGCAACCGCAATTTCCAGAAGTGTTGCCACCACCGCTCCGACTATAAACACAAGCAGTTTGTTATGTGCAATAGGTTTAAAAAGCAAATAAACACCTAATGCACCTGCACCGTAAATTGTACACAAAGGTCCCCTTATAAAACCTCTGTTAACAAGCTTTTTTTCCTCATAGCTCATAACTATACACTCAAATATCCATCCAAAAAAGCTATACAAAAAAAAGCAATTTAAAAAATAAAATATATCCATACCCGTAATATTATAAAAAAACAAGGACATAAAAACCACCCTTCAAAGTGCCAATAAGTTTTTTCACATAAATGTTATCATAAAACTGTTATAAAAGCAATAGCAAATTTGAACTTTTAATGAATTTGACATATTTCTATTGACAATTATTTTTTTATCTTATATACTTTATTTGCAAATTAAATACCCTTTTAAAAGGGAGTAGCTTGCGACACAAGTCGTATACAATATCGTCAATACGAGTTTATCTCCGGTATGTATTTAAAAAGCGAGACTTTTATTGTTAAATTATAACAATAAAGGGTCGCTTATTTTTGTTTTAAGGAGGAATTTATTATGACAGGTATTTGGATGTATGTATGGCTTGCTGTTGGCTTTGTGTGCCTTATTAAGGGTGCTGACTTCTTTGTGGAAGGCAGCAGCTCTATAGCAAAGATTTTTAAAGTTCCCTCAGTAATTATAGGACTTACCATTGTTGCTATGGGCACTTCTGCTCCTGAAACTGCCGTAAGTATTTCAGCAGCATTAAAGGGTTCTAATGAAATTGCAGTAAGCAATGTAGTTGGCTCAAATTTTTTTAATCTTCTTGTTATTATAGGTATATGTGCCTTAATGCAGCCTATAATCATAACAAAAGATATAATAAAGAGAGATTATCCCTATTCAATATTTGCCACAGTTTTACTTTTGGTATTCCTGTCAATAGGTCATATTATTGCAGGAAAGCCTACATTGAATGCCATTACAGGTATAATAATGCTTATTTCATTTACAGCTTACATTATTACTCTTGTAAAATCTGCTCTTAACAAAAACAGAGTCGGTGAAATTAAGGACATTGAGAATATTAAATCCCGTCCCCTTACTATGAGTATAATCCTTATAGTTATAGGACTTGCAGGAGTAATAACAGGCGGTAATTTAGTTGTAGACAGTGCAGCAGCTTTAGCCTCAAGTTTTGGTATGAGTGAAACCCTTATAGGGCTTACCATTGTTGCTATAGGCACATCGCTCCCTGAGCTTGTTACAAGTATAGTTGCTGCTAAAAAAGGCGAAGCTGATCTTGCTCTTGGCAATGTAATAGGTTCAAATATATTTAATATACTTTTTGTGCTTGGCATATCATCAGTATTAAATACTATTACAGTATCTCTCGATTCGGTAATTGACACAGCTTTGCTTATTGCAATAAATATTGCTGTTCTTTCTATTGTACTTGTAAAGAAAAATTCTATTGGCAGATTTAGCGGAACAGTAATGAGTTTAATGTATGTTTTATACACCTCTTATATAATAATCAGATAATAAGAGGTTATTTATACTAAGGAGGATTTTTAAAATGTTAACAATGACAGGAATATGGATGTATGTATGGCTAATTATAGGCTTTGTATGTCTTATTAAAGGTGCAGATTTTTTTGTTGATGGCAGCAGCTCCATAGCAAAAATATTTAATGTGCCTACAGTTATAATCGGCTTGACAATAGTTGCAATGGGTACTTCTGCCCCTGAAACTGCCGTAAGTATTTCAGCCGCTCTTCAAGGAGCAAATGAAATTGCAGTAAGCAACGTAGTTGGTTCAAACTTTTTTAACCTGCTTATGGTAGTGGGTATATGTGCTATATTGCAACCTATTAAAATATCAAAGGCACTTGTTAAAAGAGATTACCCCTATTCAATATTTGCCACAGTTTTACTTTTGGTATTTCTGTCAATAGGTCATATTATTACAGGCAAGCCAACTCTTACAAGAGTTGACGGTATTATAATGTTAATTTTCTTTGCCACTTACCTCATCACTCTTATACGTTCAACTCTTATTGAAGTTGCAAGAGGTGACAATGTTGAAATTGAAGAGGTTAAAAGCCGTTCACTTCCTGTAAGCCTTATATTAATTGCTGTTGGTCTTGCAGGCATAATTGCAGGCGGTGACCTTGTTGTCAAAAGTGCAACAGCCATCGCAACTGAATTTGGTATGAGCAATACCCTTATTGGTCTTACTATTGTTGCTATGGGTACATCACTCCCCGAACTTGTGACAAGTATTGTGGCCGCTAAAAAGGGAGAGGCTGACCTTGCTCTTGGTAATGTAGTAGGTTCAAATATATTTAACCTTTTGCTTGTTCTTGGTATTTCTTCAAGTGTTCATCCTATTTCAGTAGAATTTGATTCAGTTATTGATACAGCTCTGCTTATTATTTTTAATCTTATAGTACTTGCTATTGTGTTAAAAAAGAAAAGCGCTCTCGGCAGGAGCGTTGGTATAATAATGGTAATTATGTATCTAACATATACTGCATATATTATAATGAGAAATTATGGTGTATTTTTCTAATTACAATCTGAGGGCTGCAAAAACAGCCCTTTTTTATTTTACAAATTCCTGATTATGGAGTATACTATCATTATACTAATATGAAGGATTGATTATATTGAATAAAATAAATTACAATAAAGTATTCCGAATAGCTGTAGGCAGCACTTTATCATACCTTATATGTCACCTTTCGGGACTTAGCTACAGTGCAAGTGCAGCAGTGATTACACTCCTTAGCATACAGGACAGCCGCCGCGAAACTGTAAAAGACGTTATTAAGCGTGTGCTTTCATACTTTTATGCCATGCTTTCAGCCTATATTCTGTTTAATTTTATAGGCTTTAATGAAATCGCTTTTTTCATATTTATGGCACTTTTAGTAACTGTAAGCTATCTTCTTGAATGGACAAACACTTTATCTTCAAGTACGGTTGTCACCACCCACTTTCTTATTGAAAAAACTTTCGCTCCCTCATTTGTATTAAATGAAATTATGCTTATAATCATAGGTACAACAATAGCCCTTGTCCTTAATATATTCTTTATTAACAAGACAAAGAAAGCTGCAAGGGACTGTGAATATATAGAACTTGATATGTCTGATATGCTAAAAAAAATTGCCTGCTATATAAAAAAAGAATATGTGTATGATAAAGACTGGCTTAATTTTATATATAAGAAAATAGAAGAATGCCACAGTAATGTAATAAGAAATATTTACAATATGGACACTAAAAGCAATCATTACTTTCTTGAATACCTTGAAATGAGAAAGGAACAATGTCAGGCAATAGACAGAATGTGCCGTATGCTTAATAAATATGTGGCCTTGAGTCTGCCAATGACAGATGAAATATGCTCATTTCTCTATAGAATAAGCAACAACATTCACGATAAATTAACCTATAAAAAAGACCTTGCTCTTGCAAAAGATATAACTGTAAAATTTGATTCCTTGCCAATGCCCAAAAACAAAAACGACCTTAACGCATACAACTGTGTATCTGAAATACTACAGGAGCTTACCTATTTTTTAGAGCTCAATTATAAGTTTATAAATCAACTTACAGCAGGCGAACTTGAATATTACTGGAAGAAGTAAAGCTGAGGTTAATTATGGAAATATGGGATTTATATGATAAAGACAGAAATAAACTAAATAAACTGCATAAGAGAGGAATGCCTTTAGCCGACGGTGAATATCACCTTGCCATAGCTATAATTGTGTTAAACAGTAAAAATGAATTTCTCCTTACTTTAAGAAGTAATGACAAATTTCCTAACCCTAACAAATGGGAAACAACTACAGGCTCCTGCCTTGTAGGTGAGAACAGCCTTGACGGCGCCCAAAGGGAGCTTTTTGAAGAAACAGGAATTAAGGCAGATATTTTAGATTTCATTCTTATTGATACTCTTTGTGATAACATAGACAACTATATACAAGATACATTTCTTTTAAAAAAGGATGTTGACTTGAAAGATTTAAAATTTCAGCCTCACGAAACACAGGACGCAATATGGGCAGATTATAACAAGATTATGGAATTGGCTGAAAAAAAACAAATTGTTTTAAGCTCATTTAATCGTATCAGAAAAACGAAACACCATTTATAGAATCATCCATAAATGGTGTTTTAAAATATCAGTATTTATCAGTAGTTTCATCTAAAGCCTTAGCAACAACTGTAAGGCTGTCATTAATTTTCGTCTTTTCAATCTTTACCTTTTCATAAAATTCTATGATTTCAAATGTATACACAGGGAAAACAGCAAAATACCATACAACCGTAATACCCCTTATTATGATCAAACTATTATTATAATGCACACACGCAGGAACAAGCATTAATATCATAGGTAAAGCAAGATATTTAATACATATTACAAGAACTTTAAAATAATTTGCTTTTACCGTTGAAATGCTGTCAAAAACAGCCAAAATAGGACCTCTTGTTCTATTGTCATAATAAATAAATTCAGTTAAAACAGTAAAAACAAATGCAAGCATAGTAAAAATATACACAACAATTACTATAACCCTCAATTCATTTATCAGAAAAGCCATAATAATACAAGGAATTATAATCGCCGCAATAGCCATAAAGGCTGAAATCATACACTTAAAAAGTTCTAAAATAACAATCCATACACCACTTGTAAAAGCTGATTTAAAAGCTGATGCAGGATTTTCCTCATTTCTGTAAATTTTAATACAATACCAATACCAGCCATTAATAACAAGATTTGATATTATTGTGGAAATAATCACAATAACAGCATTTGATGACGGTAAAAATAAAACTGCTGTGTAAAGTAAAATAAGTATGGCAAACACACCATATATTCTTTTATAATTATCTCTTAATATATCCTCCATATTATCTCCTTATATTTTAGCATTAATCATTTCCCGTAAATAATAAATCAAATATTTTAACAAATATATTTTTATTATCGTTTTTATTTACATTAAGGCGAATTTTCTTTAAATTATTTTCATCATCTGCATAATAAAGATATTTATCCTCAATACTCAAGATATTAAAATTATAGTTCCTAATCTTTCCTATTTTAACAGCTTCATTTTGAGAATTAAGCTTATATATTTTCCCGTCACTAAAATAATATTCTTTTTCTTTATCACTACAGCTTATTCTATTAAATAGTCCTATATTTTCCTTATTATACTTTCTCAGCTCTTTTACATCTAAAGCCTTATCTTCACCGGTATCAAGATTTCTCAAATAAAACGTCCACTTCTGCTCAAAAGACAAATATTTATTGTATTTACCCTGTTCCAAAAGGTCCCATCTCAGACCATTATTGAAAAAGTATATAAATACAGCATAAAATCTATCATATAAAATCTCTGCATTAGAACCGTCAACATCAGCTCTATAAACTCTGAAACAATTTGTCTGATTATCTATAGACTCTATATAATACAATTTATCACTTTTAACAATATACTGTTTAAGACAGTCTGATATAAGCTTAACATTTTCACCATTAATGTTTGCACACAATAATTTGTCAAAATATTCTGTTCTTAATGTCATATATATTTTATAGCCGCCAAAATATTTAACACTGCCAACCGTTTCATAAATCTTTTTGACAGAATAGTCATTCAAATTCATTACTTTTAAACCTGTATCTTTAGAATATTCATTAAAATACAGATAATTATTATAAACACCTTTAATTTCCACATAACCGTCACAATAGTATATATTACTACCATTTTTACCCTTCATATCATATTCATATATACTATTGCCTGACCTTGGGTTGCTTTCAATAATTTTATATATATTTTCTCCGTTAGTTGCTAAATATCCATTGCCTTCGCTTCCAAATGCAACAATCATATTTAGCATAACCAAAGCTAATATTATAACAAGTCCGAATATTAGTTTTATTTTCCCATTTAAAATACCTTTCAATTCACTATCTCCTATTTAGCACATTTTCAAGTATAACCTCACCCATATACAAATCTTCGGGAGTTGTAATCTTAATATTGTTATAATCCCCCTTAACCATTTTAATCTTCGTACCCATTCTTTCAACAAGCATAGAGTCATCCGTACCATAATACCCCTGTGCCATAGCCGCATCATAAGCTCTCATTATCACATCATACTTAAAACACTGAGGAGTTTGAGCTAACCAGAGAGTTGCTCTTTCAGGTGTATCAATAATATAGCCCTTTTCATCACAAATCTTAATAGTATCCTTAACAGGTACACCAAGAACACAGGCACCATATTCCATAGCAATACTTTCAAGCTCAGAAATATATTTATCCGCCACAAAAGGTCTTACTCCATCATGAATAAGAACAACATCACAATCTGCACTTACTGCCTGTAAGCCGTTATAAACGGAGTTTTGTCTTTCTGCACCGCCCTCAACAACAGCCTTAACCTTATCAAAGCCGTATTTAAGCACAATTTCCTTACGCACAAAATCTATTGCCTCTTTACTTGTAACAAGTATGATTTCATCAATATATTCACTTTTATTAAAAGTTTCAACAGTATAGCTTAAAATAGTCCTCCCTTTAAGCTCAATATACTGCTTTGCTATAACAGACCTCATTCTTTTTCCTGTTCCTGCCGCTACAATTATAACACTGTTCTTCATAAATATTTCACCTCTTTTATTCATTTTATCATTGATATTTTTCTTTTGCAAGTTTATACTATAAATAAAGATAAATAAATTGAATAAATTTATAAGAAAGGGGGAGGAATATGAATTTTGTCGATTTAATAATCAAAAAAAGAGATAAATCAGAACTAACAACTGAGGAAATCAATTTTTTTATAAGGGGAGTAACAGACAAATCAATTCCTGACTACCAGATATCAGCAATGCTTATGGCAATATGCATAAATGGTTTAAGTGAAAAAGAAACCGTTGACCTTACAATGGCTATGACATATTCAGGTAATGTACTTGATTTAAGCGGGATTGATGGCTTTAAAATAGATAAACACAGCACAGGAGGTGTAGCTGATACAACAACACTTATACTTGCACCTCTTACAGCCTCACTGGGCTTGCCGGTTATTAAAATGTCAGGCAGAGGCTTAGGGCACACAGGCGGAACTCTTGATAAACTTGAATCAATTCCGGGATTTAATGTAAATTTAAGTATGGAAACAGCTGTTAATCAGGTCAATAAAAATCATATAGTAATTATGGGGCAAACCGAAGACTTAGCTCCTGCCGACAAATATCTATATGCATTAAGAGATGTAACAGGAACAGTTGAAAGTATGCCGCTTATAGCATCAAGTATAATGAGTAAAAAGCTTGCCGGAGGTGCAGATGGTATTGTATTGGATGTAAAATGCGGCAAAGGAGCTTTTATGAAGAACATTGATGATGCAAGAGCTCTTGCATATGAAATGATAAAACTTGGCAAAAATCTCAATAAAAAAGCAGTTGCTTTAATAACAAATATGGATGAACCTCTTGGTATGAATATTGGTAACAGTTTTGAAGTAATAGAAGCCATTGAAATTTTAAAAGGACAAAAAGAAGGAGCACTTAAAGAAGTTTCCCTTGCTTTAGGTTCTGAAATGCTTATAATGGGCGGCATAGCACAGAATAAAGAACAAGCAAGAAAAATGCTTGAAGAAAATATAAGAAACTTAAAGGGACTTTATAAACTTTCTGAGCTTATATCATTACAGGGGGGAATAAGTACCGTAATCAATAATTACACACTCTTTCCACAAAGAATGTGTAAATCTGCTCTCATATCAGAAAAAGAAGGATACATTGAAGAAATAGATGCTCTTTTAATAGGTCAGGCAGCCTCAGAAACGGGTGCAGGCAGAAAAACCAAAGACTCACCTATTGACTATGGTGCAGGTATTATGCTTAAAAAGAGAGTAGGAGATAAAGTATCTAAAGGAGAAATTTTAGCACGAATATTCGCTGAAAATAATGAAATGTGTGAGAACGCCAAAAATATAATTAATGAAGCTATTAAAATATCTGATATTAAACCGGTCAAAAAACCTCTCATATATGAAATTGTAAGGTAAAATACAGACTATCATAAAAATTATATGTATTTTGTAAGCTTTTAGCTCTGCTTTATTTAATACCCCCATTTCCAACCAAAATGGGGGTATTATAATTATATTACATATGTAAAGGCAATCATTACTGCCAACTTATAATTAAAGAGATAACATTCATAACACATTTTATTTCCCTACATCAATCCAACCTAAAGAATTTGAATATTCCTCAAGTTCTGCAATTGTCAATTCAATAGCGCTGTTTGAACTGCCGCAGGCAGGAAAAACAGTATCAAATCTATTAAGTGACTCATCCAAATAAACTTCAACACCATCATTTATACCAAAAGGACAAACTCCCCCTACACCATGACCGATTAAAGACTCAACCTCATCAAATGATAGCATTTTAGCCTTAGCTCCAAACCGCATCTTATACTTATGATTATCAATCTTTGTATCACCTGCAGTCACAATCAAAATTACCCTGTCACCAACGTGAAAGGACAAAGTTTTTGCAATTCTTGCGCCTTCACAGTTTAAAGCCTTTGCAGCCAGTTCAACTGTTGCACTTGAAACTTCAAATTCCTGTATTCTATTTTCAATTCCCTTATTTTTAAAATATTCTCTTACTCTTTCAATAGACATATTTTTACCTCCAATTACATGTTTTTTATATGTTATAATAAAATATTGTATTGTATACACAACAAAGTTCATTATATGGATTAATATAAGAATGAGAAATATTTGCACCAAATTTTACGGCTTGTTTTTCCTCTAATGTTATTATTTCATTATTTATAATCAAATCCAATTTACCCTTAGACACAAAAATATATTCTTCAACACCATCATTGTGCTTGGCAGAAATATGATTACATCCCGAGTCAAATTCAATATAAAACACTTCAAAATTTCTCATAGGATCAAATGAAAAAAGAGGATATGCTCTCATTGCTCCATCACTTTCCACTATCATATCCTGCGTCTTTGGCTCTGCTATGCTGTACTCAGCCACCGGTTCCTGTAAAAATATTGAAAGAGGAACTTTCAGTCCGGTAGCAATTTTCCATAATGTATTTACCGTAGGTGAAGATTGTCCTCTTTCAATCTGACCAAGCATTGGTTTACTTACATCCGTAAGCTTTGATACCTCCTCTAAGGTCAAATTCCTATTTCGACGTAAAGCTTTTAATCTTTCTCCTATGGTAAGACTTGGTATATTCATTAAATCACAACCTTATATGTTATAACATTTATTTGTATATTATAACATATATATATTTATTATTCAACAAATATATTTATTATCCTTCTATAAATTTTCATAATATACAAGAGTTTACTTTTTTAATTTAATATGTTATATTATTATGGAACCACAAATTAATCAGTGCTTTCATATAAAAATAAATTACAGAATGGAGAATATATTATGAAACTTTGGGGCGGACGCTTTACTAAATCCACTGACAGCTTTACAGACCATTTTCACAGTTCTATATCCTTTGACAGCAGAATGTACAAGGAGGATATCTTAGGCAGCTGTGCTCATGCAGCAATGCTTGGCAAACAGGGGATAATACCACAAACGGATGCAGACCTTATTGTAGCCACATTAAAAGAAATACTTTCAGATATTGAAGCAGGCAATGTAAGCTTTGATGAAAAGGCAGAGGATATTCATATGAATATTGAAACTATACTTATATCAAGAATAGGTGATATAGGCAAAAGGTTACATACAGGCAGAAGCAGAAATGATCAGGTTGCTCTTGATATAAGAATGTATTTAAAGGAACAGATAACTGATATAAAAGCACTTATTAAAGAGCTTATTACAGTACTTAACAATATATCAGCTAAAAACATAAATACGATTATGCCCGGATATACTCATTTACAAAATGCCCAGCCTGTTACACTGGCTCATCACCTATTGGCATACGTTGAAATGTTCAAGAGAGATTACTCAAGACTTACTGATGCATACAAAAGAACCAATGTTATGCCATTAGGTTCAGGTGCTCTTGCCGCCACAACTTATCCCATTGACAGAGAATTTGTTAAAGAGAAATTAGGCTTTGATTCAATTACTCTTGACTCAATGGACGGTGTAAGTGACAGAGATTTTGTTATTGAGTTATTAAGTGCTTTGTCAATGATTATGATGCATCTTTCAAGATTTTGTGAAGAGATAATTATTTGGAACTCTCAGCAGTATAAATTTGTTGAAATGGACGATGCTTATTCAACAGGCAGCTCAATTATGCCTCAGAAGAAAAACCCTGATATGGCAGAGCTTATAAGAGGTAAAACAGGCAGAGTTTACGGGCATTTAGTGGCTATGCTTACTGTAATGAAGGGTATTCCATTAGCCTACAACAAGGATATGCAAGAAGACAAAGAGGGAGTATTTGATGCAATAGATACTCTTAAAATGTGTCTGCCTGTATTTACAAGAATGGTAGATACTATGACTATAAACAAGTCAAATATGCGTCAGGCAGCAAGAAAAGGCTTTATGAATGCAACAGATGCAGCAGATTGGTTAGTTAAACAAGGTGTACCATTTAGAGATGCTCACGCTATCATTGGTCAGCTTGTACTTTATTCAATAAACAACAATAAGAACCTTGATGACCTTACTCTTGAAGAATACAAAGCCGTAAGTGACGTATTTACAGAAGATATATATAATGCCATTGATCTTGATACCTGTGTAAACACAAGAATTGTAGACGGCGGACCATCTGAAGAATACATAAAAAAACTTATTGAAATTAACAAAAAAGCAATTACTGAAATGAATTAAATACAACCTTTTTGTAAAAGATATCCTAAGGAAAGAAATTTTCTTAGGATATTTTTATGGGAGGAAATAAAATGAAAATTACATTTCGTTGGTATGGAGAAGGTAATGACAGCGTATCTCTTTCAAACATAAGACAAATACCTAACTGCAGCGGTATAATGGGCGTACTTGACCATTATGCAGCAGGAGAAGTATGGAATTTAAATGAAATAAAAGAATACGTAAGAAATGTTAATGCCCATGGCTTAGAAGTTGAAGTAATAGAAAGTGTAAATGTACACGAAGATATTAAGATGGGTTTACCTACAAGAGATAAATACATTGAAAACTACATTGCCACAATTAAAAATCTTGCAAAATGTGGTGTCAAGGTCATAGTTTATAACTTTATGCCTGTTTTTGACTGGCTTAGAACAGACCTTGCCCACCCCATAGAAGACGGCTCAACAGCTCTTTTTTATGATGATAAAGAACTAAAAGGAATGACACCTCAAAAAATAGTTGAAGATACAATTAACAACAGTAATGGTTTTACTCTCCCCGGTTGGGAGGCAGAAAGATTGGGAGAACTTGAAAAAACTCTTGAGATCTACAAAGATATTGACGAAAACAAGCTAAGAGAGAATTACAAATACTTTCTTGAAAAAATAATACCTGTTTGTGAAGAAGTCGGCATTAAAATGGCAGTACACCCTGATGACCCGGCATGGCCGCTTTTTGGATTGCCTCGCATTGCTCACTCTCTTGAAGACTTTGATATAATTACAGATATGGTAAACTCACCAAGCAACTGCTTATGCCTTTGCACCGGTTCTCTTGGTTCATCACCTGATAATAATATACCTTCTATAATAAGACACTTTGGTGAAAAAAATAAAATTGCATGTGCCCATGTTAGAAATGTTAAATATTTAGGCGAAAAGAAATTCAGAGAAGCGTCACATCTTTCAACGGATGGCGATCTTGATATGTATGAAATAATTAAAGCAATATTTGAAACCTGCCCCCATATTTATATAAGACCGGATCATGGCAGAATGATATGGGGAGAGAAGGCAAGACCCGGATACGGACTTTATGACAGAGCTCTTGGTATTGCTTATATAAACGGACTGTGGGAAGCTTTAGAAAAAAGATAACTAAAATGTTATGCATTATTTTTAAATAGCAAAATTCATTTGTCTGACAATTAATTACAAATTATTAATTATTTATTAATATAACCCTACTTTTTTACTCAAAAAATCACCAATTTTTGCCTAAACTATAGTAAATATTAATAAAAAAGTGAATTTCAAAATACTTTCTATTGCTTTTTATCAAATAAAGTGGTATAGTATAACTTGTATAGTTTTTAACTTATATATAAACTAGTTTAAATAAACTTAAAACTCGGCACACAATGGAGGGTGTAGTATTAAAACTGCTACTCTGTTTTGTGTGCTTTTTCAAAATAGCAGTAAAACAGCAGCAAAATTTGTTTTTACATACACTGCTTATACTGCAATACATTGCAAATATAATTGTAAAATCTTTCAAATAATATTTAAGGAGGTTCTTTAAAATGGCAAAGAAAAATAAGCCTGAAGTTATTAACAAAATGGTTTTGCCACAGTGCTTAAGTGATATCATTAAGAACAGCAATGCAAAGGTTATTATTCCGGAAACTAAGGAAGAATTAATTGACCTTGCAATGGGAGGCAAAGACAAAGATACTAACGAAGTCAGCTTTGATGTAAACGGAGAAACAATCAGAGAGGGTACAGTTGTTAAATGTAAGAACGGCGTAGTTATCAATTTTGATGACCCTGCTATGAGAAGAAGAGATCCAAATTCAATGGTTATTGCTGATGATCTTCCAACAGATAAGCCTACTCATATGGAAAGATTTGGCAAGTCTTTTGATCCAATCAGAAATGAAACATTTGAATGGTTAAAGAATCAGGAAAGCTTAATTGTAGTTCCTTTCTATGCAGGTAATATTTCTATGGGTATAGGTTATCCATGTTTAGCAGTGGTTCCCGGAAATGCAGCCTGCTTTGCAACAGCACTTGCTGAATTACAGGGCTTTATTCCATGCAGTAAAATTCCTAATTTCTTTAAACCAAAAGCTGTTATATATGTTGCACCAACATTCCGCCACACTCATTACGAAGGCAAGCAGATTGTTGTTCACAACAGATTATATGATATGCAGGAAATATTCAGTTATAACCTTTACTTAGGACCATCTGCAAAGAAGGGTGTTTACTCTATTCTTCTTCACATTGGTGAACAGGAAGGCTGGGTAACTCTTCACGCTTCAACAGTTAAAGTGGTTACTCCTTACGAGCTTGAACTTACAATTATGCATGAAGGTGCATCAGGCGGCGGCAAATCAGAAATGACTGAGCCTGTACACAGAGAAGTAGATGGTAAGGTATTACTTGCTACTAATATAATGACAGGAGAAGAAACCTATGTAAGTATTACTGATACTGCCACTCTTTACCCTGTTACTGATGATATGGCACTTGCTCATCCGTCATTACAAAATGACAGCAAAAAATTAGTTGTATGTGATGCTGAATATGGTTGGTTCTTAAGAGTTAATCACATTGACCAGTACGGTACAGAGCCTGAAACAGAAAAGGCATGCTGCCATCCAAAAGAACCATTAGTATTTTTAAATATGAATGCTGTTCCGGGTTCAACTTGTCTTATTTGGGATCACATTGAGGATACACCTGGTGTTCCTTGTCCAAACCCAAGAGTTATTATGCCTAGAAAACTTAAAAACAACATTGTCAACGGTACTGCGGAGGTTGATGTACGAAGCTTTGGTATCAGGACTCCTCCAACAACTAAAAAACACCCTGACTATGGTATTATTGGTATGTTCCATGTTCTTCCACCGGCACTTGGCTGGATATGGAGACTTGTAGCTCCTAGAGGCTTTGCTAATCCGTCTATTATTGATGCAGGCGGTAACCAGATGAAATCTGAGGGCGTAGGTTCTTACTGGCCATTTGCTACAGGCAAAAAGGTTGATCAGGCTAACTTATTATTAAAGCAGATTTTAGCTACACCTAGCACAAGATATATTCTTATTCCTAACCAGTATATCGGTGCTTATAAAATTGGCTTTGCAGGTGAATGGGTAACAAGAGAATATCTTTCAAGAAGAGGCGGAGCTAAATTTAAGATGAATCAACTTGAAGAAGCAAGATGTTCATTACTGGGTTATATTCCAAAGTCTGTTAAGATTGACGGTACACCTATTAATCCTGGTTTATTAAAAGTTAATATTCAGGGCAGAGTCGGCAACGAGGCTTATGACATTGGTGCTAAAAAGCTTACCGACTTCTTTAAGGAGCAGTTAAAGCAGTTTGATACTCCTGACCTTGATCCATTAGGTAAGAAGATTATTGATGCCGTTATGAATGACGCATCAGTTCAGGAATACTATGATTTAATTCCTAAGCTTTAAAATTTCAATTTAAAAAAAGGCTGTCAAATCATATGATTTGACAGCCTTTTTATATTTATATAAATAAATTTTCAAACTAATGAAAACAACAAACAACATAAAATACATTAAATACGCTGTTTAATAATAGTAAGAAAATAATTTAGGCGTCTTATAATCAGGATCATAAACATTGTAATACATATTTTCAAAATTAATGCCATAAGCACTTTCAGAAACAGTACCATAAATATTTTGCCACATTGGATTTAAATAAACTATATACCTTAAAAGCTGTTCCAAATCCTTAAAGCTTACAGCTTGAGTTAAATATCTTTCAATAAAAATTTTTTCATAAATACTTCCGCCCGAAATAACACCTATTTCTCTTGCATATCTGCAATATTCCTTGTCAGCATCCGTCTTTGCTGAGGAAGTCAAGTCTTTTATAAGATTGACACCTAAATTGGCCTTGACATTTAATAACTGCTGAATAACAGACATTTTGTATGTCTTCGTTATGTCATTAAAATTAAACTTTTCTGTATAATTATCTGGAATTAAATAGTTTTTATCTGTATGCACAATATTTCCTTTAATGTCAAAAATTTCGGCATTCTTTTTAAAAACAATGTCCGTGTCATTTGGTATAGAAATAAGGGAGTTTGCAGCCGTTTTTTCTCTGTTGGGGTCCGTATATTGTATATAAAGAGGATTATCTACATAACAGCTTGTTAATGGCTCAATATTACCTGTAATTTTATCATATTTGTAGCACGCAAATTCTGCCCTCGGCTTATTTTCAGATGGCTTTATGGAATAGCTGTCCCCCTTTTTATAAAATGTTGACATAGGCATAAATCCGCTGTTATCAGGATCCCATTCCAATTTATCGGCATATTTTACCGAAACTGCATAACAATTTTCCAAACAAAGAAAATTATATGATGGATTTGTCTTGTTTCTTTCAGAGGATAAGTCAATTAATCCTGTAAATTCAAAATATTGTGAATATAAACACTTGCCCTCATTTTCAATAGCCTTTTCAGCTTTTTCGCTAAATTTTTCTGATTGGTCAAAATAATGAGGATAAATATAATCAATTTCAGCACCTACCGAAATCTCATAATACCTGCGCAATTCGCCCTTAGGATTTCCTGCATTGGAATATACACCAACAAAAGCAGGTTTTGTATTATCCTTTGGTATAAGCAAATATGAATCCGCAGGAATATCATAGCCTATGTGATAAAGCTCATTTTCATATTTTACAGGTTCTTCTGATGCATTTGTTACTGCCGCCTGTACAGACACCGTTGTTAAACTGACCACAACAGATAGTGCTAATGCAAAAATTCTTTTCATTTTCATAAATATGTACTCCTCTCAAAATATATTTATACTTAATTATACAACAAATCGCATTGTAATGTAAAGAAATATATTTACATAAAGTATATCCTCTGCAGTTCCTGCACAATTGGCAACACAGCAAAACTCAAATAAAAACAAATAAGCTACAATATTTTATCATCAATTATGCTTGTCCAATTATGCTTCTCTAAACTTTTCAAAAATAAGATTTCACTCTAATTAAATATATGTATATGTAGGTACCACCAAAGGTGATACTCAAAACAATTTCTTATAAACAAAAGAGTAATTACAATATCAAATACTCTTTGCCCTGCCTTATAAATCCCTTAATTTGCTCAACGCCTTTGTTTCTATCCTTGATACATAACTCCTGCTTATCCCCATATTCTTGGCAATTTCTCTCTGTGTCTTTTCTTTTTTGCCATTCAATCCATAACGTAATGTAACAATTTCAAGCTCTCTTGCAGTTAACCTTTCCTTCATCACCTTGTATAGCTTTTCAATTCTCAATTTAAGTGCTGTTATCTCTTCCACACTCTTTCCCTCGTCAGCAAGCTTTTCCTCTAATGTAACTTCATTTCCTTCCTTATCAACACCCACACCCTCCTGCAAACTAATATCATTTTGCCGCTTTTTATTTTGTCGCAGATTCATTAATATTTCATTTGCTATGGTAACGGGAATTATTCGAAGGTTGGTAAAAAACACTTTACTAATAACTTATATACTTCGTTTAAAACTGCAAAAAGGCAGGATAAACACAAATCCTGCCTATATAATTATTCGTAGTCAAACGCCAGTCAAGTAAAAAATTTTATTTCATTTTGTGTAAAAGTTAAGCATTTAAGCCAATTTATATAAAATAAATACTTTTATTTTGTACAAAAATTTACTCTCAGTCAAATGCCAGTCAAGTAAAAATTTATGCCCAAAATGGCATATATCTTCTGTTTTTATCCGAACTAGAATTTTCAGATATTTTTATTAAGCCTTCATTTACTGTATCTTTAAAAAGAAAAGTCCCTCCCGTGATAAGCTTATTCAGCTTATTTTCGGACTGGGACTTGATGTTACTGATGCCCAAAGACTCCTTAAAATAGCAGGAGTTAATGAACTTTATCCTCGTATTAAACGGGATAGTGCTATAATTTTTGCAATAAATAAAAAATTAAATGTCACTCAGTGTGACGAACTTTTATTTGAGCTTGGTGAAGAAACAATTATAAAAGAATAGGTTATTCTAAATCGATTTAAACATTTAACTATTTGTGATTTTTGAATAGTTACTAAGCATTAAATAGAACTATTAAAACGCAAAAAACACACACGTGTGTTTTTTAACGCACGCGTGCGTTTTTATTTTTTTAAAGTATATCTTGATCCTGCTCCTTTACCATTTAATTCAATCTTATCATTTTCCGCCAAGCGTTTTAGGATTCTAAATGCCTGTGATTTTGTTACATGTAGCAAATCTACTACATCCGACCTTCGCACTGTTCCCTTTTTCCTCAGTAGTTCCATTACCAATTCTTCATACCTTATAGGATCAATATCCTTTTGGCGAACATATGCCGCAATATTTTTAGCTTTATTGTAATATTTAGAGCTTAGCATATAATAACGACCTCTGCCTGTTCCACCTGACTCTACAATTCCTGATGCAACTAAAGTTTCCAATGCAACACGAATACGACTTTCATCTATTTTTAACTCACTTGAAATTTCACTGACAGATAGCCTATTCATCTGTTTCAGAACATTCAAAATTAATAGCGAATAAATAGGTAAAGATCTTCCAATTCGTTTCTGTTCCATAGAAATCATCTCAATAAATGATTTATCCGTAGGTCCCTTAGGAATAAAAAGCTTAACCATGTTAGCATTTGACTGTGAATAATCAGGAAGCATACGACCATAAAGAATAGACCCCTCATATATACGATCAATTCCTCGACCTGTTCTTTCAGCTAAACCAATTCTCTTCATTGCATCTGCAAGTACAGGATTGCGACCATGAGGCTCTGCATCTAACAAATTGTCAGCATTTATGCCTTCAATAAATCCTCCTGGATTACTTATTATTAATCCTTCATCATTGATTTGAATACGAGTTCTTCCCAATATTGAATAATCTCTATGGCAAAAGGCATTTACTAATGCTTCTCTAAATGCTTTATGGTCATAGTCTGGTATAGTCATTCTATAAAGACCCATTTCAAATTCTTCACTGCTATTCCAAGCAGAAAAATAATCCATAATTTTTTCAAATGCTGCTAAAATCGGGAAATGAAATGATTCATTTACCTTTATATCTGTACCACTTAAAACTTGAATAGATGCCTCTGCTGTTGGCATATGTCGTTTTATAGCTTCTTTTTTACCAATCAATAAAAGCCCGCAAAATGTAGGCACAAGTTCATTGCCATTGTTGACAACCAATTGTAATGCTTTGTCTAATTCCTCATCACTAAGTTCCAACAGCATTCCTTCACCACGATAAGCCCTGATAATATTTCTTAACCTTTCTCTTTCAACTGCATCAAGATCATTGTAAGTAGCTTCAGGAACTGGTTGAGCAGAATAATCCAACAAACTAAGAGAAGATAATCTTGTTGCTATTTCATAAGGATACATTGGAATATTTTCAGGTGTTCCATCGGCTTTTATTCTTCGTCGCTGAATTTTACCGCTTGAAGTTGCAACAATTGCAGTCCTTCTTGGTACGGAAATTTTTAACACAGGATATTCTAAATCAAGTATTTCTGCACGAACTGATATTGGTGGAACTGTTTTGTTTGCTATAAAAGCAGATAATAAAGTTATATCCTTATGATTATCATGGATTCCTGTTATTTCTCCACTATCTTCAACTCCAAGATATAGATTTCCACCATCAGTATTAGCAAATGCTACTACCGCATCAATTATCTCATTGTCAGATAAACAATTTTTGTCACTTTTAAATTCATTTATTAAATCTTCATTAAAACCTATTGATGCCATATAATCACCCCATCTAATTAAATAATAACACACGTGTTATTATTTGTCAACAAAAAAACGCACGCGTGCTTTTTTTGTTTTGTTTATTGTCTTATATATTTAAATGCAATCTTACAGACTTCACAAAAAATAAACTTTATTTTATAATAAACGAGGTGTTGTGTTGATACAACACCTCACAGCTTAACAATCTTTCTTATTTTAAAGTAATCCCTCCTACTCATTTTACCCTCAATTTTTTCCCATTTATAAACAGTACTTCTATCAACTCCCACAAGTTCAGCAAATTTAGTTTTGCTTAGTCCAAGTTTTTCTCTAGCCTTTTGCACTCTTTCGCATTGATTATAAGCAAGTTGAAAATAATGAAAATCCTCAGCAAGTTCTTCAAAATCTATATCTAAAAAATCAGCTATTTTAACAAGTTTTTCAGCAGGACAAAAGCCATTCTTTTTTTCATATGACATATACATTGCCCTTGTGACGCCAACAGCATCGGCAACCTCTCGTTGCAAATATCCTCTTTTACATCTCCAATATTTCAGCTTTTCCCAAGTTTCCTCTCCCTTATTAGTGTCAGGCATATTATTCCATTCAAAATTTATAATATCCTTTGTTGCTAATTCTACCTCAATACTACTGCCATTCAATACAACCTTATTTATAAGTATTTTTATGGCAGTTCTTTTTTCATCAAAGCTCATATTGTCAACACAAGCAGAAAAACTCATAACATTTTTCTTGAATTTCTCAATCTGCTGAGCAGTCATTTTATTATCATTATCTACCTTTTCATGCTCTGCTATTTTTCTTTCAATATCAGTATTTTCGGTATCAAGAAAATTGATTCTTTCCATTATATACTTTTCTATAGAGCTGTTGGCATCAGCAAGTTTTGAAACAAGAGAATTGATTTCACTTTTATTATTGCTCAACTTTTTATGTAGTGTATCAATATATGATCCATCATTGCCTTTTATGTATCTCTTACCTTTTTCAAGCTCTCTGATAAGACTTATATTATCACATTCAAAGCCTTTTATAAGCTCAACAATATTGTTATCAAGCTTAATTCCATTGATATTTTCAGCTTGACATTTGAGCTTATTGCTTTTAAGCTTTAAGCGGCAGACATATGAGAATGCACCATTTCTGCCCATTTTAGGTCCCATTCGACTACCACAGCTGCAATAAATGATGCCACCTAAAAGAGCCTCATTTACTCTTGGCTTTCTATAAGATTTGTTGGCATTTTCGCTTAAAATCTTTTGTACTCTAACCCAGTCATAGCCTAAGATAATACCTTTATGCCCTCCAATTGCTATTATCCAATCATCAACAGGATTAATTTTAGTCCGTCTTTTGCTCTGTTTTGTCTTGTTGTAGGCAATTACACCATAATTGCCATTAAATTCAGCTCTGTCAGCAAAAATATCATAATCCTTAAAATATTCATAGCTGTCCTCATCAGCTATAGCATAAACTGGATTTGTAAGAATACTTTTTAATGCAAAGCGTGAAAAATATATATTATTTTTTGTTTTAATATCCTTGTTAATAAGCCAACTTTCAAGCTTTGTCAACGACTTAATATCAAGAAATTTATCATAAATCAGCCTTATTATTTCAGCCTCATTATCAATAACTTCAAGTTTTTGAACCTTCTTAGCTCTACCGTTTATTCCTATACTCTCCACTTCAACAGATTTATAGCCAGTAGGTGTAATTCCTCCAAGCCACCTGCCTGTTTTGGCTAGCTCCATAAGATTATCTCTTATTCTTTCTGCAATAGTTTCTCGCTCCAACTGAGAAAATATTGATGAAATATACATCATAGCTTTACCCATAGGAACTGTTGTGTCAAATTGTTCATTGACAGAGATAAACTGAACATTTTTTTCGTTCAGCAAATCTATAAGTTTGACAAAATCACTCATATTTCTGCTTATACGGTCAAGTCTGTAACAGACTATCTTGTCTATATTTCCTTTGTCAATTTCAAGCATCATAACTTTGAATTGTGGTCTGTCAGTGTTTTTTCCTGAAAATCCCTCATCCTCGTATATAGTATAATCAGCATCACCAAAGTGCAGTTTTATATACTGCTTACATAATTCAATCTGATTGGCAATACTTTCGCCCTTACCCGTATATTTTGACTTTCTTGAATATATGGCAATCATAGTGTAATCACCTCCCTTCTTTTAAAAATTAGAGGAGGATTTTATACCTCCTCTGACAGATTATATAGCTTCGTCAAGTTCCTTAATGTTGCTGTATCTTAAGTCTAAAATGATTGACTCAATAAGAGCCAGCTTTTCATCTTTACTGCAGTTAAGCTTGTTGATTGCATCAATAATGTAGCTTGCCTGTAGCTTGGCAATATTATTTTCAGTCATAGCTATCGCCTCCTGTCATAACAATATATGCTCTTTGTTTAGCATAAATCCAACAGTTTAACGCCTTTAATCCCTTTGCCTGTTTTTTCGCCTTTTCTTATTTGAGTAAATTTAACAAAATCAGGATATGTAAGTTTCTTAAGCTCTATTGTCAGTTTAGCCTGACTTATTGAGCAATCATAGTTATTAACTTCACAAAAGCTGTTAAAGTATTCGTACACATCAATAGACAAAACGCTTTCCTTTGCGTGGTAACTAAAACAATCCTTGCTATTAAATTTAAACTTCACTTTTCTAGCAGGCAATGGCTTCTTAAATATTGTCATTTTATTGCCTGTCATATAAGCGACACCTGTTGCATCAGTACCTCTAGCTTCGCTCTCTCTTGATAATACTCTGATTATCTTCTCCTTATTTCTTATTGATAACTTATCACCATAATCAACTAAACCAAATAAACAACACATATTTATACCTCCTCTAGTAAGTTTCTTTCACCTAAATATATAAACAGCTCCGTATTTTTATCTTTGTCAATACCATTGACAAAATCCTTCCAACTAAGATTTGTCATTTCTTCATCAGACAAAGAAATAGCCACATTACAAATCTCATTAACAAGCTGTAATGTGGCTATAAAAGTATTGTATTTAAGAGTTCCTCTGAACAATCTAAATTCTATCGTATAATAGTTTTGAATGTTTATGCATCTATATCTGCTATAAGCACATTTTTTAATATCATCTATCATTTCCTTTGGATTACCTTTGTTTACAGCATATCGGCTTGTCCATCTAGCCATTTGGTTTACAGACCTTCTTGAAAATCTAAGCATTTCTTCCCAATGATGTTCAACAAAATAAAGTATTCTGGCAATTACTTCTTCTTGTTCTTCTGTCGTTTTACCAAAAGCAGTTCTATTAATATGACAATGTAGTCCACAGGTGTTAGTTTTGTGACTCATATACCCCATATTTATAAGACTTTTCATTATCTCTTTCCAAGGCATAACTTTTCTGTGATAATCTAATGTCATAGGATGAGTTACAAGTTCAAAACCATCCTCAATGCTGGAATCATTTTTTATATAAAGTCTATCTTCATCATCATTGGCTATATCAAGTACTTTCCTAGCATTATCACCTATGTTTCCACCATAATCAACTTCAAGCTCTACTCCGAAAAATCTGTTGCCATCACCATGAAATATAGGTTCAGGCTTGTAACTGTAATATTAATACCACAGACATAAAAAATGAGGCTGAGCGCAAATTAGTGTAAAAAAACTAATTTGCGACAGCCCCCTTCTGCGTTCCTCTATGTTCCTAAAGACATCATTAGGTAATTCCTAATGTATGCATATTTATAATATATAATTATACTTACAAAGACAAGCACAACTATAAAAATAGATATTTTTTAATCTATAAAATGTCATAGTTTATATAAATAATTAGAAACTTTCTGGCACAAGAGCAAGTTTATTTATAGATTCATGCGCTCTTACTAGAGAATCATATACAGCCAAAACATCATCTGAATTCCATGTGCGCAGAAATTTTTCATCTATAACACCATCGCTTTCTCTTATAATTTTCGCTAGCTGGTTTTCATCAGCTACGGCAACAACTGCTTGAACTGCCGCATTACTTTGAGCTTTCTTTAAATTTAAGATTAGACTATCAATAGAACCCTTTGACTGAACTTCAAAAACATAAATAGCCTTACCCATATTTCCAATCTTAGCTTCCCAAACTACGTCAACAACTGCTCCAGTAGCAATCTTCACTTCAGAACGACTTTCAAACCCGAGAAGTTCACCAATGGCTACCAATTTTTCCTTAATCTCATCGTGTAATGATTTTGAATCAGCTGCACTAACTGGATTTTCAACTATTTGTCCAGATTTATTTCCTAAATCTTTCTTTTCAGCAAGAGACAACAACTCATCCCACATAAAGTAGTCGACCGCCAAAAAATCATAATCTTCAGCGCCTGATTCTTTTAGTAGTACCGAAATCTCTTTAGTAATATCACAAATCTCTACATATTTCTTTCCTGTATATTGATAGTTATATTTAGGCATATTGGGTATATCAAGATAAGAAAAACAAATAATAGTTGTTTTATTAAAAATTGCATATTCTTCAGGATTTACATATGTAAGTAATTCGCTAATAGTTGCTGGACCTAATCCTTTCACAGATTTTAAAAATGAATCCCATCGCAATTCTATTTTATCAGACCCATATAAAAGATCTACTAGTTGCTTTTTAAGCATATCAAAGCCATTGTCAGCTATTAGCTTGTCCACAACATATTTTTTGTTTCCCCAAATAACCATAGACCAAAGCTTGCTAATATATTCAAAAAAGTCATCTTCACTCATCTTTAGAATTTTATCTTTTGTGAATGACTGATAAAATGATCTTCTCTCTTTTCTTTCGTTCCAATTTTCATCATAATATGTAGCATTATTCTTTCTTTTTTTTGAGAATTCAGCAATGGCCGCTTTTAATTTTTGAATATTCATTTAACACACCTCCCTATTCTGAAAACACCGCTCCAAAATCTATTTCCAAAATATTTTTAATATGTTTTGTAAAAATACTTTCTAATTCTGTCATACTACTAAATTCATAATAATAATCTGAAATTATGTCTGATGGAACTTTAAATTTTTTTTTGGTTTTATCTCTAACTAAAATTATTGGTTTTTGTTTACTATAGGCTATACCAAGTTCATACATAACATTTGGATTTGCTTCAGTAGTATCAGCAATAAATATAGAACAATTATCTATTTTTTCATAAATATCATTGGTTATATTTATGCTTTTACCTTCACCAGTCATTATTGGATAATTAATAACTTCTATACTAGATCCCATATTATTCAATGAGTGGACCGCTCGAGACAAAGTATTGTTATAATCATTTACCATTTCTTTGCTTTTGTATTCCATTGCCATAAATATATACTTTGGAGATACATTTATATGTTTATATGCAACTTCGTATATCTTCGAAGCTTTAGTAAATGTTGTTCCTCTATATTTGTATTTTTCAAGCCATTTATCTATCAACTGTAAATTTTTAATTGTTACATCTAAATTATGACTCTTATATCTAGCATATAAAGATAGTTGAAAAAATATATTTGAAAACTCTTTTTTAATATAATTAAACTGTATTGTTTGAGATAATATAACAAATGCATCTCTAATCAAAACATCAAACTCTGATTCCTCAAGATCAACATCATCTATGTCTTCCAAAACTTCACAAATTTGTGACATAGGATATAATATAAATTTACTTTCAATCAAAGGATTATTGTGGTATTTATTGTAAAAATATTTTAATAATGGCAAATGCTTGTTTATTAGTAAAAGTTCATCCTTAGTCCATTTTTCTGATTTTACTAGACCTTTGTAGTTTTCTTCTGCTTCTAATTTCCTTGCTGTATTATTTAGAATATAAAACAAAAATGCTTCGCTTTCCGTATTTACCTTTTTCTCATCCGTAGACAAAAGATTATCAGAACTATCTATATCCACATTCCACAAAACAATAGAAAAAGGAACATATAAATCCTTATATTTTCCTGCTTCTAAACGATGATTTCCATCTACCCTAGACAAAACTGAACCGTCAACTTCAAGAATATAATAATCAAGGTTTTCTATTGCACCTTTAGCTGTTGCTGAGATTGCTGAAAATGCTTTATGTCCATATTTTTTTAATGTTAGATTTTCAATACTATTGACAGATAATACAACTTCTGGCAAAAATTTAGCTTCAGACTTGCAATTATCTAAAAAATTTGTTATATCCTCAATGTGCTCTTGTTTTGCTTTTCTCTGGTATTCCTCATATTTAGTTTTAGAAGCAGCAGCCAAGTCTGATATTTTTGCATATCCTCTTAATGTAGGAATTCCATCCTTTACAACAATCCCCTTTTCTTTTAATCGTTTATTATTACCAACATATGGAACAACCTCTCCACAATTATAACCTAATATTCCACAAAATGTAATTTTACTCATCAAAAATAGCCTCCTCAAATTGACTTTTAGCAATTGTATTTAACATTTCAGCTGCAAGCAGCAGTTCTTTTACTTTTTGCTTCTTACTTTTTATATATTCCGAAATTTCATTTTGCAATATGAGTTCAGGCAAAGGGAACATAATCTTCTTCAAATTCTCAATACCTAATTCCGTTTGTTTTGTTGCTTGAGCACTTTTGTACATATTAACTTGCTCTTGACCAAAAGAACTATTAATTATATCGACTATTAGTTGTGGGTTTATTTCATCTAAATTCACTCGTAAAAGTAGCATATGGCTATCATAAGCTAGCCCTATGTGCTCAGGATTTTTTATAAGACTCGCTCTACCAAGAGTTCCTTCACCCGTTGAATTAATAATTATATCATTTTCTTTAGTGAGAACAGATTTATCTATTTTTTCAAACCAACTTTGTTTAACTGGTTTTGCAAATGAAGTGTTTATCTCATCCCAACGATTACATCTTTGATTTAAAACTATATTTATTCCAGATTCATCATATACTGGACTTTTCCCTCTATAAATTTCTTTCATCCAACTAGGTTTCTTTGAAAATGAAAATGCGTTATATCTTTTAAATTCATATGGAAATTGTATACCTATTTTATCGTATCCCCACTGATTAATATCTTTATAACTTACAGTATGTAAAATGCTATCATATCTTATTTCTAATTTTCGCTGTATTCCAAGAGACGATAATAAATAATTTTCATTCTCAAGTTGAATTTGGTGCGCTTCTAACAACTCCTTATTAGCATCTGACATAATTAAATTATATTTATTTACTATTTCATTCTGCACATCAATACTAGGCATAGGAATTTTATAATTCAAAAATTTTTCTTCTTGTAAATATAGTCTATTCCCACTTCCATTACTACAGTCTTGCCAATGCTGCACAAAAGTTTTTGATGATAGCAAAAGAATTAAATAATCAATGTTTGCAATATCTAAATTAACATTGTACACCCAAAAATTTCCTGTTATTATTGCTCCATCTGCCTCTGGTGGAACAATCCCAAAAGCACCGTTTCTAGCATCTATTTTAGAAACTGCAAGCTGACCTGCCTTTACATAATATTGAGACCTAGTTTTAATTTCTCTACCAACCACTTCATCTCGCACTAAAACACCACCGCAATTAGTTTTAATAGTTATTCTCTTATATACTTTATCATCTTCTACGATCATATGATCTTTGCATCGTGTTATGGCTTCTCCGATCTTTCTCAGTTCAAATAATGAGTTTATTTTTCTACTATTGAAAAACTGTTTAATGTTCCAATCGTATGTTTGGCTTAATGAAACAATATGGAGCATTTTATATATATTTACCACTCCAATTCAACCTCCTTACCATCTATCTTTCGATAAATCTTTCCGTTAGAATTTATGATATAGGAAACATATATATTAGATGAAGACCATAACTTATTCTTAGTTCTATAATCTTTATACTCCTTTTGAAGCTCAGGTAACTGGTTTCCTTTAGATACTGCTCCCGTAGAGGTAATACCCGCATCTTCTACTAAAGCGACAGGTATCTCATAATCAAAATATTCTTTAATAAGCGGTTTTGCTTCTTCACAAATTTGTTTTTCTATTTTCTCTAACTCTTTAGAAAAAGCATTTTTATCAGATCTCTTTATTGCTTTTTCTAAAGATTCTCTTATTGTAGAAATATCAACAACATATTTTTGCCTTATTTCATATTCTGCACGTTCTTTAGCTTTGGCGTATAGTTTTTCTTCTTCTTCCGTGAAACGCTAAAAAAAAACAAGGCTCGGCTTTACAGTTGCACCTGCAGCTATAAATACATCTTGTGGAATGGAGCAAATAAAAATAAGTTTTGCTTTACCTTCAAAATATTCTCGTACTTTTTGTAGATTAGATGTATTCAAGACACCTTCCGGCAAAACCATACCCATACGACCACCCTTTTTCAAAAGTTTAAGGCAGCGTTCCATAAACAATACTTCTGTAAGTCCAGACATGGAGCCAGTGTCATATAATGAAAGCAATGTCTTTCCTATGTTATCATTAACTTGCTTTAAAGCATTTTCATATGAATCCCCATATTGGTTCTTATACTTTTTAATTAATTCTTCATCAGTGAATTTATCAGCCTCGGTAATTTTCTGACTTTTATCAATTCTTGAACCAAATGGTGGATTCGTAAGAATTACATCAAACCGTTCTTCAAAAATACCATTAACATTCAATAAACCATCATGGTGATGCACACCACAGTGCCCATCACCGTGCATAATCATATTCATTTTTGATGTTCTTGCCATTCTAGGATTCGCATCTGTACCATAAATGCAATTATTCGCAAGATTATACATACGACTACCATCAGTTCGAGAATCTAATTCTTTATTTAGTTTTTTCTGCATGACTTCAATTTTTTTATTAATTGCAAGCTGCTCATTATCAGATAAATCTTCGTAATTATCCCCTTCTATTTCGGTACGCAACTCCATTTTAACATTCTTAATATCTTCTTCAATTTTTTCTCGTATATATTCGAAAGCTTTAATCAAAAAACCACCACTACCGCAAGTAGGATCACATACAGTTTCTCCTTCTTTAGGATCAAGAACTTGTGTCATAAAATCAACAATAGTACGAGGTGTAAAATATTGACCTAATTCACCTCTAAAAGTAGTTCCTAAAAACTGTTCAAATGCAATACCCTTAACATCATCCTGTGTATCAGAAAGATTATACGCCTGAAGCTTTTCCAATATTTGTTCAAAACTATTTTGTCTGATTTTAATTGATTCATTTTCATCAAACAGATGGTCTTCTTTGAATATATCTTTTGTATCATTAAACAGGATCTGCATATATGGCAAATCCACGCCTTGTTTCTTTAAAGTAGGGCGAGTATATTGTTCATAATCAGCTTCTAATTGCTTGTACTTCTTGAGGGTAAACACCTCGCTACCACTCTTATCACGCTCATATCGAATTTTCATAAATAATATTTTGCTAATTTCGTCAAAAGCAGCTTCAGGAGAAAGCTTATCATTATTTCGAATTATATTATGACAAGTTCTAAGCATTTTTGTAAATTCATCTCTTGTAAACACTTTTGTCTTACCAAGAATTTCTTTAACCTTTTTATCTATAAGTGCCTCTTCTGCATTAGGAATTGCAACAACTTCTACCAAAGCTTTTGGAAGATAATCTTTATCTACATTAAAATATTTCGTTTCTTTCTCGTTAGTTGTTACAAAAAAACTTGCTCCCGCCCAAGAAGCATAATTATATCCTTGATAGTAATCTTCTTCACGAATACGCACACTCTCCGCCTTGCACTCTACAACAATAAAAGCATTTTTACTTTCATCCTTATCCTTTTTTGATTTCCAAATAACAATGTCTGCACGGGCTTTACCTTGTCCTCTTTGAGAATTGTTTACTTTAACTTCCTGTGCCATTTGTTCAAGTAAATATCCATAATCATTAACTAGGTGTCTTATGTATTCTTGGCGCACTTTTTCCTCAGGGGTTTCAATATGCCACGAATTTGTTAGTGGACAAAATATCTTTCCATTTTCTCTTTTTACTTCTAACTTACTCATATAAACCTCCATGTTTCATTATATTTACATAGTAATTTTGTCGTTTACTCCATATCTGTTTTACAATGAATTTAGCCTTAATTTTTTATTAAATTCTTATATTTATATAAAATACCTTTTTTGCTTTCTACTTATTATTACCAATAATAAGGGCTAGAAAAAAGCACACCTAAATCTAAGATATCATACTTCTAAAAATTAATAACATATACTCTATTACATTTTTATTATATTATTTATTATTTTGACATTTATTCCGTATTATTAATTAATTTGTCAGTTATAAAATCATCATATAAACTATTGTATATAGTATACAACAAAATTTAAGATCTTTCAACAAAGACAAATATAATTATTCTTAATATACAACTGTTGTACCAATCAAATCCAACTATAAGGTATATTTCAATATAATTTTTATATTTGCTTTAAATTTATTTTTTAGTATTAATATTTCAAATTTAAAACAAATTAAGTAAAAAAATAACAGGAATGTTTGGCAACTTCCTGTTATCATTGTTATTTTAATTTTTCTTTTTCAATCAAGTAATAATTATATTTATCGGTTAGCTCATTAAATTTACTAATGTATTCTTCTCTTTCCATAATAACTTTTTCTAACTCTGACTTCTTAAACTCCAAATTTTTCATTTCACTTTCATTATCTTTTTTACATCTGTGAACACTATTAAGGTCTATCTCTATTTCTTCAATTTCATTTTTAATTCTATCATAGAGTCTATCTAAATATGCCATTTTATCTTTCATAGAGCTTTTACGTTCTTCAATTTCATTAATATTTGCATAACTGTACACAACAAATTTTCCTTTTCAAACTTTTCAATAAAAGGCAAAATAATTTCCGTATCAACTATTCCTGCGACAGACATATCATCGGCACTGCCATATTTACTCATATCAGGTAGCCAGCTTTCCCCTAAGTAGTTTATCTCTTCAGCTAACCCCTTTTCAGATATTTCTTTGCACAAAATTCTATAAAAACAAAGCATAGTAAACAGTATTAATGATAATGAGTATTTATCACTATCGACATTAGGCATATTCTCATTTCTTACAATTTCAGGTGCCATAAATCTTGGTTTCCCCAAAATTCCTGTATTAGTCCCCGCAGGAGCAACATTATCATTATCTCCTATTCTTACACTGCCCGTGCTAGGATTTATAAAAAAAATACCATCATTTAAATCTTGATAACTGTAACCTTTTTTATGTAAAAATCTAAATGCAGTTAAGATTTCAAGACAAGCGTCTACAGTTACTTTCCATGAAGCAAACTTAACCGAACCAGGGATAAGAAACTTTGTCAAATCGTAATAACCTTGAGGACGTAAGTCCATAATATATCCAAATGTATTATCATACCATTCAGTCAAATCCAACGGCCATAAAAAAACATCCTTACCAAGACCTTGTTCAGGCGAACCCTTTTCAACATTATTTTTAATATTTTTATAAAACTCATTTGGTGAACTACCAAGATTTCTATACCATTTTAAAGCTTTTTTATCCCCACCTTAATATACCTCATACACATCTCCTTGACCACCACCGCCAAGATATTTAATTACCTCAACTGTTTTTCCATTATAAGTTTTTATTCTAAAGCCAGACTTTAATAAATTATTATAATTTTCCATAACAATACCTTTCTTAAATTGATACTAAGCAAAAAAATAATTTATAACTGACAACACAATTGCCAGCACAACATAGTAAACTAAAGTAGTTCCTATACTATACAGCACTTGTACTCCAATACTTCTTTCATTGTATATATTCATTTCCATTTTAAATGCTGCAACAGGAATATATAATTCAATAAAAAGTATTAATGCACTCCAAAAGCCATTGTCTCTAAAATCTACTATAACAGAAACCACCATAACAAAATAATAAAGTGTAGCAATTATTTTTTTCCACCATATTCCCGTCCTAAAGCCAAAAGTCCCATCGGGATCATAACTTTTATTTTTCAAACTATTTCCCATAATTATATATCCTTTCTAATTTTTCTAAAAAATTATGCTAATAAGGGTATTTTTTTGATGCTGTATGCTACCATTTTTTATCTGAATAAAATTCAATTTGATATCTTCAACTTCAATTGTTGAATTGTTAATAATTAGCATGCCAATATCAGTCTTAATTAACAATGCATTGTTATTTTTTGAATGTAAATAACAAACCTTAGCTGTTTTTTATCATTTATTATACTGTAAGCATTATCTAATTCCTGAATATTATAAAAAGTATAACCTTCTTCAGGATTAAATTTGTTTTTAGGAATTAACAATACATATCTGCACTCACTTGAAGTGACTGTATTATATTTGTATCCTTCTTTTTTAGCCTTATTTATTATCCCATTGACATCAAGGCGTTCTTTAGCTTCAAATTGATATGTATTCTGACATATTTGGAATGCATCAAGGTTTAGATCGTCATCACTAAACATTCCAATACCTTCATTTGTTATGATAAATGTGTGATCATTAGTAATAAAATAATATTCTTTATTATTAAATTTAACTCTACATGGTCTTTTAGATTTTACTGTTTCTGATGAGTTATTTTTAATATAACGATTTATTGCATCATATCTGGACTTTGAATCCTCATTCCAAAACATAACCAGATTATTGCCATTAGTTTCCAGATTATTATTATATTTTTCTTTGTCATTTTCCAAAATTGACTCATTACTTTTATTTTTTACAATATTATATAAGGCTTCGCCACCATCCTTACATAAAAATCTGTAAGCTAAAATAATTTTTATTGCTAAATCATCATTAATTAATGCCTTCTCCTTAAGATTACGCATACATTTGTTATATAGAATAATATAATCCTTTTCGCTTTTCATAAGCCTAACAATGTTCGCATCCTTTGCTCGCTCTATAAGAACATTGCAACTACTTAAGTTGGGTGCTATATCCTTAAATACACCCTTTAATGCTACTGTGTTTTCTAATATTTCGGGCTTATTTTTAATAATATATTGCATTGTAGCCTCAAAATTTTTTTCTTCTGACATTTTTGCACATCCTTTAGTGTTACTCTTTAAGGTAATCTTTAGGATCAGTTTCCTGACCATATACATACAATTTAGTATTTTTGTCTTCTCCATATGAGAAGGTTCCGGTATATACAGCCACCTCTCTTGTAAGTTTTAAAATTTCATTAAACTTAATATCAAAATCTGCTTTTGCTATACCATAATTTTCAGGTTTAAAATCCGGCTGTTGTGCAAGCATTACCATATATCTGCTTTCACTATCTAAGTATTCGTAACGGTTACCCCTGCCATTATATTTTCCTTTTTTGAATTCGCCCTCATATTCAAGATAGTTCATAGCTTCGTATACACCCTCTTGCAAACGATCACCATAGGAATCTAAAATATACCTATCATATGTGCTATAATCATCAGGTGCGTAATATGCCTGTCCATATCCACTATAGTATCCATCCTTAAGCTGACCCATATAAACTATTCTCATAAACGAATAACTGCCTATGTTTGTCTGATGGAAAATAATACCCTCACCTGTCAGTTTTTCTCCGCCTTCTCTGCTTTTTGCATTGCCATAAAATATATAGTCACAATTCTGCCAATTTTTCTGACTTCCTACTTTGTATTTATTTCCACTGCTACAAATAGGCAGTCCCTTTTTGTCAGTATCTGTAAATGCCGTTTCATACCTAGTAACAGCTTCCTGATCAGACATACCACTTGTATAAATAGGTATCCCATAATTATTCATAGAAGTAAGGGCATTTTGAAATATTTCATCAAACTTCGCTCTATTTGAAAAATTTACAACCGGAACATTATTTCTACGTATGTATTCGTCAAGGGTAATTCTTGCAGTAATTGGTCTTGACATATATTCTTCATCAGACATTCTTTTATCTTCTAATGGTTTAGATGTTTCTGCTTCAGAACTTTGCTGAATATTATCAGGTGCAGAGCTTATCTCGCCATTATAGCCCTCTTCCCAGCCTTCAACCGCAGCCTGTTTAATTTCAGCAATAATATCCCGTCCATGACTTTTGTTATAAAAATATGAAATAACAAAAAGAACCATAAAGCCAATTATTATATTTTTTTTATTCATTATTTCCACCCCGATTTTTATATTTATTATGTGTTTTGAGTATCAACACAATAATATCTGTCATCATGACAATATTCATTTTCTAAAATTTCTGATTCCTCAATATTTCCAAGATTATCAATATTAATCAAATTCCATATTATTGTATTACAAAACTTTTACACCCTTATCAGCCCAAACTTCTGAAGCAAAACACATTAATACTATTTTTATTTTATATTATTTTCTATATTAACAGCTCTAGGTAACCATATATTTATTGCATATATCTATATTTTATTAACATCATAAATTACTCTGTTTATTAGACGACATAAAAGCAGCTTTTCATCTCCATCGCAATTTGGCATATTTATTTTAATATTATTTAATTTAATAATTTTGTCGTCTTCTACATAATTTGAAGGCATATAATTTTTAATATTTTTATAATCAATAAAGCTACTTGCTGACATTTTATTTTTTATATGTATACCAAGGTTTGTGAAAATCACTCCATAATCATTACCCAAAAAACTGTCACATCTATAGGTCATTACAGGAAATTCGCCATTTTTATATGCAACTATAGTCTTCATACGTTTGAAATTTTCTACAACATCTTTTATACCATATAAAACACCAAAGTTCTTTTTAAATCTCTCATAATAATTCGTATTTATATATAACTCATATATATAATCAACATACTTGCTCCAATCAATGTTTCCGTTTTCATCCAAAGTAATACTATGGTTCAAAGCAAACAATTCATTATATCTTATTTGTAGTTTATAGTATTCTTCATCATATCCATTGACAAATTGAAATAAATACATCGAATCATACGAAAGAGAACAATAATAATTAAATTTACGCACATTAGCTGCAATACCATATCTACCACGTTCATAAATTGTTAAAAGCATTGTAGTTGCAGGATAATATTCATTTTTAGCCAAATATTCTAAGTCATCCAACCCTCTATAAGCAGCAGATGTTCTTCTTATAATCTGCTGTCTTGCTATATAATATTGGGATAGTTTATGTCCTTCAACTATAAGTCCTCTTAGCACATCAATATAATCGGTGTCATTTGTACAAATAGAATAAAACATTGCCAACAGAAAAATATCTATTTTACTTCCATTTAATAAATAATTAGAAAGTCCATCAATTATATTCTCTATATTTTCTAAATTCGGCACATACAGTACTTCAAGGCTGACAAGCGCACTATGAATAATGGGAATTAAATCAAATATGTTTGATTCCGCTCTATCAAAATAAAATTTATCATTATAATTATTATAGAGTTCTTCCATAAAAAGACTTTTAGGGAATATATAATCATATATATAATATTCTGCACATTCATCTCCATCTCTTGCCAGTTCAAGTATTTTTGCAACACCTCTTGGAGATTTAAGTAATTCTTTTATTTCATCAGTATGTTTTTCCGTAAAATAATTTGTCATAAAAATCACCTCGCATTTATTTTAACAACTATTCATAAGTTAATTTTACATAAAAACCTTTAAAATGTCAACAACTATAGTTAATATTATTTCAAATTAATTATAGTTATTTGTAAAAACTAACTATATTTATTATCATTAACTTTAGAATGGGAGTGATATAATTGTCTAAAGTAGCTGAAAATTTAGGTCACCGTATAAGAGCTTTTCGTAAGGAAAATGGAATAAGTCAGGAGGAGCTTGCCTTTAAAGCCTCCATAAGCACCACATATTTGGGTCAGATTGAAAGAGCTGAAAAATCTCCTACGGTAGAAGTTCTGGATAAGTTGGCAAATGCCCTTGATATTTCAATATATGACCTTTTTCTTTTTGATGAAAAAATTAAAACAATTAATAATAATGTCACACTTAATAAAATTAATGCACAGCTTTCATCTTTGTCGGAAGAAGAACAGGCTGAGCTTTTAAAGCTTATTAAAAATATAAAGGCATTTAAAAATATTTAAATAAATATAGGCATCCTTTGTCATTATAATAACAAGAGATGCCTTTTTTGTACTATGCTGCCAGCATAATGAATCAAGCTCAAGTAATTGTATTATTCTTAATACTAATTATGTATCAGTCCCAACCTCTTGACTTGTTATAAGCATCTTCTCCAAATATGCTTTTATACAAATCTGTCAAAGGACTGAATATTTCACCAACTACACCCTTATTATCCTTATCCTCAAAAAGTTGAGTTGGTGTTGATGAATTGCTGTTTGATGTATTTGTCTTTGGCTTATAAATTAAAGCTGACTCAGGTATTGGTTTATATGCAAGGTAATCCTCCTGGTATCTCCAGTTTACTGAATCAGGACCTTTGCCTGCTGCTTCAAGTTGTGATTTTGTTACCATTTTTTCGTAATACAGTGCTGATTCAGGAACATCCTTGCCGTCTAAATAGTCCTGCTGATATCTGTAATCAACAGAATAGGGTAGCTTTCCACTTGCCTAGGCCTCAGCCTTAGTAATTGCATAAGCAGGGATTTGCATTACTGTTACTGCTGACAATGCTAAAACCAGTGTCTTTGTAAAATAATTCTTCTTCATAAAAATTCCTCCTTTGAATATAAAAAAGCATCTTTTGTCATTATAATAACAAAAGATACTCTCCTTGTACTATGCTGTCAGCATAATAATGATAATTTTTTACTCATCAGTTAATTAAATTAAAATTAAAAAGCATATCAGAAATCACAAAATAATCTAAAGCCCAAGTCGCAACACCTATAGCAATCCCTAAAACAATTCCCATTATACTCCTTGTTCTTTTTTTACAATTTCTTATAAACGGTACTCTCTCCTGATAATAACAATAATTGGTCATAGAAAAAAACGGAATTAACGTCAACATCAAAGCCGAACTAAGACCATATATATTCTCAACAATAGTTCCATTACCTTCTTCCATAGAAACACCAACAAAGCCAAATACAGCTAACGCACAAATCATATACACAAAAACAGACACAATCTTCTTCCAAGTCTTATTACTCCTAAAGCCCGGAAACTTAAGAAAATCCTTTTTAGAAGTCTGATAACATATTATCATATTTTTTAATTCTTCTATAGATTCATACCTTGCACCGGGATTCATTTGCATACAGCAATTTAATATATAATCCATCTTCCCCTTATATCTGCACTCGTCAGGCAATGAGCCCGTAAGCATAAAATTCATAAGGACACCACAGGAATACACATCGGAAGTAACATCTGTCTGCCTAAAACCAAACTGCTCGGGAGATACATAGCCCGCAGTTCCCATTATTGTTGTATCTCTGTCTTTATATTGCTTTTTTATTCTTGAAATTCCCAAATCTATAATTTTTACAGCACCATCTACAGAAATCATAACATTTGACGGAGTAATATCTCTGTGAATAACATTGTTTTTATGAAGACAGCTTATGCCGTCGCACACCTGACACATTATGTCCTGAACAGCTGTTTGAGCTTGGGGAAGAAACTATTTTAAACGATTAAATAAGTGTCATCAAGGTAATGATATAATAAAAAAATTGATAAACTTTATATTACTTTATGCTAAATACTAGAATTTTATAAGATAATCAGCTATTTTATGTGAATTTTATTAGAATTTTTAATAGACTTTTTCTAATAAAATTTGTATAATTTAATAAGGAGGTTGATAATATGCTTGAAAACGAATTAATAAGTTTAGTAAATTCAATACAGCAGCAAAAATGTGAAAGCAATTATAAAGCAATTATATTGAAATAAAATCAGCCAACAAAGGCTGTCCCAAGGTTTATGATACCTTTTCTTCATTTTCTAATCAGAGTGGTGGCGGTAAAATAATATTTGGCATTGATGAGAATGACAACTACAGTATTTGCGGTGTATATGATGCAGCCGACCTCCAGAAAAAAATAATAGAGCAGAGTTTACAAATGGAGCCAACCATCAGACCATTATGTACAACTGCTATTATAATTTCAAAATTATCCACCCCAAAGCCCATAAATAACGACTGTTCAGGCATTTCTGGAGAATGGAACATTTCCAATTCTTAAATGAGTCTTATTTTTTGAAAATGATACCCTTCACAAATATTAAATAGTGAAGGATATCTAAAATATTTAATCTGTTACATCTAATAAGAATCCATATCTTCCATTATTTTTTTCTTTTGTAAAATGAATTATATTTGCATCTTTATAGTTAATATCTGGTATCTCGTTTTCAATCACAATTGTCTGTATCCCTTTTGGGTTATCAATAATACTTTCAAATAAACTATTTCTCATAGTTTCTGATGGTTTTTTTGTTTCCTTTTCTTTAAGCGATAAGATAGGAGAGTCCAACATTAGGAAATTAGGAGAATACTTTGCTTTGCTCTTCATATATCTTGATAGAACAATTGCTACTACCGAATTGAAATATGCATTATACCCTTTTCCATTTGAACCTTTCTTTTTTCCGTTTATAACAATGTCCATATCTGCTTTGTCAAATACTACTGAAAGCAAATTTTCATAATTACAATTTTCAAGAAACAATTTGATGCCATTATTTAAATCGTTAATAAAACTATAGTCAAGATGTTCTTTTACCTTGAATTTTATTTCACTTTCTTCATCTGTGTCGTTTTTAATCAAATCATCTGTTTTTTGTTCTGATAATTTCTTGAGAATATCTATTTCCTTTTTGTATTCAATCACATCTTTATATGCTGACAATTTTTCTTTTAAGGTAGACAACTGCGGCTTTAGTTCTTTTTCAATAAGTTCTTCAGTTGATAGCTTTTTTGCCATTAGCATACTAATCTCTTGTTCTAAAACAAGTTTTTCAGAATTTAGCTCTTTAGATGCACTTTCCAGATCTTTTGCTTGTAACTTTATTTTTTTATATTCTGATTTTGCGGCATCAATATAATTTTGATTTTTTTTAACAACTACTTTACCATCGCAAAACGGACATTGGGTTGAAAAAGAACCGTTTAAGTTTGCTTCACCATCAACAATAAAACTAAGTCGTTTTAAATCTGCATCATACTGAGTAGTAAGTTCGTTATATCTATTTAATAACATATTGCACTCTGATAAGCTCTCATTTTTCTCATATAATTGAGCAAGAATTTTTTGATTTTCTTCAATAGACTTATTTATTCGTTGCTCATTTGTAGAAACTTCCGCCATAACTTCTTCAATTTCTACAGCAATATCTACATTGGGATTTTCTTTAAGTTGAGTCAGCAATTCTTTATTTCGCTCCGATAACCTAAACAATTCTTTATTTATATATGCTTTTACAGCATTCTTTTTTGTCTCTCTCATTTCCTTAGTGTCTTTCGTTTCTGTCTCTGAAAAATCTTGACCCGATAAAAGAAAAATTAAGGAAGATATTACTGCAGTGTTTGATGTGTCTCTACCAGAAAGAATCGCTGAATACTCAGAAATAATTTTTGTTTCTGTAAGCATAAACATATGGCTAAATGTTCGCCAAGACAATATCTGCTTTTTGTAGTTTTCCTTGCTGATAACCAAATGCAAATCATTTACCCCTATTAATGACAACCATACAGAATTTATAGTTTTATCATAATTAGTTCTACTTGTTTTAGTAGCGTATTTTCCAGAGGGAATATTATTATCGTTACTAATAACTTCAATTTTGTTTTCGCCAATTTTTCGACTCATTGTTATAGTACCGCATTGAGTCTGTACAATTATTTTTACATATTGATAACCTGTTGAAATATCAATCGGTTCTCGCCTGGAACCGAACATATAATCGATACATTTAACAATGTATGTCTTTCCTGTATTTGAAGGACCATATATAATATTCACATTATTCGATAATTCTATAATAGAATCCGTCTTTCCTGAACCTGTAACAATTATTTTTTCAATATAGAAACTCATAATCTCTTACCTCCTAACATAGATATTGCATATTCATTTATACAATGAATTAGTTTTCTATCGGAGTATTCATGGAACAACATATTTGCCTTTCTTACCATATCGATAAACTCTTCTGCATATTTATCATTAAGAGATTCACAAAAAGTCGTTCCATTTTTTGATATACTATAATTGAAACCACTTTTATTACAATACGGATTGACATAACCTCTTAATACAAGTTCTTTTATAGCTTTCGATATGATTTCTCGTTTTGATGTATACTCGCTAAACCTATAATCGTTATCTCCATGTAAATTATATTCTGATACTCCAAAATCTTTTCCGTATATTGCTATAAAATCCAAAGCAATGATTCGGTCAATAGATAATCTGCTCTGTACCGTATTCAAAATTAGCAACATTCTTAACGATATTTCAAACGAAGTATTAAAAACATCATTCATTATTCATTCACCCACCTCAATTTATTATCGTTAACTAACATATGGCAAGTGCCTTTTCGTTCGCTATTTCCTATACAATGCAGTTTGCTATCCAACATAGATTTGGACGTATTAATTACAGTAGCTTGCTGTAAATCTGCTACCAAGCGTTTATATCCGCTATCATATTCTTGCTCATGTGTGTCAATTATTCCGTTGTATATTTCTTCCTTCAATACATCAAACTGTTGAGAATCCGTCAAAGTATCTCTTACAAACCTGCGTATTGTTTCAGCAGAATAATAATCTTTTCTTTGTCTATTTAGATGCTTAAAATAAGAACTATATGCTTCCAAAGATTTTGTCGTATCAATTTTTATATTCAATTCATCCGAATATGCCTCTAATAAAGCAGAAATATAAGGCATCTCATCAAGCTCAATTTTGTCAGTTGGAATTAGTGTCGTAGGCAAGCTAAGTCTACGTCCTCCAAAGCGAATGTTGCCATATATCGTATCCAAATACTCATCTACAACTTGTGCGATAGGATATGTTGTAATTATTGAAAAATCAAAAGAATTTATATAATCCAAAAATAGCTTATCTAATGGGACTTCTTTGGTTTTAGTAATTTTTGTTTTACAATATGTATCCCAATTTTTTATAAGGCTGTTTAGAAGGTCGGACGGATTATCTATTAAGTCTTGTAGCGAAGAACCTACATCATTTGAAGCAATAATAAAATATTCCTTTGGTATGGGAATTTCTTTTTTATAAGTATAATAACAGAGTTTACCCAATTCCAAATAATAATTGGTTGGAGCAAGTCCTGTATTATAATGCTTGCATTGATAATAATCTACAGTACCATCACTGTAATAGCCAACAACATCTCGACCTTTGTCTCCAGCACCTCCAATTCTTTTAATAGAGGAATACTTCGACTTTTTGCAGCCAAATAGCCATTCTAATATGAATTGCTCAAAAGAATCTTCATCCATAATATGAACTTTATCAATGGGTGTGATATTAGTATCCGTTCCATACAATTCGAGATCTATATGAGGTTTATTTAATTCAATAAATGATAACATATCCTCACCTCCAGCTTATTATTGTAGGGTCCCAGCTGTTTAGCCATTCCTCTTCATTCACAATCGCATTAAATATTGGTTTAAGAAAAGTCTGAATTTCTACAATCACAAGAGAAAACTCAAGCGTGTCATCTTTTATGCTCTTCAAAAAGTATTTCCATCGCTTTTGCATATCCTCATCTTCAGCAAGTGCGACAACACGCTTAAAACTATCTCGGTCATAGGGAGTACCACGACGCTGCAAGGTTTCAAAAATCGCAGCTTGCAATTTTGCTCCTTCAAAATCGAATGCCCTTGAAAGATAGTAAATATCGTAAAAATCTTTCATTCTGCCCGACAACTCAAAGCGTTGCAGAATAGCATCAAACTTTTCAGCTATGGTACTTTCAAGAGAATAGGTTTTGATTATAGGAGCCTCAAAGTCTGAAAGTTGCGTATTGATTTTACGCTGTTCTGCCTTTGGTACGATAATATCTCCCACACCTATATCAACATTGAATGGTACTCGAACATTCTTCATCTGCCCGATAATCTGTGTACTGATACCGTGATATTTTCTCTGAGGAGAAATCTCCTCAAAGCCCTTTGCAGTCATCTTTATATAATCATTACCTGTCGGTGTGTCAATGATTTTGCAAATCAAGTCCTTAACATCGTCTATTGAGTTAGAATATCCACGGAGCAGAAAGTCAACATCTATGGTGGCTCGGCTTTCAAAGTTTGTAAGAGTGTAGATAAACAAACCACCTTTTAGTACCAGAAAGTCATCGTATCCAGACTTCGAGAGTTTTCTCAAAAACTCCTCCTGCATAAAAAGCTGTAGGCACTGCTGATAACTGATACCAGAAGCCTTTGCTTTATTTCTTAGTTTTGCCAGAACAGAAGCTGCTATATCTGCCATTACAACCACACTCCAATCAGTTCTTTTATTCGTTTTTGCACACGCAATATTTTTGCATACCTCATAAGATTCGGTATATTTTTCTTCGGGTCTTTCACATATCCTTGTATTGCTTTATTAAAAATCTCTTTATCCATCTTATTCATATTTCGCAACACATCGCAGATAGTGCGGTCACGGTCATAGATACGAACTTTGTGAAAATCAATTTCTCCTTCGCTTTCACCCAGCGTAACCAACTCCGACTCTACACGATATGCCTTTATAAATGGATAATCAATCCTCGTTCTTTGCTTAGAAACATTTCTATCGATTGCGAAATTCCATTCTGCGGGATTTCTGTCGCTATATTGGTAATAGAACAGTGCCGTCTCCATGCAAAGCACCGCATCAGGGAACAGACGATTAATCATTACAACTTCACTTTCGCCACAATCTTCAATCCAATGATAGTAGCCTCTTTTCACTCGTTCAATTAGCCCCTCATCTAAAAGCTGCTTAATATCCGCATAGTACAGCTTGGCTTCCAACAACTCAGCAGTAGTCATAATATAGTGATGCTGATTGAACATTTTTTTCACATTTTTTATATCATTTTCACAAAGCATTTTGCCACCTCTACTTAACCAACCTCAACACTAACCATTGAGTGGGTACTTTACTATATTATATCCCATTTTCTGAACGAGGTCAATAGTAAAACAACTACTTTTGAATCTATGGAGTAGGTGATTTAGTATAAGAAAAATCAGCCTGTCCTTCCATTTAGAACAAGTTGATTTTTTCACGCTTCATAATTATAAAATACATCCTCGTCGGCTACCACATATAGATTTATCCATCTCTAAATATCGCTGCAAATTATCTACTCTTGCATCACTTATGTCACCATACCAATGAATATCAAAGTCTGCTTTCCATACCGAGTATAGGTCCTGTTTATGTTGCCGGTATCCTATCGGAAATGGGTTCTGTAAAAGCCTTTCCCAATAATGATGCTTTGGCTAAATACGCAAAGTCTGGTATGGACTAAAAAACAATCAGGAAACTTTGAAGCTGAAAATACTTCTATGTCAAAGGCAGGAAACAGATATTTAAGATACTATCTGATTGAAGTTGCCAATTCAGTTAAAAATCATGTTTCCTATTATAATGATTTTTATTATAAAAAGTATGATGAAGTTAAAACTCATCAGCATAAAAGAGCACTCGCACTTACTTCTCGTAAATTAATACGTTTGATTTTTGGTTTGCTGAACAATAATCAACTTTTCTCCCCCGAAAAGGTAGAAAATTTAAATTCATAATTATCCTACCAAAGCTCGATTTTTTTACAAAAATCGTAAGCTCTTATTTTTGTACCCATTTTTATGATTTTATTATAAAATCTTTTTAATTTTTATCTTGACATATTACCAGATTGCTTCTCTTTTGCAAAGTTATATGAAACTATATGATGGATTATCCTTAAATTCCTATCATCATATTAAAATGATAGTGTTTTGTCAATATCATAAATAATCTATAATTTTATACTACCATTCACCAACTCCACATAATGTTACTATACCATCTGCGAAATTTATAAAAAATTTGCTATTTGCGAAAAAATATATTGACATTTATAAAAAATATGATAATATATAGTTACAGCAATAATTTGAGTATATTACTCAAATGGTCATCTCCTATAAATTGAAGTGTTTATTTCACTTGGGGAACAGTTTTTGTTCTAACTTAAAAGGCGGACATATAGCTTGACCGGCATATATGCAAAGCCAACGTGCGCAGCAGGAGCTTGCGCACGTTTATCAAACTAATTAGACAGATTGTCCTGTATACACCAACTTCTTTCACAGGAGGGGAACTACAAACTATACTATGTTCCCGAAAGGAGAAAGCTATATGAGTAAAAAATTGCTGGATATGCAGGACACACCCCAATTATCCAAACCTAGAAGAACAAAGAAATTTCGTCTTACTCGCAAACAGAGAAAAAATCTTTGTAAGTTTTGTTTTAAACTTTTAGAAACTCTTCAGCTCATTTTAGAAATTGTGAGTAAGTTTTATGAGTTCTTCAAATAATGGATAACATGCTAAATGGGAAAATCTGTCTAATTTTGAATTTACAGCATTGCTTTTATATAAATAAAACCAAGAGAGAAAGGTGTTTTTATGATTGGAGATGTTTTACAGCGAATGAGAAAAATATATGGATATAAAGCTGTAGAAATGAGTGAAAAACTCGGCATATCAAACAGTTATCTTTCTGAAATTGAAAACAATAAGAAAAAACCATCATTAGAATTATTGGAGATTTATTCTAGTGTTTTTGAAATTAAAGTTTCTTCGCTTATATTGATGTCAGAAAAATTAGATGATTCTACATCAAATAATACTGATGATTTTATAAGAAAGATGATGATTAAAATGATAAATTTAATATCGAAGGATTTGGAACTTGATGATTAAAAAATATGATATAACACAATGTGCGTTATATAAATGCTCTAACAAAAAACGATTAGAGCATTTATTGTTATTAGAACCCAGAGAATTAAAACAGATAGCAGATTATATTAAATACTATAATTTTAATATTCCCAAAAAAGATGGTTCCAATAGAGCCATAACTGCACCTGATAACAAATTGAAAAAGATACAAAAAAGAATTTTAATATTACTATCTAAGGTAATAAGACCCGATTGGTTAATTTCGTGCCAAAAAGGCAAGAGCTATATTGACAATGGAAAAACACATCAGAATTCTAAGTACTGTTTAACGATGGATATAAAAAATTTTTATCCAAACTGTACCAGAGAATACGTATATCAGTTTTTCTTAAAAAAATTAAAAACATCTCCTGATATAACAAATATATTAACTGATATAGTAACTTATAAGCAACAGATACCGACAGGATGCCCGACAAGTCAGATAATAGCTTATTATGCTTATGCCGATATGTTTGAAGAAATAAACAATATTGCAGCAAAATATAATTGCATTTTCACTTTATATGTAGACGATATGACATTTTCATGTAACGAACCTTTTGATCCTCATAAAATTCGAGATTTGAGTAATTTGGTGTTGAGGAAATATGGTCATAAATTAAAAATATCTAAAACCAAATATTATTCACCAAAGGCTTTCAAACTTATTACAGGTATTGCTATAACTCCAAATAACAAATTATGTGTATCAAATAATTTGCAAAATAAAATTGTGAATAATTTTAAGAAAATTAAAAACAATGATTTTAGTGATAATGATTCCATAAATTCGTTAAGAGGACAATTGCAAGCTGCAAGAAATGTAGATGGAGATATATTCCCTGAAATAAGTAGAATTGCAAGACAAATGCAACAGAAACTTTATAATAAAGAAAAAATCTAATACTAATATCAGAAAGTGAAAGGAGTATTATAGTGCCCAAAGGAACAGAGGAAAAACACAAATATGATTATAATATATACAAAATTTCTGTAGAAACAGCAGATGACTTTAAAAACTTTTTAAAAGATCGTTGTTTTGAAGAAATTCCGCTAAAAGATGAACTAGTAAAGAATTCAAATGGTTTTTCTTTTGAATTGATGTTTTGCGATAAAGATAATCGCAAAGGTTCTCCGTGGGTAACTTTATTATCTTCATGTACAGAGGATGATTTGACACAAGATTTAAAAATATATGGAGCAGCTTTAATATGCAAAAGTACAGAGTCGTGTTATGTTGTATCATATGGAAATGCACATTTTTATTTAAGCAAGTACTGCGATTACAATTTTGGAATTAAAATTGCTGAACGCTTAATTAATCTTGATAGTATTAAAGCACAACAAAATGTTTCACATGGAGGAAAGTTAAGTAAAACACATATAGATTATTTGAGTGGTTCAACATTGTTATATAGAGGTGGAGAGATACCTACATACATAAAAGGACAAAGTATTAATGCGGACGATTGGGGTAAATCAATAAATTGTGGAACGTCTGCACAATTCAAATGGGAAGAAAAGCCTTTAGAAATAGGTGAAAAGTTGTATTTAATTGATAAGGCATTAGAGAAAGAAACTACAATAAAATTACCTAGACTGATTCCTTTGAATAGTGATATAGATTGTGATAAAATTGAAAGCTTATTTAAAAAGCTTTCAAAAGCAATAGATGAATATGACAGTAATGTCCATAGCAATGAATTTGTTAATGTACCATCTTTTTATATGATTGGAACAAAACTAATTCAAAATGATTCTGTTAGATTTAGGCTTTCGTGTAATCGTAAACACCAAAAATATGACGGTGAACTTTCAATTATTGCGATTAAGCGGTTTATTCAGGAAAAAGATCTAAATATTTATCGAGACATTAAAAGTATAAAAATGTCAGTCGAATATAGTAATGACCTCTGGACGAATTATAAACCTTTAGTTGAATACTTGGAATTTGTAACAGAGGATAATTTTTGTTTGAGAAATGGTAAATGGTGTTCTTTTAACAACGCATATTTTGAACAAGTGATGAGAGATGTAGGTAAGATTAGTTTTGTAAATCATACTAATGATGCATGGGTGTTTAGTAAAACAGATTTATTAGAATTTGCAAAAACAAATGGTATATATGTTGAACAAGAACGCCAACCATACGAAACATATTATAATAAAAAACTAGCAAACCATCTCGGTGCAAATATAATTCATCCTGAAACAATTCCAGTTGATGAAAATGCAAATAATAGATATAGATATGAAGTGTGCGATTTAATACATGAAAACTCTATGTATTTTGTCAAAATTGGTAAACCTTCAGATTTTGCATATGCAATTGATCAAGCAGCTTTTACATTATCAAAAATACAAAACGGACATGGTAAGGTAATGTTGCCAAACGGGACAATATTTGAACCTAACAAATTTCATATAGTTTTAATTTGCGAGAATAGAAAAACAATAATGCAAACTTGGCAAGATATTTATTCTATAAACTTTTTAATACACACTTCAGAGCTTAAACAAAATTTAAATACAATGAATATATCATTAATTGTAGATTTTGTGTATGATGCAGAAAGCATCAAGTAAATGAAAAACACTAAAAAATATTTTTTTAATTATATGGAAATTGCTCTGCACTAATGCTTTATCCTGTTTATGTTTTCCACATAAACAGGATAAAGCATTAAAGAGAATTTCACTAATTTAATGATCCAAATCATTCAAATTTATTTCAGCTTTAGTATTCTCTTCTGCAGAAAGCTGAAATTTACGCAATTTTCCCCATTTCAAAGGATATTTCATCTTTTTATTATATTCAAACAGCAAAGCTTCAGCATAACCCAATGAGCCATTTCTTCTTTCTTTTGCTGTACGGGATAGCTCTTTTACAGAAATTCGTCCTAACTTTTCCTTAAATATATCATCTTTTAAAGAGTCACCAAATGCAGCAACCATATGAGAAACGCCGCTTAAAATATTTCCACTAAATGAATTAATATCCCCCTCCCATGTAGCTATACACAATTTAAGAACCCTGTCTAATATGTGAAAACCATAACTATCATAAATACGTTCTAATGTATTAATAGCACAAATGCCACCAATTCTTTTCCCTGATGTAAGCTTCAATCCATAGGATTCAACTAACGCTTTAATGGTAATCTGCTTATCGCTGCCAGCTTCGACATGTGCCATAAAAATTTCATAAGGTAAAAGAGGCTTAACATATTTCATTTGATTAGCAAAAATATCTGCTTCTTCTTTATATTCAAGATCATCATAAACCATACACCATACAGGTGTTTCTCTTGAACCGGAAACAAGCGCAATAATCTCAATGGTATGCTGTCCGTTAAAAACATAATTTATTCCATTTCTACGACTTACCTTTACAGGATTCACCTGACAAACATCAAAATTTTTTGCAGCTCTCTTTACATGTACCTCGGACAAATTACGCTGATATTCCTGATTGGATACAAGATTTTTTATTGGTATAAGTTCAAAATTAACTTGTGGTATAAATTGCTGAAAATTATTCATTATTTTTCTCCTCTAATTTAACTAAGAATAAGTCTATGATTTCCCTTAAATAATTTAATTGCTTGTATAAATTCATTTTGGCACTAAATGTAGTTGCTGTCATATCTGACTCTGACATAGTTCTTTTTATAAAATTCACCCATGAAGGTATAGTATATGTTAAGCTTGAAAACATGGAATCAGGGTCATGTTCAGGCATATTCTTGATTTGTGCAGTATTTATTGTCTGTGGTGGTGAAATATTCTCATCTTTTTCATTACTGATAAATATATATCCACTTAACTTATAAAAATTCTCACAAAAAAGAATTTTTAAATATTCTATATCTTTATCTGACATTCTTGACAACATAACTATGTTTTCTATAGGTATTTTTATCTTACCGTATAAAATATCAGAAACCGATACGGAATTCATATCTGTTAATTTGTCTATTGCTCGTGAATACGAATCATATTTACAGACAGAGGAACCCGAAACTTCATACTTATTGCCAATGTTATTTAAAATATCACGACTGCTTTGATAAGAAGCAGGTTGTTTTGAATTAAAATTACACCAATCAGGAAACGAATAGTTGCGATGATTTTGTTTATTGAGCATAATTTTTGCCCTATACATCTTACCAATAAAATATTTTTTCAATTCAGATGTTATATCTATGCGTTTTAATTGATGTTCACACACTAAGGCAACAGATTCATAAATACTTTTTTGCAATGTTAAATTTACATCATAAACAAATTGCTTATCACTTTTAAAGAAATCCATTAATCTTAGTGCTCTAAAAAAATCAAGTGTTTGTTCTTTGCGTTCAGCATATTTACTCATAGTCACATTCCTTCTCGTATCTAACTGATAAAACAGAATCGTTCATATCAAACTTAATAATGTTAAGGTTTGGTATAAACTTACCATATATTTTATATGTATTTCCAATAATAAATTTTGGATATATTTTATACAGTCCCTGCAGCAATGCACAGCTATGTAATTTATATGTTTTTTTACCAACTGTAAATATTTCTCGCTTAACATAATGCGCAAGATGATCTGACTCAGCACTACAGCATAGAACAATAGATTTATCGTTCGGATTTACTAGTATCTGAATATATTCCGGGGTACCCAAAATGCGCAATGTATTTTTATGTATCATTAATACTGAATCACTTATATTAATAGAAATTGATGGCTTATGCACTAATGATTTTGTCATTCTTTTATCTCTCTTTCTTGTATTTACTGATTATTTATTACCTGATTTCCTTTATTATCCTTTAACTCAAAAACAGCATATCCATTAAGTATATTAACCTGTAATGATTTCCTGTGTTCCTCAAAAGAAAGACCAAACTGATCTTTCCAATCTTCTGGAAAAGTAGGGGTACGCGATATTTTTGACTTTTTATCCTTACAAATAATTCTCTGAAAAATTTCTGCTGTCTTTAAGTCAAAAACAAATAAAACTTCATTAGAAGCATGAACCAACTTACCAATTAATTTATAACGATAATCCGGATTCCAATCCATCATATTAATAATTTTAGCAAAAAAAATTCTACATGTAATTTGTTTAGGTCGTCTTTTAGAACTATTGGAACACCAACAAAAGGAATCTTTTTCTTCCTCCTTACATGGTCTTATCACTAATTTCCGTTCAGTCGGATTTACTAAAATATGTACATAATCTGTATCAGGCAGCTTATTTAAGCATGTCATATTTACATATATCTTACAGCTATTAAACGTTAGAGATGGTTCTTTTAAATGTGCAAAAAATTCACCACGCACTACCTGGTATCCCTCATAACTGAAATTTTCACTTTCTAAAATATCATTATCCATTATCTTCTTCCTTCTTAATTTTCTCTATAATCTGATTAATTTCTTTACCAGCCTGTTCTTTACTTGTAACATTAAGTGTTTCCTTATTCAGAAAAGCTTTCCCCTCATCATTAACTTTCCATACACCGGTTTTTATAAAATTTTCAAGCTCTTTTACCTGAGCATGGGTGTAAAAGTTACATCCAAAATCATATATCCAATTTGTTGGATAGCCTATTATACTTTTACCTGATTTTGATAAAGAGTTTGATTCTTTTGTTTCATCTTTAATACAATTATTTACCATTAATATCTCCATATCGTCCATATCAAATATAATGACAGGTATATTATCATGACAATAATATGTACCTTGTATTCTATACTTCCATGATAAATTCCATTCTAATAATTCATAAATAGTAGGCAAAAATGCAGTCCCACCAATAGATTTAGATGCTATTATCCCATTTGTCAATTTTGCCCATTTTACAGAATTTTTTCTGTTTTTGTCTGAAGGACGTATGGCAAACAAATGTTTCTTCGGAAAAATAAACATTTCAATATAACTAATTTTATTTAATTTATGAATACAGCCACTACTGAATTGTATATATTTATTTGATATTGTCATAAAACACTTTCCCGATGTATTAAAAAATTGAGATCTTGCTATCTCATAACCCCTGAAGTCAAATTCTCCGTCGAATAGTTCTATTTCTCTTTCATAAAATTTATCAGAACCATCATCAAACACACTGTCAGACGCATTTATATAATCTTCAGCTTTAAATCCAGCCCAATGGGTATGTATAGATACAAATCCTGTTAATACGCCTTGAGTTATAACCTTTAATTCCGGTAAAATACGTTTATTTCCGTACTTTGCATTATTTATGAAATGCTGTACAGCAATAAAGTCATCTTTGGAAATTATCGGTACATGATTTTCATATCTGCGATATTGGTTTCTATTCTGTTTATTCTTTTTTGATTTATGATCCAGATAATTTGGCGTCCAAGTTTTTCTTGCATAAACAGCACCACAATGCCTTTCATTTTGTAAAATTTGTAATATTGAACCGGGTGACCATACAGTGTTGTTTCTTTTAGTTTTGCAACCTAAATTTGTAAGATATTCTGCAATTTCACAACAAGTATAGCCATATAAATACATAAAGAAAATAAGCCTTACTATTTGTGCTTCCTTTTCATTTACTATTAACTTTCCATCCTCATCCTGGTCATATCCCAATAACGGTGGTGTAAGAAAAATACCTCTCCGAAATCTCATTTCTATTGATGCATTCATAATTTCACTTTTATTATGACTTTCCTCTTGTGCAAAAGTAGATATTAATGCTAACTTTACTTCGCTATCTTTATCCAATGTACAGAAATTTTCAGTTTCAAAAAACACACCAACAGGAGAATCTAATTCCTTTAATCTGCGTACAACACCAATACAATCCAATAAATTTCTTGCAAAGCGGGAGACACTTTTGGTCACAATTAAATCTATTTTTTCTTCCATACAATCATTAATCATATCCATAAATGCCTGTCTATGGTTTAATGATGTACCCGAAATCCCCTCGTCAGCATAAATTTTTATAAACTTCCAACCATCATGTCTTTTAATCATATCCTCATAGTGATTTTTCTGTAATTCAAAGGAAGACGTCTGACTTAAATCATCTGTAGAAACCCTTACATATACCGCAACCCTAACTTCAGTATCATTCGAAAATATATTTTTCTCCGGTATAGCAGGAATAATATCCAACTCGTCAGAATCAATCCCTTTATAACGCTGTCGTATTTTTTCCTTTTGTGTTTCCTTATTAATCATAAAAAATCTCCTACACATTGAAATAGTATATAAACATTATATATTTTTTGGCGAAAAAAGGAAATAAACTATATGTCAACAATTATACCAATAGTATAATTATGTTATAAATTATACCGTCAGGAGTGAGAAATATGTTAAAAATTGAAGAAATACCCAAACGATCAGGTAAAAGAATAAGAGAGCTAAGATTACAAAATAAACTTACACAATCAGAACTTGCTGAATTAGTAAATTTATCCGTTTCATACATAAGCCATATAGAAAATGGCAAAAAAACAGCAAGTTTTATATCTATTGTAAAAATTGCTTATGAATTAAATGTTACCCTTGATGAATTATTATATGGTATTCAAAAGGATAAACCTACAGATTTTCAATTAGAAATGCTTATACTTTTTAGTGATTGTACAACTAAAGAAAAAGAAACATTAATAAATATTTTAAATTTCCATAAAAAATTGATGCGAGAGTAACTTTAATTTTATGACTTATTGTTTCAAGCAAAATTCAAGAGGTTACATTAATAAATTCATATTAAATTTCTATATGATTAGATGTATTAAAGTGCTTTCTTAACAACTCTTAATTGTTATATTCATAAATGTAAATCCAAATAATGTGTCACTCATCCTCATATCTCAATTATCATCATTGTATTATACAAAAACTATTTTATGTGAATTTTATTAGAATTTTTAATTGAGTTTTTCTAATAAAATTCGTATAATTTAATAAGGAGGCTGATAATATGCTTGAAAACGAATTAATAAGTTTAGTAAATTCAATACAGCAGCAAAAATGTGAAAGTAATTATATTGAAATAAAATCAGCCAACAAAGGCTGTCCCAAGGTTTATGATACATTTTCTTCATTTTCTAATCAGAATGGTGGCGGTAAAATAATATTTGGCATTGATGAGAATGACAACTCCAGTATTTGCGATGTATATGATGCAGCTGACCTCCAGAAGAAAATAATGGAGCAGAGTTTACAAATGGAACCAACCATCAGACCATTATGTACAACTGCTATTATAAACGGAAAGACTGTAGTATGTGCCGAGATACAGGAAATTGATAACTTCTTAAAGCCTTGCTTTTATAAAGGTGCGGGCAGATTAAAGGGTTCTTATATTCGTGTAGCAGATGGTGACAGGCTAATGAGTGAATATGAGGTTTACAGCTATGAAGCTTTTAAACAAAAAATACATGATGAATTGAGAGAAACTCCAAGAGCAGAACTTCAGGATATTTACACTCCTGCTTTTGATGAATATATAGTTTATTTAAAAAATTCCAAGCCAAATTTAGCAAACCTCTGCAAAGAAAAAATATCTAAGCTTCATGGCTTTACAGACAACAGCAAACCTACATTGGCTGGAGTAATGCTATTTGCTGAATATCCTCAAGCCTATTTTCCTCAGCTTTGTATTACTGCCGTTTCTGTACCGGGCAATGAAATAAGTATGACGGGAAATGTTGGTGAAATATTTATAGACAACAAACGAATTGACGGTACATTAACTCAAATGCTTAATTAATCTATGATCTTTGTACGCCGAAATATAAAGGAAACAACTATTATTGACCAAAATACAGGTAGACGAACTGACAAGACAGAATATCCTATAATTGCAATCAGAGAAATTATTCTTAACGCAATTATTCATAGGGACTACAGTATTCATACAGATTCTACCCCTATAACAATCACTATGTACAACAATAGAATTGAGATTGAAAACCCTCGAGGACTATATGGCAGAATGACACTTGACCAGCTTGGCAAAGTATCTGCTGATACAAGAAATCCATTTATAGCAAATGCCCTTGAAGTAATGAAGGAAACAGAAAACAGATATAGTGGTATCCCAACTATTATCAATGCAATGAATGAAGCAGGACTTCCTGCACCTCTCTTTGAAAATGATAGGGGAGTGTTTAGGGTGACCTTATATAATAACACTATTTTAAAATCAAATATTTCTGATGAAGAAACTGAAATCCTTGAATTCTGCAAAACTCCAAGGAGCAGAAAGGAGCTTGCAGAGCTTTTTAATGGCAGAATAACCATAGCATATCTTATGAGTAAGTATATACATCCTATGATAGACCGTGGTTTGATTGGTCTTACCATTCCTGAAGCACCTAAGAGTAAAAAACAAAAGTATTATACCATATAAAACAATTAATGACAGGTTTAATATAGCCTGTCATTAATTATATTTATATTACTGTTTCAAACTACATACCCTTGCATCACTTATGTTACCATAGCATTCTCAATACACTTAGACGCATAAGTCGCCAACCGTCCCTTATCCGCTCTATAAGTAGACACAGCCTTAATAAGTCCAATAGTGCCAACCGAAATCAGTTCCTCACTATCTTCACTTTGGTTATACTTCTTGGCAATATGTGCCACCAGTCTAAGATTATGCTCAATTAATTCATTTCTTGCACTTACATCGCCATTTTCCCAGAGTCTTACATACTTAGCTTCCTCGTCTGCAGTTAAAATTTGAGGTAGATTTCCACCAATATGCCCCATAAGCAAAGGAAAAAACAACACAAAACACCCCCTTAATATAATTGTATTAAGGGGGACAATTTTTTGTGATTAAAATATATTTAAAAATTAAGTTTTCAATTACTTATTTAATTTAGCATATTCAGAATTTAGTTCAGCCTTAATTTCATCAACTCTCTTTATTATGTCTGCAATAGCCTCCGTTTCATTTAAAGTCTTAAATTTTTCACCCTGTAACTCTTTTTCATAAGCCATTTTTTCCCTATTTTTAATATCTTTATAAAATACTATTTTAAATACTGTTCTTACAAATGGCTGTATAAAGAATAACTGTGTAAAAAAGGCAAACGGAAAGTTAAAACATACAAGCTTAAGCCAGTTTGCAAACAGAGTAATTATATTAAAGCCTTCATAATATGGGTAATAGAGTACTGCAGCAATAAAGCTCATTGCCGGACACATGAGCCCCACAGTAGCACATATTATTGCTGATTCAAAAATCATTGGATGATTTTTTCTTGGATCAAAAATTTTACTTGCAAGCTTAAATGAACATGGACTCCCCATAAATATCTCAAGACAAAAAGCAAGGCAAAATTCCACAATAATTATAGACCAAATGGGGAAAAATCTCCCCAGCATATATACTCCATTCTGAGCGTTAATAGCAGCTATAACACTATTAACATTGTTATTTTCCATTAATATTCTGCCGTTTACAACATATAGGCTATAAAACACATAACTATGTACTGTAATTAAAACTGTTACAAAGGCAAAAAATATTCTTTGAAATTGATTTCTTGGCATAAATTCTTCCTCCTTTTTTCCATAAAAAAACACATATATTCCCTGCTGTAAATCTGTCATTAAAATAAATGTTCCGTGGCAGATTTACGTGCAGAAGCACTACATGTGTCGTTAGCATTTTTATATTCGCTTTTATATTTAAATTATATCAAATACTTAATTTATTGTCAATATTATAATTTAACTCCTAAAAAATTGCTGAGTCCAAATTACAGCCTATACAAATATTTATAGTAAATAATAATACAAACATATTTATAAATATTCAATTAATATGTTTTTAATTTGATAAGCATAATCATAAGCTGTAAATAATCCCCTTAAGAAATATACCTTCCTTTTGTATATCAACTATAAGGGGATTATATAATTTCAAAATATACTCAATATTATTCCCAATCCTTATAATAATGACCTATTTTGTCAGCAGCAAGCATTGCATTATATACACTTTCAGGAGTAACAGCAAATGGCATATTGTGAGCAGTATCTGCCTCAGCACAAGCAAGAGTTGCAGCCTCCAAAAGCTTGTCATTATTAATTTCCTTAATTCCCAAATCTGCAAATGTAACAGGAAGACCAACTTCAATACAGAACTCTACAACCTCTTCAAGCTCCTCAGCTGATACATTCTCCATAATTAACTGTGAAATCACACCAAAAGCAACTTTTTCACCATGATACATATGATGTGTTTCTTCAATACATGTAAGACCATTATGAATAGCATGGGCTGCAGCAATACCTCCACTTTCAAAACCTATACCTGAAAGATAAGTATTTGCTTCAATTATATTATCCACAGCAGGAGTGCACGCACCGGCCTCAACAGCTAACTTAGCCTTTGGACCATCTTCAATAAGCGTATTAAAGCAAAGCTCAGAAAGTGCCATAGCAGTCTTTGAAACACTACCACCCATACAACTGATAGCATTAGAACGCATACAAGCCCTGGTTTCAAAATAAGTAGCTAAAGCATCACCCATTCCTGAAATAATTAATCTTGCAGGTGCTGCCGCTACAATATCAGTATCAAGCAAAACAATATTAGGATTGGAAGGTAACCACAAATATTCTTCAAACTGACCATCATCAGTATAAATTACTGATAATGCTGAACAAGGTGCATCAGTAGATGCAGCAGTAGGAACACAAACTACAGAAATATTTTCATAGTAAGCAACGGCCTTTGCTGTATCAAGAATCTTACCTCCGCCTATACCAACAACTATATCACACTTCTCTTCCTTTAAAGTTTCGCCTATTCTATTAATCTCATTACGAGAACATTCACCATTAAATATTTCCCATACAACAGAAGAATCAGTACCTTCAATAGCAACAGCAAGCTTGTCTTCAACACGTTTCTTACCGCTTTTACTTACAAGTACAAGCATTTTTTTACCCAACTGTTTTGTATACTTTGTAAGCTCAGAAAGAGTACCCTTACCCTGAATATAACGACTAGGTGAACCAATAATTCTTGCCATAACAACATAACCTCCCATAGATTGTTATTTTTTTATCAATTTACGATATTATTTTAACAAATATTTGAAAATATGTCAAGTAAAACTATGCTTTAAATATTTAATTTTATATTTTTTCGTATTTGTAAAAAAATAATATTTACTTTAATATAAAAAAATACATTATCCCTTTACATAATCGGTTATTTTTGTCGTTTAATGTTTGATTGTACGCTAATTTGTCTATCAATGTGTATTGAAATACAACTAATATATAAACTATCATTAATATATAGTATATAATCAAAGGAGGATATTTTATGAAATTTAAGAAAATTATTTCAATAGCAATAGCACTTTTAATGTGCACAAGTACCAGCTATGGTCACTCAGGAAGAACAGACAGCAGCGGCGGACACAGTGACAAAAAAAATGTAAGTGGTCTTGGATATTATCATTATCATTGCGGAGGTCATCCTGCGCACTTACATCCTAATGGTATATGTCCTTATAGCAGTTCTTCAGGCAATTCTTCAAGTAATACTTCAAGCTACGAATCTACCGCTAAGCCTGATCCTAATAAAGACAATGTATATCTTTTGCACACAATGCCTCAGTTGACTGTCGGTGAAAGCTTTACCAATGAAGCAGTATCAAACAATAAAAGTGCAAGCCTGACTTGGTCATCAAGCAATAATAATATTGCCGATGTTGATAACACCGGCAGAGTTACTGCAAAAAGCGTAGGTACCGCTGTAATTACAGTAACTAATGGTTACAAGAGTGCTTCTTATACTATTACCTGTAAAGGATATATTTCTTATACCGATATAAAAGCTGAAATAGATGGCAATCCAATACAAACCTACCACTATAATGGTGAAGTATATGTTCTTTGTAATGATTTAAACAGCTATGGATTTGATTCATCCTTTACACAAAACTCAAATAATTCACTTGTAAAAATAACCAGAAATAAAAACAAGACTGTAGCACCTAAAGATGTTATAAGTTATCCTAACGGCAAAATAGCTTATGTTGTGCTCCAAACATCAATAAATGTTATATGTGGCGATAATACAAACTATAGCAAGTCCATAAACGGTGACGGAAGAATGTTTGTTGCATTTGACTCATTAGCCGCCTTTGGTAATATTACAAAGGAACAAAACACAATTTCACTTTCAACATTCTAAAGGTAATAATAATAAAACATCCGAGATAATTCTCGGATGTTTTATTATTCATTCATTATCTGATTAAGAGGTTCTTCAATTTCTTTATAATAATCAGCTACAATATCACTTACTCCCGCATCATTAGCTATATCAACAAGACTTGCATCTATTTTTTTTAGACTTACAAAAGCGTCAATAAGCTCATCATAAGACATCTTATCTGCATTTTCCAAAATTTTATCAAGCTCAGCCTTAACCTCGCTATAAGTATCATTATTATAATCTACAACATCAATAATTCCAACAGTTCCTTTAAGTATTTCTGCATAAGCTTTAACCTTTTCAATCATATTGTCATTTACAACAATAGACTGCTGCTCATTTGCCTCATCAGTGTCAATACTTTCCATAGACTTAGAGTTGATATCAACAGTTCTTGTAACATTATCCCATTCTACTTCAAAGCCAAAGCACTCAGATAATGCCCTAAGAGGTATCATAGTCCTTGAATTTTTAATAATAGCCGGTGTATCAATAGGAAACTCCTCATTATAAACACCATCACCAACCAAAATATAATTTTCTCCAACTGTAATCATAGCAGTTACATCACCCTGAACAAAACTTGCAGTTTTTGCCGTATTATCCCATTCAACATTGCAGCCAAGCGCTTCAGCAACAGCTCTTAATGGCACAAGAGTTCTTCCATTATCAATAATAGGCGGTTGATCCATTTCTAACTTTGCACCATTAACATTAATTGAAATTTCAGACTTTGCACCAATTACAATATCATCAGCAAAAACCATTACCGGCATAATCATAGCAAAAGCTAATGCTAACGCTAAAATTTTTCTTTTCATAAACAATCCTCCCTATTAAAAAAGGGCATAACCTGCCCTTTTATATTATTTTCTATCTGTCCTTTTTCCATATACAACAAGTGTAAGTATAATCACAAGCAGTAACATTAAAAGTGCCAATGTAATTCTGTAATCTCCAATAGCAATAACAACTGCAATAAGACAGCTAATAGAGCTGAGACCATAAAGAACCATAACCGCTTGCTTGGAGCTAAGACCTGAATCAACAAGTCTATGATGAAGATGACCTCGGTCAGGAGCCATAATAGGCTTATGATTGATAGCACGTCTGATCATTGCAAAAGATGTATCAATTATAGGCAGTGCCATAGCAAGCACAGAAAGCAGAAGTGCTAAAAGTGCATAAGTTTTAAACACACCTATACATGATGTAACCGCAAGAACATAACCTAAAAAAGTAGAACCTGTATCTCCCATATAAACCTCAGCAGGTGCAAAATTTCTGGGTAAAAATCCAAGAGTAGAACCTGCAAGTGTTGCACATATAACAACTGCAAGTGTATTGCCTGACAAAGCACAAAGAATAGTAAGACAAACACTGGCAATAGTAGTTACCCCTGCAGCAAGTCCATCTAACCCGTCAATAAGATTAACAGCATTAATAAGACCAACAATCCAAAATACGGTAATAATATTTGAAAAAGGCTTTAAATACTGCCACATAGGCCACATAATAAAATCCAGCTTAGTTCCTGTCAATACAACAATAATAGCAACAATAATCTGTACAAGCAGCTTGAATTTAGCACTTAACTCATAAATATCATCAAACATACCTACAACTACAATAATAACTGCACCTATAATAAATCCCAAAAACTTATTAGTGTGGAAATCATCTATAAAAAAGGACATAAGCAAAATTGAACCCATAAATCCAAGTACAATAGCAAGTCCTCCCATCCGAGGTACAGGTTCATTGTTCATACCTCTTGAACGGGGAAAGTCCACAGCCTTAAATCTATAAGCCAAACTCTTAGCAACAGGCGTAGTTAAAAGCGTAATTGCAAAAGCAACAGCAAATGCTGTCATACACAAAAGCCAGGTTTCCGACATAATAATCTCCCCTATTTAGTACCAAACATTCTGTCACCGGCATCACCTAAACCGGGAACAATATAACCATCCTCGCTAATAGCTCTGTCAAGGGCAGCAGTATACACATCCACATCGGGATGATCTTCCTGCAATTTCTTAACACCATCAGGAGTACAAATAAGACAAATATATTTAATATTCTTAACATTTCTTTCTTTAAGGAACTGTATAGCAGCCGAAGAAGTACCACCTGTAGCCATCATAGGCTCAAGTACAAACATTTCAATATCCTCACCTTCAGGCAGCTTGCAATAATACTCAATAGGCATAAAAGTATTAGGATCTCTATAAAGACCTATATGACCAATTTTGGCATTAGGCATTAAATCGACAATTCCCTCAACCATACCAAGACCGCCTCTTAAAATAGGTACAATTCCTATTTCCTTGTCTAATATTCTGCAATCAGCCTCCCCGCAAGGAGTTACAACATTAACATCCTTAACACCCATATCCTTAGTTGCCTCATAAAATAAAAGGGCAGAAATCTCACTTACAAGCTCTCTAAACTCTTTATTGTTAGTATCCTTATTTCTAAGGTGTGCAAGCTTACTCTGCACTAATGGATGTTCTACAATACATAAATTGCTCATAAAATAACCTCCTTTAATCTTCTATCATATTTATTCTCCTAATATGTCTATCATCATTAGAAAACTCAGTTTCTAAAAAAGCTTTAACAATTTCAAGAGCAAGTCCCGGACCAATTACCCTTGCCCCCATAGCTAAAATATTAGCATTGTTATGTTCTCTGGTTGCCTTAGCTGAAAACACATCATGACAAAGAGCTGCTCTTATACCCTTAACCTTGTTAGCAGTTATGGAAATACCAATACCTGTGCCGCAGATTATAATACCCTTATCACACTCTCCTCCCGCAACAGCATTGGCAACAGCCTTACCATATATAGGATAATCACAGGATTCACTTGTATAGGTACCAAAATCCTTGTATTCAATATTCTTACTATCAAGATAATCCATAACAACCTTTTTTAGTTCTAAACCACCATGGTCACATCCTAAAGCTATCATTTGAAAAACTCCTTCCAATGTTATACTTCTATTATACAATATCCGGCTGCTTTCTTCAACCTATTCATTATAGCAAGTCCAAGCTCATCTTCACAAAGTCCCTCAGCAAATACTTTGTCAATTTTGTGATAATCGCATTTTCTAAGCATTTTAAAAAGATTGGCAGCAATAGTCTGAGGATCCTTAATACTTCCTATAACAAGTACCTCACAATTTTTATATTTGTCCTTATTTTCCTCAGTAGCAATAACTCCAATTTTAAGTGAAGAATTCACTTGAGTAATAAGCTCATTTATTTTATGCACCATTTTGTCCCTGTCACCTCTGACAATAACTACATCAGCACTGGGAGAATAGTGAGTATACTTCATACCCGGTGCCTTAGGCAACTCACCGGCATCAAGCTTGGCAATTACTGCCTTATCAACATCAACTCTTCCCAAAACATCTCTTAGCATTTCAAGAGTAATTGAACCCGGCCGCAGAAGACATGGTACTTCACCTGACAAATCAACTATAGTAGACTCAAGTCCAAATTCACAGGCACCGCCATCAATAATCATATCAATTTTACCGCTTAAATCAAACTCTACATGAGAAGCTCTTGTAGGACTTGGTCTGCCTGAAGTATTTGCACTTGGAGCAGCAATAGGTGTACCGCTTGAAGTAATAAGAGCCTGAGCCACCCTGTTTTCAGGAAATCGAATAGCAACAGTATCAAGACCACCGCTTGTTTCCTTAGGAACAATATTGCTTTTTTTTAATATCATAGTAAGAGGACCCGGCCAAAACTCACTTGCAAGCCTTTTAGCATTTTCAGGAATTTCACTTACAAGAGTTGAAAGCTGCGAAATATCTGAAATATGTAGTATAAGAGGATTGTCAGAAGGTCTTCCCTTAGCCGCATAAATCTTCATAGAGGCTTCAGGATTTAGTCCGTCACCTCCTAAGCCATACACCGTTTCTGTCGGAAATGCCACAAGACCGCCTGATTTAATAATATCAGCGGCCTTGTCAATTATAGTATTATCAATGTTATCCGAATCAACTTTAAAAATTTGAGTTTTCAATTAATTTGCACCACAACATTTTTTATACTTCTTGCCGCTACCACAAGGACAAGGGTCATTTCTTCCAATCTTAGGTCCTGCATTAACAATAGTAGTGGACTTCTTCTGTTCCTTATAAAGCTTAACAAGCTCATCCTCAGAAAAAACATTTTTCCACTGAGGAAGGGAGTATAAATGATCAGCCTTATACTCAACCATTTTCTTATAAAGCTTAACAAAATCAATCTTAATTACTACCTCTGTATCTTCTTCAAGCTTTTCAAGTTCAAACTTAGGCTCCTGAGTTTCATTAAGACCATCAATAAAACCTACAACATAAGGTGCAGGAATATTATAAATTTCTGCAATTTCCTTAATTGTACCCTTAATTTCAGTTTTCTTATTTTCTATAATGTCCTCGTAAATTTTCTGTTCACGTGGAATATAATCATTCCAAAGAGTGTCATTATTTCTGCCGTCTCTGTAATAAGCAGATGCAAGCCACTGTTCGTATAAAGTCATTTTTATTTCCTCCAAATCAATCTAATTTTAAACCACATTTTATTTTACTACAAAACATAAAATATGTCTAGCTTTTTTTATATTTTAACTGTGGTAAGATTTAGTTTATATTGCTAATATATCTGTCTAAAATACCTTTAAATTATTATTTGTTATAACAAATAAATATCATAATGCTCTCTCCAAAAGCTCATCAACACTTTGAGCACATACAACCTTTATGCCCTCAACCCTTGATGCTTCCTTAAAATTAGCTTTAGGCACAATGCAGGTTTTAAAACCCATTTTCCGAGCTTCCTGAACCCTCTTTTCAGCCATTGTTACTGCTCTTAATTCGCCTGTCAGACCAATTTCCCCAAAAATAAGAGTATTAGGATCAACAGGTACATTTCTATAACTTGATGCAACAGCAACAGCAACAGCTGCATCAATAGCAGGTTCTGCCACCTTAATACCACCGGTAAGATTTATATAGCTGTCATAACTTGAAAGCTGAAGCCCTGCTCTTTTTTCAAGTACAGCAATAATAATAATTACTCTGTTAAAATCCGTACCTGTAGCCATACGTCTTGGCATATTGAATGTAGTATAGCTTACAAGAGACTGAACCTCAAGCAGAAGAGGTCTTGTTCCCTCCATACTGCATGTAATAACAGTACCGGAAACGTCAACAGGTCTGTCTGAAAGCATATATGCTGAAGGATTAAGTATTTCCTTGAGTCCCTCATTACTCATTTCAAACACACCAATTTCATTAGTCCCTCCAAACCTGTTTTTAACAGCCCTTAATATTCTGTAACTGGCAGTCTTATCACCCTCAAAGTACAATACTGTATCAACCATGTGTTCAAGTACTCTCGGACCTGCAATATTGCCATCCTTAGTAACATGCCCGACTATCATCACAGATATACCTCTGCCCTTGCTTATATGCATAAGCTTTGCAGTAGTTTCTCTAACCTGAGTTACGGAACCCGGAGCAGAAGAGGTTTCTTCCGAATACATAGTTTGAATAGAATCTATAATAACAAAGTCCGGATTTTCATTTACAATTTCTTTGTCAATAACATCAATATTAGTTTCTGAAAGAAGCTTAATATTTTCAGAATTAATATTAAGTCTGTCAGCTCTCAGTTTAATCTGATGAGGCGATTCCTCACCTGATACATAAAGAATTTTCTTGCCCTGTTTGCCCAGTTCACTGCAAATCTGTAAAAGAAGAGTAGATTTACCAATACCCGGATCACCGCCAATAAGAGTAAGGGAACCTTCAACAAGACCACCGCCCAGTACTCTGTCAAGCTCATTCATTCCTGTTGTAGCACGATCCTCATTTACAGGTTTAATTTCCTTTAAAAGCTGAGGTCTGGCTGAGGACTGAATTCCAACGCCTCTTACCCTGGCAGAAACAGCAACCGTTTCCTCTGCAAATGTATTAAAACTACCGCAGTCAGGACACTTGCCAAGCCATTTTACAGTTTCATAGCCACATTTTTGACAAACAAATTTACTCTTTGCCTTAGCCATAACACATTAGTGCTTTTCAATTCTTACAGCCTTATCATTAGAATCAAGCTCAATGCTAAAACTGATTTTACCTGTCATATTAGTATTAACCTTGTCAAGATTAACATCATCAACATAAATTGAATAAGTACTTTCACCGGCAAGCTCAAGAGTAATCATAGTACTTCCATTACCTTCAACATCAAAAGTTGTAACTCTCTCACCAACTTTAAGACTATGTACTGTAGCTCCCGGCACAGTTTCAAGTACAAGGCTGCCATTTTTAGAAAGACGTGTAACATCCTTGTGAGTTCTTACTTTATATTCATCATTACCAACCTTAAAGCCTTCTACTTTCTGCTTGTCAGCAACCTCATAATTGCCAAAGCTTAAAGAACCATCAGCCTCGGTACAGATAATTTCCTTAATAACTGCCATTTTATTTTCCTCCTGATTATGATAATATATACATTTATTATTTTTTGACAAATTCTACTGAATTTATTATAATTATTATAACAAATTAATTTATATTTGTACACAGAAAAATTAATTACATTTTTATTAAACAAATGGAAATTGGAGATAACAATGTCAATGAGATTAGACAAATACCTTTGCAGCTGCGGTTTGGGTACAAGATCAGAAGTAAAGAAAATAATAAGGTCCAAAAGGGTAAAGGTCAATGAAAATTTAATTGAAAACAGCGACTTCAAAGTCGATGAAAATTCAGTTGTTAAATTAGACGGAAAAATTGTTGAATACAACAAATACATCTATATTATGCTTAATAAACCTGCCGGTTATCTGTCAGCAACAAAAGATAACAATAGGGACACAATAATTGAACTGCTCGATGAAAAGTATAAAAAAATCGGACTTTTTCCTGTCGGAAGACTTGATAAAGACACTGTAGGTCTTGTAATACTTACAAATGACGGTGACTTTGCTCATAATACTCTTTCACCCAAAAAGCATGTTTACAAAACTTATATTGCCCATATAGAAGGAGCTTTGCCATATAATGCTAAAGAAATTTTTAATAAAGGTTTAATATTAAAAGACTTTACATGTGAAAGTGCAGACCTTATAATAGAAAAGACTTACGATTGCTACACAAGGGTAAGAGTAACAATTCACGAAGGTAAATATCATCAGATAAAAAGAATGTTTTTAGCCTTAAACTGTAAGGTAATATATTTAAAACGAATTAGTTTTGGAGAAATCGAACTGGATAATTCATTAAAGGAAGGAGAATATCGTCTTTTAAATGAAAAAGAAATGGAATTTGTAAGGACGGTAAGATAAATTATGAGAAAAAAATTTTTATTAACCATAATATCGGTAATACTTATGAGCCAAAATGTATTTGCAGATAATTGCGACGATTTGGCAGCAACATGGAAAAGTCTTTATTCCACAATACAAGGAAAAACTTACACAAAATCGCCTGCTAAAACCGTAACCACACCGCAGGAATGGAAAAATGCCATTGTTGAATCATATGAAAATTTAGAAGACAGTATTACACTTCAAATTGCCGGTTTTAACTCAGAGGACTACAATTTAAGTAAATTAAAAAACTATGATGTTTCCATAAGTGCCAAAGGCATTGTGTCAAGCAGTGAAATTTCAACCATAACATATAGCTTTGACTATAATCCTAATTACAAAATTGCAAAAGCTGTTGATACCCCTCTGCTGTTTGACAAACTTGATATTGAACAAAAAGAAGCCTTTGATATTTTATTTGAAAGCACAAAAAAACTAACCGACAACCTTTCAACAGATTATGAAAAAGAGATTGCAATACACAATTTTATAACCGATAATTTTCAGTATGGTCCGCTTGATACAAGCAATGTTCCTCAAAGAGCACATAGTGTAACAGGCTTTATATTTGACGGTCAGGGAATATGCGAAGCTTATGCAAATACATTCTACATTATGGGTAAAATGGCAGGGCTTGATGTAAGTATTATAACAGGTACAACCAATAATATAAACCATATGTGGAACTTAATTAAGCTTGATGATGAATACTATCATGTAGACGTAACAAGTGACGATCCTGCACCTGATTTACCTAACAGAGAAAGATATAACTTCTTTAACGTATCCGATGATATTATATCCAAAACCCACTCATGGGAGAGAAGTGAATTTCCGTCCTGCACCTCTGATAAATATAATTACTACACAGTAAACAATTATATTATTCACAACGAGCAGGAACTTAAAGACTTTATAAACAAAGAGCTTAACAGCGGTAAAACTTCCTTCACCTTCAGAACGGAAGGTTACACTATTTCAAGTGTTGATATTATAAAATACTATACAACAAATAAGGGCTTTTATACCTTAAATGTTACCGGTGAATATGGTAAAGAAAGTACATATAATGTAACTTTGAAATAAGTTAAAGTAAAAAAAGATTTACGAATAAAACGTAAATCTTTTTTACTTTAATTAATTTTATTTATCACTCAATATTAACTCAAAGATTTTCAATTCTTCTTCAATAATGCCATGAAGCATAAAGCTGGTTTCACCTACAAGCCTGTAGCCAAGCTTTTTATAAAGAGATGCTGCGGGTACATTGCCTGTATAAGTATCAAGACGAATAGTTCTGCATCCAAGCTCTTTAGCCAGGTCAAGGGCAAACCCCATAATTTTTCTTCCATACCCCTTTCCTGCCATTGATGGAGGTATGCAAAGAGTATGTATAACAAGAACCTCATCACCTTCCGCCTCAATCCCCCACTCCATTTTCTTATAACCTTCAGGCTGAAAATGGTTTAATATAACACTTCCGCATATTTTGCCCTCTTCCTCAACCACATAAAGTGTACCCTCTCCTTCAGCCTCCTCAGCCACAGACCTTGTGGGATACAAATTCTTAACCCAGTTAGAATTACTGCCATTTTTCTCCTCATATTCAAGAAGCTCTCTGTAGCATTCAGCTACAGCGTCAATATCATTCTTGGTTGCTTTTTTAATCATACTTATACCTCCTAAAAACAAAAGCCGAAAAAACTTCGGCTTTAATTCTAATAATTTGTAATTACTCCCCCGCCAATAACATATTCATCATCATAGAACACAGCGGCCTGACCCGGAGTAACAGCTCTCTGTGGCTCATCAAACACAGCCTCAATATATTTTCCCTTAGGTCGTATAACACAGGGTGCCTTTTTCTGATTATATCTAAGCTTGCCAAAGCAACGTACTTCTTTGGTTATTTCATCAAGTCCCATAGGATTATAATCCTTAATCAGAACATGAGTTTTAAATAAATCCTCATTACTGCCAATAACAACCCTGTTGTTTTCTTTGTCAATAGAGGTAACATAAGCAGGCACACCAAGTGCAATACCAAGCCCCTTACGCTGACCTATTGTATAATTTGTAATACCTTTATGCCTGCCTATTACATTACCCTTGCAATCCACAAAATCACCCTCGGTAATTACAGCATTACTGTTTTCCCGTATAAAATTACCATAATCTCCTTCAGGCACAAAGCAAATATCCTGACTGTCAGGCTTATTAGCAACCCTTAACCCAATTTTTTCGGCAATGGCTCTTATTTCACTTTTAGGATAGGCTCCGTCAGGCATAAGGGTTCTTGAAAGCTGCTCCTGAGTCAAATTATAAAGAGCATAACTTTGATCCTTATTATCAGCCGTTTTAAGAGTATACCTGCCTGTATCGGGATGCTTTACAATATTTGCATAATGACCTGTTGCAATATAATCTGCGCCTATTTCCAAAGCTCTGTGCAAAAGTGCCTCCCATTTTACATATCGGTTGCAGGCAATACATGGATTTGGAGTAGCGGCATTCAGGTATTCCTTAATAAAGTAATCAATAACTTTCTCCTTAAAAACCTGCTTAAAGTTAAACACATAATGAGGTATACCAATTTTAGCGGCAACAGCTCTTGCATCCTCCGCAGCAGTCAGACCACAGCAGTTACCCTCAATATCCTCTCCGTCCCAAAGTTGCATTGTTACACCAATGACTTCGTATCCCTGTTCCTTTAAGAGATAAGCAGCTACAGAAGAATCAACTCCTCCGGACATACCTACAACAACCTTAGCCATATTTATTCCTCCTCAGGAATTTCCTCATGCTCACTTATATCATTAACAGGTTTTTCAAGTCCGTCAATAACAATACCATTCTTTTCCGCATAATCCCAAAGAGCAGCATGTAAGGCTTCCTCAGCAAGACATGAACAGTGTACCTTTACTGGAGGAAGTCCGTCAAGAGCCTCCATAACAGCCTTGTTAGTAATTTCCATAGCCTCTTTAATAGTCTTGCCCTTTATCATTTCGGTAGCCATAGAGCTTGTAGCAACAGCAGCACCGCAGCCAAAGGTCTTAAACTTAGCATCAAGAACAACATTGTCCTCAATTTTAAGATAAACCTTCATAATATCTCCACATTTGGCATTACCAACAGTACCAACACCGCTTGCGTCCTCAATTTCGCCTACATTTCTTGGATTCATAAAATGATCCATTACCTTTTCACTATACTGCATAATTATTTATCTCCTTTGTTCTTTAAAAACTCTTCATATAATGGTGACATCTGTCTTAATCTTTCAATAATGGGAGGAAGCTCCCTAATTACATAGTCAACCTGCTCCTCAGTAGTAAAGTGTCCCATAGAAAGTCTTACAGAGCCATGAGCCTTTTCGTGGGGCAGACCGATTGCAAGTAAAACATGAGACGGATCAAGAGAGCCGCTTGTACAGGCACTGCCGCTTGATGCACAAATACCTTTATAGTCAAGTAAGAGTAAAATACCCTCGCCCTCAATAAATTCAAATGAAATATTAACATTACCCGGTAATCTCTTTGTAGGATGACCGTTTAACCTTGCATAAGGAACCTTTTCAAGAATTTCCTTAATAAGCTTATCCCTCAATGCCGTAAGTCTTGGCATCTCAGTTTTCAACTCCTTGGAAGCAAGCTCGGCAGCAAGACCTATGCCTACAATGCCCGGAACATTTTCAGTACCCGCTCTTCTTCTTCTCTCCTGAGCACCGCCGTGAATAAGCGGATTAAGCTTTATGCCCTTCTTAATATAAAGAGCACCGATACCCTTAGGACCATAGAACTTATGACCACTCATTGAGAGCATATCAATATTCATAGACTTAACATCAATTTCAATATGACCCACAGCCTGAACAGCATCGGTATGGAATATAATACCATTCTCGTGAGCAATTTGACCGATTTCTGAAATAGGCTGAATAGTACCGATTTCATTGTTGGCAAACATAATAGTAATAAGGATAGTATCCTTTCTTATAGCATTTCTTAAATCTTCAATGTTAATCATTCCATACTCATCAACAGGAAGATAAGTTACCTCATAACCCTTTGTTTCAAGATATTCACAGGTATGAAGCACTGCATGGTGTTCAATACAGGAAGTAATAATATGCTTACCCTTATTGGCATAGCTTTCTGCTATACCCTTAATAGCCCAGTTATCGGCTTCTGAACCTCCTGCGGTAAAATAAATTTCATTAGGCGTTGCTCCTATTGCATTAGCAACCTGCTCTCTTCCCTTTTCCACAGCATTTTTATTTTTCTGTGCAATCTTATAAATACTTGAAGGATTACCATAGCTTTCTGTAAAATATGGTATAATTTCTTTAGCTACCTCAGGTCTTACAGGTGTAGTAGCTGCATTATCAAAATAATATTCCATACATATTCAACTCCTTTATACTTTTTAGTTCCAACATATCATATTGGAAATTTAAATTACTTCTTTATATAAATTAAATTAACTCGTATAAACTTATATTATCAGCAGTTTCGCTCACACTGTCACTTAGCTTTGTCCACACATCCTTAGTGGCACAGCTGCTGCAATCACCCATACCGCAGCTATTTCCTCCCGACACACATTCCACAAGTTCCAGCGGACCTTCTACAACTCTTAAAATATCTCCTACTGAAATATCTTCTGCATTTCTGCCTAAAATATAACCTCCATTAGCACCTCTTGTACTTTTAACAAGTCCGGCTTTTTTTAAAGGAGCTATAAGCTGTTCAAGATAGCTTTCACTCAGATTTGTTCTGTCTGCAATAGATTTAAGCGAAACACAGCCTTCCATTGAATTTGCTGCAATATCCACCATAGCTTTTAAACCATATCGTCCTCTTGTGGATATTTTCATTTTATCACCATCTTCTCTTTTATTTCCGAGTAATTTCCTCGGTATTTAATATAGTATCACTTTTATATTACAATGTCAAGTAAAATGGTAGGATTTTCAATAAAAATAAACCGCAAAAAAAATTAAGTCTTAATTATATTCAATAAATATAAATACTAAAAAAAGCATAGATTTCTCTATGCTCTAACAAATAAAAAATGCCCAGAGACGGAATTGAACCGCCGACACGAGGATTTTCAGTCCTCTGCTCTACCAACTGAGCTATCTGGGCATAATACAAATATTAAATTTTGCAATCAACAGATTAAATGATACCATAGTATAAACATTTTGTCAAGAACTTTTTTAATAATTGTAAAAATAAGCCCTTCCAAAAACCAGAAAGGGTAGGGGGAGGGTCTTTGAAAGAGCTTAACAGTGATTACAATATGTAATCTTAATTGATTATATATTAAAGATGGCAACTTGTAAATGAATAATTTGTGAACAATTTTTAACATTTTTTTACAAAAATAATCAAAATACTATTAGTCTATTTTATTAAAGCATAATACAAATTAATCCGCCATTTCCTTCATTGATTATTTTCTGTAAAGTTTCCTTAAATTTATATTGTGTATCCTCAGGCATTCTCAAAAGCTTTGAATTTAAATCATCAGTAATAAGTTCTTTAAGACTTCTGCCAAAAATACTGTAATCCCACATATTCTGAGGATTTTCTTTATACTGGCTGTTTAAATAGCTAACAAGCTCCTTAGACTGATCCTCACTGCCTACAATGGGAGCAACACTTGTTTTTATATTAGTTTTAATAAGATGAATACTTGGTGCGTCTGCATCAATTTTAATACCAAAGCGGTTGCCCTGCTTTAAAATCTGCGGCTCAGAAATAGTCATTTCCTCAACAGACGGAGTTACAATACCATAACCCTTTTTGTTAACCTCATCAAGAGCAAATTTAATTTTATCATATTCCCTCTTTGCCTCGGATAACTGCTTCATCATTGAAATAAGCTCATATTCACTGTTAATCTCCATACCCGTAGTTTCAGACAAAATATTGTAAAATAAATTATCCTTTAAGCTGACCTCAATATTTGCCTTACCCTCGCCTAAATTGATATTATCAGAATAAAGCTTTTTAACATTTTCATTGCCCTCAAGTATGGAAATATTTTTATTTATATCTCTTATACCATTTATTTTCTGTGCCATTTCCTTTATTGAGGAAATAATACTTTCTTTAAGCCAATGCTTAGATGTCATTGCTTCAAGCCACTTAGGCAGCATAATATCAATTTCACCAACAGGGAACTGATATAATGCTTCTTCTAAAATATCACTAATATCCTCCTGAGTCATATTTTTGCAGTCTTTTACTATAACCTTGTTGCCATATTTATTTTCCATTTGCCTTGCTGTTTCAAGTGTTTCTTCTGACTCCGGAGATGCAGAGTTCAGCACGATAACAAAAGGCTTATTTAAATTTTTAAGCTCCTGAATTACCCTAGCCTCACTGTTAATATAGCTTTCTCTTGGAATGTCTGTAATAGTACCATCACTTGTAAGAACAACAGCTATTGTAGAATGGTCCTTAATTACCTTTTGAGTACCCAGTTCAGCAGCTTGTGCAAAAGGCATCTTCTGTTCTGACCATGGAGTTGATACCATTCTTGGCTTATTATCAATAATATGTCCGCTTGCACCCTCAACTATGTAACCTACGCAGTCAATAAGCCTTACATTTAAGTCAATATTGCCTTCAAGACTTATTTTAACCGCTTCATTTGGTACAAACTTAGGCTCCGTTGTCATAATGGTAGTACCCTCTGCAGACTGAGGCAGCTCATCCTGTGTTCTTGTTTTTACATAATCATTTTCAATATTAGGAATAACCAACTTATCCATAAAGCTTTTTATAAAAGTAGATTTTCCTGTTCTGACAGGTCCAACTACACCTATGTATATATCTCCGGCAGTACGCTTTGATATATCCTTATATATATCGAAACTGTTCATAACTAACCTCCATATTATTTCTTACACTATAATATGATATAAAGTTAAATTTTAGACTAAATTTTATTGTAATATTTTACCAAAAATTAAGCATTAATATTATATGTTATTACCAAAACAAGTCCTTTCTTTAAAAACAGATTTCAAATATGTTAAATTTATGTATTTTCACCGGCATATTATATAATAAAACAAAAATCAAGCCTTTATAAATTATAAATAATATACAATTTTACTTTAAAAAAAATATATTTGACAAAAGTTAAAATTCAAGTTATTATAGTCTTGTAACAAAAAAAGTGAGTCTTTAAGACTAATAATAAAGGGAGGTAAATTGAAATGAAATCATTAAATATTAAGTTAGATTCTATCGACAAAGTAAAGGATTTTGTAAACGTAATCAATACCTTTGACGGTGACTTTGATTTAGCATCAAACAGATACGTTGTAGATGCAAAATCTATTATGGGTATCTTCTCATTAGATGTAAGTACTGTTCTTCGTCTTGATGTTCATGATGATTCTGAATTTGATGCAGTTAAGTCTGCTTTAAGTAAATACGAAGCTTAATTCTTTATAAAACAAAACCCCTCTTATGAGGGGCTTTTTATTTGTTCTTAGATTTCATAAACCTATAGTAATAACAACAATATATAATTTTATTTTTATAAATTAATTATTTACTCTATTATTTCATAAATATTATTTTATTTCCTGTTCAAGATTATCAAATCCACTTATGCTAAAAATATTTCAATCTCACCACAAACCCCTTAATATCTAATACTATCCCATACTTGCTGTAAATTTTTTAATTTCCTTTATTTAAAAAATTTAATAAATTACTCCACCGCGTATACAAAAAAAGACATAATACTTTATAATTATTTTATCGTATCATATAAATCATACCCTACAATTTATACCAATATGTATCGGTTTAGTACTTGTAAAATATTGGTAATCCGGCAATTGGTTTTTATAGATTAACCAATATCATATATTGTTAATCTATTCGCTATTGATACTATACTATATTTATTTAATGAAATGTGATACTATTATGGTAGTATTTATACATTAAGGAGTGAAATTATGGCTTTCGTTAGAACACAAACGTCCCTAAGAATTGATCCGATCGTACTTGCTAAAATAAGAAAAATAGCTGAAGATGATAACCGTTCTATTGCAAATATGATTGAATATTTAATTATACAAAAAATCAAAATTTATGAAGAAAAAAATGGTGAAATTAAATTAACCGAGGAAGAAATTTACTATTAACAAGAGCACTGTATATTAACATACATAAAACAATTTATCCCCACAAAATAAAAATTTACGGAGGCAAAAAAAATGGATAACAATTATGAATTTAAAATTGCAACTTATAGGGAATTGATAGAAAAAGTTTATATTTACCTAAAGGAGCATAACCTTATTCCTATATCTGAAAACAGACAAAATATAAACAATGATTTTTATCAAAAAACAGAACAATTACTTAATGATGCTGCTATAACAGAGAAAGACAAAGCTGAGCTGGAAAAATATTTTTCGTATGGCAAATATGACGATGAGATTTTAGCCTGGCTGGCAGGTGTTTATTTAATATCAACTACGTTTGAAGCTATTTATAGATTAAAAAATGATAACTAAAAAAATTTTTGTTATATACTGAGGTAAAGATTTTGAATAAAATATGTCTTATATGCGGAGAAAATTTATCGTACTATAAATATTCAACAAAAGAAAAAATATCTAAAATAATATTGGAATTAATTGAAAAGGAGGGAGTAAATATATTTTATAGCACCAGAGGGAGTAATTTTGATATTGTATGTGAAGAATGTGTGAGAGAATTAAAGAAAACACACGAGGATTTAAAACTTTGCTTTATATTTCCATATATGTACAGATTTCTGAAAACAAAAATGGAATATTATCAAAGAATATATGATGAGGTATTTGAATTTGATGCAGGCCCCAACACTAAGAACGATTTTAGCACAACATATCGTAACAGAATGTATGTGTGGCTTGCAGATATATCAGACTATATGGTTACATATACACAAAGAAAAACCGGTAGTAGTGTATGTACTATGATAGAATATGCAAAAAATAAAAATGTAGAACTTAAATTTCCACTTAAAAACTTTAGCAGAGGACAAGTATACTGATCAATTATTAAACACTTAAACAAATTAAAGTTTATTTACCATAAAAACACTTATTTTTCTTTGTAATCAATAGAAAAAGCCAATTCAGATTTATTCTGAATTGGCTTTTTTCCTGTCAATAAACTTTTTTATAATATTTATAAATGCTCCTTACAGCTTAACTCATTTACAATAAGCTTAAATACACATACAGCATCTAACATTTTATCATTAAAAGTCCAGTCCTTTTTGCCTGTATTATGCTTCATTATAGCAATAAGACCCTTTCTCTTTTCCTCTTTATTTTCAATAAATGTAACAACACCATTTCCTATTATACTTTGAAATGCTGCCGAACATCCACAGGCAATGTCTGCACTTTTAAGCTTATAATTTGTGTCAAGCTCAAATCCAACATATGGATTTTTCTTAATAATATTTATTTTTCTGCCCTCTTTAGCTCCATGGAAGTAAAAAATATATTTTCCCTCTTCCTTAACATAACCGAAATTTAAAGGTACAATATACACCTGACCCTCATCATTAAAGCCCAATCGGCAGCAATGGCATGATGAAATCACTTCCTCAATTTTATTTGAGTCCGTTACCTCTCTGTCTTTTCTTCTCATAATAAGCTGTCCTTCCACTTTTACAACCTAGGGAAGTATTCCCATTTTTATCCAAAATAACAGCATAAGCTGTCCCCTATGCTGTTATTTAAATTCACATTATTTTATAACTCTTACACCAAGAACACCGTCAACAGCCTCAACCTTAGCAGTATCAGCACTCTTAACATCGGCAATAGTATAACCATAATTACCTCTTGTCTTGGCATTAAACTGACAAGCACCGCTTATAGCATTCTTAACATTATCCATAGCCTCAGCCTTTGAAAGAACACAAATTCTCTCACAACCCTCTACCATAGGAGCAGAAACAGCAGGATAATTAACTGAATTAACAATATTTCCCTTTTCAAGGTATTCCATCATTTCCTCGGCAGCCATAGCAGCACAGTTATCTTCAGCTTCAGGAGTAGATGCGCCTAAATGCGGAAGAGTAATAATACCATCAACCCCAACAGTATTTTCATTAGGGAAATCAGTTGCATAATAGCTTACCTTACCGCTTTCAAGACCTGCCTTAACTGCATCTGCATCAACAAGCTCATTTCTTGCAAAATTAAGAATTCTTACACCGTCTTTACACTTAGCAAGGCTTTCAGAATTAATCATATTAGTAGTTTCAGGGGTTGCAGGAACATGAACTGTAATATAATCAGCCTCAGCATAAATATCATCAAGATTTGGAGTAAATTTAACACTGCTGTCAAGAGCAAGTGCATTCTTAATTGAAAAATATGGGTCATAACCTATAACCTTCATACCAAGTGCAACAGCAGCATTGGCAACAAGAACACCGATTGCACCAAGACCAACCACACCTAACGTCTTGCCCATAATTTCAGGACCCGCAAAGTTAGCCTTGCCCTTCTCAACCTTAGCAGCAATACCCTCTTCTCCTGCCAAGCCCTGTGCCCACTTATAAGCACCGACAATATTTCTGCTTGTTAACAAAAGCCCTGTCAAAACAAGCTCCTTAACAGCATTGGCATTAGCACCCGGAGTATTGAAAACAACAATACCCTTATCAGCACACTTGTCTAGAGGAATGTTGTTTACACCTGCACCGCATCTTGCAACAGCCTTTAAGCTGTCAGGAAGCTCCATATCATGCATCTTAAAGCTTCTTAATAAAATGGCATCAGGATTAGCCATTTCATCAGCTACATTATAGTTGTCGGTTAGCTTTGCAAGACCTACTTTAGAAATTTTATTTAAAGTTAATATATTATACATTTTTATCACCTTTCATTTTTTAATTTAAACAAGGTCGACTGTTCAAGCCGACCTTATATTACACTACACGATTACTTGTTTTCTGTCTCAAACTTCTTCATAAACTCAACAAGAGACTTAACACCCTCAACAGGCATTGCATTATAAATACTTGCTCTCATACCGCCAACTGTTCTGTGACCTTTAAGATTTACAAAACCGTTTGCAGTTGCTTCCTTAATAAACTTAGCATTAAGGTCGTCATCATCAGTTACAAAAGGCACATTCATTAAACTTCTGTCCTTAGGAACAACTGTACCTCTAAACATCATAGAGTTATCAAGGAAGTCATAAAGAATAGCAGCCTTTTCTTCATTAACCTTCTGCATCTGAGCTACACCGCCCATTTTCTTCAACCACTTAAACACAAGACCTGCTACATAAATAGCATAGCAAGGTGGAGTGTTATAAAGAGAAGCTGCATCAGCATGTACCTTATAATCAAGCATTGTAGGACAATCAGACTTAGCCTTTCCGATTAAATCCTCTCTCATAGCTACTACAGTAACACCTGCAGGACCAATATTCTTCTGAGCACCTGCAAAAACAAGACCAAACTTAGTAACATCAATTTCTTCAGACATAATCATACTTGAAAGATCAGCTACAAGAGGAACATTACCTGTATCAGGTAACTCAGTATATCTTGTACCGTAAATTGTATTGTTATATGTAATATAGAAATAGTCAGCATCAGGATTGAACTTGGACTTATCTAAAGCCGGTATATAATTAAATACCTTATCCTCAGAGGAAGCTACAACATTAACATTGCCAAACTTCTTCGCTTCCTGCATAGCCTTCTTAGACCACTGTCCTGTGTTTACTAAATCGCAGGTACCCTTAACCATAAGGTTTAAAGGAATCATAGCAAACTGAGTCGAGCCGCCACCCTGTAAAAACATTACTTTATAATTTTCAGGTATGTGCATAAGTTCTCTTAAGTCTGCCTCAGCCTCTTTAATTATGTCATCAAACCACTTTGAACGATGACTCATCTCCATAACTGACATACCTGAACCGTTAAAGTTAAGCATATCCTTCTGAGCCTGCTCAAGTACCTCAATAGGCAACATTGATGGACCTGCTGAGAAATTGTAAACTCTTTCCATTTCTTTCATCCTCCATTATGATAAAACAGCTATTAAAAATAGCTTAATAATCATTATAATACAAAATATGGTATTATGTCAATAGCAAATTCCACAATTCAAGGACAAATGTTTTTGTGATACAATACTTTTCTTTTATAAATTTATAATTATATTAATAGCATTACTCCTTTTATTCAACTTTAGACTTTTAAAACATATAATGTAAAAAAGGAGTTTACTATGGACAGACAATACAAACTAAGCAATGTTACAAAGGATTACCTAAATGTATTTCACAATATCCTTGATAAAATGATAAAAGATATAACAGAGGCTAAACTTACCTACAGCATATCTCACAATTTTATTGTACAAATGATACCTCATCACAGAGCAGCCATTGAAATGTCAGAAAATATACTTAAATATACAACCAATTTAACGCTTCAAAACATTGCCGCAAACATTATAAAAGAGCAGACCAAAAGCATTGCAAATATGGAAAAAATTTTAAATAGCTGCAGCGAGCTTATTAATTCAGATAATGATGTATATTTATATCAGCGCAGAGTAGAAAATATTCTTAAAACAATGTTTTCCGGAATGGAAAATGCTTATACAACCAATGAAATCAATTGTGATTTTATGAGAGAAATGATACCCCACCATAAGGGAGCTGTAGAAATGTCCAAAAATGTTCTTCAATATGATATTTGTCCCGACTTAAAACCTATTTTATATGCTATTATTTCCTCCCAGGAAAAAGGTATTGCGGAAATGCAAAGGCTGTTAAGACGTATAGGCTGTTGAAATAAATAATTTATAATAATATGGGGTGCAGCTTTGAAATGCACCCCTTACTAAAAATTTCATTAAGAATAATTACTTCACTCTATTAACTTCACCTTCAAAATCAACATAAATATCAAATGTTCTGCCCCAAGGAAAACTAAGCTTATTAACTTTAAGCCCGTCAATCTTATATTCTTCATCCTTTAAAATATAGCTGCTGCACAAATCCGCAGTTACCTTATTTACATCCATAAGGCTGTACAATGTCTGTGAGTTAATTCTATCCTGAACATTAGGTCTGTAACCTTTATTGGCAAGTTCAAGCTTACCACTCTTAGTATAAAGTCCATCCTCAATAGAATGTTGAGCCAATACCTTAACTTGAGCAAAAATCATCTCTTCAGGTCTTTTAGTCGTTTCCTTTGCAATAGCCGCCACCTGAGCATGTGCAACACCAAGACCTATGGCATTGCCGTTAGTATTCCACGCTGAATACATATCTAAATCTGAAAGCGAAAGCCCTTTCCTATTGTAAAGTATACTTTGGAAAACCTTATTTTCTGAAGTACCGTCAAAAAGTTCAATCAAACCAATATTACTGCCTGTTTTCTTATCTCTTTTAAGCTTATCAATAGCAGAAGATACCTTATCCGCCTTAACCCTGTAATCATATATATAAATAGTGGAAGGATTTTCAGTGAATTTGCCCACATCTCCCTTTACAAAAGCATATGCAGCCCTTGCAATATTACCGGGCTTTTTAACATCAAAGGTAGCCACATTTTGACTAACATCATTATAGGCAAATGACACCTGTGGAGTTAAATATTTTCTCATTGTATAATCCCTTGCATAAATAAGCTGCGGTACCTCATCCGTACCATATATAATATTCACATATTTACTTGTACCTGTATTTGCTCTTCCAAGCTCCTGCTTTGAATATGTATCAATAATACTTCTGTGAATAGAGTTAACCCCTGTTTCCATATATGTACGTGCGTAGCTGTATTTAACAGGTGACTCATTTTCCTCCTGTACCCAGTCACAGCCGTTATTATAAAAATAAGTAATTGAATCAGGCAGCTGAAGATCATCATTACTTATTACAAGCTGAGAAATAAGCCCTTCCTTTTGCAGCTTAATAAGCTGCTTAAATATAATTGCTGTTGTCTCGTAAGGTCTTATGTAATAGTCTACATACTGCTTATATGGAGCTTTGTTTTTAATATTTTTTTTGAAATAATTCAAAAAATCCTTTTCCCAGTCAGTAAGCTTGTCCTCACCTAATTCAGCAGCCTTATTATAAACATAGCTAAACTCCATTATATATTGTGTTGGAGTTACATATCCAAATCTTCTTTCAATTTCATCATAATTTTCCGAATACTTGTTGTATTTTAAATAATATGAACCAAGACCCTTTAATTTTTCATCATTGTGCCATATTTTATTAAATCGTGTTTCCGGCAATGAGCGAGGTACGGATAAGTTAACATAATATGTAGGTTTCTTAAAGTCTGTAACAAGCTTTTCAAGATCATTAAGTGCTGTTTTGTAATTTTCATAATTAACACCACAACGGCTTCCCACAAGACCATTTGTAATATATGATGAAGTGTTAATTATAACAGTGGTATACTCGTTATTATTATTAGACACAAGAGAATAAATTTCCTCTCTTACCTTGTCACTCTTGCCTAAATGATTATCAGGTTCGTAAGACGAAAAAAAATCAAGACTTTCTTTTGACACACTATAAAAATTGTCATTACCAATAGCCGCTAAATTTCCTAAATACTCATTACTTATGGGTCTGCCATCAATAGGTGCTGTAATAACAGTATTCCCATAAGCCGGTAACGCAAAAAATATTGTACATATAATAATAAAAAATAATTTCTTCATATAATTCCTCCTTTTTGTTGCTTTAATTACATTTTATACTATAAAAGGATTTTTTTCAATGGAAAAAAATTATTGTATATTGTCCTCTGTATACTAAAATTATATAATCAAGCTTAATAAAGGATTTTATGAAAAAAAGCTATTTTATTATTTCTTTATACAATGGCATTAAGAATATTTTAGCCCCGTAATCAAAAATATACATCTCAAAGTACTGTTTTCTTGTTTTTATAAAACCAATATTCTTAAAAAAATTAATTTTTTATTGTTATTATATTATTTTTTTAACTTTTTGCATAAAAAACTTAATTTTTTTCGTTATATTTGCACAAATCAAATTTATTGACAAATATTATAAATCATATTATAATTTATGTTAAGGGAAAATGGTAGTAATTCACAGTGTTTATAACCATTGTGTTTTTTTACCCAAAATAAGATTTTTTGTGCTTTAGCACAATTTATTTTACCCCATATAAAGCATAAACAAACATATAGAACGGAGGAAAACAATTATGGGATATGTAGATAAGGTTCTTGCTGAACTTATTGCAAAAAATCCGGCACAGCCTGAATTCCACCAGGCTGCAACAGAGGTTTTAACAACATTAAAACCGGTTATCGAGGCTGACAAGAGATATGAGGAGTCTGCTCTTCTTGAAAGACTTGTAGAGCCTGAAAGACAGATTATGTTTAGAGTACCTTGGATTGATGACAAGGGTAACGTACAGGTTAACAGAGGTTTCAGAGTACAGTTTAACTCTGCTATTGGACCTTATAAGGGCGGTTTAAGATTTCACCCATCAGTAAACCTTGGTATTATCAAATTTTTAGGTTTCGAGCAGATTTTTAAGAACAGCTTAACCGGTCTTCCTATTGGCGGCGGTAAGGGTGGTTCTGACTTTGACCCTAAGGGTAAATCTGATAACGAAGTTATGAGATTTTGTCAGAGCTTTATGACAGAGCTTTACAGACATATCGGTGCTGATGTTGATGTTCCTGCAGGTGACATTGGTGTTGGCGGCAGAGAAGTTGGTTATATGTACGGTCAGTACAAGAGAATTACCGGTCTTTACGAAGGTGTTTTAACAGGTAAGGGACTTACATTCGGTGGTTCTTTAGTTAGAACTGAGGCTACAGGTTATGGTCTTGTTTATCTTGTAGAAGAAATGCTTAACAATAAGGGCAATAGCTTTAAGGATAAGACAGTTGTAATTTCAGGTGCAGGTAATGTTGCTGTATATGCTGCTGAAAAGGCTACTCAGTTAGGTGCAAAGGTTGTATCTTTCTCAGATTCAACAGGATATATCTATGACAAGGACGGCGTAGATATTGAATATGTTAAGGAATTAAAGTTTGTTAAGAGAGGCAGACTTTCTGAATACGCTGAAACTCACAAGAATGCAGAATACCACGATGGTAAGGGTGTATGGAATATTAAGTGTGACATTGCTCTTCCATGTGCTACTCAGAATGAACTTGACGAAAATGATGCTAAGACTCTTGTAGCTAACGGTTGTATCGCTGTTGGTGAGGGTGCTAATATGCCTTCAACATTAGAAGCAATTGATACATTCTTAAAGAATGGCGTATTATTTGCTCCTGCTAAGGCTGCTAATGCCGGTGGTGTTGCAACATCTGCTCTTGAGATGAGCCAGAACAGCGAAAGATTAAGCTGGACATTTGATGAAGTTGATGCTAAACTTCATGGTATTATGGTTAATATCTGCAAGAATATGACTGAGCAGGCTGAAATGTACGGTATGAAGGATAACTTCGTTGCCGGTGCTAACATTGCAGGCTTCAAGAAGGTTGCTGATGCTATGATGTCTCAGGGTATTTGCTAATAAATACATTTTAATATATAAATATAAAAAAACCGTTGCAAAATGAAATGCAACGGTTTTTTATATTGTTTATAATAATTACATATGTAAAAATAATTAAATTCATATTTAAACAAAAAATCTATTAATCACTTATGCACCCTAGGGGAATCGAACCCCTATTTCTCAGTCCGGAGCCAAGCGTTCTATCCATTAGACTAAGGGTGCTCATTAAAATGCATATTAAAAGGACAGAAAAATATAGCTGTCCTTTTACAGTATCTGCTTCAAAATTATTTTTTATACTTCTGGGGCTCAGTTTCGTAAAGGTTATTACCTGCACTGTCTATTACCACTATACCGGGGAAATTTTCAACTTCAAGCCTGTGAATAGCCTCAGAGCCCAAGTCCTCATAGTCCACAACCTCGCACTTTTTAACACAGGTGCTAAGAAGTGCCCCTGCACCACCAACAGCACCTATATAAACAGCGCCATATTTCTTCATAGCCTCAACAACTGACTCATTTCTTGCCCCCTTACCAATCATACAGGTAAGTCCAAGCTCAATGGTTTCAGGTGAATAAGCATCCATTCTGTAACTTGTTGTAGGACCTACGGAACCAATTGGCTCACCCGGCTTTGCAGGAGCCGGGCCGGCAAAATAAATAGCCTGATTAGTCAAATCTACAGGAAGCGGTATTCCATTTTTAAGATTTTCAAGCATTCTCTTATGAGCTGCATCCCTTGCTGTGTAAATTACACCGCTTATTGTTACCAAATCACCTGCTTTAAGCTCTCTGGCTTTTTCTCTTGTAATTGGTGTAGTCAAGCTAACATTCATATTAAAACCTCTTTTACTATAAATTAAAAAATATTTTTATCTTTAACAAGAACAACCCAGTTGCCCTCTTCTATTATATCAACGGTATCATCCAAAATAATATGATTTCTATCAACCTTATCCTCATACTCACTTCTTGTGAAAAGAACAAAGTATTTGTCCTGACCCGGCTGATCCTCAAACCACACATTATCACTGTTAAGCCATCCTGTTCTTAAATAGTCCTCATCAAAGTTTACATCTCTTACCTTTACCCTGCTGCTTGATAACAACGTAAGTATATTAGCATTCCAGTATGTAGCATATCCATAGTCCAAGCCATTTCTTTCAAGAAGTTCAATAGCTTTATGATGGTCATTATCCCTGCCATAATCAGCCGGCATAGTCCAAATCTGACCAAGCGTAATCACACAGGACAAAACAACAAAAGAAGAAACAAGAACAGCAGCTCTTTTTAACTCAACTCTGTTCCAAAGATATTTCCATACAATCATATTAACAATTATATCAGAACAAATTATAGGAGAAAGTCTCCAGTTTACACTTGACAAACCGCCAAAAATATAACCATAAAGTATAAAGCCTGTCATAAGCCAATGGAAAATAATAAAAATTCTCTCATTTCTGTTAAATTTACCAAAAATAAATACAGCATATACAGGCACAAAGAACAACACAAGACTTCCCGCCATTTTAACAGCAGCAAAAATGTTCTTAGCTTTTGTAATAGAGCCGCCAAACTCATAATCTGCACCTAAAAGTGATGTCCATTGCTCTAAAAATTTCATTAAATTGCCGCTCCACTCAGACTTATCAACTATATTTGAATAAGCACTTCCATATCCTGCACCAATATCTTTAGCTGCAATACTTAACAATATACCGCCAAGAGCAGTCGCTATAAGTATAATAACAGCTGAAACAGCAGTATCCCCATTCACCTTAGATATAATCTTATTCTTTAAGTCAAAAACAGAAATTAATAAAAGACTTCCAATAACAGGAATAGTAGAAAGCGTAAGTGTAGTAAGTCCGTCAAATGCACTGAAAAATGACCACAACCCCAAACAAACTGCAAGGACAACTACTTTCCTGTTTCCTTTAAATGAATAATTATTTGCCTTAAAATATTTAATAAAAGCAAAAGTCAAAGCAAGCAAAACAAAAGCCAAAAAAGCACCTAAGCTGTAATGAATAATATGCTCCCAGAAAAGCTCTCTGAGCTTACCGCTTGATGAAACCGTAATAAGTTCTACTGCAACAGCAATTAATCCACTGTTCCTGCTCCAACCCAATCCCCTTGCCATAAAATAAATGCCAAGAGCAAATAAAATCATAAAAACAAGCATTGCAAAACGATAAGCAAACATAGTAAATCCAAAAAGTAACATAAATGGATAAACCAAAAATGTTGAACCAAAAGGCAAAAGATACGGATAACAAAAAGTAGTACTAAAAAGCTTTCCGCTGTCTATTGTTGCTCCTGCCCATGTCATTGTATCAACACAGTCTGAATGCAGATAACCTTCGGAAGGTCCCAACATATAATAAATAACAGTTAACACAGCTGCTGCAATGGCTATAATTGAAATTATTGCCTTTATATCAGGCTTATTAAAATTTTTCTTATTTTTCACATTTTTTTTACTCATTATATTTCCTCCTAAAGCCTATAATGTCACTTCACTGTGCCTTGTAACATGACAGCTTATATTTACAGCCAATGGCAGACCCGCAATATGTGTTGCATACGTTTCAATATTCAGACCTAAAACTGTTGTATTACCTCCAAGTCCCTGTGGACCAATACCTAAATTATTAGCCCTTACCAAAAGCTCATCCTCTATTTCTCTTATATGCTCCTTATCTGATTTAGAACCAATAGGGCGAAGTAAAGCTTTTTTTGCAAGCTTTGTACACATTTCAAAGTTTCCGCCAATACCTACACCAACTACCATAGGAGGACAAGGGTTTGGTCCTGCCTTTTCAATACAATCAATAATTGCATTTTTAACACCCTCAACACCATCTGACGGTTTAAGCATATAAACCTTACTCATATTTTCACTTCCAAAGCCTTTGGGTGCTACCTCAATATGTACTTTATCCCCCTCTACTATATCATAGTGAATAATAGCAGGAGTATTGTCCTTAGTATTAACTCTTATAAGAGGGTCTGATACAACAGACTTTCTTAAATATCCTTCTGTATAGCCCTGACGCACACCTTCATTAACGGCATCAGCCAAATTGCCTCCCGTAAAATGTACCTCCTGACCTATTTCCATAAAAATAACAGCCATACCTGTATCCTGACATATAGGTTTCATATTACATCGAGCAAGATCCGCATTTTCAATAAGCTGAGATAAAATATTTCTTCCTATTTCAGAGCCTTCTTCACTCTTTGCCTTTTCAAGTGCGCCATATACATCTGAATTAAGACAGCAGTTTGCTCTAATACACATATCCTTTATTGTGGCTGTGATTTGTGACACATCTATTTCTCTCATTGTACTTCTCCTAATCCACAAATTTACTATACTCTGATTATAACATAATTAATAATTGCAAACAACAACAAAGTTTAAATGTTTGAATAAACATTCATTTATCTCTCCCTTGGTAAAGTAAATATTCATTTACTTTACCTTCTCACACCTAAATCTTATTCTTACATAATCCACATACCACTTACCCTGTTTACACAGAACAGGTCTAAGCACATTACACGTTTCATCAATAATTTTCTTTGTTTCCTCCTCACTCAAATCCTTAAAAGGAGCAAGATTAAACATTCTTATCCAGCCTTCAAGCCCATTATCTCCCTGCTGTAATGTAGGTCTTTCAAAAAGACTCGCAAACTTAACCCTTAATCCGGCATTTTCAAGTAAAGGTGCATATTCCCCAATAGTGGGAAAGTAAAAATTCTTTGTATATTTATATCCTTTTTCCTCAAATATTTTCTTTAATGTTGAATGTACTGTTTCAGCACAGCCAAAACCCCCAAACTCACAAACAAATTCCCCTCCGGTCTTAATATTTGAAGATATGTTGTTTAAAAGACTTTGTTGCTTATCCTTATCTATCCAATGCAGCACTGCATTTGAAAAAATACCATCACAAGGCTCTATATTAAAATCAAGAGCATTCCCCTTTACAAATTCAATGTCAGGATATTTCCCTCTTGCCACTTCAAGCATTTCACTTGAATCATCAATACCCATAACATTATAGCCTCTTTCAGCAAGCTTAACTGTAAGATTTCCGTTTCCGCACCCCAAATCAACAATCCTGCTGCCTAAAGGAGCCTGTAAAAGCTCCATAACATCCTCGCCATATTTATGCACAAATTGAAAATCTTCTGAATATTTGTCAGCATTCCAGTTAATATTCATTTTTTCACTCCTCAGCTTCTTATAACTAAAAAAGGGCGTGTCCACGCCCCTTTCTGAAAAATATTACTTATTTACTCTACCTAAATACTCACCTGTAGCAGTATCAACCTTAATAATTTCACCCTGGTTAATAAATAAAGGTACATTAACGGTAGCGCCTGTTTCAACAGTTGCAGGCTTAGTAGCACCTGTAGCTGTATCACCCTTAAAACCTGGTTCAGTATCAGTTACCTCAAGCTCAACAGCAATAGGAGGTTCAATGCCAAATACCTTACCCTGATAGCTAAGTACCTTAACAGCCTCATTTTCCTTAACAAATTTAAGAGTATCGCCAACTTCACTTGCAGGAATAGGAATCTGGTCATAAGTTTCAACATCCATAAAGTAATAAAGCTCACCATCATTATAAAGATAAGACATATCTTTTCTGTCAATATGAGCCTTAGGCATCTTTTCAGTTGGTCTGAAAGTCTTTTCAACAACAGCACCTGACACAAGGTTCTTTAACTTAGTTCTAACAAAAGCCGCACCCTTACCAGGCTTAACATGCTGGAATTCGATAATCTGATAAATATTACCCTCGTATTCCATAGTAACACCGTTTCTAAATTCACCGGCAGAAATCATAAAATTATTCCTCCTTAAAAGTTATAAACATAATTATATATTTTATATTACCCTATATTTACAAAAAATGCAATATATATTTTTAATCGTAACATATTTGTTACAAAAATTATTGTAACCCTGTCGTAATATTTGTAATCTAATTGTAACAATGTTCGATAGATTTTTCGATTTTTTAAGCACTTGTGGATAAATCCCCATTATACACATGAAAATATGTTCTTTTGTTGTGGATAAGTGGGATAACTTTGTGAATTACTGCTTCAAAACAAGTTTTTCACCCAATTTCACAATGTCACCTGCACCCATAGTTATCAACATGTCCTGTGGATTGCAATTATTAATAATATAATTTTCGGCATTTTCGAAAGTTCCACAATATTCCACATTGCCTCCATGTTCGACAATCTTTTGAGCTAAATCCTTACTGCTTACAAGTCCGGTGTCCTTTTCCCTTGATGCATAAATATCTACAAGAACCACCTTGTCAGCCTTTGAAAGCACCTCTGCAAAATCTTCTAAAAGCTCATATGTTCTGCTATAGGTATGAGGCTGAAAAACAATACAAAGCTTACCTATATCATTAGCTCTTGCACTATTAATTGTCGCAGCAATTTCCGTCGGATGATGGGCATAATCATCAATAACCTTAACACCATTAAAACTGCCCTTGTACTGAAAACGTCTGTCAGTACCATGATAATTGTTAATTCCCCTTACAATTTCATCTGTTGGAATACCATACTTATAACAAAGAGCAAAAGCAGAAAGAGAATTATAAACATTATGCTCCCCCGGAATAGAAAGAATTACATTTGCTATTTCGCTTCCTTTATAGTTAACAGTGTATGTGCCATGTCCCATGGAATTATAGCTTACATTAGTCGCATACCAGTCTGCACTGCTATCCCTTCCATATGTTTCATAGGAACATTTAATACCCTCAATAACCTCACTTAACCTCGGGATTTCTTTATTGATAATTAAAAACCCGTCTGAAGGAAGTCTGTTTGCAAACTTATTAAAGGATTTGTATATATTATCCAAATTTTTAAAATAGTCAATATGATCCTTATCTACATTTAAAATAATGGCTGAATGTGGATTAAACTTTAAAAAGCTGTCACAGTATTCACAGGTTTCAAGTACAAAATAATCATCCTTGCCTACCTTATAATTTCCGCCAATACTGGGCAGCATACCTCCAATGGATACAGTAGGTTCAACATTGGCGGAAAGTAAAATTTCAGTAACAAGAGATGACGTTGTAGTTTTACCATGAGTTCCGGCAACAGAAATAGGATGTTTATACTCAAGCATAAGTGCACCTACAAGCTCAGCCCTGTCAATAACAACAGCACTTGAAGCCCTTGCAGCAATCAGTTCAGGATTATCCTCATTAACTGCTGCAGTATAAACCACAAGATCAATATCATCAGTTATATTTTCAGCTCTCTGCCCAATAGACACCTTAATACCTTTTTCTTCAAGGCTTTCGGTAACAGATGACTTAACACCGTCAGAACCACTTATTTTTTTACCCTTTTGCAAAAGTATTTCAGCAAGACTTGACATACTTATTCCGCCAATGCCTATAAAATGAATTTTGTTAAAATCCTTGAGTAACATTAAATCTATCCCCTTAAATTAAAATTATTTTGCTTCGCCAAAGAAATCTTCAGCCAATTGTGCCATATCCTCGTAAGTATAATTTCTTGCAATTGACTCAAGAGTATAACCAATACCATCAGCATACCACATAATCTGCTGCATAGGTACAAGCTCAGACATAGAGTTGCCATATCTGACAACAACATTTCCTGCCTCTTCCGCATTTTTCACATAAGGCGGAAGCTCTGCACCATCAGTAGTATAATAAAGATTTCTGTCATTATATACAACAGCCATATCATTAATAGTGCCTTCCTGTGCCTTGGCTGTAGGCAGCATTTCATTATACTCACTCTCTGTCATAGCCTTGGCAGTCACAGAAAGCCTTTCACCATTTGTTACGGCACTGGCAAGATAGTTATACTTCATACCTCCATCTGAAACTTCATAATTTGAAAGATTAAACTGTTTATTTATTTTACTTGTCTGCATAACATTTTCAAGCCCCAGCTCAGAAAGCTCATTATCTGAAGGCAGCTTACCCTCCTCAATTTCAGATATCTCAGCCTCTGTCTTCTGATTATATTCAACATCAGAATTTTCAAACTGTGCAGTATCATTATCTCCGTTATTCCTACTGTTACTTATAGCTATAAACCCTGCTGTCACAATAATTACAACTATTAAAACAGCTATTATTACATAAATTGTTTTATTAAAGCTTATCTTTTCTTTCATAATATAGTTTTCCTTTCTTCTGTGAATTATATGTTAAGTATACCACAAATAAACTAAATTGAAAATACCAAAGTAGCTTTTTGTACTATAAAATTCATTGTCACATAAAATAAATGATAGAAAGGAGTAGTGATAATGAATAGCTATATTATAAGAAATGATGAAAGCATATACGCAATTTATTGCGAAAACAACTGTATACGTCAAAGAAAGCGGACAAATTCACAATGGAGCAAAGCTGAAACCATAGCAACCAATGTTGGAGGCAGCTTTTCTCTTATGCATAGTGACAGCAAAGAACCAATAATACTTTATCAGGACAAAAAGGGTAATCTTATGCTTACAAATAATAATAAGCCCCATAAAATGGTACTGAAAAATACATCTGAAATCAAAACCCTGCTGCATATTAACGGCATAGTAAGCGACAATACAATAAGGATTTTCTATAATAAAGATTACATAAATGAAAGTTACCTTACAGAACAGCACAGGAGAGATGACGGAAGCTGGTCAAAACCCTTTGCACTTGATAATTATGTGTCTGATGAAAATATGACAAAACTTGTAAGACTTGAGGATAACTACATATTATTTTACTCTAAAAAAGTCCCTGAACAGCAAATAGGCTATAGGGAAATCAGTCCCTATTCCATAGGAGACTTTAAAATGCTCTATGCAACAGGTTATAAGATACTTGATTATTCTCTGGCTGTCACATCAGAAGAAATTCATATTGCAGTAGTAACAGGAACCAACCGAAATAATAAACTTATATATATTAAAAAGGATAAAAACGGTATTTCAAAAGCCAAAACAATATATGATGGGTTTGTTAAAAACTGTCATATTTCCATAATAAACAGTAAAATTATAATTATCTTTAATACAATTTCAGGCAACAGCAGAATTGCCTCTTATGATATGGGCAATTCTTTCAGACGAATTGAAGGTATTGAACATTTTACATTTAACAAAACCATATTTGCTGATTACACAAGACAAATAGCTGATAACTTTGTTGCAACAGAGCTTTTATCAGATGTTAATTTCCCTTATGATGCTAAATACTGTCCTTTTATAAATAATAGTGATAATGAGGTCGAAAAATTAAAAAAAGAAATTGAAAGACTTAAAAATATTGCAAAAATATAAATATCGTGTTATGATTTACAATATAAAATATTTTAATTTCGCCTCTCCTGTTTGGGGAGCATCACCATAAAACAGGAGATGATCAAATGAAATTCACATCGGAAAGTCTTAAACTCTACGCAATTACAGACAGACAATGGTTAAAAAAGAAAAGCCTTCCTCTGGCAGTTGAAGATGCTATTAAAGGAGGGGCTACACTTATACAGCTAAGAGAAAAAAACATTACATATGAAGATTTAAAGCGACTTGCTCTTGATGTAAAGTCTGTAACAGACAAATATAATATACCTCTTATTATAAATGACAATGTAGAGCTATGTAAGGAAATAGATGCAGACGGTGTACATGTAGGTGCTAATGATATATCAGTTAAAAAAGCAAGACAAATTCTTGGAAAAAACAAAATTGTAGGAGGTACGGCAAGAACTCTTGAAAGAGCAATACAGGCATATACTGAAGGGGCAGACTATTTAGGTATAGGCTCAGTATTTAACACAACCACAAAAAGCGGTACTACTCATATGACCGGGGAACTTGCAAGAAGTATAAACAACACTGTTAATATTCCAACTGTAGCAATAGGAGGTATTAACCTTAACAACGCTTCACAGCTTTCCGACTACGGTGTAAGCGGTATTGCAGTAGTATCTGCAATATTTGCACAGGATGACATAACCTCAGCCTGTATAAAACTCAGAGAAATAGTTGATAAATTTAAGTCATAAAATAAGACCTCTCTGAATATCTTAATTGTAAAAAGATATTCAGGGAGGTTTTATTATGTTTAAATCCAAAAGTTCACCGATCATCGCATTATTTAAAGGCATATTAATAAGTTACATACTCACAATGATTGTATTTATAATATTTGCACTGCTCATAACTTATACCGACCTTAGCGAAAAACATATAGGCACAGTAATAAGGGTAACTACAGCCGTAGTCTGCATATTAAGCGGTTTAATCACTGCCGGTTCAGCTAACAGCGGCGGCTTGATATGGGGCATAATTTCAGGTTTAAGCTATGTTGCCATTATGTGTGCTGTGGGCTTTGCCCTAATACCGGACTACAATATTACTTCCAAGCTTATAGTAAGTATTATGCTTGCCATAGCCGGTGGTGGGCTTGGCGGTGTAATCGGTATAAATATTAAATAAATCCTAAATATTTAAACAAAACTATCATAGTGAACACAGTTATAATTGACACTACATTACACCATATAACAAGCTGTCTTGCAAGCTCACCGTGGCAGTGCATACTTTCAGCCATAATAGCAGAGCTAACAGCCACGGGAGAGCTATAAAAGGCAATAAGTGACGGAAAGTCTGCCTTAGTAAGACTGAAAAGTCCCGCTTTTGCAAACATAATAATTGCAGAAAGACAAATAACAGGCACAATGACAAGGCGCCATAAAACGCCCCATGTTATGTCCCTTGCAAGCTCTTTAATTGCAGAAATCTGAAATCTTCCACCTAATACCAAAAGAGCAAGAGGTGACGCCATAGCACCCACATCCTCCACAGTTTTATAAATAAAAGGAATATCGTCTTTAATTGTAAAAGGCACATATCCTCTTACTACAAGACAAATTAAGGCACTTACCACACCAATGATCAGGGGATTTTTGCATATTGATTTAAATATATCCATAGCTGATGTTTTCTGCCCACTGTTATCATAACTGAATATGGAAAGAACTACTACAGCAAGCACATTGAATGTCGGAATACCAAAAGCAGAAACAACGGCGGCAGTAGCAATAGCGGAATCTCCTCCCATTGCCTTAGCAAGAGGAATTCCAATAATGGCATAATTTGAACGAAAAGCACACTGTATAAGCACACCTCTCTTACCGCTGTCCTTAGTATATATCGCAAAAAATATAACTGCAAGCCCACAAGCAATAATAACAAGTAAAACAGCCGTAATTATCAGCTTCCAGTTAATATCAGATAAATTTTCAATGTTGTATACACTGTAAAAAAGATAAACGGGTATAGCTACATTAAATACCAGCTTATTTGCATTAATAAAAAAACTTTCAGGCACAAGTTCAATTTTTTGCAAAAAATATCCAAGTAAAATAACAAGAATAATAGGTACAACTGCATTAATAGAAAAAATAAGGATTGTCATTATACGTCATACTCCTTAATTATATTTCCCTCAAAATCTTTAATTGTAAACTTACTGTTTTCATAAATCATATAGCTGTTTTTGTTACCATTCTTAGGAATAGATACAGAACCGGGGTTAATATAAACATATCCCTCAGGCTGTTTCTCCATAGCCTGAATATGAGTATGTCCATGAATAAGTAAATCGCCTTTTTTCAGCATAGGAGGATTAGATATATTAAAATTGTGTCCATGAGTAATGAACCACATTCTGCCATCAATAAACATTGTGGAATATTCTGCCATAACAGGGAACTCGAGCACCATTTGGTCAACCTCTGCTTCACAGTTTCCCCTTACTGCCAGTATCTCCTGCTTTACACTATTCAACAAAGCAATAACTCCCTTTGGATTATAATCCTTAGGTAAATCATTTCTTGGACCATGATATAATAAGTCACCTAACAAAATTAGCTTTTCAGCCTTTTCCTCTTTATATGCCTTTATAGTTTTTTCAGCATAATAAAGAGAACCATGAATATCTGAAGCAAACATTAATTTCATAAAAATTCTCCTTTTAATATTTATATTATTAATTCTATCAAAAAAAAAGTGGGGTGTAAATATGAAAATCAGCAAAATTGTAACAATAGCAGAAATCATTCTCATATTAATATTTTTAATATTAATAATAAGACTTATTCAACCCAAAATAACTAATGTAGCCAATATGGAAAAACCAAAGGTAGCTATAGTAATAGATGACTTTGGCAATAATTCTGCCGGTACGGAGGAAATGATAAAACTTCCCATTAAGTTTACGGCAGCAATTATGCCCTATATGTCCAAAAGTACGGAAGAAATGGAAAGATTAATTGAAAACGGCAAAGAAGTAATATTACATCAGCCAATGGAGGCTCATACAGGTAAACGAAGCTGGCTTGGTGAAACACCTATACTCGGAAATATGACAATTGATGAAGTAAAGGAAACCTTTAGTAAAAATGCAGATCAGTTAAACAAAGCCGTTGGGTTTAATAATCATATGGGTTCACTTATAACAGAAGATAAGGAGAAAATGACTGCAATACTTGAAATAGCAAAAGAAAAAGGTTGGTTTTACATAGACAGCGTTACAACATCCAAATCTGTTGCCGAAGAAACTGCAAAGGAGCTTGGTGTGCCAACAGCTAAAAGAGACGTATTTCTTGACAGTACACAGGATAAAGGGAAAATTAAGGATAATTTAAGAAAAACTATCAAAATTGCTAAAGAAAAAGGGTCAGCCTTAGCTATTGGTCATGTAGGAGCTGAGGGAGGCAAGGTAACGGCTGAAGCAATAAATGAAATAATAGCTGAATCCGGGAATGAGGTGGATTTTGTATTTGCAAGTGAATTAGTAAATTAACTGTAAATTCCTTAAAACTATCCGGATATATGTTAGTTCTTGACTATTAACCTCTATATGATATAATTAAGTTAATAAATTTAGGAGGTTTTACATATGAAAAAACTTATACTTACAGCAGCGGCAATGCTTATGCTGACAGTACCTGTTATGGCAGATGATGCAGTAACAGTATATTCAAACGGCAATGAGGTTACTGACAAAGGTATTATAATTGACGGCAGAACAATGGTGCCTGTCCGAGGTGTTTTTGAATATATGGGATATAGCGTCGAGTACGATGCAAATACAAAAACAGCCACTTTAACAAATACAAAAAAGGAAACAACAATAACTCTTACAAACGGAAAAAATACATTTATGGTCAATGATAACGTAATTACTCCTGAGGTTCCGCAGCAAATAGTCAACGGAAAATTTATGCTTCCATTAAGAGCAGTAGGAGAAGCTGTTAATGCTAAAGTCGGTTGGAATAGTGAAACAAAAACTGCAACAATAAACGAAAATAACAATTTCTTTAGTATGAATGAGGTTGACAAAGATGACCCAATCATTGATGAAATGCCTATTAATGAAATAACTTCCAAAGACAGCAAAGAACAGGCAAATAAAGACGCTGAATTTGAGGCTCTTAGAAAGCAGGCTGAAGAACAAGTTGCTGCAATGAATAAACAAACAGAAAATAACTAACAATAAAAATGCTCCCAACACAAAATGGGAGTATTTTTGTTACACAAAAAAGGAGTGGAATTATCCACTCCTTAATTTTAAGTATTCAATTAGAAGTTAATAACGTTTTCGCCAACGCTTAATCTTCCGCTATTTACTTTAAGACCACCGGATACGGTGATAAAATCTTCGTTAGTAAATACACAAACCTTAACCTCAGGCTTTTCATATCTCTTCATATCTATCACCCCTCCTTAATTTGCTCTATAGAATGTCTGCACCTGAAAATCCTTCTGATCAAGACTTGTCAAAGGAATATAAGTACCGTCTTCTTTTTCACCATAAATGGTAATATCTGCAACCTGGTCCTCACCAACTGCATTACCAGCAAGCTCAACAGCTACTAAAAACTTAGTAGTTGCAGAAGCATATTCAACACCCTCAGTCCAATCAGTAGAAACATACTTTTCCAAAGGCTGTTTAGTTACACCACCATCAGTAGATGCAGCTAATGCAACAATCTCATTGCCGTCAAGGTCACCTGTTACATCAAACGTAAAGAATGAATTCATATCTGTACCAAAGTAAGCTGTATTATTACCTCCGTCGTAATCAGAAACATAATTTACACCAACACTGAAGTCATTATCAGAAATAGTAGCAGGGAAATTACCTACTGGTGATAAATATACTGTAAATAAAGCAATCTGACCATTTTCATCCGGTCCGGCAAATCCGTTACCGCCACCACATGCATAACTGATTTCAACTGTACCGTCAGCATTCTGTGCAGCATTTGTAACTAACATACCCATAGGTTTACTCTGACCTCTTTGAGTATATGTAGCATTATCTTCAACCTGACTATCACCATCATAAGTCCAAACATTTGTATCATAATTTAAGGTAATTCCATATGCTGATACTTCATCCATTAATTCACCGTCTGTTGTATTAATAACAACCGGAATAACTGCACCATACTCATCCATAGATGCACCTGATACCTTAACTTCTGTAGCAGCATGAGCAGCAACTGACATAACTAAAGCAGCTCCGCAAGCAACACCTAAAGCTAAAACATTTTTAAGCTTCATTTTTATCTCCTCCAATTTTATAATTTATATTAATTAATCCGGAATAGTACCAAGACCTACTAAATACTGTAAGATTAATGCAGCATCTCTTTCATCTACAACACCATCAGCATTTGCGTCTGCCTTAAGTTTATTCTCCTCTGCAATAACACCTAAATTAACTGATGCCTGTAAGATTAATGCAGCATCTCTTTCATCTACAACGCCATTTCCATCAGCATCTCCTCTGAGGAACTTCTCAGCATCAATAATAACCTTACCATTAGAAGTTGTAGCAGTAATAATGTCAGTACCATTATTTGTTAAGGCTGTAAGCTCTACAATAATAGGAACTTCACCTGTAGCGCCTTCTACCACATCAAAATCTACCATAGCCATTGTAGAAACTGTATTTACGGAAACCGGAGTAGCACTGGCCCAAGCAACAGCTAAAGTCTGCATATTATCTTCGGTCTTAACTATATCACTTACCAAAACACTGTTAGTCGTATCAAAACCTTCACCTGCTGTTGCATAGCAATCACCACCGGAAGCATCTTTATCAGCAGCTAACTTAGGAGTAACCTTAGTTGTGTCATAAGTAAATTTAATAATATAACCATTAACATCAACATTTGTTTCACCGCTGTCAGGAGTAACCAAAACAGGAACTTCTGCAACACCGGCTGTAGGACTTACAGCCCCGGCAGAATATGTAGCAGCTTGTACACCAACAGCCATAAGAGCCATTGCACCAATAGCTACAAGTGTGCCTAAAACACTTCTTAATTTCATATTTTACCTCCTTATCTAATTTTAACACATTTATTATATAATACAATTTTATAAATTGCAATAGTGAATTGCAACAAATTGACAACAATTTGTTGCAATTCCCACCACAATTATATATTTAATTAACTTTAATTAACCTTATCAGTTAAAACTGAGCACCCATGCCCTCAATCACACTGCCGCTCTTTGGCTGTAAAAATCCGTTCAACTTAATAGAACCGTCAGCATTTCTCATCTGCTCGTGTACCTTGTTAAGGTCAGTATATGGTAATGTCATTGATTCAAAATCAGAATCAGAAATTTTTACCTCAGTACCTACAGTCTGAGCATCTGTATTGTTAGTAATCTTGCCATTAGCAACCTTGTAATACTTGTTAGCGGAACCGATTACGGAGTTAATAACAGTTGCGTTAGCATTATAAGTTGTACTGTCTGATGTACCCTGGAATCTATCCATACCGCCGTTAGTATCAGCATTTAATACATAAGAAAGACAGTTAGTCATTTTAAGGTCTTCAGTTGCCCTGTATACTGAGAAGTTATGCTTCTTAGTATCTGTCTGTGCATTCTTGTAGCCTGTACAGTTCTTTAATACTGCAAGACCCGGGTTGTTATTATCTGTAAAACCACAAGCACCGTTGCCGAAAGCTATACAGTTTTCAACAACATTAGCAGTGCTGTAACCCAAACCGCCAAGCTTGAAACCGTTTCTGTCGCCTGCAGGCTCTACAGTACCGTCAGTTAAGAAACCATTGTTGAATGCTATACAATTTCTTATTGTAATAGGATATTTATTCTGCTGAGAACCTGACTTACTGTATAAATCCCAACCATCATCAGAGTTACAGTATGCAATACATCCATCAAATACTACATTTTCACCTACACCTAGCTTAGCAGCAAAACCATCAGCATTTTCAGGCTGAATATTGTTAAATGATGTACAGTTTTTAACTAAAACATTTGAGCCTCCGGCTGAAATCTGAAGACCTGTATCTCCATTAGCCTCGAAAATACAGTTTTCAACATTAATATGGTCACCTGTTATATACATACCATTGTCTGCTGAATTCTTAACTACAAGGTTAGAAAGATTATAGTAATCACCTGATACCGTTACACCTCTTGTACTGCTGCTTGTATTATCAAAATCAAGAGTTGCATATCCGTTAGAACAGGTTATTGTAATCGGATTGGCAGCTGTAGCTGTCTTGGATAACTTAACACCTGCAGAACTCATTGCATAATTACCTGCTGCAAGGTTAATAACCTGACCTGCTGTGGCATTCTTTAATGCTGTTTCAAGACTTGCAGCATCACCTGCTGCAATGTTAATTGCACCACTTAAATCAGCAGTAGTTGATTCACTTGTATTATCTGTTCCTGTAGATGAAGTAGTAGCCTCTGTTGGTATTTCACCACTTCCATTTGACAATACAAGCTGTTCAAGGTTAGTGTTACCACCTGACTTTGTACCATATACCTTATATGTCTGTCCTGCTGTTACACTAAAACTAAATGGTGAAGATGCTGCTGTTCCGATTTCTGTTTCTGTTCCACCGCTTACAAGCACAGCCTTTGGAGCATTACTTGACCATGTAATTGATATTGTACCGCTTATTGACGGAACTATTGTAACATAGTTTGTATCTCTTAACTTAACAGCACCTGAGTCACTGCTGTAAATAGCACTTGTATCAAGACCTGTAATAGTGTTAGTCACTGCATTAACCTTATTTAATGTATATGTACCGGCTGCAAGTCCATCTACTACAGTAGCAGTTGTTGTTGCTTCTGTTGACGCTTCTGTTACAACAGTAGTTGTTGTTACAGTAGTTGTTGTTACAGTTGTAGTTGTTGACTCTGTTGATGATTCTGTTGTAGAATCTGCCGGAGCTGAAGCACCTGTCGATAAAGCTAAGAATGAATATCCCCAGTTACCGCTTGAAGTTAATGTATATGTACCAGCATTCAATCCTGTAAATGTTACAAGACTTCCTGAAGTACCTGCTGCACTTGCTGTTTCTGAGTAATTAGAACCATCTGTAAGAGTAAGAGTTCTTGCACCTGATCCTGAAGAATTTGCACACATGTACAATGTAGCATTTGTAACACCGCTAGGTACAACTATTGTAAGGCTATAAGAACCGTTACTTGTTCTCTTTGACAATGTATAGCTCTTACCGTCAACTGTAATTGTTGATGCAGCTGATAAGCTGCCTGTTCCTGTTGATGCATTTGTAAACACTCCTGTTGCATTGTCTGCTATAGCATCACCATTTGCAGCCGCATCATCAGCATTTACATAAAACTTGTAAAGCTGACCCTGAACAACCTCAGCAGTTGTTGATTCTGTAGGCTCATCAGTTGAGATTTCAGTTGATGATTTTGTTGATACTTCTGTTGATACTTCTGTTGATGATTCTGTTGTAGTAACAGTCTTATCACTTAATATCCAAATTGCATCAAGAATATCAACCTTACCGTCGCCGCCTTCTACATTACAATCGGCTGCAACCATATCATAAGGAGTAGTATCAGTAATTATGCCTGATGCTATTCTTAATACGATAGCAGCGTCAGCAGCATTAACCTTACCATCCTTATTTACATCACCACGTATACTTATAATAGGAGTATCGTCAGTAATAGTTACTGTACCATTAACTGTTGTAAATTCAACTGTTCCTAAGTTAGCAGAATTTAATTCGCCAACATTTAAAGTAAGAGCCGCTGTACCTTCTTTAAGAACAGTGAATGTAATATTTAATAAAACTGTACCATCTGTATTAATGGTATCACTTGGGTTAATACAAGCTGCACTTACCTGACCGTCAGTTATATTACTTAAGAAATCAGCGTCACTTGCATTAACTATATCTCCATTTTCAGCCTTAGTTGCACTTAATAAAGTATTATCATAAGCAACTGTAAGCTGGTAGTTAGAAAGAGTGTCAAGACCTGTTACCTTAACAGGAACAGTAATTGTATCACCAACCTTGGCACTTACAGTATCAACTACAACCTGAACACCCTCAACAGGAGCAGAAGTTGATGCCTCTGTAGTAGCTTCTGTTGTTGCCTGAGTTGTTACCTCTGTAGTAACCTGAGTTGTTGCTTCTGTTGTTACTTCTGTAGTAACCTGAGTTGTTATTGCAGTTGATATTTCTCCATCGCCTACAAATTCCATAAGATATAAGTAAGTACTTGAACTACCCTTAGTTATATTTACTGTACCGCTTGCAGGAATAGTAACAGCACCACTCTTATTAACTGTTACCTTTTCACCATTTACTAAAACGTAAGGTGCAGAATTAGAAGAGTAAGTTACAAGTGTAAGGTTACCGGAACCTGGAACCGTAAATGAAATATTTGTGTTTGATTCAAACTTAATAGCCTCTGTAAATGTAGAACCATTGTAAGCTACAGGGGTAGCACTTGACCAATCATTAGCATCAACAGTTGCATTTAATGTATTAGTTTTGTCTGTATAATTCCAAACAAGACCTTCTCCTGTATATGGAGCTGATGTAGTTTCCTCTGTTGGCTCTTCTGGATCAACAGCAGTCGTAGTAGCCTCAGTTGGCTTAGAAGGATCTACTGCTGTTGTAGCCTGAGTAGTAGGCTCTGCTACAGTAGGAGCCTCAGAATCAGCAGATACAATACTTAAATTAGAAATCTTAGCTTCCTTAAACTTAGCAGGAGTTGTACCCTTAGCAGGCTGGAAACCGCTTGACTGAATAATATAAGTACCTGCAGGCACATTATAAGCAGTACCGCTGCCTGTAAGATATTCAACACCGCTGTCATTCATTAATACAACAGGATATGTTGCACCGCCGTCTGTAACAGTAATATTAACAGGTTGATTTACATTAAATACAATATCCTGACCTTCTGTATTTGAACCGATAGAAACAGGACCTGCATTCTTATAAAGATTAAATATAATATTATCCTTAACCATACTCTTCTCAGGAAGGTATGTACTGTTTAATTCCTGATTATAAGGTAACTGAACAGAAGCTGTAGGCTGTCTGTCACTTAAAAGCATAGAAGTATTAACTTCATCAGGAGTTATCGGATCTTCAGCCTGTGTACCTGCATAAGCAAGAACAACCTTCTTAGCTTCAGTTAAATCCTCCTGTAAAATATAGTCACCTGATGGAATATAACTCATTGATGAATTTGTATCAAAGTTTTCATAAGCATTACCGCTTGAAACCTTAGTACTCTTATCTGTAACAAATGTTGCATTAGCTGATTCGATACAGCCTGATAAAGAGTCATTGTAACTCTTTATGGCACCACTGTCCACAACCATAGGATTTTTACACTGATAGAATAAATTACTTTCAGAGAAAATATAACATCCTACTCTGGTATTCATACAGTAACTTGTCTGACCTTCAAAAATGTTGTTATACATATGAATATCAGCCTTACGTCCTAAAGGTCCTCTTGAATCACAACCCTTCCAATAGTTGTGATGATATGTTAAATGATACTGCTGACCTGCTGCATCACTGTCACCTGAACCTACAAGGTTAGTCTTGTGATAGCCCTCATAGTAACAGTAGCTGTTTGTAAAATACTGACCTCTCTTGAAGTCACAGGCACCATCACCACCGTCCTTATCGGACTCAGCAGGGTTTGCAATAGTTGGTGCATAGAATGAACAGTTATGTACCCAACATCTTTCAACCGGTACAAGAGTTGAATCATTGTACTGACCTTCCATACCAACACAGTCTTCAGGAACGTTTTGGAACTTAATATTTCTTACTTCAAAGTTCTTACCATTGCCCTTTGCATATCCTGCAGTATCACAAATAAAGTGAATACCCCAGCCGTTAACAGAGGCATCATTACCTATACCTTCAATAGTAACGTTCTTGCCGCCCTGCATTCTTACCATGTAACCGTTGTCATTAGGAGTACCGCCGAAATCATAAGAGTCAAAAGCAGTAACACCATCAGGAGAAGTTACGTCACCGATAATTCTTACTACAAGAGGGGTGTTGTCATCAGCAAGTTTAGCTATAATTCCAGCATTATTATTAGCCTTGCCGCCCTTAGAGTTAAGACCTGAACCTGCAGTGCTTTCTTTACCTGCAGAGTTTAAAATGTGACCTATACCTGTAACAGTTGTTCCATCAGATGATGAAATTTTTACGGTATCCTTGTTTGAATTTGTTACATACAATACCTTGGCATTAGCCTTCAATGTACCGTCATCATTGTATGCTCCTACACCTTCAGTGTTATTGAAGTGTGCAAAACCTGAACGGTCCTGTTCAGGAACATTAACAGTCTTAGAAGCTGTACCGCTTGTAGTTTGAACAGTTAATGTGTAATCACCGGGCTTTAATCCGAGTACATCAATACGAACACCGCCTGAACAATCTCTGACAAGATACTCTAAATCTTCGCCTGTAAGAGAGCCTGACATTGGTCCGCTGTAAGAAACACCCGTAACATCTGCATCTTTAATTCCACTGATTTCGGCATAAATTGTTTCATTCCAACCGCCAATCTTAGAAAAAGATGGTGCAGCAAATACATTTGTCACAGTAAAAGATGAAACAAGCATAGTTGCCGCTAAGATGCTACTTAAAGCTTTCTTAAAACACTTTTTCATGTTTATTATCCTCCTTTAAATTTGACTTTTCAAATCATTTTCCTCCCTGTCTGTCAGTTAAGACAGGGAGGAATTTTATTATAATTAATATAACAAACTAATTAATTCCAGCTGCCCTTATTAAGAAACCTCTGTATTAAGTAAGCATCACTTGAAGATACCTTACCATCTTCATTTACATCAGCTGCTTCAGGATTTGTAACCTTTTCAATAATTCCTACAACATATTGCATAATCATAGTTACATCAGCCTTTTCAACCTTACCGTTGTTATCGGCATCACCCTTAATGATTGCCGGAACAGCGTCTTCAACTGTTACTGTACCTGTCTTAGCAGTTACTATTGCAGCAGTGCCCTCAGATACATACATTTCATCAACTGTAACAGTTAATGTATAATCTCCCTTAGTATTAGGAGTAATTACCAAGTTAAATAATACATCCTTGCCTGAAGCTATTGTATCAACAGGGTTAGAACCTGTTACACTGACAATACCGTTGCCGATATTATAGCTCATCTTTGCATTTGAATCAGTAAGCATATCACCTGCTGTTACGGAATTAACTGTAATGTTAGCAGAATCAAATGCAACATTTACATCGAATGATGCAAGAGTAGTTACGCCTGTAAGTCTTACAGGAATTGTAATCTGCTCACCAACCTTAGCTGTTACACCATCAACACTAATCTGAACACCCTCAACAGGAGCCTGAGTAGTTGACTCTGTTGTATCTTCCTTAGTAGTGGCTTCTGTTGTTGCCTTAGTAGTAGCTTCTGTTGTTGCCTCTGTTGTCGCCTTAGTTGTGTCATCACTGCCTGACTCTGGTACAGATAAAGCTAAGAATGAATATCCCCAGTTGCCACTTGAAGTTAATGTATATGTACCTGCATTCAATCCTGTAAATGTTACAAGACTTCCTGAAGTACCTGCTGCACTTGCTGTTTCTGAGTAATTAGAACCATCTGTAAGAGTAAGAGTTCTTGCACCTGATCCTGAAGAATTTGCACACATGTACAATGTAGCATTTGTAACACCGCTAGGTACAACTATTGTAAGGCTATAAGAACCGTTACTTGTTCTCTTTGACAATGTATAGCTCTTACCGTCAACTGTAATTGTTGATGCAGCTGATAAGCTGCCTGTTCCTGTTGATGCATTTGTAAACACTCCTGTTGCATTGTCTGCTATAGCATCACCATTTGCAGCTGCATCATCAGCATTTACATAAAACTTGTAAAGCTGACCCTGAACTACAGGTGCTGAAGTTGTAGGCTCAACAGGAACTTCTGTATTCTTTGTTGTTGTCTCTGTTGTTGTCTTTGTTGTTGCCTCTGTTGTTGCCTCTGTCTTGGTAGTAGTTTCTACAGGAGTTGAACTTCCTCCCGGTGCAAACTGTGCATAGTACATATATGTACTTGAAGTACCTTTCTTAATCTCGTGAGTACCTGCTGCAATAGGAATTTCTGTAGCACCTGTTGGCTCTACATCATAAGCAGTACCATCAATAGAAATAGTAGGAGATGTATTTGTTGAATACATAACTACTGTTAAAATACCGTCTGTATCTGCAGTAAATTTAAGACTTGTAGATGATTCCATCTTAATAGCTTTTGTAAGAGTCTTATCCTCAAATGTCTGAGGATTGCTTGAAGCTGAACTCCACTCATTAGCAGATACTGTAGCATTTAGTGTATTAGTGCTGTCTGTATAGTTCCAGATTAAGGCATCGCCCTTATAGCTTATAACTGCTGCTGCTGAAACTGCACTTGTTCTGTTAGCTGTTAAAGTTGCAGGGGTAACAGAATCTGTACTCCAACCTGGCATCTTAACAGTTACGGTATAAGGATTACCGATTTCAACATCACCTATGAATGCACCATTGTTATATTTAAGAACTGTATCACCTACAGTTACTGTAGCCTTTGTTAAATCAGGCACATTTGTTTCACCTGATGCAGGAGTTACTGTTACATTAACAGTACCTGTATATTTAGCAAGGTTTACAACAGTTTCCTCATCAGTAGTTTTAACAGTAATGCTTACGGCTGATGTAGGAGCAATATAATCACCTGTATTTGTAATAGTAGCTGTGTAAGTACCTACAGCAATCTGGTTTGCAGACTTATATGTACCATCACCTTGATCTACCAATACTGTACCGTTATTTAACTTAACGGTTGCTCCCTTTACAGGAACACCTTCTGTACCACCAATAAGTTGAACAACTGCATAACCGTCAGTATCGACAGCCATATTAGCAGTTGCCGTAAATGTACCGCCGTTAGTATTAATTGCAGTAGTATTAATAGTTACATTGGAATATCCCTCTTTAGATACAACAATTGTATAAGTTGCACCAATAGAAGCTGACGCTGTATAAACACCATTTCCCTGTTCACTAAAAGTCAAACCGCTTGCAGTAAGCTTAGCTCCTGTAATAGGAGTTGAGCCACTCTTAACTGTTATAATTATATCACCTGATTCAGTTTCCTCATAAGGTTGTAAAGTACCTGCATGAGCCATAACATAAGCAGGAACCTCAGCTGCAGGAGTTAAAACCTCTACATCAGATACCTTGTTTACTGAATCATAGTAGAAGTGTGTTGGGTTTGTATCAAAGTTAGTCATTGCATCACCATTAGGAAAGTTATAACCATTGCTAGAAATGGCTGCTTCCGTTCTTGATGAAACAACAGTTCTCTTACCTGAAACACTTCCTAATGAACCGCCATTGACAATTTCATTATAAGACTTTGCAACACAAGTGTTATTTCTTGACTTATAATAATTCTTACAATTATCATAGTAGTTTTCTTCTAAAAATGTTGCATTACTTCCTCTTGCATCAACGGTTGTACTGGTTGCACCCTGAAAATAAGTGCTGTAAATATGAACATTACCATTTGCTTCAAGAGGCTGTCTTGAGCCAACGCTTTCATACCAGTTGTGATGTAATGTCATATACCACTGGTCATCACTTGTACCGGAACCCAAAAGATTAGTCTTATGGCACTTAATAAAGTGATTGTAAGCTAAAGTATAGTACATACCTCTCTTGAAATCACAGGAGCCATCACCTTCAGCCTTGTCACTCTCAGTAGGGTTAGAACAATAGCCGGGATAGAATGTATTGTTATGTACCCAGCATCTTTCAATTACTAACGGATTACTGTCATGTCCCTGGAATGCAAGAGCATCTTCAGGGTAATTTTTAAAAGTAAGATTGCTTACTTCAAAATTTCTGTCTGTTTCAGCAGGAGCTGTCGAACTCTTAGAAAATGTAAAGCCCCAACCTTCAATTGTAGCATCAGGTCCGACACCCTCAAGTGTAATATTTCTTGCATCTTTTGTAATGGCAAGATTACCGTTATCACTTGTTGAGCCTCCTAAAGCCACATCCTTTTCTCCATGAGGTGTTAAATTTTCAGGTGGATTGATTGTACCTATAAATCTTATAATAAGCGGATGATTATCAGTAACTGTTACCTGCTTAATAAAATTATAGTTGTTATTTAAAATATCACCTATACCGGCAGTATCTCTTGTCCAAGTTTCACCTGTAGACTTTACATAATTAATAGTCTGGTTACCATATCCCGGAATTGTAACTGTATTTTTATTTTCATCAGTTACATAAACGATAATAGCATTATCCTTAGGTGTACCGTCATTGTTATAAGCACCAACACCTTCAGTGGCGTTCCAATGAGCATAGCCTGAACGGTCATTAGGATAAACCTTAATACCGGTTCTTGTAAAAGTTGATCCTGTTGAATCCGTTACGGTTAAATCATATCTTCCGGCTTTAAGACCCGGAATATCTACACGACCTAAGCCGCTTGTTGAGGCAGGCCTTACAAGATATGTCAAATCATCACCACTAAGATATGTGTAATTTGTATCTGTGTTAAGTTTATAGCCTACCTTTACAGCAGTACTGTCAGGATTTGAATCCTGCCACTCTGCATAAAGTGATTCATTCCAACCGCCAACAGTAGTAAAACCTGTAGCTGCAGAAACTGTAACAGGTGTAAATGCTGCTGATGAAAAAAGCATTGCGGTTGCTAAGATACCACTCAAGGCTTTCTTAAAACACTTTTTCATGTTTAAAATCCTCCTTTAATAATTTAATCTTATTTTATAATTCCTCCCTGCTGCTATGAATAGGGAAATAAAAAACTATTTAAAATTGGTTTAGTTTATTTTAAACCAAGAATAATCTTACCTATAAGATAAGCATCATAAGCTGTCACCTTTCCGTCACCGGAAACATCAGCTAATTTTGCATTTGTAACATCAGAAGCTTTACCTGATACATAATCAAGTACCATCTGAACATCTGCATTTTCAACCTTACCATTATCATCTGCATCACCAACTACAGGAGTTGGAACAGGAGTATCTCCACCACCGTAAGTCACACCAATCTTTGTAACGTTAATGCCCTTATTTGAGGAGTAAATATAATATGTACCTGCTGAAGGCAATACAACACCTGTTGATGAACCTGTCGAAATTGTACCGATAATATTACCGCTTGCATCAGCAATATTAAGAGTTCTTTCATCTGTACTTGTTGAAGAAGATGTTACATAAATTGTACCTGCCTCAGCAACATCAACACTTATAAGACGCTTACCTGTTGCTAAATCACCTGCACCACCAAGCATAATACCCTTAGATGAATCAACATTTACAGAACCTGATGAATTTGTTAAAATTGAGAAGGCACCATTTGTACCAAGCCCTGTTACATTAGACGTTTTCGTTCCTGTTGAAACATCACTCTTACCATCCAATTCCAGGTCAAAGCTTGATGAGCTTCCCCCTCCTGTTGCCTTATTTCCTGAAGGGTCAGTTTCTGTTGCAAGAGTTGCAACCTTTGCTGCATAGGCTGTTTCCCTTTCAGTGTAGAATGTACTGCCGTCAATACCTGTTGCACTCTTACCGCTTACATATGAGTTATCTGCCTTATATGTATATGAATCAAGTGCACCATCAAGATTAGAATTCACATTATAGTCAGAATCATCAACTGCATCATTAAATGTAAACTTGAAATTACCGCCATCAATACGTCCTGCATTTGCAGTAACATAAGCAGGAACATCCTTAGCAGCAAGAACACCTGAACTGTCCACACCTAAATCTCTTGAAGTGTCAAAATTATTATATGAAGTACCACCCTTAACTGTTTTAAGAGAAGCTGGTACTGTATCACTTCTGTTAGCTACTGTATAACCGTCAGAATCCTGAACAAGAGTTCCGTCACCATTATTTGCTTCAATATAAGTGTATGAACCTACCATAATATTATCATACATCTTAATAATACCACCGTTTTCCTTTGAGAAAGTACCGCTGCCTAAAGCATCTGTACCCTGCATGGAACTCATAACAGGCTTAGATGTATTTCTGAAATAATTACCTTCAACAAAAAGTGATGCCCCTGTACAAGCACCTGCACCATACTTTGCAACACCGTCATAGTAGTTATTGTATACATGTACAGAACCCGTTCTTACTCTTGGATGTCTTGAGTCTGAGTGGTCAAACCAGTTTCTTGAATATGTAATTTCATAATCAGCACTTTCGCCTAAACCACAAAGGTTTACCTTTCCTGAATCCCAGTAATGGTTATCTGATACTGTGATTTTAGTTGAAGTGCCTTTAAGGTCAACTGAACCGTCACCCTTAGCCTGGTCCTTATCACTGCCTGCTCCGCCATAGAAGAAGTCATTATTATGTACCCATATTCTCTGACTGGCATCCTTAATTGTTACGCCATCCTCATCAGTTGTTGTCATATCCTTAAAACCTAAGTTTCTGACTTCAACATTGTTTGCCTCAACAAGGTTAAATCCGAAAAGAGCAAAAGCATCATTACCTACACCTTCAAATGTAATAGGATTTACCGCTCTTTTAACATCAAGCTGATTTAATGACTGTTCAGAAGCAGGAGCACTTACCTGTCCTATAAAACGAAAATCCATTGGTCTTGTTTCACAGCCTTTTTCTAGAGCCTTAATAATCGGACCTAAGCCTGTACATGTTGTTGTTGCACCCTTGCTGCTTGTAACAACATCATAAGTAATTGTATCCTTATTATCATTTGTTACATAAAAAACAACCGCATTGCTCTTTAATGTACCATCATCATTGTAAGCACCTGAGCTGCTGCCTGAATCTGAAAACGCAAAACCATCACGAATGTAATTATTAACTGTAACTGCACCAGATTCCCATGATGCAATCTCTGAACCTGAGCTGTTCTTTGCCACAATCTTCATATTATAAGTACCTGCAGCAAGTCCCAATGCATCAGCACGGAAAAAAGTACCATATTGTCGTATTAATTCATCATCAAGTTTTACGTAAGTGCCTGATGATGAAGGCTTTACATAAGCTTCGTATGAAGCTGCTCCTGAAACAGGAAGCCATTCTGTATATGCTGTTTCATTCCAGCCTGCACTTTGGGCTGTTATTGAAGCTGCATTTACAGTTACTGCACCCATATTAGAAACTACTAAGCTTGAAACTAACAAAGTTGCAGACAGCATTGTGCTTAAAATTCTTTTTAAGCCTTTCTTCATAATATATCCTCCTTTTTTGTTGCTCAATAACAAGAATAATTCGAGCAAATCTTAAATATAACATTAAAGTATAAATACTATTTGCCGAAATTCCCTCATTATCAATAATAATAAACATATTAATGTTACTCCATAATTGTGAATAAATTATGAACTTTCCACTAATAAATGGTTAACTAGAAATTTTTGTTATAAATCTACATATTTTTCATTATAAATTTGGTAAAAATGCAGATATATATTTTACTATATTAAAACAAACTATATATTTTTTAAAGATAAGGAGATGTTTTATGCGTAAAATTAGCTCTTTTGTTATATTCGTTTTAATTTCAACAATAATAATATTTATATATAACTGTAGCAACATTACATTGGGAAATGTATCTATTTACGAGCTTGGCAATGTTTCCATAGATTTTGATATTTCAAGCAATAACAAAATTTTAAATTCAAAAAATGTTAACAATTCCCCCAAAATTGCTTATGCTATAGATAAAAAAACAGGTATGGCTGAAGATTTATTTAATGTCGAAGAAATGTCATCTAAAAATTTACATATTAACACAGAAGGAACCGGACCCAAAATACTCATTTTTCACACACATGGAAGTGAAATGTTTGCTGATAGCAAAAACGTAAATGAGGGAGTAATCGGTGCAGGCGAGGAGCTTAAAAACACACTTGAAGATAAATACGGTGTAGAATGTCTTCATATAACAGATAGATTTGATGTTGTAAACGGAAAAATTCAAAGGGACGGTGCTTATGAAAGAGCAGAGCCTGTTATTACACAAATAATAAAAGAAAATCCTTCAATACAGCTTGTCATTGATTTGCATAGAGATGGTGTTAATGAAAATCTACATCTTGTGACAAACATTGATGGAAAAAACTATGCAAAAATTATGTTTTTTAATGGTATTTGCCGAAAATGGGAAAACGGAAAACTTGTACCCATTAATGAACTTGAAAACCCTTATGTAAAGACTAATCTTGCCCTAAGCTATCAGATGCAGCAAGCTGTAACGGACTTTAATATTGATATTGCCAGAAAAATATACATAAATGCTTATAGGTATTCTCTACATATGAAGGACAAGAGTATGCTTATTGAATTAGGAGCACAAACAAATACAGTTGAAGAAATCAACAATAGCATTGAAGTCATTGCTGAAGCTATTGCTAAGGTATGCTTATAAATTAATATCTATTTTATTTCATCAAAATAAACACTAATTTATATAAAAAAGGGGAGCCTTAAAAGGCTCCCTTAAAATTTTACTCTTCAGTTGATTCAATATTCTCAAAAGCTGCATCAATAACATCATCACTAATATCATCAGCTGTTTCAATTATCTCTGCATCAACTGTTTCTTCAATTGCCTCTTCCTCAACATCTGCCACATAATCCGGCTTGTCAAGCTTGAGGTCAACTCTTCTATAAAGACTCATACCTGTACCGGCAGGAATAAGTTTACCTATAATAACATTTTCCTTAAGACCAACAAGAGGATCAACTTTACCCTTAACTGCAGCATCTGTTAATACCTTAGTTGTTTCCTGGAATGACGCAGCAGACAAGAAGCTGTCCGTTGCAAGAGAAGCTTTGGTAATACCAAGAAGTGTTCTTATACCTGTTGCTTCTTCCTTACCCTCTGCCTTTGCTTTAGCATTAGCAGTTTCAAAAGCAAGCCAGTCAACCTGTGAACCAGGTAAAAGACCGGTATCACCGGCAGTCTCAACTCTTACTCTCTTAAGCATTTGTCTAACAATAACTTCAATATGCTTATCGTTAATATCAACACCCTGTAAACGGTAAACCCTTTGTACTTCTTTAAGAATATAGTCCTGTACACCTCTTACGCCATTGATTCTTAAAATATCCTGCGGATAAATAGAACCTTCCGTAATCTGGTCACCTGCCTCAATTACATCACCATTAAGAACACAAACTCTTGAACCATAAGGAATTGAATAATCCTTAACTGTTCCATCAGGAGCAGTTACAGTTACATCCTCTTTCTTAGTCACCTTGTTTACATTAACAGTAACCTTACCGCCAAACTCAGCAATAATAGAACGTCCCTTTGGATTTCTGGCTTCAAAAAGCTCCTCTACTCTAGGAAGACCCTGTGTAAGGTCATTACCTGAAATACCGCCTGTATGGAATGTTCTCATTGTAAGCTGTGTACCCGGCTCACCAATAGACTGTGCAGCAATAATACCTACAGCCTCACCAATTCTAACCTGTCTGCCACTTGCCATATTAGAGCCGTAGCACTTAGAGCAAACACCGTTAGGACACTTACAGGTTAATATAGTTCTAATCTTAACCTTTGTAACACCTGCTGCAATTACAGCATCAGCCGTATCGGGAGTAATAAGCGTATCACAAGAAACAATAACTTCATTAGTTTCAGGATTTAAAATATCCTCTGCTGAATATCTTCCTCTTATTCTGTCTAAAAGACCTTCGATAGTTTCCTGTCCATCCATAAATGCCTCAACTTCCATATATGGAATTTGGTCAAGGTCAGCAGCACAGTCATATTCTCTGATAATAATATCCTGAGCAACGTCAACAAGACGTCTTGTAAGATAACCTGAGTCGGCAGTTTTAAGAGCTGTATCTGTAAGACCCTTACGGGCACCATGAGCAGAAATAAAGTATTCCTGAACTGTAAGACCCTCACGGAAGTTAGCCTTGATAGGTAACTCAATAGTTTCACCGCTAGGAGAAGCCATCAATCCTCTCATACCGGCTAACTGCTTAATCTGTCTGTTAGAACCTCTCGCACCGGAGAGAGCCATCATATAAATATCATTATACTGACCTAAGTTATCAATCAGTGCCTTAGTAATCTTATCATCAATCTTTTCCCAAACGGAAATAACCTTGTTATGTCTTTCCTCGTCTGTCATAAGACCACGTCTGTACATCTTGGTAATCTTATTAACCTCTTCATCACCCTCAGCAAGTAAGTCATACTTAGCCTGAGGAATTTTCATATCAGATACTGATACAGTAAGTGATGCTCTTGTTGAAAATTTATAACCCAGACTCTTAATATCATCCAAAACCTCAGATGTTTCTGTTGCAGGATGTTTGTGTATACATCTGTTAATAATCTTACCTAATTCCTTCTTACCTGTTAAGAAGTCAATTTCATACTTTAATTCATTTTCAGCCTTAGTTCTGTCAACAAAGCCTAAATCCTGAGGTATAATTTCATTAAATATTATTCTTCCGCAGGTAGTATCAACAAGACCTGTCTTAATCTCTCCATTAATTTCAAGAGAACGTCTAACCTTGATCTTTGCATGGAGACTTATAACCTTGTTGTCATAAGCAAGAAGAACTTCATTTTCGTCCATAAATACCTTACCTTCTCCGGGCTCACCATCCTTAGCAAGTGTAAGATAGTAAATACCAAGTACCATATCCTGTGAAGGTACAGCAACAGGTTCGCCGTCAGATGGCTTTAAAAGGTTGTTAGGAGAGAGGAGAAGAAATCTGCACTCTGCCTGTGCCTCAACACTTAAAGGTACGTGAACCGCCATTTGGTCACCGTCGAAATCGGCATTATAAGCTGTACAAACAAGTGGATGAAGCTTTAAAGCCCTGCCTTCAACAAGTACAGGTTCAAAAGCCTGAATACCAAGTCTGTGAAGTGTAGGTGCTCTGTTAAGCATAACAGGATGCTCCTTAATAACACTTTCAAGAACATCCCAAACCTCCGGTTTTAACTGTTCAACCATTCTTTTGGCACTCTTAATATTAGCAGCTATTTCATCACTAACAAGCTTCTTCATAACAAAAGGCTTAAATAGCTCAATAGCCATTTCCTTTGGTAAGCCACACTGATAAATCTTGAGAGTAGGTCCTACTACAATAACTGAACGACCTGAATAGTCAACTCTCTTACCAAGCAAATTCTGTCTGAATCTACCCTGCTTACCCTTTAATAAATCGGAAAGGGACTTTAATGCTCTGTTTCCCGGACCGGTAACAGGTCTTCCTCTTCTACCGTTATCAATAAGTGAGTCAACAGCCTCCTGTAACATTCTTTTTTCATTTCTGATAATAATATCAGGAGTACCATACTCAACTAATTTCTTTAATCTGTTATTTCTGTTAATAACCCTTCTGTAGAGGTCATTAAGGTCAGATGTAGCAAATCTGCCACCGTCAAGCTGAACCATAGGTCTTAAATCAGGAGGTATAACAGGAAGAACAGTAAGAATCATCCATTCAGGCCTATTGCCGCTTAATCTGAAAGATTCAATTACCTCAAGTTTCTTTATAATCTTAGCCTTCTTCTGACCTGTAGCATCTACAATTTCTGCCTGTAATTCTTCTGACTCCTTATCAAGGTCAATAGACTCAAGGAGCTCTTTTATAGCCTCTGCACCCATACCAACTCTGCATGAACCCGGACCGTACTGTTCAATAGTTTCTCTGTACTGCTGTTCAGTAATAACTTCTTTATAAACAAGATTAGTATCTCCTGAATCAAGCACAATATAATTAGCAAAGTATAATACCTTTTCAAGTTCCTTAGGGCTCTTTCCAAGTATAGTACCCATTTTAGAAGGAATACCCTTAAAATACCAGATATGAGAAACAGGCGCAGCAAGATCAATGTGACCCATTCTTTCACGTCTAACCTTACTCTTTGTAATTTCAACGCCGCAACGTTCACATACCATACCTTTATTTCTAATTCTCTTATACTTACCACAAGCACATTCCCAGTCCTTAGTTGGTCCAAAAATCCTCTCACAATAAAGACCGTCTCTTTCAGGCTTGAGTGTTCTATAGTTTATGGTTTCAGGCTTAGTAACCTCGCCATAGGACCACTTTCTTATTTTTTCGGGAGAAGCCAAGCCTATCTTAATAGAGTCAAAAACCATCTGCTTTTCAGTATCATTACTCATTATTATTCTCCCTCCTTATTATTTATTAAAAGGCTTTCAAGATCAGAAAATTCATCAAGCAAATTATCATCACCATCTTCATCTTCATCTATAACAAAATTATCATCATCAACATCGTCAATGTCAACATCGTCAATGGAAAGATCACCTAAAAGGTCATCAAGCTTATCTTCAACAGTAATATCCTCGTCAGGCTCATTTTTTTCCATATCAACATCAACAGTAAGCTCCCTATCTCCGGCAAACTCATCAATTTCAACACGTTCACCCTCGTTAAATACTTCAATATCAAGGGCAAGTGCCTGTAATTCTTTAAGTAAAACCTTAAATGATTCAGGAATACCCGGCTCAGGGATATTTTCACCCTTAACAATAGCTTCATACGTACTTACTCTACCTACAATATCATCAGACTTAACAGTAAGAATTTCCTGTAATGTATAAGATGCACCATATGCTTCAAGAGCCCAAACTTCCATCTCACCAAATCTCTGACCGCCAAACTGAGCCTTACCCCCTAAAGGCTGCTGCGTTACAAGTGAGTAAGGACCTGTTGAACGTGCATGAATTTTATCATCTACAAGGTGATGAAGCTTTAGGTAGTGCATAAAACCGATAGTAGTTGGGTTATCAAATTCCTCACCTGTTCTGCCATCTCTTAATTTAACCTTACCTGTTCTGTCAATAGGTACACCTGCCCACTCAGCCCTGTGTGCCTTATTTTCATCAAGATAAGAGAATACATCATCTTTTAAAGTATCCTTCCACTTTTCACTAAACTCTTCCCAGCTTGTATTTACATAATCGTTAGCCATTTCAAGAGTGTTCATAATATCGTTTTCGTTAGCACCGTCAAATACAGGGGTTGCTACCTTCCAACCAAGTACATTACTGGCAAGACCCAAATGAATTTCAAGTACCTGACCAATGTTCATACGAGATGGTACGCCCAACGGATTAAGAACAATATCAAGAGGACGTCCGTTAGGAAGATATGGCATATCCTCAACAGGGAGTACTCTTGAAACTACACCCTTATTACCATGACGACCGGCCATCTTATCACCAACAGAAATTTTTCTCTTCTGTGCAATATATACTCTGACAGTTTTATTTACGCCTGGTGGTAATTCATCATTATCTTCTCTTGAAAATACCTTAACATCAACTACAATACCACTTGTACCGTGTGGTACAGTTAATGAAGTATCTCTTACTTCTCTTGCTTTTTCGCCAAAGATAGCTCTTAAAAGTCTTTCCTCAGCAGTAAGCTCAGTTTCTCCCTTAGGCGTAACTTTACCTACAAGAATTGAGTTAGGCTGGACTTCAGCACCAATTCTGATAATACCAAATTCATCAAGATCCTTCAATGCATCAGCACCCATATTAGGAATATCCCTTGTAATTTCCTCATCGCCAAGCTTTGTATTTCTGGCCTCAGTTTCATACTCTTCAATATGGATAGAAGTATAAACATCATCCATAACAAGTCTTTCACTAAGAAGAACTGCATCCTCGTAGTTATAACCCTCCCATGTCATAAAGCCAATAAGTGGATTTTTACCAAGGGCAAGTTCACCATCCTTGGTTGAAGGACCGTCGGCAATAACGTCCCCTGCATAAACCTTCTGTCCCTTGTCAACAATAGGAATTTGATTCATACAGTTAGACTGATTGGATCTTTTAAACTTAATAAGGTCATATCTGTCTGTATTGCCTGCATCTGTCTTAACAACAATTCTTGAAGCGTCAACAAATGTAACAATACCATCATTCTTAGCAATAACACAAACACCTGAGTCCTTAGCTGTCTTATATTCCATACCTGTACCAACAATAGGTGAATCTGTTGTTAAAAGAGGTACAGCCTGACGCTGCATGTTAGAACCCATTAAGGCTCTTGTAACGTCATCATTTTGCAAAAACGGAATAAGTGCAGTCGCAATAGAAACAAGCTGTCTTGGAGACACGTCCATTAAGTCAACTCTATCAGGTGTAACCTGAATGTTATCTTCTCTGAAACGACAAGTAACTCTTTCGTTTACAAAGTGATTACTCTCATCTAATTCTTCATTTGCCTGAGCAATAGTATATTTTTCTTCCTCATCAGCAGCAATATAAATAATATTATCAGTTACAACTGATTCACCGCTTGATTTATCAATTACTCTATAAGGAGCCTCAATAAAGCCATATTCATTAATCTTTGCAAACGTTGCAAGAGAGTTAATAAGACCGATATTAGGACCTTCAGGAGTCTCGATAGGACACATTCTGCCATAGTGAGAATTATGAACATCTCGAACCTCAAAGCCTGCCCTTTCTCTTGAAAGACCTCCCGGACCTAATGCAGATAATCTTCTTTTATGAGTAAGCTCACTAAGAGGATTGTTCTGATCCATAAACTGAGACAACTGTGAACTTCCAAAGAACTCCTTAATAGCTGCAGTAACAGGCTTAATGTTAATAAGAGCCTGTGGTGTAACACTGTCAGTATCCTGAGTAGTCATTCTCTCTCTTACAGTTCTTTCCATTCTTGAAAGACCAATTCTAAACTGGTTCTGTAAAAGCTCACCTACAGCCCTGATACGTCTGTTACCAAGATGATCTATATCATCCTTGTTGCCAATACCATAATCTAAATGTATACAATAGTTAATAGAAGCCATAATATCCTCAAGAGTAATATGCTTAGTAACAAGCTCAAACATATTAGCCTTAACAGCAGCCTTAAAACTTTCTGCATCGTCATTAGCCTCTAATAAATCCATAAGAACAGGAAGATAAACTCTTTCCTTAATTTTTAAATCAGCACCTGTAAGACCAAGACCCGCAATGAAGTCATCAATCTTAACAGCCATGTTAGATAAAATCTTAACACCTCTGCCATCCACATCAACATAGATTGCAGCAATACCACTATCCTGAAGCTTGTCACACATTTCTTCAGTAAGAACAGTACCGGCTTCACATAAAACTTCACCTGTCATCGGATCAACAGCATCCTCTGTTAGCTTATAACCTGCTACTCTGTTAGCAAAGGCAAGTTTCTTGTTAAACTTATACCTTCCTACATGAGCAAGGTCATATCTCTTGTAGTCATAGAACATATTGTTAAGAATAGTCTGTGCTGACTCAACTGTAGGAGGCTCACCGGGACGAAGCTTTTTATAAATTTCAATAAAACCCTCCTCATGAGTTTTAGTAGCATCCTTATCAATAGTAGCCAAAATCTTAGGCTCTTCACCAAAAAGATCAATAATATCCTGATCAGTGCCAATGCCTAACGCCCTTATAAGAGTGGTAACAGGAACCTTTCTGTTTCTGTCAACTCTTACAGAGAATACGTCATTACTGTCTGTTTCATATTCAAGCCATGCACCTCTGTTAGGAATAACAGTGGAAGTAAGAAGATTTTTGCCATCCTTATCCTTAGCAATATCGTAATATATGCCTGGGGAACGTACCAACTGAGAAACAATAATTCTTTCTGCTCCGTTAATAACAAAGGTACCTGTTTCAGTCATAAGAGGAAATTCACCCATATAAATTTCCTGCTCCTTAACCTCTGCCACATCTCCGTTAGTACGAAGTCTTACTTTCACCCTGAGAGGTGTAGCATAAGTAGCATCTCTGTCCTTACATTCTGCAATAGTGTACTTTGTTTCGCTGTCAAGCTTAAAGTCAACAAACTCTAAGATATAATTACCATTATAGTCACTGATTGGCGAAATATCATCAAGTACCTCAGCTAAGCCCTCGTCAAGGAACCATTGATAGCTGTCCTTCTGTAATGCAAGCAGATTTGGCATTTCCAATACTTCATCAACTCTTGCATAACTCATACGCATAGTGTCACCACACTGTACAGGGCGTAATCTGTTCTTTTCCATTGGCACTTCCACTCCTTCTTTATATTTTAATTAAAATAAATAATAGACTTGTTCACACTTTCTTCATATTCTTCGGAATTATTCACAATTTATTTACATTATACACTTGACAGATAATATTCATTCGTGCTATAATTCTTATATGTTAAAAGGTGTCTTTTACCTAAAGATACAGTATATCATTGTAACATTATTTTCCTGCTTTGTCAATAGACTTAAGCAGTTTTTTTATTTTTATTCACTTTTATTAAAGGATAATAACGAAACTCCAAACAATATACACACAAGTCCAATAATATCCATACCCACAAAAGCAACATTCATAAATATCGCTGTAGCTACAGTTGATGTCAAAGGCTCTGATGAAGCAAACATACTCGCTTTTTTTGCACCAATAAGTCTTACTCCTTCCAAATACATACCAAAAGCCAACGCTGTACCTATAATAATCACTGATGCAAAACCCATCCATGTTTTAATATCCCATATTCCCGGTACAATCCAAGGCTTCACTATAATCATCATAAATATACCGCCAACAACCATACCCCAACCCAAAACAGGCATCGTTCCAAATTTATTCATTAATTTGACAGGAAGAAGATTATAAAATACCACAGTTAACGCAGAAAAGAGTCCCCATATTAAAGCTTCTTTTGAAATAGCAAGATTAAATATATCTCCATGTGTAGCAAGAAAAAAGGTACCTAAAACAACAAGAACAAGAGCACAAATTTCATTAAACTTTGGCATAATTTTATTTTTAACAGACAAATAAAGCATAATAATCACAGGAGCAGTATATTGTAAAACTGTAGCAGTACCGGCATTTGATTTTTCAATTGTCACAAAATACGAAAGCTGACAAGCAGCCATACCTATAATGCCAAATATTATAATTTGAATGGCATCCTTTTTTTCTCTGAATACTCCAAAGGTGCCATTTATATTTTTTACATCTCTAAAAGATACAATAATCATAATAATGCCCGCAATAATCAATCTCATTGTTACAAGCCATGGTGCATTTAATTCCTTTACCGCAAATAAATATTGACCGCTTACACCCGATAATCCCCAAGCTACTCCTCCCAATATTGTAAGTACTATTCCTTTTTTATTGCTGTTCATTTCTGACTCCTCTCTTAAAAAAATATCCGACCATAAAAATCCCTTTCTTTATCCAACTTGCTCCAAAGGATAACAAAACAGAACTTCCCGCAAGAATAAATATTTTATCAAAACTATCCATAAAAGGTACATTATTCTCAATAATATCCTTATAAATAAATCCATCAAACATCTGACTAAAAAGATACATTTCAAGAGATACCAAACTTACAGCTTTAAATACAAAATTAATAGGCTTTAAATTAAAATCAATATTTAGACATAACACCATAATAAGTACAGACACAAATACAGTAATCATAGCCGAATACCCTGAATTTGCCTTATATCCTATAAATCCCCAATCAAAAACATCACCATTGCAATGAAAATATGTGGCAACACTTACAACAGCCAAAAGGCCGCAAATAACCAATAAACCAATAAAAGCATTAATTTTTACACTATACTCAGATAAATAGCAACCAATAATGTAATAACCAAAAACATATAATATAAGCCAACTTGATGGTACAATATCAAAAGTAAGGGGACCAAGGGCATTTAAACCAACAAGAGTCAGTATAAATAATTCTTTTTTCCATTTTTCTTCAATACTCTTATAAGTAATGTTAAAAAACGGCATTAAAAGCAGCATACCAATATATAACCTTATGTACCAACCATATTTAAAATATACCAATCTTTCTAAAATATATTGTAAATCTACAGCCTCGCTGTGACAGTATCGGTCAACCCAAATCCTTATACTGCTTATAAAAATATGAGTAAAAATTAATGGAATAACAGCAAAATAATGCTTTTTATTTATTTTTGCATTTACCTTGAAATACCCGGAAATAATCATAAAAAGAGGAACCGCACAAACTCCAAGCCACCTGACAGCAGTAGGTAATATCATATCAGAAGTAAACTTTGTATTATAATAATATGTAAGTCCAAAAAAATGAACAATAGGTACAAGAATAACCGCTATAGTTCTCGCAATATCAGCTCCAACCTCTCTTTTTCCGCTTCTAACTCTTTTTTCTGTATATAAAATCGGTTTCCCTCTTTTAATAAAAACAAAATCAATACCACAAATAGCCACCCAGTAAACTAAGGTGGCTGTAATGTAAACTATACAAAAAGTATAATTAATAAATTCAGTTGTACAATATCCCAAAAGCAAGCTGAGATATAAATATAATATGTGTTTTGTTTTCATTTTTGCTTACCTAATTAAATACAGCAGTTTTACTTTCAGCAATCCAATCTACACTAACACCAAGCTCCTCGCCCAGCACTCTGAAAGGAACAAACATCCTTGAATTGCTTATCTCCGGTATCCCCCCTGAAATAACCTTATCTTCACCATTAACCGTAATTACATTACTGTCGGCAGTAAATTCAATAACACTGTCCTTGTAATTGATAATTGCTGTTTTACTTTCACCATTCCATGATACAATATTAACACTGCCATTACCACTGTACCCATCTGCAAGTGCAATACTCACAGCTCTTAACGGAATAAGTGTAGAACCGGTTCCCGCCTGAATATAAGGTGCAGCATCTATAATCTGATTTTCACCATTAACCGTCATAACCCGGCTGCCAATTGACACTTCCACCTTATTTGTTATATTTTTAGACTCCGTTGTTATTTCCGTAGCTTTTTCTTCTATAATGGTTGTCGTCTCTGTACTATTTTTAGCAAAGCCATTATTAAAGATATAATTTCCATAGCTTAAAGAACTGTCATTATTCTTACCTGTAATCTTTAATCTGACAGGGCCATCATTCTTGACATAAACAGGCAAAGAAATTGAATAATAAGGTTCATCAGCCGAATTATTAAATTTAGCAAGGGACTTATCGGCATATTCAGATGGTATATTACACAATGAAACCCTTATATTATAATCATCAAGCCTTGTAATTTTATAAGGTACTTGTGAAATAGGTCTATCAGCCATAGCATCATAAAACCCATCCTTGCCATTCCATTTATAGCCCTTATAACCCTTATACTGATAACCTTGGCCCCTGCCATTAAAGCCCATATCCTCAGAGGTACCATCTCCATTAATAACATTAGCAGAAAAAACAACTGCATTTTCAAATTCTATTTCAATAAAAGCACCTGTTGCCACCTCATTGTTCGGCTCAATAATAAGCTTTGCAGATACTGCTTCGCCTGCAAATTTCATACTTCCGCTCTCTTCAATAGTATTCCTTGAACCTCCATAAACCGCACTTGTCATTGTAAATATAATCAATAATGTTAAAAACAGTTTTTTCATTTGTTAACCCCTCTTATATAAAGTAATTTATAAGCAGTATAAAATTTATATGTCGTAATCCATAATTGACTAATTAAAATAAGCAGTCTTGCTTTCACTATCCCAGCTAACTTTTGCACCTAATGCTTCACCCAGCGCCCTGAAAGGAACAAACATTCTGCTGTCTGTTATTTCAGCCTTTACGCCATTATCCATTTCAACAGGCCTGTCATTAATATAAGCCATATTAGAGCCTGCTGTAAATCTAATTTCATTACCTTCAAAACTTATAGCAGCAGTCTTAGTTTCAGCATCCCATTTAACACAATCTTCATTTCCAACAATTCCCTGACTAACAGCTCTTAAAGGAATCATTGTTGAGCTAGAAGCTTTCTGAATATAGGCAGGCACATCAATAGTAACCGTCTTACCGTTTACAACAATATTCATTGCTCCAATCTGAACCTCTACTTTATTTTCAAGGCCGACATTTTCATCCTTATGAACCTCCGTAGTAGTTTCTGTAGTTGTTTCGGTTGTTGTTGCATAAGTAGTCGTTGCTAGGCTATTGTTTACACTGCTTTGGCCCATGCTGCTTATTGAACTGCCATTGCCGTCTATTTCCACAGTAACCTCACCATCACCGTCAGCATCAGCGTAAACAACCATAGGAATTGAATAATATGGAGTTCTTGTAGAGCCATTCACAGCCTTTAATGAATCTCCAACATAAATATCAGGTAAGTTCATTAAAAAGACCTCAATCTGAATATCATTCATTCTTCTTATATAATAAGGCAATTTACCGCTTTTTGTATAAGGTACCACCTTATCAAAACTATCTTTACCATTCCATGTTACACCATTTTCATAATATTGATACCCGCCTTTCTTATATCCAGTTTCTTCGGTATCAGAGCTTTTGCCATCAATAATATCTTGTGAAAACACAGTAGCATTATTAAATGTAATAATAATTGAGGAGCCTGTTTCCACCTCAGAATGTGGTGTAATCTCAAATGAAGCAGATGCAAGTGATGCCCCATCCCTTACATGCTGAATTTTTGTCACATTATTAGTTGATGCTGCAATAGCAGTTGAATTCATTGCAATAACCATTGCAAAAACTAAAAACAGTTTTTTCATAAAAATCTCTCCTTTTTAAAAATCTATATCCCTGTCTACAAAAACAGTTAATTCATCTTCAAAAATTTCCACTTTGTTACCTGTTAAATTTACAATATTTTCAGTAAGCTTATCAGATTTATTAACCTCACTTAAAGTAATAAACTCCACTTTGTCAGTATAAACAGTGTCCTCAAGTATATGACCTCCGTTTAATACTTCATATTGTACCTTACCTGAAAGAGCATAGTCAACTGTAAAATGTTTCCTTATGTGAGGAATTCTCTCAATAAGCCCTGCTGACATAAGTCCCTCCCTGGCTGAACTGCTGTAAGCCCTTACAAGTCCGCCTGTACCCAAAAGAGTTCCGCCAAAATATCTTGTTACAACAATAATGGTGTCCTTAACATCTCTGCCTCTAAGCACATCAAGAATAGGCATACCTGCAGTACCCCCCGGTTCACCGTCATCAGAATATCTCTGTATATGACTTTTCTCTCCAAGCTGATAAGCATAGCAATTGTGCCTTGCATCCCAGTACTGCTTTTTAATTTCTTCAATATATTTATTTGCCTCATCCTCAGATGATATTGGCTTAACATGAGCAATAAATCGTGACTTTTTCTCAACAATTTCTGCCTTGCCATACCCCTTAACAGTTGTGTATTTTTCCATAGTATTATTCCCTATAAGTATTATTCCCTATAGTTTCCTTATCAACAGTATTAGTTTTATAAATATGCCATATCAAACCCATTACCAGGGTCTTGTCATAAAATCAGGAAAATAATTCACTATCCCCATCCAAAAAGCTTAGCTAACAATACATTCATAATAACATTATTATCATAAAGTATCTTTCCAATAATTGAATTATCAATAGCCAAAATCATATTAGAAAAGAAAGGTGCAGCAATAAATAAGGTAGACAAAGCCATTATCCCCCAAACAGCCACAATCCCCCAGAAAAAACCAAGTATACCGCCGCCAAGACCATTAATCTGCTTGACTACCGGCAGCTTAACAGCAAGCTGCAATGTTCCTGTAGCAATTTTAATAACCACAAGGATAATAAGAAATACCAAAATACCGGTAACAATGTTAAGAATAATATTTGCAATATAACCTGCAATATATTCCTGAAGGCTGTCTACACCTAAAAGCTCATAAATAACAGAATTATTGTTATCCACAAGCATATTTTTAAGTCCCTTTGGTAATGTAAGAGAATCAATGGCGGAAATCTGACCTGCACCGTTAGATGCTGCTACATTTTCTAAATCCATAACTCCATATATAAACTCCCTTAAAGAATCAAAAATAATTGTTCTCCTTATTAATCCGCTTACAATGGGATAAAGAAGATATGTGGCAAGTATTGAAATAAGCCATGAACAGGACTTTAATATGCTTGCAACAAATCCTTTATACGCAAAAACAAATATAAAAAATAAAAGTATAATTAAAATAATAATATCAACAGTATAGTTAATCATATAGCCTCCTACTGTGCATTTGTTGTATTCTGTACTGCCTGAGTTGTTGTTTGGCTTTCAACTTCGGTTACTTTCTCATCCTTATCATTATCCTCTGCTGCAGTTACTTCCTCCTCCTGCATGGTTACTCCTTTCTTTACATCAAGAAGCTGCATTTTAGTAGGAGTAATAAGTATAACTCTATCTTCTGAATTATAAAATTGCATTCCGTTAATATTCTGAATTGCAGAATATCTCCAAAGCTCTCTGCCTCTGGAGGTATAAGCAATATAATCCTTACCTACGGCAATTATTGTACCTCTGTCGGATGAGGATATATATGTTATTCTGTCCTCAGCTTTAGCTGAACCAATTTCCCTGCCGCTTAAATTATACCAATGTACAGTGTTTTCCTGAGCAAGAGATTCTTCATCTGTCAATGAAACAGCTTCACCATATGCAACTGCAATTTCTTTATTATCCACTATATCAAATGCAGTTACATAATTATCAAAAGCTTTCTCCCACTGTTTATTAAAAGCATTTTTACTTGAGCAGTCAATATTCATCATTGACTTATCACTTGCAACTATACACTGATTATCAGGCAAAAACTTTACAATACCCGCAATAGCCTCAGGAATATCAACAGCACTTATAAGTCCGTCACTTGATTCAGTTGACTGTGCATCAGCCCTGACTGTGTAATAAAAAAGCACACTTGATTTAATTTTAATATCATTATAATTTACAAGAGTAAGTGATACAACGGTACCATCATCAGAAACGTCAATACCTAAAGGTATGCCATCCTTAGATGCTCTTGCACATTCAAACATAGTCTCACCTGTATTAGAATAAACATCAACCCTGTAATCCTCATCCACTTTACAGACAACTGCACAGCAGCCGAGGGGATTAATTGCAAATGTAGTAATAGGTCCTGCTGCAGATATTTGATAAAGTCTGCCTGTCTTATCATATACATTAACAGTTTTACTGTTGCTGTCTGCAACAGCAACATAACCATTATCACTAAGCATATAAGGAGCTGACATTGTAAAGGTATCTGACCATAAAGTTTCGCCCTTCTTATCAAGAAAAAGCATACCATCCTTTGAAACATAAAATATATTTTCACCGCTGACATAAAAATCAGCCTTTGAACTCATACTATATTCTTTGGAAAACATTACCTGCTTTTCTCCAATTTTAATTACATTGTTAGAATTAAATATAAATGCCAGTGCAAGAAGTACAACTATAGCAACAAGAGCAATTAACGATGTCCTGTTTGTCTTTACAAACTTTTTCAAATTTTTCTTTGTAGGCTTAATTGCTCTGAGCTTTTTAATATTAGATGCTTTTTTTGGTGGATTAGCTCTTTTTTTCCTTTTAACAACAGCCTTATCCTCAACTATCTTTAAATCTGTTTTTTTTATATCTTTAGTTTCATTATTCTCAGTATTTGATAATTTTTCTTTTATTTCATCATTCTTTTTTTCTTCATCCATATTAACCTCCAAGTCCAGACATATTTATACATAGTAATTATACCTTTTTTTTCAGAATATGTAAACCTTTTTATTATTAAATATTGATTTCATAAATTCATTTGTAACATTCAATCATACTATTGCATAATCTACATTAGTAACATGGAGGAACAAAATATGGGCTGCTATATTATTGAAGGTGGCAACAGACTAAGCGGCGAAGTACAAATAAGCGGAGCAAAAAATTCAGTATTACCAATTCTTGCGGCAACAACTACCCAAAGAGAAAGTACAATAAAAAACATTCCTTTTTTATCTGATGTATCAAACACTCTGCAAATTTTAAAAAAACTGGGAATAATAATAAAAGCAGAAAACAATACAATAACTACTCTTAATAGTATTAATACTACAGTCATTGATACGGACCTTAGTCATAAAATGAGGTCCTCTATATTATTTTTAGGAGCTTTACTGGGAAAATACAACGAAGTAACAATTTCTCAGCCCGGAGGCTGTCAGCTTGGAAACAGGCCAATTGATTTGCACATTTGGGCAATGAAAGAACTCGGAGCTGAAATAACAGAAAAAGAAGATACAATAACATGCAAAGGTAAACTTACCGGTAAAGAAATCACACTACCTATAGTATCTGTAGGAGTCACTGAAAATATTATTCTTGCAGCTATAAATGCTAAGGGTACTACAATAATAAAAAACTGTGCAAGAGAACCGGAAATAGATGACTTAATAGCATACCTTAATAAATGCGGCAACAAAATAAAACGTGAAAAAAACACCATAGTTATAAAAGAAAGTGACATAAACTGCTATTGTCAGTACAGTGTAATGGCTGACAGAATAGAAGCAGCCACCTATGCTGCAATGGCAGCATCTACAGGCGGCGAACTGTTCATTAAGAATTGCGATCCTTCAAATTTAAGTGTAATATTGTCAATACTTGAAAATTTAGGCTGTATTATTAAAACAGAAAATGACATAATATATATAGCGGCACCAAACAGCCTTTATTCTCTGCCAGAAATAATAACAAAGCCTTACCCATATTTCCCAACCGATGCACAACCCCAAATAATGGCAGTATTGGCTAAATCCGAGGGTAAATGTGTAATTAGAGAAACTCTTTTTTCTGCAAGAAATAAGCATATACCCGAACTAAATAAAATGGGTGCAGATATTAAATTAATAAATGATAATACCTTTGAAATATATGGGGTAAAAAATCTTAAAGGTAGTGAAGTAAAAGCAAAAGATTTAAGGGGTGGTGCTGCTCTTATTGTAGCAGCTTTAGGTGCTGACGGAGAAAGTAAAATTGAAGGTATAGAGCATATTGAAAGAGGATATGAAGCACTTTGTGCCAAAATAGAGCTTATTGGAGGAAAAATAAAGTTAATAAAATAATTATTAAAATAAATTATTAATTTTAT